>PJUI01000015.1_pt1 | contig 438511 bp, 387 predicted proteins | sample 1512201 | NCBI WGS metagenome assembly PJUI01 (sample SAMN08177670, study PRJNA422409) | Feces metagenome, whole genome shotgun sequencing project. | isolation source: Chicken feces (2) enriched on wood chips | host: Gallus gallus | place: USA: Madison | collected 2015-01-15
ACCGGAAAAGCACGAGGGGGCCGATCAATATATGACTGGATGACGCTGCACGGGCAATGAAGCTCTTGAGCCCGAGCACTCGGCATATTCCTGCATCGCATGCGTTTCCACACAGCCTCGGCCAGGAGCGGCCATTGAAGAAGTCATGGCGAGCCACTACTTGCGCTTTGAAAAATTCCACTTTAAGCCCGGTACACCACTTCGATCCTAGACCGTCCCACACAGTCTGGCGTCCATGGGAGCGCTCGTCGATCCAGCCAACCGTACCTGTATCAATTCCAGCAGCGCGCGGACGCGCGCCGTCACGGAGTGGCGATGGCTGTATGCCCCCAGCAATTGCAAAGGGGCAGGAAGAAGATCCAGAGGTACTTCCTGCAATCGGCCTGTAGCAAGGTCTTCCTGGCAGGGATAAGCCGCCACAATCGCGAAGCCGATGCCTTGCCGTGCGCCAGCCACGGCCAGTTCTCCGCTGTTGACGCGGTAGCGGCTGCGGACCGGCACCTTGACGATTTCGCCCGCGTCGTCCTGAAACTGCCAGGGTTGGCCCTTCAGCGCACTGAGGGTGGTGATGCAGGGCAGAGACTTCAGCTCGCGCACATGGCGTGGAATGCCGGTCTTGGCCAGCAAGGAGGGGGCGGCAACCACGATGCTGGGCAGAGTGGCGAGTTCGCGGGTGATGAAAGCGCTGTCCTCCTGATGGCCCCGGTGGAAGACGATGGAAAGGTCAACGTCTTCTCGGAGCACTTCCAGTCCGGTCATCCGGGTATCGCATTCGAGCTCGATCCCCGGATGGAGGCTACAGAATTCGGCCAGGATGGGGGCAAGCAGCCTTGGCGCCTCGCCCGGCATGCACATCTTCAGAGGACCACGCAGTTCGCGCTGTACCGCGCCTAGCTCTTCCTGCGTGGAGAGCAGCGTGTCGAGCAAGGGCTTGGCGCGTTCGTAGAGCAGCCGCCCGGCTTCAGTCATGCGCAGATGGCGGGTGCTTCGTTCCAGCAGGCGGGTGCCCAGTTTGCGTTCCAGTGCGGCAACGTGGCGACTGACGTTGGACGAAGGCATAGCCAATAAACGTGCTGCGCCAGCAAAGCTCTGCTCATCAACCACTGCCGCATATACACGGACAGTATTCAGATCGAGTGCACCGCGCATTGATTATCCCGTTTGAGGTATGAAAACGTCCAATTTTTGCACGCTAGTAATCTGGAATGGCGAAATTTAACATGCCCTTTTGCCTGATGTAACGCGGTGGACCGTGCACCGGGCACCGTATGAACAAGGAGAGATTCAGCGTGGAAATTGGAATACTTGGCGGCGGGATTGCGGGCCTGAGCGTGGCGCTGGCATTGCGCAAGCAGGGTTACAACCCTCGGGTCTATGAGCGACGTGCGGTGCCAGCAACCATGGGGGCCGGCGTAACGCTCTGGCCCAATGCCAGCTTTGTGCTGGAAGAACTTGGACTGCTGCAAGACATCGAGGCCATTGGCGGCCGGCCGCTGACAATACGTCGCCACGATGCGGCGGGAAATGCATTGGGAGGCCTCGATATTGGTTTGCTGGACCGGACGATGGGATACCCAACCTACACGGTGCTGCGCAGGCACTTGCAGGAGGTGTTGCTGGACCATGCAGCCCGGGCGGAGATTCCGGTGGAGTTCGGGCGCCGGGCGATGGCCATTGAGCTGGATGCTCAAGGCAGAGCCGTGGCGCATTTCGAGAATGGCGCGAGCATCCGCCCGGATCTGCTCATTGGCGCCGACGGCCGCATGGATTCGGTGGCGCGCAAGTTTGTCGCGGGTGACAACGCACCTACTTATCAGGGCTTCGTGAACTGGATCGGCGTGGCGCAGGGGCAGCGTGCGCTGGTGGACGAGGTTTCGATTCAGGATTTCTGGGGGGCTGGCGAGCGCTTTGGTTGCGTGGCGATTCGACGCGAACTGGTGTATTGGGCCGCGGCGCAGGCTCGACCTCTATCTGAAACCATACCGACCGCAGATAGACGTAAGGAGGTCGAGGATCTGTTCGCGGGATGGCCTGAACCGGTCGCGCATATCATCCGGGCCACGCCCGCGAATGCCATTCGGCTGATTGCGGTGCATGACTTGGAGCCGCTGCATACGTGGAGCCGGGCGAACGTGCTGCTGGTTGGTGATGCCGCGCATGCGCCGTTGCCGACTTCGGGGCAAGGTGCGTGCCAGGCGCTGGAAGATGCGTGGCATTTGGCCCGGTGCCTGGATGGCGAACGTGGTGGCCTGGACGACGTTTTTCAGGTGTTTTCTAGAATCCGTGGCCCCAAGACCGCAAGGCTGGCGGAACAGGGCAGGGTCTTCGCGCGCGGATTGTTCGCCACCGATCCTGAAATCTGTCGCATCCGCAACGAGCGGGCCAAGGCCTCCGATCCTGTGCATGATGTGCAGGTCTTGGCCGCCGGTTGGGGACAGGGCCTGCCATCGCCTGGTTGCACCGACGGCACATCAGTTCAAAGGGGGGGCTTCAGCAGCCTGTACCGCATGGAATGACGTGCGCAAGATGTACCGCATCGGGTTTTACGCAAACGCCTCTTTCCACGCATTCAGTCAACTCACATGTGAGCACCAGCCAATAAGCTCTGCATAGGGTCGGCAGCGGTCTATCGTCAAAGACGGCTCCCGGCCAAGAACTGCCACTGCCCACTGTCGAGACCGGACGTTCAGCGTTTGACATGAAAGGCGCCTAACGTAATTTAGACCGCAAAACATGCGGGATAAACTGGACCTTGCGGGATGTTCTGGACACTGATCTCCTCCTTAAAGTGGCTTGCAGACTGGGTTTGCAATCGCAGGGATGTTCAAACGTCCAAGTGTAAAAATTCCGCGAAACCCGGCCAACTTCAATTGGGCAAACTATAGCTTGCTAGCAGGCGGGGGCCGGGCTTTCCAAAGGAATACCTCGGACCGCTGGAAAACGGGTAGTGAACCAATGGCAGCTTTGGGTAGTGTTGTCCACCGTCGACTTCGGGTCGAGGCTGTGTGAAAACTCTTTGACACCGCTATGGGGGTGTAGATAGAGTTTGGTATCTCGATCCCGGGAGTTGATATGCCCCGATTCATCGAAGGTCAGGACCGGCAGCAGGTAGCGTTGATCCCGGAATGCCTGGATGACTTTAACGGCGACGATAACCCGGTGCGCATAATCGACGCATTCGTCAACGAGCTCAACCTGGCATCGCTGGGATCTGAGAGCGCGGCGCCAGCAGCTATCGGCCGCCCGTCCTATCACCCGGCAGTGCTGCTGAAGATCTACATCTACGGCTGCTTGAATAATGGTGTCAGACTACAATTTCGCTGTATATAGCCGGCGAAATTGTAGTCTGACACCATTATTGCGGCTGCACCCAGATCATTCCCAACATTAAATCCGAACTCTACGGCACCAGTTTAGATCTCAATCGCTCGAGCAATCGAGTAGCATTCTCTGAGAATTTATTACCCAAAAATTCTACTTTATCGCATGCCAATTTCTCTTGAAAAAAGCGCCTGATCTGACCTTTATTAGGAGCCACTCCTAACTCCAGGGAGCGCGCGATGACTTCAAGCGCGTCAGAGTCCAGCATATCTTCAATGACTGAAACTCCTGGGACAATCTCATCAAGAGTTGCCAACCTTTCCCTCGTAATTCCGTAGTCTTCCGAATATCTCTTTAGGTCAGCCTTGCCTTGCCCATCCCCGTCTAATAGAAAGACAAAATTCAAATTCCATCCAACTTGCAAGGCTGCCAATGCGCCGAATGTACTAGCCCCAATCCCTGGTAAAAGGGGCAAATCAGATATATTTAATAGCCGTACGGCGTAGCGAAGAATGTAATAATCTGATTTTCCTTCGAGCACAATTGACGATTTTTGAGTATCAAATCTAGACGGCACTACCTCCAATCTATCCAGAATCGGTTGGAAGTAACTTGTTTGCCCAGAATGGGCGTTAACGAAGGAACGATACGTGGCGACTTGAACATCTAGAGATTCATCATCGAACGAAATCTCGTCCAACACTGTGGCGGGAGCACTGTCCGCGCGGTTTGTCACGATAAAGGTTTGCTCCAACCACTTCGGCTCAATCATGTAATGGCTATGAGTGGAGTAGGCTAATACGTGGCCGTTATGCGCAATCTCCGGGAAACTCTCGATCAGTTTCTGCTGCGCAGCTGAATGCAAATTCGATGCAGGTTCATCGAATAGGAAAAGAAGAGGCGGCGCACCTGAAACAGCGCGTGCGACGCGAAACTGGGTAAACAACATGAACGAGAAAAACCAGCGAAAACCTAGCGAACGATCGTTAACGTCAAATCGTCTAGCCCCATCTTTAATCTGGAACTTAATTTGAACATCGTGTTCCTTAGTTTTGATTTTAACTCCCGCTGAGTCTTCCGTTTCTCCTTCTATCACATCGAACGAGATCGAAACCTCTTTCCCTCGCGTATCCTCTCCAAATATCTTGTTCCACCGTCCAAATACTAGTTTTGTAACGGCGATACTTGCTCGATCCATGACCTGCTGAATCTTGTCTCGATCATCATTTGCTCCCCAAGCAGAAAAAAATGCAGCCCACGGCAGCACGAGGTCATTGCGCCGAACGCGACGTACAATATCCTTCTCGATCGTCTGACCTCGACCATCAAAGTCGAGAATATCCTGAAAAACACGACGATAGAATTTATCGACGAGATTTCCCCTCTCTGTCAAAAATATAGCCTTGGGAAATTCAAAAACAAATGTCGGAAAATATGCGATTCTGGGTGCACGCTTATAAATCGCATCTCTTACAAAGACTCGCTCATCCCCAACAGGCTGTCTCCATTTACGCTGCTTTCTTCCCTTCACTTCCAGCAGCGTAATTAAAGTAAAGAAATTCTTTTTGAAATCGCCATTTTCAAAGCGCTGGATTCGTTCAAATACGATAACATCGGGAAATGTTGGAACGTTGATTTCAAGATCGCGCTCCTTCAACAACTCCTCATAAATCGCCGACTTTTCTTCTTGCGTGAGAGTCAGAGTCGCCGACACCTTTACATCACCGGTAAACTCAGACAGCAAATGTCGAGGAACCCGCTCTTTAAAAGGTACGCCCAGCCCCTCGTCCCCTCCAAGCAGTTCGCTTGTCGCTTCATCTGGGGCAAAGCTATGTATCGCCTCAAGGACTGTAGTCTTACCGCTTTCATTGAGCCCGACAAACGCAAATACGCTAGCGCCCGCGACACTCTTGAATTGAACGGTTGTATCTTTTATGCCCTTAAAATTTTGTACTCTGAAGGATTCGTAGCGCACCTAACTCTCACTATTCTATGTTGAAAAGAATTTGTGTAGCATTAGAAAACGTGGCCATAGTAGCGCCAAAAAACGATTTTCACCACTTTTTAACGATTATCGTAATCACTTACCGATCACCGTTCGCTGACAAAACGAAGACATCTCTTCCGCACTCAATAATGGTCTCAGATTGCAATTTCACATCATATGTCCGGCGAAATTGTAGTCTGATATATTTTCTAGAAAGCACCCTCTGGATAGACGCGGACCCGACGACCGCTTTGGGTCGGAAGCGGTCTGCTGGCTCGAGGTACTTTCCGCCTAGGTTACGGCCAACTTCAGTGAACCAAATCTCAAGTTGAATGATCTTCGACACCCGGCGCATCTATGCGCCAAAAAGCGAACAAGGTTTTCATTATTAATTCGCTTTCAGCGATAAAGCGGCGTTGCTAGATTACGGGCTTTACCGGCCCGCCATGACATCCAACGCCCTGCCCGCCACCGCACCCGTTCGCGCCACCGATCGCGCCACCACTGCCCGGCCCTTGCCGCGCGCGCTTGCGCGCATGTTGTCCCTGGACGATTTCGAAGCTGCCGCACGCAAGCGCTTGCCGCGGCCCATATTCGGCTACGTTGCCGGGGCCGCGGAAGACAACCAATCGCTGCAAGACAACCGCCGTGCGTTCGCGCAGTACGGCTTTGCGCCCCGCGTGCTGGTGGATGTGTCGCGCCGCACGACGCAAACCGAATTGTTCGGCCGCACCTACGCCGCGCCCTTCGGCATAGCGCCAATGGGTATCAGCGCCTTGTCGGCCTATCGCGGTGACGTGGTTCAGGCCCGAGCCGCCCGCGAAGCGAACATCCCGGCCATCCTTAGCGGCACATCGCTCATTGCGTTGGAAGACGTTATCCAGGAAGCGCCCGGCACCTGGTTCCAGGCCTATCTGCCGGGCGACCCGGCGAAGATCGACGCCCTGGTCGAACGCGCCCGCCGCGCTGGCTACGAAACGCTGGTGCTGACGGTGGACATCCCCGTGTCGGCCAACCGCGAAAACAATGTGCGCACGGGTTTTTCCACGCCACTCAAGCCCAGCCTGCGTTTGGCTTGGGACGGCCTGACGCGGCCGCGCTGGCTGGCCGGCACCTTTCTGCGCACGCTGCTGGCGCATGGCATGCCGCACTTCGAGAATTCATTTGCGACACGCGGCGCGCCTATCGTGTCGGCGTCGGTGCTGCGCGACTTCACCGCGCGCGACCATCTCAGCTGGGAGCATGTGGCGCGCATCCGCCGCCAATGGCCCGGCACGCTGATCATCAAGGGCATTCTGCATCCCCACGATGCGGCGTTGGCGCGCCAGCATGGCGCGGACGGCATCATCGTGTCCAACCACGGCGGGCGCCAACTGGATGGCGCGATATCCCCGCTACGCGCGCTGCCAGCGGTGGTGGATGCGGCGGGCGGCATGGCGGTGATGATGGATAGCGGCGTGCGCCGGGGCGGCGACGTGCTCAAGGCGCTGGCCTTGGGCGCCCGCTTTGTGTTCGTGGGCCGGCCTTTCAACTACGCGTCGGCGGTGGGCGGACAGGCAGGCGTCGCACACGCCATCAACCTGCTGCGGGCCGAAGTGGACCGCAACATGGCGATGCTGGGCATCAACAACGTCCGGGAGATGGACGCCAGCCTCCTATGGCGCGACGGCTTGCCCAGCGCATCCGGCCCATTGCCATGAACCGGGGACGCTAGCCCGGCATAGAATGGCGTTTCCTTTGCTACGTGCGCGCCGGGTCAAAAGGCCGGCGCGCCTCTCGCCCGCGCCGTGTCCCTACGCCAATCCTCGTTTTTTCTGCGCTTTCTGACGCTTGGGGCATTGGCCCACGTCTATGTGGGCGCCCGCTTGATTCCCGACGCGCTCCTCAGCGGCGCAGGCGCTGCCGCCGCCATCCTGGCCTTGCTGCTGTCGTGCATTCTGATTCCGCTGGGCATGCTGGCGCGTTCCTCCGTGAACCCGCCCTGGGGCGACCGCATTGCGTGGGTCGGGCTGATTGCGATGGGCCTGTTCTCATCGCTCTTCGTGTTGACGGTGGTGCGCGACGTCGTGCTGCTATTGACGTGGCTGGCGAATCTGGTGATCGGCGCAGCGCTACCCTGGATGCAGATTCGCAGCATCAGCGCCTGGACGGTTGCCGCGCTGGCGCTGGCCAGCACGCTGATCGGCTTCTATAACGCGCGCCGCCTGGCGCGTGTGGTGGATGTGGATGTGCCTGTGGCCGGCCTGCCGCAAGACCTGGACGGTTTCACCATCGTGCAGATCAGCGATATTCACGTCGGCCCCACCATCAAGAAGCGCTATGTGCAGGCCATTGTCGATGCCGTGAACGAACAGTTGCCCGACGTGATCGCCATCACGGGCGATGTGGTCGATGGCAGTGTCGAGCATCTGTCCGAGCAAGCCAGTCCGCTTGGCGCCCTGCGCGCGCCTTACGGCGTGTACCTGGTCACCGGAAACCATGAATATTATTCAGGCGCGGCGGCCTGGGTCGCCGAGTTCCGCCGGATGGGCCTGCGCGTGCTGATGAATGAACACGCGGTGATTCATCCGTCGGGCTTGCCCGTGGTGGTGGCCGGCGTCACGGATTACAGCGCCGGCGCCTTCGACCCGCAGCAGCGCAGCAACCCCAAGGCCGCGTTAGCCGGCGCGCCCGCCGACGCCTGCGCCAAGATCCTGCTGGCCCATCAGCCGCGCAGCGCCGCCGCCGCGGAACCCGTGGGCTATACCTTGCAGCTGTCCGGCCACACGCACGGCGGCCAGTTCTTTCCGTGGGGGTTCTTTGTGCGCTTCCAGCAACCGTTCACGGCCGGCTTGCATCGCCTGGGCAAGATGTGGGTGTACACCAGCCGTGGCACCGGCTACTGGGGTCCGCCCAAGCGGCTGGGCGCGCCGTCCGAAATCACGCGCTTGCGCCTGCGCACGGCAAAAGGCCGCGTCTGAGAACGCGGCCCTTCGCTTTCGCAATGCCCGGAATACCGGCGATGCCCGAAATACCGGCAATACCCGAAATACTGGCGATCCCCGAAATACTGGCGATGCCCGAAATACCCGCGATGCCCGCTGGAAATCAGCCCGCGGTATCCGGCAGCGGCCCACGTTCCAGATAACTGGTCAGCGCGATATCGCTGGTGGTGTTGGTGATGCCGTCGATCTTATGAATGCGCGCCAGCAGCAGTTCCAGCGCCTGGGTGTCGCGCACGCGCACCTTCAACAGCATGGCGCTCTTGCCGGTGATGGTGTGAATCTCTTCCACCTCGGTCAGCTCGGCCAGGCCCAGCACTTGTTGCGTGATGCTCCAGTTATTGGTGTCGACGTGCACAAACGCCAGCAAGGGCCGGCCAATGCGTGCGCCGTCCAGCTTGGCGGCAATGCCTTTGATCAGGCCGTCACGCTTCAATCGCTTGACGCGTTCGTGCACCGCCGGGGCGGACAAGTTCAGTACTTTGCCCAATTCGGCGTAGCTGGGCGTCGCGTCGTCCGCCAGCAGCGTTAATAGTTTTCGGTCGCGATCGTCAAGGTCTGCCATCGGAATCAGGTTCTGCCTTACGGCATTCGAACTTTTATGGAATAAGGAATTATTGGAGTTAACCCTTATTTTATTCCAATAAAATTCGGGCCATGCAGAATCGTAGCAAGCAAAAACCCCGGGCGGCCTCGTCCGTACCCGCCCTGATGTTCGCCGTCAGCGTCGTTGGCTCCAATGGCCTGGCGCTCAGCCCGATCTTGAGCGATGTCGCGCGTTCCTTCTCGACGTCCCCGTTGACGATCAGCACGGCCATCTCCGCCTATGGCGCGGCCACCGCGGCCAGCGCGTTCTTCCTGGCCGGGCGCATCGACCGCATCGGCATCCGCCGGTCGTTATTAGGGGCGATGGTGGCGCTAATTGCCGCCCTGCTTCTGTCCGCCGCCGCGCCGCACTGGATCGTGCTGACGCTGGCGCAAGCACTGGCGGGCGCGGCGGCGGGCGTGATTCTTCCTGCGGCTTATGGGTCTGCGTCGCTGGTGGCGGCCCCGGGTCAAGAGGCGCGCACGCTTGGGCGCGTGATCGCGGGCTGGTCGGTGTCGCTGGTGGTGGGCGTGCCGTTGTCTGCTCTGATTTCCGACGCCGTGGGCTGGCGCGTTACGTACGGCGTGCTGGCCTTGTGCGGCACGGTTGCCTTGCTGGGCCTGCGCACGCTGCCTGAGCGCCGCGCCGAAAACGCCGCGCCGTTGCGCTTGTCGCGCCTGCTTGCGCCTTTGTCGTATCGCGATGTGCCGATTCTGCTGTTGGCCTGCCTGGCGTTCTCGTCGGCGTTCTACGGCGTGTATGCCTTTCTGGCGGATCACGTGCGCACGCTGCTGGCGCTGTCGGCCGGCCAAGTGGGGTTTATCGCTTTCGCCTATGGTGCGGGGTTCTTGCTGGCCGGTATCGCGGGCGCGCCCTTGATTGAACGCTTGGGGCCGCGCCGTGCCTTGCCACTGGCGTTGGCGGCGATTGCGCTGGTTTATCTGGGCTTGTTGCCGGCCGCGCATTCGCTGGCGGCGGTGCTCGCCATCGCCACGCTATGGGGCGCGGCGTCGCAACTGAGCCTGAACCTGCTGGTGCTGTTGCTCTCGCGCGCCCGGCCTGAAGAACGCGGCGCGGTGCTGGGGTTGAACACCTGCACGACCTATCTGGGCGCCAGCGTCGGCACCGCGGTGGCCGGCACCCTCTACACCCATGCCGGGTTTGAAACGCTGGGCTTGTGCGCGTCGGCCGCCGTCGGTATTGCGGCGCTAAGCCTGCACTGGCGCTTGAACGGCCGCCGCGCCGCACGCAGCGAAGCGGCCGCCTGACCGGGCGCCTGAGCCGGCGTTACCAGGGGAATGAAATCAGGTCGCCGTACAGGCGCTTCAGCGTGCTCTTCACTTCCAGCGAATTCTGATAGATGGCAATGAACTTCAACAGGCGCGGGTCTTGCGCCTTGTCGGGCGTGGTCACCCAGCGGATGGCATAGCGGCGAATGCTTTCCGGGTCGGTGTTGTCGAACGCCAGACCATCTTTTTCATTCAGGCCGGCTTGCTTGGCAAACGTGGTGTACGTCACCGACGCAGTCACGTCGTCAAACGTGCGCGCCGATTGCGAGCCTTCGATCTGCACGAATTTCAGCTGCTTCGGGTTGGACACCACGTCCTGCAACGTGGCCTGATGCGCCACACCCGGCTTCAGCTTGATCAGCCCGACGGATTCCAGCAGCAGCAACGCGCGGCCCGTGTTGACGGGGTCATTCGGCACAGCGATGGTGGCGCCGTCCGGCACCGTATCGCCCTTTTTCAGCTTCTTGGAAAACAGGCCGATCGTGGTCGAGTAGCCGTAGGCGATGGGCGTCAGGTTGGCGTTGCGGCGCTGGTTGAACAGCTGCAAGAACGGCTCGTGCTGAAAGAAGTTGGCATCCACCGAGCCATCGGCCACGGCGATGTTGGGCAGCACCCAATCATTGAACTCCACCAGCTTGACGTCCAACCCTTCCTTTTTGGCCTGGGCAATGGCCAGCTCGGTGGCTTCGTTCGCCACGCTGGGAATCACGCCGATGCGCAGGGGCTTGTCTTGCGCCAGCGCGGGCGCGCACGCCGCCACGCTCAAGGCCGCCACGGCGGCGCCGCGCGTGAGTTTCAACAGCAAGGGGTGCAAAAACATGAATGCCTTCCGGTAAATAGGGAAAACCGGGCGCCGCCCGGCATAGGCGCTATTGTGCAGCAGCTTGGCCGCCCCCTGCCCAATAGCCTTTGTCACGCAATGGCAATGCCATGGCGCGGGCGACAGCGCTAAGATGACCGCACCGATGTCGGCTGTCATTCGCCTCGGGAGGCCCCATGAACGACGTTCTGACCACCCTGCCCAGCTTGCGGTCCGCCGCCCGCCGCCGCGACCAGATCGAAGACCAACTGGGCGCGCACAACTACCATCCCCTTGACGTCGTCATCGCGCGCGGCAGCGGCGTCTGGGTCTATGACGTAGAAGGCCGCAAATATCTGGATTGCCTGTCAGCGTATTCCGCCGTCAACCAAGGGCACTGCCACCCACGCATTCTGGCGGCCATGGTCGAGCAGGCGCAAAAGCTCACGTTGACGTCCCGCGCGTTTCGCCATGACCAGATGGCGCCGTTCTACGAAGACCTGGCGCGCTTGACCGGCGCGCACAAGATCCTGCCGATGAACAGCGGCGCGGAAGCCGTCGAAACCGCCATCAAGGCCGTACGCAAATGGGGCTACGAAGTGCGCGGCGTGCCAGAAGACCAGGCCGAAATCATCGTCTGCGCCAACAACTTCCATGGGCGCACGCTGGGCATCGTGGGCTTTTCAACCGACCCCGACGCCTACGGCCACTATGGCCCCTTCGCCCCGGGATTCAAGGTGGTGCCTTTTGGCGATTACGACGCCTTCAATGCCGCCATCACCCCCAACACCGTCGCCTTTCTGGTGGAACCGATTCAGGGCGAAGCAGGCGTGGTGTTGCCGCCCCCCGGGTATTTCACGCGCGTGCGGCAGCGCTGCACCGAGCAAGGCATCACGCTGATCCTGGATGAAATCCAGACCGGCCTGGGCCGCACGGGCAAGCTGCTGGCTGAAGAACATGAAGGCATCGAAGCCGACGTCACCTTGATCGGCAAGGCGTTGTCGGGCGGCTTCTATCCGGTGTCGGCGGTGCTGTCCAATGCGGACGTGCTGGGTGTGTTCCAGCCCGGCCAGCATGGCAGCACCTTTGGCGGCAACCCCTTGGCCTGCGCCGTGGCCCGCGCCGCGCTACAGGTGCTGACCGACGAAGGCATGATCGATAACGCCGCGGCCATGGGCGCCTATTTCCTGGAGCGGTTGCGCGCTTTGCCCGGCCCGGTGCGCGACGTGCGCGGACGCGGGCTGATGCTGGCGGTGGAACTGGAGCCTGACGCGGGCGGCGCGCGCCGCTGGTGCGAACGCTTGCAGGCACGCGGCATGCTGGTCAAAGACACGCACGGGCACACGCTGCGCCTGTCGCCGCCGCTGATCGTGACGCGCCAACAGATCGACTGGGCGTGCGACCAATTAGCCGCGGTACTATCCGCCCCTTGATGAACCCAACCGGAGTCCGCACTTTGCAGAACACCGCCACCCTGCCCACCCAAATCACCCTGATCGGCGCGCCCACGGATATTGGCGCAGGCGCTCGCGGCGCATCGATGGGCCCGGAAGCCTTGCGTGTGGCCGATCTGGGCGCGGTCATCGAAGCCCAAGGGTTTGAAGTCACAGACCGCGGCAACCTGTACGGGCCGGCGAACCCGTGGCTGCCCCCGGTGGACGGCTATCGCCATCTGGAAGAAGTCACCGCCTGGAACCAGGCGGTACACGACGCCGTCTACGCCGAACTAAGCCTGGGCCGCATGCCCATTCTGCTGGGCGGCGACCACTGCCTGGGCATCGGCTCCATCAGCGCCGTCGCGCGCCATTGCCGCGAAGCAGGCAAGAAGCTGCGCGTGCTGTGGCTGGACGCGCACGCCGACTTCAATACCCACGCGCTGACGCCCACCGGCAATATCCATGGCATGCCGGTGGCGTGCCTGTGCGGCTATGGGCCGGAACAGATCACCGGCATGTCGGGCCACACGCCCGACATCGAGCCCAGCTGGGTGCGCCAGATTGGCATCCGCAGCGTGGACCAGGGCGAAAAGCGGCTGGTGCATGAAGCGGGGCTGGAAGTGTTCGACATGCGCTATCTGGATGAGATGGGCATGCGCGCCACGATGGAAGCGGCGCTGGCCGGCCTGGATGCCGACACGCATCTGCACGTGAGTTTTGACGTGGATTTCCTGGACCCCGACATCGCGCCGGGCGTGGGCACAACCGTGCCGGGCGGCCCGACCTACCGCGAGGCGCAGCTCTGCATGGAGATGATTGCCGACACGGGCTTGATGCGTTCATTGGATGTAGTGGAACTGAACCCCGCCTTCGACGTGCGCAACAAGACGGCCGAACTGGCGGTGGACCTGATCGAAAGCCTGTTCGGCAAGTCCACGCTGATGCGGCGCGGCAGTTGATCCGCGGTTGATCCGCTGGTGATCCACCGTTGATCCACCGTTGATCCCCTGGTGGGCCTGCGCCTTCGCCGGCCCCACCGCTACCCTTCCCGCGTGCGCCGGATGGCCTCTGCCGCCGCCTGTAAATGTTGCAGGTTCGGTTCGCGCTGCGCCCAGACGCGCGGTGTCGGGCCCGCCATGCATAGCGCATACCATTCCCCCCCCAGATCCAGCGCCACGGCCAGCCCGGTCAAATCTTCCACGCTCTCCCCCACGTTCGCGGCCCAGCCCTGCGCCTGGACCCGCTCTACCTCGGCACAAAGCGCGTCGCGCGTGGCCAAGGTGTGTTCCGTATAGCGACGGAAATCGGCGGCGGCCAAGACGCCATCGCGTTCCGCTGGGGTCATGCGCGCCAAGATCGCTTTGGCCACCGCGCTGGTATGCAACGGCCGCCGTTCACCCGGCCGCGCCGCGTAATGCACGGGCTGCGTGGATTCCACGACATCCAGGAACACCACCGCGCCATCCTGGATCTTGCCCAGCATCACGGTTTCATTGGCGGCGTCGCGCAACGCCAGCAGATGCGGGCGAACCTGTTCCAGCCAGGGGTCACCCGTCTGAATCAACGCGCTCAACGCCTGCAATCGCGCCGTGGGGTAGTAGCCCCCGCGGCGGCGCACTTCGTAGAGATAGCCGCGCGCGACCAGCGTGCGCACCAGCGCCAGACAGCTGGACATCGGCGCGCCCAGGCCTTGGGCCAATTCGGTCAGCGGCAGCGGCCGGCGGGCCTGCGCAAACAGCTCGATCACATCCAGCGTGCGGGCAACGAGTTTCACTTCCATGGTGGCGACCCCTGTTCGGATTTACCTGAGCGAAATGCCTGAATCTGCTAGGTAATCCACTATGTTGACTTTTCATATGGGCGAACCTAAATTCTTGCACAGGAATTTTTATTCACCAATAAGAAATAAATTTCAGCCGGCTGGAGAACCGGCGCCCCGCCAGCGGTCTCGCGTCATCACCAAAAAACTCAAACATTCGGCCCGGATGGGGCTGAGGAGACAGAAAGATGCGTATCAAACCCCTGTTGGCGGCTGTGGCCGCCGCGACGGCTGCGTTCGGCCCGTTCGCCGTCACGCCAGCCCACGCCCAATCGGACGTCGTCCGCCTGGGCGTGTCCAATGACCGCTCTGGCATTTACTCGGACCTGGGCGGCTTGGGCTCTGAGATGTCCGTGCGCATGGCCGTTGAAGATTTCGGCGGCAAGGTGGCGGGCAAGACCGTGGAAGTCATCGGCGCCGACAACCAGAACAAGGCCGACGTGGCCTCGGCCTTGGTGCGGCGGTGGTTCGACACGCAGGGTTTGGTGGCGGTGGTGGACGGCGGCGCCAGCTCTGCCGGCTTGGCAGCCCAGGGCGTGGCCAAGGAAAAAGGCGGCACGGCGCTGATCAGCGGCGGCTTTGCCGGCGACTTCAGCGGCAAGCAATGCAGCAATCTCAGCACACAATGGGCGCCCGACACCTATGCGCTGGCCAACGCGGTCGTGAAAAGCGTGGTGGAAAGCGGCGGCAAGTCCTGGTACTTCATCACCACCGACTACGTCTTCGGCAAATCACTGGAAAGCAATGCCACCCGCTTTGTGCAGAACGCGGGCGGCAAGGTGGTGGGCAGCACCCGCCATCCGCTGGGCGCGATGGATTTCGCGTCGTTCCTGGTGCAGGCGCAATCGTCCAAGGCCGATGTCGTGGGCCTGGCCAGCGCCGGTGGCGACCTGGTCAATCTGATCAAGCAGGCGCAGGAATTCGGGCTGACGGGCGGCAAGCAGCGCATGCTGACCTTCCTGACCTTCATCAACGATGTGCAGGCGATGGGCCTGCCCGTGGCGCAAGGCCTGACGTTTCCCACCGGCTTTTACTGGGACGCCGATGAAGACACCCGCGCCTGGACGCAGCGCTGGCAGAAGAAGATGGGCGTGACGCGTCCGCCGTCAATCGTGCAGGCGCTGAGCTACGTGGCCACTACGCATTATCTGCAAGCGGCGCAAGCCGCCGGCACCTTCGAGGCCGCCGCCGTCAATCAGAAGATGCGCGAGTTGCCCATCACCACCAAACTCATCAAGAATGCCCGTATCCGTCCTGAAGACGGGCGCGTCATCATGGACTTGTATCTGGTCGAAGTGAAAAAGCCCGCCGAATCGAAATACCCGGGTGACTTCTACCGCATCCTGTCCACGGTGCCGGGCGACAAGGTGTTCGTGTCGCTGGCCGACAGCGAATGCCCCCTCATCAAAAAGTGAATCGTCAGCGCTTCGCCCCAGGTGTAGGCTGAGGCCCCGGACATAAGAAAACCCAAGGAGACTTTCCCATGAAGTGTTATTGCGTCGTCAACTTCCGCGAACCCTTGCAGGAAATGGAGCAGCCTACGCCCACGCCGCAGGGCACGCAGGTGCTGCTCAAGGTTCGCGCGGCGGGCGTGTGCCACAGCGATATCCACTTGTGGGAAGGCGGCTACGACCTGGGCCAGGGCCGCACCCTGGCCCTGAAAGATCGCGGCGTGTCGCTGCCGCTGACGATGGGCCATGAAACCGTTGGCAGCGTGGTAGCGGCCGGGCCCGAGGCGCAAGGGCTGTCGAACGACCGTAACTACCTCGTCTACCCGTGGATCGGCTGCGGCAAATGCGCACCGTGCCTGGCGGGCATGGAAAACCATTGCAGCGCCCCCGCCTGCCTGGGCGTGCACCGCGCCGGCGGCTATGCCGACCACATCGTCGTGCCGCATCCGAAGTACCTGATCGACATCGGCGACCTGGAACCCGCGCAGATCGCGCCGTATGCGTGCTCGGGCCTGACGACCTACTCCGCACTGAAGAAGATTGGCGCCGACGTCTACCGCGAACACCCGGTGGTGATCTTTGGCGCAGGCGGCCTGGGCCTGATGAGCCTGACGCTGATCAAGGCGCTGGGCGGCGCGGGCGCCATCGTGGTCGACATCGACCCCGCCAAGCGCCAGGCCGCATTGGAAGCCGGCGCACTGGCCGCGATTGACGGCGCTGCGCCCGATGCCGCGCAGCAGATCATCAAGGCGGCGGGCGGCAAACCCGTGCAAGCCGCGATCGATCTCGTCGGCGCGCCCGCCACCACGTCGCTGGCGTTCGACTTCCTGACCAAGGGCGGCAAGCTGATCATCGTGGGCTTGTTCGGCGGCGCTTCGTCGTGGCCGATCGCGTTGATCCCGATGAAGGCCATGTCGATCATCGGCAGCTATGTCGGCAACCTGACCGAACTGCAAGAGCTGATGGACCTGGTGCGTGCAGGCAAAGTGCCGCCGATGCCGGTGCACCGTCACGCGCTGGCGGAAGCCGACAGCGTGCTGGCGTCGTTGCGCGCAGGCAAAGTGGTGGGACGCGCGGTGCTGACGACGGAGGCCTAAACGCAACAAAGGGGAGCCATGAGCTCCCCTTTTTGCTTTTGATCGGGCTATTTTCAGCCCGGCCGCAGCCTGGGGTCGTAGATAAAACGTTCGCGCCGCACGACCACAATCTGCTCAGCATCGGGATGACCCGGATTGATCAGGACATTGCAATCCGGCACGCCCCGGTAGCCGACGATGGCGCTGGGCAACTCCAACAAGGCCGACACCCCGGATTCCACCCAGTTGTCGCCTACCGCCTGCGACGCCTCGGCAAACGGCACGGCCTCCCAGAACGGAAAGTCCCGCTGCAATTGGTCGACCGTCAGCACCTGCCGGGCGTCATACACCGCGCGCGGCACGGCGACTTCGATCAGATAGCGGTTGGCCTGTTCGGATGCGCGCACGGCGAAATGCACGACGGTTTCCAAAACGGCCAGCGCCACGCTTGAAGAGGTGTACACCACCGCCGTACCCGGGCTGTTGTAGCGTCCGCCCACCGCCGCAGCGCCCGCGCCGCTCAAGTCATCGGCGCGGTACGTGCCGGCGGTTGTGCCGATACGCCATAAGGAAACGTAGTCGCTCATGGGGTCAGGCGTAGACGCCAGCCGCCGCGCGGGCCAGCGTGTCTTCAACGATGCGGCTGCTGGCATCCGACGTCAGCAAGGACAAGGGCTTGACGTTGCCCAATGCCGGCACGGGCGTGTTCAGCCACAGCACGGCCTCTTCGTCGCTGCCCAACACTTGCCGCGCCACCCGCGCCACGCGGGCAACGCGCGCCAGGCGGTCGGATTCACCCAGCGGCAGCATCTGGCCTTCGCGCGTCCAGCGCGACAACGAGGCCGCCTTGACCTCGGTGATCGCCATGATTTCGGATTTGGGCACTTGAAGGAAGTCGGCCGCGTCGTCCACCATTTGCGCGGGCAGCCCCCGCCGCACATCGCGGGCCATGTCGCTAAGCGGGCTGTCCACCAGTTCCTGAAACAGTTGCTTGGCCCGGGCCGCAGTCACACGGCGCGGCGGCCGCTTGGACGATGCGTCACGTTTTTCAGCGGTTTTGCCGGTGATGGCAATGGTCATGGCGGGCTCCCGTAGCGTCGCTTCCGGCCGGTAGTCAGAAGCACGTATTTTCCAAACAGAATTTATGATATCCCATTTGGAATGCGCTAAACAAGGCGCGGCCTGGCGGGCATGCACCGAATTTGGGCATATCATAGGCGGCGTTACACACGATCACTTTTAAGGACTGGCAATGACGGACCGGCAGCTCACGATACTCGCGGCGTTGAATCTTATGGTGGCGGTGGGTGCTGGCGCCTTTGGCGCACACGGCTTGAAGCGCATGCTGACCCCCGAATTGTTGTCCGTCTGGCAAACCGGCGTCTTGTATCACCTGATCCACGCGCTGGGCTTGTTCGTGATTGCGCTTCTGGGCGCCCGATTCGGCTCGCCGCTGCTGTCCGCCGCCGGCTTCGTCATGTTCATGGGCATCGTGCTGTTCTCGGGCAGCCTGTATGTGCTGTCGCTGACCGGCATCCATTGGCTGGGCGCAGTTACGCCCATTGGCGGAACGGCTTTCCTGGCTGCGTGGGCGATGGTGGCGCTGGCCGCCTACCGCGCGCAGGGCTAACCCCTCTGCGCTGATCCGCACGGCCACCGCAAGCGCCCCTTGCACACGCGGGCTGCGCCCCCCTTTCCCCACGGCGGCAGGAACCGCCGCCCTAGCAGGTTTCCGATGTCTTCCTCGACTGTATTACCCGCCGCCCGGGACCATTCCGCCGCCGCAGGCATCGCCTGCGTGGTGGGCGGCATCTTCTTTCTGACGCTCAGCGACGCCAACGCCAAGTGGCTGGGTGAACATTACAACCCGCTCCAGATCCTGTTCCTGCGCGCCTTGATTGCGATGCCCTTCGTGACCGCGCTGGCCCTGTGGCTGGGCGGCCGGCGCGTGTTGCGCACGACACACCCGGGCCTGCATCTGACGCGCGGCGCCATCAACGTCGTGTCAGCCTGTTGCTTCTATCTGGGCTTGCGCGCGCTGCCGCTGGCCGAAGCCACCGCCATCGCCTTTGCCGCACCGCTGTTCGTGACGGCGCTGTCTGTGCTGATCCTGAAAGAGCGCGTGGACGGCAAGCGGTGGCTGGCGGTGCTGGCCGGTTTTGCCGGCGTGCTGATCGTGGTGCGGCCCGGTTCCGCTACTTTCCAGGCGGCCACCCTGTACCCGCTGACAACCGCGCTGCTGTATGCCGTGATGATGATCACCGCGCGCGGCATCAACCGCGGCGAAGGCATGCTGACGACCACGTTCTATATCGTGCTGGGGCAGTTGGTGTGCAGCGCGGTCGCCCTGCCATGGGTATGGCAGACGCCCGCCATGGAGCATCTGCCCTACTTCTTCGGCATTGCGCTGTTCAGCACATTGGGCCTGGCGCTGATCACGCAGGGTTTCCGGATTGGCCCGGCATCCGTCGTCGCGCCCTTCGATTACACCGGCCTGATCTGGGCCACGATTCTGGGCTGGATCTTCTGGCGTGAAGCGCCAGATGCCTTTGCGTACCTGGGTGCGTTGTTTATTGCGGGCAGCGGCGTGTACATCGCGGTGCGTGAAGCGCGAGGCAAAGGCAAACGCCGCGTCAAGGCGTAAGCGAATAGCGGCGAGCAGTGCGCGTCGGCGTGCGGCTCGCCGCCAGGCACTGCGCTTGGGGCGGACGCGATTCGTTGCCGCTACGGGATGCTGCCATTGGTTGCCGTAATTCGTCGCCACTATTCCTATTCAGTAGGCGGCGGAAAATTCCGTCGCAGCACCCGCGCCACGTTCGGCTCCAACGCGGCTTCGCGCGCCACCGCCGTCAAGGCCGGGCATTCCGCGGTAAACCACGCCTGGCCGGGGCGCCAGTGCGTCATCACCGTCACATACAGGTCCAACGCTGAAAAACGCTTTCCCAGCATGTGCGGCGTGCCCGCTTGCCGTTCCAATTCCTGCCACAACTCTGCCCGCCGGGAATGCACGCGCTCGCGCAATAACTCGGCGGCCGCACCTTCCGTTGTCCATTGCGGAGGGTTGTCGCCATACGTGAACGTCGGGTAGATAGCCCCCACCAGCCGCAACAGCAGGTTCAAGAAATGCGCGCGCTCGGGCTTGTCCGCTGCGGGCGCCAAGCCTGCCTGCGGGGCCACGTCATGCAGATGCAGAATCATCGCGGCGCTTTCAGTCATGACTTCGCCATCCGGCGTAATCAGCGTGGGTACTTGCCCCAGCGGATTCAGATGCAACAAGCGGTCGCGCTCAGGGCCGGGCTTCAAATACGGCACGTCCGTCAGCTTGTGCGGCACATTGGCCAGCACCAACGCCATTTCAACGATGGCCGAACCGCAGCCCAGAGATCCGATCAGCTCATAGGTCTTCATCGCTTACCCCCCTGATTCGGCCGGCGCCACCCGCAGCAATTGTCCAGGCGATGCGTCGGTCAATACATACACATACCCGTCCGGCCCTTGCCGCACGTCGCGTATCCGGCTCTTGCGGTCCACCAGCAACCACTCCTGTCCCACCACACGATTGCCATCCAGCGTCAGGCGGATCAGGTTCTGATTGGCCAACGCGCCAATGAACACCGATTTCTGCCAGGCGGGAAAACGATCCGCGTTATAGAAAGCCATGCCGCTGATGGCGGGCGACTTTGCCCACCAGAACAGCGGCTGCTCGGTGCCAGGCGCGGTTTCGCCTTTGGCTTCAGGAATGGGCTGGCCGGAATAGTTGATGCCATAGGTGGCCAGCGGCCAGCCATAGTTCTTGCCTGGCTGGATCAGATTGATCTCATCGCCGCCGCGCGGGCCGTGCTCGTTTTCCCACAGCTCGCCCGACCAGGGGTTCAGCGCCATGCCTTGCGGATTGCGATGCCCATACGACCAGATCTCGGGGCGGGCGCCTGCCTTGCCCACGAAAGGATTGTCCGGCGGCACCGTGCCATCCACCTTCAGCCGCACCACCTTGCCTTGCAGCTTGTCCAGATCTTGCGCCGTCGGGCGCTGGTTGTTTTCGCCCAGCGAGATGAACAGATAGCCCTTGCCGTCGAACACCAGGCGCGATCCGAAATGCAGCCCGGAAGACAGCTTGGGTTCTTGGCGGAACAGCACCTTGAAATCTTGCAGGCCGGTCGCGTCGTCCGACAAGCGGCCCCGGCCAACGACCGTGCCGCTTTTATCACCATCCGATTCCGCGTAAGACAGATAGACGTAGCGATCCGTCGCAAAGTCGGGCGACAGCGCCACATCCAACAGCCCGCCCTGCCCCGACGCCGCCACCTTGGGCACGCCCGACAGCGGCTTGGATAAGCCGCCCGGGGTGCGCAGCAAGCGCAACTTACCGGGCCGCTCCGTGATCAATACGCCACCATCCGGCAGAAAAGCCATGGCCCAAGGATGATCCAATCCGCCCACCACGGCCGTGACGCGCGCGGCCACCGACGGCGGCTCCTGCGCGGCGCGCGCAGGCGCTGCGGCATATAACGCACCGGCCACAATCAGCATCGAGGAAACAAAAAGGGGAATCGCGCGCGGGCTCGCGGCGGTGCGTGACTGCATGGACATCTCCGGCGGCAACGGGGTTGAATGCGGGCAGGGACGGCATAACAAATGGCGCAACATGTGACGCGTCCGTGACGCGAAACGCACCGTCGGTGGCGTACCATAACGCCCAAGGACGGGTGCCTCCCGTTCTTCCTTTCAGGAGACTCCATCACATGAAACTGTACTACATGCCCGGCGCGTGCTCGCTCGCTTCCCACATCGTTCTGGAGTGGGTGGGCAAGCCTTACGAGACGCATCAGCTCAGCCGTGAAGCCCTCAAGGGTCCTGAATTTTTGAAGGTGAATCCGCTGGGCGCCGTGCCCGCGCTGACCGACGACGGCTGGACCGTCACGCAAAACGCCGCCATCCTGGAATACATCGCCGAACAATCGCCGCAGAGCAAACTGCTGGGCGACGGCACCGCCCGATCGCGCGCTGAAGTCCGCCGCTGGCTGGGCTTCATCAATTCCGACATCCACAAAACCTTCTCGATGATCTTCGGCGCCGGCCGCTTCGTGTCTGACGAAGGCGCGCAGAAGGAACTGGCCGGTTCGGCCTCCAAGCTGCTGACCAAGCTGTTCTCGCAACTGGACGCCCAACTGGCGGGCAAGCCGTATCTGGCGGGTGACGCGCCGTCGATCGCCGACGCCTACCTGTACGTGGTGCTGCGCTGGGCGCACGCCAAGGAAGTGGATCTGTCGGGCCAAGAGAACCTGGCCGCATTCTTCAAGCGCATGGAAGCCGACAAGGCTGTGCAGACGGCGTTGAAGGCGGAAGGGTTGTAAGCCCGACGCGCTTTTAAGCCCTATGCCGTTTTAAGCCCTATGCGCTTTTAAGCCCAATGCGGTTATAAGCCCAATGCGAGACCGCGCCGGCCCTATCTTTGCCGGCGCCCTCGCAAGCTTCAATGGTCTTCGGGCACGTCGTCTGACGCCCCCCACCCCGCCCCTTCCAGCGTCTTCTTCACTGCCGCCAGAAACCGCCGCGCCAGTAACGGTGGCGCGCTCAGGTTGGAATGCGTCGCCCAGACCTCGACGCTGGCCTCAGGGGCGATGGGGCGCAACACCATGTGCGCGGCCTGATCGGGCGTGACGCACCACGCGTCCACCAGCGCCGGGCCCAAGCCCTGCTGCACAAACGAGCACGCCGTCACCGGCGAATGCACTTCGATTGCCGCCGCACACAGCGGGCCGCCGCCAAAGAACGTCGTCAGCGCCCGGCCCAATGGCGTATCGCGCGGATAGCCGATCCACGCGGCGGATGAGAAATCCTCGGGATGCACTACGTCGTGGCTGGCCAGCGGATGGGTCACCGGCAGCACACAGACCACCGGCACCCGCGCCAGCCGGATCGACGTCAGGTTGGGATGATCGGGCGGCTGCATCGAGATGCCGATATCCGCCTGGCCCGACAAAAAGTACGCCGCCAGCTCGTCGAACGTGACGCTGCGGTAATCGACCCGCGCATCCGCATTGCGGCCCCGGAAGCGCTCCAGCGCCATCGGAATCAGCCGCTGCCCGTAGCTGGCGCTGGCCACAATCTTCAGCATGCCCGCGCCCGATTGCCCCAGGCTTGCCGCCAGATCGTTCACGCGCTGGATGCCGCCATACACCTGCTCCACTTCCGCATACAGCCGCCGCGCTTCCGCCGTGGGCGACAAGCGGCTCTTCACGCGTTCGAACAGCCGATAGCCCAAGCGGCTTTCCGTCAGCGCCAGCACGCGGCTGACGGCGGGCTGCGAGACGTGCAACATGCGCCCCGCGCCACTGATCGAGCCGGACATCATGATCGCCCGGAACACTTCAATCTGGCGCAGGTTCAAGGGCCGCCCCGCGCTTGGAGCCACCTCGTCCGCGTAGGCGTCCGCATCCATTTTTTTCCCCTTGCATCGATAACGCAGGATTATAGGAGTGCCACATTTTTCGATGATGCAGCGCGGCAAGGCGGGTGTAATCTGCGCCCCTTAACACAACAAAACAAGGGGAATACCACCATGCAACGCACATTGTTCCGCACGCTTTCCGCGCTGGCCGTCAGCGCCGCGCTGATCGGCACCGCCTCGGCCGCGGGCGCCTACCCGGACAAGCCCATCACCTTTGTGGTGCCCTCGGCGGCCGGCGGTTCGCCCGACGTGCTGTCGCGCCTGATCACCACGCAACTGGCCAAGGATACCGGCGCCACGATGGTCGTCGAAAACCGTCCGGGCGCAGCTGGCAACATCGGCATCGCGCTGGTCAAGCGCGCCGCCGCCGATGGCTACACCGTGGGCTACGGCAACATCAACACGCTGGCCGTGAACCGCTCGCTGTTCAAGCGCCTGCCCTACGACGTGGACCAGGACCTGACGCCTGTTGCGCACATGTTCGACCTGTACAACGCGCTGATCGTGCCCGCCGACTCCCCCGTCAAGAGCGTGCAGGACCTGATCGACCGCGCCCGCCAGCAACCCGGCCGCCTGTCGTATGGCGCATCCGGCGTCGGCACCACCGGCCACATGGGCGGCGAGCTCTTCAAGAGCATGGCGAAAGTCGACGTGATGTTCATCCCCTACAACGGCGGCCCCGCTGCCATTCAGGACTTGCTGGGCGGCCGCCTGGACTACCTGTTCGTGAACACGTCGGAAGCCACGCCGCTGGTCAAGAGCGGCAAGGTGCGCGCCATTGGCGTCAGCAGCCTGAAGCGCTTGTCGCTGATGCCTGACGTGCCGACGCTGGACGAGTCCGGCCTGAAGGGTTACGAAACGGTGGCCTGGGGCGGCGTTGTCGCCCCCAAGGGCACGCCGCCCGATGTGGTTGCCACGCTGAACGCGGCCATCCAGAAAGCGCTGCAAGCGCCGGAAGTGCGCACGGGCCTGGCCACGCTGGGCGCCGAACCCGCCACCGGCTCGCCTGCGGAATTCAAGCAGCTGATCGATCGTGAAACCGCCAAGTGGAAGAAGATCATCGAAACCGCCGGCATCGAAAAACTGGACTAAGCAGCCCCATGACGGATCGCACCTTGCAGGCAGACTTCATCGTGGCGGGCGCCACGCTTATCGACGGCTCGGGCGGCCCGGCCGTTCAGGGGGACCTGGCCGTGCTGGGCGAACGGATCGTGGCGGTGGGCAGTTTCGACCACCCCGCAGGCGTGCCCGTGATTGATGGCCGGGGCCAGGTGCTGGCGCCGGGCTTCATCGATTCGCACACGCACGATGACGGCTACCTGCTGGCGCATCCCGACATGCTGCCCAAGGTGTCGCAAGGCATCACCACCGTGGTCACCGGCAATTGCGGGATCAGCCTGGCGCCGCTTGAGCGCGCCGACATCCCCCAGCCGCTGGACCTGCTCGGCCCCGCCGAGTTGTTCCGTTTCAGCACCTTCCGCGCCTGGATGGACGCGCTGCGCGAAACACCCGCCGCGGTGAACGTGATTCCGTTGGTGGGCCACACCACGCTGCGCGTCGCCGTGATGGACGACACCTCGCGCGCCGCTAACGCATCCGAACGCGCCGCCATGCGCGCGCTGTTGCAAGAAGCGATGGACGCCGGCGCCTTCGGTGTGTCCACCGGCACGTTCTACCCCCCGGCCAGCGCCGCGCCCACCGATGAAATCATCGACGTGTGCCAACCGTTGAAGCCGTCGGGCGATGCTGGCCACGGCGGTATCGACGGTCGCGGTATCGGCAACGGCAACGGCAGCCACGGTACCGACAGCCGCGGTGTCGACCGCTGCGGTACCGACCGCCGCGGCATCGGCCGCCGCGCCATCTACGCCACGCACTTGCGTGACGAGGCCGACCACATCGTGCCCGCCATGGAAGAAGCGTTGCTGATCGGGCGCGAGCTGGATTGCCGCGTGGTGTTCTCGCACCACAAGCTGGCGGGCGAGCGCAATCATGGCCGCACGCGTGAAACGCTGGACATGATCACCCGCGCCGCCGCCCATCAGCCCGTCTGCCTGGACTGCCACCCCTACCCGGCCACGTCCACCATGCTGCGGCTGGACCGTGCACGTCTTGCCAGCCGCACGATGATCACGTGGTCCAAAGGCTACCCCGAAGCCACGGGCCGCGAATTCAGCGACGTCATGCAAGAGCTGGGCCTGGATGACGAAGCCGCCGTGGCGCGTCTGGCCCCTGCCGGCGCCATCTACTTTTTGATGGACCCCGCCGACGTGAACCGGATCTTTGCGCATCCGCTCACGATGGTCGGCTCGGACGGCCTGCCCTTTGACCCGCATCCGCACCCCCGCCAATGGGGCACCTTCCCCAATGTGCTGCGCACGATGGTGCGCGAACAACAACTGTTGTCGCTAGAGGCCGCCATCCACAAGATGACGGGTCTGGCGGCTGACCAATATGGCATCGCTCAGCGCGGACTGCTGCGCGAGGGTTATCATGCTGACCTGGTGCTGTTCGATCCCGCCACGGTGACAGATGTGGCCACTTTTTCAGCTCCCGTTCAGGCAAGCCAAGGCATCCACACGGTGTGGGTCAATGGCAAGCCGGTGTGGGATGGGGAACGAACCAGTACGCAACGCCCGGGCCAGGTTCTGACGCCCGGTGATGCATTACCTCGGAGTTCATAAAGTGAAGACGTTTTCCCAGGGCTGCTACCTGGGTGTATTGGGCGGAATGGGTCCCATGGCCGGCGCGGCCTTTGCCCTTCGCCTGGCGGCGCTGACCCCCGCCGCGATTGACCAGCAACACATCCCCACCCTGCTGCGCAACGATCCCCGCATTCCTGACCGGTCCAGCGCCTATATGGCCGGCGGCGAAAATCCGCTGCCGTATATGGTGGGCGGCGTGCGCTTTCTGGAACAGGCGGGCGCACAGCTGATCGCCATCCCGTGCAACACGGCGCATCTTTGGTACGACGAGATCGCCGCGTCCACCGGCTTGCCGGTGCTGCACATCATCCAAGCCGTCATTGACGACCTGCGCCGTCTGGGCCTGCCGCGTGGCCGCATCGGACTGATGGGCACGGCGGCAACGCTGAAACTGGGCCTGTATCAACAGCACCTGGAAGCGCAAGGCTACGAATGCATCGTCCCCAACGATGATGAAGTCGAGCGCTACTGCATGGGCTCGATCCGCGCCGTCAAGGGCAACCGTCTTGAAGAAGCCTTGGAGCCGGCCGCTGAATACATCGCCCGCCTGAAGGCGCGCGGCGCCGACGCCGTGGTGCTGGGCTGCACCGAACTGCCGCTGGCTGTGCCGCATGCGCTGCGCCCGAGCTTGGGCGTGACGTTGACGGACTCGATTGATGCGCTGGCGCGTGCCGCAATTGCGCATTACGAAGCGGACTTGGCGAAGCAGCAGATCGCGGCCTAATCCGCTACACCCGCTATCGACGAAAAAAAAGGCGCATCTTTCGATGCGCCCCACTCCCTTCGCGGGGAATGCGTCAACTTGATTTCTGGCCGCCTGCTTAGCCGCCCAGATACGCCTTGCGGACTTGGTCGTTGACCAGCAGATTGGCGCCGGTGTCTTGCAGCACGACCCGGCCGTTCTCAAGCACGTACCCACGGTCGGCCACGCCCAGCGCCTTGTTTGCGTTCTGCTCCACCAGGAACACCGTGACGCCCTGCTCGCGGATCTCGCGGATGATGTCGAAGATCTGCGCAATCACCAGCGGGGCCAGGCCCAGCGTCGGCTCATCCAGCAGCAACAGACGCGGCCGCGTCATCAGCGCGCGGCCGATGGCCAGCATCTGCTGTTCGCCGCCCGACATCAGCCCCGCGCGTTGCGCGGAGCGTTCCTTCAGGCGCGGGAACAAACCGTAGACGTGTTCGATGCCCGCCTCGATTTCAGCGCGCTTCGAAAAGAAGCCGCCCATCATCAGGTTTTCGGCAACGGTCAGGTCCTTGAAGACGCGGCGCCCTTCCGGCGAAATGGCGATGCCATTGCGCATGATGTGGTGCGTGTCTTTGTTGGTGATGTCCTCGCCTTCGAACGTGATCTTGCCTTCACGCGCGCGGGGGTTGCCGCAAACCGTCATCAGCAGCGTCGTCTTGCCCGCGCCGTTGGCGCCGATCAGCGTGACAATTTCGCCTTTGTTGACGTCCACCGACACGCCGTTCAACGCCTGGATGGCGCCGTAATAGGTGTGTATGTTTTCCAGCTTAAGCATCATTCCTCCCCCAGGTACGCCTTGATGACGCGCTCGTCGTTGCGCACCGCATCGGGGGTGCCGGTCGTGATGGGCTTGCCGTGCTCCATGACGAGGATACGATCGGAAATGCCCATGATCAGGCTCATGTCGTGCTCGATCAGCAGCACGGCAACGCCGAACTCACGCCGCAGTTGATCGATCAGCGATTGCAGATCGCGCTTTTCCTGGGGGTTCAGGCCAGCGGCCGGTTCGTCCAGCATCAGCAGGCGCGGCTTGGTGATCATGCAACGCGCGATCTCCAGGCGGCGCTGGTGGCCATAGGCCAAGTTGCCCGCTTCACGGTTGGCGAATTCGCGCAGGCCCATGAAGTCCAGCCATTGCGCCGCGCGCGACAGCGCTTCCGACTCCGACTGCCGATAGCCCCTCAACTTCAACAAGCCCGGCAGCAAGCGCGATTCCACCTGCGTGTGTTGCGCCACCAGCAGGTTTTCCAGCACGGTCAGCTGCTTGAACAGGCGCACGTTCTGGAACGTGCGCACCAGCCCGTGGCGCGCCACCTTGTGGCTGGGCAAACCGGTGATCGGCTTGCCGTCCATGATGATCTCGCCCGCCGTCGGCGCGTAAAAGCCGCCGACGCAATTGAACACCGTGGTCTTGCCGGCGCCGTTGGGGCCGATGATGGCGAACACCTCGTCGGACTTCACTTCAAACGCCACGCTGTCCACGGCCAACAGGCCGCCAAACCGCATGGTGAGTCCGGATACTTTCAGCAATGCCTCGCTCATTTAGACAGCTCCACGTGGGGACGCTTCATGGGCAACAACCCCTGCGGACGCCACATCATCATCAACACCATCACCAGACCGAACATCAGCATCCGGTACTCGGCGAACTCGCGCGCCAATTCGGGCAGGACCGTCAACAGGATGGCCGCCAGAATCACGCCCACCTGCGAGCCCATGCCGCCCAGCACCACAATGGCCAGGATCAGCGCGGATTCAATGAAGGTGAAGGATTCCGGGTTCACCATGCCTTGGCGGGCCGCGAAGAACGCGCCGCCGAAACCGGCGAACGTGGCCCCCAGCGTGAACGCGGACAGCTTGATGCGCGTGGGGTTCAACCCCAGCGAACGGCACGCGATTTCATCTTCGCGCAACGCTTCCCAGGCGCGGCCGACCGGCATGCGGATCAAGCGCGTGGAGACAAACAACGTCACCAGCGCCAGCAACAACGCCATCATGTACAGATAGATGACCATGTCCTGGTTCTGGAACGTCAGGCCGAAAAATTCATGGAAGGTCGTGCCGCCTTCCGTACTGGCGCGGCGCGTCATTTCCAGGCCGAAGACCGTGGGCTTCGGAATACCGGAAATACCGTCGGGGCCGCCCGTCAGCGTGTTCAGGTTGATCAGCAACAGGCGGATCATTTCACCGAAACCCAGCGTGACAATGGCCAGATAGTCACCGCGCAGCCGCAACACCGGAAAGCCCAGCACGAAGCCGAACAACGCCGCCATCGCGCCCGAGAACGGCAGCGCTTCCCAGAAGCTCCAGCCGCCCCAGTGATACAGCAAGGCGTAGGTGTAGGCGCCCACGGCATAAAAGCCCACAAAGCCCAAGTCCAGCAGCCCCGCGAAACCCACCACGATGTTCAGGCCCAGGCCCAGCATCACGTAGATCAGCACCAGCGTCGCGATGTCGACCGAGCTGCGGCCGGCGAAGAATGGCCAGACGACGGCGATGGCCAGCAGCAATAGCGCAAGCCCCTTGTGGCTCTTGGCGGGCGCCGACGGCAAGGTCGGCAGCGACGTCTTCAGCTTCTTGAACGGGATGGCGATCCAGGGGCGCAGCATCTGGAACACGAACACCACGGCCGCGGCAAGCGCCACCAGACCCCAGTGCGATTCCATCGAGGTGCGAGCGCCCTGACGGATCAGTTGCAGGCCAAAGACCGGGGTAACGATGACTGCCGTCAGCACGGCCGCCATCGTGGCGTTTTTGATATTGTTTTTCGACATCAGACTTTTTCCACCTCAGGTTTGCCCAGCAGCCCGGTGGGACGGAACAGCAGAATCAGGACCAGCAGCGAGAACGCCACGATGTCCTTGTACTGTGACGAGATATAGGCGGCCGCGAAGGTCTCGGCCAGGCCCAGCAGCACACCGCCCAGCATCGCGCCAGGAATGCTGCCAATGCCGCCCAGCACTGCCGCGGTAAAGGCCTTGATGCCGGCCAAAAAGCCGATGAAGGGATTGAGCTTGCCAATGGTGATGGCGATCAGTACGCCGCCCACCGCCGCCAGAATCGCACCCATCACGAACGTGAACGAGATCACGCGGTTGGTGTCGATGCCCAGCAGGTTGGCCATGTGCATGTCCTGCGAGCAGGCGCGCGAGGCGCGGCCCATGCGGGAATACTTGATGAACAGCGTCAGGCCGATCATCAGCACCACCGTCACCACGATGATCATGATGCGCGAATACGGCACCGTCACGTCGAAGTCGGTACCCATGTGGAACTGCACGGCGCCGGATACCAGCGAAGGCACGGCCATGTCGCGCGCGCCTTGGCCCAGGGCCACCCAATTCTGCAGGAAGATCGACATCCCGATGGCCGAGATCAGCGCCACCAATCGGGGGCTGCCTCGCACGGGGCGATACGCCACGCGCTCAACCGAGAAGCCGTAGATACCGGTCACGGTAATGGCCACAAGCAGCATGGCGGCAATGATGAACGGCACCGGCAAACCGCTATTGGTGCCGATGGACGTCAAGGTGACCAGGCCTACATAGGCGCCGATCATATAGATTTCGCCGTGGGCGAAGTTGATCATACCGATGATGCCGTAGACCATTGTGTAGCCGATGGCAATCAACGCATAGATCGCGCCCAGGGACAATCCGTTGAAGAATTGCTGGGTAAGTTGGGGTATGAGGTCAGACATATTTCTCTTGCTCCAAATGGTTCCGGCCCCGGTAGTAAGACCCGGAGCCGGAAACCTGGGCGTATTTTATAAGGGCCTGTTGTCACCGATAGCCGGCCGCACAGCGCTTTTGGCGCATCGCTACGCGGATTACGGCACAACGAAGACAGCAGGCCCTACACGCCGGCACCGGCCGGCGGGATCGCGAGTTTACAGCTGGGTCTTCTTGCCGTCCTTGTCCCATTTGTAAACGGCGAATTCGAAGTTCTTCAGGTCGCCCTTGGCATCGTATTCAACCTTGCCAATGCCGGTGTTGAAGGTGGTTTTGTGCATGTAGTCCGCAACCTTGGCAGGATCTTCGCCCACGGCGTTGATGCTGTCGGCCAGGATTTGCACTGCGGCGTAAGCCGGCATCTGAAAGGCGCCGTCCGGGTCGCGCTTGGCGTCCTTGAAGGCCTTCACGATGCTTTCGTTGCCGGGCAGCTTGGTGAAGTCAGCCGGCAGCGTGACCAGCAGGCCGTCGATGGCCGGGCCGGCAATCGCCACCAGATCCTGGTTGGCCGTGCCTTCCGGACCCATGAACTGAACCTTCAGGCCCTGTTCACGCGACTGGCGCAGCAGCAGGCCGAGTTCGGGGTGGTAGCCGCCGAAGTAAACCAGGTCGACGCCTGCCGACTTCAGCTTGGTGATGATGGCCGAGTAGTCGCTGTCGCCAACGTTGATGCCTTCAAACAGCGCCACGTTCACGTTCTGCTTGGCCAGCGCGTCCTTGACTTGCGTGGCCACGCCCGAACCGTAGGTCTGCTTGTCGTGCAGCACGGCAACCTTTTGCGGCTTCAGCGTCTTGGCGATGTATGCAGCAGCATACGGGCCTTGCTGGTCGTCGCGGCCGATCGTGCGGAAGAAGTAATGCGGCTTGATCGTGTCCGTCACCAGCGGCGACGTTGCGCCCGGGGTGATGCCGACGATGCCCTCTTCCTCGTAGACCTTCACGGCGGCAACCGTCACGCCCGAGCACGCATGGGCCACGGCGAACTTGGCGCCGGAGTTGACCACGCGGTTGGCGGCCGGCACGGCCTGCTTGGGTTCGCAGCCGTCGTCGATCAGGATCGGCTCAAGCTTCTTGCCCTTGACACCGCCCTTGGCGTTGATGGTTTCAATGGCAGTCAAGGCGCCGGCCTGGATCTGGTCACCGTATTGCGTGTTGGGACCGGTCATGGGCTGGGGAATGCCGATCTTGATCGTGTCGGCGGCGTGCGCGGCGCCAGCCAAGGCAAGTGCCCCAAGCGCCATGGCTACCGGGGTAAGGCGATTCAGAAACTTCATGCGGAGTTCTCCAGCGAGGTTTTGAGCGGCTCTGTTCGAAATGGTTTGTCGGGTGGGTACCCCGCAATCCGTATCGCGCGTCGCCGGCTTCTTGGGCAAAAACACGGTGTGGGCGGTATTCTGGAAGCAAGCCGCCATACTGTCACTGCGTGTAATCCCCAATATTTTCAATCCAACCTTTAATCGTGACGGATAGCCAGGACAAGCCCATGAAATCACTGGAGAAATCGCAAATTCTCCTTATTTAACAACTGGCGCGCAGCAAGAACTTGTGCTTGCCCCGATATATGAAAAATCATTAATACAGCGTTCGAATACGCATTTAAATACAGTGCTTACGCAGGACTTACGAATAATGATTATCGGGTTAATAAAAAGGCGCGTATCCGGCGGGTTGAACCGCCGCGATACGCGCCTTGTTATGTCGCGCTGAAGGGGGTGGAGGTCAGCCCATCAGGCGTTGGCCGGCTTGGCCAGGTTCCACATCAGCGCGCGGAATGGCGCCAGCATGCTGATATTGACCACCAGCTTGATGGCCAGATCGCCCATCATCCAGGTCGTCCACGGCGCCCCCGTTGCGGCAAAGGCCACGCTGAAGAACACCGCCGTATCCAGAATGGCGCCCAAGACACCGGACACCAGCGGCGCGCGCCACCAGCGTTGGTCGCGCAGGCGGTCAAACACCTGGATATCGACCAATTGCGCGCAGATATACGCAAGACCCGAGGCCAACGCAATGCGCGGCGACGCCACCCAGAACGACACGACCAGCGCCGCCGCAAACCCGAACCAGACCACGCGGCGCGCAGCGCCCGGGCCGAAGCGGCGATTCAGCACGTCGGTAACCAGGAAGGCGACCGGATACGACAGCCCGCCCCACGTCAGCCAATCGTTCAGCGGCACCTGCACCAGAATATTGGAGCCCACCACCACCAGCAGCATGCACAGTACGGCAATGCCGAACTGCGTGCGGCTCATCGTGGGAAAGCCCCGGCTTGCCTTGCTCATTTCCCGAATTCCTCTGCCAGCTCGCCCGAACGCCGGGCCGCGGCGGCCATGGCGTCTTCAACGATGCTGCTAAATCCTGCGGCGCCAAATGCGGCCAACGCAGCGGCCGTGGTGCCGCCCTTGGACGTGACGCGCTCGCGCAGCACGGACAAGGGTTCAGCCGATTCCGCCGCAAGCTTGGTGGCGCCAGCCAGCGTGCCCAGCGCCAATTGTTTGGCCTGCGCTTCGGTAAGACCCACCTTCAAGCCGCCCGACACCAACGCTTCCAGGAACAGGAACACGTACGCGGGGCCGCTACCTGACAACGCGGTCACGCCATCCAGCGCGGCGTCGTCCGCCACCCACACCACCTGCCCCACGCTGGCGAGCAATTGCGCAGCCAGTTCGCGGTCGGCTTCGCCCACGCCATCCAGCGCGGCAAGACCGGTGATGCCTGCGCCCACCAGTGCCGGCGTATTCGGCATGCAGCGCACCAGACGGTTGAACGGCGCCTCGGGCGTGCCGAGCCAGGCCGCCAGCGTATCCGCGCGAATTCCCGCAGCAACGCTTACCACCAAGGTGTCGTCTTGCAACCACTGACGCGTAGAAGCCACAACATCTTTCATGTTCTGTGGCTTGACCGCGAACACCCAAACGCGGCATCGCGCCAGGGCCTCGCCGGGGGCCACTGCCGTGGTCATGCCACGGGCCTGCCAGGCAGCGTGGCTATCCTCATTAATGTCAATGACATGGATGTTCCCGGCGGGGCATACTTTGCCAGCCAGACCGGAGGCCAGGGCGGCCGCCATATTGCCGCCGCCAATGAACGCAATCGAAAGTTCGTTTTTCATAGCCGGGCATTGTAAACGGTCAGCTTCGTTGGGGAAAAAAAAGAAAATGTTCGTTCGCGCCTAAAACGCGCAATTTGACAGGCGTTTGGAGTGATGTGAAAGTCACGGTTTTGTCACAAACAATTCATAAGGTGTCGTGTTTTCTGTGCCCGGACACCCCGGTCGCAACACGCCCAACTGGAGGAAACCTCACCATGCGATCCCATCGTATTGCTTTAACCTTTGCCGCCATCATGACGGCTTTCGCAGGCGCCTCCGCGCATGCCGCCACCGAGATCCAGTTCTGGCACTCGATGGAAGGCGCGTTGGGCGACCGCGTCAACGGTCTGGTCGACGAGTTCAACAAGAAGAACCCTGACTACCAGGTCAAGGCTATCTACAAGGGCAACTACGGTGAGTCCATGAACGCCGGCATCGCCGCGTTCCGCGCCGGTAACGCCCCGGACATCCTCCAGGTGTTTGAAGTGGGCACCGCCACCATGATGTACGCCAAGGGCGCCATCAAGCCGGTGCAGCAGATGTCCGAAGAAGTCGGCAACCCGATCGATCCGAAGGAATTCATTGGCGCCGTGGCCGGCTACTACTCGTCGGCCGACGGCAAGCTGGTGTCGATGCCCTTCAACAGCTCGACCGTTGTCTTCTACTACAACAAGGACGCCTTCAAGAAGGCTGGCCTGGATGCCGACAAGCCGCCCAAGACCTGGGAAGAGCTGGCTGCCGCCGGCCAGAAGCTGAAGGCCGCTGGCCAGGAATGCGGCTACACGACGTCGTGGCCGTCGTGGGTCCAGCTGGAAACGTTCTCGGCCTGGCATAACGTGCCGTACGCCACCAAGGACAACGGTTTCGGCGGCCTGGACGCGCGCATCGCCATCAACACCCCGCTGCACGTGCGCCATCTGGAAAACCTGGCCAAGCTGGGCAAGGAAGGCATCTTCATGTACGGCGGCCGCGGCGACGAGCCGAACTCGCTGTTCATCAGCGGCAAGTGCGCCATGATCACCGGTTCGTCCGGCCTGCGCGCCAACATCGCCAAGAACGCCAAGTTCGAATTCGGCACCTCCACCGTGCCCTACTACGCCGACGTGCAAGGCGCCCCGCAGAACACCATCATCGGCGGCGCTTCGCTGTGGGTCTTCGCCAACAAGAAGCCGGAAACCTACAAGGGCGTGACCGCGTTCTTCAAGTTCCTGGCCAGCCCGGAAATCGCCGCACGCTGGCACCAGCAGACGGGCTACGTGCCGGTCACCAAGGCTGCCTACGAGCTGACGAAGAAAGACGGTTTCTATGACAAGAACCCGGGCACCGAAGTCGGCGTGAAGCAATTGAACGTGGAAACGACCGCACAATCGCGCGGCCTGCGCCTGGGCTTCCTGCCGCAGATCCGTGAAATCGAAGACGCTGAAATCGAACGCATCGTGTCCGGCAAGGTTGCAGCCAAGGACGGCGCCGAGAACATCGTCAAGCGCGGCAACGAGCTGCTGGAAAAGTTCGAGAAGAGTGTAAAGTAACGCCCTTTCCGGGATTCCGTCTGGGCCAAGTCAAGCCTGAATCTTCAAGCATGACAAGGACTTAACGGCCAATCCGGATACGAGCGCAAGGCTTAAAGCCCTGGTTTTTTTAGGGCTTTAAGCCTATCGTATTTTTATGAAAGCGGTTTCAAGCGGCGGTTAATCCAACCGCCGCTTTTCTGTACCTTGGGTTCCCCCTATGGAAAAACGCGTTGTATTTGGGCATAAGACCTTGCCCTATCTGCTGCTTCTGCCGCAGCTGATCATTACTGTGGTCTTCTTCTTCCTGCCTGCCGGACAAGCCATGTGGCAGTCCATGCGATTGGAAGATGCCTTCGGGTTGTCGTCCGAGTTCGTCGGTCTGGACAACTTCATGGAACTGTTCTCGCAACAGGCCTACCTTGATTCCTTCCGCGTCACCGCCGTGTTTTCGGTGCTGGTGGCGGTTGTCGGTCTGGGCGTGTCCTTGCTGCTGGCCGTCATGGCTGACCGCGTGATCCGCGGCGCCGGGCTCTACAAGACGCTCCTGATCTGGCCTTACGCCGTTGCGCCCGCCGTGGTCGGCGTGCTGTGGCTGTTCATGTTTTCGCCTTCCGTGGGCATTCTGGCCGTCGCGCTGCGCAAGTCCGGCGTGGACTGGAACCCGCGTCTGGATGGCAACCAGGCCATGATGCTGGTGCTTGTCGCCGCCGTCTGGAAGCAGATCTCGTACAACTTCCTGTTCTTCCTGGCTGGCCTGCAATCGATTCCGCGTTCGCTCATTGAAGCCGCCGCGATCGACGGCGCAAGCCCGGCGCGCCGCTTCTGGAGCATCGTGTTCCCGCTGCTGTCGCCCACCACGTTCTTCCTGCTGGTGGTCAACATCATCTACGCCTTCTTCGACACCTTCGCCGTGGTCGACACCACCACGCAGGGCGGTCCTGGCACGTCGACCTCGATCCTGGTCTACAAGGTGTATAGCGACGGCTTCCGCGGTCTGGACCTGGGTTCGTCCGCAGCCCAGTCCGTGATTTTGATGTTCATTGTGGTTGCCTTGACGGTCGTACAGTTCCGCTACGTCGACCGCAAAGTGCAGTATTGATTTTGTTCGAGGCTAATAACAATGGTTGAACGCCGTCCCTGGCTGGATATTCTGGCCCACTTCATTCTGCTCTGCGGCGTGGCGATGGTGGCATTTCCGCTCTACATCACTTTCGTCGCGTCTACCCAGACTGCTCAGGAAGTGGCGCAAGCGCCGATGTCGCTGATTCCCGGTCCGCACTTTGTCGATAACTACATGCAGGCGCTGTTTGGCGGCTCGTCCGGCGGTTCGTCGGGCGCGCCCGTGGGCCGCATGATGTACGTCAGCCTGATCATGGCGCTGTCGATTTCCATCGGCAAGATCGCGATCTCGCTGCTGTCGGCGTTTGCGGTGGTGTACTTCCGCTTCCCCGGCCGCATGTTTTTCTTCTGGATGATCTTCGTCACGCTGATGCTGCCCGTTGAAGTGCGGATTGCGCCCACCTACAAGGTGGTGGCTGACCTGGGCATGCTCAACAGCTACGCCGGCCTGACACTGCCGCTGATCGCATCGGCCACGGCCACGTTCCTGTTCCGCCAGTTCTTCCTGACGGTGCCGGACGAGCTCATCGAAGCCGCGCGTATCGACGGCGCAGGCCCCGTGCGCTTCTTCTTCGACGTGCTGCTGCCCCTGTCCAAGACCAGCATCGCCGCCCTGTTCGTGATCCAGTTCATCTACGGCTGGAACCAATACCTGTGGCCGCTGCTCATCACCACGCAGGAAGACATGTACCCCGTCGTCATCGGCATCAAGCGGATGATCAGCGGAGGCGATAGCGTGACCGAATGGAACATCACCATGGCCACCGCCATGCTGGCCATGATTCCGCCGGCGCTCGTCGTCATCCTGATGCAGAAATGGTTCGTCAAGGGTCTGGTCGACACTGAAAAGTGACGCTTGCCCATCCGCACCCACCCGAACACGACTCCGAACACGAATAAACATGGCTACTCTCAGCTTCCGTAACGTCAAGAAAACCTATGCCGGCAACGTGCCGGTCATCCATGGCATCGACATGGATGTCAAAGACGGTGAGTTCATCGTCATCGTCGGCCCGTCCGGCTGCGGCAAGTCCACGCTGATGCGCATGGTCGCCGGCCTGGAAACCGTGACCAGCGGCGACATCGTGATTGACGACAAGGTCGTCAACACCTTGGAACCCGCCGAACGCGACATCGCGATGGTGTTCCAGAACTACGCGCTCTACCCGCACATGACCGTGTTTGAAAACATGGCTTATGGCTTGAAGATCCGCAAGTTCTCCAAGGAAGAGATCAAAAAGCGCGTCGACATCGCCGCGCAGATCCTGGAACTTGGCCACCTGCTGGACCGCCGCCCGCGCGCGCTGTCCGGCGGCCAGCGCCAACGTGTCGCCATGGGCCGCGCCATCGTGCGTGAACCCAAGGTGTTCCTGTTCGACGAACCCTTGTCGAACCTGGACGCCAAGCTGCGCGTGGCGATGCGCCTGGAAATCATGAAGCTGCATCGCCGCCTGGGCACCACCAGCCTGTACGTGACGCACGATCAAGTCGAAGCCATGACCTTGGCCCACCGCATGATCGTCATGTACCAGGGCGTGCCTGAGCAGATCGGCACCCCGATGGAAGTGTTCGAAAAGCCGGCCTCGACGTTCGTGGCTGGCTTCATCGGTTCGCCCCCGATGAACCTGATGGAAGTGCAAGTGGCCGGCGACGGCACCGTGCAAACCGCTGACGGCATGGCGCTGGCGATTTCGCCGCTGCAAGTGCCGGCGCAAGTGCGTGGCCGCAAGATCATCATGGGCATGCGTCCGGAGCACATGCTGCTGAACACGCAAGGCGTGCCGGCCGAAGTCGAGATGGTTGAAACGCTGGGTTCCGAACAGCTGGTCCACTGCCGCTGCGGCAAGACCACGCTGGTCGTGCGCTGCACGACGCGCCAATTGTCCGAGTCGTCCGCCAAGGTGGGTGACCGCGTCAATGTGGGCCCGGACGGCCGCCACCCGCTGCACTGGTTCGAAGCCGACACCGGCCGTCGCGTCAAAGACCTGTAAAGCGAAAAACCCGGGCTTCTGCCCGGGTTTTGCATTCAGGCTCCTGCCCGGCCTCAGCAGAGATCGGGTACCCCCTTCTTTCAATACGTGTACGTCACCATCGTGCCGATCGTGTATTGATTGCGTTCCTTCACGATCGGGCTATCGGCCGCGTCGCCAAACAGCCGGCGCGCCTCGGCCGCCACGGTCCATGACCAGGCCTTGCTAAGCGGCAACGCCCACGTCGCCCCCAAGCTCATGCTTTCCAATCCCCCTTTCGGGTCGTAACGCCGGTAGCCGGACTTTGCCGACTGCTGGTTGCTGACGCCGTACCAGGTGCGCATGTAGTTGCCGTCGCCCAAGGTGCTGCTCAACGCCAGGGACAATGCGCCCGCAGACCCTTCATACACCGTCGTGCTCGCGCCCAGGTTCAACAACGTATAGGCGCTGCCCACGTCGCGGTCGTCGCCCTTCTTGAACGCGTGGCCCAAGGTGGCCGACAACATCACCGGCCCCAGCATCGTCTCGGCATCCATCCCGATCTGCGCGCGGCTTTTGATGTCACCCATGCCACGCAGTTTGTCTGACCCCTGATAGCCTTTCTTGTGATCCTTGCGCGACGCGCTGGGCAAGACATAGAAGCGGAACGTGCTGTCCAGCGCCTGGGTTTCCCAGCCCAAACCGTGGTCGGTGCCAAGAAAGAAACCGTTGGGGCTGCGCACGCCCGCGCCGAAGATGGGAACGGCCGAGCTTTCGTCACTGCCGCTGTAGCGCGGCGCCACCCCCACCCCCAACGTGCCATAGAACGTCCATTGCCCTTCCGGACGCTCTTCCCCTGTGGCCACTGTCAGTCCTCTTGAGCTTGCCCCCCGTTGCCCGTAAACGGAACTGGCTTCCGCCACGACGACCTCACCCGCCGCTGCCGACAGGCCGGGCGCACTGGCCAACAAGCTTACGGCCAGGACGCGGCGGGTGACAGGCGAACACAGGAACAACGGGAAAAATCGCTGCATTTCGGAATCCGGAAAATGAAGTAGAAAAGCGAAGGTGAAGAACGAAGGTGAATAGCGAAGGTGAATAGCGAAGGTGGAAAGCGAAGGTGGAAAGCACGGTTGAAAAACCCGCGCCGGCGCACCACGCATCTGCGCGGGCGAAATTTCTAGGGGGTGTCGGAACCTTGCTTGGCCTGGCGCATCATGCGCATGGCCATCGTCGACACCGCTGCCACCAGCGGCTCGCCGGAATCGGAGTTACTCATGACCAGCACGGCAAGCTTGTCCTGCGGGGCCAGCACCCATCGGGAATGGAACGCTTCGGTGGCCCCGCTGTGTTCGCGCACGGTCATCGCGCTGACAACGTTGTCGCCACAGGGCGCGGCCAGCCACGACAAGGCGAAGCGGCAGCCCAGATCCAGGCTGCTGCCCGCCACCGTTTCCAGGCCAAGCAGCGTCTGCGCGGATTCCTCTTTCAGCACCCGCTTGCCCTCGGGTTCTCCGCCTGCGTTGCCGACGCTTTTGCCGCCCTCTTTGCGGCCCTCTTTGCGGCCGTATTTGCTATCGCCTTGGCCGCCGTACATGCCATCTGCAAACAGCATGCTGGTAAAGCGCGCCATCTCGGACGCGCTTACCCATAGCCCGTCTGCCGCCTCATTGGGCTGCGGGGCCTCCGTCCATGGCTGGCCGCGCCGGTAGCCCGCGGCGCGCTGCTCCAACATGCGCTCGTGCGGCTGAAACCCCGCACGCGGCATATTCAACGGTTGGAATATCGTGCGGCGCACATAGCCATCGAAGGGTTCCTCGGCCACATGCGCCACCATGTCGCCTAACAGGGCATACGCCATGTCGGCGCGGGCGCGGCCCATCGTGTCCTCCAGCGTGTCCGGATGCAGGCTCAGCAGATTGCGGGCGGTGTAAGGCTCGGCGCCCATCCACTGCATGGCGTTACGGCGCGGCGCCACATGCCAGTCCGGCAAGGCATCACTGGCCGGCGCATCCAGCCGCAGCCGCTTATCGTCGGCGGCGCGAAGCACGCCCGCGGCGGTAACGATCTTGCTGATGGCGCCCACGCGATACAGCGTGTCGCTGGTGGCGCTGCGATGCCGCAGCGTGTCCGCGTACCCAAACCCCGTGCTCCACACAACGCGCTGATCGTCCACGATGGCGATCGACACGCCCGGCACCTTGGACACACCCATGTCGTAGGGAATGCGCTGCGACAAGTAGTCCACCACCGCCGCGTAATCCCCCTTGGCGATGGTGGCCGGCGCGGCGGGCGGCACGCTCTGGCAACCGCCTGCGGCAAGCAGCAACGATCCAATGGCAACCAGGCGGCTTAGGGAGAACATGGCTAGCGGCAAAACCTGTGTAAGGTGAATGCCGTGATGCTATCGACGCGCCCGAGCGCGATCTTTCCCGCTTTGTATGGAGTTTGTGAAGATTCGGCGCGCCGTTTGTGAAGTTTCTTTACGCCTGCGCCGTCGCCCGTTGCCGCGCGCTCAGGCGGCTTTCCAGCTGATCACAAAACGGGCGCCACCCAACGGACTATCGGACGCTTGCGCCGAACCGTTATGCCAGCGCGCCACACGGCTGACGATAGCCAGACCCAGGCCGGTGCCACCAGTGCCTCGGTCGCGGCTTTCATCCAGGCGGATGAAAGGCTCGAAGATACGATCACGATCGGCGGGCGGCACGCCCGGGCCATCGTCGTCCACCGTCAGCACGTATTCCTGCGGCGCCGGGCTGGTCAGCGCAACCTGAACCCGTCCGCCGGCATGCCGGATCGCGTTCTGCAGCAAGTTGAGCAAGGCGCGCGTCATGTAGCGCTGATGCAACCGCACCTCGGCCGTATCGCATTGCGCGACCACGCAACGCACGCCCGACAATCCAGCTTCAAAGGCCGCGTGCTGCACCACCGAATCAAGCCAGCCGCGCGCATCCTGCGCCTGTAACGGCACATCGTCGCTCTTGTGCTCCAGGCGCGCATACATCAGCAATTCCGACGCCATGCCGTCCAGCTCGGCGACATCGCTCTTCATTTCTTCGACCAGGCGCTTGCGGGCTGCCGGGTCGGCCTCGCGGTCAATCATGTCCAGCTCGAACGACAGCCGGGCAATGGGCGTGCGCAGCTCGTGCGATACCGCATTGGTCAGCTCGCGCTGGTTGCTGATCAGCGTGCTGATGCGGTCGGACATCTGATTGAAGGTGTCGCCCAGCGCCCGGATGCTGGAATAGCGCGACAGGCGGGCCCGCGCCTGCAAGTCGCCCTGCCCCATGCGCTGCGCAGCGGTCTTCAGCGCTTCCAGATCGCGCCAGATCGGCAACGCCCAGACCAGCATGAATGCGCACAACAGCAGGCCCAACGCGGAGTAGATGATGACAATCACCCACGTGCCGACCGGCGGCTCGGGTGGCATCTTGACCAGCAGCCATTGCGCGCCCGGACCGGGAATGGCGGCAATGAAGCTCATCATCTTGTCGCGCAGGAAGAACCCGCCCGCCTCGATGGTGCGCCGCTCGTCATCGGTCAGCGCGAAATCCGCCGCGTTGTAGTCGGCGGGGTCCAGCACCTGCAAGATCAGCCCGTAATGCGGCGCCAAGGTGTCGCGGACATAGTCGCGCCGCGCCTCGGGCGCAACGCTGGCCAATTCCTGCTTCAAACTGTGCAACTGGCCGCGCACGGCTTCGCGCGTGTAGTCCACATTGACCGGTTCGAAGAAATAATTCGCCGTCCGGTCCACCACTTCGTTTGACAGCACAAACCCAATCGCCAGCACCACGAAGAGCCGCAGGACGAACTTAAGCATCACTGCCCTCGTGCGCCTTGGGCGAGAACAGATAGCCCTTGCCCCACACGGTCTTGATGCGCGCCGGGTCGCGCGGATCATCATCCAGTTTGCGGCGCAGCTTGCTGACGCAAACATCCACGCTGCGGTCCAGCCCGTTGAATTCGATGCCGCGCACCGCGTTGAGCAGATCGTCGCGCGTCAACACCTGCCCGGCCTGGCTCGCCAACGCCCAGAGCATTTCGAATTCCATGGTCGTCAGATCGACCTCGACGCCCGCGTGCACCACGGCGCGCGTGCGGCGGTCGATCGAAAGCGGCCCAAACTCCAGATGCTCCGGCGGCTCGTCCAACTGGTTGTGGCGGCGCATCAGCGCACGGATGCGCGCAAGCAGTACGCGCGGCTCAACCGGCTTGATGACGTAATCGTCCGCGCCGGATTCCAGGCCCAGAATCTGGTCCAGATCGTCTTCGCGGGCGGTCAGCATCAGGATGGGCGCCGACGAAAATGCGCGCAGGTCGCGGCAGACTTGCAGCCCATCCCGCCCGGGCAGCATCAGGTCCAGGATGGTGATGGCCGGCTCGTGCCGGCGGAATGCCTCCACGGCATGATCACCGCGATAGGCCTGAGCGACATTGAAACCGTGCTGCTCCAAAAACTGCGCAATCAGGCGCGAGAGTTTTGGATCGTCTTCGACTAACAGGGCCTTGGTCATGGGGTCCGGACAAAAGAAGGTCAAAAAAACCGGACCGGAAGACTAAGGCTTCCGGCCCGGTTGTCATGCGCTGGCTAGCGCATCCGATGCCGCGGGCGCTAAGCCCGCATGGCATCACTTGTAGACGGTCTTGGAACCATCCTTGTGCCAGGTGAACACGTCGAACTCGAAGTTGTTCAGGTCACCCTGCTTGTTCCACGACACCTTGCCGATCGGCGTATCGAACGAGTTGGCGTGCAGGTACTTGGCGACCTTGGTCGGGTCGTCGGAGCCCGCGCCCTTGATGCCGTCCGCAATGACTTGGGTGGCCGTGTAGGCCGTCATCTGGAAGGCGCCGCCGGCGTTGCGCTTCTTGGCTTCGAAGGACTTGACGATGTCCGCGTTGGCGGCGTTCTGCGTGAAGTCGGCCGGAAGCGTCAGCAGCATGCCTTCGACGGAATCGCCAGCAATGGCGTTGATGTCGGGGTTGCCCGCGCCTTCCGGACCCATCCACTTGGCCTTCACGCCTTGTTCGGCGGCCTGGCGCAGCAGCAGACCCATTTCGGGGTGGTAGCCGCCGTAGTAGACGAAGTCCACGCCCTGGCTCTTCAACTTGGTGATGACGGCCGAGTAGTCGCTGTCGCCGGCATTGATGCCTTCAAAGATGGCGACGGGCACGCCGCCCTTTTCCAGATCGTTCTTCACCGCCGTGGCAATGCCTTGGCCGTACGACTGCTTGTCGTGCAGCACGGCGGCCTTCTTCGGCTTGATCTTTTCCAGCACGAACTTCGCGGCCGCCGGGCCTTGCTGGTCGTCGCGGCCGATCGTGCGGAAGATGAACTCGTAGTTCTTGCCGTCCGTCACGGCAGGCGCCGTGGCCGAAGGCGTAACCATGACGACGCCTTCGTTGTTGTAGATGTCGGCAGCGGCGATGGTGGCGCCCGAGCACACGTGGCCCACAACGAAACCGATCTTGCTGTTCACGACACGGTTGGCGGCCACCGGGCCTTGCTTGGGTTCGCAGCCGTCGTCGATGACCACGGCTTCCAGCTTCTTGCCGTTGACGCCGCCCGCGGCGTTGATGCGTTCGATTGCGGTGTCGACGCCCTCACGGACCATGTCGCCATACTGCGTGACGGCGCCGGTGGTCGGGCCAACGACGCCGATCTTGATGGTTTGCGCGTGCGCTCCCGCGGCAAACGTCAGGCCAGCGGCGACTCCCAGCGCCGCGATGACCGGGGTCAGACGAAATACTGGCTTCATGAGTGGACTCCCTTAATCGCTTGTAATCGTTGGTTTTTTAACCGGGCGGACGCCGGATAACGATATGGTCACGCCCCGTTACGGTGCATTTGCACGGCAAGCATACACCGAAAAAACGCCCTATTTAGAGCCGATCCGGCACGGCTTCGGGTGCATTGCCGGCGCCAGAGTGCCGCATCGCGGTGCGGCGTCGGCTTATACCCGTCACCGTATATGCAAAAGACGATTTATTCGTTTGAGTTACTAACGTGGCGCGGCATGATGGCCGCCATGAGACTCCAACCGATCATCGTCCCGGGCTGGAAAAACTCCGGACCCGACCACTGGCAATCGCGCTGGGCTGCCCTGCTGCCCCACGCCGTGCGCATCGAGCAACGCGACTGGGAAAACCCGTCGTCGGCGGAATGGATTTCCACGCTGGCGGCAGAAGTAGACCAAGCCCGAAGCCCGGTGCTGCTGATCGCCCATAGCCTGGGCTGCCTGATCAGCGCCGCCTTGCCTGTTCCTTTACGCGCCAAAGTGGCCGGTGCGCTGCTGGTCGCGCCCGCAGATGTCGAACGCCCCGATGCGCCCGACTGCCTGCGGGGCTTCGCCCCCATCGCCCGCCAGCCCCTGCCCTTTCAAAGCGTCGTCGTCGCCAGCGACAACGACCCCTACTGCCGGCTGGAGCGCGCCCGCAGTTTCGCGCAAGACTGGGGCAGCCGCGTCGTCATCCTGCCCGGCGCCGGGCATATCAATGCGGAGAGCGGGCTGGACGATTGGCCGCAAGGTCTGAAGATATTTGGCGCCTTGCGCCGCCGAGCTTCCTGGCGGATTCCAACGCCTGCCAAGCGCATTTCTCCGGTGCCGGTCTGCGGGTTGTCTTGAAACAAATGCGTTTTGTTGCATCTTCGCGCGCGCCATCTGGCGCGCGTCGTCTTTTCTGTACCGACAACTTCGTACAATTGCGATCTTTTGCCCGCTGTTAGCACGATGATTTCGCGAATATTGCAATTTTTGCGGCGGATTACGAAATTGGCGTCAGCTTTGGCTACGCCTGAATCGTTTTGATTAATCTTGCCTGAAATAAGTTACAAATGATTGATATCCTACCCGCCCAGAAGCGTAGAGACAGCAAAATGACAGCTGAGCCTCAAATGTTTCCTGTGGGGGGCTCGGGGTTACATACCTAGGCCAAGGGCAGTCGTATCTTTGGCATACAGTAAAATCATTCCGTTTAAATCAATTTGTTTCCGCGGCTCATCCGCAATCATGCCCCGCCCTTGCCCAAGCGAGCGGAAGAGAAGGCATGTGCCGAGCGGCGAAGCACAAGAACTAAGTAATGACCATAACGAGCATTCAGATGGCGCGCCGGCAGCAGCGCCAAAGCAGTGTCCAAAGCAAGGGGGCCATCCTCGTGATGGCGGCGGAACGGAGAACCAGCAGCTCGGGCCACACCGACGGCCACGCCTGACGTCCGCATCCGGATCAACACTTGATCTGGTGCGGCAGGCGATCGGCCTCTTCGGCACCCAGGCCCTTACCGGCCCTCTTTCCCCCTGCGGCGTGACCGCAAATTCAAATTCCCTGTCGGCTTCCCGTTGGGGTAGAAGGACACTGCATGGCTAAGCGCGTTGCCGTCATCGGACTCTCGTTCCGATTCCCCAGCACCACCACGGACAGCTACTGGCCGGCCCTGCTCGATGGCCGCAATCTGGTCACCCGCGTGGCGGAAGACCGGTGGTCGGCAGACGCCTATCTGCACCCGGGCAAAGAGCATCCTGGCACGGCATATACGTTTGCCGCCGGCTCCATTGGCGACGTCTCTGGCTTCGATGCCGGCTTTTTTGGTATTTCCCCGCGCGAAGCCGCCCTCATGGACCCGCAGCAGCGCCTGCTGCTGGAAATGAGCTGGGAAGCCATCGAACAGGCAGGCGTGCGCCCGTCGACGCTGCGCGGCACCAATTGCGGCGTCTATATAGGTATCGCCAGTTCCGATTACGCCTACCGCCTGGCTGAAGATCTGAACGCTGTCGACGCCTCCATGGCAACCGGCAACACCGCCAGCATCGCCGCCAATCGCCTGTCGTACTTCTTCGACCTGCGCGGCCCAAGCATCGCCATGGACACCGCCTGCTCGTCATCGCTGGTGGCCTTCCACCAAGCCTGCCGCGCCATCGTCTCCGGCGAATGCAGCCAGGCCCTTGCTGGCGGCGTGAGTCTGCACCTGCACCCTTACGGCTTTATTACATTCTCCAAGGCATCGATGCTGTCGCCCCGCGGGCGCTGCAACGTGTTCGACGCGGCGGGCGACGGCTATGTCCGCTCGGAAGGCGGCGGCGTATTCCTGCTGAAGGACTACGATCAGGCCGTCGCGGATGGCGACAACATCCTGGCCGTCGTTGCCGGCTCCGCCGTCAACACCGATGGCCGCAAGTCGGGTCTGACCGTCCCCAGCGCCGACGCACAAGCCACGCTGATGCGCCAGGCCTACGAACAAGCAGGCATCTCGCCTGCTGACATCGACTACCTGGAAGCCCACGGCACCGGCACCGCCGTTGGCGACCCGATCGAAACCCGCGCCATCGGCTCGGCCCTTGCGCAGCAACGCAGCAAAGACGCGCCGCTGCCTATCGGGTCGGTCAAAAGCAACCTGGGCCACCTGGAAGCCGCTTCGGGCGTGGCCGGTCTGGTCAAGGCGATGTATGTGCTGCGCCACCGCGTCGTGCCCGCCACCATCGGCATCAAGACGCTGAACCCGAAGATCGAATTTCAAAACTGGAATCTGGACGTCGTCACGCAGAACCGCAAGCTGCGCCAAACGGGCAAGCTCGTGGTGGGCGTCAACTCATTTGGTTTCGGCGGCGCCAACGCTCACGTCATCCTGGAAAGCGCGCCCCCGCGCAGCCCCGCCTCCGAAGGCAAGATGGCCAAGACCGCGCCGATTCCCGTCATCGTTACGGGTAAGTCGTCGCAGGCGCTGAAGGCTGCGGCGCGGCAAATGGCTGACGTGTTGCGTGGCCAGCCCGCCCGGTTCCTTTACAACGCCGCCTACCATGCCGCCATGCGGCGCGACTGGCATGGTGAACGGGCCGTCGTCTTCGGCACCCAATGCAACACCGTCGCCGACCTGCTAGAACAATTCGCCAGCGACGCCGACACGCATCACGGCGTCGTGGCCGGCACGGCGCTTAACCGCGCCCACGGCCCGGTGATGGTCTATTCCGGCAACGGTTCCCAATGGGCGAACATGGGCCGCCGCCTGCTGGCTGACCCCGTCTTCGCCACGGCGATCGACGAAGTCGACGCCCTGTTCTCGCAATACGCCGATTTCTCGTTGCATAAAGAATTGGCCGGCGAAAATGGCGACGACCGCTACGCCCGCACTGAAATTGCCCAACCCGCGCTGTTCGCGCTGCAAGTCGGCATCACGCGCATGCTGGCGCAACGGGGCGTCGTGCCTTCGGCCGTTATCGGCCACAGCGTTGGCGAAGTGGCCGCAGCCTGGGCCTGCGGCGCGCTTACGTTGCCCGACGCGGTCTGCGTCATTTTCCAGCGCAGCCGGCTGCAAGGCCAGACGAAGGGCCACGGCCGCATGACGGCGCTGGGTATCAGCGGCGAAGAGGCACAAGCGTTGATCGCCTTGCACAACTTGGGCGACCAGTTGTGCGTGGCGGGCTTCAACAGCAGCCGCGGGTCGACCGTGGCCGGTTCCCCTGACGCCCTGACCATCCTGGAAGCCGCGTTGGCCGAGCAAGCGCTGTTTTTCCGCCGCCTGGACCTGGACTACGCCTTCCACAGCCCCGCGATGAATCCCATCGAGGCCGGCATCCGTGACGCCCTGGCGCAAATCCAGCCCCGATCAGGCGATATCCCGTTCTACTCCACGGTCACCGGAGCCCCTCTCGACGGCGCTGAGCTCACCGCCGATTACTGGTGGCGCAACGTGCGCGAGCCGGTTCGCTTCGAACAGGCCGCCAATCAGCTGGCAGCCCAGGGCAATAACGTTTTTGTCGAGGTCGGCCCGCACCCGGTGCTGCGCTCTTACCTGAACGACACCTTCAAGACCGCTGACATCCAAGGCCGCGCACTCAGCACGTCCACTCGTGGTGGTGATGACCCCGAAAAGATCTGGAACGCAGCCGGCCAGGTCATCATCAGCGGCGCGCAAATTGATCTGCAATCGCTCTTCCCGTGGGAAGGGCCGGCGGTTGAACTGCCCTCGTATCCGTGGCAGCGCGAGCGCCATTGGCATCCCACCACGCCAGAATCACTTGGCCTGCTGTCACGCCGCCTGGTGCATCCCCTGCTGGGTTACCCCATGCAGCAGCACGATCACACCTGGGAAAACCAGCTGGATACGCAGTCGCACCCGGCGTTGGCGGACCACATTGTCGGCGACGCCGTCGTGTTCCCCGGCACGGGCTTTGCTGAAATCGCGCTGGCCGCGGCGCTGCAATGGCAAGCCGGCGATTGCGCCGAACTTGAAGAACTGGAAATCCACGCTCCGCTGCTGCTGAACGCGTCACCCAGCAAACTGACGCGCTTCCTGCTGGACGATTCCGATGGCCGCTTCCGCATCACCGCCAAGGACACCAATAGCGCGGAGCCCTGGGTGAAGCACGCCAGCGGCCGCCTGTTGCGTGAACCCGGCTTGGCGCGTTTGCACCAAGATCTGCTGACCCTGCCCACCCGCGCCCCCGACTTCACTGGCGAGACGCACAATGCGCTGACCCGTGCCGTGGGCCTGGATTACGGCCCCGCCTTCCGCGCGGTGTCGCATGGCTGGCAAGAATCTGGCACCAGCGTGTTGGCCGTGCTGCAAGCCCCCAGCAGCCTGGAAGCCGAACTCGGCGCCACTCACCTGCATCCCGCCCTGCTGGATTGCGCCTTCCAACTGATCATCCAGCTGCTGCGCAATGACCCGGCCATGGGCCAAGGCATTGCCTTCGTTCCATCGAAGATCGGCCGTCTGAGCCTGCGGGCCAATGCTGGCCAACCCGCCGCTGCCCGTGTCCGCCTGGAACGCCGTGCGCCGCATTCGTTGACCGCCAGCTTTGAACTCTTCAATGCAGCAGGCGAACAGATTGCGGCCGTTGAGCAAGCCCGCTTTCGCAGCATCCGCTTGCGCAAGCCCGCCGCCGATCACCTGAGTTTTCTGGACGCCGTCGCCACGCCGCGACCGCATGCGCCATTCGGCCCGAACCCGCTGGACCACGACGTCCTGCACACGGCACTGCGCGACGCGATCGCCGATTGCGCCCAGCACGGCGCCCACGCCCGCTACTCGGAAGAAGTGGACCCGCTACTGGAAAGCCTGTGCGATGGCTTCTCGCTAGATGCCTTGCGCCAGATCGCGCCTGACGGCCTGCTGCTGCCGCAAGCCCTGATCACGGAGTTGTGCCGCCACGCGCCGGATTCCGCCTTGCTGCTGCAACACACCATCGCCCGTCTGACGGCCGCTGGCTACGCCGAGGCCTCTGCCGCAGGCATCCACCTGCCGCCCAAGGACGAAAGCGAAAGCGGCACGAGTGATATCTGGAACACGCTGCTGCGCGAGTATCCCGACTACGCCCAGATCGTTCACGCCGTTGGCCGCGTTGGCCTGCACTTGCCCGCCTTGCTGCGCGGTGAAGCCTCGCTGGATGACGTCTGCCCACGGGCCAGCACGCCCGCCTCGATCAGCCGCAGCGCGCTCGGCGCCGCCAGTGGCCAGCGCCTGGGTTCCGCTTTGAACGCGGCCCTGACGCAAGCACAAGCCAATCGACTCCCCGGCCAACGCCTGGCCGTGATCGAAGTCGGCCAAGCCGCGCCGCTGTTTGCCTCAAGCTGCTGCGACGCCCTGGACTTCAACGTCTCTGACTACTGTTACGCGTCGAACAACCGCGACGTGCTGGACCATGTCGTCCACCAGCAGTCGGAACGCTATCCAAACGCGCAGACCGAATTCATCGGCGAGGGCGGCGCCACCGCCACCGCGCGCTGCGACCTTGCCCTTTTCCACTGCGAGTTCGATACGCTGGAAGCCGCCCGCGCCGCCCTGCGCCACGCACGCGCCAGCCTGCGGCCCGGTGGCGTCCTGTTGCTCTGCGGCGCCCATCCCGCTGCCTGGGGTGACTTCGTCTTCGGCGCCCGCCCCAGCTGGTGGCAAACCAGCGAAGACGGCGCACAGCTGTCCACACAACAGCCCGCCGAATTCTGGCAGGAAGAACTGCAAGCAATGGGCCTGGATTGCGACAGCCCGATGCCCTTCGCGGATTCGTTCGCCAGTGGCGCTTATCTTCTGACGTCGCGCTTGGGTGAGCACGCGGATGCGGCGCCCTACACGGCCACGGCCATCGAACCCGTCAACTGGCTGATCCTGGCGGATCGCAACCCTGAGCATGGCGCAGGTCTGGCGCAATCCCTGAACGACAAACTTGCCGCTCTTGGCCACCACGTGCGCATCGCCACTGCGGTTGATGCCGACGCGCTGGACGAACTGCTGCGCAACGGCGCCACCGGCCCAGTCAACCATGTCGTTCACCTGGACGGTCTGGCGTGGGCTGACGCTCACGAAACACCCGAAGCATTGCTGGCCAAGCAAACGCGACGCTGCGGCCTGGCTGCCGCCGTCATCCAGGCATGTGAACGCAGCCAGACCAGCGCAACGGTCTGGCTGATCACGGCCGACGCCGCCCAGTACTTGTGCGGCAAGGCCGTTGCCAGCGCCGGCATGCACGCGTTGAACGACGCGTCGCTGTGGGGCTACGGCCGCACATTGGCCAACGAGGCCTCCAACTTCCGCATCCGCTTGGTTGACCTGCCGCTGGCGCAAGCCGGCCTGCTGACCGACAGCGTGGTGCGTGAGCTGACGCATCTGGACAACGAAGACGAAATCATCCTCGGCGCAACCGGTGCGCGCTTCGCCCCGCGCTTGCAACAGGCTGCGCGCCCCGCGCAGGCATCCGACGCGTCCCGCGCGTCGCAGGCCATCCGCCTGGGCTTTGAATTCCCTGGCCAGTTGCGCAACCTGCGCTGGGAATCCTGCCCCGCACCCGCGCCTGCCGATGACGAACTTGAAGTCCGCATCGAAGCCACCGGCCTGAACTTCCGAGACGTCATGTACGCCTTGGGCCTGCTGTCCGACGAAGCCATCGAAAACGGTTTCGCCGGCCCCACATTGGGCCTGGAATTCTCTGGCACGGTCATCCGCGTGGGCGCCGACGTGGACGGCTATGCCGTCGGCGACGCCGTCGTAGGCTTCGGCCCCGCCAGCTTCGGCGACCGCGTGCTGACCAAGCCCAGCGCCATTTCCCATATCCCCGACGGCTTCTCGTTCGAAGCGGCCGCCACCATTCCCAGCACCTTCTTCACGGTCTACTACGCCCTGCACCACCTGGCGCGCCTGGAAGAAGGCGAGAAGATCCTGATCCACGGCGCCGCGGGCGGCGTCGGCATCGCTGCCATCCAGTTCGCGCAATGGCTGGGCGCAGACATCTACGCCACCGCCGGCTCCGACGAAAAGCGCGACCTGCTGCGCCTGTTGGGCGTGCGTCATATCTATGACTCGCGTTCCCTGTCGTACGCCGATGAAATCCTGGCTGACACGGATGGCCGCGGCGTCGACGTCGTGCTGAACTCGCTGGCCGGTGAAGCCATCAACCGCAACCTGCGGGTGCTCAAGCCCTTCGGCCGCTTCCTGGAGCTGGGCAAGCGCGATTTCTACGAGAACACCCGCATCGGCCTGCGCCCGTTCCGCAACAACATCAGCTACTTCGGCATCGACGCCGATCAACTGATGAACGAACGTCCCGACCTGACGCAACGCCTGTTCGGCGAGATGATGGCGCTGTTCCGCCAGGGCGCGCTGCATCCGCTGCCCTACACGGTCTTCGACGCGAACGACATCGTCGACGCCTTCCGCTACATGCAGCAGGCCCGCCAGATTGGCAAGATTGTCATCACGTATCGCAACGGCATCAGCGGCGTGCATACGCCCGCCATCCATGCGGCCTCAGGTTTGACGCTGCCCGCCGACGCCACCTACTTGGTCACCGGCGGGCTGGGCGGCTTCGGGCTGCGCACCGCACAATGGCTTGCCGACAAGGGCGCTCGCAACCTGATCCTGATCAGCCGCAGCGGCCCCGCCAGCGAGGACGCGCAGTCCGCGCTGGCAGCCTTCGCCAGCCAAGGCGTGCAAGTCCACGCCGCAGCCTGCGACGTCACCAACCGCGACGCCCTCGCCCGCCTGCTTAACGAAACGGCCGGCACCCTGCCCCCGCTGAAAGGCGTGGTGCACGCGGCGGTCGTCATCGATGATGGCTTGGCGCGCAGCGCCACCCCCGCTCAAATTCAACGCACGTTCGCCGCCAAGGTGCTTGGCGCGCAGTACCTGCACGAGCTGACCCGCGACTTGCCGCTGGACTTGTTCGTGTTCTATTCGTCGGCCACGACGCTGTTCGGCAACCCCGGCCAAAGCAACTACGTCGCTGCCAACACCTGGCTAGAACGGCTGGCCGCCCAACGCCGTGCCGACGGCCTGGCCGCGACCTGCGTGCGATGGGGCGCTATCGACGACGTCGGCTTCCTGGCTCGCAACCAGAAGATCAAGGACGCCCTGCAAGGCCGCATGGGTGGCGGCGCATTGGCATCCCAAGTCGCCCTGGATGCACTGGAAGACATGCTCGTCACGGACGCCTCGGGCCTGGGCGTACTGGAACTGGACTGGCGCGCCCTCAGCCGCTTCCTGCCCACCGCCGGCTTGCCCAAGTTTTCGGACATTGCACGGCGCGCTGGTGAAAGCGGCGATGAAGACGGCGGCGCCGACGACATCGCCCAGATGATCGCCACCTTGGACGACGCCACACTGCATGAGCGGTTTACTGACATGCTCAAAGCCGAGATCGGCGAGATTTTGCGCGTGTCGCCCGACAAGATTGAATCCACACGCTCTGTCTACGACATGGGCCTGGACTCGCTGATGGGCGTGGAACTGGTGGTTGCATTGGAGAACCGCTTCGGTATCCGGCTGCCGGTCATGGCGCTGAACGAAAGCCCCACGCCCGCCAAGCTGGCCGAGCGCTTGGTGTTGTTGCTGCGCGATGAGCATGACGACGCGACGAGCGATGCGGTGACCGCCAGCGTGCAACAGGTGGTCGCCAGCCACGCCGCCGAAGTCGGCTCCAGTTCCGTGTCCGAGTTCGTCGACGAAATCAAGATGAACGGCAGTCTCCCCATGCAACGCATGATCCAGTAGGCCAGAATTAATTGAGCACCATGAAGAAGTTGCCCGGCCTGGCGGCCGGCATCAAGGACAAACTTATCCAGCAAGCGCTGGAGCGCAAGCTGCGCCAGGCGTCTACGCCGGCCGGCCAGACGCCCGCGCGCCCCGCTGAAAAGAAGCCCGAGATTCCCGAAGAGCATTACCGCTTCCACCTGCATCCGGGCTACCAGCAACTGCGCATCATCAACGACGGCGCCAAGCGCCTGGGCGTGAAGAACCCGTTCTTCAAACTGCACGAAGGCACCGCCGGCGCCGACACGCACATCAATGGCCGCGAGTTCGTCAACTACGCCAGCTACAACTACCTGAACATGTCCGGCGACCCGGTCGTTGCCGCGGCCGCGAAGGCAGCCATCGACCAATACGGCACATCGGTATCCGCCAGCCGCCTGGTCTCAGGCGAACGCCCGGTGCACCGCGAACTGGAACAAGAAATCGCTGCCCTGTACGGCGTCGATGACGCCATCACCTTCGTCAGCGGCCACGCCACGAACGTGTCGACCATCGGCTACCTGTTCGGCCCGCGCGACCTGGTGCTGCACGACGAACTGATCCACAACAGCGTCCTGCAAGGCATCCAACTGTCAGGCGCGCGCCGCCTGCCCTTCCCGCACAACGATTGGGAAGCACTGGATAGCATCCTGAACGAACAGCGCCACCAGTTTGAACGCGTGCTGATCGTGCTGGAAGGGATTTACAGCATGGACGGCGACTTTCCGGCGTTGCCCCGCTTCATCGAAATCAAACAGCGCCATCGCGCGTTCCTGATGGTGGATGAGGCACATTCGCTGGGCGTGATGGGTGCGCGTGGATATGGCATTCGCGAGCACTTTGGCGTGGATGGCAAGGACGTGGATATCTGGATGGGCACGCTGAGCAAGACGCTGGCGGGCTGCGGCGGATATATCGCGGGGGAGACGGCGCTGGTGGAGCATTTGAAGTTCCTGGCGCCAAGTTTTTTGTATAGCGTCGGGATGCCGCCCAGTGTGGCAGCGTCGGCGTTGGCGGCGCTGCGGCGGATGAAGGAATTGCCGGAAAGAGTGGCTGCGCTACAGGCGCGGGGGAAGTTCTTTTTGGAACAGGCTAAGGCGGCGGGGATTGATACCGGGACGAGCACCGGGTTGGCGGTGGTGCCGGCGATTATGGGGAGCTCGATAAAGGCGACCCGAGTGTCAGCGGCGCTGTTTAAGCAAGGGATTAATGTGCAGCCGATTTTGTATCCGGCAGTGCCGGAGAAGTCGGCGCGGTTGCGCTTCTTCATGTCTTGCATGCATACCGAAGCGCAAATCCAGACCACGATATCGGCGCTGACCCGCGCCATCTGATCCCCGGGGTGGCCTAGCGCCGAGGGTCGATCAGTTTGGGAACCGAGTTGCGGATGGCAAGATCGATTCCCGCCCGCGAGTAATAGCCTCCGTTCAGCTGCGTCTGGTGAATCACCACATTGCGAAATGCCGAGAACAGCTTCTTGTCGGGCTTATGCTGAGCCCGCCAAAAATCCGACATTCCGCCCTGAAACGTCAAACCTGAAAGCGCATAGATCGCCTTGCCCAAGGCGATCGTTTTACATCCGTGCAACAACGCCGACGCGCCCGCCGTGCTGTTGACCGTCACGACACCGCAGGTGCTGTCCAGCAGAACAGGCAAGTTGCCGCTTTCCACGAAGAACACCCTGCCCCACACGTCGAACTCGCGAGCCCACCGTGCGATCAGCTTCGCATAGTTGATCAGGCCCGGATCCAGGGGATGCGCCTTGATCAACAGCCGGGTGCCTTGCGGCGCGTTCTCGGCGAAGGACCGAAGCACGGACTGCACCGCATCGACCATGCTCGAAAATGGCGAGTGAAACCGGATCTGCGCATCGGTGTTGATTTGCAGGGGAAACAGGTAGAACGGATGCTGCGAGGTTTCCTGCAGCAGCTTCTTGATTACTTGATCGTCGCCCGCCGATCGCCGCTTGACCGACACGGCGCGGCGCACGTAGGACAGGTACTCCGTGGCCGGGCTATATGGAACGTGGCTCTTCACGCCGCGGTGCATGATGGGATTCAGGCCCGCCCAGAAGTTATAACCGACGTCATACGCGGCCCGTCTCCAGAACGGGGCGACAAACGCTTCGCCGTTGCCATAAGCTGGGGTGCTGCGCGCCTGCTCGCGATACCACAGCGGGTCATTAGGCAAAAGGGAATTGCCGTTGACGCCGTTCCGCTCCAGCGTGACCCAGTACGGCCGGAAATAGCCTTCTTCGAACACATGCACGCGCATCTGGCGCTGTTTGGCGAGCAGGATCGCGGGCTGGTGCACCGGTCGGCAATCACCGAACAACACGATGTCCGTGATGCCGTGCCGGTTGTAATGGTGCTCGTAGAAGCCGGGCAAGTGCGCCATGTCTCCGCGATACGCTGTCGCCTGGCCTTGATTCCAATAGGCCCGGTCGCCTACCGTGAAGTTGATTTTGCTCACGGCATGGCCGGCTGCGCGCAACGTCTGCGCCAGCCGCGGGAAGAATGGCGAACAAACGCCCTGCAAGAAAAGAAAATGCTGTGTCATATTCCCATATTGCCCATGCCGCACGGCCTCGCGCCATTGCGCCCGTGCGTGCTGGGGGTGTCGTTATCGATCGGTCTGGACGCCCCGGTGCCCTCGCCCATCACCATTTAAGAATGAATCCAGCCTGCGCCCAGAGCTTCACCTTGCGCCAGGTCCGGCGTGCGGCGCCCATCTTGGCGGCCCCCTGCCCTTGCCGGGCAATCAGCGCATCCCGTTGGCGCACCAATTGCCCAATGACCGCTTCGCATGTCGTAAATCCTTTCAGCACCTGATCCCAGTAAATCGGGTAATGCAGCAATGCGCCGGCCACCAATTCGTCCAGGTCCAGCGCGCGTTCCCGGCGCGGGATGGGCAAACGGTCCCGGGTCAACCCCCAGCCCGCATAGAATGGCCGGCCATGCACGGTGACTATTTTTCCACGCAGCAAGGCGTCGAAGCCAGCCAGCGACGTCATGGTGTGGACTTCGTCGCAAGCCTCCACGCAGCTGACGATCGAGCAAACCGTCTCGATCGCATCGGCATACCGAGTGGCTGATTTCAAGTGCACCCGCCCCGTCCGATTCCGCGCAAACACGTCGGGATGGGGCTTGTAGACGATGTAGGCGTCCGGGCATTCCTGCCTGACCGCCTGCAACAAGCCCAGATTGGTGCGTACCGATTCACAGCCATAGCGGATCGACGCATCGTCTTCGACCTGCCCGGGGACGAGCACGACGCGCCTGCCGGCCGGACGCCAGGCGGGCTCCTGCCGTCGCTCGATGTTGTACTTCGTGATCCCGTGCATGACGATGTCCCGCCGCACCTTCGCCGCCCGATCGCGGTCTTCGGCGCTGAACACCATCGCGTTCAACAAGCGCTCAAGGTCGCTGGGCTGCCGCGGATCGAAATAGATCCCGGTCCTGTCCAGCACCAGGGACAAAGGCGGGATGAAATCGGACCCCAGTCCAACCGACCGCACGAAACCGTCTTCCATCCGCAGCAAAGCCGCCCCGGAATCGCGCGCTAATGCGGTCACTGCCTCCACGGGGTCGCCGCCCCATACCACTAGCCGATCGTCGGGCCCCGGCTTCAACCGTGCGGCCGCCGCCGCGCTGCGCACGAAATGCACCCGGCCATCATCCAGCCCCAGGAACGGCCGGATGTTGTTGGCCTTCCAGCGGCGGTAGCCCACAGCGATCGTTCGTCCCGGACACTCGAACGCCTTTTCGCGCTGCCGGCGAAGCCATTCGATCACGTCGAATATCTCGCCGCGCTGATGGGTCACCGGGTTCAGGTAGCGGGTGTAATGCCAATAGGCGGCCGCGAACAGTTCCGCGACGCTGCGCCGCCGGCCTCGCCGCGGACACGGCTGCCGGTCGTCCGTCGCTCCCCAGCCGGCGTACCAGGGCGTGCCGAAACAGGTGACGGGCTTGCCTGCCAGCAACGCTTCGAACCCGAAATGCGATGTAGCGACATACACCCGGTCCATATGCGCGATCAAGCTCAAGGGATTGACCGCATCTCGAAGCAGCACTGTCCGCCGGTCCGCAGGAATATCCGAAAAATAACCGCATTTGGCGCCCGAGCTCACCTCGGGATGCGTCTTGACGTAAATCGTCGCCCCGGGATTCTCTTCCTTTGCGGCGGCCAGCATCCGCGCGAACGTCCCGGAATCGGCGCCGCCATAGGTCACGCCAGCATCGCCGACGGTCTGATCCACGACCAGCACGCTACCGCCTTCATGCGGCCCAAGCGCGCCAGGCGCAAGATCCGGCGCCAGGTTGTACTTGCTCAGCCGCGAGTCGAGAATCTGCGCCATCGCTCTGCGGCAATGCGCTTCCACGCCTTCCAGCAGGTCCTGTTCGGAAGCCAGCAAGCTCTCGAGTTCCGACGGGCGATCCGACGCGTAGTAAATGCCCTGCCGATCCGACACCAGCGACAACGCAGGCGAATCCTGCCCCGTGCCGAAAGAGCGCAGAAAGCCGTCCTCCAGCGCGATATACGGCAGCGCGCGGCGCACGGCATAGGCACGCGCCCCCCGAGTTGTCTTGCGGAGTCCCCAGCCTGCCACCGCCGTGAGCCTGCGCGAGCTTCCCAGCCAATGCCAGGCATGCAGCCGGCGCAAGCCGGCCGCCGACAAGATCCTGACTGCGGGCTGGTAGAAAATGCGCCGGGAGAAAATCCCGATCATGATTCAGGCGGACATCGGCGACGAAGCGGACTCAACGGCCGCCAAAATCGTCGAAGCTGACCGGCGTATTGACCGGGATATCGCGGACGACCTTGCGGCCGAGGATCGCCTCGGTTTCCTTAGGGGGTAAGCCGAACCCCGGACGGACGCTGCGGATCACTTCAGCCGTGATCAGGTCGCCCGCTTTCAACGGCTTCACGTAGTACAGCGACCGGCGGAACTGGGCATTGCCCTGCTCACTGGACTTGCGCCCGTAGTCCACCTTGCCCAGCGCTTCCCAAGCCGTCTTGCTGTCTCGGCACAGCGCTTGCAGTTCTTCGGGCTGGAGCGAGAAACTGTCGTCCGGGCCACCGCCGCTGCGATCCAGCGTGAAGTGTTTCTCAATGATCGACGCGCCCAGCGCGACGCTGGTGACCGCGGTCGTGTTGTCCAGCGTGTGGTCCGACAAGCCGGTCACCAGTCCGAAGCGCTGCATCATGTCCGGCAGCGTGCGCAGGTTGTAATCCGCAGCCGGGGCGGGATAGCCGCTTACGCAATGCAGGATGGCCAGTTGCTTGCAGCCGCCGGAGCGCGCCGCATCGATGGCTTCCTGAATTTCTTCCGCATCCGCCATGCCGGTCGAAATGATCATCGGCTTGCCGGTGCTGGCCACGTACTTGATCAGGGGCAAGTCCACGGCTTCGAACGAGGCGATCTTGTAGGCGGGCGCATTCAGATCCTCAAGCAGGTCGACGGCAGTCCGGTCAAACGGCGAGCTGAAGATCGGGATGCCGACCTTGCGGGCATGCTCGAACAACGGCGCATGCCATTCCCAGGGCATGTGCGCCCCTTGGTAAAGCTCATACAACGTCTTGCCGTCCCAGAGGCCCCCGCGGATCTGGAACTCTTCAGTGTCGGCATTCAGCGTAATCGTGTCTGCTGTGTACGTCTGCAGCTTGACGGCGTCTGCGCCGGCCTTCTTGGCTTCTTCGATCAGACGCAACGCGATGTCCAGCTTGCCGTTATGGTTGGCTGAGACTTCGGCGATGATGTAAGGGGAATGCTCGGCCGAGATTTCTCGGCCAGCGATAGCAATACGGGGAATATTCATGTTCATCCTACCTTCTGAAGAGCTTTCCACTCATGACTCAATATGCCAAAGGCCACTATCGAGCAATACCGTTCACCATTGAAATGCTGGTCTCGCAGCACGCCTTCCTGCACGAAACCCAAACGGCCGTGGAAATTGATCGACCGCTCATTGAAATCCAGCGCTTGCCCGCAAACCTTGTGCAGGCCTAGCGTTTGAAACGCATGCGTTAACGCGGCCTGTCCCAGCTTCAGGCCGGTTCCTTTTGCCGCATCGGGCTCTACGTAAAAGCCCCAATCCGCAATGCCGTGCGCACCCAGTTCCGTCAGGTTGACGAACCCTACGGCTTCGCCGTGCGATTCGAACACCAACAGATGCTTGCGCGCGTCCTGGGACGCGCGTTCAAACCAAGCCCGATGTTCACTCAGGCCGATTTCGTGCGTCGTGTACATGTACCGCCGGATCTCCGGGTGATTGCGCCAAGCCAGCACCTGCTCCAGGTCGGCAGCCGCCATCACCCTCAAGTTCCCGGCCATCCGGTCCATTTCAGTCACCGAACTGCCTCCATATATTCCACTACACGGGTTGCGCCGAGCCCATCGCAAATGTCGGCCGCGCAACGCCCCATTTCACCCAAGGTGGAGGCATCCATGACGCCTGCCAACGCCTGCGGCAAACGCGACGGGATGTCTCCGGGCTCACCCAACAGGACCGCCGCGCCGTGGCTGCTCAAGGCTGCCGCGCTAGGCCGCTGGTTTGCGGCCAAGACAACCATAATGGTCGGCACACCAAGGCAGCAACGCTCCCAGGATGTACTGCCCGCGGCGCCAATCGCCAAATCGCTATTCGCCATGCGGCTGGCCATGTCCCGCACTCCCGCCAGCACTTGAGTCGGCCAAGGCATCGTCGCCGCCAGCGCCCGAACGTGCTCGAGCCAAGGCGCGGTCGGCCCCAACACGACGTCAATGCGGCACTGGCTTGCCAATTTGCTGCCGCGCAGAGCATCGAGCACCGCCGCCGTGGCATTCTGCTGATCCACCCCTCCCATGCTGATCAGGATCCGCGACAAGCCCGAAGACTCTCGGCGCATCAGGCTTTGCGGCCGCATCTCGGCGAACTCCGGCCGCAGCAGCGCATAGCGTGGTCCGGCGAATGTCCGGCAATCCTCCGGCACCAGATCTCGATAGTCGACCGGAAGGCGATCCAATGTCTGATCCAGCAGCGCGACGCAGGCGTGGCGCCTGTCCGTCAAATCATCGATGACAAGCAAGCGGCCACAGAACGGCGCGGTCAGCGTTTCCCAGACGTCATCCAGGGCATAGTGATCGACCACCAGCCAATCCGGCTGCCAATCGCGGAGGATGGTGGCGGATTGCGCGGCGTCCAACTCCTGCGGCACCCCCAGCCAATCCGCATGCGCCAGGCGGGACTCCGGCAAAGCCGGTTCCCGCTCCGGCACGGGCAGCGCATAAGCCTCGAAACCCTCGTCGCGCACGAAGGAAATAAGGTTCCCTTCGTGTGCGCGAGTAAGGAAACAGCATTCGTGACCCCGCTGTGTCAGGGCGCGCGCCAGCGTCAAGCACCGCATCACGTGACCGGTGCCAATCTGCAACGACGCGTCCGCGCGGAAAGCGATCTTCACGCTATGCGCCCTCTTCCTGCTGCATGGCCTTGAAGAGCCATTCGGCGCGCTCCCAGTCTTCCGGGGTATCGATGTCCTGCACGCGATGCCGCGGCAACATGACAGCAGACGACGCCTGGGTGAAGATGGTGCGGCCCCCCAGCCAAGCTTGCGCCTTGCCCCAATAGAACTGGCCGGCATCGTGAAATGCTTCCTCCAGATCTTGGGAACGCGTTGTGAAATGCTCTGGATTGAACATTTCCACACGTCCCCCCTGGGTCAAGCGCAAAGCCCGCTGAATAGGAAATGCATAGCTTGTGACCGAAAACGCATAGTCGCTGCCCACCGTCTCCAGCACGTCCAAACCGCGGCGCAGGTCATCCGCCCGCACAAAAGGCGCCGTCGCGTAGAGGCAGCACACGCTGTCTGGCGCCCTTCCCTGATCAAGAAACCACTGCGTGGCATGCCGCACGACGGGAATGGTGCCCGTGTGATCGTCCGACAGCTCAGCCGGCCGCATGAAGGGAATCGACGCGCCGTGCGCAAGCGCCACCTCCGCGATCTGGGGATCGTCGGTGGACACCACCACCTCGTCGAAGCAGCCGCTCGTCAGGGCTGCCTCGATCGACCAGGCCAGCATGGGCTTGCCGCAGAACGCTTTCACGTTCTTGCGTGGAATGCGCTTGCTGCCGCCGCGCGCAGGGATGACCGCGAGCCTCACGCCGCCACCGCCTTGCGTACCGCTGCGACCACCTCGTCCTGCTGCGCGTCGGTCATGGTCTGGAACATCGGCAAGCTGATCGCCTGGGTGTAATAGCGCTCGGCTTCCGGGAAGTCTCCCGCACGGAAACCCATGCGCGCGTAGTACGGCTGCGTATGCACGGGAATGTAGTGCAAGTTCACGCCGATTCCCAACTCGCGCAGCGCGTCGAACACTTGACGATGCGTACGGCCGATCTTGTCCAGTTCCAGGCGGATCACGTACAGGTGCAGACCGGAGTAGCTGTCCTCGTGCTGCCACGGCGTGATGACCGGCAACTCGGCCAGCAAGCCGTCGTAGCGGCGGGCCAGTTGGTGGCGACGCTCGATGAACGCGTCCAGGCGGGTCATCTGGCTGACGCCCAGCGCCGCCTGCAACTCAGTCATGCGGTAGTTGTAGCCAAGCTCGATCTGCTGGTAGTACCAGCCGCCATCGGACTCATGCGTCATTTGGGCGGGATCGCGGGTAATGCCATGGCTGCGGAACAACGCCAACGCTTTAGCCAACTCGTCGTCGTTCGTCATCGCCATGCCGCCCTCGGCGGTGGTGATGATCTTGACGGGATGGAAGCTGAAGACCGTGATATCGCTGAACTTGCAATTCCCGATAAAGTCGCCGCGGTACTTTCCGCCGATCGCGTGCGAAGCGTCTTCAATGACCTTGAACCCGTACTCCAGCGCCAGCGCATGAATCGCCGCCATGTCGCAGGGCTGGCCGCAAAGGTGGACCGGCACCACGACCTTGGGCAGCGTGCCGTTCTTGGCCGCTTGCTCCAGCTTGGTCTTCAACGCGAGCGGGCACAGGTTGTAGGTCAACGGGTCGATATCGACGAAGTCGACATCGGCGCCGCAATACAACGCGCAGTTCGCGGAAGCCACGAAGGTGATCGGAGTTGTCCACAGACGGTCGCCAGGCCCCAGCCCGAGAGCCAGGCAAGCGATATGCAACGCCGAAGTGGCACTATTCACCGCAAAGGCGTGCTTGGCGCCGACATGGTCGGCAACCGCCTTCTCGAACCGCGGGACCATCGGCCCCTGCGTAAGGAAATCCGACTTCAACACGTCGATGACGCTGTCGATATCGGCTTGCGAAATATCCTGACGGCCGTACGGAATCATGGTCAGATGCTCCCGATCTTCTCGCGGTTCGCTTCGATCCATTGCTGCAGATCAGCGTCCGTCATCCACTCGCTGTTGTTGTCACTGGCATAGACGAAGCCTTCCGGCACGCGCTTGCCGTCCTTAATGCGTTCCGGCGAATCCGACCAGCCGTTGATGGCGGGCAGGATCTTGTAGTGCTCAGGGTATTCGAACGTGTGGAACGAATCTTCAGCGCCAATCATCTGCTCGTGCAGCTTTTCGCCCGGGCGGATACCCACGATTTCCTGGCGAGCTTCCGGAGCCACCACACGGGCCAGATCGCTCACCTTCATCGAAGGAATCTTCTTCACGTAGATTTCGCCGCCGATCATGTCTTCAAAGGCGTGCCAAACCAGCTCGACGCCTTCTTCCAGCGAGATCATGAAACGCGTCATGCGTGCGTCCGTCACCGGCAGCACACCCTTGTCCTTGATCGACATGAAGAACGGAATCACCGATCCGCGCGAACCCATCACGTTGCCGTAACGGACGACCGCGAAGCGCGTGCCATGTTCGCCAGAATATGCGTTACCGGCCACGAACAATTTATCCGAGGCCAGCTTGGTGGCGCCGTACAGGTTGATCGGGCTGCTGGCCTTGTCGGTCGACAACGCCACTACGCGCTTCACACCCTTGTCGATGCAAGCATCGATCAGGTTCATGGCGCCGTCGACGTTGGTCTTCACGCACTCGAACGGGTTGTATTCGGCGGTAGGAACGATTTTCGTCGCCGCGGCATGGACCACGTAGTCGACCCCATCCAGCGCACGGTACAGGCGTTCGCGGTCGCGCACGTCGCCGATGAAGAAGCGGACGCGGGGATCGTTATGGAACTTCTTAGCCATATCCCATTGCTTCATTTCGTCCCGCGACAAAATGATGATCTTCCGCGGATTGTACTTGGCCAGCGTCATCGGCACGAAAGTATTGCCAAAAGAGCCCGTTCCGCCGGTAACAAGAATGGTTTTATTGCTAAGCATTATAAGTTCTCAAAAAAAATGCGTTGACACTTAGTTAATCAAAGAGCAAAAACGGTCAAAATATGGAGCAATGGCGTTTTCATGAAGGCCGTCGATCATATCAAAAACCGGTAAATAACTTGAAAATCCCCGATTAATTTCAAAATCTAAAAAGACCATTGCACATTCAGGAGCGGATAACAGCTCCACACCCGCCTCGCAATCGAACGCATCGACGCATCCGGTTGAAAATGCCCCGGAACGAGAGAAGCCGAAAGACCTGGCATCTTCGATCAGCAGGATGGACGGTTTCCTGTTTCGAAGGAAAAAAATATGCCCGTGCAACCGGTATCCGACATGCAGGTCGACTTCGTGGTATTTGGCCAGCGTGAAACTCTCACCATATAAATGCAGTTCTTCAAACCCGGCACCCATCGCGTACTGCGCGATCGCCCTGGCATATCCATTCGGCTTGCTGTGATACGCGACATATCGCCTGGCTTCGGGAAAACGGGCCGAAAGCAAATCAATCAGGCGTTTGGCCTGGGTATCGAAGCGCGTAGGATGATGATGAATCGTAAACACAAGCGATCGGATATCCTTGGGAGGATAAAAGCCCCGCCCGATCATCTCTTCGTCAAAAAGCGCCAGATCCCCGCAATAATGGGAACCGATGCCATGCCGCTCCATCAATTCATGAATCAGCACGTCTCGGCAAGGCAGCCCTCCGCAACGCTCCGCCAGGAATCCCAATGCGTCTAACGTGGCCGCATTGAACTCATAACCCGTGAATGACTCCACTGCCGGCAGCGGATGCTGAAATGAGCATCCGACCGGGAAAAATGGCGGAATGGATTTCAAATCCGTATACAGGCGGAACAGCTTCGGATAGGTGTCGTTGGATACCGAAAAACCCGGAGCAAGAATGGAACGGATTCCATCGACGCCTACCGCATCCAGGCCCGCTTCGCGGAACAAGACTGTCGGATCGTATTGCGGACGGCGGCTCCTGATCATTTTCATCGTTGAACTCGAGATAAGGTTATCTCCGACATTCTTCGACTTATGAGCAGGAAACGTAGTCAATATCAAATCACGAACAGCCATGGTCCCTCCCGTGAACGGCGCCTACTAATAAAAAGCGAAATCAGGCAAGCTTCGCCACGACTTCTTTGCTATCCACATACTCACGCAGGCGTCGGTCGATTTCCGCGACCAGGCTGGACTTGTCGCCAAGGATTGTGCCCTCGACGTGCGTCACGCTGCGATTCCAGACGTCAGTGCCCGCATCGTCGATCTTGCGCCAATGAAGTTCGGACGAATTTGATAGCAGCCACGTCGGGCAACCCAGCGCGCCTGAAAGCTCGACAACCGTGGTCGCCGGGGCCAGGATAAGATCCATCGACATCATGATGGCCGCGACGCTTCCGAAATCATTGAACTGGTCGACTTCCGGAATGTTGACGATCTTGCCCGGATATCGGCTTTCGACCCAGGCCAATTCCGCGTCGCAATTGTCATACTGCAAATTGACGAACTGAACGCCCTCGATGGAGAAAATGGGCTCCAACTCTTCCACAGACAGGTAATGCTCGTTGCGCGAGTGAGTCGTTATGCTGCTGCGCCAGCTCAGACCGACCAGCAAGCGGTCCGTCGGCAACTTGGCTTGATACTTCGCTTTCAGCGCGGGATCGGCGCGCAGATATGCTCTGCCTGGGAAAGCCTCGTAACTGGGGAGGCACTTGTGCAGCATATCCGTCAGCACCATTACGCGATCGGATGCATCGATCTTGTCCGTCGCGGTGTTGTCCACGACACCGCACAGGTCCGACCCCAGCACGCGGGAATAGTCGTTCATGTCGATACGGTCGCTGCTGCGCGGCCGCGCTACGCCGATAAACTCGATCTCGGGGAACGACAGCTCAAACAGCGGCTTCAGCCGCGGATCGCAGCTGATGCTCAGCGTCTTGTTCGGCAGCATTTTCGGCAGCAGGTTATAGATGCTAGCGAACCGGATTTCGTCACCCGGACCGAAAATGGCCAGCAGCAACAGGCTGGCGGCGGAATCGTCGATTGCCTCGGTGGTGAGATATTTCTCCGGATAGTAGCCCTGCAAGGTACGCGTCAAGCGCTGCTCGGTGAACGTCTTGAATGCCTTTTCGGGCATGCGTGAACCGAAGTAGATCTTACGCGGCAACATATCGCCGATATCGACTCTGCGTTCTATGGCGTCTTCAACCAGTTCCAGGGCGGACGCATAGTCGCCCGCCAAGATGAACAAGCGCAACGATTCCCGATAAATCGGACTCGTCTTGGACGTTCTGCGAATCGCGGACATCACGGCCATCGACTCGCCCAATCGGCCCGCGTACGACAAGGCCTGCGAATACGTGATGCGCGTACTGGGCGAGTTGTCACCCGAATCAATCAGGTCCTCGATCATGCGGACGGCAGGGTCCGGCCGCTCAATAGCGATCAGGGCCTGCGCCATTTCGACGGAACGTACGCCATTGAGGGCCAAGAGGCCGGTTAACATTTGTTCGAACTCGCTGATATCGAGGTCGTCTTCAAACCGCTTAAGCATCGCCAATGCGAACGCGATCATGCTCGGCTTTAGCACCACGACTTTCGCCAGCAACGCCACGTAGTTCCAAGGGTCGCGCAGCACATCTTCGACGTGGAACGCTTTCGCCTCAGCTGCCGCCATCCGGCTGCTGAGGCTCTGGTAGTACGAAAGACGCGCAATCGCCCTGGCCGAGCTGTCGTCGAAGCGAAGTTCGGCCAGCGCCTGCAAGCGCGGCAGGAGCTTTACAGCAAAGTAGCCCTCGAGCAACAGGACCTTCGCGATTTCCACCGCGCCGGCCGTATCGTGCGTCATGACGCGATACTCGAATATCTCCAGCTGGAGTTCCGCCTGCTCGTGCGTCATGCGCTTGCTGGGCGTCGCGGCTACCGCGCCATCGCCCTCTTCCTCAGCGGGTTCATCGCCGTCGCTTTCCTTGACTTTGGCTTGGGCGAGCTGATGCTCCTTAATGTTCTTGTGCAGCTCCGCGGACAACACTTCGATCGAGGCATCTGGATTGCGCAACGCCGCCAACAGCCATGCGAACTGTTTGGCGATGTATTGACCGGGGTACACGCGGGATAGCTCGAGCAAGAGCTGCCCGAAAAAATTGGGATCCAGGTATTTCCGGATGATCGTCAGGAACAGTTCCCTGGCGCCATTTGACTCACACTGGCCGCACATGGAATAACACAAGGCCACCTGGAAAAAGTGGCCGGCGCCGCCGCGGAAGAACGTACTGAAATCAATGCGCCCAATGACCTTTTTATTGATCTGCTCCGTGCGCTTGGCAAAAAACAGCTGCGGCCAATGGTGGGAGGCGGCAATGTCCGTCGCCACGTTGTCTTCGAAGTCCTGCAACGCGGAAATCGCGCGGAACTTCTCCGATTCGTAGTCGGCCTTTATAGCCAGGCATGCGGCATTGAACCCCAGATGCGAGTTGTGCAAGCTGGCCAGATACTTGGGGTACCGCAAATAGACCGCTGCGAACAGCTCTTCCAGACTACGCGAGCGGCGACGGCGTTCGAACGACACGCGGTCATCGGTCAAACCCCAACCTGCATAGAACGCCGCACCGACCACCGTGACCTTCAACCCGCGCACCAGTGCTTCCAATCCCGTCAGGGAGGTGATCGTATATACGTGGTCGATCGTGGCCAGGAACTCGGTAATCGGCACATCGGGATTGGCGATCGTGCACACGTTTTCCACCGAACGCGCCTTGAAGCGGCTCCGCTGATAACCCTTGTATACATCCGGGTGCGGCCGGTAGACGATATCGGCATCCGGGTTCTCCATCTTGGCCAGATGGATCAATTCTTTCATCGTCCAGTTGTCGATGTTGCCCAGCTGTACGGACTTGTCATTGTCTACCTGGCCAATGACCGCCACCCGACGTCGGATTTTTATGCTGGTCGCACCATTCTCTTCGAAACTCGGAGGGTTGTACTTGGACAGGTTGAGTTTGGTGAACAGTGCCAGGCACTCGCGTGACTGCGCCAGCTCTTCCGTACTAAAATCGTGTCCGCTCAGGATCTTTTCAAGATCGGATTCACTGCGGGGATCGTAGTGGATGCCTTGCGCGTCCATTATCAGGGAATACGGGGTCGAATGCGATGCACCCAGATTCGCCGAGCGGAGGAAGCCGTCCTCCATTCGGTACACTGGAATCTGCGCAAGCCGCGCATAGGTCCGCAATATCCAGGGCTCGGTATAACCCCAGAAAATCATGATCTTGGGGCGGACCGGAAATGAACGGAGTGCGCTTACTGAACGCACGGCCAAAATCTTACGTGGAGCAAAAACGGTCCGGTAGTCCTTCAGATAGTCGCTGACGAACCCCAGCTTCCAATTATTGAAGCCCCATAGCATCGCCACTGGACGCTCGTCTTCCGTATCCAGCCAATTGTCGCCCACCAAATGGAGACTGCTTACCGGGTAATTTTCTCCAAATACCTGGTACGGGTCGATGACACGGCTGGCGTAGGCTTCGCCCGCCAACTTATCTCGCTTGAAAAAGAAACCCTGTCGGCTTTTGAAAAAGTCCGACATCTGCTTGCGGCTGGCCTTCTCGGCGCGCATCGGACCATGAAAAAAGCCGTTTTTTAAAAGTTTCTTAAGCAATTTAAGTCAATCCAATAGAACTTTATTCCCCAGCCCTGCCCAGCTGGAGATAATTTAATTTCGAATACCGAGGCAGGCTAGTTGCCTTGGTATGCGGCTATGCCCTCTTCGACATCAGCGTACGGAATAATCCCACCGTCTTTCAGAAGCAGGACGAAGTCGCAAAGCTTCCGGACCTGCCCCATCCCGTGCGTGACCAGAATAAGGTTGGAACGCCCGACCCGCTCTTTCAGGGCAGCCGTCGCCTTGTCGCGAAAATGCGCATCGCCGACCGACATCGCCTCATCGACCAAATAGTAGTCAAAGTCGAAAACCAGGCTCAAACCAAAAGCTACACGCCCGCGCATGCCCGATGAATATGTCTTCACTGGCAAATCGAAGTAGTCGCCGATTTCCGCGAAATCCCGCACGAACTCGACGGCCTGGGTTATCTCTTTTCCGATCAGGCCCTGCACGCGGCATACGAATTTCACGTTTTCGCGTGCGGTCAACGACCCTTGGAAGCCTCCTGCCAACCCGACAGGCCACGAGATGCGCTTATCGGTGACGATCTTCCCGCTGTCCGGCGTATCCAGGCCGCACAAGAGCCGCATCATCGTTGACTTGCCTGCCCCATTTCGGCCTATGAGGGCAATGTTGTGGTCTGCCGGTATCTCGCACGACAAGTTCCGGAACACATACTTCCTACCCGCCCGATGGTGCAAATAGGATTTCGTGACGTTGCGTAGTTCGATCATAGGGCCAGCAACTCGCGTTTTCTCAGGTGATACAGCGCCAACCCCGCCACCATCAACACCAATGCGACGGCAATGGGATATCCCATACCAAGTTCAGGCGCTACCGGATAATGTTCGAAATATGCCCATCGGATGTTGTCGATAATATACAAGAACGGGTTCCAAAGGACCCACTCGAGGTATGCCTTCGGAATCGCCCACACCGGCACGATCACGCCCGAAATAAGATATAGCGGCATGAACAAGATTCGAATAAACGTCTTGGAGTTCGGCATAGCTTCCGTGATGACCGACAATACCAACCCAAGGCCAAATGCGACTGCGACCCCAACTATCAGTATCGCCGCTAATGCAAGCGGCCTGTAAACAGAGACGTCGTAGCCGAAAATCCACCACATTGCGACGGCAATAATCACGAAAACACAGACATGCAAGGCGCACTCGATAATCGTACGCGCCACATACGTATCGAATATCTTGATATTCGGATATGAAAAAAGCGATCGGTTCGCCCCAATCGAATCCATCAGCTTGAATGCGATGTTCCGCATCAAGAAAAACGGAATCATCCCCGAAATCAAAAACACAGGGTAGTCGAACCCGGAAAGGTGACGCCCGCGCAGCACGGTGAAAATAAACATGATCGCGACGACGTGCGCGACTGGCTCGAACAGCAGCCAGAAAGCACCCATCCGCCGTTCGCCGAAGCGCGTGCGCATTTCCCGCAGCACTAAGGCGAAGACAACTGCACGATTTATGCCAAAGGCTGTCCTTTTTCGCATAATTCACACGCTCACAGACTATCCAGAGTGCGGCCCAGCACCAGGACTTGAACGATCGGGGTAATGATCTTCTGCCATTCGTACACGGCGGCGTTGGTGACGTACACGGCGTCTTCTGGTTGAACCAGGAATTTCCTTGCCAAGAAGATGGCAGCCGGATCCTTGAGGTTCAACCGGAAAACCTGGGCGTGGCGAGTCTCACCATTGTCGTCGCCGGCTTGCTCGTCTGTCAGGCGGAAAATGAAAACACCACTGGCGTCCGCCTTGATTTCATTAAGCCCTTTAACCGATCCCAGCACTTCCAACAGGCTGGGATTATTGGAGGGCAAGTCATGCAAACCCGGATCCCCCACAGCCCCCATCGCCACGAAACGCTTGCGCGCGCGTTCGACCACGATTTCAGCACCCGGAGGGACTATCTGGTTCTTGCCTGCCAGCAGCTCTTCGTAATTGAACACATAGGCCTGCTGACCCGTGCGAACCACGACGCGGCTCAGGTGGGGTTCCAATTGCGGCCCCCCCGCCCGGTTGATGGCATCCAATAGCGTCAACGGCCCTTCCAGTGCGGAAAACCGCCCAGGCGCCTTGACCGCGCCTGCGACCAGAACCGAACCGGACAAGTCTCCGGTCACGCTCACCTGCACCTGGACGTCGCTCACGACCCCTTTCAGCTTGGCGCGGATCAATCCCTCGACCTCGGCAAGGGTCATGCCCTTGACCGACTGCCTGCCGACATATGGCAACGACAGCATTCCCTGGCTATCGACGCGCACGCGTTCGAAGACCGTGCCACCAGACGCCAAGGGGGCAAACAGGGAGCCCACTTCGGCGCTGTCGGCAACCATGACCCTGAGCACGTCGCCCGGCACTAACCGGATCTCGGGCACACTAGGCAGCGCGACGGTGCTATCAATGGGGCGCTCAGGCGGCCGCATGTAAGGCCCGATCGTTTCCGCAGACAAGTCGATCAGGGTGTAGTTCTGCTTTTCTGCGCTGCTGGTGACGGCAAAACTGGAGGGACCAGCGCTAGACAAAAGGCTTCCGCATCCGGCCAGCACCAAGGGCAAAACGACGGCGGCCCCCAACAACCTGGCGGATTTGACACTGTTACGCATGATGTGATTTCGGCCTATTAATCGCGATGATCTTCGATGGTTGCGATAACGAATCTCGCAATTCCGTAAAATATTAAGAGCCCGACAAATAAGGTGAGCAGGTTATAAAGCCGATCGGGATAAATCGCCTTGTCCGGCATATTTGGAGAAACTACGGTGACCAAGCTGCGAAGCTTCTTGCTCGCTTCAATCCGCGCCGACTCCACGGAACTCACGGCAAACTTGTACGCCTCCTCCGCGATCAAGGCGTCGATACTCAAATTACGGTAGCGCGACGCAACGACGTTCAATTGATCGCCATCCTTGCGCGACACAAGCCGCTGGTTCTCTGCCGCCAACTGCTGTTCCAACGCTCGGATGCGGATTCGCTGCTGACGGACTTGGGGCGTGTCTTCATTCAGCGTTGCCAGCAGGCCCTTCAACGTCGCACGTCCCATGGTGACCTGCGCTTCAAGGTCGCTGATCACGATTGAACGGGCCTTGGCCGTAGCCTCAGCATCCAGAATATTATTGGAGCCTTGGAACACCAGCATCGCCTCACGCTTTTCTTCATAAACCTGGCGCGCCTTCGCTAACTCGGACTGAGCAAAAGTCATTTGTTCGCGAGCCATTTTGTGCGAAAGCTCATTAACGAAACGTTCACTTTCACCCAGCATCACCTTCAACACTTTTTCGGCGAAATCCGGGTCAAAGGCCTGCACGCTCAGATGCAGCAAACCCGTCTGCTCGTCGAAATATGCCGATACGGTACGCCTGTAGTACTTAAGCTTATCTTCACGCGCCGATCCCGATTTCAACCAATACAAGGGATCGTGCCATCGTTCGGCATAATGTTCCGACCAGGCCAACTTGGCTTGCAGGACATTCAACATGTCCGGCGACGTGAGGAATTCCCGCAGATACAGAGTTTCTTCCCGCGACGTGGGATTAATGCCGCCAAGCATCACGGCCAAACCGGGAACCGAGGGCGCATCGCTATTTCCCACTTGCCGCACCGCGACTTGTGCCGTGCTGACATATCTGCTCAATGCAAAAAAGCTGTAATAGATAACAGCCAATACCATCGGAACGACTACCAACCACACCACCAGGCGCTTAGACTTTAGTTTTTCGAAAGTTATCATTTAATATTTCAATCCATACAAAATGTATCCAATATTGCTGAATTTCGGTATGGATGACTCTATAGAGGTTGTCATTGTGGTGAGGCGCGGAGATTGTACTGGTAATCAACAGTTAACCCGTTACCTGAGCATTCCGCATGCAAAGCAATTGTTTATAAATATTACTAAATATTAATTGACCTATTGCGCACTAGCATTCGCACTCACTGCATCGAGCTCGGGCGCCGGCAGATGAAAACCCGCGTTTCGAAGAAACAGCCCTGAAAGATGCTCAACAGCGAGCGCGTGCTCTGCGCCCGACGCTGCCGATTCGGAGCGCCAGACCAGATAGTCCGTCGCGCCATCCGGCTCGCCAAGCTTTTGGTAGACCGCAGGCATGATCGGAACGTGATCCCCGAAGACACAAAGTGCCGCCGGTCGCGGACCGGCGATCAACGTCTCGCGCAGGGCGCCGAACATGGCGTCGGCGTTTACCAGGTGCCGCGCATATGCCACCAAGTCTTCGCACCCGTCCGGAATTCCCTGGCCCAGTACCTGCGCGGCGTCTTGCGCGCTGACCTCCTCCCAGTGCAAAGGGCCGTGGTTCTCCATGGTGATCACATGAACGTACAGCGGCCCACGTGCCGTACTGCGGAGCATGCCGATGACCTTTTCCGCCACGGCCCTGTCCCCCACATAGGGACCAGCCCGCTCGGCATCCTTGAAGGCGGAGATATCCACGAACTCGTCGAAACCCAGCAGGGGATAAATATTGTTCCGCTGGTAGAACGTCGCGTGATAAGGGTGTACGCAAACTGTGCGATAACCCTGGCTACGCAAGTAGGAGGCAATAGTCGGAAACCCTTGGGCGGCTAGCCGACGATAGGGATTGTAACGGTGAACGCCTAGACTCTCAGCGCCTACGCCCGAGAGGAATGAGAATTCCGTCCGTACCGTGTTGGCCCCGCGGGCAGCGACATGCAGTACGCCACTGTAATTCGCCTCGGACTTCAACCGATCGTAATTCGCCAGAACATCCGTTCTGATCTGCGGATAAAAGCGTCGTGCGTCGAAAAACGACTCGCTCTGTACCACCACAAGATCCGGCAAGGGGGACGGAACGCGCGCCGCGCCCCCGGACACACTGAAAGGCTTAGCCAACGCCAGCCCAGGAAGGGGCGTCCGTTCCTGCCGCGCGTAAGCGCAGAGCGACGCGATGAGGCCCAACTTCGCCAAATCCGGGTCAGCCACGAAGCTTGCCTTACAGTTGCGCAGGCTCAGCTTGATCGCCAAAAACCCGGCCACGGCTAAGCCAAACGAGTGAGAGTAGAACGGAACCGTCGGCGCAGTGGGATCAAACATGTGCTCCTGCGGCAAGTCGGCGAACGACACCAGCCATACGCCAGCCCCCGCCGTGACCGAGTCTTCCAGCGTCAGCCCCGCCCACAACGCCAGACCATATCCGCCCCCAGAGATGACCGCCCGCCCCACACCGAAAAACGGCAAGTACAACCTTGGATGCTTGATCGCATCCGTGAAGTACTCAAAATCCGGATAAACAAAAGGCTCCCTCAGCGCCTGATACTTCGCATTACTCACCAACACAATCAACAGCTCAATCGCCAGCACATTCGCTGCTGCAAAGTACGGCCGCCGAAACAGCATCAGCTCCAGCGCAAACGCAACCGTCCACACCCCCGCATGCACGCCCACCGCCGCCATCGGCCGCCGCCAAGGCGCAACCGGCCTCGGCGTTAACAATGCCTCCACCGCAAACGACAGCACCAGCCCGATCAAATAAGGCGGCAGCAACGGGATCCAGAACGCCTCAATCACCGTAGCCCATCCTTTTGAGAATCCATCCAGACACCGCGGGATGAATCACCGACAAGAGAAAGGTCCCCAGATTCAGCGGAAACGGAAAGCTGATCCGTGCCCGATTCCGCTGCAATCCCTTCCGAATCACCCTCGCCGCCTTCTCCGCTTTCCACAAAAACGGCTTCGGACCCGGCATGTCAAAGCACATCTGCGATTCCACGTACCCGGGCATGACCACATTGAATTTGATGCCTTCATCCGCCAGCGCGTCGCGCATGGCTTCACCGTAGACTTTGACGGCGGCCTTGCTGGCGCTATAGCTTGGCGTTTCGGGCAAGCCGCGCCAGGCGGCCAACGAGCTGATCAATGCAATTTGCCCATGCCCGCGCCGGCGCATGGCCGGCAGTGCGCCGTGGACCGTGGCAAAGACCGCTTTCACGTTGACATCCAGCAGTCGATGCACGTCGTGCCAGTGCTCGCCCTGCCCTTCGGGTCCCGTATTGATGTTGACGCCGGCATTGGCGATGACGAGCGTGGGCATTTCTGATTCGCAGACGGCGTCCAACCAGGCCATCAAGGCGTCGTGATCGCGAACATCCAGCTCGCGGGTGATGACGCGCGCGCCCAGGGCCGTGCAGTTCTCAGCCAATTTGCGCAAGCGTTCAGCGTTGCGTCCTTGAAGAATCAAGGTCTTGGCGCCGGCGGCGGCGTATTCCAGCGCCAAAGCGCCGCCGATGCCGCCGGTTGCGCCGGTGATGAGAACGCAGCGTGGGAAGCCGGGTTCCAGGCTATCGGTGTTGTGCATGTCCAGGAAGCAGAATTGGCGAGCTCGCCAAGGCAAGTGCGATGAAGTGGCACGGCACACTGAACCGGCGCTGCGGCAGCGCGGCTGAAGGGGAAAAAGCTGGAGGGCGAAAGAATGTAAGCGCTATCTGTGGCACGGTCGTATGGACATGGCCGCCTTGCGGCGGCCATTGTCGGGGGTGTTCACAAAGATCCGGCCATCTCCCCGCTTGGGGAGATGGCCGGCCATTGTAAGCGATGCGGCGACCCCGTCTACGTAGTCGTCAAACTATGCAGACTATTGCAGCAAGCTACGCAACATCCACGCATTCTTCTCATGCACATCCAGACGCTGCGTCAACAGATCCGCCGTCGGCTGGTCATTCGCCGCATCGGCCTTCTCAAAAGCCGCACGCGCGGTCTTGGCGACCGACTCATTGGCGCTGACCAACAAGCGCACCATTTCCAGCGCTTCCGGCACCGATTCCGGCTCGGCGATCGACGACAGCTTCGAGTATTCGCGATACGTGCCCGGCGCGTAGTGACCCAGCGCGCGAATGCGTTCGGCGATGCTGTCCAGCGCGTTCCACTCTTCCGTGTACTGCGTCATGAACATCAGGTGCAGCGTGTTGAACATGGGCCCCGTGACGTTCCAGTGGAAGTTGTGCGTCATCAGGTACAGCGTGTACGAGTCGGCAAGCAGCTTGGACAATTCGCCGGCGACGGCGGCGCGGTCCTTGTCCGAAATGCCGATGTTGATGCGCGGAACGCTCGGGGTCTTCTTGGTGGACTTGGCCATTGCTAGCTCCTTAGTAAAAGTACGAGTGAAGATACTACTGCATCAATCTTGCACGGCCGCAACTTCATCGGCCAGCATTTTGACGCCAGGCAATTCGCATTCATAAACCGCTTGCGCCAGCGCCTCGATCGCGGCCAGGCGGGGGAAGCTGCGGCGCCATGCAAGCACCACCCGGCGTTCAGGCACGTGGCCCTCAAACGGCAGGTAGCGCAGCAGGCTGTTGCTGGGCGGATGCTCAGGCACAGCCGTCACCGGCAAGACCGTGACGCCGATGCCGGCCGCGACCATGTGGCGGATGGTTTCCAGCGAAGAGCCTTCGAAGGTGCGTTGAATACCATCGCTGGCGGCCGAGAAGCGTGACAGTTCCGGGCACACTTCCAATACTTGATCGCGAAAGCAATGGCCGCTGCCCAAGAGCAACATGGTCTGCTGCTTCAGGTCTTGGGCGTCGATGGACTTGCGCTGCGCCAGTTCGTGGTCGTTGGGCACTGCGACGATGAAGGGTTCGTCGTACAGCGGCTGCATGACGAGGCCGGCTTCGGGCAGCGGCAACGCCATGATGGCGCAGTCGATTTCCCCCTGACGCAGCAGCTCCACCAGGCGGACGGTGAAGTTTTCTTGCAGCAGCAGCGGCATTTGCGGGGTGCGGCCGATTTGCACCGGCACCAGCTTGGGCAACAGGTACGGCCCAATGGTGTGGATGACGCCGACGCGCAAGGGGCCGGCCAGCGGGTCGTGGCCCTGCCGCGCGATCTCCTTGATGCTGGCGCTTTCTTCCAGCACTTTCTGCGCCTGCGCGACGATGCGCTGGCCGATGGGGGTGACGCCCACCTCGGCGCCGCCACGCTCAAACAGCGTCACGCCCAGTTCGTCTTCCAGCTTGCGTATCGCGACAGACAGCGTGGGCTGGCTGACGAAACAGGCCTCGGCTGCGCGGCCGAAATGCCGTTCGCGTGCAACCGCGACGATGTACTTGAGTTCGGTGAGAGTCATGGTGGACTACGCCCCCGGGGGTTGTGCGCGGGCGTTTTGGCCCGCGCTTAAATGATTCAGGTGATGGACGGGCCGCATGGCGTCAGGTCCGTAAGAAGTCTTCGCGGCCGCGCATCCAGCGCGCCAGGTGCGCCTCGACGGCGGCCGGGTGTTCGGCGCGCAGCCAGACGGCGGCGTCGCGGGCGTCTTCGGCGATGGCGGCATCCGTCTCCAGGTCGGCGAAGCGCAACAGCGCCATGCCGGATTGACGCGTGCCCAGGAATTCGCCGGGACCGCGCTGTTCCAGGTCGCGCCGGGCAATCTCGAAGCCGTCCGACGTTTCAAACATGGCGCGCAGCCGTTCGCGCGCGACTTGCGACAGCGGCGTTTGGTAAAGCAATACACAGACAGACTCGGCGGTGCCGCGCCCTACCCGGCCGCGCAGCTGGTGCAACTGAGCCAGGCCGAAGCGCTCGGCGTGCTCGATGACCATCAGCGATGCATTGGGCACGTCCACACCAACTTCGATGACGGTGGTGGCAACCAGCAGGTCGACCTCGCCTTCGCGGAAGGCTTGCATGACGGCGGCTTTTTCCGCTTGGGGCAGCCGGCCGTGGACCAAGCCGATGCGCAGGTCGGGCAAGTCAACGCGCATGCCTTCGTAGGTGTCGACGGCGGTTTGCAGTTCCAGCGCCTCGCTTTCTTCAACCAGCGGACAGACCCAATACACTTGCTGCCCGCCACGCGCCGCCTGCGCGACGTGGGCGATGACTTCTTCGCGCCGTGCGTCAGACACCAGCTTGGTCAGCACGGGCGTGCGGCCCGGCGGCAGTTCGTCGATGACGGAGACGTCCAGGTCGGCAAAGAAGGTCATCGCCAAGGTGCGCGGAATGGGCGTGGCGCTCATGTTCAGCTGATGCGGCACGATGCGGCCGCGCACGGTCTCACCCTTCTTCGTCAGCGCCAGCCGTTGGCCGACGCCGAAACGGTGTTGCTCATCAACGATGGACAGGCCCAGCCGATGGAATTCAACGTGGTCTTGAATGATGGCTTGCGTGCCGACGACGAGCTGCACGCTGCCGTCTGCCGCAGCGGCGGCCGCTTCACGGCGCGCTTTGGCGGTAAGGCTGCCGCTTAACCACGCGACGTTGATGCCCAGCGGCTGCAGCCACGAGACCAGCTTGCGGAAGTGTTGCTCAGCCAGAATTTCGGTGGGCGCCATCAACGCCACTTGGGCGCCGCCGGCAATCGCCTGGGCGGCGGCGATGGCGGCCACGACCGTTTTGCCGCTGCCTACGTCGCCCTGCAACAGGCGATGCATGGGGTACGGCTTGGCCAGGTCGGCCGAAATTTCCTGCACCACGCGTTCCTGTGCGGCCGTTAACTTGAATGGCAGGTTGGCGTATAGCTTGGCGACCAGGCCGCCGGCCTCGTTGCGCACCGGCAGCGATTCGGCTTCCTTGATGCGACGGGCGGCGCGCGCGGCGGCTAGCGACAACTGCTGCGCCAGCAGCTCGTCGAATTTGATGCGGCGCCAGGCGGGGTGGACGCGGTCCAGCAGCGCTTGTTCGGATTCGCCTTGGGCCGGCGTATGCAGCGCCCGGATGGCAGGTTCGAAGGGAGGCAGGTCGTAGCGGGCGCGGGCTTCATCCGGCAAGGTGTCGGACAAATCCGCGCGATCCAGCGCTTGCGCGATGGCGCGGCGCAGCGGCAGCTGCGGCAGCCCTTCTGTTGTGGGATAGACCGGGGTCAGCGCCGTGGGCAGCGGCGCGTCCGCATTGGTCATGCGGGGGTGCACCATCTGCCGGCCAAAGAGACCGCCGCGGACTTCACCGCGAGCGCGCAACCGCTTGCCCACCGCGATCTGCTTTTGCTGGCTGGGGTAGAAATTCAGCCAGCGCAATTGGAGTTCGCCCGTTTCATCCGCCAAGGTGGCGGTGAGCTGACGCCGAGGCCGGTACTGCACCTCGGATTTCGTGATCTCGCCTTCGACCTGGCCAGCAAAGCCCGGGCGCAGCGAACTGATCGGGATGATGCGGGTTTCGTCTTCGTAGCGCAGCGGCAGGTGCAGCACGAAGTCCTCGGGCAGCACCAAGCCCAGATTCCGAAGCTTGCGCTCGGTATCCGTCATTGGTTTGCCGGCGCCTTTGGTATCGGCGCCTGGTCGCTTGGAAGCCACTGCCGCGGCCGGCATGAAGAAACGAACCTCTGGGCTTGACCGTCCGGGTGCGCCTTACAGGACCAGAATGGCTTCGACTTCGAACTGCGCGCCCTTGGGCAGGCTGGCCACACCGATGGTGGAGCGTGCCGGGAACGGCTGCGGAATGATCTCGGCCATGATCGAGTTGGCGGCGGTGAACTTGCCCAGATCAGTCAGGAACAAGGTCAGCTTGACCACGTTGTCCAGCGTGCCGCCGGCTTCGGTGATGACAGCCTGCATGTTGGCAAACGCCTGACGCACTTGCGCGTCAAAGTTTTCAGAGACCAGATCGCCGGTGCCGGGCTCCAGGCCGATCTGGCCCGAAAGGTAAACAGTCTTGGTGCCGGTAACGGCAACCGCTTGCGAGTAAGGGCCAACGGCGGCGGGTGCGGCGTCGGTATGGATGATTTGCTTGCTCATGGGCGGAATCCTTCAGGTGACGGATAGAAGCTACAACTATCGAAGTTTATCTAGCAATAGACGTTTGCGAAAGTGGCCGGATGACGCAGGGACGAATGAATCCCGGTTTCATGCCTCTGCCTGATGGCCGGCGCCGCCGATATCACCGCGATGGGCGATCAGCAAATCCACCAGCGCTTGGGCCGCGACCGACAAGCTGCGGCCCTTGCGCTGCACCAGATAGAGGGGGCGCGTCAACGCACGGCCGGCCAATGGCACCACGCGCAGATCGTCGCTGGCGAAATGAAAGAGCGTCATGGCTGGCACGACAGACACGCCCAATCCGGCTCGCACCAGCCCGGTTACGGTGGCCAAGTGTTCGACTTCAAAGACCGGCGATGGCGCATCGGCGCCAAACGCCTCGTCCAGATGTTTGCGCACACTGCTGCCGCGCGCAAGCTGAATGACGGGGTGGCGGACGATATCGCGCAAGCGCACTGATTTTTGCGCAGCAAGCGGATGATCGGCGCGGCACACCAGAAAGTAGCGGTCGGCGTGCAGAAATTCGCTGTCCAAGTCCGTCATGTCCGCCCGCCGCGACGCCACCGCGAAGTCGACCTGCCCGCTTTGCACCATATTCAGACAAGGTTCCAGCAAGGCGTCGCGCAGATCCAGCACGATGCCGGGGTGCTCATTGCTGAAGCGCGCCAGCAGATTGGGCAGCCAGCCGGCCGCCAATGACGGTAGCGCCGCCAGCGCCACGCGGCCACGGCGTCGGGCGGCGTGGTCGCGCAGGTCTTCCATGACGAGATCCATATCCGCCAGAAGTCTGCGCGCGGACGCGTCCAGCACACGGCCTTCGGCCGTCAGTTCGACATGGCGGGTACTTCGGTCGAAAAGGCGCAGGCCGGCAGTGTCTTCCAGGGATCGGATCAACGCGCTGAATGCGGGCTGCGTCAGGTGGCAGCGCTGCGCGGCACGCGTGAAATGCCGTTCTTCAGCCAGCGCCACAAAGGCGCGGAGTTGGCGTGCAGATAGATTCATGGCTTTCTTCTATCAATTGATCCGATTTTTCTATTTTACTGATGATCGGCAGGTGCCTATAGTGGCCTCGACACCCGCAAGGCCCGACTGGACTCCCCTATGCCTCAAACCCCTCTGCTTATCGGCTGCGCGTCAGGATTCTCTGGCGACCGGACCGACGGCGCCGCCGACGTGGTGCGCACCCTGGCTGCCCAGGGCGGCGGCACGCTGATATTCGAAACCCTGGCCGAACGCACGCTGGCGCTGGCGCAACTCGCGCGCAATGACGACCCCAATCGGGGCTACGAGCCGCTGCTGGACGAACTGGTATCGCCCGTGCTGGCGGATTGCCTGCGCCATGGCATCAACATCGTCAGCAATTTCGGCGCAGCCAACCCCGCAGCGGCGGCCCGGCGCATTGCCGCGATTGCCCGCGAACAAGGCCTGCCCGTGCCTCGCATCGCCGTCGTGCATGGCGATGCCTTGAACACGCCCGAGCAGCGCGCCCTGCTGCAAGACCGTTTGGGCGCCGGGCTGGCAGGGCAAGAAGTCGTTAGCGCCACGGCGTATCTGGGCGCGACCGAAATCGCCGAAGCCTTGGCGGCCGGGGCGCAAATCGTGGTGGCGGGACGCGTTGCGGACCCTTCCCTGACGCTCGGCCCGGCCATGGCGCACTTTGGCTGGGACGCCGCCGATTGGCCGCGCCTGGGCCGCGCGACCATGGCCGGCCATATGCTGGAATGCGGCCTGCAAGTCACCGGCGGCTACTTCTGCGTGCCGGGCCTGAAGGATGTACCCGACGTCCACGCGGCAGGTTTCCCCATTGCTGAGATCGATGCCGACGGCGAATTCGTTATCGGCAAGGCGGCCCACACCGGTGGCGTGGTGGATGCCCGCACGGTGAAGGAACAGCTGCTATATGAAGTCCACGACCCCGCGCGCTATCTGACGCCCGACGTCGTGGCCGACCTGAGCCAGGCGCGCGTCGTCGAGCTGGGCGGCAACCGCGTGGCGGTGCATGGCATCACCGGCCACGCGCGGCCCGCCGAATTGAAGGTCAACGTCTGCTATCGGGGTGGCTGGCTGGCCGAAGCGGAAATTTCCTACGCAGGGGTGCAAGCTGAAGCCCGGGCACGCCTGGCTGCGGACATTGTCCAGAAGCGGCTGGGTTCGGCCTTCAAACTGCGCGCGGATTTGATCGGCGCAATCAGCATCCTGGGCGACGACGCCGGTGAGATGCGCCGCGCCCTGCCTGACTCGCACGCGCGCGATGTACGCCTGCGCCTGGCCGGCGAACACGCCGATCGCGCCCAGGCCGAACGCATTTTGCGCGAAGTGAATGCGCTGTACACCTGCGGCCCGGCAGGCGGCGGCGGCGTGCGCACCGCGTTGCGGCCGCGTTTGAACATGCTGTCTTGCACCATCCCCCGCGACGCCGTGCAAAGCGGCTGGAAATTCCTGGAGGAAATCGCGTCATGACCCGCGCCCCCCACACGCAAAAAGTACCGCTGTATCGCCTGGGCCACAGCCGCTCGGGAGACAAGGGCAACATCTCGAACCTGAGCCTGATCGCCTGGGACCCCGAGTGCTACGACGTGCTGACCGCACAAGTCACCGAAGCCCGCGTCGCCGATTGGTTCGCGTACCGCCACCCCACGCGCGTAACGCGCTACCTGCTGCCCACGCTGCACGCCATGAATTTCGTGCTGGAAGGCGTGCTGGACGGCGGCGTGAACGATGCCCTGAATCTGGACACGCACGGCAAGAGCCTGTCCTTCCGATTGCTGGACCTGACGGTGGAGGTCAGCGCAGAACTGGCCGCCCGCCTGCCAGACATACCCGGCGACCGCCCCGCGGCCGCCTGATACTCCCCGCCCGACCATAAAAAAACACCACAGGAGACACACAACATGCGCATTTCTTCCAAGGGCCGTCTGGCCCTGCTGCTGGCCGCCGCCCTGCCCCTGACCGCCATGGCGCAGAACTTTCCGGCCAAGCCCATCACGTTCATCGTGCCGTTTGCGGCCGGCAGCGCCACCGACCAGATCGGCCGCGCCATCGGCCAGGGCGTCACCGAGCAGACCGGCCAAGCCGTGGTGATCGAAAACAAACCGGGCGCCAGCGCCATGATCGGCGCGGCTGCCGGTGCGCGCGCCGCGCCCGACGGCTATACCGTCCTGATCACGACCAACACCACGCACGCCGCCAACGAGCATCTGTACAAGTCGCTGACGTATCAACCCGTGAAGGACTTTGCGCCGATCTCGCTGCTGGGCAAAGGCGGCCAGATCATGGTCGTGAACCCGAACTCGCAGGCCAAGACCGTGGGCGAATTTCTGGCCCAGGCCAAGCAGTCACCCGGCAAGCTGAGCTTTGGCAGCGGCAGCTCCAGCAGCCGCATCGCAGGCGAACTGCTGCAACAGATGGCCGGCGTGCAATTGCTGCATGTGCCGTACAAGAGCAATCCGCTGGCGGTCACCGACCTGCTGGGCGGCCAGATCGACATGATGATCACCGACACCGCCACTGGCCTGCCGCAAGTCAAGTCCGGCAAGCTGCGCGCGCTGGGCGTGACCGGTGTAGCCCGCTCGCCGCTGGCGCCGGACGTGCCGACCATCGCCGAAGCCGGCGTGCCGGGATACGAGATGGGCTATTGGTTTGCGGCCTACGCCCCGGCCGGCACGCCGCCTGACGTGGTGAAGCGCCTGAACGAGCTGCTGGTGAACGCGACCAAGACGAAGCCTGCGCAGCAGTTCTACGCGCAGACCGGCACGGACGCTGCCACGTCCACCCCGGACGAACTGGCCACGTTCCAGCAGGCCGAATCGAAGAAGTGGGGCGACATCATCAAGAAGGCCGGCATCCAGCCGGAATGATCGCCATCGTTTCCAGCTGACGGGCATAAAAAAGCCCCATCGCATGCGATGGGGCTTTTTACTAGCGCAAGACGGTGACTTATTTGTCCACGAACGCGCGTTCAACCACGTAGTCACCCGGCTGGCCCACGCCCGGCGACACCGTGAAGCCGCGCTTGTCCAGCATGGCGCTGATGTCAGCCAGCATATGCGGGCTGCCGCAAATCATGGCGCGGTCGGTTTCGGGGTTGATTTGCGGGATGCCGATGTCGTCGCACAGCTTGCCGTTTTCCATCAGTTCCGTAATGCGGCCCTGGTTGCGGAACGGTTCGCGCGTAACGGTCGGGTAGTACACGAGCTTGTCGCGCACCACGTCGCCAAAGAATTCGTTGTTCGGCAGTTCTTTTTCGATGAAGTCGGCGTAGGCCAGTTCGCTGACCCAACGCACGCCGTGCACCAGAATGACCTTGTCGAAACGTTCGTAGATGTCCGGGTCTTTGATGATGCTCATGAAAGGCGCCAGGCCCGTGCCCGTGCCAAACAGGAACAGATGCTTGCCGGGCTTCAAGTCGTCGACGACCAGCGTGCCAACCGGCTTGCGGCTGACGAGGATGGTGTCGCCTTCTTTCAGATGCTGCAGCCGCGACGTCAGCGGGCCGTTCTGCACCTTGATGCTGAGGAACTCGAGGTTCTCTTCATAGTTGGCGCTGGCGATGCTGTAGGCGCGCAACAAGGGCTTGCCTTCAACTTCCAGGCCGATCATGACGAAGTGGCCGTTGTGGAACCGCAAGGCCGCGTCACGCGTCGTGGTAAAGGAAAACAGGGTGTCGTTCCAGTGGTGCACGCTAAGTACGCGCTCAGTGTTGAAAGCAGCCATGTCGAATTCAGTTAGGGCGGCTTCCGGGTGTGAGCCCGAGGGCGCCGCGTGGTCGTTCCGCGCCGCACAAAAGACGCGGCCGGCATTAGGGTAAGCCCTATTCTACAGGGTCTCGATGGGAATTGCTCTCATTATTCCGTAATACGCTTATGCCGAATTGATAGGGATCAAGCTTCTGAACCCCCTCCTGCGGGCATGCTGACGAAAAGTTGAACAGCGCAATGCTTCCTGTTATTGTCGCGGTCTCAGTTGATAATCGTTTTCGTTAGCAGACCGCTTTTCAAGCACTTTCAGCATTGGCAAGGGGTGCGCCCCTTGCAGCCCTAGCCGGAGTTTCCGACATGACCAAGCGTCCCCAATTGAATTCGCTGCTGCGCGCCCTGGCGCTGGCAGGCGCCGCCGCCTTCACCGTTTCGGCCAACGCCGCCGAAGAAGTCAGCCTGTACACCACCCGGGAACCCAAGCTGATCCAGCCGCTGCTGGATGCGTTCACGAAGGAAAGCGGCATCAAGGTCAATACCGTCTTCGTCAAGGACGGTCTGCTGGAACGCGTCAAGGCTGAAGGTTCGAAGTCGCCCGCCGACGTGCTGATGACGGTGGACATCGGTAACCTGCTGGACCTGGTGGATGGTGGCGTGACCCAGCCGATCAAGTCCGAGACCCTGGAATCCGTCATCCCCGCCAACCTGCGCGGCGCTGACGGCAAGTGGTTTGCCCTGTCGCTGCGCGACCGCGTGCTGTATGTGGAAAAGGACTTGAAGCTGGAGTCCTTCCGCTACGAAGACTTGGCCGACCCGAAGTGGAAGGGCAAGGTTTGCATCCGTTCGGGCCAACACCCCTACAACACCGCCATGGTCGCGTCGATGATCGCGCATGACGGCGCCGAAGCCACTGAAAAGTGGTTGCGTGGCGTGAAAGCCAACCTGGCCCGCAAGGCGGCAGGCGGCGACCGTGACGTGGCCCGTGACATCCTGGGCGGCATCTGCGACATCGGCCTGGCCAACGCCTACTATGTCGGCCACATGAAGAACGCCGAAGCCGGCACCGACGCCCGCAAGTGGGGTGCCGCCATCAAGGTCATCCGCCCGACGTTCGCCAATGAGAAAAGCGGCGGCACGCACGTGAACGTCAGCGGCGCCGCCGTTGCCGCCCACGCGCCGCACAAGGCCAACGCCATCAAGCTGCTGGACTTCCTGGTGTCGGAACCCGCCCAAGCGCTGTACGCCCAAGCCAACTACGAATACCCCGTCCGCAAGGGCGTGAAGCTGGACCCCGTCATCGCCAGCTTTGGCGAATTGAAGGTTGATCCGCTGCCCCTGACCGAGATCGCCAAGCATCGCAAGCAAGCCAGCGAATTGGTGGACAAGGTCGGCTTCGACAACTGATCGACCCGTGGAGCGCGTCACGCCCCTTGGCGTGGCGCAACCATGAGGCAGTATTGGGCCTGTTCCCTTCCTTTGAAGGGAACAGGCCTTGCCATTGATGCAATCGACCTTGAAGCATGCACACTGAATCTTTGCCCCGGCCGCTGCGTTTGCGCTGGACTGAACGCGGCGCTGGCTGGCTGACAGGCGCTGGACTGATTGCGCTGGCCGTCCTGGCCCCGGTGCTGACGCTGGCCTGGTGGGCGCTGGGCGGCGAATTGGCCCACTGGCAGCATCTGGCGACCTACGTGTTGCCCCACGCACTGGCCAACACCGCGATGCTGCTGGCCGGCGTGGGCGTGATGGTGACGTTGCTGGGCACGGGGGCCGCCTGGCTGGTCACCGCTTACGACTTCCCGACCCGCCGCATCCTGACCTGGGCGCTGCTGCTGCCGCTGGCAGTGCCAACCTACATCATCGCGTTTGCCTACCTGGACCTGCTGCACCCCATCGGCCCGATCCAGACCGCCATCCGCGCGCTGCTGGGCTATGACAGCCCGCGCCAGTTCCGCTTGCCTGATCTGCGGTCCATCTACGGCGCGATCTTCGTGCTGGGCTTCGTGCTGTATCCGTACGTTTACCTGAGCACCCGCGTCATGTTCATGACGCAAGCGGCCAGCCTGCTTGAAGCCGCGCGCACCTTGGGCGCTGGCCGGGTGGCCGTCTTCTTCCGCGTCGCCCTGCCCTTGGCGCGGCCCGCCATTGTCGTGGGCGTCAGCCTGGCGTTGCTGGAAACGCTGAACGATATCGGCGCGTCCGAATTCCTGGGCGTGCAGACGTTGACGGTGTCGGTCTACACCACGTGGGTCACGCGATCGGATCTGGCGGGCGCGGCGCAGATTGCGCTGACGATGCTGGCGATTGTGATCGGCCTGATCATGCTGGAACGCCATGGCCGCAAACGCCAACGCTATGCCAACACGCAGCGCATGCGCCCCATGCAGCCGCGCCGCCTGCACGGTGTTGCGGCAGGCATTGCCGCCTTGCTGGGCTGGATTCCCGTCGTGATCGGTTTCGTCGCCCCTGCCGCGTACCTGATCTATGAAACCTACAAGCGCCTGCACCTGGTGGGCGGCGTGTCGGACCAGTTGATCAACGGCTTGAGCAACACGCTGATCGTGGCGTTCAGCGCCACCATCGTCACCTTGATTTGCGGGTTGATTGTGGCTTGGGCCGGGCGCACCTTGCGCGAAAGCGCCAGCTTCAACCCGGCGCGTGCCTGCGCGCGTATCGCCAGCTTGGGCTACGCGGTGCCAGGCACCGTGCTGGCCATTGGGCTGTTGACCCCCTTCGTGTGGATCGACACCGCTGTGGCCAAAGTATTCGGCGGCACGGGCCTGTTCCTGATGGGCTCAATGGCTGCGCTGGTCTGCGCTTATGTGATTCGCTTCCTGGCCATTTCCACTGGCGCGCTGGAAGCCGGGCTGGCGCGCATTCCGCCGTCGCTTGAACAGGCCTCGCGCCTGTTGGGCGAAAGCTCTGCCGGCACTTTGCGCCGCGTTCACCTGCCCCTGTTGCGGCCCGCGCTGGCCGCCAGCGCGCTGCTGGTGTTCGTGGACGCCATGAAGGAATTGCCGGCAACGCTGCTGCTGCGCCCCATGAATTTCGACACGCTGGCGACGTGGCTCTACGCCGAAGCCGCGCGCGGCACGTACGAGGAAGGCGCCGTCGCGGCGCTGGCGATCGTGCTGGCCGGCCTCTTGCCCGTCATCTTGCTGGCGCGCACCAATCTGAAAATGGGACATTGATCATCGTGCCCGATCTGTTAGAAATCGACCGCCTTTCCCTCGCCTACGAGACGCCCGCCGGGCTGAAACCCGTGGTGCAGGATTTGTCACTGGGCTTGCCGGCCGGCCACATCGGCTGCCTGCTGGGCGAATCCGGCTGCGGCAAGACCACCGTGCTGCGCGCCATCGCCGGCTTTGAGCCCGTGCGCGCCGGGCGCATCCTGCTGGATGGCACGGTCATCTCGTCGCCGACCGAACAAGTTGCGCCGGAATTGCGCCGCGTGGGCATGATGTTCCAGGACTACGCGCTGTTCCCCCACCTGACGGTGGCGCTGAACGTGGCCTTCGGGCTGCGTAAGCTGGCGCGCCCCGAGCGCGCTCGCCGCGTCGACGAAATGCTGACGCTGGTGGGCTTGGCCCATGCGGCCAACAGTTATCCGCATGAGATTTCGGGCGGGCAGCAACAGCGCGTGGCGCTGGCGCGGGCCTTGGCGCCCTCGCCCGATCTCTTGCTGCTGGACGAGCCGTTTTCGAATCTGGATGTGGACACGCGTGAACGTTTGGCGTTCGAAGTGCGCGACATCCTCAAGACGACGGGCCACACGGCCATCCTGGTCACGCATAACCAGGCCGAAGCGTTCGCCATTGCCGACCGCATCGGGGTGATGAGCAAGGGTTGCATCGCGCAATGGGATACGCCTTACAACCTGCACCATCATCCGCGCAGCGATTTCGTGCGCGACTTCATCCGCCGTGAAGCATTGGAAGAACGGCGCGAGCAAGCGTTTGCCCGCGGCCGCTAGAGAGACAGCGATTGCGAATCTGCGATTTGAACTGCCCCTCGAAGGTTGGGTCCAGGTCCAAGTTCCGGGGGCAGTTCAATTCGTGTGTGTGTTCAGGCCTTGGCGGCATCAGTCCGCCGACAGCTTCACCTTCTGCGACAGGGCCTTGAACGACTCGTACTGGCTGGCGGTCAAGCGCTGAACTTCTTCCGGGCTGGACCCGTAGGGCATGAAGCCCGCCTGCTCTAGCTTGTCTTTCACTTCGGGCAGCGCCAGCGCCCATTGGAAGGCCTCGCTCAACGCGCGCGTGGCCTCTGGCGACATGTTCGCCGGGCCATACACCGCAAACCACGGGTCTACAACAGCACCCGAGTAACCCAGCTCAGCCAGCGTGGGCACATCCGGCAAAGCCGGTGCGCGCTTGCTGCCCGTGACCGCCAACGGATGCACCTTGCCCGCCTTGATGTGCGGCAGCGATGCAGGCAGGTTGTCGAACATCACGGGCAAGTGCCCGCCCAACAAATCGTTCAACGCTTGCGCGCTGCCTTTGTACGGAATGTGCTGCATGCCTGCGCCCGTCAGCTGGTCGAACATGACGCCCGCCAAATGCATGGACGTGCCCGTGCCGGGCGTGCCGAACGAGGTGCCGGGATGCTGCTTGGCGTAGGCAACCAGATCCTTGACGCTGTCCACCTTCAGCGCGGGGCCGGTTTCCAGCACGACCGACGACGCGCCCAACATGCTGACGCCCGTGAAATCCTTCGTGGGGTCGAACGGCATCTTCGGGTAGACGAAGGGATTGAGCGCATTGGTCGAAATCGCGCCAAAGCCGATCGTGTAGCCGTCCGGCGCGGCCTTGGCCACGGCGTCCATGCCGATGTTGCCGCCCGCGCCGGGGCGGTTTTCAACGATGACGGGCTGGCCCAGTTTTTCGGCCACTTTCTGCCCGGCCGTGCGCGCCACCAAATCGGTGGTGCCGCCTGCCGTGTAGGGCACGATAAAGGTGATGGGCTTGGCCGGGTAACCGGCGGCAAGCGCGGGGGATGCGCCTTGAATAAGCGCAAGCGCGGCCAGGCCGCGCGCAAGGTTGAACGTGTGGCGATGCATGAGTCTCCATCCTGTTGTTATGAAGGTTTGGAGGCGCATGATACTGCCGCGCGAGCGCGCGCGGCAGCAGATTAACGCGGCATCATCACGCCCGGGCTTCGGGCAACGGAATGAACTCGGTTTCATCGCCCGGCACCACCTGGTCGAAGCGGGTGCGCTGCCAGTCTTGCTTGGCCTGTTCGATGCGGTCCTTGCTGCTGGACACGAAGTTCCACCAGACAAAGCGCGGGCCGTCCAAGGGTTCGCCGCCAATCAGCGCAAAGCGCGCGGCCGTCTTGGCGCGGATCTGCACCGGGCGGCCCGGCGCGAAAACCACCAGGCGGCCGCTTTCAAATTCTTGCCCGTCGATCTCGACCGTGCCTTGCGCCAGATACGCGGCGCGTTCTTCGAATTCGGCCGGCAGAACGGTGGTGGCGCCCGCTTGCAATTGCAGGTCGCCATAGAACAGCGGCGACAGCGTCTTCACCGACGACGTCTTGCCAAACAGCGAACCCGCCACGACCTGCGCGCGCACGCCCTCGCCTTCAATCACCGGCTGCGCGTCCAAACCGTAATGCGTGAAGCCCGGGTCCGTTTCTTCGTGCTGCTTGGGCAGGCCCACCCAAATCTGCAGGCCACAGAGGCGCTGCGGCGCAAGCCGGCTTTCCGGCGACGAACGTTCCGAGTGGACGATGCCACGGCCCGCCGTCATCCAGTTCACTTCGCCCGGCAGGATGGTTTGCGTATGGCCCACGCCGTCGCGGTGCACCATCGACCCTTCATACAGATACGTGACGGTGGACAGCCCGATATGCGGGTGCGGACGCACGTCAATGCCCGAACCGATATCAAAATCCGCCGGCCCCATGTGGTCCAGGAATACGAACGGCCCGACGCTGCGGCGCTGCGCCGACGGAATGGCGCGCCGGACGGAGAAACCGCCCAGGTCGCTGGTGCGCGGCACCACAATGGTTTCGATTTGGTTTTCGCCTGCTTCGGACAAGGTAGACATGTTGTAGCGCTCCGCATGAATAGGCCAACGGCCATCTTAAATCTCAGTCACGGCCAGATGGCCAAAACGCAATCGTGCCGGGCGGATCGTATCCGCCCGGCACGTGGGCTTACGCGAGGTCAAACACCAGCACTTCGGCCTGCTTGCCGCCCGACAGCTCGACACGGCTTTCGTCCGTGATCGCCACGGCGTCGCCGGCGGACAGCTCGGTGCCGTTGACGACGATGCTGCCCCGGGCCACATGGATCCAGGAACGGCGGCCGGCCGCCAGGTTCAGCGTGGCGGATTCGTCACCATCGAACAGACCGCCATACAGCCGCGCATCTTGATGGATCTTCATCGAACCATCTTCACCATCGGGCGACACCAGCGCTTGCAGACGGCCACGCTTTTGCGCATCGCTGAAGCTACGCTCTTCGTATTCCGGGGCAATGCCAGTCACGTCGGGCTCGATCCAGATTTGCAGCATGTGCGTTTCGGTATCCGGCAGCGGGTTGAACTCGGAGTGCATCACGCCGCGTCCCGCGCTCATCCGCTGCACGTTGCCGGGCTGGATGGTCGAGCCGCTGCCCATGCTGTCCTTGTGCGCAATCGCGCCGTCCAGCACATAGGTGATGATCTCCATGTCCCGGTGGCCGTGAGTGCCGAAACCGCGGCCGGCGGCGATGCGGTCGTCATTGATCACGCGCAGCGCGCCAAAGCCCATGTGAGCCGGGTCGTAGTAGTTGGCAAACGAAAATGTGTGAAACGAATCCAGCCACCCATGGTTGGCGTGACCTCGTTCGGCAGCGCGGCGAATCGTAAGCATTGTGGACTCCTGTTTCAATAATATGAATGATTGTCGGGTGCAGCGCTTCAGGCTTTTGTCCTGCTTGTTTCGCTGCATCCCTGGCATGAGTGATATTCTGCGCGTGCCGAACCCTGCGTTTGGCGCTATATTTTGACGAGTTCATTCAAATTTTTTGAATACCCCTCTTCCATGCAACCGATCACCCCTGAACTGTTGATTCTTGTCGACGCCATCGCCCGCCACGGCAGCTTCGCCAAAGCTGCCCGCGAACTGGGCAAAGTGCCCTCGGCCGTGACCTATTCCATCCGCAAGCTGGAAGACGGGCTGGACGTGTTGCTGTTTGACCGCTCTGGCCACCGCGCGCTGCTGACGCCTGCAGGCGAAGCGCTGTTGAAAGACGGGCGGCATGTTCTGCAATCGTTAGACGACCTGGCTTGCCGCGTCAAACGTATCGCAACGGGCTGGGAAGTGGAACTGCGCATCGCAGTCAGCGCCGTGCTGCCCTGGCGGCCGCTCTATGACTTGATCGATGAATTTCAAACGCTGGAAAGCGCGACCACGCTGCGGTTTTCCAGTGAAGTGCTAAGCGGAAATTGGGATGCGCTGACGTCCAACCGTGCGGATCTGGTCATTGGTGCGGGCGCGCATGCGGAGCCGACCGGGCCGTATCGTTCCCAGGCTATTGGCACCACGCAATTCGGGTTCTGCGTGGCGGCGCATCATCCGCTGGTGTCGCTGCCGCAGCCGCTTAGCCGCGCGGACATCACAAAGTACTGCGCGGTGGTGGTGGCCGATACGTCACGAAATTTGCCGCCGCAATCGCGCGGGATTCTGGCGGATCAACCCACGCTGGTGATGCCGTCGATGCAGGCAAAGATCGAAGCGCAGGTGCGTGGGCTGGGTTGCGGCTATCTGCCGCTGACGATGGCCGCGCCGTATTTATCGCAGGGCTTGCTGGTGGTGTGCGACACGGATGAGGGCATGGCGCTGACAGAACACGTGGCGTATGCCTGGCGGGCCGAAGCGCCGGGGGAAGCGCTGAAGTGGTGGCTGCAGAAGCTGAAATCGCCGCGGTTATGTGAGAGTTTGTTGGGGATGGGGTGATGGGTTTCGCGCGGGGGTTGCTTGCTTTCTTGCGGTGGGTGGAGCGCGCCATGTCATCCCATAGGTATGGGATGCGCATCGCGCGCCCCCCATCTATCACTCGTCCTCGATCCCCAATTCGCGCAGTTTGCGCGTGATCGTATTGCGCCCAATCCCTAAACGCGATGCGGCTTCCACGCGGCGGCCGCGGCTGGCGTCCAGCGCGCTTTGCAGCAGGATCTTTTCAAACTGGCGGGTCAGCGTCGCCATCACTGCCGGCTCACCGCGTTCCAAGCGGTACTGTGCATCGCGCAGCAACGAATCTTGCCAGTTGCGTGGCGCGCCGTCGTCGACAACCGATGATGCCTGCACAACCGTACCGATGCTGGGCACGGACGCCGCCGGACGCAGCGGTGCCGACCCGGCTTGCTGTTGATGCTCCAGCGCACGGATTTCCGGTGGCAGATCCTGGCGGTCTACCGTCTGGCCGGGCGCCATCACCGTCAGCCAATGGCAGAAGTTCTCCAGCTGGCGCACGTTGCCGGGGAAGTCGAACTTCGTCAGCACGGCCAACGCATCCGGCGTCAAACGTTTGACCGGCACGCCCAGCGTGCGGGCGCTGGCGGTCAGGAAATGCTGAGCCAGGGCTGGAATGTCTTCCACGCGCTCACGCAAAGGCGGCAGGCGCAGGCGGATGACGTTCAGGCGGTGGAACAAGTCTTCGCGGAACAAGCCCTGTTCAACGCGCTGCTCAAGCGGCTGGTGGGTAGCGGCCACGATGCGCACGTCCACGCGCACCGGCTGTGCGCCGCCCACGCGATAGAAGCTGCCTTCGGCCAGCACACGCAGCAAACGCGTCTGCAATTCAATCGGCATGTCGCCGATTTCATCCAGGAACAGCGTGCCGCCGTGGGCTTCCTCGAAGCGGCCGCGGCGCAAGTTGTTGGCGCCGGTAAACGCGCCCCGCTCGTGGCCGAACAATTCGGCTTCGAGCAGATCACGCGGAATCGCCGCCGCGTTCAGCGCCACAAAGGGGCCGCTGGCGCGCACGCCGTGGCCGTGCAACGCGCGCGCTACCAATTCCTTGCCCGTGCCCGATTCCCCGGTGATCAACACCGTGACTTTCGACTGCGCCAGGCGGCCAATGGCGCGGAACACTTCCTGCATCGCGGTGGAGGACGACTGCGTCATCATCCAGCGTTCGTTGTTCTGCGCGGACTCGCCCTGCCCTTCGGGCGTTTCGGGCTGCGCAGATTCCTGCATGGCGCGCTGGATCAACGCCACCGCTTCGTTCACGTCGAATGGCTTGGCCAGGTAATCAAACGCGCCGCCCTGGAAGGCGGACACGGTGCTGTCCAGGTCGGCGAACGCGGTCATCACAATGACCGGCAAGCCGGGATGCCGTTCTTTCAACTGGCGCAACAGCTCCAAACCATTGCCGCCAGGCATGCGGATATCGGACACCAATGCGACGGGCGTTTCGCGCGACAGCGCTTCCAGCACGTCAGCCGATTGGGAGAAACTGCGGGTGGGGACACCAGCGCGGGCCAGGGCCTTTTCGAGGACCCAGCGGATGGCCTGGTCGTCGTCGACGATCCATACGGGTTTCATCAGTGTGCGGGCTCCATCGGTAGGACCAGGCGAAACTCGGTACGCCCGGGTCGGGATTCAAATTCGATGATGCCGCCGTGCTGCTGCACGAAGTCCTGGGCCAGGCTCAAGCCCAGCCCGGTACCGCCGGCCCTGGCCGTGACCAGCGGGTGGAAAATGCGGTCACGGATATGGTCCGGCACGCCGGGACCGTTATCAATAATGGACAGCACCAGCGCCAGCCGGTGTTGCCGGTGCGCCAGCATGACTTGGCGCGCAACCCGGGTGCGCAAGGTGACCACGCCCGGTTCCGTCTGCGGGCCTTGCGGCCGCGCGACGAGTTCTTGCGCGGCGTTGCGCGCCACGTTCAGCACGGCCTGCATCAAGCGGGCAGCGTCGCCCTTCAAGTCAGGCACCGAGGCGTCGTAGTCGCGCAAAATCGTGACGTCGTTGCGGAACTCGGCCTGAATCAGCGCGCAAACGCGCTCGCAAATTTCGTGGATGTTCACCGGCCGGGCATTCAGCGGCACACGTTGCGGGCCGCTCAAGCGGTCCACCAGCGCCTGCAAGCGGTCGGCTTCGGAAATAATGACCTGGGTGTATTCGGCCAGCGCCGCACTGGGCAGCTCGGCTTCAAGCAATTGCGCGGCGCCGCGCAAACCGCCCAAGGGGTTTTTCACTTCATGTGCAAGGTTGCGCAACAGCTCGCGGTGCGCTTCGATTTCATCAACCAGCCGATGGTTGCGGTCGGCCAGCACGCGCTGCTCGATCTCACGCGTTTCGATCAGTACCGGCCAGCGTTGGCCGGTCAGCCCCACCGTGGTGACGGCGACTTCGACGGACTCGGCGGCGCGGCGCAACGAGGCTAATTGCCTGACGTCGGCGTACCTGCCGGCGGCGGCGCGGTCGATGGAGGACTGGATGTTTTCTGGGGTGTCGAACAGCGTGGCGGCGGAGTGCCCGCAGAGTTGCTTGCGCGAGCGGCCGAACAAATCCTCGGCGGCAGCGTTGGCGTACTCAATGTGACCGCGCTCGTTGACCAGGAAAACGGACGTGGCAAGCAGATCGAGAGCTTCTACATTCATTTTTCAACGTACCCGAATGACAGGGGGGAAAGCGGAACGCGCCCGCGACGGCGGCGCCGGAACCCGGCGCCCTGCCCGCCAGGCATCGCCTGGCGGACAAACCGTCGAGCCGCGACCTGGTGGTGCGCGTGGTGTGGGCCCTGGTTTCTGCCTACATCATCGCGCTCCCCCCCGCCACAGCCTCTAAACGATCAGAGGCTGTAGTACATGTCGAATTCGACCGGGTGCGTCGTCATGCGCAGACGATTCACATCGCCCATCTTCAGGTCGATGTAGGCGTTGAGCATGTCGTTGCTGAACACGCCGCCACGGGTCAGGAATTCGCGGTCCGCGTCCAGGGCTTCCAGCGCTTGTTCCAGCGAGGAGCACACGGTCGGGATCTTTGCGTCTTCTTCCGGCGGCAGGTCGTACAGGTTCTTGTCGGCCGGATCGCCCGGGTGGATCTTGTTCTGGACGCCGTCCAGGCCGGCCATCATCAGGGCCGAGAAAGCCAGGTACGGGTTGGCCAGGGGGTCCGGGAAACGCGCTTCGACGCGGCGGCCCTTCGGGTTGCCGACGTACGGAATGCGGATCGAGGCCGAACGGTTGCGGGCCGAGTAAGCCAGCTTGACCGGGGCTTCGTAGTGCGGAACCAGACGCTTGTACGAGTTCGTGCCCGGGTTGGTGATGGCGTTCAGGGCGCGGGCGTGCTTGATGATGCCGCCGATGTAGTACAGCGCGAATTCCGACAGGCCGGCGTAGCCGTTACCTGCGAACAGGTTTTGGCCATCCTTCCAGATGGATTGGTGCACGTGCATGCCGGAACCGTTGTCGCCAACGATGGGCTTGGGCATGAACGTGGCGGTCTTGCCGTAGGCGTGGGCCACGTTGTGCACGACGTACTTGACGATCTGCGTCCAGTCGGCGCGCTGAACCAGCGTGCTGAACTTGGTGCCGATTTCCAGCTGGCCAGCGCCAGCGACTTCATGGTGGTGCACTTCAACCGGCACGCCCATTTGTTCCATCAGCAGGCACATTTCCGAGCGCATGTCCTGGAACGAATCAACCGGGGGAACGGGGAAGTAGCCGCCCTTGACTGCGGGACGATGGCCGGTGTTGCCGCCTTCGAATTCCAGGCCGGTCGACCACGAGGCTTCTTCGGACTTGATCTTGACGAACGTGCCCGACATGTCGGTGTTCCACGTCACGCCGTCGAACACGAAGAATTCGGGTTCCGGACCAAAGTAGGCGGTGTCGCCCAGGCCGGAGGACTTCAGGTAGGCTTCGGCGCGCTTGGCCAGCGAACGCGGGTCGCGGTCATAGCCCTTCAGGTCCGACGGTTCGACAACGTCGCACGACAGGATCAGGGTCGGCTCTTCGCGGAACGGGTCCAGATTGCCGGTGGAGCAATCGGGGATGAGCAGCATGTCGGAAGCTTCAATACCCTTCCAACCCGGGATCGACGAACCGTCGAAAGCCTGGCCGCTTTCCAGCTTGTCTTCGTCGATCTGGCTGGTGGGCACGGACACGTGATGCTCACGGCCAACCGTATCGGTAAAGCGGAAATCCACGAATTTGACTTCGTTATCGGCGATCTGTTTCAGGACGTCTTTCGGGCTTGCCATGTCATCTCCATTAGATAAAAGGGTCGAGGGCTTTGCCGCTCGACTGGCATAAAAGAGGGAAGCAATAAGCGTGCCAGGTTTTTACCCCGGGATTCCCCGGGGAAAGCCGCACGGTCATGGAAAAATGTAGCACCACTTTGGTGCAAATAGTGGGGCATGATTGCCCCAGTTTGGTGCTGCACCACTACAGGAACATTTCCTGAAGGTCATTCAGGAACCGCCAACCCAATGGCGTGGCCTTCAGGCGGGTGGGATCGGCGTCCAGCAAGCCCCGTTTAGAGGCTGCCTCCAATTGGTGCGCAATGGCCGCCAGCGACAAACCAGTGCGCTCATTGAACGCGGTGCTGGGCACGCCGTCTTTCAACCGCAGCGCGTTCAGCATGAATTCGAACGGCAGCTCGTCAGGGCCGACCTGCCGGCTTTCCGACACGTGACTGCCGTCACGCGCCATCGCGGCTTGCATCCAGGAGTCAGGGCTGCGCAAGCGCGCCTCGCGCACGATACGGTCATGGAATGACAGTTTGCCGTGCGCGCCGGGGCCGATGCCCAGGTAGTCGCCAAACTCCCAGTAGTTCACGTTGTGCCGGCAGCGGGCGCCGGGCTTGGCGTACGCCGACACTTCATAGCGCGCCAGGCCGGCGGCCGCCAGTTCGGCCTCAACGGCGTCCTGCATGGCGGCGCTGGTGTCGTCGTCGGGCAAGTCTTCGGGCGGAAACTTGGCGAAGACGGTGTTCGGCTCCATCGTCAGGTGATACAGCGACAAATGCTCGGTGCCAAACGAGATGGCTTCGCGCAGGTCTGCCACGCAGGCGTCCAGCGTCTGCCCCGGCAAGGCGAACATCATGTCCAGGTTCACGCGCGATACCGCCTGTTGCGCCATGCCGATGGCGGCGCGGGCTTGCGCCGAATCGTGGATGCGACCCAACTTCTTCAGCTGGGCGTCGTCGAAACTCTGGATGCCCAACGAGAAACGCGTGACGCCGCTGGCCGCATAGTCTCGGAACCGGCTGGCCTCGGCGGTGCCGGGGTTGGCTTCCATGGTGATTTCGGCGTCGGGCCATACGTTCAGACAGGCGCGCAGCATGGCCAGCAGTTCGTCCAGGCCGGCAGACGACAGCAGGCTAGGCGTGCCGCCGCCAATAAATACCGACACGACCTGGCGGCCCCAGATGGACGGGAGCGCCTGCTCAAGATCGCTGCGCAGCGCATCGAGATAGGCGCGTTCGGGAATCTCACCCGGCGCGGCGTGGGAATTGAAATCGCAATACGGGCACTTGCGCACACACCACGGCACGTGCACATAGATAGAGAGCGGCGGCAGGCTCGACAGCGTGGCGCCGGCCGGCACGCGCAGGCGCGAGGCGGGCGCGCCCATGTCGTTGCGGATGGGAATGATGATGGACATGCGGGTTTCCTGGGGCGGACGCGGCGGGCGCGCCCCTTAAGCCTGGCTGAGCTTGCTCAGCAGCTCGCGCAAGGCGCGGGCGCGATGGCTGACCCGGTTTTTTTCTTCGGGGTCGAGCGACGCGGCGGTGAGCGCCATGTCGGGCAGATAGAAATGCGGATCGTAGCCAAAGCCGTTGGCGCCTTCGGGCTGATCAATGATCTCGCCGTGCCACAGGCCTTCGCCAATGATCGGGCATGGGTCGTTTTCGGAACGAACCAGCGCCAACACGGCCACATACCAGGCGCGGCGGTCGGCCACGTTGGCCAGGTGCTGCACCAGCAACGCGTTGTTGGCTTGATCGGATTTTTCGCCGCCATGCATCTTGGCGTAGCGAGCCGAATAGACGCCGGGCGCGCCGTTCAGCGCGGCCACGCACAGGCCGGAATCATCGGCCAGCGCGGGCAGCCCGGTCAGGCGGCTGGCGTGGCGCGCCTTGGTCAGCGCGTTTTCAACGAAGGTCACGTGCGGCTCTTCGGCTTCCGGCACGCCGAATTCGCCTTGGGGCACCAACTCAATACCCAGGGGAGCAAACAAGGCGGAAAACTCACGCAACTTGCCGGCATTGTTGGACGCCAGCACGATGCGGCGCAGGGATTCGGGAATCTTGGGGGAAGTCATAGCGCAAATTGTATAGGGCGTGGCCCTGCGCGCGGCGGGTGTTTGGGGCATGACCTTGCAAGAGGGATGGGCAAGAGCCCCAAGTCCGGAGAACGCGCAAGGTGAATGAGTCCGATGACAGGCAAGGTCAACAAGTAGGTTGACAGCTATGTAACACCCGCCGGAAGATTGCGCGTCGCGCGAGCGGCAACAACGCAGACATATTTTGTTGTCACTATGGCCAATCTTGTCACTGATCGTATCTGAACGCCCTCGGCGATGACCTCACTTCACGCTATGCCCCGGCCAGCTGCGGCCCGCGCGCCCCACTCTTCAACGGGCGATGCGCCCGCATCCATCGGCTTGGCCGGCATTCTGCGCGAAGGGTTGTTGCGGCCGCGCTACCAGCCCGTGGTCGATTTGTCGCATAGCCGAATCTACGGCCACGAAAGCCTGATTCGCGGCCCGGCCGATACCGCCCTGCACTACCCGGACGCCCTGTTCGCTGAAGCCCGCCGGCGCGGTCTGCACCCCCAATTGGAACTGGCCAGCTTTCGGGCGGGCGCCCAGGGGTTTCAGGATAACGAGGCCACCGGCAAGCTGTTCCTGAATTTGTCTGGCTCCGCGCTGATCCATTACTGGACGCTATGGGGCAGCGACATGCCCATGCGGCTGCTCAAGGATTGCGCGCTGGAGCCGTCCAGCATCATCGTTGAACTGACCGAACAAGATCCGCTGTCCGAACACATGGGCGAACTGGGCAACGCGTTTGCCTGCCTGCGCGAGCACGGCATGCGCATCGCGCTGGACGACTACGGCGTGGGCAATTCGAATCTGCAGCTGTGGTCGGAAATGCAGCCCGACCTGGTGAAAATCGACCGCTACTTCTTTGACGGCATCGGCAAGGATGACCGCAAGCAAAGCATGGTGCGCGCCATTCTGAAGGTGGCCCAACACCTGGGCACGGCGATTGTCGCTGAAGGCATCGAGACCGCCGAAGACCTGGCCATGGTGCGCGAGCTGGACATCCGCTATGCCCAAGGCTGGCTGCTGGGCCGCCCCGAAGAAACGATGTTGACCGAGCTGACGCCGCCGCTGCGCGATTCATTGCGCGTGCGCAGCACCGCGCCGCTGTCGCAACGGGCGGCCGGCGGTACCGCAGCCAGCCTGCGCGTGGAGGCGCCCGCCGCGCTGCTGAACAAGCACACCAACGACGACGTGCATCGCTTGTTCATCGAACACAAGACCATGCACGCGGTGGCGGTCGTCGATGCCGACAACCGGCCGGTGGGCATCATCAACCGCCGCGATTTTTCCGAACACTACGCGCAACGCTACACCCGCGAGCTCTTCGGCCGCGACGCCTGCTCGACGTTCATGAACGCCGAACCGGTGCTGGTGGACCTGAATGTGTCCATCGACCAGTTGAGCCACGTGCTGATCTCGGAAGACCAGCGCTACCTGATGGACGGCCTGATCATTACGCGCGACGGCCGTTACGACGGCTTGGCCACGGGTGAAACGCTGGTGCGCTCGGTGACCGAAATGCGTATCGAGGCCGCGCGCTATGCCAACCCGCTGACGTCCTTGCCCGGCAACATCCCCATCAGCCGGCACATCGCCACCTTGCTGGAAGACGCGGCCGACTTCACCATCTGCTACGGCGACCTGAACAACTTCAAGCCGTTCAACGACGTTTACGGCTACTGGCGCGGCGACGACATGATCATGTTGACGGCCGAAGTCATCAAACACCACTGCGATCCGCTGCGCGACTTCGTGGGCCACGTGGGCGGCGATGACTTCGTGGTGCTGTTCCGCAGCGCCGACTGGATGGATCGCGTGCAGCGCATCATCGCGGAATTCAACGAGCAGGCCACCGACCTGTACGACGATCAGGGCCGCCATAACGGGGGCATCGAAGCCGAAGACCGTTACGGCGTGCCGCGCTTCTTTCCCTTCGTGACCTTGGGGGTGGGCGCGCTGACCGTCACCCCGTCGTTATGCGAGCGCATCCGCCCGGAGGACATCGCGTCGGCTGCCGCGCATGTCAAGCACAAGGTCAAGCATGGGAACCTGTCGCTGGTGGCCGAACGCTACACCGGCGGCGCCCTGCCCCAATTGAGCGACTGACTGGCCGGCTGCCGCGTGCACGGCAGCCGCATTCTGCGCAGCCTGCGCAATCTGAAACACCGCCACGGCACGGCGCAGGCCTTGCGCCTGGATTTCCAGCGCGGCAGCGGCGGCCGCAGTCTGCTCGACCATGGCGGCGTTTTCCTGCGTGGACCGTTCGATGTCGGCCACCGCGTCATTCACCGACGCAATGCCCGCCGCCTGTTCGGCCGTGGCGCTGGAAATTTCGGCAACGATCTGCGTCACGCGGTCCACCGACACCACCATGTCGCGCATGGTGTCGCCCGCCAGGTTCACCTGACGCACGCCCGCCTCGACGCGCGCGGCCGAGTCTTCGATCAAGCCCTTGATTTCTTTGGCGGCCTGCGCGCTGCGCTGCGCCAGCGAGCGCACTTCGCCCGCCACGACGGCAAAGCCTTTGCCTTGTTCGCCGGCACGCGCCGCTTCCACCGCCGCGTTCAGCGCCAGGATGTTGGTTTGAAAGGCAATGCTGTCGACCACGCCCACGATCTCGCCGATGCGGCGCGCGCTGTCGGCAATACCCTGCATGCTTTGCACGACCTCGTCCACCGCCTGCCCGCCGCGTTGGGCCAGTTGGGTGGCGCTTTCGGCCTGCCGGCTGGCCAGGTCGGCATTGCCTGCCGTCATCTGCACCGTGTGCGCCAGTTGCGTCATATTGGCGGCGGCCTCTTGCAGCGAACCGGCCTGGCGCGCGGTACGGTCGGACATGTCTGCCCCGCCCGCGGCGATTTCGCCCGAGCCCGTGTGGATTTCTTCAACGCCATGGCGTACCGAGGCCACCGCCGCCGACAGGCCCGTCTGCATGCGGCGCATGGCGGAATACAGCACGCCGATTTCGTTGTCGCCGCGCGTGGCGATGGCGCCGGTCAGGTCGCCGTCGGCGATCCGGTCGAAGTGCGCACCGGCTTCGTTCAACGGACGCAGAATGCTGCGGCGAAACGCCAGGCGGATCAACACGGCCAGCAACAGCACCAGCCCCAGCACACCTGCCGCCACGAGAATCACGCGCTCCAGCGTTTGGCTGGCGCCCGCCACGGCCGCCTGGCCCTGGTCACGCGAATAGGTCTGATAAGCGTCCGCTTGCTTCACATACGCCGCACCGCTCACGGGCAGCGCCTTGTCCACCAGCCGATTCACTTCGATCCCGTTCCAGCCCTGGATGGCCTTTTGCATGGGGGCCAGTGTCTGGTCGGCAAACGCGGTGTAAGCCGTCAGCACCTGTTCAAACAACGGCCCGCCCTGCTCGCTGGTGTCCGGGTTGCCGCGCAGCCGCGCCAGGCTGGCTGCGGCTTGCTTCAACAGCGCATCCGCTTGCGCCAGGGATTGATTGCGCGCGTCTTCCAGGCCGCCTTCCATGCCGGTCTTGGCGTCCGTCAGCGCGGCGCGCGCCTGGAACAAGCGGCTGGTCATGTCGGCCAGGTCGCTGGCCCGTTCGATGCTGCCCCGGCCCAAGGCCTCGATGTCGGCGCGGTTGTCGCGCAGGACGGCGATGCCGGCAGCGGCCGCTACTGCGAACAGCACCACAAACAACGCCAGAATGGCGGAAACCGCCGTGGTGACCCTGAGATTTTTACGCATATCCATCCGTGTGTAGCCTGGCGCCTGGGCGCAGTGCTACGGATTATGGACACGCAGTTTGGCAATTTCTTGACACAACCTGGCCGCCGCCATGACGAACGCCGGTCATGAAACTGCGCTTTTGCGAACAGGAACCCCGTATTAAGGAATTGTGAATTGGCAGGGCCGCGCCCTTGCGGCACATTCGATGCTGTACCGAACCCTTACTTACCTCATATCAGCAGCCCTATGCCCAACGCCTCTCACGCTTATCAGGACATCCGCGAAGCCGTGCGCGACCTTTGCGCCCAATTCCCCTCCGAGTATTTCCGCAAGATCGACGAAGAACGCGGCTATCCCGAAGACTTTGTCCGCGCGTTGACCGAGGCCGGCTGGCTGGCTGCACTGATTCCGCAGGAATACGGCGGCTCGGGCCTGGGCCTGACGGAAGCCTCCGTCATCATGGAAGAAATCAACCGCAGCGGCGGCAACTCGGGCGCCTGCCACGGCCAGATGTACAACATGGGCACGCTGCTGCGCCATGGTTCCGAAGCGCAGAAACGCGAATATCTGCCGCGCATTGCGGCTGGCGAATTGCGCCTGCAATCCATGGGCGTCACCGAGCCCACCACCGGCACCGACACCACCAAGATCAAGACCACCGCCGTGCGCCGTGGCGACCGCTACGTCATCAATGGCCAAAAGGTCTGGATTTCGCGCGTGCAGCATTCCGACCTGATGATTCTGCTGGCGCGCACCACGCCGCTGGACCAGGTCACGCGCAAGTCCGAAGGCATGTCGATCTTCCTGGTGGACCTGCATCATGCAGTGAAACACGGCATGGCGATCCGCCCGATTCCGAACATGGTCAACCACGAGACCAACGAGCTGTTCTTCGACAACCTGGAAATTCCGGTCGAAAACCTGATCGGCGAAGAAGGCAAAGGCTTCAAATACATTCTTGACGGCCTGAACGCCGAACGCACGCTGATTGCCGCCGAGTGCATCGGCGACGGCTACTGGTTCGTGGACAAGGTCACCGCCTACGCCAAGGAACGCATGGTGTTCGGCCGCCCGATCGGCCAGAACCAGGGCGTGCAATTCCCCATTGCGCGCGCCCACATCAACGTGGAAGCCGCCAGCCTGATGCGCTATGAAGCGTGCCGCCTGTTTGACGCGCACGAGCCTTGCGGCGCGCAAGCCAACATGGCCAAGCTGCTGGCCGCCGACGCATCGTGGGAAGCCGCCAACGCCTGCCTGCAATTCCATGGCGGCTTTGGCTTTGCCACCGAGTACGACGTCGAACGCAAGTTCCGCGAGACCCGGCTGTATCAGGTGGCGCCCATCTCCACCAACCTGATCCTGTCCTACGTCGCCGAACACATCCTGGGCTTGCCCCGTTCCTTCTGACACCAGGCCATCCGCTCATGACCGCTACTCAAGATACGCCCCACCTTAGCGCCGGCCTTGCGGCCTTTGCCGCGAACTTGCGCTACGAAGATATCCCCGCGCCGGTATTGCGCCGCGCCGAAGATTTGCTGTTGGACTGCCTGGCGTCGATTCTGGCGGGCGCCTCGGCGCGCGCCGTGCAAGCCATCGACCGCTACGCGGCAGCGATGGGCCCCACGGAAGGCCCAAGCGAAGTGCTGATCACGCGCCGCCGCACCAGCCCCCTGTTTGCCGCCATGGTCAATGCCGCTGCCGCGCACGTGGTGGAACAGGACGACGTTCATAACGGCTCGGTGTTCCATCCCGCCGCGGTCGTCTTCCCGCCCGCACTGGCGGTGGCGCAGGCGCTGGGCAGCTCGGGCCGCGACCTGCTCGTGGCCGCCGTCGCCGGGTACGAAGTGGGTATCCGCGTTGGTGAATTCCTGGGCCGTTCGCACTACAAAATCTTCCACACGACGGGCACGGCGGGCACGCTGGCCGCTGCCGTGACGGTGGGCCGCTTGTTGAAGCTGACGCCCGAGCAGATGCTGCACGCGCTGGGTTCCGCCGGCACGCAGGCCGCCGGCCTGTGGGAATTTTTGCGTGACGCCGCCGACTCCAAGCAACTGCACACGGCAAAAGCCGCCGCTGACGGCATCACCGCGGCCTATCTGGCGCGCGAAGGCTTCACCGGCGCGCGCCACATTCTGGAAGGCCCGCAAGGCATGGCGGCTGGCATGTCCACCGATGCCGACCCGTCCAAGCTGTGCGACCGCCTGGGCGAACGCTGGGCGCTGGCCGAGACCTCGTTCAAGTTCCATGCGTCATGCCGCCACACGCACCCCGCCGCCGACGCGCTGCAACAAGCGCTGCGCGACAACAAGCTGACGGAAGCCGATGTGGAACGCGTGGTGGCCCACGTGCATCAGGGCGCCATCGACGTGCTGGGGCCGGTCGTCAACCCGCAGACGGTGCATCAGTCCAAGTTTTCGATGGGCACGGTGCTGGCGCTGATCGCGCGCAAAGGCCGCGCTGGGCTTGCCGAGTTCGATGCGGGGTTGGACGACCCGGCCGTTGCGGCGTTTCGCGGCAAGGTCGACATGGTGCTGGACCCGGAAGTCGACAGCGCCTATCCGCAGCGCTGGATTGGCAAGGTCACCGTCACCACGCGCGACGGCCGCACGCTGCACGGCCGCGTGGACGAACCCAAGGGCGACCCTGGCAACACGCTCAGCCGTGCCGAGATCGAAGACAAGACGCTCAGCCTGGGCCGTTACGCGGATGCGGCAACGGAACAGGAGCTGCGCGGCCTGATCGACACGATCTGGGGGCTTGAGCAGGTACAGAAGGTGGGGATGTTGCTGGCGCACAAGGGCGCGTGACGACACGCTTTTGCTGACACGCAATGACAAACAGCCGCGGAGAAGCGGCTGTTTGTCATTGGGCGAGAAAACGCCGCGTGGTCAGGTTCAACGCATGCGTCAGACCAATGCTGCGCGCTGCGCCCGAACCAGGCTGGCAATACCGCCTTCGGCCAGCACCAGCATCGTGTCCAATTCAGCACGCGTGAAGGTCGCGCCCTCGCCGGTGCCTTGCACCTCAACAAAGGCGCCGCTGCCCGTCATGATGACGTTCACATCGGCGTCGCAGGCCGAGTCTTCGGCGTAATCCAGATCCAGCACCGAACGGCCTTGCACCAGGCCCACCGACACCGCAGCCACCGCGTCGCGGATCGGATTCACGGCCAGGTCGCCGCGTTTCATCAGCAACGCCACGGCGTCAGCCGCTGCGACCCACGCGCCGGTGATACTGGCGCAGCGCGTGCCGCCATCGGCTTGCAACACGTCGCAGTCCAGATGCAGCGTGCGTTCGCCCAGCGCCTTCATGTCGAACACGGCGCGCAGGCTGCGGCCGATCAGGCGCTGGATTTCCTGTGTGCGGCCGCTTTGCTTGCCGCGTGCGGCTTCGCGGTCGCCACGCGTGTGCGTGGCGCGCGGCAGCATGCCGTATTCCGCCGTGACCCAGCCTTCGCCCTTGCCCTTCAGAAATGGCGGCACTTTTTCCAGCACGCTGGCCGTGCACAGCACGTGGGTGTTGCCGGCCTTCACCAGCACCGACCCTTCGGCGTAGCGCGTGAAGCCGCGCTCCAGGCTGAACGGGCGCAATTCATCAACAGCGCGGCCGGACGGACGGGCGATGGTGGGCAGTGTGGTCACAGGCAGACTCCAGACAGGAACATTGATTCGCGGCATTGTACGGGGTGGCGCCGCAGGAAATCGCCGCTTGGAGTATCCTGCCGCGATATATCACCAGGAAACGCACATCATGATTCGCAGCATGACCGCCTTCGGCAACGCCCGAGCAGACCTAGAACAAGGCACGCTTGCCATCGAACTGCGCAGCGTCAACAGCCGCTTTCTTGACCTGTACTTCCGCCTGCCTGATGAATTGCGGCACGTGGAAACGCCCTTGCGCGAATTGCTGACCGCCAATCTGGCGCGCGGCAAGGTCGAGATCCGGGTTTCGTTCACGCGCAACGCCAGCACCGACCTGTCCAAGCTGGACCCGACGTGGCTGGAAAGCCTGGCGGAACAACTGCAAGCCGCGCGCCGCATCGTCCCCGATATCGCCCCGCCCCGTCTGGTGGAATTGTTCAATTGGCCCGGCCAACGCGGCAACGACGCGCTGGACCCGCAGATCTGGGGCGCCGCTTGCCTGCAAGCGGCCCAGCAAGCGCTGACGCAATTGCAGGAAGGCCGCGCACGCGAAGGCGAACGCCTGGCCGAAATGATGCGTGAATGCGCGGACGGTGTCGCGCGTGTCGTCGATATCGTGCAAACCCACCTGCCCCAACTGCTGGCCGACCATCGCGACAAGCTGGCCGCGAAACTGCGCGAAAGCGTGGAATCCGCCTTCCCCGGCGGCTTCACGCATATTTCGGGCACGGAGTTGTCCGAGCGCTTGTCGCAGGAAGCCAACTTGTTTGCGCTGCGCATTGATGTGGCCGAAGAGTTGTCGCGCCTGCGCTCGCACCTGGAAGAACTGCGTCACCTGCTGACGGACGGCGGCGGCAAGGCCGTGTCAGGCAAGAAGAACGCGGGCAGCGCAGGCAAGCGCCTGGACTTCCTGTTCCAGGAAATGAACCGCGAAGCCAACACGCTGGGTTCCAAGGCCGGCAGCATGGAAGTCACCCGCGCCGCCATGGACTTGAAACTGCTGATTGAGCAGATGCGTGAACAGGCGCAGAACATCGAGTAATGCGCGGGCGTTTCTGACACATTCGTGACAAACGAGGGCCGCTTTCGCGGCCCTCGTTGCATTCCAGACTTTTCCTATTCGTCGAACGTCCGCAGCGTGGTGTCATGGCGGGTTTATTTTAGGGTTCGACTAATCAGGAATCGCCATGTTCCGCAAGACCTTTCTGCCGCCCGTCGCCAACCTGCTCGCCTTCGAGGCAGTCGCGCGGCGCAACAGCGTATCCCGCGCGGCGGATGAGCTGCACTTGACGCAAAGCGCTGTCTCACGCCAGATCCATCAACTTGAAACGCAGTTGGGCGTCACGATGTTCCATCGCGTGCGCCAACGCGTCGTACTCAGCGAAGCCGGCCGGGCTTATGCCGCTGAAGTCCGCATCCTGCTGCACCAATTGTCCGACGCCACGCGCCGCACCATGGCTTGCACGCAGCGCGATGAACTCAATCTGGCGGTGCTGCCCACCCTGGGCACGCGCTGGTTGATTCCGCGCTTGGGGGATTTCATGGCGCTCAAGCCCGAGGTCACCATCAATTTCACCTCGCGCACGCTGCCTTTCGAATTTTCCAAAGAACCCTTCGATGCGGCCATACACTTTGGCGCCCCCGACTGGGCCGGCGCGGTCTGCGAATACCTGATGCATGAAGAAGTCATCGTGGTGTGCAGCCCCGCGCTTCAACGGCTGCATCGCATCCGGCAGATTGCCGACCTGAGCGGCGTCGTGCTGCTGCACCAGATGTCGCGCGCAGCGCAATGGGCGTCGTGGCTGGAACAACATGGGGCGAACACCGCGCAGGCCCTGCGCGGCCCGCAATTCGAGCAGGTGGCGATGCTGGCACAAGCCGCCGCGTCGGGGTTGGGTGCTGCCCTGCTGCCCCGCTTCCTGGTGGAACGCGAACTCAGCAGCGGCGAATTGATCCAGCTATTCCCGCAGGCGCTGAACAGCACCGACGCGTATTACTTCGTCTACCCCCAGTCCCTGGCCCAAGCCCCGCTGGTGCGTGAGTTTGGGGCCTGGATACTCGGGCAGTGCCGCACGCCCGCGGACGTGCCGCAGGCACGCGCTTAACGGGCCTCGCCTTAAAGGGCCGCGCTTTAACGGGCCAGGCTTTAAGGGCCTCGGATTAGCGGGCCTTGGCTAGCGGGCCTCGGCTTAACGGGCCTCGCCGGCTGCGGGTTCCCCGCGCAATGCGGAATCCAGATACTGGCTACGGGCGCGCGCATCCGGGAAGCGCATGTCGCGATAGCTGACAAAGCGCGACCCGCGCGTCAGCCGGTATCCCAGCCAGATCAGCAGGAACAACGGAATGCCAATGTAGGTGGCGACGACGCCGCCCCAATCGATCCGGTCTTGCAGGAACGCCTGGTAGTTCTGGCCCAGCGTGATGATCAGGCACAGCACAAAAGCGAAGATGGGGCCGAACGGGAAGAACGGCGACACATAGGGCAAGTCCGCCAGGTTATGGCCTTGCTTCACATAGCCACGACGGAAACGGTAGTGGCTGATCGCGATGCCCAGCCAGGCGATGAAGCCCGTCATGCCGGATGTATTCAACAGCCAGATGTACACGGCGTTGGGGCTGAAGATGAACGTGAAGAAGCACAGCGCCGCGACGACCGTCGTCGCCAACAGCGCCCACAGCGGCACGCCATTACGCGAAATACGGCCAAAAATGCGCGGCGCCTTGCCATCGCGCGCCAGGCTGTAGAGCATCCGCGTCGCGGCATACATGCCGGAGTTGCCCGCCGACAGCACGGATGTCAGCACCACGGCATTCATGACGGACGCCGCCCCCAGCAGTCCGGCGCGTTCGAAAATGAGCGCGAACGGGCTGACGCTGATGTCCTCGACATCGTTGCGCAGCAAGTGGGGGTCTGTATAGGGAATCAACAGGCCGATCACCAGGATGGCCATCACGTAGAACAGCAGAATGCGCCAGAACACCTGACGCACCGCACGCGGCAGGTTGCGGGCCGGGTCTTTGGATTCGCCAGCGGCGATGCCGATCAGCTCGGTGCCCTGGAACGAAAAACCCACCACCATAGCCACGCCGATCAAGGCCGCAAAACCGCCCGCGAACGGCGCGTCGCCCACCGTCCAGTTGGCGACACCACCCCCCTCGCCCCCGCGGATGATGCCCAGCAACATCATCACGCCCATCGCCACAAAGCCCAGCACGGCCACCACTTTGATCAGCGCGAACCAGAATTCGGCTTCGCCGAAACCGCGCGCCGACATCGCGTTCAGGCCAAAGGTAATGGCCAGGAACAAGGCGCTCCAGTAGAAGCCCGGCACGTCGGGGAACCAGTACGCCATGACAAGCTGCGCCGCCACCAGATCGACCGCGACCGTAACGGCCCAGTTGTACCAATAGTTCCAGCCCAGCGCGAAGCCGAAGCCGTCTTCCACGTAGCGTGCGCCGTAGGTCGAAAACGAGCCCGATACCGGCATGGCGGCGGCGAGTTCGCCCAGGCTGGTCATCAGGAAATAGACCATGATGCCGATCAGCACGTAGCCCAGCAGCGCGCCGCCGGGGCCCGCCTTGGCGATCGTCGCGCCGGATGCCACGAACAGGCCGGTCCCGATGGACCCGCCCACGGCGATCATCGTCAGGTGGCGCGCCGACAAGGTGCGGCGCAGTTCGGAAGGCGCTTGCGCCTTCGTCGCGTGCGCGCCGCCCGCGCGGCGGTCATCGTGTTCCGATGGAGACAACATGCATTCCTTAACGTCATGAAAGGCCCCGCGCGAACCGGCGCGCGCAGCCTTGGGATTACCAAACAACGCGCGAGGATAGCGCAAACGGCCCCGTCACGAAAAATGACGGGGCTCGGGGGACGCATCACCGTTTATTGAAACGCTGTTTCCATAAAGGTGCGCAGCTTGCGCGAATGCAGGCGTTCCGGCGGCATGTCGCGCAGCCGTTCCAGCGCCCGGATACCAATTTCCAGATGCTGGTTGACCTGCCGGCGATAGAACACGCTGGCCATGCCCGGCAGCTTCAATTCGCCGTGCAGGGGTTTGTCAGACACGCAAAGCAAGGTGCCATACGGCACGCGGAAACGGAACCCGTTGGCCGCGATGGTGGCGGATTCCATATCCAGCGCAATGGCGCGCGACTGCGCGAAACGCTCGACCAGTTCAACGTGATCGCGCAATTCCCAGTTGCGGTTGTCGATGGTGGCGACGGTGCCTGTGCGCATGATGCGCTTCAGATCCCAGCCCGACAGGCCGGCCACTTCTTCCACCGCCTGTTCCAGCGCCACCTGCACTTCAGCCAGCGCCGGCACCGGCACCCAGGTGGGCAGGTCGGCATCCAGCACGTGGTCTTCGCGCACATAACCATGCGCCAGCACGTAGTCGCCCAGCCGCTGGGAGTCTCGCAGGCCGGCGCAATGGCCCAGCATCAGCCACGCATGCGGACGCAGCACGGCGATGTGGTCGGTGATGGTCTTGGCGTTTGACGGCCCCACGCCGATATTGACGAGCGTAATGCCGGAATGGTCGCCACGCACCAGGTGGTACGCGGGCATCTGCGGCAGGCGCGTGGCATGGGCTTCGTCGCCCGGGCCGCTTTCCCCCCGGCGCGTGATGCGGTTGCCCGGCTCGACCAGCATTTCGTAGTCTTCGTTGCCGCTGGCCATCAGCGCGCGCGCCCGGGCGCAGAACTCGTCGACATAGAACTGGTAGTTCGTGAACAGGACGAAATTCTGGAAATGCGCAGGCGCGGTGGATGTGTAGTGCTGCAAGCGGTGCAGCGAGTAATCCACGCGCTGCGCGGTGAACGGGGCCAATGGCTTGGGCTCGCCTTCCTTGCCGCGCCACGATCCGTTGACGATGGCGTCGTCGGTGACGGCCAGGTCGGGCACATCGAAAAGGTCGCGCAAGGGGCGCTTCAGCGCTTCCAGGTGTTCGCCTTCGACATAGGCGCCTTCGGGGAAGGCAAAGTGCAAGGGGATGGGGGAATCGGATTCGCCGACTTCCACGGCAACGCGGTGGTTCTGCAATAACTGGCCGACCTGCTCGATCAGGTAATCGCGGAACAGTTCGGGTTGGGTGATGGTGGTCTGGTAGATGCCGGGTTCGGCCACATGGCCGTAGGACAGGCGCGTATCGATCGGGTCGTACGTTTCAACCACGATGCGGATGGCCGGGTAGTAAGCGCGGGCGCGTTCACGGCCGTTGCCGGAACCCTTCAGCACTTCACGGAAGGCCGCCCGCAGAAAGGCCGTATTGCGCGCGTAGATTTCGGCCAGCCGGTCGACCGCGGCGCGGGCGTCTTGGAAGGGCTCAAAGGGCAGCGCGTCGGGCCGGTTCATCGAAGACAAGGGGTGAACTGCATTCATCATTGAGCTTTACTCCGCTTTCTTGTCTGCCGATTATGCCCGAGGCGGCGAATCATGAAGTGCCATATTCGGGCACGCTTCGGGTACGCCAGCGTCGCCAATGATAAGGAAACAATATATCATTCCGTTTTTCCGTTTTTGGCCCCGCCCTGCTCCATGCCGTTTTCGCCAGGCCACCGCCGCAACACCCCGCCGCGCTTGACGCGATGGGGCGTGCTGGCTTGGCTGTGCCTTTGCCTGCTGCTGTCCCCGGTGGGCAGCCTGCACCATGCGTTGACGCATCTGGGCGAACCTTCCGCGGCCACTCAGGACGATGCCCATCCCCATGAAAAGCTGGGGCATTGCGACCTGTGCCAGCTCTGGGACTTGCTGGACGCCACGCTGCCGTCTGCGTTCGAATGGGCGGTGGGCGACGCCCCCCACGCACACCCCGCGCGCCCTTTGCCAGCCGGCGCCATCGCCATCGGCAGCTCCTGGTTTCAATCCCGCGCCCCGCCCGTCCAGGGCTGAAATCCGTCGTCTTCCCTGATTTCTATCTGCCGGCCTTGAGCCGGCGCCCTGGATTGCCACTATGAATTTCCCCACCTTCCCCGCCCGGGCAGGCGTGCCGCTGCGCGTCTTTGGTTTGCGCCCCGCCGTGCTTGCCTGCTTGTCCGCCCTGCGCGTCGCGCTGCCCTCTGCGCTACCCATTGCCCTGCCCTTTGTCTTCCTAGCGACGGCTCACGCGCAGTCCGCTTCCGACACGGCAACGCTATCGCCCGTCGTCGTCACCGCGAACCCGCTGGGCAGCGACGCGCTGGCCTCACCCACCAGCGTGCTGCAAGGCCAGGCGCTGGACTTGCGGCGCGGCTCCAATTTGGGCGAAACGCTGAACGGCTTGCCCGGCGTGTCCACCACCAGCTACGGCCCCATGGTGGGCCGCCCCATCATCCGGGGGCTGGACGGCGACCGCATCCGCCTGCTGAACAACGGCGTAGGCACGCTGGACGCCTCTTCGCTATCGTTTGACCATGCCGTGCCGCAAGATCCGCTGTCGACCAACCGCGTCGAAATTCTGCGCGGCCCTGCTGCATTGCTCTATGGCGGCAATGCCATCGGCGGGGTCGTCAACACCTTGGACAATCGCATTCCCACCGAACCCATCGACGGCATCCATGGCGATGTGGGCGGCAGCTACGGCGGCGCCAATAATGACCGCAACGGCGCCGTGCAACTGGAAGGCGGCGACGGCACCTTCGCCCTGCACGCCGACGTGTTCGGCCGCAAGACCGGCACGCTGCGCATCCCCGGCTATGCCCGCACCGCGCAGCAACGCGCCGAAGACGGCCCGGATGCCGATCAGCCCCAAGGCCGCTTGCCCAATAGCGACGGTGAAGCCAGCGGCGGCGCAATCGGGATGTCGTGGACGGGGGAGCATGGCTACGGTGGTTTGTCTTACAGCGGCTACGACGCCAACTATGGTTCGGTTGCCGAATCGGACGTGCGCATCAAAATGCACCAGGAACGCTTCGGTCTGGCAGGCGAGCTGCGCGACCTGGATGGCCTGTTCACCAGCGTCAAGCTGAACTTCGCCTACACCGATTACCAGCACAAGGAAATCGAAGACGGCGAAACGGGCACGATCTTCAAGAACCGGGGCTATGAAGCGCGCATCGAAGCCCGCCACGCCGACATCGGGCCGCTGCATGGGGTGGTTGGCTTGCAACTGGGCCAGACGCGCTTTTCGGCCTTGGGCGACGAAGCGCTGGTGCCCACCACCGACACCGATTCCGCCGCCCTGTTCGCTTTGGAAGAATGGACGCTCACCGATCAGCTCACCTTGTCGGCTGGCGCCCGCATGGACCACACGCGTTTAAGCCCGGCCGCGGGCGGCAACGACCGCTTTGACGATTCCGGCCGCCGCAGCTTCAACGCAGGCAGCTTTTCGCTGGGCGGCATCTACAAGCTGACGCCGCTGTGGTCGCTGGCCGCCAACGCCGCCTACACCGAACGCGCGCCCACGTTCTACGAGCTGTACGCCAACGGCCCCCACGCGGCGACCGGGCAATACCTGGTCGGCGACCAGAATCTGGGCAAGGAACGCGCCTGGTCGGGCGACTTGTCATTGCGATACAAGAACGACACCGACCACGGCAGCGTGGGCGTCTTCTACAGCAGCTTCGCCAATTACCTGGCGGAAACCAACACCGGGCGCTACCGCAATGATGATGGCGATGTCGTCGCCGCCGGCAGCGACGGCGCGCTGCCAGAAGCGCGCTACCAGGGTGTCTCGGCCCGGCTCTACGGGCTGGAAGCGGAAAACGTGACGCGCATCCTGCAACGAGATGGCCATGCGCTGGACCTGGGGCTGTCGGGCGACTACACGATCTCTCGCAACCGCGACACGGGCCGGTCGCTGCCGCGCATTCCTCCGCTGCGCCTGCGCGTGGCGCTGGACTACGGGTACGGGCCGTTCAGCGCCGGGGTCAGCGTGTCCAAGGCGTTCGCCCAGCATGACCATCCGGCAAACGACACATCAACGGCTGGCTACTACAGCCTAGACGCCAATGCCGGCTACCGGTTCAAGATGACTGGCGTGCAATGGCAAGCCTACGTGCGCGGCATCAACCTCACGAATCAGGACATCCGCTACGCCACCTCCGTCTTGCGCGATATTGCCCCGGAAGGCGGGCGCGCCGTGATGGTCGATTTGCGCGGCAGCTTCTGATCTCGACGATTTTTGCTGCGTCCGTTACGTCGCCCCCTAGAGGCGGCGTAACGAAATCGGCCGAATAATGCTGCATTGCACTACAAATGTAATGAAACTTTATTCCACTATAATTTGGCAGCTTCCAGGGCTTATTACGCCCTGGCAACGCCCCTTTCCGCCGGCTTGCCCCCTCAGGCAAAGCCATGCCGCCCACTCCGATTCTTGAAGTGACGTAATGACGCCGCCCACGCGAAAAGTCCGAATTGCCAATTTCAGCATTCCCGTATTTCTGTCAGCGCCCATTCTGGCCCTGACCCTCTCCTGGATACCCGGCGCCGCCCAGGCATCCATTCCCTCAGAGCAAGCCCGCCCGTCGCTAAGCGGCCTGCGCCTGGCGCAAGAGCCCACCGTTCCCACATTGCGTGAACGTGTCGTGCAAGCCGGCCTGGACGCCATCGGCACCCCGTACAGCTGGGGTGGCGACGACGCCGAAGGCTTCGATTGCAGCGGCCTGGTGCTGTATGTATTCCGCGAAATCGCCGGCCTGGAACTGCCCCGCACCGCGCGCGCACAGCGCAGCGAAGGGCAATCCGTGTCGAACAAGAACCAGCTGCGTCCTGGCGACCTGGTGTTCTTTGCCACGCGCGGCCGTGGTGTCACGTCGCACGTTGGCATCTACATCGGCCAGAACAAATTCGTCCACGCGCCGCGCCGTGGCACCAAGGTGCGCGTCGACGAAATGAAGAACCCCTATTGGACCAAGCGCTATGTCGGCGCGCGGCGTTACCTGGATACGCAACAGCCGGGCCAGATGCTGGCTCAAGCTACGCCTTAAAGCGTCGTCCAGGCTGTCGTAGCGGCAAAAAAAAGGCGCCTGCCGGGCGCCTTGCGATGGGGGCATCGAAGCCTGCCAAGGGAACATTCCCAGGCAGGCTTTCGCGCGTTCAGCCCCGGCCCACGAAGGGCATGTTCGTCGCCATGATCGTCATGAACTGCACGTTGGCTTCCAGCGGCAGGCGGGCCATGGCGGCAACCGCTTGCGCGACGTGCGCCACATCCATGCGCGGCTCAACCTTGGTGCTGCCATCCGCTTGCAGAATGCCCGCTGCCATGCGCTCGGTCATGTCGGTCGCGGCGTTGCCGATATCGATCTGCCCGCAAGCAATGTTGTAGGGCCGGCAATCCAGTGAAATCGACTTGGTCAGCCCGGTCACCGCGTGCTTGGTGGCGGTGTAGGCAATAGAGAACGGGCGCGGTGCGTGCGCCGAAATCGAACCGTTGTTGATGATGCGGCCGCCTTGCGGCGTCTGCGCCTTCATCACGCGGATGGCGGCTTGGGCGCACAGGAACATGCCGGTCAGGTTGGTGTCGACGACTTCGCGCCACACCGCCACCGGCAGTTCTTCGATCGGCATGGCGGGTGCGCCACGGCCGGCATTATTGAACAGCACATCCAGGCGCCCGTATTCACGCTGCGCCGTGTCGAACAGATCGCGAACGGCATTTTCGTCGGACACATCGGTGGGCACCACCAAGGCGCGCACACCATCTTCGCCGGCTGCCGTCCGGGTCGCTTCCAGGGGCTCGCGACGGCGCCCCGCCAACACGACGCGATAGCCCTGCGCCAGCAACTCCAGCGCCACTGCACGCCCAATTCCGGTACCGGCCCCGGTTACCAACGCCACGCGCGGTGGCTCGATCTCGTTCGAATGCATCGGATTCTCCTTGTTATCAATCGGCGAGATGCTACCGCAATCATTCCGGCGATGCTGCAAGCAAACCTTCCAGCAAAGACACAAATGTTCCCGCTACTCGCAAGCAAAAGAAACGCGGATGTGCACCATCCAGCGGCGGATTTCGCGTTGATCTGTCACAAGTCTTTATATAATTTGTGGGCATTAGCTTATTACCCAAAATCAAATAACAAATCGGAGCAGGCAAGCCATGACCCCACGGTCCCTCCCCGCGCTGGTGCTCAGCGCCTTGTTCGCCACAGGCGCAAGCGCTCAAGGCGCGCCAGATGGCAAACAGATCAGCACGCAAGGCGCGAACGGCGCGCCGGCCTGTATCACCTGCCATGGTGCGCAGGGCGAAGGCAACCCCGCCGCCGGCTTCCCGCAATTGGCCGGCCTGGGCGCCAAGTACCTGTCAGAACAACTGGAAGCCATGGCCAACGGTTCGCGTGTCAGCCCGGTGATGGCGGCAACCGCCAAAGCGCTGGACCCCGCGCAGCAACAAGCCGTGGCGAGCTACTACGCCAGCTTGCCCTCGCCGTTGAACATTGACCGGCTGGCCGCCACGGCCATGCATCCCGTCAAGCCCGCCGACACGGGCGCGTGGCTGGCCACACGCGGCGCCTGGGACAAAAACGTCCCGGCCTGTAATCAGTGCCACGGACCTGGCGGCATCGGCGTCGGCCAGAATTTCCCCAGTCTGGCCGGACAGCCCGCCGCCTATATCGCGGGCCAATTGCGCGCATGGCAGCAAGGGCAACGGCCACCCGGGCCACTGGGGCTGATGCCCGCGGTCGCCACCCGTCTGTCCGACGCCGACATCGACGCCGTCTCCGCCTACTACGCCGGCCTGCCCAAAGCCGCCGACCTGCTTGCCGCGCAAACCCCTTCCACGGACGGAGCCAAGCCATGATCCGCCTTCCCCGCTTCCGTCCAGGCACGGCCTGTATTGCAGCCATGATTGCCTGCACCGCGCCGGCCTTTGCCGCCGAGCCCCGCCCCGCTTTCACCCCGCCCTCCGCCGCGTCCTTGCCCGACACTGAATTCGGCAAGATCGTCCGGCAAGGCGAGCAAATCTTCCTGCACACGCCGCAAAAGGCGGGCAAGTTCGTCGGCAACGACCTCACCTGCGCCAGCTGCCATCTGGACGCCGGCCGCCGGCCGGACTCCGCGCCCATGTGGGCGGCCTATGTGCTGTACCCCGCCTATCGCGCCAAGAACGAGCACGTCAACACGCTGGCCGAACGGTTGCAAGGGTGCTTTCGGTTCAGCATGAACGGCAAGGCGCCTGCTGCTGACGACCCGACGTTGACGGCGCTGCAAAGCTATATGTTCTGGCTGGCCAGCAAAGCGCCAACGGGCGTCGTGCTGGAAGGCCAGGGTTACCGCAAGCTGCCGGCGCCCGCGCAAAAGGCCGACTACGTGCGCGGCAGCGAGGTCTATGCGCAGTACTGTGCGGTGTGCCACGGCGCAGAGGGCCAGGGCCAGAAGAACGGCAAACACTGGGTCTTTCCCGCGCTGTGGGGCGCCGACTCCTTTAACTGGGGCGCGGGCATGCACCAGATTGGCAACGCGGCCGGCTTCATCAAAGCCAATATGCCGCTGGGCCAAGCCGGCATGCTGAGCGACCAGGAAGCCTGGGACGTGGCCTACTTCATGAACGCGCATGAACGCCCGCAAGACCCGCGCTACAAGGATTCCGTGGCGGCCACCCGAAAGAAATATCACGACTCGGACGACTCGCTGTACGGCATCGAGGTCAACGGCCACCTGCTCGGCAGCGATGCGCCGCCGCCTGGCGGAAAGCTGCTTCAAACCGCGGCCAAACCCGCTGGCTGACGGAGTTCGCCCGCTCAGCCACATAAAAATCGCGCGGCCGGACAGCGGGTTTTCCCCCTGCCGCGCCGCGCGATTTGCTAGACTTCCGGTCTTAGCATCACACGCCGGTCAACTTCATGTACGCCAACCCCGGAAACGTCTTCATGGTCGTCGCGCCCAGCGGCGCGGGCAAATCCAGCCTGGTGAAGGCCTTGCTCCAGCAAGACCCCTCCATCGAACTCTCCATTTCCTGCACCACGCGCGCGCCTCGTCCGGGCGAAGAAGACGGCCGTGAATACCGTTTCGTGTCAGTTGACGAGTTCAAGCGCATGCGCGACGAGCAGAACCTGCTGGAATGGGCGGAAGTCCACGGCAATTTCTACGGCACGCCGCGCGACCGCATCGACCTGGCTACCCGCGAAGGCCGCGACGTATTGCTCGAGATCGATTGGCAAGGCGCGCGTCAGGTGAAGCAGCGTTTCCCCGCCGCCATCGGCATTTTTGTGCTGCCCCCGTCGATCGAAGAACTCGAAAGCCGGTTGAAGGCGCGGGGCCAGGATGCACCCCAAGTGATCGCGCGCCGGCTCATGGCTGCGGGCGGCGAAATCGCCCACGCGCCTGAATGCGAATATGTTATTATTAATCAAGAATTTAGCGTGGCCTTGTCGGAACTGATGCAAATCGTCAGTTCCGCAAGGCTGCGCTTTTCGTCTCAGGCCGCCCGCCATGCCGAGTTGTTCGCACAACTTGGCATCCCGGCCGAACACTGAGCCGAACGCATTCTCCCTATCATCCATCAGCACCAGGTGTCCTAATGGCTCGCATTACTGTCGAAGACTGTCTGAATCAAATCCCTAACCGTTTCAAGCTCACGCTGGCCGCGACGTATCGCGCCCGCGAGTTGGCGCAAGGCCATGCCCCGCGCCTGGACAGCAAAGACAAGCCCACGGTCACTGCTCTGCGCGAAATCGCAGGCGGCCTAACCGGCGTGGAAATGCTGCGTAAAGTTCCCACCTGATAGTCTCCGGGGGGCGGCAAGCATGGCTTTTCCCGGGCTGAAGTACGCTTCATCTGGTCTGCTTGCCGCACTACGTGCCGGCTCCCGTCTTGGGCGCCGCACGGGCAAGAAAGACAAAAATCTCCCTACGCCACCGTCCGTCGCCGCGCAAGAAGCGGCGGACGCAACCGCTTCGCCGGTTGCATCGCTGGCGCCGCTGACCGAAATCATCGGCAGCTATCTCGACAAGAAAGATGTAGAGCGCGTGCGCGAAGCCTATCGCTTCGCGGATCAGGCGCATCTGGGCCAATTCCGCGCCAGCGGTTCGCCCTACATCTCGCATCCCATCGCCGTCACTGAAATCTGCGCAGGCTGGAAGCTCGACGTCAACGCGTTGTCGGCTGCCCTGCTCCACGACGTGATGGAAGACCAGGGCATTGCCAAGCACGAGCTGGCGGAACGCTTCGGCCCTGAAGTGGCCGAGCTGGTCGACGGGCTGTCCAAATTGGACCGCCTGGACTTCGCCACCAAGGCCGAGCAGCAAGCTGAAAGTTTCCGCAAGATGCTGTTGGCGATGGCGCGCGACGTGCGCGTCATCCTCATCAAGCTGGCCGACCGCCTGCACAATATGCGCACGCTGGACGCGGTCAATCCTGAAAAACGCCGGCGCATCGCCCGCGAAACGCTGGACATCTACGCGCCCATCGCGCATCGGCTGGGCCTGAACCTGCTGTTCCGCGAGCTGCAAGACTTGTGTTTTGCGGCGATGCATCCGAACCGCTATCAGGTGCTGTACAAGGCCGTGCTGGCCGCGCGCGGCAACCGCCGCGAGGTCATCACCAAGATCGCCGATTCGGTGCGGGCGTCATTGCCCGCTGCTGGCATCGAAGCCGAAGTCACCGGCCGCGAGAAAACGCTTTATGGCATCTATCGCAAGATGGTTGACCAGAAGAAGTCGTTTTCCGACGTGCTGGATATCTACGGGTTCCGCGTCATCGTGCACACGCTGCCAGAATGCTATCTAGCGCTGGGCACGCTGCACCAGCTCTATCGTCCGGTGCCGGGCAAGTTCAAGGACTACATCGCCATCCCCAAGGTGAACGGCTATCAGTCCCTGCACACGACGCTTGTCGGCCCCTACGGCACGCCGGTGGAATTCCAGTTCCGCACGCGCGACATGCACCATGTGGCCGAAGAAGGCGTGGCGTCGCACTGGCTGTACAAGGGCGCCGACCTGACGTTGAACGACCTGCAAAAGCGCACGCACCAATGGCTGCAATCGCTGCTGGACATTCAAAGCCAGACGGGCGATTCCGGCGAATTCCTCGAGCACGTCAAAGTCGACCTGTTCCCGGACGCGGTCTACGTGTTCACGCCGCGCGGCAAGATCATTTCGCTGCCTCGTGGCGCCACGCCGGTGGACTTCGCTTATGCAATTCACACCGACATCGGCAACCAGGCGGTGGCGGCAAAGATCAATGGCGAGTTCGTGCCGCTGCGCACCGAACTCAATAGCGGCGACACCGTTGAAATCGTCACGTCGCCCGCGTCGCGTCCGAACGCGCAATGGCTCAACTATGTGCGCACCGGCCGCGCGCGTTCCGAAATTCGCCACTACCTGCGTACCGTCAAGTACGAAGAATCGGTGGCGTTTGGCGAGCGCTTGCTTAGCCAGGCATTGCAAGAACTGCACATGCCGATGCCGGCCACCGACGACCCCGCTTGGCAAAAGCTTGCGCGCAGCACCGGCGCCAGCTCACGCGAGGAAATCCTGGCTGATATCGGCTTGGGCAAGCGTTTGGCGGCCGTGGTCGCACGGCGTTTCGCGCCCGAGCATCAGCTTGTCGCCACCACCGCTGCCGCGGTGGACGAGCTGACGTCGGCGCGCAGCGCACCCATTCTGATCCAGGGCAATGAAGGCCAGGCTGTGCAGTTGGCACCTTGCTGCGGCCCCCTGCCCGGCGACCCTATCGTTGCCGGCATGCGCATGGGCCATGGTCTGGTGGTACACACCGCCGACTGCCCCGTCGCCCTGCGCCAGCGCCTGCGCGAGCCGGAACGCTGGATCAACGTGGGTTGGGACGCGCACACCGCCAAACACCTGGCCACGCGCCTGGACATCATCACGCGCAACGAACGTGGCGTGCTGGGACGTCTGGCGGCGGAAGTCACCGCGGCGGATGCCAACATCATGCACGTCACGATGCACGACGATGCCGTGTCCACCGTGTCCTTGCACCTGACCATTCAGGTCGACAGCCGCAAGCATCTGGCGCAAGTCATCCGCGCCATCCGGCACGTGCCGCAAGTGCAGAAGATCGTCCGCGTCAAAGGCTGATCTTGCTCTGACTGGCACCAAAAAAAGCGCCCCGCGAGGAAACTCGCGGGGCGCCTTTTTTATGACGTGACAAGCAGCGTTATGAGGTGGCAAACAGCGTCAACGCTGTGACATCAAATTCGGCAAGTACGTCACGATGCCCGGGAAGACCGTGATAAGCCCGATCGCGATCACCAGCAGCAGGCAAAAGGGAATCGACGCCTTGGTGACCTGCCAAATATCCCTGCCCGTCATGGATTGCAGCACAAACAGGTTGAACCCCAGCGGCGGCGTGATCTGCGCAATCTCGATGATGATGACGATATAGATCCCGAACCAGATCAGGTCGATGCCCGCAGCCTGCACCATCGGCAGAATCACCGCGCTGCTCAGCACCAGAATCGAAATGCCTTCCAGGAAGCAGCCGAGCACCAGGAAGAACGCCGTCAGCACCGCCAGCAACATATACGGCGACAACGCCATGCTTTCAACCTTGGCCGCCAGCACCTGCGGAATGTTCAAGAAGCCCACCGAGATCGACAACACTGCCGCACACGCCACGATGAACGAGATCATGCAAGAGATCTTCATCGCCGACATCAGGCTTTCGCCCAGGCTTTTCAGCGACAACGTGCCGCCCAGCTTGGCCAGCACCATCGCGCCCACAACGCCCACCGTTGCCGCTTCCGTCGGCGTCGCCAAGCCCCCGTAGATGACGCCAATGACCGCCGCAATCAGCAGGCCCACCGGGATCAGCCGACGCGAGTTCCACAGCTTGGCGCCGAAGCTCAGCGCCGGATCACGCGGCGGCACCTTCGACGGGTTCAGCAGCGACCACACGATGACGTAGCCCATGAACAACGCGATCAGCAGCAGCCCCGGCAGAATGCCCGCCATGAACAAACGCGCCACCGATTGCTGGGCCGTGACGCCGTAGACGATCATGATGATCGACGGCGGAATCATCAGCCCCAGCGTGCCGGAACCCGCCAACGTGCCGATCATCATGCCTTCGTCATACCCGCGCTTCTTCAGCTCGGGCAAGCTCATGCGCGCAACCGTTGCACACGTTACGGCGGACGACCCCGCCACCGCCGCCATGATGCCGCAGCCCAGAATGTTCACGTGCAGCAAGCGCCCGGGCAGCCAGCTGACCCACGGCCCCAAGCCTTTGAACATGTCTTCAGACAGCCGCGTGCGAAACAGAATTTCGCCCATCCAGATGAACAGCGGCAACGCCGTCATCGGCCAGCCCCAGCTCGCGTCCCACATTGAAGAAACGATCAGCGATCCCACGGGCGCGTCGGTGAACACCGCCAAGCCCACCACGCCCATCGCCAACAACGAAATCGCCACCCAGACGCCGCTGGCCAACAGCACCAGCAATACCACCAGCAACGCCCCGGATGCGATCAGAGTCGAATATTGATCCATGCTTGTTCCTGCATAGGAAGTGAAGGCCGGCGCAACGCAACCAGCCATGTCGCCCGGCGCGTTATTCCAACGCCGCCTCGCTGTTCTTGTCGTAGCCCGGCTCTTCGCCGCGTGCGACGGCAAGGGCCGCGTCAAGCAGTGCAATCGTCAGGATCACGAGCCCGGCCGCCAATGCCGACTGCGGAATCCAGAACGGAATGGCAAGCAGCCCGGGGCTGATGTCATCGAACTCGAAGGACTGCCACGCGAACAGCACGGCCTGCCACGCGATGTAGCCCATCAACAGCGCGGTGGATAGGCAGCACCAGAGTTCAACCACTTTGCGCGTTCCGCCGGTCAGGCGGCTGACGATCAGGCCAACGCGAATATGGCCGCCGTCGCGGAAGGTGTAGGCCAGGCCCAGGAAAGTGGAGGCCGCCATGAACAGCCCCGAGATTTCGGTGGAGTCCACCGTATAGCCCAGCGCGCGGCCGATGATCTGCGCGATGATGCTGATGGCGATGCCCGCCAGAAATGCCGCGGCCAGCACGCCGCTAAGCGTGTAGAGGCCGTCAAGAAATTTTCTCAACATGATCTTGTACCGCTCCCGAAGATGCAGAAAAGGCGGGGCGCGCGGCCCCGCCAGCCGCTAGTTGGCGGCCGTCTTGGCTGGCGCCTGGGCGGCCTTGGCCGCCAGATAGTTGTCCAACACCTTCTGCTCGTCGGGGCTGGCGCTCTTGCGCCAGTCTTCCACCATGGTCTTGCCCACTTCGGCCAAGGCCTTCTGCACTTCCGGGCCGGCCTGGGTCACGGTGATGCCGTTCTTGCGCAACGTCTCGACGGTGTCTTCGCCCGCCTTGCGGCTCATTTCAAAGCCGCGCTTGGTGGCGCGTTCGCCGGCCGCCAGAACGATCTTCTGCACATCTGGCTCCAACGCACGGAACGCCCGTTCGTTGATGATGACGACGTTCTTGTTGTGCAGCGTGCCCGTGTACATGAAGTACTTGCAGTTGTCCCACACCTGGGTGTCGATACCGGTTTGCGCGCTGGTGAACAGCGAGTCGATCAAGCCGGTAGCAAACGCTTGCGCCACTTCGGCAAAGGGCAAAATGGTCGCCTGGAAGCCCAGCATCTGACCCATCTTCTGCGTCGGCTGCGAATAGATGCGCAGCTTCTTGCCCTTGAAATCGGCAGGTGCGGAAACGGGCGTCTTGGTGAAGAAGCCCTGCCCTGGCCACGCCACATAGGTGATGGCGCGCAAGCCGTTCTTGCCCAGCAGCTTGTCGAAGTACGGCTTCTGCGCGTCAGTCAGCAACGCGGCTTCTTCGTAGTTCGCGGAAATGTTCGGCAAGCCATCCAGGATGTACATCGGATTTTCGTTGCCATAGACGCCCAAGCGGATTTCACCGGCCTGGATCTGCCCGGCTTGCACGGCGCGCTTGATGGCGTCGTGCTTGACCAGCGTGTCGTTGGAGCGCAAGTCCACCTTTAGCCGGCCTTGGCTTTCGGTTTCGACTTCCTTGATGAACTGACGAATGTTTTGCGTGAAGAAACTGCTTTCCGGATAACCGGAAGCCATGGTCCAGGTCGTGGCGGCAGAGGCCGCAACCATCGGGCAGGCGCAGGCCGCCGTCACCAAGAGCTTGCGTAAGAACTGCATGGAAATCCCCTTGTAGTGGTCTGACGAAGATACTGTTTCCAAGCTGCCGTTTAGCGCGCTGAACGCGACTCGCAATTCATTGTATTCATACAGGTGCCGTCATACAACTCAAAATTACGGCCTCCAAGATGGTGCAGTTTTAGGCACTTATGCCCTGTATTTAGCCCATATATAGTGCACATTGGCAGCATAATGGCGCATTGGCGCACCACCATGAACGGCATGCCCAGGCATAGGGATTACACGCACCCATATGACAACCTTGGGCCACCTACAATGCGAGACATCCGCCTTACCCAGACGGAAGGTTCGCCCCTCGATCCAACACGGAATCCGCGATTTGAACAACACGCCCAAGAAGCCCCGCACACGCTTGACTGACGTCGTGATCCAGACGCTATCCGAACGGCTGGATACGCAGGTTTACCGGCCCGGGCAACGGCTGCCTTCCGAGCAGGCGCTGTGCAAGGAATTAAAGGTTAGCCGCACCGTTATCCGCGAAGCCATGGCGTCGCTGCGTTTGGGCGGCCGGGTGGTCAGCAGCCCCGGGCTGGGGGTGTTCGTTACGGAAGATCATGACCCGCCCATCAGCTTCGACATCCAGCCCCCGGCGGACAGCCGCTGGGCGCTGCACATCATGGAAGTGCGGGTCGGCCTTGAAGTGGAAGCCGCTGGGCTGGCCGCAGAACGCCGCACGCCGGCCAATATGGCCGATATCGTCCAGGCCTTCGACGAGTTCAATGCCGCCGAAAGCGACCGCGCCGCTGCCGTGCAGGCAGACTTCAATTTCCATCTGGCGATTGCGCGCGCATCGAACAACCCCCACTTCGCACATCTGCTTGAATCCGCGGTCAAAGACGTCATGCTGGATCTGAAGATCAAGCACGGCGGCAAGTCTGAACAAGAGCTGCGCGACTATGAAAAACGCACCGCGCGCGAGCACGGCGTGATCATGGCCGCCATTATGCGTGGCGACCCGGGCGCCGCGCGGGCCGCTATGGCGCGGCACCTTGGGGAAAGCGTGGCGCGCTATCGCAAGCAGTTGGCGGCCAAGCGCTGAAGCCCCGCACCCGACACCCCTGAAAACGGCCGCAAGGCTGTTTTTTTTCGGCTGCCGGAAAATCCCTGATTGACCACCTGTATGACAACCCCCATCATACGTATCGCCGCTTTAGTGTCTGCTCTTGCCATCCAGCCCGGGAATCTCGCACCCGGCGCCATGGCCGTATTTCCTTGTTTTCCCAGGAGAAAGCAGTGTCAACACCGCAACAGAAAGCACGCGTGGGGGTCGATATCGGGGGCACCTTCACCGATGTGGCTCTTGAAATCGCCGGCAAGCTGTATTCAACAAAAGTTCTGACGGACTACGAAGCGCCCGAGCGCGCCATCGTCCAGGGGCTGCGCGACGTGGCCAAAGACGCCAGCATCGCCTTGTCGGACATCGGCATCATCATCCACGGCACCACGCTGGCCACCAACGCCCTGATCGAACGGCGCGGCGCGCACACCGCCTTCATCACGACCGAAGGCTTTCGCGACGTGCTGGAAATGCGCTCGGAAAGCCGCTTCGAACAATATGACCTGGACATCAAGCTGCCCCCGGCGCTGATCGACAGGCGCGACCGCCTGACGCTGCGCGAACGCATCGACGCCGCCGGCGGTGTGCTGATCGCCCCGTCGGATGCCGACATGCAAGCACTGGCCGAGCAAATTGAAGCCGGCGGCTACGACAGCGTGGCCATCGGTTTCATCCACGCCTATGTGAACGACGCGCACGAACAGCGCATGCGCGAGGTGCTCAGCCGCCGCCTGCCGGATGTGTCGATTTCGATCTCGTCCGAAGTCTCGCCCCAGCTGCGTGAATTCGAACGCTTCAACACCGTCTGCGCCAACGCTTACGTGCGCCCGCTGATGCAGTCCTACCTGGACCGTCTGGTGAAGAAGATTCATGAGGCCGGCGCCGATTGCCCCGTCTTCATCATGCACTCTGGCGGCGGCATCATTTCAGTGGACAGCGCATCGCGCTTTCCCGTGCGGCTGGTGGAATCCGGCCCCGCCGGCGGCGCGATTTTCGCGGCGCACATCGCCGCGCGCTACGCGCTGGATTCTGTGCTGTCCTTCGACATGGGCGGCACCACCGCCAAGATCTGCCTGATCGACGAGCAAACGCCCAAGACCGCCAATACGTTCGAAGTCGCGCGCACCTACCGCTTCAAGAAAGGCAGCGGCATGCCGATTTCCATTCCGGTTGTGGAAATGGTGGAGATTGGCGCGGGCGGCGGGTCGATTGCCGGGCTGGACGTCATGCGGCAAATTCGCGTCGGCCCGCATAGCGCAGGGTCCGAACCCGGCCCCGCCTGCTACCGCCGCGGGGGCAAACTGCCCACCGTCACCGATGCTGACTTGCTGCTCGGCCGCCTGGACCCCGACAATTTCGCGGGCGGGTCGATCTCGCTATCCACCGAATTCGCCCAGACTGCGGTGCTGAATGAAGTCGCGCAGCCGCTTGAACTCTCGGCGCAAGACGGCGCCTACGGCATCGCCGAAGTCGTTGACGAGAACATGAGCAACGCGGCGCGCGTGCACACCGTGGAAAGCGGCCGCGAAATTTCCAAGTACACAATGATCACCTTTGGCGGCGCAGGCCCGCTGCACGCAGCGCGCTTGTGCGAGAAAACCGGCATCGACCGCTTCCTGGTGCCGCCCGGCGCGGGCGTGGGCTCCGCCATTGGCTTCTTGCGTTCGCCGTTTGGCTATGAAAGCGTACGCAGCGCCAACTTCCGGCTGACCCGCTTTGATTGCGCCGCCGTCAACCACCTGCTGGCGCAATTGCAGGACGAAGCGATGACCTTCGCGCTGCAAGGCGATTCACGCGAGACGCCGGTTGTCGAAGCGAAGGTCTATATGCGCTATGTGGGCCAGGGCTGGGAAATTCCCGTGATGCTGCGCACGACGCAGTTCTCGGAGCAAGACGTGGCACAACTGCGTGACGACTTCGAAGCCGCGTATACCCGCTACTTCGGGCGCCCAATTGACGGGCTGGATATCGAAGCCATCAGCTGGGCCGTCAAAGCCAGCTCGCCGCTGCCGCCCGTGCAGCGCCTGACGCTGGTCAAGGCCAATGCCGACGCGCCCGCCGTGGGGCAGCGCCGCATCTTTGACGCGAAGCTGCGCGAAATGGTCGATGCGGCCATCATCGAGCGCGAAGGCCTGGCGGCCGGCGCGCGTATCGCGGGGCCGGCGATTGTGGTGGAACGTGAAACGTCCACGCTGATCACGTCGTCTTTCGAAGCCATCGTCCAAGCCGACGGCTGCCTGCTCGTGTCGAGCAAGCGCGCCGCCGCCACCGCTTAAGGAGCCGGCCATGAGCACCGACAACCTGAAGAACATCCACATGCAAGTCATGTGGAACCGCCTGATCTCGGTCGTGGAAGAACAAGCCCTGGCGCTGATCCGCACCGCATTCAGCACCAGCGTGCGCGAAGCGGGCGACTTGTCCGCGGGCATTTTCGACCAACAGGGGCGCATGCTGGCCCAAGCCGTCACTGGCACGCCGGGCCACGTCAACACGATGGCCGACGCCGTGCCCACCTTCATTGCCGACATCGGCCCGGAGAACATCTTCGAAGGCGACGTCTACCTGACCAACGACCCCTGGAAAGGCACGGGCCACCTGCACGACTTCACCGTCGTCACGCCGTCGTTTCGTGATGGACAGCTGATTGGCTACTTCGCCGCCACGGCGCACGTGGTCGACGTGGGCGGACGCGGCTTCGGCCCGGATGCGCGCGAAGTCTACGAGGAAGGCATTTGCGTGCCGATCATGAAGTTCGCCGTGCGTGGCGACATCAATCGCGATCTGGTCAACATTCTGCGCAACAACGTGCGCGAATCCGACAAGGTGGTGGGCGACCTGTACGCCCTGGCCGCGTGCAACGACACCGGCCATCGCCGCCTGATGGAGATGATGGACGAGTTCGAGCTGAGCGATCTGGAAGGCATCGGCGGCTTCATCCTGGAACGCAGTCTGGCCGCCACACTGGAACGCATCGCGGCGCTGCCGCGCGGCAAGTACAAAAACGAAATGACCTTGGACGGCTACGACCAGCCGGTGACGTTGAAGGTGGAACTGGAGGTAGGCAGCGACGGCCTGCTGGCTGATTTTGCCGGCACGTCGCCCGCCAGCACGTATGGCATCAACGTGCCGCTGGCCTACGCCAAGGCCTACGCGTGCTACGGCTTGAAATGCGTGATTGCCCCCGAGGTGCCCAACAACACCGCATCGCTCGCGCCGTTCTCGGTGGCCGCCCCCGAAGGTTGCATCTTGAATGCGCAGCGCCCCAGCCCGGTCGCCGTGCGCCACGTGCTGGGCCACTTTGTGCCCGATCTGGTACTGGGCGCCCTGCACCACTTCCTGCCGGAACGCATACCCGCCGAGGGCTCGGGCGCGCTGTGGAACCTGCACGTCAGCGCGCGCCCCGCACAAGCCGATTCCGGTTTGCCGCCCGCCGAAATTCTGATGTTCAACAGCGGCGGCACGGGGGCACGCCCGACGCTGGACGGCCTGTCGTCCACCGCGTTTCCCAGCGGCGTACACGCCATGTCGGCCGAAGCCACCGAACAGACCGGCCCGATTGTCGTCTGGCGCAAGGAACTGCGTGAACACTCCAGCGGCGCCGGCCAATACCGCGGCGGCTTGGGCCAGGTGATGGAACTGGGCCCGCGCGAAGGCTACGTCTTCCGCTTCAACGCCATGTTCGACCGCATCGGCAACCCCGCACGCGGCCGCGCCGGCGGCTTGTCAGGCGAACCGGGCAAGGTGTCGCTGAGCGACGGCACGGTGTTGCGCGGCAAAGGCACGCAGCATGTGCCGCCCGGCGAGCGCCTGGTGCTGGAACTTCCTGGCGGAGGCGGCTTCGGCGCGCCCGCCAAGCGGGACCGAGATGCGTTGCGCCATGACCTGGCCAATGGCTACATCGACGAAGCGGGCCTGCTGAAGCACTACGGCTTGACGCCCGAACAGCTCAACACCGAGGCAACCCAATGAAGTATGAGAATCAACGAACCCGGGATCTGCCGACCTCGCCCAGCATGGCGGTGTCAACGCGGGCCCGCGCGCTACGCGCGGAAGGCCGCAAGATCATCGACTTAAGCGTCGGCGAACCCGACTTCAACACGCCAGACCACATTCAGCACGCCGCCACCGAGGCCATGCGCCAGGGCTGGACGCGCTATACCGTGCCTGCCGGCAGCCCGGAGCTGCGCGCCGCCATCGTCCGCAAGTTCAAGCGGGAAAACGGGCTGGACTATGCGGCGGATGAAATCACGGTGGCCAATGGCGCCAAGCAACTGCTGTTCAACGCCTGGCTCGCCACCCTGGAAGCCGGCGACGAAGTCGTGATTCCCGCGCCGTACTGGGTGTCGTACAGCGACATGGTCAGCCTGCACGGCGGTGTGCCCGTCGTGCTGCCCTGCCCGCCTTCGCAAGGCTTCAAGCTGACGCCCGCCCAATTGGAAGCGGCCATCACGCCGCGCACGCGCTGGTTCATTCTGAATTCGCCGTGCAACCCGACGGGTGCGTTATATAGCGAAGCCGAGCTGCAAGCGCTGGGCCGCGTGCTTGATGCGCACCCGGACGTGCTGATCATCTCTGACGAAATCTATGAGCATGTGCTGTTAAGCGATGCGCCCTTCGTGTCGTTCGGGAAAGCATGCCCACAATTGCGCGCGCGGCTGTTGATCATCAACGGGGTGTCCAAAGCCTACGCGATGACCGGCTGGCGTTTAGGCTATGCGGCCGGCCCGCGCGGGCTGATCGCGGCGTTGAACAAGCTGGAGTCGCAAAGCACCACCAGCGCCAGCGGCGTGTCGCAAGCCGCGGCCATCCAGGCGCTGGACGGCCCGCAGGACTTCGTCACCACCAGCCGTGCCGAATATCAGGCGCGCGGCGAACTGACCGTTGCGGGGCTGCGCCGTATCAACGGGCTGACGCTGGCGCAGGCGCCGCTGGGCGCGTTCTATGCGTATCCCGAATGTTCGGCCCTGATCGGCAAGAAGACGCCTGACGGCAAGGTGCTGCACACGGATGTGGACGTGGCGACGTATCTGCTGGAAAGCGGTGGCGTGGCGGTGGTGCCGGGCGCGGCGTTCGGCATGTCGCCCTACTTCCGCCTGTCGTTCGCCGCCAGCCGTGAAGCCTTATCCGAGGCGTTGGCGGCCATCGAAACGGCGGTGAAGGCGTTGCAGCCTGCCTGACGCGTATCGTCGCGGCCCTCAGGCAAAAGCCCTGTATCCATCGAGATACAGGGCTTTTTCATATGCGCGAGCGCATTACTTCACGTGTTGCAGGAAATCCTTCAAGCGCTGGCTGGGCGGATTGCTAAGCAGTTCGGCAGGCGGGCCATCGTGCGCAATCTTGCCCGCATCGATAAAGATCAAGCGGCTGCCCACCTTGCGGGCAAATTCCATTTCATGCGTGACGACGACCATCGTCATGCCTTCTTCCGCCAGGTCGCGCATCACCTTCAGCACTTCGTGGCGCAATTCCGGGTCCAGCGCCGACGTGGGTTCATCGAACAGCATCAGTTTGGGCTTGATGGCCAGCGCCCGGGCAATGGCCACGCGCTGCTGCTGCCCGCCGGAAAGTTCGGCCGGATAGTGGTTCATGCGTTCGGCCAAGCCCACCTTGTTCAGCAGCGCCTTGGCCAGCTCGCGGGATTCGTCGCGCCCTTGTCCGCGCGTGTGCACGGGGCCGAACATGACGTTTTCCAACGCGGTCATCTGCGGGAACAGGTTGAACTGCTGAAACACCATGCCCGCTTCACGGCGGATCTCGCGCACTTGCGCGGCATCGCCCTTGACGCTCAGGCCGTCGACCAGCAAGTCGCCATCATTGATGGTTTCAAGCACGTTGATGCAACGCAGGAAGGTGGATTTGCCGGACCCCGAGGGGCCGACCACCACCACGACTTCGCCCGCATCGATGTTCAGCGAAATGCCGTTCAGCACCATGGACTCGCCGAAGTGCTTGGTGACGTTGTGAAATTCAACCATGCTCATAGTATGCGCATCCTCTTTTCCACCAGGTGCAGGCTCAACGCCATCAGCCCCGTCAGGATCAGGTAGATGATCGCGACAGCGGACCAGATTTCAACGGCGCGAAAGTTGCTGGCCATGATTTCCTGGCCCTGACGCGTCAGCTCGGCCACGCCGATCACGATGAACAGCGAGGAATCTTTCAGGCTGATGATGCACTGGTTGCCCAGCGGCGGGATCATGCGGCGAAACGCCACCGGCCCGATGATATGGAACAGGATCTTGTGAAAGGGAAGCCCCATCGCCTGCCCGGCTTCCTTCAAGCCCTTGTGCACGGACAGCAGCGCGCCGCGCACGATTTCGGAAATGTAGGCGCCCGAATTGATGATGAGGGTAACGATGGCGGCCCATTCCGCATCCACGCGTATGTTGGCCAAGAGCGGCAAGGCGAAGTAGATGAACATCACCTGCACGACGATCGGCGTGCCACGGATGATCGCCACATAGACCTGCGCGATGCCCGACAAGATGGGGTGCCCGTAAGCGCGAGTGACGCCCGACAGCGCCCCCAATAGAAAGCCGCCGAACAAACCCCAGAACGTGATCTTGATGGTCATCAGCGTACCCTCAAGCAGATTGGGTAACGCGCCTTCAATTACGGTCCAGTCAAACTCCACGATTCCCCCTCTGGCGCCATTGCGCCTTGCAATGGCGGGACCATCCACCGGACGGCCCCGAATGCACAGCAGAATCCGTCAGCTTACGGCTTCTTGCCGAACCACTTTTCGTAGATGGCGTCGTACTGGCCGTTGGCCTTCAGGGTGGCCAGCGCCTTGTTCACTTGCGGAACGAGTTCGCTGCCCTTGGGGAAAGCGATGCCGTAGAAGTCGCCGCTCTTGACCGAGCCCACCACCTTCACGCGGCCCTTGCCCGCCGTATTGGCGTAGTACTGGACGTTGGGCGTGTCGTGCACGGCGGCATCGACGCGGCCGGTGGCCAGTTCAAGGTAGGCGTTGTCGATGTTCGGGAACAGCTTGAGCTTGGCGTCCGGCACCTGGGCCTTCAGGAAGTCGACCGTGGCGGTGCCGGTCTTGACGGCGACCGTCTTGCCGGAGAGCGACTTGGCGTCTTTGATGTCGGTGTTCTTGTCGCCGACCAGAATGGCCAGCCCGCTTTCGTAGTACGGGTCAGAGAAGTCGATGACCTTCTTGCGGTCGTCGCGAATCGTGATGCCCGCCAGCGCGGCGTCGATGTTCTTCGTTTGCAGGCCGGGGATGATGCCGTTGAAGTCCATCGGCTGAAGCTTGTACTTCAGGTTGAGTTCCTTGGCGACCGCTGCCCAGAGATCAATGTCGAACCCCACATAGGTATTACCCTGCTTGAATTCGAACGGCACGAAAGCGGTATCGGTGGCCACCACCAATTCCTTGCCTTGGGCCTGGGCGCCGGAGGCGGCGCCAAACATGGCCACGGACAGGCCGACCAAGGCGGCGGCGACTTTACGTTTGATCATGAAACTCTCCTCTTGGGGACCGTCCGGCACCCCGGGGTTGTTGTAGGGGCATGATTCCTGGGCTGCGCCGGGGTCTCCGGTGCAACTTACTGGCGATCTTACTGCATCCGTCCCCACCCGGCAGAGCTTAGAAAAATTACAATCCCCATGACACCCCGGAGAATCCCCATGCCCTACAAATATGTACGCATTGCCGGAAACCGGCGTCAGGTGGGTCAGGCGCTGGGCAAGTTGGCGCGGCCGCTGATGTCGGTGTATTTGAATCAAAGCAGCACGTGGGATGCGCTGCGACGCTGGCGCGGCCACCCTTATGTGGCCGAACTGGGCCAGCAGGCGCAAGCCGCGCTGCCAGAGATCTGGGAAGAACTCGAAGGGCTGGCCGACGGCTTACGCATGCCGATCGAAGACGTGCTGCTGTGGAACTGCCGGGGCGACTTGCTGCACAGCACCACAGACGGCTGCACCACCGTGGCATTGAAAGCGGCGGACGGCTCCCGCTGGATCGGCCACAACGAAGACGGCGATCCGTATCTGTATGGCCGCTGCCACCTGGTGGACGTGGCGCTGGAAGACGGGCCCGGCTATCTCAGCTTCTATTACCCGGGTTCATTGCCCGGCCATACGTTCGGCGCCAACCGCGCCGGTCTCGTTCAAACCATCAACAACCTGCGCACGCGGCAACGCCATCCCGGCGTGCCGCGCATGTTTTTGGCGCGCGCGGTGTTGGACTGCACGACGCTGGATCAGGCGATTTCGCTATTGCAGGATCTGCCACATTCAGGGGGGTTTCATCACACCTTGGGCAGCGCGACAGAGCCGCGATTGATCAGCGCCGAAGTCACGCCCGGCAGTGTGTCGGTGCTGGAAATCGGCACGCGGTATGGGCATGCGAACCACATGGTGCATGGCAAGACCCGGGGGCAAGCGCAGATCATCACCGAATCGTCGCGTGAGCGGCAGAACCGGATCGAAGGGATCGTGGACGGGTGGTCGCCCGAAACGGGAAGCAGCGATTTGCTGGCGGCGCTGCACGATAAGTTGGGCGCGTTGCCCATCTTGCGTATGGACGAGAAGGACCCCGACGGCGAAAACACGCTGGCGACGGCGGTGTTCGAAATTCGGGATGAGGAAGTGACCTTGCGGGTATATGACCGCAAGACCATGGCCGATATCGCGCTGGATGTGATGTCGGACCCGGATTGAAAAGGCCCGCCTGATCAGACGGGCCTTTTGGTTGATGACCGCAAGCGACTGCGCGGATTACGCGGCGCCGTAGCCGCCGCCGCCCGGGGTTTCGATCACGAAGATGTCGCCCGGATGCAGTTGGGCGCTATCTTGCGGGCCCAGCTCCTGGACCGTGCCGTCAACGCGTTCGATCGTGTTGCGGCCCATCGCGCCGGGTTGCCCGCCCGCCAAACCGAACGGTGCGAAGCGGCGGTTGTTGGACAGGATGGCGGCCGTCATGTCTTCCAGGAAGCGAATGCGGCGCACACCGCCCTCGCCGCCCGGATACCGGCCGGCGCCGCCCGAGCCCTTGCGGATCTCGTAGGATTCCAGGCGCACCGGGAAACGGAACTCCAACACTTCGGGGTCCGTCAGGCGCGAATTCGTCATGTGGGCTTGCACCACCGACGTGCCAGCGAAACCTTCGTCATGCGGGCCTGCCGCGTCGATGCGCACCGGGCCTGCGCCCGTACCGCCCGAGATGGTTTCGTAGTACTGGTGGCGCGCGTTGCCGAACGTGAAGTTGTTCATCGTGCCCTGGCTGGCCGCCAGCACGCCCAGCGCGCCATACAGCGCGTTGACGATGCACATGGACGTTTCCACGTTGCCCGCCACCACCGAGGCCGGCGGGTTCGGGCGCAGCATCGAGCCTTCCGGCACGATGATGGACAGCGGCACCAGGCAACCATCGTTCAGCGGGATGTCGTCATTGACCATCGTGCGGAACACATACAACACCGCCGCCACGGCGATGGCGCCGGGTGCGTTGAAGTTGTTGTCCAGCTGCGCCGACGTGCCGGTGAAGTCCACCACCGCGCTGCGCGCCTGCGTATCCACGGTTACCGCCACACGAATCACCGCGCCGTTGTCCAGCGGGTACTCGTAGCTGCCGTCTTTCAGCACCGAGATGACGCGGCGCACGGCCTCTTCGGCGTTGTCTTGCACGTGGCCCATGTAGGCGCGCACCACATCCAGACCAAAGTGGTCGCACATGCGCAACAGCTCTTGCACGCCCTTCTCGTTGGCGGCGATCTGCGCGTGCATGTCGGCAATGTTCTGATCCGGATTGCGCGCGGGCCAGCGGCCCGAACCCAGAATGTCACGCGCGGCCTGGTCACGGAATTCGCCGTTCTTCACCAACTGGAAGTTGGTGAACAGCACGCCTTCGTCTTCCACCGTCTTGGAATCCGGCGGCATGGAGCCCGGTGTGGTGCCGCCGATATCGGCGTGATGGCCGCGCGAGCCCACATAGAACAGGATCTCGCGTCCGGCATGGTCGAACACCGGCGTGATGACGGTCACGTCAGGCAAGTGCGTGCCGCCGTGATACGGATCGTTCACCACGTACGCGTCGCCCGGCATCATGCGGCCGGCGTTGGCATTCATGACCGTGCGCACTGATTCGCCCATCGACCCCAAGTGCACCGGCATGTGCGGCGCGTTGGCGATCAGGCGGGCCTGGGCATCAAAGATGGCGCACGAGAAATCCAGGCGTTCCTTGATGTTGACCGAGTACGCCGTGTTCTGCAGGCGGTAACCCATCTGTTCAGCGATCGACATGAAGAGGTTGTTGAACACCTCGAGCATGACGGGGTCCGCCTGCGTACCGACCACACGGCGTTCGGCACGCTCTTCCACGCGGCGGATCACAAAGTGATCCTGCTGCGTCAATTCCGCCTGCCAGCCGGGTTCAACCACGGTCGTCTGGTTGGGCTCGGAAATGATGGCGGGGCCCGCCACCACGTCACCGCCCGCCATGTCTTCGCGCACATACAAGGGCGTGTCGCGCCACTCGCCCGCGCTGTACATGCTGACCACGCGGCGCGGCGCCAAGGCGCCCTCGCGGGTGCGCGAAACGCTGGTCTCGCTCACGCGCTCGCCGCCACCCGTGGCTTCCACCGAAATGGTTTCCACCACCAGTTCGCGGTTGGGCATCAGGAACGAATAGCGCTGGCGATAGGCGGATTCGAAGTCGCGGCGCGCCTGATCCAAATCGGAAAAGGCCACTTCCAGCGCCGTGTCCGTGCCGCGATACTTCAGATGCAGACGGCGCTGCACGCTGATGTCGGCTTCGGGCACGTGCTGACGGCGCAATTCGCCCACGGCCTGGCCGGCGAGCGTGTCCAGTTCGTCTTGCAACACGCCCATCAAGTCGGCGTCCAGCACCTTTTCAACGGTCTTCTGACGCATGTCCGTCTGGTCCGCCAAGCCCATGCCATAAGCAGACAACACGCCGCCCAGCGGATGCGCGAAGACGGTGGTCATGCCCAAGGCGTCGGCCACCAGGCAGGCGTGCTGCCCGCCCGCGCCGCCGAACACGGTCAGCGCATATTCAGTGACGTCGTGGCCGCGCTGCACCGAGATGCGCTTGATGGCCTCGGCCATGTTGCCCACGGCGATTTCCAGAAAGCCTTCGGCCAGTTGTTCCGGCGTCATTTCGCGGCCGGTGGCGGCGCGCACTTCGTCGGCCATCGCCGAGAAGCGTTCCACGACCGCATCACGGTCCAGCGCTTCATTGGCGTCGGGGCCGAAAACCTTCGGGAAGAAGTCGGGCTGGATCTTGCCCAACAGCACGTTGCAGTCGGTCACGGCGAGCGGGCCGCCACGGCGATAGCAGGCGGGGCCAGGGTTGGCGCCCGCCGAATCGGGGCCGACGCGCAAACGCGCGCCATCAAAATGCAGGATCGACCCGCCGCCCGCCGCCACCGTGTGAATGCTCATCATCGGTGCGCGCATGCGCACGCCTGCGACTTGCGTTTCGAATTCGCGTTCGAATTCGCCCGCGTAGTGCGATACGTCGGTAGACGTGCCGCCCATGTCAAAGCCGATCACCTTGGGGAACCCGGCGATTTCGCTGGTCCGCACCATGCCGACGATTCCGCCGGCCGGGCCAGACAGAATGGCATCCTTGCCGCGGAAGCGATGCGCGTCGGTCAGGCCGCCGCTGGATTGCATGAACATCAGGCGGATGCCCGGCAGTTCGCCCGCCACCTGGTCCACATAGCGCTTCAGAATGGGCGACAGGTACGCGTCGACCACCGTCGTGTCGCCACGCGACACGAACTTGATCAGGGGGCTGACCTCGTGCGAGGCCGACACCTGCGTGAAGCCCACTTCGCGTGCGATGCGGGCGGCGCGCTGTTCGTGCGCCGTGGCGTGCCAGGCGTGCATGAACACAATGGCAACCGCGCGGATGCCGCTGTCATAGGCCGACTGCATGCCGGCGCGCAGGCCCGCTTCGTCCAGGTCGCGGATGACTTCGCCATCGGCCGCCACCCGCTCATCGGCTTCAACGACCGACTCGTAGAGCATTTCGGGCAGCATGACGTTGCGGTCGAACAGGCGCGGCCGGTTCTGATACGCAATGCGCAGGCCGTCGCGAAAGCCACGCGTCGTCACCAGCAACGTGCGCTCGCCTTTGCGTTCCAGCAAGGCGTTGGTGGCAACCGTCGTGCCCATCTTTACGCATTCGACCAGTTCTGCAGGTACGGGCTCGCCCGGCGCCACGCCCAGCAGCTTGCGGATGCCGGCCACTGCCGCGTCACGGTACTGCTCGGGATTCTCGGACAGCATCTTCGCCGTCGTCGTCGTGCCATCGGGGCGGCGCGCCACGATGTCGGTAAAGGTACCCCCACGATCAATCCAGAATTGCCACTTCTTCATGCGTAGTCCTTGAGAACGAACGGCCACGACGCGTCGCGCCGCGGTCAGTTGCAGGTAAACGGGGCCGTGCCCGAATGGGAATCAGAGAGAGGTTGCCGCCCGGGCCGCCTGGTCGTACAGGCCGGACAATGCGCGCAAGGTGTGCGCCAGCTGGCGGCTGAAATCCAGCCCGCCCCCGCCCGGCCCGTCCAGGCCGGCAGTGAGGCATTGCTCGCGGATATCGCCATAGCGCTTCAGCACGGCGGCGCCTTCGGGCGTGACGCTGTAGAACACTTCCTTGCTGCTGCGTTCGCCCTTGACCACGCCCAGGCGCTCCAGCTTCTTCAGCGCGTAGCTGACGATGTGGGTGTCTTCGACGTTAAGGGTGAAGCAGATATCGGCCAGCTTCTTGGCGCGCTGCCGGTGATAGACGTGGTGAAACACCATCACGTCGGTGGGCGTCAGGTCGGGCAGCCCGGCCGCGGCCATGCAGCGCACGGTCCAGCGGTCAAAGGCATGGCTGGCGATCATCAGCCCGAATTCAACTTCGGAAAGATCGGGCGCGCTACCGCCCGCCAAGTGGGCGGACGAGGCAATCAACGTAGGGCTCATGACACGCTTTCGCCAAAATTATCTGAGCGAAATACTAATAATTTATGAATACTTCATCCATAAAAAATTAGTCGAAGACGGCCGAAATGCCCTCTTTCGAGGGAATACCCCTAGCGTTTTGAGGCGTTTGCGTGCGCTTAAGGCACCGACCAGCCCATCGGCAGGTTGGCGCCGATGAGCCAGCCCGCAATCGAGATGCGCGGCGCGATGTCGGGCATCGGGTCGCCCGGGCCGAACCAGCGCGCGTCCGCGATTTCGTCTTCCTGCACGCGGATATCGCCCGATACGTAGTCGGCGGTGAACGCCACCATCAGCGAATGCGGGAACGGCCACGACTGGCTGCCGAAGTATTGAAGGTTGCCGACCTTCAGGCCGACCTCTTCATAGACTTCGCGATGCACGGTCTGCTCGATGCTTTCGCCCGGTTCGACAAAACCCGCCAGCGCCGTGTAACGCGCCGTGGCGGTGGTGGTGTGCTTGGCAAGCAGAATGCTGTCGCCCTTGCGGATCAGCACCATCATCGCAGGCGAAATGCGCGGGTACGCCGAAAAGCCGCAAGACGGGCAACGCAGACAGAACTCGTGCGACACGCGTTCGGTGGGCGTGCCGCAAGCGCCGCAAAAGCGGTGCGTGCGCGCCCATTCCGAAATCTGATACGCCCGGCCCGCCAGCGCCATGCGTTCGTCGTCGAACACACCAAACAAGGAACGCAGCTTCTTGAATGCGTAACCCTCGGGCGCTTCGATGCCGGGCTCGACGTGCACGGTGCGGTACGGCGAATCCGGGGTCATGGACACACGTTGCAAGGCGGCGGGCGCCAAGCCGATGCGTTCGCACAACGCCGTATCCGGCAACACGCTGGACGCTTCTTCGACCAGCAACTCATCACGGCGGAAAACGAAATTCACAAGGGCCTCTGCACTGCGTTTTTGACTTCGCAATGTTAGAAGAAAAATGTGCGCTTGAATGTGTCCCCGCGAGGGTTACCGTGAACTTTGAACCTTCAACCAATGAACAACAGACGTTCCTAGGAATTACCCGTAAACACGCGATTTCCCGCGCCCTGTTACCGCACAGCAACATAGAATGTGACGGCTTTTCGGCAGCGCGTCACGCGCGCAGCAGTCTCTTTCGCAATGCCTATCGGGCACAACCCGTCTTCATCATTCGCAAAGAAGGACCCATCCATGTACAAGAAAATCTCGCTGCTGGCTGGCAGCATCATCCTGGCGTTCAGCGCGGGCGCACAGGCTCAAACCAAATGGGATCTGCCCAGTGCCTACCCGGCAAGCAACTTCCACGTTGAGAACCTGACGACCTTCATCAAGGACGTCGACACGCTGTCTGAAGGCAAGCTGAAGATTCAGCTGCACAACAACGCGTCCTTGTACAAGGCGCCGGAAATCAAGCGCGCCGTGCAAGGCAACCAGGCGCAGATCGGCGAAATCCTGCTGACCAACTTCGCCAACGAAGACCCGATCTACGAATTGGACGGCCTGCCCTTCCTGGCCACCGGCTACGAAGCGTCGTTCAAGCTGTATCAAGCGCAAAAGCCGTTTCTGGAAAAGAAGCTGGCCTCGCAAGGCATGACGCTGCTGTACGCCGTGGCGTGGCCGCCCCAGGGCATCTTCGCCAACAAGGACATCAAGCAGATCAGCGACATGAAGGGCCTGAAGTGGCGCGCATACAGCCCCGTCACGGCCAAGATTGCCGAACTGGTCGGCGCGCAACCGGTGACGGTGCAGCAGGCTGAATTGGCGCAGGCGCTGGCAACCGGCGTGATCGACTCGTACATGTCGTCGGCCTCCACCGGCTACGACACCAAGACCTACGAATACATCAAGAAGTTCTACGACACGCAGGCCTGGCTGCCCAAGAACGCCATCATCGTGAACAAGAAGGCCTTCGATGCGCTGGACCCCGCGACCCAAGCCGCCTTGAAGAAGGCCGCTGCGCAAGCCGAGGAACGCGGCTGGAAGCTGTCGCAGGACAAGAACAAGTGGTATCAGGAAGAGCTGGCCAAGAACGGCATGGAAACCATCAAGCCCACCGTGGAATTGAAGGAAGGCCTGTCAGTTATCGGCAAGCGCATGCTGGATGACTGGCTGAAGAAGGCAGGCGCCGACGGCCAAGCCATGATCGACGCCTATAAGAAGCAGTGATATCGCCATGCGCCGCTTTCTAGATGGTCTTTACGGCGCGGCCGGCCTGTTGGCCGGCTTGTGCACGATTGGCGTGCTGGTGTCGGTGCTGGCGGCGATCATCGCCCGCCAGCTCAGCTTCAACATTCCGGGCACCGACGCCTACGCCGGGTACTTCATGGCCGCCGCAGGCTTCCTGGCGCTGGCCAGCACGTTCAAGCACGGCGAACACATCCGCGTGACGCTGCTGTTGAATTCGCTGCCGGCCGCCGGTAGCCGCCGGCTGGACATTTTCGCCTTGGCGGTCGGCTGCCTGCTCGCCGCCGCCTTCGCCTTTTTCAGCGTCAAGCTGACGTATGACTCCTGGCTGTTCAACGACATCTCCACGTCCAACGACGCCACGCCGCTCTGGATTCCCCAGATCACGATGGCGGTGGGTACGGTGTTGTTCCTGATCGCTCTTATCGACGAACTGGTCCGGCGTTCGCGCGGCCTGTCCGCCGCTACTTCGCAGCAAACCCATGAATGAACTTCTCGTCATTACCCTATTGGTCGTCTCGATCTTTGCGCTGCTGGGCTGCGGAGTGTGGGTTGGCCTGACGCTGGCAGGCACGGCCTGGATTGGCATGGAGATTTTCTCCAGCCGTCCGGCGGGCGACGCCATGGCCGTCACGATCTGGGGCGCGTCGTCCAGCTGGACGCTGACCGCCCTTCCCTTGTTCCTGTGGATGGGCGAAATCCTGTTCCGCACCCGCTTGTCAGAGGATCTGTTCAAGGGCCTGGCGCCTTGGCTGAACCGCCTGCCCGGCCGGCTGCTGCACACGAACGTGATCGGCTGCGCCATTTTTGCGGCCGTGTCGGGCTCGTCAGCGGCCACTTGCGCAACGGTTGGCAAGATGACCATCCCCGAACTGACGCGCCGTGGCTACCCCGAGGATAAGATCCTGGGCACGCTGTCGGGCGCCGGCACGCTGGGGCTGCTGATTCCGCCATCGATCATCATGATCGTCTACGGCGTGGCGGCAGACGTGTCGATTGCCAAGCTCTTCATCGCCGGCATCGTGCCGGGCATTCTGCTTGCCTTGCTGTTCATGGGCTATATCGCGTGGTGGGCGATCCGCAACCCTGGCCAGGTGCCGAAGGCGGACCCCGGCATGTCGTTCATGCAGAAGCTGTCGCAATCGCGGCACCTGATTCCCGTGATGCTGCTGATTGGCGCCGTGCTGGGTTCCATCTATACCGGTATCGCCACCGCCACGGAAGCGGCGGCGGTGGGTGTGGTGGGTGCGCTGATCCTGTCCGGCCTGCAAGGCTCGCTGAACCTCTCAACGTTCAAACAATCGCTGCTGGGCGCGACGCGCCTGTACTGCATGATTGCGCTGATTCTGGCGGGTGCGCAGTTCCTGACGCTGGCGATGGGCTATATCGGCCTGCCGCGCGCGCTGGCGGAATGGATCGGCGGACTGGGCTTGTCGCAGTTCGGCCTGATCATGGCGCTGATGGTGTTCTTCATCGTGCTGGGCTGCTTCCTGGATGGCATTTCGATTGTCGTGCTGACCATGGGCGTGCTGCTGCCGACCGTGCAGGCGGCCGGTATCGACCTGATCTGGTTCGGCATCTTCATCGTTTTCGTGGTGGAAATGGCACAGATCACGCCGCCTGTCGGCTTCAACCTGTTCGTGCTGTCGGGCATGAGCGGACGCGAGCTGCCTTACATTGCGCGCGCCTCGCTGCCCATGTTTTTCCTGATGATTCTTGCCGTGCTGCTGCTTTATGTGGTGCCCGGCATTGCAACGTGGCTGCCTTTGCACATGACGCTGTAAAGCGCTTGGGCAACACCCACAAACCCCGGTCCTGGACCGGGGTTTTTTTTGGAACAATCGCGCCATTGTTCCGCACACGGCGCGGTTTTGAGGATCTGTAAACCAGGGAAAACGCCAAAAACAAATTGGTACTACACAACCCGTAACTTTTTTAGAATCCCCTGGCGCTAATCCGTTGCACCACTTTGGCGCAGTCGACCCTGCAATTACCGCTATTGGGCCTACGCTCCGGACCCCTCGCTTATTCAAAGCGTCGGTGCAAAGGCCCAGCGTCCGACGATCCGCCAGGCGCAACAGACCGGGCCACAAGCCTGGAGCAACCAAAAACAGCTACACAGGAGGAGTCTTCAGTGAAACGCATCACCCTTACGCTCGCCGCAGCCGGTCTCGGCTTGGCAGCCGGCGCCGCTTCCGCCGAAACCAGCGTCACGCTCTACGGCATTGCCGACGTCAGCATCCGCTACCTGAGCACCAGCGCCGGCAGCGTTGGCCAGGACGGCAGCCGCGTCTCGATGGAAAACGGTGCTATCTCCAACAGCCGTTGGGGCCTGCGCGGCTCGGAAGACCTGGGCAACGGCAACCGTGCCTTCTTCCGCCTGGAAAACGGCTTCAACATGCAGAACGGCAATTCGTCGGCCACCGGCAAGACGTTTGGCCGCCTGGCCTACGTTGGCCTGGACGGCGGCAACATCGGCCAGTTGACCTTGGGTCTGCAAAACACGCCGATGTTCGACCTGCTGGCCGACTACTTCGACCCGCTGACCGTCGGCAACTACGACCAGAACGCCTGGCTGCCCGCCGCCATGTCGCGCGTGCGCACCAACAACATGACCAAGTACGCCAACACCATTGGCGACCTGTCGCTGGCGTTGTCGTGGGCGAACGGCGAAAGCTGGGAAGACCACAAGGCCGGCCAGCAATACGGCGCCAGCCTGCGCTACATGGTCGGCAAGCTCGGCCTGGGCGCGGCGTACCAGCAGACCTATGACGGCGGCAATTCCGACCTGCGCCAGCGCGTGTGGAACTTGAACGCGTCCTACCAGTTCGATAGCGCCAAGGTGTTCGCCGGCTACTACAACGGCCGCGATGAAACGGGTTGGGTCAACGCCGTCATGGGCGGCACCACCACCGCCAGCCTGGACCGCAAAGACAACGGCTATTTCGCCGGCGTGACGTGGCAAGCCACCCCGCGCTGGGCCATCACCGGCGCCGGTTACTACGACCAAAGCAAGAACGTGGTCACCGACGGCGACAAGGGCAAGCGCTACGCGCTGGTTGCCGTGGCTGAGTACTCGCTGTCCAAGCGTTCGCAAGTCTATGGCACCGTGGACTGGAACAAGGTCAGCGATGCCGCCAGCGGCGAAATCGCCGGCAAGAGCAACCAGGTCGGCGCAGCCGTGGGCTTCCGCCACATCTTCTAAGACCTGCACGCATTGCGGCGAACCCCCGCCGCATAAAAAAAAGCCCATCGTGTTTGCGATGGGCTTTTTGCTTTCTACAGCATCGCCATGCGGCTGTTGATGAGGTCTGTCACCAGCATGTGGCCCGGCGCATGCGTGATGCAGAAGTCCGGGCGCACCGACGCCACCACCGATTGCGGCGTGACGCCGCAGGCCCAGAACACCGGCATTTCGCCTGGCCGGATCTCAACCGCATCCCCGTAGTCAGGGCGATTGATATCCGCAATGCCGATCAGTGACGGGTCACCGATGTGTACCGGCGCGCCGTGCACTGAGGGAAATCGCGACGTGACCTGAATGGCGCGAATGGCATCCGCCGCCTTCAACGGCCGCATCGACACCACCAGCGGGCCGCTGAAGGCGCCAGCGGGGTGCGTGGGGATATTGGTGCGGTACATGGGCACGTTGCTGCCCTGCTCGATGTGGCGCACCGGCAGGCCGTTGTCCAGCATCGCTTCTTCAAACGAGAACGAGCAGCCGATCAGGAACGACACCAAGTCATCACGCCAGATATCCCGCACGTCCGTGGGCTCGGCGATGAGCTCGCCATCCTTCCAGACGCGATAGCGCGGGATATCGGTACGGATATCGATGTCAGCGCCCAGCTCCGGCAGCGCCGGGTTGCCGGGTTCAGACATCGCCAACAACGGGCATGGCTTCGGGTTGCGCTGGCAGAAGTGCAGGAAATCTGCCGCGAGCGCGCGCGGCAGAATCGCCAGATTGGCCTGCACATGGCCGGGAGCCAGATTCGCGGTGGGTCCGGTCAGCAGCCCGCTGCGCGCGTCCAGACGCGCTTGGCGGGCCAGCTCAACACTATTGCGTACGACGTTGGCGGACACCATGACATTCCTTTTAACGTGCGGCCAGCAGGTCTTCCACTGCCTGGCCAATGGCCAGGACGCGGCGGTCGGCGCCATTGCTGGCGGCGATCATCAGACCGACCGGCGCGGTGCCTTCGGCATGGCACGGCAACGACAAGGCGCAACCATCCAGGAAGTTGATCAGCGTGGGGTTGCGCAGGATCAGGCCGTTGGCGGCGTAGTAGGCGTCATCGGATGCGGCCAAGTCCGCCACCGCCGGCGCCACGATGGGCGTCGTCGGCATGATCAGGGCGTCGTAGCCGGCAATGCGGTGATCCACCGCCGCCACCCACGCTTCGCGTGCGTCAAGCAAGTCCAGATAGTCGGCGGCGCTCATGTCCTGGCCGCGCATGATGCGCGACACCACGCGGGGGTCGTAGCGCTTGCCGGCGCGCGCGATCAGGCCGCGATGCCAGGCCCACGCTTCTGCGGCGGTGAAGCCGCCCTTGCTGTTGATGCTGCCCAGCTCGGCGAATTCGGGGATGGCGATTTCATCCACCAGCGCGCCCGCTTCCTTCAAGCGCGCGACCGTGGCGGCGAAGGTGTCCGCAACGTGCTTTTCCATGGCGTCCAGAGCCAGCGTGGTTGGCACTGCCAGGCGCAGGCCGCGCAGCGGCATGGCTTCCGGCACCGGGCCGCCGTCGCCCGACAGAATGGCGTCCAGCTCGGCGCAGCAGCGCACGCTGGCGGCGATGGGGCCGATGGAATCCAGGTTGGCCGACAAGGGCAGCACGCCCGTCATGGACACGCGCCAGGCGCTGGGCTTGAAGCCCGTCAAGCCGCACAGCGCGGCCGGAATGCGCACCGAGCCGCCCGTATCCGAACCGATGCCGGCCGCGGCCATGCCGTCGGCGACAGACACGGCCGCGCCCGAGGACGAACCGCCGGGAATGCGGCCGGTCTTGCGGTCATAAGGATTGAGCGGCGTGCCGTAGTGCGGGTTGATGCCCAGGCCCGAATACGCGAATTCGGTCATGTTGGTGCGGCCGATGATGACGGCGCCCGCGGCGATCAAACGCTGCACGACTTCGGCATTGGCATCCGCCGCCGGTTCGCCTTCGCGGGCGACCGAACCGGCCATGGTGGTTTCGCCTTCGATGTCGAACAAGTCCTTGATGCTGATCGGCAAGCCTTCCACCGCCGAACGGACGATGCCGGCCGCGCGCAGGGTGTCGGAAGCGCGCGCCTGAGCCAACGCCGACTCGGCGTACAGCTTGGTGAACACGCGGGCGCCCTCGCCCGCTGCGTCTTGTGCGCGCGCCAGCGCAGCTTCGGTCAGCTCGACGGAGCTCGCGCGGCCCTCGCTCAGGGCCAAGGTCAGTTCATTCAAGGTCGAAACCATCATTGTCCTCGTGCCGACTTGCGGCGTAAAAGTGCGAACAGGCGCGCCCCCTGGGAACGCGCCGGGTGTTCAATGCCGTGCGCAATCAGAATCAGGCGACGACAGGCAGCGATTCCACATGATAGCGGTGGCTGATCGTGCGTTGGAGGCGCGGATCGAACAGTTCCATCGTGAAATCAGCCGCGGCGCGGATGCCGCCAATGGCGCCCACGGTGCCGCAGGTCATGCCCGCGCCTTGCGGCAGAACCGCTGCGCCGCCGGTGTAGCCGGCGATCAGGTCTTGCGGCGTGCGCAACGTGGACAGCGGGCCTTCCTGGTACAAGACCTTTTCGCCGTTTTCAACAATGTACGAACGGATGACCAATTCGTCCCAGTAGTCGGCCACGTCGGCCAAACGCCAGGCTTCGGTCGCGACCGGCTTCACGCAAACCTGCTTGGACATGGCGACGCTGACCGTCTCCAGCTTGCGGTCGGTGTGGTCGGACGCGATGCTGACGTACATTTCGCCGTCCACCGCGAACACAAAGGTTTCCACTTCGCCCGACGACTCTTCGCCCACGGCTTGCACGTGCTCGGCTTGCGTCAGCTGGTTGTCGGCGATGCGGTAGTACAGCGGCACGCTGGTCGGACGCGGCACGCCGATGGCGGCCAGTTCTTCGATGTGGTGCTCGATGGCGGCGATGTCGCGACCCGCCCAGCCGGCCACGATCAGCGTGTTGAAGTCCACTTCCACTTGACGGGGATTGGCGTCGTTGAGATTGAATACGGCTTTCATATCAGTCCTGCGAATTTACGGGTGGAAAACGGTGCGGCCGCATGGGGCCGCACCCAAATCAAGCAAACAAAGATCAGCCAAAGGCGCGCGGCAGCCACAGCGCCAGATCAGGCCAGAACGCCAGCAGAGCCAGCATCACAAACATGGCGGCTACGAACGGCAGGCTGCCGACGATGACGGCGCTCATGGAACCGGCCTTGCGCAGGCTCTGCACCACGAACAGGTTTAGGCCCACGGGCGGGGTGATCAACGCGGCTTCAACCAGGATGATGATCACGATGCCGAGCCAGATCGGGTCGTAGCCCAGCGCGATCATGATGGGTGCCACGATGGGAATCGTCGTGATCATCATGGACAGCGTTTCCATGAAGCAGCCCAGCACCAGGTAGAAAATCACCACGATCAGCAGCATCCAGCCCGGCGACAGGCCCAGGCCGGTGATGGATTGCGTCAGCGCATCCGTCAGGCCGGTGGCCGACATGACAAAGTTCAGGAAGCTGGCCGCGATGACGATCAGCATGATCATCGCCGTGGAACGCATCGTGCCTTCCATTACTTCGCGCAGCATGTTCCAGGTCAAGCGCCGGAACCAGGCCGCGAGGATGAACGCGCCCAACACGCCCAACGCAGCCGCTTCCGTCGGCGTGGCCAGGCCCGCGTAGATGGAACCCACGACCAGGAAGAAGATCCCCATCGGCGGCGCCAAGTGCACCAGGCTGGCGAAGCGTTGGCCCCACGTCGCATGAATCTTCTTGCCGCCCCAGGACGGCTTGGCCACGCAAGCGATAACCACCGTCAACATGAACAACGCGGCCATGGCAAAGCCCGGGATGATGCCCGCCAGGTACAGCTTGGGCACCGACGAGTTCGTCAGCACGCCATAGATGACCAGGTTGATCGACGGCGGAATCAGGATGCCCAGCGTGCCGCCCGCGGCCAAACTGCCCAGGAACAGCGGCTCGTTGTAGCCATACTTGCGGATCTGCGGAATGGCGACGGTACCGACCGTGGCCGCGGTGGCCACGCTGGAACCGGAGGTGGCCGAGAACAGCGTCGAAGCGCCGATGTTGGCGTGCATCAGCCCGCCCGGCAGCCACGACAGCCACAGGCTCATCGCGCCATACATGCGTTCAGCAAAGCCAGCGCGCAGCAGCACTTCGCCCAGCATGATGAACAGCGGAATCGCCACCAGCAGGAACTCGTTATTCGAGCTCCAGGAGATTTCACCGATGGCGCGCGACAGCGGCAGCATCGAGAACAGCGGGTCCAGGATCAGACCCAACACGCCAAGCGCCGCGCCCACGGGAATGGACAGGCCGATCAGCACCAGCAACAACGTCAATGCGGTGGAAATCATGCCGCTTCTCCCTTCACCATGCGCTCGCCTGCGGCGGCTTCTTCGTCAGCTTCTTCCTGCGCGGAACGCACGCCGCAGATTTGCTTGACCAGTTCGATGTCACCCGTGACCAGCGCGGCCGACGCACGCGCCAGCATCAACGCCACGGTGATGCACATCCAGGCCAGGCCCAGCATCCACAAGCCCTGCGGAATCCACAACGGGGTCGCAAGCGGCGTGTTGGCCGCGGACTTCTGCATCCATGAGGTTTGCACCACGTCGTAGGCGTAGTAGGTCAGGAACACCATGAAGACGGCCATGGCGACCATGGAAATCCAATCCAGCACAGCCGACAGGCGCACCGGCAAATATTGGTAAAGCACGTCAACGCGCACGTTGGCGCGCTGCAAGGTGGCGAACGCCAAGGCCCACGAGGTACTGATGGCGAAGGCGTAGCTGGACAATTCGTCCGCGCCGCCGGTGTTGAAGCCCAGGAACTTGCGGGCCAGAACGTCAAAGGAGATCAGCAGCACGCTGGCCACCGTCAAGGCGCCGCCGGCCCAGACGGCTGCGCGCGAAAAACTTTCGGCGCGCCGCAACAGGCCGCCCAGCAGGCGGAAGTGTTCGGTTTGGGTCATGAGTGGAACCTCTGCGGACATAAGCCCGGAATTGGACATCAGCCCTTGATTGGACTAAGCCCCTAATGACAAGCCAGACAACGCGCCGCCGCAAAAGACGGCGGCGCGCTGTGACGCTTACTTGCTGGCGGTCAGGCCCAGCGTCTTGCCAATGGTGGCGTTGAAGTCTTTCACGCACTGGGCCGAGCAACGGGCGGCCCACTTCGGCAGCACGGCTTCGTTGGCAATCTTCTTCAACAGCGCACGGTCGGCGTCCGACGGCTGAACCAACACCATCTTGCCCTTGACCGGGAACGGGCAAGCGGCAGCGCCCGTGTTGCAGTCATAGCCTTCCTGCGTCTGGCGCGCGGCGCCTTCCCAGATGTTGTCGACCAGCGTCTTCACGTTGGCTTGCAGGAACGTGCGCACGGCGGGGTCCAGCTTGTCCCAGGCCTTCTGGTTGACGGCGTGGATCTGCTGGTTCCAGTTGATCGGCAGCGCAACCAGGTGCGTGGACACTTCGTACCACTTGGCCGAATAGCCCGACAGCGAACCCGTGATGGCGCAATCCACCACCTTGTTCTGCAAGGCCGGCACCACTTCACCGAAGGCCATCGTCACGCTGGAACCGCCCAGCGCTTCAACGAATTCGGCGGTGGTGCGGCTGCTGGTGCGAACCTTCTTGCCCTTGATGTCGGCCAGGCCCTTGATGTCTGCATTGCAGAACAGCACTTGCGCGGGATAGGTCGAAATGCCCAGCAGCTTGACGTTGTTGCCTTCGCCGTAGAGCTTGGCGTAGACGGGTTCGAATGCATCGGTGACGGCGCGCGCGGTCTTGACGTCCGGCGCCAGGCCGGCCAGGTCGATGGCTTCGTTGATGGGGTTGTCGCTGGCGAAGTACGACAAGGTGGCGGTGCCGAATTCGACCACGCCTTGCGACATCAGGCGCAGCAGCTCCGGCCCCTTCAGGCCCATTTCGTTGAAGCCCTTGATGTCGGCCGTGACCTGACCCTTGGACAGCTCAGGAATGGTCTTGGTCCAGAACGGCTTTTCGTAGTCGTTGTACGCGGTCAAGTTGGACAGGCCGCCCACGACCTTCAAGTGGGTCTTGGGCAGATCTTGTGCGTGGACGGCGCCGGCCAACAAGCTGGCAGCGACGGCGGCGAAAACAAGAGACTTCTTCATGGACAAAACTCCTGGCTGGCGGGATGGTCTATCGCGCGCGGGTTCCCGTTATCCTGGTCGCACGCGGGTGGAATGTGGGATTCAGGGACGGGAGTCAAGCGTTGGCCAATTCATGTTTTTCCCCCGCACTGTGTATCCAGGCGCTACTTATTGATATGACGCCATTGCATCGTCAGGGGCGGCCAGCGTCCAATCGTTAGTTGCGATGTGGGGGTATAAATTTTTCTTGGGTCTCGCCGGGCAGGCGGGGAGAAATTTCGCAAGACCCAGCATTGGCGCGGGTTGGCGGGCAGATGATGCTGCCATGCGCGACGGTGCTGCCCGATTGATTTGAACCTGCGACGCCCCCCGGCCAGGGGAAAACACCTAGAGCGGAATGCCGCCTTCGGCCTGCGCCGCGACCTTCTGCGCCATCTGCGCAATGATCCGAACCGCATGGCTGTCTGGCCCTTGCACCCACGTCGCCGTGAAATTCAGCTCGGGCAAGGGGTCGGCCTGAACTTGCAGGATGCGCAGTTCGCCCCGCGCAAGCTCCTTGCCCAGAAACACCGGCGCGATGACGCTGGTGCCGATGCAGTCCTGCGTCATACGCACCACCATCGACATCGACGCGCTGCCATACATGCGCGGCGACGTCACGCCCGCGCGCGTCAGCATGTCACGCACGACCCGGTACGGCGCGCTGTTGGACGGGTACGTGATGATGGGCAGCTTGCCGATACGTTCAAGCGTCAAGGGTTCAGGGCCCAGGTCCAGCGCGGGGCTGGCGACCCAGGCCAGCGGATAGCTGCACAGCGGCAGATTTTCCACGCGCGCCTCAAGCACCGGCCCCATCAGGAAAGCCAGGTCAATCTGGCGCGCCATCAGGTGCGGGCGCAGCACGTGCGTGGTGTCCACTTCAATTTCCAGCACCAGCGCCGGATAGGTGGAGTGGATCAATTCAATCAATGCGGGCAGCCACGTCTGCACGATGGTTTCCGCCACACCAATGCGCACCGTGCCTGTCATGACGTTTTGTTCGCGGGCCGCTTCGAACATATCGCGCCGCACTTGCAGCATGCGTTCGGCGTGGGACAGAAGCTCGTGACCCTTGGCCGTCAGTTTGACGCCGCGCGCCTCGCGTTCGAACAGCAACACGCCCAGATCGGCCTCAAGCGAGGCAATACGCTGCGACACCGCGGGCTGCGTGGTGTTGAGCTTATCCGAGGCCGCGCGGAAGCTGCCCAGGCGGGCGACCCAGAAAAAAGTCTCGATGTTGCGTAATTCGATCATTGATTGGTCTGTTTCCCCTGCGCGATGGGCGTATTATGGCAGCCGCCCATCCCCCCATCCAGGAGCTTGTCCATGTCCCCCGGTCGCCCGCAAGCCGCCGCGCCCGCCACCCGCGGTCCGCTCGTCGGAATTTTGCTGCTGGTGCTATCGATGTGGACGCTGTCGTGCCTGGACGCCAGCGGGAAATGGGTGATGAACGCAGGGGTGCCGCTGCTGGTGCTGTCCTGGTTCCGATACGTGGTGCATTTGATTCTGGTGCTGGCGCTGGTGCTGCCCGCCAAAGGCGTGAGCTTGCTGCGCAGCAATCGCCCGCGCGAACAACTGATACGCGGCGGCTCGATGTTCCTGGCCACGCTGATGTTCTTCACCACGCTTAGCTACATTCCGCAGGCCGAGGCCACGGCCATCAACTTTCTGGCGCCGCTGCTGGTGCTGTCGCTGGCGCCCTGGGTGTTGAAAGAGCCCGCCCGATTGTCGCGCTTCGTCGCGGCCGGCATTGCGTTCATTGGCGTGATCATCGTCATCCGGCCGGGCGGCGGCTTGCATCCTATTGGCACCATTTTCGGGCTGCTGACGGCCTGTTGCTTCGCCGCGCAATTCATTGCGACGCGACGGGTCGCGGGCGACGATCCGTTCACGTCGCTGATCTGGAGCGGCGCGGTGGGCACAGCCTGCCTGACGCTTACCCTGCCCTTCGTGCTGCCCGGCGCGTTACCGGTGCTGCAATCCTTGTCCGCCTTCGATTGGTTCCTGCTGATCTCTACCGGCGTCACGGGCGGCGTCGGGCATCTGTTCCAGATCGCCGCCTACCGGCGCGCACCCGCCTCCACGCTGGCGCCCTTCATCTACTTGCAGATCATCAGCGCGACATCCGTGGGCTGGCTGGTCTGGGACCATTTCCCCGACCCGCTGACCTGGCTGGGCATCGCCATCATCTGCGCCAGCGGCATCGGCATTGGTCTGGTGGAATGGCGCCGCAGCCTGGCAAGCGGTGCGGCCATCGCACGGCAAGCCGCCCGCTGAATCCACGGCGCCCCGCTACGGGCGGACGCGCCAGCGCGCTCGGGCGGCCTCCCGTACAATGCTCGTCGCTTTTTGCGCATCTGCGCATGGGCGTTCCCGGCATCTGGCAATTCCCCGAGCGAGGTCTTCATGATCATCAAGCCCCGTGTACGCGGCTTCATCTGCGTCACCACCCATCCCGTCGGCTGCGAAGCCAATGTCAACAACCAGATCGACTACGTCAAGGCGCAAGGTCCGATAGCCGGCGGCCCCAAGCGCGTGCTGGTGTTGGGCGCGTCGACCGGATATGGCTTGGCGGCGCGCATCAGCGCAGCGTTCGGCTGTGGCGCACAAACGCTGGGCGTGTTCTTCGAACGCCCGGCCGAAGCCACCAAGGCGGGCACGCCCGGCTGGTACAACAGCGCCGCCTTCCATCGCGCGGCCGACGCCGCCGGCCTGTATGCCAAGAGCATCAACGGCGACGCCTTCTCTGATGAGATCAAGCAAAAGACCATTGCCGCCATCAAGGCGGATCTGGGCCAGGTTGACCAGGTGATCTACAGCCTGGCCGCGCCGCGCCGCACGCACCCGACGACGGGCCAGGTCTTCAATTCCACGCTGAAACCCATCGGCCACGCCGTGAACCTGCGCGGCCTGGACACCGACCGCGAAGTGGTGAAAGAGTCTGTGCTGGAACCGGCCACGCAAGCCGAGATCGACGCCACCGTTGCCGTCATGGGCGGCGAAGACTGGCAAATGTGGATCGACGCGTTGCTTGAAGCCGGCGTGCTGGCCGAAGGCGCCACCACCACCGCCTTCACGTACCTGGGCGAAAAGATCACGCACGACATCTATTGGAATGGCTCGATCGGCGCCGCCAAGAAAGACCTGGACCAGAAGGTGTTGGACATCCGCGCCAAGCTGGCTGCACGCGGCGGCGACGCACGCGTGTCGGTGCTGAAAGCCGTGGTTACGCAAGCCAGCTCGGCCATCCCGATGATGCCGTTGTACCTGTCGTTGCTGTTCAAGGTAATGAAGGCGCAAGGCACGCACGAAGGCTGCATTGAACAGGTCTACGGCCTGTACAAAGACAGCCTATGCAGCGACACGCCCATCCTGGATGCGGACGGCCGCCTGCGCGCCGACTACAAGGAACTGGACCCGAGCGTGCAGGAACAAGTGCAGGCGCTGTGGAACCAGGTCACCAGCGACAACATCTATCAGCTGACCGATTTCGCCGGCTACAAGCAGGATTTTCTGCGCTTGTTCGGCTTTGAAATTGAAGGTGTGGATTACGAAGCGGATGTGGACCCGGCCGTTGAAATTCGCGGCCTGATCTAAGCGCTTGGCGCCAAGCGGGGGGATTGCCCCCCCGCATTTACCGCATCAGAGATATTCCAGCGTCACCACGCGGCGCTGCCGCTCGGGCGCGCCATTGGCGCCGGGTTCGGGGGTAAAGGTTTTGGTGCTGACCTTGACGACATTGTCACGCACCAAGGCCGGCTGGCCGGCGGGCGCCACGCAATTCACCTGAGGCATCGACCGGGCGGAGAGGCCCGTCGTACCCACCTGACAGCGGGTCTGCTCAACAATGGCGCCCACGAACCGGATGGTGCCTCCCGCGGCATTCGCTGCCAGCGGAACCCACATCGACACAGACAGCGTGGCGGCAATAACGGAGACGCGAATAGTCATGATCACTCCCAGTCGTTGGCAGAAAGACACAAATAAATGTCTTTCTTGTTAGTGATTACGGCTGGTTAGCGAACAACTTAAGTCATGCACGGCGGGCATGACCGTGCCGCTTCCATCAACGCTCCTTGCCGTAACCTTCGTACCTAACGATGTCAATCAGACTACGCTCAAGTTTTATTCGGATCAATCCGAAATTTATCTAAAAGCGCCGCTTACTTTGCGTCTTCTGTCCGAATCAGCGCCAGCAGCTGATCCAGTCCGCCTTCATCAATCGCGACATTGACTTCCTGTCGCACCGCCGGTTTGGCGTGATAACCCACGGACAAACCTGCTGCCCGCATCATGGGAAGATCGTTCGCGCCATCGCCCACGGCAATGGCGCGTTCCGGCCCGACGCCACGTTGTGCGCACACTTCCAACAACTTGCGGCGCTTTTCCTCGCCGTCGCAGATGTCGCCCCACGCTTGCGGCAACAGCTTTCCCGTCAAGCGTCCATCGACAATGTCGAGCACGTTGGCGCGTACATCGTCCAAGCCCAATCGCACACGCAAACGGTCGGTGAAACACGTGAAGCCGCCCGTCACGAGCAGGCACGTCAAGCCGGCCGCTTTGCATGCGGCGATCAACGTTTCAGCGCCTGGGTTGATGCGCACGCGCTGTTCGTAGACCTCATCCAGCAAGGCTTCAGGCATGCCGGCCAGCAACGCCACGCGGTCTCGCAGGCTTTGCTTGTAGTCGAAGATGTCGCCACGCATCGCGGCTTCGGTCAGGGCAGCCACTTCGGCCTTCTTGCCCATCAGGTCGGCCATTTCGTCCAGCGTCTCGATGGAGATCAGCGTGGAGTCCATGTCGAAGGCGATGACGGCGTAGTCGGACAATGCAAGCGGCGGCGTGATGCCACGCCACTGCACGCCGGGAATGGCAGAGGGAAACATGGGGGAGTCCTTTGTCTTTCAGGGATGAGCCAGGCCGTGCTGCTGCGCACACAGCCATGCGATGAACAATTGCGCCGACGCCGCCGCCGGGCCGTCCTGCCGGTAGAGCGCATGAATGCCGGCGTTGGGCAGGTGCGGCTGGGCAAAGAGCGGACGCAGGCGGTCCGCGCGGATATCGTCTTCCAGCAAGCACCACGGCGCCAACGCAATGCCCAGGTCATTCATGGCGGCCTGCATGCACAGAAATTGATGATCGAAGACCGGCCCTGGCAATTGCGCCGGCACATCCACCTTGGCCAACGCAAACCAACGCGGCCAGTGATCCATGCCGCCGGATATTTTCAACAGCGGATGCGCAAGGCAATCGGCCGGCGTGTTCAGCCGGTTGCGTTCAATGAAACGCGGCGACGCCACCGGCACATGGAAATCATCCAGGCAATGCACGCAAGCCAGTTCGGCGTGCGCCATGAAGCCATGGCGGATGAGCACATCGCTGCCGGTGTCACCCCCACGATCCAGAAACGGACGGGCCTGTGTGCTGAGCTGCACGTCGATACCAGGGTGCTGCGCCTGGAACGTCGACAGGCGCGGGATCAGCCACTTCATGGTCAGCGACGGCGTGGCGCACACGCGCAGCACGCCGCCATAGGCGGGCGACTTCAGCGCGGCGGTGGCGGCAGCGATGCGTTCCAGGCTGGCCTGCACTTCCGGGAAGTACGCTTGCGCGCACGGCAGCAGCGCAACGCCTCGCGCTTCGCGCGCGAACAGCGGCTGCCCCACATACTCTTCAAGAATGCGGATCTGCTGGCTGACGGCGCTATGCGTAATGCTCAGCTCGTCGGCGGCGGCGGTGAAGCTGCGCAAACGCGCCGCCGCTTCAAACACGCGCAACGCCTTCAATGGCGGCAGACTCGGCCCCGCCATCTCAGCGCGCGTCCGCCCGTGCGCCGGCGCGGCGCAAGCCTGTGCTGCTCTTATTCACGTTTACCCTTGTGATTTATGTATGGGCAGCGTGGCCATGCCGTCCGCGCCTGCCCTATTCTGTTCTGCCGCATTCTAGGGGATAGCGGCGGCGCCGACCTCTTAGAAAATCTAACGCCATGTCTTAAAAAACACTGCTGGTCGACCGCAACAGCCGTTCCTATGATGCCGGGAACCTAAGCAGGAACTGAATATGGCATCGATCACAGTAGACGGCATCGCCAAGACTTTCGGCGGGCAGCAGGTGTTGCGCAATCTGTCGCTGCACATTCCCGACGGCGCGTTCTATACGCTGCTTGGCCCCAGCGGTTGCGGCAAGACCACCTTGCTGCGTTGCATTGCGGGTTTCTACGCGCCGGATGGCGGCCGCCTGCTGTTCGATCAGGACGACGTGACGCATGTGTCCGCGCACCGCCGTGACATCGGCATGGTGTTCCAGGACTACGCCCTCTTCCCCGACAAGACCGCGTTTGACAACGTGGCGTATGGCTTGCGGGCGCGCGGCGTGGCGCGTGCAGAGCTCACGCGCCGCACCAACGAAGCGCTGGACAACGTGGGCCTGCTGGCGCTGGCTGACCGCTACCCCGCCCAGATGAGCGGCGGGCAGCGGCAACGCGTGGCGCTGGCGCGCGCACTGGTGATCCGGCCGCGCGTGCTGCTGATGGATGAGCCCCTGTCCAACCTGGACGCCAAGATGCGCCTGCAAATGCGCGACGTTATTCTGGACCTGGTGCGCGAAGCTGGCATTACCACCGTGTTCGTCACGCACGACCAGGAAGAGGCGCTGGCAATGTCAGACCGAATCGCCATCATGGACCACGGCAACATCGCGCAGTTGGGCACGCCCGAAGAACTGTACGGCACGCCGGTGAATGCGTATGTGGCTGACTTCATTGGTTCGGCCAACGTCATTCCCGTGCCCGCGCAAACGGGTCTTGCCGGCGCGCCGGATGGGCATGTGCGCTATGAATTGTGTGGCCTGGGGTTTGATGGCGTGCAAGGCAGCGCGCGCCTGGACGCCAATGGCGTGCTGATTGCCCGGCCCGAGGAACTGGCGCTGATGTCGCCCGCGCCTTACGTGCCCAACACGCTGCCTGGCAAGGTGCTGCGCCGCCAATACCTGGGCTTCAAGACCGCGTACCGCATCCTGTTGGACAGCGGCGCCGAGATTCGCGTGGAGCTGCATGCGGGCAACATGGTTGCGCAGTTCCAGCCGGGCGAAGCCGTGCAGGTGCTGATCCCCGCCGACAGCCGCGTCGTCAACGCCTGAGGACACGCACGCCATGAAAATCAAATGGTGGCCTTGGGGCATCCTGACCGCAATCAGCCTGGTGCTGCTGCTGTTCTTCGTGCTGTATCCGCTGGGCGTGCTGTTCAGCAACAGCATCACCGGCCAGGACGGCGGCTTTTCGCTGGAAGGCTTCAAAGCCCTGCTGGCCGATTCGCAATATCTGGAGGCCTTCGGCAATACGCTGATCCTGGGCTTGGCGGTTACCACCTGCACCGTGCTGGTGGGCGTGCCGTTCGCGTATCTGGTGGCGCGCTACGACTTTCCGCTGAAGAACCTGGTGGCGATCCTGCCCGTGCTGACCATCGTGATCCCCGAGATCATCGTGGGCCAGTCGTGGCTGCTAATCCTGGGCAACAACGGCTTGTTGACCAATCTGTTGGGCGACGCCGGCATTTCGCTGCCGTCGTTCTATGGCTGGACGGGCATGGTGTTTTCCATGACGCTCGTCTACTACACGTACATCTATCTGGGCGTGCTGGCCGCGCTGCGCGGCTTTGACGGGCAGCTGGAAGAAGCGGGCTTAAGCCTGGGCACCCCGCCGCTCTTGACCAAGCTGCGCGTGCTGGTGCCGGTGCTGCTGCCCGCCGTGCTGGTCAATGCGCTGGTGGTTTTCACGCTGGTGGTCGGCAACTTTGCGCTGGCGATGCTGCTGGGCAGCCGCGTGCCGCTCTTGTCGGTCATGACGTACAACACCTTCGTCAGCGAAATGGGCGGCAGCCCCACGCTGCAAAGCGCGATGTCGGTGGTGTCGATCGCCATCGTCGCCATCGTGCTGTTTTTTCAAAAGCGCGTGGTGGAACGCAAGGTCTACACCATGACGCAAGGGCGGGCGCCGGCCGCCGTGCGCGTGCGGTCATGGACCGCCGTGCTGTATGCGGGCGGCGTAGGCCTGGTGATTCTGGTGTCGATGCTGCCGCTCATCATCGTGTTCATTGCCGCGTTCACGAAGACCAGCGGACCCGTCATGCAATGGGGCCAATGGTCGCTGGCCAGCATGCAGCGCGCGGTGCATGGCGCGCCTGAACCGATCTTGAACTCGCTGAAGTTCGCCTCGCTGGCGACGGTGCTGGGCGTGGCGTTCGCGGTGCTGGTCAGCTATCTGACCATCAAGAAGCGCAGCGCCTTTACCCAGGTGCTGGACTACATCGTGGTGCTGCCGCTGACCATTTCCGGCACGGTGCTGGGCATTGCGCTGGTGCAAACCTTCAACACCGGCTGGCTGGTGCTGGCAGGCACCTCGGGAATCATGGTGCTGTGCTACACGGTGCGCCGTCTGCCGTTTGCGGTGCGCAACGCGTCGTCGGTGCTGTTCAACATTCCCGACTCCATCGAGGAAGCGTCGATCAGCCTGGGCGTGTCGCCGCTGATGACGTTCTTCAAGGTGATCCTGCCCGCCATGAAGGCGTCGATCATCTCGGCCGCCATCCTGATGTGGCTGACCACGATTTCCGAGCTGTCGGCGTCCATCGTGGCCTACAGCGGCGGCCTGGAAACCATGCCCATCGCCATCTTCCGCCAGGTTGACGGCGGCAGGCTCGGCATGGCCTCGGCCTATGGCGCGGCGCTGGTCACGGTGATCGTGCTGCCCATCATCGTGTCGGTCAAAGCATTCCGCATCAAGCTGTTCTCCGGCAAATAACCCTCTCGACCCAAAGGCTCATCATGCAACTCAAGCACCTGATTCAGACCAGCGTCCTGGCCGCCTCGCTCGCCGCTGGCGCCGCCCACGCCCAGAACGTCGTGCTGTACTCGTCGAACAACACGGAAACCATCGAGACCGCGCTGGATGCGGTGAAGAAGACGCAGCCGAAGCTGAACGTGCAGCCCGTCACCGGCGGCACGGGCACGATGATGAAGCGTATTGAAGCCGAATCGCAGAACCCGCGTGGCGACTTGTTCTGGAGCGGCGGCTTTGGCACGCTGGGCGCCTACCGCCAGCACCTGCAACCGTATCGCCCTGCCGATCTGGACAAGATCCCCGCCGAGTTCCGTGGCCCGGACGACCTGTGGGTGGGCACGAACGTGCACGTCATGGTGATGATGGTGAACGAGCGCCAGCTGAAAGGCCTGCCCGCGCCCGCCACGTGGTCGGACCTGATGCAGCCGCAATGGAAGAACAAGTTCGCCATCACGGACCCGTCCAAGAGCGGCACGGCCTACATGCTGGTGTATGGCTTGTATAAGCAGTTCGGCCAGGAAGGCCTGGACAAGATCGCGGCCAACGCCGTCATCACCGCATCGTCCGGCACCACCTACAAGGGCGTCGCGGCAGGCGAATACGCCGTGGGCATGACGCTGGAATATGCGGCGCAGGAATATGTGGCGGGCGGCCAGAAGGAGATCAAGCTCGTCTACCCGAGCGAAGGCAGCTACCTGGCGCCCGAAGGCATGTTCATCATCAAGGGCGCAAAGAACCTGGACGCGGCCAAGGCCTTGTACGACGGTCTGCTGAGCAAGGAATCGCAGGAAGCGCAGCTGGTGAAGAACTTCCGGCGCCCCACGCGTACGGACGTCGCCGTGGCCAGCCTGACCACGCTGCCTGATCTGGCGAAAGTGAAGATCTTCCCCGTCAGCCAGGAAGCGGCCGCTACCGATTATGAAGCGGTGGTTGCGGCCTGGAACCAGGCAGTGACGAAGTCGAAGTAATCAAGGCAGGACCACGAGCAGGCCGGCCGGAAGCGCAGGTCCGAAGCGTAGAGCCGACGGGCCGGCCAGCACGCATCAGTCGTTCTGAACCATCCGGCCCGCGGCCAGCACCAGTTGGCGCCCGCAACGGGCGGCCAATTGCGGGTCGTGCGTGACGAGCACCAGAGTGGTGCCGTGCTCGCGGTGCAGGTCGAACATCAGGTCGATAACCGTGACGCCGGTCGCCGCATCCAGGCTGCCGGTGGGTTCATCGGCAAACAACAGATCGGGTTGCACGACAAAAGCGCGCGCAAGCGATACGCGCTGTTGCTCGCCGCCTGACAACGTGCGCGGGTAATGATGCAGCCGCGCGCCCAGACCCACACGTTCCAGCATGGCCTGCGCGGCTTCGCGCGCGGGCTGCCCCGCGAGCTCCAGCGGCAGCATGACGTTTTCAAGCGCCGTCAGGTTGGGCAAGAGCTGAAATGACTGGAACACAAACCCGACGTGATTGGCGCGCAGCCGCGCCCGGCCGTCTTCATCCAGGGCGAACAAGTCCTGCCCGGCCAGGTGCACGCTGCCCATGCTGGGAACATCAAGACCTGCCAGCAGTCCCAACAACGTGGACTTGCCCGAACCGGAGCTTCCGGTGATGGCCACGGCGCTACCCGCCTGCACCGTAAAATCAATACCTTCCAGGATAGACAGCGTCCCGCCGGCATCGGCTACCCGCTTGCCCAGCCCTTTCACCTCGATCGAATTCTTGCTATCCATGCGCCTATTTTCCCTTCTGCGTCTTACGTCTGCCCTGGCGATTGCCGCCACGGTGCTTCCCGCCCACGCTCAGACCGCCGCGGCGGCCGAGGGTTCCGCATCGCGCACCGTGCTGGTAGTGGGCGATAGCCTGTCCGCCGAATACGGCATCAAGCGCGGCACGGGTTGGGTGCCGTTGCTGTCCGCTCGGGTTTCCGAACAATACCCTAAGTACCAGGTCGTCAACGCCAGCATCAGCGGCGATACCACCAGCGGCGGCGTGGCGCGCTTGCCTGCGCTGCTGCGCCAACATGCGCCGGCTGTCGTGGTGTTGGAACTGGGATCGAATGACGCCTTGCGCGGCCTGTCGCTGTCGATGACCGAACAGAACCTGCGCGCCATGACGCAAGCGGCCAAGCAGGCGGATGCGCAAGTGCTGATCGTGGGCATGCAGATCCCGCCGAACTATGGCCGCGATTACACGCAACGCTTTGCCCAGTTGTTCCCTGCGGTCGCCAAAGACGAAAACGCCCGGCTCGTGGCCTTCCTGATGGAAGGTATCGCAACGAACCGGGCGATGTTTCAGGCTGACGGCATCCATCCGAACGAGGATGCCCAGCCGCAATTGCTGGACAACGTGTGGCCGACGTTGCGGCCTATGTTGAACTAGGGCCTGCCGATCAGCAGGCCCCGGCGGGGGTGCCCCAGGCGGGGGTGCCTCGGGCGAGTCAGCCCCAGGCGGGTACGCCCCACGCGGGTACGCCCCACGCGGGTACGCCCCAGGGGGGTCAGCCCGCCGCTTGCGGCGCTTCGCCGCGGATGACTTCAGCGGCGTTGGGCAGCACCTGCACCTTGTACTGCTCGCGCAGCATCTTCACGACCGCTTCCGCTTCGGCTTGGCCCAGGCCACCCGACAACTGCTGCGTCAGGCGTTCCTTGGCGGACGCGTCCACCGAGCCGGCTTCGATCTTTTCCAGACGAACCAGCGTGTAGTCCACGCCCGATTGCACGCCGGCGTAGCCGGGCAACGGCGAAGACGGCAGGCGCATGGCGGCGTCCACCACGGCTTGCGGAACGTCCTTCGGATCTTGGCGCGACACGACCACGGCAGGCGAGAAGCCTTCAGGCGCCGCCGCCGGGTTGGCCTTGTCAGCCGCCAGCGCAGCTTCACCGGCCTTCTTGGCGGCTTCGGCCGAACGCTCGTCCATCAGCTTGGCGCGGATGGATTCGGTGACCTTGTCCAGTGCAGGAATGTGCGCCGGCTCAATGTTGGCGACACGCACGGCCACCATCATGGCGGGCGACAGTTCGATCACGCCGGAGTTCTGCTTTTCACGCAGCACGTCGGGCGAGAACAGCACTTGGCGCACGCGCGGGTTGTCCAGCACTTCGGCATCGGGGCTGTCGGCAGCCGAACCCGGACCAACCTTGTCAGCGGGCAGCAGGCCTTCGCGGGTGACGCCCGTGGCGGTGCGCAGCTTCAGGCCAACCGCATCGGCGGCGGGTTGCAGGCTGTCGCGCTGGTCATAGACCTGCTTGTTCAGCTGGCTGGCCATTTCCGAGAAATGCACGGCGGCAAGCTGCTTGCGCACTTCGCTGGTGATCTGGTCCTTGACCTCGGCCAGCGGCTTGATGGCGGCGGGCTGAATTTCAGTGACCTTGATGATGTGCAGGCCGGACGGGCTTTCGACCACGCCAGACACCTGGTCCTTGGCTTGGCTGAAGATCGCCTTTTCCAGCGGGCCAGACAACATGCCCGGCGCCAGCCAGCCCAGATCGCCACCGTTGGTGGCCGAGCCGGCGTCTTGCGAGTTCTTGCGGGCCAGTTCAGCAAACTGCGCCGGGTCGGCGGCAGCCTGGCGAGCCAGGTCATCGGCCTTCACGCGGGCAGCCTTGCGAGCCTCTTCCGAGGCGCCGGGGGCCAGCTCGATCATGATGTGGCTGGCGCGGCGGCGTTCGGGCTGGCCGAAGCGGTTCTTGTTCTGCTCGTAGTAGGCCTTCAGGTCTTCGTCCTTGACCTGAATGCCCTGCGTGGCGGCGGCTTCGTCGAGCACCAGGTATTGCACCTGAACCTGCTCGGGAATTTGAAGCTGCTGCTTGTTGGCGTCGTACCAGGCCTGGATATCAGCCGGGGTAACGGTCACTTGCGAGCGGAAGTCGGCGGCGGCGAAGCGGCGCAGTTGCACCGTACGCTGCTGCGTCAACGCCGTTTCCAGCGAGGCCACCACTTCAGCGGGCGCGCGGGCCGATTGGCCAACGGGCTCCAGCACGCGGGCAACCGCCAGATCACGGCGCAGGCCGGCTTCGAACGACGTCGGCGACATGCCTTGCGCCGCCAGCACCTGGCGATAGCGCTCGGGCGAGAAGCGGCCGTTGTCCTGCACTTCCGGAATGGCGGCGATGGTGTTGCGCAGCGTTTCGTCCGACACCGTGAAACGGTTGTCGACGGCAACGTTGGCCAGCAAACGCTGATTGATCAGCTCGTTCAGCAGGCGCTCGCGCATGGCCGGGGTGTCGACCAACGCCGGGTCAAAGCGTGCGCCCATACGGGCACGCATCTGCTCCAACTGGTTGCGGTGAGCCTGATCAAACTCGGCACGCGAAATAGGCTGGCCGGCGACAGTCGCCAACTCAGGCTCTTTGCGCATGAAGCTGTCATAGCCTTGAATCCCGACCAGGAAGAAGGACGGCACAATCAGAAGCAGCAGGATGAGCTGCATCCAGCGCCGATGGCTGCGAATAAATTCGAACATGGAATCCCTGTTGCCGCACTCCGGGGGTGTCCACCCAGAGCCGCACGAAAACGCATAAAAAAAGGCGAAGTCGATTCGCCCTATTCCCATACCGGTTATTACCGGATCAGCGGGCGGATTTTAGCATTTCTCATTCATATGGGAGCTTGAGATTCTCTTCAGATTTTTCCGAACCCCTTGGATCTGTCCCCGCCGCATGGAACCCGGGCGCCGTCAACCCGGGAAATACCTATTTCGGGCACCTTTCCGCGTCCGTATCTTGGGTGCCGGGACTGGCCTCGCGCAACGCGCTGCCGCCCGACGCCGCGGCCTCCGCCGGCGCCCCTTTCCTAAGCAACAGTTAAAGGGTTCGATCAATGCCACTCACCTCCCCCCGCCTGCACGTCCTGCGCACCTGCCTTGCTCTGGCCTTTCTGGGCGGCGCGCACGCCGCGCTGGCCGCCCCCGTCGCCCCCGTGCACGAGGCCGCGCAAGCCCAAAAGCAGGGCATGCTCGACACCATGCGGGACCTGGTCAATATCGAGTCCGGCAGCAAGGACGTCGAAGGCGTCGAACGCATCGCCGAACTGATCCGCGACCGGTTGAAGGCGCTGGGCGGCACGGTGGATATCATCCCGGCCACCGACGTGTTCCGCCTGGACGACACCCCCGAGAAGGTCGGCCCCATGGTCCACGCCGAATTCAAGGGCACCGGCACCAAGAAAATCATGCTGATCGCGCACATGGACACGGTCTACCGCAACGGGATGCTGAAAGACCAGCCGTTCCGGGTGGATGGCGACAAGGCTTACGGCCTGGGTATCGCTGACGACAAGCACGGGGTCGCGACCATCATCCACACGCTGACGCTGCTGCAAAAGCTGGGTTTCCGCGATTTCGGCACGTTGACGGTGCTGATCAATGGTGACGAGGAAATCAGCTCGCCCGGCGCCCGCAGCACCATCACGCGCCTGGGCGCGGACCAGGACGCCATTTTCTCGTTTGAAGGCGGCGGCGTGGAACCCCGCCTGACGCTGGCCACCAGCGGCATCGGCGCGGCGTACCTGACGGTGCAAGGCAAGACCTCGCACGCGGGCGCACGCCCCGAAGGCGGTGTGAACGCGCTATATGAACTGGCGCACCAGCTGCTGCAACTGGACAAGCTGTCCAAGCCCGAAGACGGGCTGAAGCTGAACTGGACGGTGGCCCAGGCCGGCACCAACCGCAATGTCATTCCTGGCCAGGCCACCGCCCAAGCCGACGCCCGCGCGCTGCGCGTGTCGGACTTTGACGCCCTGGCGCGCACGCTGGAAGAGCGCGTGCAGAAAAAGCTGCTGCCGGAATCCAAGGTCAGCGTGAAGTTCGAAGTGCGCCGCCCGCCGCTGGAAGCCACCGAAGCGTCCCGCGCACTGGCGCAGCACGGCGTGAAGATCTACCAGGAGCTGGATCTGCCCATGAAGGTGGTTGACCGCGCCAGCGGCGGCGGCACCGATGCCGCCTTTGCGGCCTTAAAGGCGCGTGGCCCGGTGATCGAAGGCATGGGCCTGAGCGGCTTTGGCGCGCACTCCAATGATGCGGAATACATCCAGATCAACAGCATCGTGCCGCGTCTGTATCTGGCCAGCCGGATGATCATGGACGTGTCGCAGGACAAGGTGTCGTCGAAGTAAGCGGCTTTGGTTCGCCGCCGCGGCCCGTCATGGCCCGGCGGCGCAGCGCCTGCGACTGGCGCCCGCGCTTGAGCCCGCGTCTTGAGCCCGCGTCTTGAGCCCGCGTCTTGAGCCCGCGCCTTGAGCCCGCGCCTTGAGCCCGCGCCTTGAGCCCGCGCCTTGAGCCGGGGCCTGTGCCCTATGCCGCGCCCGCTCTCCCCTCAAATCGCCCCCCAAGAAGGAGTATCCTTGCAACCCTGTCCATAAGAACCCCAAGCAACACCAAAATGACCGCAAACCTCCCGTCCTGGCCCTATTCCCGTTACATCGCGCACCGCGGCGGCGGTCGTCTGGCTCCGGAGAACACGCTGGCCGCCATGCGCGTGGGCGCCGAGCACGGTTTCACGATGTTCGAATACGACGTGAAGCTGAGCCGCGACAACGTGCTGGTGCTGATGCACGACGACAACGTCGATCGCACCTCGAACGGGCAAGGCCCGGCCGCGGACAAGACCTACGCCGAACTGGCGCAACTGGACTTCGGCAGCTGGCACTCGGCCGCCTTCGCCGGCGAACCGCTGCCCACGTTTGCCGCCGTCGCCCGCTACACGGTCGCCAACCACATCGCCAGCAACGTCGAGATCAAGCCCTGCCCCGGCCGCGAAGCCGAAACCGGCGCCGCCGTGGCGCTGGCCTGCAAGCAATTGTGGGCAGGCGCCAGCACGCCGCCGCTGCTGTCCTCGTTCGCCGAAGAAGCGCTGCAAGCCGCGCTGGAAGTGGCGCCCGAGATCCCGCGCGCACTGCTGGTGGAAAAGGTTCCCGCCGATTGGCGCGAACGTCTGGTCAAATACGACTGCGTCGCCCTGAACATCAACCAGAAAGACGCAACCCGCGAACTGATCGACGCCGTGCATGCCGCCGGCTACCGGATCGCGGCCTGGACCGTCAACGACCCCGAACGCGCCCGCTTGCTGCTGGACTGGGGTATTGACGGCATTTTCACCGACGAGCTGGCCGCGATCCGGCCGGCCGCCTGAGGCAGAACGCCCCGTGTTCAGTTACCGCCACGCCTTTCACGCCGGCAACCATGCCGACGTGCTCAAGCACGCCATCCTGGTTCACACCCTGGATTACTTCAACAAAAAAGACGCGCCCTATTGGGTCGTGGACACGCATGCCGGCGCCGGCCTGTACAACCTGGACGGCGACTGGGCGAACAAAACGTCCGAGTTCGTCGACGGCATTGGCCGCCTGTGGGACGCTAAAGACCTGCCCCCGCTGCTGGCCGACTACGTGGCCCGCATCCGCGACTACAACACCAATGGCCGCTTGAAGCGCTACCCCGGTTCGCCGTGGCTGGCGCTGGACGTGATGCGCCCGTCGGACCGGCTGCGCCTGTTCGAAATGCACCCGACCGAAATCGACACGCTGGTCGTCAACCTGGAACACCAGGGCCGCGCTGCGCAACGCCAGACGACGATCTACGGTGACGACGGTTTCGAAGGCGTCAAAGCGCTGCTGCCGCCTCCGACGCGCCGCGGCATGGTGCTGATCGACCCGTCGTACGAAGACAAGCACGACTACCGCCGCACCCTGATCACGGTGAAGGAATGCATCAAGCGTTTCGCCACCGGCACGATCGCCGTGTGGTATCCGCTGGTGCAACGCCGTGAAGCCAGCGAAATGGCCCGCCATTTCGAAAACCTGAAGGTCAAGAGCTGGCTGCACGCGACGCTGACCGTCAAAAAGGCGACGATTGACGGCTACGGCCTGCACGGCAGCGGCATGTTCCTGATCAACCCGCCGTGGACCTTGCACGAAGGGCTGAAGCAAGCGATGCCGTACCTGGCCCGCGAACTGGGGCAGGACGAACGCGCAGGCTTTACGTTGCAATACCGCGAGAATCCGTTCCCCGTGCCGAAGAAGCAGTCGGACGATTGACGGGTTTTGTGCGACGAAAAAATGCCGCGATTTTTGATCGCGGCATTTTTTTTGGCGGAGTGATGGGTTTCGCGCGATGGGGTTTCGCGCGATGGGCGAAGCGCGATACGGCGATCACAAGCACACCGCTGACGATCGCGCTTAACCCATCACACCGTTTCCTGCTCCGCCGCCTCGCTACGCAACGCTTCCTGCGCCCGAGCCAGCTTCGCCGCCGCGTCCCGCAGCGCGGTACGCAGGCCTTCTTCGATGACCGGGTGGTAGAACGGCATTTCCAGCATGCGTGCCACCGTCAGTTCCTGCTGCACGGCCCAGGCCAGCAGGTGACCGATGTGTTCGGCACTCGGCCCCACCATTTCGGCGCCCAGGAAGCGGCCCGACGCGATGTCGGCGTACACGTGCAGCATGCCCTTGTTCTTCAGCATGACGCGCGAACGGCCTTGATCGCTGAAATCCACTTCGCCGACCACGAACGTACCCGGGATCAACCGGCCATAACCCTGCCCCGCCAAGGCAATCTGCGGGTCCGAGAACACCACCGCCAGCGGCGCGCGGCGCAAGCCTTGGCGCACCTCGGGGAAGCGCGCCGCGTTTTCACCCGCGATGCGGCCTTCGTCCGCGGCTTCGTGCAACAAGGGCGCATCCGCATTGGCGTCACCCGCGATGAAGATGGGCGAATCGCCCGCCTGCATCGTTTCCCGGTCGAACACCGGCACACCGTGCGCATTCAGTTCCAGCGACGTGTTCTCCAGCCCTAAGCCGTCCACGTTCGCGCGGCGGCCCGTGGCTACCAGCGCATAGTCAAAGCGTTCCGTACGTTCGCTGTTATCCAGCGTCACGTAACGCACTTCCACTTCGTCGCCCACGCGGGTGGTTTCCAGCACTCGGGCATCCGGGTCCAGATAGAACTCGCGCTGGAAAATCTTGCGGGCGGACTGGCGCACTTGCGGGTCGCTGATGCCGCCCAGGCTGCCGCTGACGCCAAAGACGCGCACATCCACGCCCAGCCGCGCCAGCGCCTGCCCCAGTTCCAGCCCGATCACGCCGGGGCCGAACACGGCCACGCGGCGCGGCAGGTCGTCCCACGCAAACACGTCATCGTTCACGACCAGGCGGTCGCCCAGCGCGCGGAACGGCGGCGGCACCGACGGGCGCGAACCCGTTGCGATGACAACGCGCGACGCATGCACTTCCGTGTGCTCGTCCACGCGCAGCACCGTATCGGACACGAAGCGGGCATAGCCGCGCAGCTTGTCTTCGGCGGGAATGTTCTCGACGCCTTCCAGCACAAAGCCCACGAAGCGGTCACGCTCACGCTTGACGCGGTCCATCACTTCCACGCCGTCCACCGAGATCTCGCCACTGACGTGCACGCCAAACGCCTCGGTATGCGCGGCGTTGTGGGCGGCTTCGGCCGCGGCGATCAGCAGCTTGGACGGCATGCAGCCCACTCGGGCGCAGGTGGTGCCATAGGGTCCGCCTTCAATCAGCAGCGCGCGCTTGCCCGCGGCCTTCGCGGCGCGATAAGCGGCCAGACCGGCGGTGCCGGCGCCAATGACGGCGATATCGGTGTGCAGAGTTTTCATGATTGGGGTTCCCCCATAGGTTGCGGGTAGCAGGGATTCAAAAGGCAAGTTCCGCCTTATTACGCATCCTTGGGACGAACAGCGTCCGGCGGCGCCCGTGACGGGCCGCAGCAGGAATGCAATAAGGGTGCGTAAAAAGGGAAACTCGAGCGGCCTGGCCTGGCCTTCAACTCGGCGGGCTTTAACGTGTTAGCCTCAGCCCGGCGGCAACGGGACGGCGAACTTGCGCCGCCCCGTTGCGCCGGCCAGGCGGGGAATGCTCCCCTGCCCGGCTGACAGACTGGCTGACCGACTTAGGCTGCGAAGTGCGCCTTCAGGTCTTCCAGGCCGCCGATCAGCGCGCCATTGATGAACACCTGGGGAGCGGTGCCCTTGCCGGACACAGCGCCGATCACACGGCCCCGGACCTTGTTTTCCAGCGGGATTTCGATCGGGGCGTAGCCCTTTTCATCCAGCAGCGCCTTGGCTTCCACGCAGAACGGGCAGCCCGGCTTGGAGAACACGACCACCTGGTCGGGCTTCTTGGCCGTGGGGGCAATGTGAGCCAGCATCGTGTCGGCGTCCGACACTTCAAACGGGTCGCCTTCCTTTTCCGGTTCGATGAACATCTTCTGGACGACGCCGTCCTTCACCAGCATCGAATAGCGCCAGCTGCGCTTGCCGAAGCCCAGGTCGCTCTTGTCGACCAGCATGCCCATGCCTTCGGTGAACGCGCCGTTACCGTCGGGCAGCAGCGTGATGTTGGCCGATTCCTGGTCCTTGGCCCATTCGTTCATCACGAACGTATCGTTGACCGACACGCAGACGATGCTGTCAACGCCAGCGTTGAAGAACGCGGGAGCCAGTTCGTTGTAGCGCGGCAAGTGGGTGGACGAGCAGGTCGGCGTGAAAGCGCCGGGAAGCGAGAATACGACAACCGTCTTGTTCTTGAACAGATCGTCGGTCGTGACCTTCTTCCACGTGTTGTCTTCACGGACGGGGAACGTTACGTTCGGAACACGTTGGCCTTCGCGGTTTTGCAGCATTCAAATCTCTCCTTGGGTAGCGGGGTTTGTTTAACCACCATGGAAAGAATGATAAATCCCAGCTATCAATTTATCAAATTTAATTAACTAAATTGATTGATAGTTTTTTGCAATGAACAAATAACTGCTGGAAAAGAGGATCTATCATAAACCGCCTTTCCAGCAGTGCAGCATGCAGGCTTATACGCGCGCCGGCTCGTAGCCCGCATCGCGGATAGCGGCTTCGACCTTGTCAGCCTGGTCCGTCCCCGTGACGGTCACGCGGTGCGTGGGCAGGTCCACGGTAATGGTTGCGCCCGGGGCAGCCTGGTTCACGGCGCCGGTGATGGTCTTCACGCAATGGCCGCAAGTCATGTCAGGCACTTGGAATTCGATGCTCATCGTTTTTCTCCGTAAGTTCTTCAGGGTAGCGGGACGTTTTTTCCACGCCATGGAGCGAACTTTAAACGTTCCCATCATGGCAAGGTCAAGCGTAGAATGGCGCTTGACCTTCCCACGATGGGAAGGATGAAACTGCAAGCTCCCCTCCAAAACGAGAACAGCCATGAGCGTTGCCAGCCCCTCAACCACCCAGTTGGAACTCGCCATTGAAGGCATGACGTGCGCGTCGTGCGTCAAGCGCGTGGAAAAGGCCCTGACCCACGTTCCCGGCGTTGCCCAGGCTCAGGTCAACCTGGCGACCGAACGCGCGCTGGTGTCGTATGACCCGTCCTCGGCCCAGCCGCAAGCGATGGTCGATGCCGTCATCAAGATGGGTTACGAAGCGCGGCCCATTGCCGCGCAGGACGACCACGCCGAACGCCAGTCCCAAGCGCGGGACGCCGAAGCCCAGCGCTTGCAGCGCGCCTTCACGGTGGCGCTGGTGCTGACCTTGCCCGTGTTCCTGCTGGAAATGGGTTCCCACCTGATTCCCGCCATGCACCATTGGGTGCTTGCCACTATCGGCCAGCAAAACAGCTGGCTGCTTCAGTTTGTGCTGACGACTGCGGTCTTGGTCTGGCCGGGCCGCCATTTCTTCACCAAGGGGTTTGTGGCCCTGTGGCGCCGCGCGCCCGAGATGAATTCGCTGGTCGCGCTGGGCGCAGGCGCAGCGTGGGGCTATTCGGTGGTGGCGACCTTCGCCCCCGATTGGCTGCCCGAAGCGGCGCGCAATGTCTACTTCGAGGCCGCCGCCGTCATCGTGACGCTGATCCTGCTGGGCCGCATGCTGGAAGCGCGCGCCAAGGGCAAGACCGGCGCCGCCATCAAACGTTTGATCGGCCTGCAACCGCGCACGGCGCGCGTCATGCGTGATGGCCAGGCGCTGGATGTGGAAATCGAAAAGGTAAAAACGGGCGACATCGTCGTCGTGCGGCCGGGCGAAAAGATTCCGCTGGATGGCGACATCATCGAAGGCACGTCCTACGTTGACGAATCCATGCTGACCGGCGAACCGGTGCCCGTCGAAAAGCAGCCCGGCATGCAAGCCACGGGCGGCACCTTGAATACATCGGGCAGCTTCACGCTGCGCGTCACGCACACGGGCGCCGACACCATGCTGGCCCGCATTATCCGCATGGTGGAAGCGGCCCAAGGCGCGCGTTTGCCCATCCAGGCGCTGGTCGATCAGGTCACCGCCTGGTTCGTGCCCGCCGTGATGGCCGCCGCCCTGCTCACTTTCCTGACGTGGTTTTTCCTGGGGCCCTCGCCCGCGCTCTCGCATGCGCTGGTGAACGCCGTGGCCGTGCTGATCATCGCCTGCCCCTGCGCGATGGGGCTGGCGACGCCCACGTCCATCATGGTGGGCACGGGCCGCGCGGCCGACATGGGCGTGCTGTTCCGCCAGGGCGATGCATTGCAAACGCTGCGTGACGTGAACGTGGTGGCCTTTGACAAGACCGGCACGCTGACGCTGGGCAAGCCCACGCTGACGGAACTGGAACCCGCTGCGGGCCATGACGGCAACGACGTTCTGCAATGGGTGGCGTCGGTGCAGGCGCGGTCGGAGCATCCGATTGCGCTGGCCATTGTGGCCGCCGCATCGGAACGCAAGATGGAACTGCTGCCTGCCGACGGCTTTGCCGCCATCACCGGGGCGGGCGTTGAAGCGACCGTGGCCGGCCGCAAGGTGCTGGCGGGCGCCGCGCGCTTGATGGCCGAGCGCGGCGTGGACGTCAGTGCGTTTGGCGCGCGCGCCACGGATTGGGGCAATGAAGGCAAGACGCCCATCTATGTGGCGATCGACGGCCAGGCCGCCGCCATGATGGCCGTAACGGACCCGATCAAGCCGTCGGCCGTGTCCGCCATCGCGGCGTTGCATGCGCAAGGCTTGAAGACCGCCATGATCACCGGCGACAACCGCTACACGGCCAACGCCGTCGCGCGCCAACTGGGCATTGATGAGGTGCGCGCCGAAGTGCTGCCCGACGGCAAGGTGGACGCCATCCGCACGCTGCGCGAAGGCGGCCGCAAGGTGGCGTTCGTGGGCGACGGCATCAATGATGCGCCGGCGCTGGCGGCGGCCGACACGGGTATCGCCATCGGCACCGGCACGGACGTCGCCATCGAAGCCGCGTCGGTGGTGCTGATGGCCGACGACTTGCACGGCGTGCCCAACGCCATCGCGCTCAGCCGCGCCACGCTGGCCAACATCCGCCAGAACCTGTTCTGGGCATTTGCCTACAACGCCGCGCTGATTCCGCTGGCGGCCGGCGCCTTGTATCCGGCGTTCGGCTTGTCCTTGTCGCCCATCTTCGCCGCGGGCGCGATGGCCTTGTCCAGCGTCTTCGTGCTGGGTAATGCGTTGCGCCTGAAGGCGTTCCGGCCGCGCGCGGCGCAGGCCTGATCTACCGGAGACCCATGATGAATATCGGCGAAGCCGCAAAAAGCTCGGGCATTTCGGCCAAGATGATCCGCTACTACGAAAGCATCGGCCTGATCGGCCCGGCCGTGCGCACCGACTCGGGCTACCGCGTGTATAGCGACCATGATCTGCACACGCTGCGCTTCGTGCGCCGCGCGCGGGACCTGGGCTTTTCCGTGGAGCAGATGAACGAGCTGCTGGCGCTTTGGAAGGACCGCAGCCGCGCCAGCGCCGACGTCAAACGGATTGCGCTGGAACACGTAGAGGAATTGGAGCGCAAGGCGCAAGCCCTGCGCGACATGGCGGCCACGCTCAAGCATCTGGCGCAGCATTGCCATGGCGACGACCGGCCGGATTGCCCGATTCTTGAGAACCTGGGGCAGTCGCACTAAGAGGGGTCAGCGCAGACGCGTCGGCAAGCCACCAAGGCCTGCCGGCTCAGACGCATCAAACACCAAACGGACCGGAGCAAACGGGTCGGAGCAAACGGGCCGGCATTGCGACCGGCCCGTTTGCTTGGGACTAGCTTTGCGCTTCGCCCGGGGCCTGTTCGGCCTGTTCAGCCTGCTCTGCCTGTTCCGCTTCCGCCGCAACGCGTGCGTGATACGCATCCGTCGCCGCTTGCTTGGACGCCGCCTTCTCCGCCGCCGCAGCAGCCTTGGCTTCTTCCGCCGCAATGGCATCAGCCGCGGCCTGGATGGCGCGCTGACGGGCGCGTTCCTTCACTTCCGCAACACCCGCCGCATCCAGCGATTCGAACACGGCGATGGATTCCACGTGGCCCGTGTGCGGGAACATGTTGATCACGCCGGCGCTCTTCAAGACATAGCCGCCTTCATGCACCAGGATGGCGGCGTCGCGCGCCAGCGTAGCCGGGTTACAGGACACGTAGACGATGCGGCGCGGCCGTTCTTCCGCCGACAATTCCGACAGCGCCTGCGACACGGCGTGCGCGCCTTCGCGCGGCGGGTCGATCAGCATGCGGTCGAAGTAACCCAGGCTGCGCAGCCAATGCGCATCCACTTCAAACAGGTTCAGCGTGGCGAAGCTGGTGCGGTCGCCCAAGCCATGGCGCGATGCGGCGTCAAACGCGCGGTCGGTCAGCGCCTTGCTGCCTTCCACGCCCACGGCTTCGCGGCCTTGGGTGGCCAGCGGCAACGTGAAGTTGCCCAGGCCACAGAACAAGTCGGCCACGCGGTCGGTGGGCTGCACGTCCAGCAGCTTCAACGCGCGCGACACCATCGCGCGGTTGATGGCGTGGTTGACCTGCGTGAAGTCTGTGGGCCGATACGGCATGCGCAGGCCGAACTCCGGCATCGTGTAGGACAGCGTGTCGTCGTGCTCGCGCTCCAGCGGATGGACGGTGTCCGGGCCCTTGGATTGCAACCACCACTGCACGTTGTGCTCGGCGGCGAAGGCGCGCAGGATCGCGATGTCGCCATCGGTCAGCGGCAGCAGATGGCGCAGCACCAGCGCCGTCACGCCTTCACCCAGCGACACTTCAATTTGCGGCATGCGGTCGGGCGCGGACATCGAGCCGATCATTGCGCGCAGCGGCATCAGCAAGTCGCTGACGTGACGCGGCAGCACATGGCATTCGCGCATGTCGGCCACGTAGCTGCTCTTGCGCTCGTGAAAGCCCACCAGCACGCCGCCCTTCTTCGGCACGACCCGCACCGACAGGCGCGCGCGATAGCGGTAGCCCCAGGTCGGGCCTTGCAACGGCGGCAGAATCAGCGCCGGGCGCAGCTTGCCCACGTGCCAGAAGGTGTCTTCCAGCGAACGCTGCTTGATGGCCACTTGCGTGCTGGGCTCCAGGTGCTGCATGGCACAGCCGCCACAGACGCCAAAGTGCGGGCAACGCGGCACCACCCGTTGCGACGACGGGCGCAGCACTTCGTCCACCCGCGCAATCTCATAGGACGGCTTGCGGCGCAGCGTCACGGTGGTGACCCGCTCGCCCGGCAAAGCGCCTTCCACGAACACCACTTTCCCGTCGCGGCGGGCGATCCCCCTGGCTTCCAGATCCAGGGACTCGATACTCAAAACGTCTGACATCTCACGCAGTCCAGAATTACACGCAACCCATGATTGTAAAAGGACTCCGGGCTTTCACGGAAATGGTCTTTGAGGGGGCCGGTGCACCGCGCCCTGCATTGGGAGTCAGGCCGCTTGCCTGAGGCGCTTTCGAGACGATTGCAGCCATACCGCCGCCATCGCCGCCCCAGCCGCCACCGCCCCCATCAAGGGCAGCGCCGGCAACCCCGCCCAGGCGATCGTCAGGCTGCCCAGCCCGCCTCCCACCGCGGTTCCCAGGTTGAACGAGGCAATGTTCAGGCCCGCCGCCACCGCCGTGGATTGCGGCGCGTGGCGTTGCGCCAGCTTCAACAGGCGCAGCGTCAGCACGGTCACGATGCAGAAGAACACCAGCCCCAGCGCCCCCGCCAACGCCACCACCATCCAGGCGGAATCCCTGCCCAGGTACAGCCCCAGCAAGGTGGCGGCCAGCCCCGTCAGCGCCAGCAGCGCGGCGCGGTCCGGGTCCATCTTGTCGACCAGGTAACCGCCCAGCAGGTTGCCGGCAATGGAGAAAAGGCCGAACAGCAGCATCGCGGTGCTGAGCCAGGTGACGTCTGCCCCCGAGATTTGCAGCAGATAAGGCGAAATGAAGGTGAAGAAGCAGAACGTCGCCACGCTGACCAGCGCGCCCACCCCCGCCGTCATCAGCATGCGCGGGTGGGCGATGGCCCGCAAACCCGCCCAGGCGCTGGGCCGGTGTTGCGGCGATTGCGCGCCGGCGTCGCGAGCAGGCATGCACCACCACAAGCCGGCCATCCCAACCAGCGCCAGCACGCCGATCGCGGCAAACACCGCGCGCCAGGACCAGACGCTGCCCAGGAAAGTGCCTAGCGGCACGCCCAACGCCAGCGCCAGCGTCAGGCCGATCCACACCACGGCCACCGCCCGGCCGGCGCGCGCCTCGTCCACCAGCCGGGTGGCCGCATCGGACGCTACCGCCATGAACACGCCATGCGCCAACCCCACGCCGAAGCGCACGACCAGCAAAATGGGCAGGGTTGCGGACACGCTCATCAACGCGCTGCCCACCGCCAGCACGGCCATCGCCCAGCCCAGAATGCGGCGGTCTCGCCAATGGGACACCAGCGCCGTAATCAAGGGTGCGCCAATGGCCGCGCCAAAGGCATAGGCGGCGATGGCGCTGCCCACCGCTTCGATCCGGGCGTGCAAGCCATCGGCCATGGCGGACACAAGCCCCGCCACCACAAATTCAGACAGGCCGAATGCAAACGTGCAGACGGAGAACAAATAGACAGCAACAGGCATGGAGCATTCCGACTCAGCAACAGGAATGCCGAGCTTAGGGAAACGCCCTCAGGCCGTAAAATATATTATTTATTAGCTAATAAGACGATAAAAGTCTTATTTGATCTGACGAATCGCGTCGATCAGGCGGTCGCGCACGGGAGACACCTGGCCCGGATTCCACGCCATCAGCAGATCCAGATGCTGCATCGGCGCAGGCGCATCCACCGCAATGGGCCGGAACACGATATCGCCCCGCCCCGGCTGGGCCAGCGACGCGGGCAACAGCGCCACGCCAAAGCCCGCCGACACCAGCGCGGCCACCGTTTGCAACTGCCGAGCCTCTTGCGCCACGCGTGGAACGAAACCCGCCGCTTGGCACAGCTGAATCAACTGATCGTGAAAGCCCTGCCCCAGCCGCCGCGGCGACGCCACAAAGGGCTCGTCCTTCAATGCAGCCAGATCCACCACCTCGGCGGCAGCCAGCGGGTGCTCTGCCGGCAATGCCACGTGGATGGGCTCGCTTAGCAGGGTCTCGAATTGCAGGCTGGGCGTGGTGGCGCCCGGCGCGCGCATGAAGCCGATATCTGCCCGGCCGGCCTCCAGCGCCAGCACCTGTTCCTGCGTGGTGGCCTCTTGCAGCGTGAATGCGACGGCCGGGTAGCCGCTGCGAAAATCACGCAGCGCGCGCAGCAGCGACGCGTAAGGCGAGATGTTGATGAACGTCAGCGTCAGATGCCCGTCCACGCCCTGCGCCACACGCCGCGCGTGCGCCACGCCTTCCTCCAGCGAATCAAGAATACGGCGAGCCGATTCCAGGAACGCGGCGCCAGCCGGTGTCAGCGCCACGCTGCGGTTGGTGCGTTCGAACAGGGTTGCGCCAATCTCGCTTTCCAGACGGCGTATGGCCTGGCTAAGCGGCGGTTGCGCCATGTGCAGGCGCTGCGCCGCGCGATTGAAATGCAAGGTTTCGGCAACGGCGACGAACTGCCGCAACAAGCGAGTTTCAATCATCGAAATATTCGGCTGCCCCATTCGACTGGCCCGCTTCGAAAAATCAATCCAGCTCGGCGCGTGAAAACAAATCTTGCACCAGGCGCCAGTCTTCGCACGCGGCCTTGAATGCCAGGCTAAACGCCTTGAGCGCGTCGCTATCTTCCGAATACGCGCAGAAGGTATCCGCTTCGGGATCAAAATCGATCTGATCAGAAAGTTCGGGCATCTTCTCGTTCAGGAAGACCAGCGCCAACGACACCCAGTCGTAGCCGGTACCCAAAAAGCCCTCTTCCCTTCTGCGCCTGAAGACTTCGGCCTTGTACTCCCCCACGGTGAGGGTTACCGAATAGCTGCCTTCATATTCCGTCCAGGAAAATGGCTTGATTGATTCTTCAAAATCGATGGTCACTGCGCTCGAAGCTCCTTAAATAGCCTGCCGCCACGGTGGCGGACATGCATCGACGCCGCGCAAAACGCGTGTGCGCGGCGTCGCGGCCGCGACCATTAAAGGCAATTATCGGGATTCCCGCAAACTGGGTGCGCGCAATCCGCATAAAAAAAGGGGAATTGAAGGGGACTGCCCCATCAGGCAGTCTCCATCAATCCCCCCAAAGGTCGACGCCGATGAAAGCGCCGCCACGGATTTCACATCAGAACGAGCGCGCGACGGAGAAGACGGCGCCCAGGCGGCCAGACGGATGGCCGTACTTGGTGGGCAGCCAGTTGTCCTTGGTGGCGCCCACTGCCGCCAGGCCCAGCACCCAGCCCTTCAAGTCCTTGGTCACGCCAACTTTGTAGTCGACGTAATGGCCGATGGAGTCGCCGTCCATGTTCGATTGGTTCTTCAGCTTCTGATAGCCCAAGTGGCCCAGCAAGCCCCAGCCGTCACCCAGGTCAAAGGTGGCGGTGCCATCCAGATACCAGGTTCCTTTGCTGTCAGGCGTGCTGAAAAAGTCGCTGGGCGTGTAGGAATACTTCAGCGAGTAGTTGCCGTAGGACGCGCCCAAATAAAGATCGGTGTTGTTGTAGTTGCCACCCTTGGGCGAGCTCGAGCCCGGGTAGTAGTAGTGCAGCACCCCGGCGTCCAGCGTGAAGCCGCCGCCGACGTCGCCCTTCCAGCCGCCGTAGAAGTCCATTTCCAGGTTGCCGTCGGTGAAGACGAAATTGGACACGTTGGAGTTCCAGTTACCCAGGTAGAAGCCCGAGCTATGGGTCAGGTCAACGCCCAATTGCGCGGCAGGCCGGAAGTCGGTCTGGGAGTAGCCGCGGAAACGGTAGTCGCTGGCGATGGTGGCGTTACCGCTAAGCGAAAAACCGCCCCCCAGATCGGTGGGTTCGGCCTGAGCCGTCGAGGCGAAACAAGCGGCAAGCGCAAAAGGCAAGGCTAGCAACGTCTTCTTCATGGTGCGGAGTCCTGATCGGATTTAACGAGGAGGAGGACGGCCTGTGGCGCATCCATCTGACCGGCTTTGCAGCGGTGGTTACCGGCTCTCTTTCCATGAAGCAATGTCCGTGCCAGGTTTCAGCGGGGTGACAAACGGCTTGCAGCGCGTTGAATCTTTGCGGCCATGCACCAGAATCGTGCGAGCGGCGGCGTGGAGATGATGGCTGATGCATCAAAACGGGGAATCCGCGCCAACGTGGTTCATAGGCGGGATACCGTACCCGGTGCGAATGAGGGGGTGGCCGCGGGGCCGATAAAAAAGCCCCGGCACGCGTGGGGCATGACCGGGGCTGGGCGGGCGTTGCCCGCTGCCGTTCAAGCAGCGGTGGACGGCGGGCGGCGGGCTTACTTTGCCCAGTGGTGAGGCAGCGGGTGCCTGCGGGCTTAGTTCGCTGCGGGCGGAGGCGGCGGGGGAACGTCACCGGCAGGCGGCGGCGGGGGCATACCACCGCGGCCCTTGCCATGACGCTCTTCCATCTTGGCGTGACGTTCCTGCATCTTGGCTTCGCGTTCCTTGACGATCTTCGTCACTTGGCCGCGCTGGGTGTCGTTCAGGCTGTCCCAAACGGCCAGCCATTGGTCGCGCACCTGCTTGGCCTGCGTGCTGAATTGGTCACGCGACTGCTCGGATTGCGTGGCCAGCGCACGCGGGTCCAGTTTGTTGCTGTCCAGTTGCGCCTTCAGCAGATCATGGCGCTTGCCACCGGCCGCGCGCATGGCTTCATGCAGGCTGCGCTGGCCGTCCTGCGCGGTCTTGAACAAAGCTTGCTGCTTGTCGTCGAGCTTCAGCTGGTCAACTTGCGCCTTGGACACGGGGCCCAGGCCGGGAATGAACAAGCCGTCGCGCATGCCCTTATGGAACTCGCCGCGCGGGCCGTGGTGCTGCATGGCAGCGGGGCCGCCGTCAGCGGGAGGCGGCGGTGCGGCCACGGCGGAGCCCGCCACCAGACCGCTCGTCGCGGCGACAAATGCAAGAGCGGCCAAATTGGTGCGAATCGCGAATCGGGACATGTGTGTCTCCTGAAAGTGAAGAAAGCGAGGCCATTGTGCGGTCCGCCCGGTTTCAACCAGGTTTCGTGCCTGCCGTCCATGTTTCAGTCGATTGCGCCTGCGCCAGACGTGAAGACGGGCCGTGACAGCCCCGTGATGTCAGACGTGAAGACGGGGCCATGACGGCCCGTGCTGCCAAACGTGAAGACGGGGCCATAACGGCCCCGTGCTTCGTGTTGCTGACTTCGTCCGCAAGCGGATCAGGTCGCGTCCCACGCCGCCATGTATTCCTTCCAATGCGGCGCATCGCTGGCCGACAGCGTGTCGCGCACCAGCGCAACTTCGGCGTCGTAGCCCGTGCGGTCAAGCTCGCCGCGCAAAAAGCGGAAGCGGCAATAGACCAGCCAGGTGTTGACGACGTCGGTTTCGCAATAGGCGCGGACTTCGTCAGCGCGGCCCGTGTTCCAGGCTTCCCACACTTTGCTGCCGTCCATCCCGAGCTTGCCGGGAAAGCCGCACAGCTTGGCCAGGTCATCCAGCGGCGCATTGGCGCGGCCGTTGTACTTGGCCAGCACGTCCATCAAATCCACATGGCGCGTGTGATAGCGGGCGATGTAGTTGTTGAACTTGAAGTCGCGGTCTTCTTCGCCCATGTCCCAATAGCGCGGCGCAGGCACGCCCAGGATCAGGCTGCGGTAATGCAGAACGGGCAGGTCGAAACCCGAGCCGTTCCAGCTCACCAGCTTGGGCGTGTAGCGTTCGATGGTCTTGAAGAAGCCGGCCAGCAAGGCGGCTTCGGGATCATCAGGCTGGCCCAGCGTCTTGACGCGGAAACCCTGGTCGTCGCGAAACACGCAGCCCACCACCGCCACCTTGTGCAGATGCAGCGGCAGGAAGTCGTGTCCGACGGCCTCGCGGCGCGCGGTCAGCGCGCGCTCGACCACTTCCTGGTCAGGGACCTCGGGCCCCCAGCCGTTGAGCTTGCGCAGCCCATCGGCATCGGGGATGGTTTCAAGGTCGAATACCAGGGTGGGCGTCATTTGGTGGGCAGGTACTGCATCGGGTCAACCGGCGTGCCTTGGCGGCGGATCTCGAAGTGCAGGCGCGGCGACGTGGTGTCGCTTTGGCCGAGTTCGGCGATCTTGGCGCCGCGCTTGACGTTCTGGCCCGTCTTCACCAGCAAGGCGCGGTTGTGCGCATAGGCGGTGATGAAACCGTTTTGGTGTTCAACGATGATCAGGTTGCCCAGGCCGCGCACGCCGTTGCCGCTGTACTTGACCAGGCCATCGGCTGCGGCGGTGACGGGGTCACCCAGCGCGCCGGAGATATCGATACCCTTGCTGCTGGCGTTGAACGTCTGCACGATCGAGCCATTGGCGGGCCATGCCCAGTTGATGACGTTGGCGTCTGCCGCGCGCGGGGCGGGCTTGGTGTCAACGGGAGCGGGCGCTGGCGCGGGCGTGGCATCCGGAGGCGGCAACGACGCGACCGGCGCGTCGGGCTGCTGATCCAGAGGACGCGGCTGCGGCTTGGCGCTGGCAATGGGCGCCGACTGCGCGCCACCGCCGCTGCCGGCCGACATCTTCAACACCTGGCCAACCGAAATCTGGTTGGGATCGCTAAGGTTGTTCCAGCGCTTGACGCTTTCCATGTCCACATTGTTGGCGCGGGCGATCTTGTAGAGCGTGTCGCCCGGCTTGACCACATAGCTGCCACCGGGCGCTGCCGTCGGTGCAGGTTGCCCGCCGGTCATGTCGACCACCGGAGCGCGAGTTCCTTTTGATGCGCAGCCCGCCAATATGGCCAGGCTGAGTGCCCCCGCAATAAAAAGCGGACGGCGAAGGCGCGTCATGGACGCGCCCATAGTCATAGCGGTCAGTTGCGACTGCCCGTTGAGCATACGTTTCTCCTGTTTGCTCAAGATTGTATTCCGGCGCGTAGCGGCACAAAGCGCACGGCCTCTAATTCAGTTCTTTTCCAGCTGGCCGCGCCCGTGCGTTCGATCAGCACCAGGCGCTGGTTCGTGCCCCCTTCCGGGGCGATGAGGCGTCCGCCTGGCGCAAGCTGCGTGAGCAGCGCTTGCGGAATGGCCAGGCCAGCGGCAGCCACAACGATAGCATCGAACGGCGCCACGCCGGGCAGGCCCAAGGTGCCATCGCCATAGATCAGGCGAATCCGGGTGGTCAGCCGCAAGGCGCGCAGATGCTCGCGCGCCAGCTCGTACAGCCCGCGGATACGTTCGATGGAATGGACCTCGCGCACGAACTGCGCCAGCACCGCGGCCTGGTAGCCGCAACCGGCGCCCACTTCCAGCACGCGCGTGGGTGCGCGGTCTTCGCAGGCGGCGGCAATCATGCGCGCCACGACCCACGGTTGCGAAATGGTTTGCGAATGGCCGATGGGCAGCGCCGCGTCTTCATAAGCGCGGCTGGCCAAGGCCTCGTCCACGAACAGATGGCGCGGCACGGCGGCCATAGCGTTCAGCACGCGCTCGTCACTGATGCCCTGCCCGCGCAAGCGCTGCACCATGGCCTGGCGCAAGCGGTCAGAGTTCAAGCCCAGGTTGCTGCCGGCGGCAGGCACAGGTGCTTGCGCTGGACGCTGCAAGGTCGGCGCAGAGATGCGCGTGTTGCTGTTCGTGGCCGTGATGCCGGGGCCGAGGCGGCCCGAGTCATAGCGGACCGGGCTGGGCCGGCCTGGCACGGCCTGGGACACGTCAGGTTGGCTTACGCGTTTACGCATAGCGGCTCTGCCCAAGTGCGGATTTCATCCAGTTGGCTGTGCTGCGTCAGGTCCAGCCGCAGCGGCGTCACCGACACGATGCCCTGCTCCACCGCGTGGAAATCCGTGCCGGGGGTGGCGTCGGCCGCCAAGCCTACGGGGCCGATCCAGTAAACGGTATCGCCGTACGGCGTGGTGGTGCGCACCACGGGCTGCGACGGATGCCGCTTGCCCAGCCGCGTGACGGCGAACCCGTGCAGGTCGTCGAAGCGGCGGTTGGGGATGTTGACGTTCAGCAAGACGGGCGCGGCCAGGGGCTTGGCCAGATGGCGTTCGACGACCAGACGGGCGGCGCGCGCAGCGGAGTCGATGTGTTCCCAGCCTTTCTCGGCCAGCGAAAACGCAATGGCCGGGATGCCGAACAGATAGCCTTCGCTAGCCGCGGCGACCGTGCCCGAATAGAGCGTGTCGTCGCCCATGTTGGCGCCGTTGTTGATACCGGACACGACCAGATCCGGCCGCGTATCCATCAGCCCCGTCAGCGCCACGTGGACGCAGTCGGACGGCGTGCCGTTGACCGCGATGAAGCCGTTGGACGCCGTACGCACCGACAAGGGGCGGTTCAGCGTCAGGGAGTTCGAGGCGCCGCTGTGGTTGGTCTCGGGCGCAACGACGGTGAGATCGCCCAGGCCTTCCAGCGCGGCAACCAGCGCTTCAAGCCCAGGGGCTGAGTAACCATCATCGTTCGAAACCAGAATTCGCATTGTGCATCCGAAAGAAAATAAAACGCGCGTGGACGTGTCGGATTGTACCGTCCGCAGCCGGACCCTGTATGACTGCCTGCGACAAGCGGGCGCCGACGCCACGCTCGATAACCCGTACCCAGGGCCGTCCCCGGGCGCGGTAGAATCCGCGCCATTACGACAACAACGGACTCCCTTTCCATGGCGATTACCGAACCCTCCCTGGCGTTCACCGCTGCGCTCATCCTGCTGGCCTACCTGATCGGCTCTGTGCCGTTCGCCGTAGTCGTCAGCAAGCTGATGGGGCTGCAAGACCCCCGTAGTTACGGGTCCAAGAACCCTGGCGCCACGAACGTGCTGCGCACCGGCAACAAGACGGCGGCTGCGCTGACCTTGCTGGGCGACGCCGCCAAGGGATGGTTCGCGATCTGGCTGGCTGAGCAGCTGGCCCCTGGCATCGCTCCCGCCGGCCTGGCCCTGGTGGCGCTGGCCGCCTTTGTCGGCCACCTGTACCCCGTGTTCCTGGGCTTTAAGGGCGGCAAGGGCGTTGCGACGGCGCTGGGCGTGCTGGTGGCGATTCAGCCCTGGCTGGCCGTGGCCACCGCGGCCACCTGGCTGATCATTGCCATTTTTTTCCGCTATTCCTCGCTGGCCTCGCTGGTGGCGGCGTTCTTTGCGCCGGTGTATTACGTGTTCGGTTCAGGCCTGGCCTGGTATGCCCAGCCCGCCATGGGCATCGCGCTGGCCGTCATCGGCGTTCTGCTGTTCTACCGCCACCGCGCCAACATCACGCGCCTGGTGCAAGGCACCGAAAGCAAAATTGGCGGCGGCAAGAAAAAATAAGCGGTCTTCCGAGACGCGCTTTTCAATAAAAAAGGCGGCCTGGCCGCCTTTTTTTATTGCCGGATGCGTTTGCCGGATGCGTTTGCCGGATGCGTTTGCCGGATGCGTTTGCCGACTGCGTTTGCCGACTGCGTTTGCCGACTGCGTCTGCCTACTGCCTTTGCCGACTGCCTTCACCGACGGCTAAGCGATATCGGCCAAGTCCCAGCGCGGCTTGACCGTAAAGCTGTGCGCATCCGGGTCCAGCGTCACCAAGCCCGCCTTGACTCGCTCGGCCGCCGCAAAGGCGATCATCGCGCCGTTATCGGTGCACAGTTCCAACGGGGGAAAGTACGCCTGGGCGCGCAACGGCTTGAGGGCCGCGGCCAGCTTGGCGCGCAGCAGCTGATTGGCGCCTACACCGCCCGCCACCACCAGCCGGCGCAGCCCGGTCTGCTTCAGCGCCTTGATGGCCTTGGCCGCCAGCACATCCACAATTGCGCCCTGCGTGGCCGCCGCCAGATCGGCGCGGGTCTGGTCGTCCAGCCCACCCGCCTTTTCCGCCGCCTTGACCCGCGTCAGCACAGCCGTTTTCAAGCCGCTGAAGCTGAAATCCAAGTCACCACTGTGCAGCATCGGCCGAGGCAGCTCGAAGCGCGATGCGTCGCCCTGGCCCGCCAGCTTGGCCAACGCGGGGCCGCCGGGGTAGCCCAGGCCCATCAGCTTGGCCGACTTGTCGAAGGCTTCGCCTGCGGCGTCGTCCAGCGTTTCGCCCAGCAATTCGTAGCGGCCCACGCCGTCCACCCGCATCAGTTGCGTGTGGCCGCCAGACACCAGCAGCGCCACGAAGGGAAATTCGGGCCGCGGGTCGGCCAGCATCGGCGACAGCAGATGCCCTTCCAGGTGATGGATGCCGATGGCGGGCAGATGGCGCGACCACGCGAACGACTGCGCAACGCTCGCGCCCACGAGCAGCGCGCCCGCCAGGCCCGGGCCGGCCGTATAGGCCACCGCGCCGATGTCCGACATTTGCAGGCCTGCCTCTTCCAGCACCTGACGGGTCAAGGGGACGACGCGGCGAATATGGTCGCGCGAGGCAAGTTCCGGCACCACGCCACCATATTCCTGGTGCATGGCGATCTGGGTATGCAGCGCGTGCGCGAGCAGACCTCGTTCCGTACAAACGGCTGCGACACCGGTTTCGTCGCAGGAGCTTTCAAAGCCGAGAATAATCATGGCGGCAGAGTTTACAACTGATGCGAAAATACGCCTGTTTCAAAATTGCGGAGGCCCTTCGGCCGCCGCCCACAACAACCTATAAGCCTGCAAACCCATTGGGGACTCGAATGCTGGAGAAGCTATTCAAGCTGCGTGAACACGGGACTACCGCGCGCACCGAGATCGTGGCCGGTCTGACGACCTTCCTGACGATGTCATACATCATCTTCGTCAACCCGGACATCCTGTCGTCCACCGGCATGGACCGCGATGCGGTCTTCGTCGCCACCTGCCTGGCCGCCGCGCTGGGCTCGCTGGTGATGGCGCTGATCGCCAACTGGCCGATCGGCATGGCGCCGGGCATGGGCCTGAACGCGTTCTTCGCCTTCACCGTGGTCAAGACCATGGGCTACACGTGGGAACAGGCGCTGGGCGCCGTGTTCATCTCGGGCGTAATCTTCCTGATCCTGACGATATCGGGCATACGGGTATGGCTCGTCAAAGGCATTCCGCATTCGCTGCGCAGCGCCATTGCCGCGGGCATCGGGCTGTTCCTCGCCATTATCGCGCTGTCCAGCGCCGGCATCGTCGTTGCCCACCCGGCCACCAAGGTCTCGTTGGGTAACCTGACAACGCATGGCCCGCTGTTCGCGATTCTGGGCTTCTTCATCATCGCGTCGCTGGACGCGCTGCGCGTGCGCGGCGCCATCCTGATCGGCATCATCGTCGTGACGGTGTTGTCGATGGCGATGGGCTACAACGAGTTCAAAGGCATCTTCTCGGCCCCGCCCAGCCTGGCGCCCACGTTCTTGAAGCTGGACATCATGGGCGCGCTGCACAGCGGTTTCGTCCACGTGATTCTGGTGTTCGTGCTGGTGGAAGTGTTCGACGCCACCGGCACGCTGGTGGGCGTGGCCAAGCGCGCCGGCCTGGTGCCGGAAGGCAAGCCCAACCGCTTGGGCCGCGCCCTGTTCGCCGACAGCACCGCCATCGTCGCAGGCTCCGCACTGGGCACCAGCAGCACGACGGCGTTTGTGGAAAGCGCCTCGGGCGTGCAGGCAGGCGGGCGCACCGGCATGACCGCACTGGTCGTCGCCCTGCTGTTCCTGGCTGCACTGTTCATTTCGCCGCTGGCAGGCGCCGTGCCGGCCTACGCCACCGCCCCGGCCCTGCTCTATGTGGCCGGCCTGATGATGCGCGAGCTGATCGACATCGACTGGAACGAAGTCACCGAAGCCACGCCGGCCGCCCTGACGGCGCTGGTCATGCCTTTCACGTACTCCATCGCCAACGGCATTGCCTTCGGCTTCATCAGCTACGTGGTGCTGAAAACCGCCACGGGCAAGGTCCGCGACGTGCATCCGGCCACGTGGCTGGTGGCGGTGTTGTTCGTGATCCGCTACGCGTTCTTCCCGGAATAAGCGGCGTCTGCTCGCGACGAAAGCCGCCCGGCATGGCCGTGGCGGCTTTTTTATTGCGCGCGCGCGGGGCCGATCAGCCCTGGCAATCATCAAGATAGTCTCAGCCAATACAACCCGCCCGCCCACAAGGTTGCTGCCGGTTCAGCTTGATTTCGCCGATACACTCCCCATGTATCACGGTATATGGAGTCCACCTTGCGCCTTACCCGATTTGCCCCCGCACTGCCGCCCTGTCACGCCTTGCACGCTGAGGTGTCCGCATGAGCGCCCTCGCCCGCATTCCGTTCTCGGTCCTTGACCTGGCCCCGATTGTTCAGGGCCGCGACGCGGCTGACGCCTTCCGCAATACCGTGGCGGTGGCGCAGCACGTTGAACGCTTGGGCTACAAGCGCTTCTGGCTGGCCGAGCATCACAACATCAATGGCGTGGCCTCCAGCGCCACGGCGGTGCTGATTGGCCACGTTGCGGGCCATACGAGCACGCTGCGCGTCGGGTCCGGCGGCATCATGCTGCCCAACCATGCGCCGCTGGTCATCGCCGAACAGTTTGGCACGCTGGAAACGCTGTACCCAGGCCGTATCGACCTGGGCTTGGGCCGTGCGCCCGGCAGCGACGGTGCGACCCAGCACGCGCTGCGCCGCGGCCCCCGCAGTGGCCTGGAGTTCCCGGCGCTGGTCGAGGAATTGCGCGGCTTCCTGGCGGCGTCACGCCCGGGACAGCCGGTGCGCGCCATTCCCGGCGAAGGCCTGGATATTCCGATCTGGCTGCTGGGCTCCAGTGATTTCAGCGCCCGTCTGGCCGCGGAATTGGGTCTGCCCTTCTCGTTTGCGGGGCACTTCTCGCCCGAGGGCATGGCGGCAATGCGCTTGTACCGGCATCTGTTCAAGCCATCGGCCACACTGGCCCGCCCGTACGCCATGATCGGCGTGCCGGTGGTGGCGGCGGAATCCGACGAGGCCGCTCAGCGCCAGGCCACCACGCAGCAGCTGAAATTCCTGTCGCTCGTGCGCGGCCACCGCCTGCAATTGCAGCCGCCGGTCGAGAATATGGACGGTTTGTGGAACGAATGGGAGCGTGAAGCGGTCAATCAAAGATTGGGCGCGTCCATCGTGGGCGGACCCGATACCGTCAAGCGCCGTCTGGAAGCGCTGGTGGCCGAAACGGAAGCCGACGAAGTCATGATCGTGTCCGACTTCTTCGACATCGCCGACCGCCTGCGCTCCTTCGAAATTGTCGCGTCGTTGAAGAACGACGCCGGCGTCTCCACAAAAACCGCGGTCTAAAGCACCGCTGACTGCGCTCTCCATAGCGCTAACCATTGCGACGCAGCTATCGACGGCTCTACTATTACCGACAGAGCGCGTGGCACATCAAGCGTCGCCGAATCAGGTCCGGGGCAGGCACACCCTGAATCTCTGACACCGCCTTTTGCGCCGTGCATCGCGGCAAGGATACAAAATGAGTATTGTTGAACTCACCAAAGACAGCTTCCAGGACGCCATCACCCCCGACGGCACCCTGATCGTCGACTTCTGGGCTCCCTGGTGTGGCCCCTGCCGTGGTTTTGCTCCCGTGTTCGAGCAAGCCGCGACCGAGCACACCGACGTCACGTTCGCCAAGGTGAACACCGATGTTGAGCAGGAATTGGCCGGCGCCCTGGGTATCCGCTCGATCCCCACGCTGATGGTCTTCCGTGAGAAGGTCCTGCTGTTCTCGCAACCCGGCGCCTTGTCGGGCGGCCAGCTGAACGAGCTGCTCGCCAAGATCAAGGAAGTGGACATGGAAAAGGTCCACCAGGAAATCGCCGCGGCGCAAGACAGCCAGAACGCGTAAACAACTAAGGGGCCCGACAGCGGGCCCCTTTTCATTGTTGCGCGGGATTCATTCAGGTCCGGGTCACGACACCAGTTCCCAGGCCGAGCGCCCCCGCGTGATGTTGGCGACGGTGACCTCCAGGTCACTTACCGCAGTGCGCGGCACCACGAAGCACAGCGCCACGCCCTCTTCATTGAAATCTTCCTGCTGCACCACCGCGCCCGCCTGCGCCAGCCGCGACTTCAGCAGCGCCAGTTCCGCAAAGCCGCACGTGCAGGTCACGGTTGCCAAGTCCACGATTTCGGTGCGTTCGCCCAGACGCAGGCAATTTGCGGCGCAGCCGCCGTAGGCTCGCACCAAGCCGCCCGCCCCCAGCTTGATGCCGCCATACCAGCGCACGACCAGCACCGCCACGCGGTCCATGTCCTGCCCTTCGATGGCTTGCAAAATGGGACGGCCGGCCGTGCCGCCGGGTTCGCCATCATCGTTGAATCGGTATTCCTGCCCGATGCGGTAGGCCCAGCAGTTGTGGGTGGCTTCGGGGTCGCTGCGCTCGGCAAAGAATCGCATCGCCTCGTCCACCGTGGCAACCGGCGCGGCGTAGCCGACAAAGCGGCTTTTCTTGATGTCTTCCTGATACGAGCAAGGAGCGGTCAACGTTTGCGTCATGCCCGGCATTGTAAGTGCTGGCGCACGCGCGTCTCTAGCCGTGGCAGTCGGGGACTTCCTGGTCCAGATAGACATCGAAGGCCACGTCGCGCGCCCATTTCGCCGTCATCGCTTTCCAGGCGCCCGCGCGATCCCAGGCCCGCATTTCGTCCGCCAGCCAGGCGCGGCCCGCGGCGTCATGGGCGGGTAGCAGCCATACGCGATCGCGCCGCGCGCCATCGGGAGCCAAGGTCGACGAGAATTTTTTCCATTCGGGAAAGCGCACCAGCGGTTCCCAGACGGTGTCGTCCACCAGACCGATATCGCACGCGCCTTCACGCACTGCAACCAGCGCATCCGACGGCACGCGGTACGTGCGCACCACCGCGCCCCAGCTCTCGGCGAGCTTGCGGGCATCAGTAGCCGCTTCGGCCATGCAGACGCTGCGGCCTTGCACATCAGACGGCTTGCGCCAGCGCGTGTCGCTGCGGATAACGGCCTTGGGCCGCGTGCCGTAGCCCGTGGGCTGCACTGCCACGGCTTGCGGTTGGCCGGCGGCGCTATCGGCCAGCACCACATCCACCTGCCCTGCGGACAAGGCGGCGGCCGCGTCTGCCGCGGCCACCTGATGCAAGCGCACCGGCAGCCCCAGGCTTTGGCCGAGCTTGTCGGCCATGTTTGCGTCCAGCCCATCGGGCGTGCGGATCTTTGCGCCCGCCACGGGAGGCGGGGCCAGATACGGCACGCCCACCACCAACTCACCGCGCGCTTTCGCGGCGGCAAAGCCAGCGGGTTGCGCATGCGCCATGCCGGTCAGCAAGGCGCATGCGGTCAGCAGAGCAAGGGAAAGGCGGCGCATGATGCGTGTCCGATGCTTACACGTACTGATAGCGCAGCAGCCGGTGCTTGAGGTTTTCAAGCACGAACTGATCGATCAGCGCGGCCAGCACGGCAATGACCAGAATGTTGGTCATCACGCCGGTCATGTCGGCGATTTCGCCTGAATACGCCAGCGAACGGCCCAGGCCCTTGCCGAAGCCGATCAGCATCTCGGCCGAAATCAACGCGCGCCACGCATTGCCAAACGCCAGCTGCGCGCCGGTGATCAGCTCGGGCATGACGGCGGGCAGGTACACGCGCTTGACCAGCCCCCAGCGCGTGGCGCCCATGACGCGCGCGGCCGACACGTGCACGCGCTGCACGGATTCGGTGGCGTTCATGACGCTGAGCGCGGCCGGGAAGAACGCCGACAGCGCCACCACCACGATGATGGGCGTGTTGCCAAAGCCCATCACGATCAGGAACAGCGGCACCCACGCAATCGACGGAATCGATTGCAGAATGACGATCGCGCTGCGCAGCACTTCGCGAAAGAAGAACAGCACCGCAGCCACCAGGCCAAAGCCGATGCCCGCCGCCAACGCCAAGCCGTAGCCTGCGCCCAGGCGGCCCAAGGTGCCCAGCAGGCTTTGATGGAACGATTGCTTGCCCAGGTCTTCGAACAGGCGTTCAACCACCGCAGGCACGCCCGGCATCAGGAAATCAGGCAACGCGAACGCCGCCAGCTGCCACAACGCAAGTATGAACAGGACGCCCAAAACGCCCGCAAAATGCTTGCGGGCGCCGGTCACTCGGGTAGACGAGCTCAAAGTTTGCGCGCCTCTTGCCAGGACAAATCAACGATGCTGGACACGTCATACGGCTTGCCGTCGCGCGTCTTCAGCGAACCCTGAGCTTGCAGGATGTCGGCAATTTCCTGCATGCGCGCGGTGTCCTTCTGCGTCAGCTTCGGCGTGAACACCTGCGTGCTGATGGCTTCGGCAATCACCGTTTCGCGCGGCAGTTCGCCACGGGTCAGCGTCTTGAGCGTGGGTTCGGCAATGAAGTACGACGCGATCAGCTTGGACGCTTGCGCCGGTTTCTTTTGCAGCAGCGCGATGGCCTGGTTCTGCGCGTCCAGCGCCTTCCAGACGTCATCCTTGCGCTTGGCCAGCGTTTCGCCCGACGTGATCACGACCATGCACGGGAACGGCCAGGCCTGGCCCACTTCATAGATCTGCTTGACCGGCGCCACCAGCTGCGCGATGCGGTCATAGGGTTCGAACAGGAAGGCCGCGTCCACGCGCTTGCCTACCAGCGACTGCACCGCCACGGCCGGGCTCACGCCCATGACGTTCACGTCGTCTGCGCCCAGATTGCCCTGCTTGAGCACCACGCCCTTCAACACGACGTCGGCCGTGCTGCCTTCGGCTTGCGATGCCAGCGTCTTGCCCTTCAGGCCGGCGATGTCCTTGATGCCGGAATCGTCACGCACGATCAGCGAGTGATAGCCCTGCTGCGCGCCACCCACCACTTTCAGGTCAGCGCCCTTGGAGGCCCACGCCACCGCGTTGGTGAAGCCCAGCACGCCGATGTCGAGCTGGCCGCCGACAATCGCCTTGATCAGATCGGTGCCTGACTTGAACTCGATGAGCTCGGAATCCAGGCCCGCATTTTTGTAGAAGCCGCCCTCTTGCGCCACGATCGCTTGCGCGTCGTCCATCACGCGCAGATAGCCCACGCGGAATTTTTCGGCAGCCATTGCGGGGGCTGCGGCCAGCAGCGCAGCCGCCAGCGGCAGAGACAGCCATTGCTTCAATTTCATGAGAGGGAGCTCCAGGGAATTCAAGGTCGGCGACGCCGCAGCGCCGCCACAGATGGAAGAGGACGTCAGGCCGCCAGGGCCAGATCGGAATGCGCTTGCGAACCGTCGACCGCGATGCCCAGCAGGCGCAGGATTTCGCGCTTTTCAGCAGCCAGGTCCGACAGGTCGTGCGTTTTTTCGCGATGCGCCAGATTGAATTCGCGCAGTACGCGCGCCGGGCGCGGGCTGAAGACGACGATGCGGTCAGCCAGGAACAAGGCTTCGTCCACATCGTGCGTAACCAGCAGCACCGTGGGCTTTTCCTGGGCGATCAATTGGCGCAGCACATCTTGCAGACTCAGGCGAGTCAGCGCGTCAAGCGCACCGAAGGGTTCGTCCATCAGCATCGTCTTGGGCTGCGCGATGAACGCGCGGGCCAGCGCGGCGCGTTGGCGCATGCCGCCGGACACCTGATGGGGGTAATAGTGTTCGAAGCCGCCAAGGTTGACGCGCGCCAGCCAGTGGCGGGCGGCTTCGCGAGCGCGCTTCTTGGGCGTGTTCTGGAATTCCAGCGCCAGCGCCACGTTGTCTTCCAGGGTCAGCCACGGATAAAGCGCGTGTTCCTGGAACACCAGCGTGCGGCTGGGATGCGGGCCGGCCACGGCTTGGCCGTCGGCCAACACGCTGCCTTGCGTCGGCTTTTCCAGGCCGGCCGCCAGATGCAGCAGCGTGGATTTGCCGCAGCCCGACGGGCCGACCAGGGCGACCAGTTCACCGGTCTTGATTTCGCTGGTAAAGCCATCCACAACGGGCAGGTCGCCGAAGTGTTTGTGGACGTGGTCGAAGGTCAGGTTCATGGAACGAATCGTGGGCGCGCGTGGAGACGAGGCCTAAATCTAACAATTCGTTATATGAATTCAAACGATCAATATTGAATGTCTTTAAAGCTTCAGGTTATATCCAACCACTTCCCGCCACGACGCATCCGCGCGCGCCTCGCCCCCACCCAGGGCGCTGCGATCACCCTGCCGAAGCCGGCGTCGACACGGCAGCCGCTTGCCGATTGGCGTGCCGTTGCAGGCCAAACGCGATCATGAACCCGATCAGCACCGCCAGCGCGGCGGACAGGAAGATCGACGGATAGCCGTAGCCGCTGGAGATATACCCGGCGACGGGGCCGGTTACGCCCAGCGCCAAGTCCAGGAATGCCGAGTACGCGCCCAGCGCCGCACCACGGCTGCCGGCCGGCACACGCGCCACCGCTTCCACGCCAATCGCCGGGAAAACCAGCGCGAAGCCGCAGCCCGTCAGCGCGGCGCCCAGCAGCGCGGCGGTGGGATTGGGCGCCAGCCACAGCAGCAGCAAACCCGCCGCCTCAACCATGAACGACACCTGCGCCACGCGGAAGCCGCCAAAGCGCGTGATGGTGCCCGCGAACAGCAGACGCACGCCGATGAAGGCGCAGCCGAATGCGCTGAGCGCGTGCGCCGCGCCCTCCCAGGACATGCTGGTGTAATACAGCGCCACAAAGGCCGCCAGCGTGCCGAAACCCACGGAACCTAGCCCCAGCGCCATCCCGTGCGGGAAGACGCGCAGCACCACACTCTTGAACGCCATGCGATGGCCGCCCACGATAGCGACCGCCGCGCGCGACACCGCCAAGCCCAAGCCCGCCGGCCCAAGCAGCAGCACCGCGCCGCCCAGCGCGCCCATGCTCCATTCCTTTTCAAGCTGCACGCCCAACGGTGCGCCCAACGCCAGGCCGCCGTAGGTGCAGATACCGTTCCAGGAAATGACGCGCGCGGTATGCAGCGGGCCGACGCGGGCAATCGCCCAGGTCGCTGACCCGGTGCCCACCCAGCTTTCGCCAAAGCCCAGCGCCAGCCGGCTGACGATGATGGCGCTCAGGCTCAGCCAGGCGCTGCGTTCAAACGCATAGGCCAACAACAGGAACACGCCGCTGGCCGCGCAGGCCACCATGCCGATCACCACCGTCTGCTTAGGGCCCACCGTATCGGCCATGCGGCCCGCGTGCGAGCGGCTAAGCAAAGTCGCCACGTACTGCACGCTGATCGCCAAGCCCGCAAGCACGGTGCCATAGCCCAGGTTGTCATGCACGTAGCCCGGCAGCACGGCCAGCGGCAGGCCGATGGCCAGGTAGCAGATGAAGGTGAAGAACGCGATGGAAACAATGCGAGCCGTCAGCGTGAACGTGCTGATCTGCGCGCCGTCGGGCGCGGTATGCGGTGTGGGAGACATGGGAGGCGTGGAGTTGCCTGACCGAACGGTTCAGGGTAAACCCGATGATAGCGCAATCAATATTGCAGCTTGCTGAACATCGGCGGGCTGAAAACAACACGGCGCGCCCCTGAGGGACGCGCCGTGCTGGATGACTTCAGGCGGAAATCATCAGGCTTCGATGCCGCGCGATTCCAGATAGTCTTCGTAGCCGCCGCGGTAGTCGATGATCTCGCCAGACGGCAGGATTTCGATCACGCGGGTGGCCAGGCCGCTCACGAATTCGCGGTCATGCGACACGAACACCAGCGTGCCTTCGTACTTTTCCAGTGCGAATTGCAGGGATTCGATCGATTCCATGTCCAAGTGGTTGGTGGGCTCGTCGAGCAGCATGACGTTGTGCCGGCCCAGCATCAGGCGGCCAAAGGTCATGCGGTTCTTTTCGCCGCCCGACAGCACCTTGGGCGCCTTGGGCAGATCATCCGCCGAGAACAGCAGGCGGCCCAGCACCGAACGGATCGACTGGTCGTCGTCACCCGGCTGGCGGTGGTCGCCCATCCAGTCCAGCAGGTTGATGTCGGTTTGCAGGAATTGGTCGGACACGTCCTGCGCCATGTAGCCCAGGTCGGCGTTGTCGGACCACTTCACCGAACCCGAATCCGGCTGCAATTCGGTGGCCAGCAGGCGCAGCAAGGTGGTCTTACCCACGCCGTTCGCGCCGATGATGGCGATCTTTTCACCCGCATCGACCATGGCCGAGAACTTGGTGATGACGGGCGCGTCGTACGCCTTGGTCAGGTTTTCAACCGTGACGGCCAGACGGTGCATGACCTTGTTCTGCTCGAAACGGATGTACGGGTTCTGGCGCGACGACGGCTTGACCACGACCTGGTCGGCCTTGATGCGGTCAATCTGCTTCAAGCGCGAGGTCGCCTGGCGCGACTTCGACTTGTTGGCGGCGAAGCGGCGCACGAAGTCTTGCAGTTCGGCGACGCGTTCCTTGGCCTTGGCGTTGTTGGACACCAGGCGTTCGCGGGCCTGGGTGGAGGCCAGCATGTAGTCGTCGTAGTTGCCCGCGTAAATGCGGATTTCGCCGTAGTCCACGTCGGCCATGTGCGTGCACACCTGGTTCAGGAAGTGGCGGTCGTGGCTGATGATGATCATCGTGCTCTGGTAGCCGTTGAGCACGTTTTCCAACCAGCGGATGGTGTTGATATCCAGGTTGTTGGTGGGCTCGTCCAGCAGCAGGACGTCGGGGTTCGAGAACAGCGCCTGCGCCAGCAGCACGCGCAGCTTCCAGCCCGGGGCCACTTCGCGCATCGGCAGGTTGTGCTGGTCAACGGCAATTTCCAGGCCCAGCAGCAGTTCGCCAGCGCGCGCTTCGGCGGTGTAGCCGTCGTACTCGGCGAACTTGGCTTCCAGGTCGGCCGCGCGCATGTAGTCGTCTTCGGTGGCTTCCGGGTTCGCGTAGATCGCGTCACGCTCGGACATGGCGGCCCACATTTCGGTGTGGCCCATCATGACGACGTCCAGCACGCGCAGGTCTTCAAACGCGAATTGGTCCTGGCGCAGCTTGCCCAGGCGCACGCCCGGCTCCAGCGACACGTTGCCACCGGAGGACTCGAGGTCGCCGCCGATGATCTTCATGAACGTAGACTTACCGGACCCATTGGCCCCGATCAGCCCGTACCGGTTGCCTTCCCCGAACTTGACGCTGACGTTCTCGAAAAGGGGCTTGGGACCGAACTGGATGGTGAGATTGGCTGTGGATATCACGGTGTATTTGAGTCTGTAGGCGTCCGAAGACGCATGCGAGGAAACCCGATAGTGTAGCAAATGACTTTACGGGTCCGGCTTGCGCGGGACCCGTAAGGGTGACGCTGACTGCGGCGATCAGTGGTGGTGTTCGTCCAGCACCAGATGCGCCAGGCCCTTTTCGGTGGCAATGCCCACCTTCTGCCCGATCGGCAAGGTGGCCTTGGTGGCCACGTGGCCGTAGGGCAAACCGGTGATGACCGGCACCTTGACCGTCTTGCGCAGCCACGCCACGACTTCATGCAGGTCGTAGCCCTTGTCGTGCGGCGCCAGCTTGTAATCGGTGAAACGGCCCAGCACGATGGCCTTTTGTTTGGCCAGGATGCCCGCCTGCCACAGCTGGATCAGCATGCGTTCGACGCGGTACGGATGTTCGGCCACGTCTTCCAGGAACAGAATGCCGCCGCGAATCTTCGGCATGTAGGGCGTGCCGATCAGCGATGTCACCATCGCCAGGTTGCCGCCCCACAGGATGCCGCGGGCGTCGACGGCGTCGGCGTCCTGCGTTTCGAAGCTCAGGATTTCCAGTTCGCCGCGCATGACTTCGCCAAACAGCGCTTCGGTCAGGTCGTCGACTTTCTTGCCGCCGAAGTCCGCCACGGCGGTCGCGCCGGAATAGCTGACCGCGCCGGTTTTGGCCAGCAGGCCCAGGTTGAACGCGGTGAAGTCGCTCAAGCCCACGAAGCGCTTGCCGCTGTCGGCCATGGCCTTCCAGTCGATCTGGTCCAGCAGCCGGCCCATGCCGTAGCCGCCGCGCGTCACCATGACGATCGGCAGCTTCTGCTTGGTGGCGCGCGTCAGGCAGGCCAGACGCTGGGCGTCCGTGCCGGCAAAACGCTGATGCTCGGCCAAGGCAGTGCGGTCCAGCGCGGTCTTGAAGCCTTGCTGCTGCAAGCGTTCGCGCGCCAGTTCCACCGTGGCCGGGTCGCGCACGGCCGAAGACGGCGAGATCAGGTAGATGCCACGCGCGTCCGGCAGCGAGTGGGCGTGATCATGGCTGTGGTCATGCCCGCAATCATCCCCGCAGGTGGGGCCGTGATCGTGGTCATGCGTAGGGGTGCTCATGCGATGGATTCCTTGGCGCGGCGTTCGCGGAAGAACCGGCGCAGCAGGTCGCCGCAGGGTTCTGCCAGCACGCCGCCGGTGACTGAAGTGTGATGATTGAGTTTCGGGACCGCGCCCACGTCCAGCACGCTGCCGCACGCGCCGGTCTTCGGGTCGTAGGCGCCGAACACGACGCGCGCGAGCCGCGCATGCAGCATGGCGCCGATACACATGACGCAAGGCTCCAGCGTGACGTACACGGTGATGCCGGGCAGACGGTAGTTTTCCAGCTGGCGCGCCGCGTTGCGCAAGGCGACGATCTCGGCATGCGCGGTGGGGTCGTGGTCGATGATGGTGCGGTTGTAGCCCCGCCCCAGGATCTCGCCCTTGGCCGACACAACCAGCGCGCCCACCGGCACTTCGCCGATGTCGTACGCGGCCTGCGCTTCTTCAAGGGCCAGACGGATGTAGCGGGCGTCTTCTTCGGTCCAGGCCGAAAACGCGGCGGTAGTGGCGTCGGCAGTGCCGTCGACCTCAACCACGGTACACCCGCGATTTCAGGGCGATGCGGCCGGCCAGGCTGGTCACGGCCTCTTCCAGCCATTGGTAGAGCTCCGCTTCTTCGTCGTAGCGGGCCTGGTTCAGGTTCGACACCCGCCCTTCTTCGATGAAGCCCCAGGCGCGGCTACGCTTGTCGCGATGCTTAGGGTCCCAGACGCCGAACGCAAAACCGCCTGCGCGGCGGATCAGCGAGAAGCACGGGATGTCGGTATAGCCGTCGCCCACGAACACCATCTGGTCGAACGGAACGCGCAAACGGTCTTCGGGCACCTTGCGGTTGACCTCGAAGGGCTTGTTGCGGAAGTCGCGCCCGATGATGCCTTTCTGAATGTGGAACAGGTAACGCGTCTTGTCGGTGAAGCTGACGATACGGCGCGGGAACGTGATGCCGCCGTCTTCGCCGTAGACGAATTCGGACGCCCAGATCTCGGTGAATTCATGCGCGATGGGCGTGGAGCGCACCACGTCGCCAATGCCGCTTGAGATCAGATAGAACTCAAGCTGCACTTGCGGCTGTTCGGCGCGCACGGCCGCGCGCAGGCGCTGGAACAAGGTCGGCACGCCGTCATGCAAGTCCAGGCGGGCGCCCCACTCTTTCAAGCGCTGCTGCGTGATCAGGCCGTGCGTGCCGGCCTGCGACAGCTGGATCATCTTGTACAGATAGGCGGGCACGGGGTCCCAGTCTTGCTGCGACAGCAAGGGGTCCACCTCGTCTTTCCAGAACGAGGCCGTGTCCACACCGATGCTTTCGAGAAAACCCGACGTGCTGTCTGACGCCAGCGTGTCGTCGAAGTCGAAAATCAGGGCGATGACGTCGGACATGGAATTGGGGGATAAGGACGAGTGGAAACGAAACGGCGGGCGCGAAGGACGCAAACGGACGGCGCAAAAAAGCGCACAGCCGCCATTTTGCCTGAATGTGGTGGCGGCTGTGCGCGGTGTTGCTTGTGGGTATTGCTTGCCGGTATTGCTTGCTGGTGTTGCTTGCCGGTTTTGCTTGCCGGTGTTGCTTGCTGGTGGCGCTTGCTGGTGGCGCTTGCGCTTCGGCCATGATCGGGCCGCAAGCTCAGGAATGGGCGCAGGTATGGGCTGTACCTGCGCACGGCCACGTTATGCCCGTGGCCGCGCGTCCTTCCCGCGTTTACTGACGCATCGGCGCGTTCATCGTGCCGGTAGCGGGCGGCACCGAGCCCGGGGCGGGAGGCGGAGGCGCCATGCCCGATGCGGGCGGAGGCGGCGCCATACCCGGGGCCGGAGGCGGCACGCTGCCGGCCGGCACCTGGATCACGGTTTCGCGCAGCACGCCGCCGCCCTGCACGCTGCCGCGCACGTTGGTGGGCGACGACATCTGGGTCAGGCAGTCCTGCCGCGCCGTGGCGGGCAGCCGGTTGCAGCGGTCAACCATGTTCTGCTGATGCTGGTCCGTGCTCCCATCCTTGAGGTTCTGGCGATTGGCTTCATCGCGCGCGGCGCCGGCTTCGCGCATGCAGGTTGCGCGGTCCTGGTTAGTGTTGCCGCTTTTGCACTTGGCCACATCCTGTTCGTACTGGGACTGGATGCCGGCGCGGCCGATCGCATCCGCCGCGTGGACCGCTCCTGCGGCCAACATCAAGCCCGCCGCGCAAAGGGATGCTGCAAGGCGTTTGGTATGCATGGGTCGTTTGTTCATGGCCAGCTCCTTTAAGAATTGAACCGAAAACGGCAATGACCCGACAGCGGTCACGCCGCTTGCTTGGAATCCACTATCCCACGATGCCGCGCCGGGGACATGTCGAGCAACATGAATTCGTAAGTTGTCGTATCAGACACCGAATTTGCGCAGGCCGGGGACCAGACGGAATTCCAGACGAAAAAACAGGGGCGGTTGGCCCCTGTTGCGCTCAATTCCGCGGCGCAGCACGGCGTGCGCCGTTCACAAGCCGTGGCGCTTGTTACCAGTGCTAGCGGGCGTCCAGGTCGGCGTCGGCCTTGGTCAGGCGCTTGCGGTAGGTCGCGGCGCGCATCAGCAGCATTGCCGTCACGGGCGACGACACCACCAGCAGCAGCGTGATGATCACTTCGTGAAACACCGGACGCGCGGACAAGGCCGAGAACACCAGAATCGATGCGGCAAGGACGCAGCCGCAACCCAGTGTGTTGCCCAAGGTAGGCGCGTGGATGCGGGCGTAGAACGAGCGAAAGCGCAGCAGGCCGGCCGAGCCGGTCAGCGCCAGCAAGCCGCCCAGCACCAGCAGGATGCAGGCGGGAATGCCGGCCCACAGGGGGATGGTGGCCTCGATCATGGCTCGATCACCTCGCCGCGCAACAGGAAGCGCGCCATCGCGGTGGAACCGACGAAGCCGAACAAGGCGATCAGCAGCGCGATGTCGAAGTACAGCGACGAGCCCGAGCGGATGCCGAAGACCAGCATGGTCAACATGCCGTTGATATACAGCGTGTCCAGCGCCAGCACGCGGTCCTGCGCGGTGGGCCCGCGCAGCAGGCGGATCGCGGCAAACACCATGCCCAACGCGAAACACACCAGGGCGAAGGACGCCGCCCAATACAGTGCGGTGTTCATAGTCATTCAAACATCTCCATCAACGGGCGCTCGTAGCGCTCCTGCACCAGCTTGACCCAGTCGTCTTCGTTCTGAAGGTCAAGCACGTGCAGCTTCAGGCTGTGATCGGGCGTCAGGTCGACCCAGACCGTGCCAGGGGTATAGGTGACGATGCAGGCCAGCATCGCCAGGCCGTGCGGGTCGCGCATCGTCAGCGGGATCATGATGAAGCCGGGCGAAAAATCGTTTCGCCGGGGGTTCAGGATCAGTTTGCCCACGGCAATGTTCGACTTGATGATGTCGACCGTCACGTGCAGGAACAGGGGCACGGCCTTCCAGAGCCGGTGCGGACGCGCATGCAGCGGACGCAGCCGGGATGCGGCCCAGGTGAACCACAGCGCCAACGCCGCGCCCAGCGCGATCTGCCCGGCGGACAGGCTTTCGTTCAGCACCAGCCACAGGACGAACAGGAATACCGGCAGGAAAAGGAAGTAAACACGGCGCATCAGCTTCCTCCTTGAGCGCCGCGCACGGTCTGCGCGGACATGACGGCATCAATATAAGACTTGGGTTGATCCAGCGAGCGCGCCGCGTCGTCCAGGTAGGCCGACACCGGGCCTGCGCCCGCCGCCAGGCCCACGCACAACAGCAGCAGCACGGCCACCGGACCCGCTTCGATCACGCGCAGACGCGGCGTGCTGCGATCGTCGCTGGCCCAGAACACGCGGATACCCGTGCGGCTCAAGCCGACCAGGCCCGCCAGGCCCGACACGAGCACGGCGGCCACCAGAATCCACGCGTCCATCGGCGGTGCGGATTCCGTGGCGGCGGACACCGCCGCCGACAACAGCGAGAACTTGGCCACGAAACCCGACAAGGGCGGCAAGCCCGTCACCAGCAAGGCGCAACAAATGAAGGCCAGCCCCAGGAAAGCCATGGCCGCAGGAATGGCCACGCCCACCACGTCGTCGGACCGGTTGACCGAGGCTGGGTCGTCCAGGTCGAACGCGTCGAGCGTCACGGCCAGCACGTTCGCGCCGAAGCTGCGCGTGCGCTCGATGAGTTCAGCCAGCATGAAGAACGCGCCCGTCGTCAGCACGGAACTGATCAGGTAGAACAGCGCGGGGCCGGTCAAGGTGACGCCCGGCATGCCCAGCGCTGTCAACAACGTGCCGGCCGAAACAATGACGCAGTAGCCCACCATCTTCTCCAGCTGCTGCGTGGCCAGCAGGCCCAGCGCGCCGAACAGCAGCGTGGCCAGACCCGCTGCGAACATCCAGTCCAGGCTGAAGGCCGCGGGCGCGCCCGAGGGCAACAGCAGCGAGCCGATGCGCAAGAGCGCATAGATGCCGACCTTGGTCATGATGGAGAACATGGCCGCAATGGGCGCACCGGCCGAACCGTAGCCCTTGACCAGCCAGAAGTTCAGCGGCCACGCGCCCGCCTTCACCAGGAAGGCCACGCCCAGAATGGCTGCGCCGGCTTCGAACAGCATGCGGTCGGGACCCGCCAGATTGCCGGCACGCAGGGCCAGGTCGGCCATGTTCAAGGTGCCGGTGACGCCATAGATGAGCGCGATGCTGATCAGCAGCAGGAACGACGCCACGAGGTTCACGGCGATGTATTGCAGGCCGGCGCTGACGCGCGCCACGCCCGAGCCATGCAGCAGCAGGCCATAGGAGGCTGCCAGCAGCACTTCGAAGAACACGAACAGGTTGAAGAGGTCGCCCGTCAGGAAGGCGCCGTTCAGGCCCATCAGCAGGAACTGGAACAGCGAATGGAAATGGACGCCTGCGCGGTCCCAGCGGGCCAGCGCGTAGGTCAGCGTTGCCAAGCCCAGCACGGCGGTCAGCGTCAGCATGACGGCGGCCAGACGATCGACGACCAGCACGATGCCGAAGGGCGCCGGCCAGTCGCCCACCAGGTAGACCCCTACCCCGGTCGGCCAAACGTCTGGCACGCCGCCGCCCGCCACCACCAGCAAGGCGATGGCGGCCGCCAGTTGCGCCAGGGTCGCAACCATTGAAATGGCGCCCCGCGTGTAGCGGCTGGTATCGGCCAGCAACAGCATCACCGCGCCCGCAACCAGCGGCGTGATGATCGGCAGAATTGGAAGGTGTTGAAGCCAGAAACTCAAGATTGGGACTCCCGTCCATCAACGTGGTCGGTACCCGTAAGGCCGCGGGAGGCCAGCAGAACAACCAGGAACAACGCGGTGGTGGCGAAGCCGATCACAATGGCCGTCAGCACCAGTGCTTGCGGCAAGGGGTCGGCGTACCAGGAAGGGTCATGCGCCGTGGCGGGGTCCAGCACCGGCGGGCGGCCCGACGTGAGCCGGCCCATGCCGAAGATGAACAGGTTCACCGCATAGGAAACGAGCGACAGGCCCATGATGAATTGGAAGGTGCGCGGGCGCAGCAGCAGCCAGACGCCCGAGCCCGCCAACACGCCGATCGCAATGGCATAAATCAATTCCATCAGGCTTCCCCTGTTTGTGCGGCGGCCGCTTGCATCTCGGCGGCGGCCTTGCGTTGTGCGCGCAGCGATTGGTGAGCCAGCGCCACCAGCACCAGCACGGTGGAGCCAACGACCAGCATGTATACGCCCAGGTCGAACAGCAGCACACTGGACAAATGAATATGGCCGATCACCGGCAGCGACACATCCCAGGCCAGCGCGGCCAGGAACGGCTTGTACGCCAGCCACGCCGTGACCGCTGCGGCGCCTGCCGCCAGCAGGCCCAGGCCGATCCAGTTCTGCGGGTTGAGGCGGCTGCGCGATTCCACCCAGTACACGCCGCCCACCATGTATTGCAGGATGACGGAGGTGGCGAAAATCAGGCCGCCCACAAAACCGCCGCCCGGTTGATTGTGGCCACGCAGCAGGAAGTAGACCGAGATCAGCGCCGAGGTAGGCAGCAACAGGCGCACCAGCACCGTCGGCACCATCATCGACCCCGTCGGCACTACCGATTTGATATCGGGTGCGGCCGGCACGCCGCCATCCTGTTCCTTTTGCTGGCGCGGCAGGTCGGCGCTTTCGGCGGCCGGACGGAAGCGGCGCAGCAGCGCGTAGACGGTCAGCGCCACGATGCCCAGCACCGTGATTTCGCCAAAGGTATCGAAGCCGCGGAAGTCCACCAGAATCACGTTCACCACGTTGGTGCCGCCGCCGTCAGGCAGCGCGCGGTCCACGAAGTAGGACGAAATGGTGTCGCCTTGCGGGCGCACCAGCACGGCGTAAGCCAACGCCGCCATGCCCGTGCCGGCGGCCGTGGCCATCAACAAGTCGCGCAGGCGGCGGCCGCGGGCGCGCAACGTGGCCTTCAGGGTTTCTTCGTCGTCCTGTTCAATACGACGCGGCAGCCAGCGCAGGCCCAGCAGCAACAGCACCACGGTGACGACTTCAACCGACAACTGGGTCAACGCCAGGTCAGGCGCCGAGAACCAGACGAAGGTCAGGCAGGTGATCAGCCCCGCGCCACCGGCCAGGGCCAGCGACGCCAGACGGTGGTATTTGGCCTGATAGGCGGCGCCCAGCGCGCAGGCCGCGCCCACCCCCCACATCAGCGCAAAGGCCGGGTCAATAGCCGACATGCGTTCGGTGCCATCCAGCCAGCCGCCGCCGCGCAGCGGCAGCCAGGCCACGAACAAGGCCCCCAGCACAATCAGCAGCATCTGCACTTGCAGGCGCGTGGATGACACCCAACGCAGCAGCCAGGCAGCGGCCACGCTGGAGCCGTCCAGCAAGGCCTCAAACGTGCGCCGGCCATCCAGGCGATAGATGAACGGCACGCGGCCGGGGTTGGCGCGCTGATGCGCCCGCAACGCCAGATACAGCAGCACGCCCGCAGCGGTTGCGACCATGCTCATCACCAGCGGCAGATTCACCCCGTGCCAGACGGCCAGACTGTATTCGGGCATGTTCTCGCCCAGGATGCTGCGCGCAGCGGTCGCCAGGAACGGGCCGACCGTCAGGCCGGGCACCACGCCCACCAGCAGGCACATGAACACCAGCAATGCACTGGGGAACAGCATCCAGCGCGGCGGTTCGTGCGGCGCTCGCGGCAGATCAGTCGCCGGCGGGCCGAAGAAGACTTGCAGAATGAAGCGCAGCGAATAGGCCACGCTGAAGGCGCCAGCGATGGTCGCCATCAGCGGCAGGCCGATCTCGGTAAAGCGGTCGCCGCTGACGAAGGTGGTTTCGGCGAAGAACATTTCCTTGGACAGGAAGCCGTTCAGCAGCGGCACCCCAGCCATGGAAGCCGCCGCCACCATCGCCAAGGTGGCGGTAATGGGCATGGCTTTATATAGGCCCGACAAGCGGCTCAGGTCGCGCGTGCCGGTTTCATGGTCGACCACCCCCGCCGCCATGAACAGCGACGCCTTGAAGGTGGCGTGGTTGATCATGTGGAAAATGGCGGCCACCAGCGCAAGCTCGCTGTTCAAGCCCAGCAGCAGCGTGATCAGGCCCAGATGGCTGATCGTGGAATACGCCAGCACCCCCTTCATGTCTTGCTGGAAAATGGCGGCGTACGCGCCCAGCACCAGTGTAATCAGCCCTGCTCCGCCAATGATCCAGAACCATTGATCCGTACCTGCCAACACCGGCCAGAACCGCGCCAGCAGGAACACGCCGGCCTTCACCATCGTGGCCGAGTGCAGGTAGGCGGACACCGGCGTCGGCGCCGCCATGGCGTTGGGCAACCAGAAATGGAAGGGGAATTGCGCGCTTTTGGTCAGCGCGCCCAGCGCCACCAGCACCAGCACGGCGGGATACCAGGGGTCGGCGCGGACGAGATCGCCCGAGGCCAGCACGCGATCCATGTCGTAGCTGCCCACGATATGGCCCAGGATCAGCACGCCGGCCAGCAGGCAGAGCCCGCCCCCACCCGTCACCGTCAATGCCATGCGCGCGCCGCGGCGGGCATCCAGGCGGTGGTGCCAGTAGGCGATCAGCATGAACGACGCCAGGCTGGTCATTTCCCAGAACAACACCAGCTGGATCAGGTTGCCGGACAGCACTACGCCCAGCATGGCGGCCATGAAGGCCTGGAAGAAGGAGAAGAAGCGCGGCACCGGGTCTTCCGGCGACATGTAGTAGCGCGCATACAGCACCACCAGCGCGCCCATGCCGGAGACGATCAGCGCGAAGAGCCACGCGTAGCCGTCCATGCGCAGGGTGAATTGCAGGCCCAGGGCGGGCGCCCAGGGCATGTCCGCCCGGATCACGCCGCCGTTGGCGACTTCCGGGTACAGACTGGCAATCAGAACCACACAGGCCAGCGCGATGAGGCCGGCCAGCCACGCCTCGGCATTGCGAGCGTTGGAAGGCAGCAGCGCGGCGCACAGGCTGCCGGCAAACGGCAGAGCGAGGATCAGGATCAGCGACATGGCGTTCCGAGAATGTCCGGGCCCCCTCCCGCCAGCACGTGGCAGCGAAAGACGAAACAGACCGGGGATTAACAACAAAGACGGAACCCTGGCCCGGTGCGTCGCTGCACTACACGTTGCCCCGCGGGGACATCAACCAACGCCCATTGAACGGCGCAGACAGAAACAAACGCAATAGCTTTCTTGCAAGACCGGCCAAGAATCTCATCCGAAAAATATCAGATTCTTGTAAGTTATGCAGAGATTTATGCGTGAACCCGGCTAATGACAGCACGATGACTGCGCAATGATTGCGCAATGACAGCTAATCGACATCTGTTCATCTTGTTGTCAGGCATGGCTTTTTCGCCTATCTCACGTCATTTTCAGACACCGCTGCAACACCGAAAAAATATTTTGGCACGAGGCAGGGTGAATCCCGAGTTGACCGTAGGGGGATTCCTGTGTGGAATTGCGTCCACGAAGTGTATGCAACTCCCGTATCCGGCTACGCACGCTTCACCGACGCCGGCCCAAGAAGCCGGCCGGCTCGGAACAACAATATGGAGAAGACTCTTGACCGTGCTGTCTCATGCCAAGGCCGTTCTGGCCGCCGCCATTGCAGGCGTCTGCTTTAGTTCCGCGGCCCTCGCCGCCGACCCCTACCCCAACAAACCCATCCGCCTGATCGTCCCGTTTGCGGCCGGCGGCACCACCGATATCGTGGCCCGCATCGTGGCCGAAGGCCTGGGCCGTGAGCTCGGCCAAGCCGTCGTAGTTGAAAACCGGGGCGGTGGCGGGGGCTCGATCGGCGCCGACGCGCTGGTCCGTTCCGCGCCGGACGGCTACACGCTGGGTGTTGCCACCGTCAGCACCATGGCCACCAACCCGGCCACCAACCCCAAGAACCCGTACAACCCGATCAAGGACTTCACGCCGATCACCAACCTGGTGAACGTGCCGAACGTGCTGACGGTGAACCCGGCCGTGCCGGCCAAAAACCTGGCCGAATTCATCAAGCTGCTGCAAGACAACCCGGGCAAGTACAGCTATGCCTCGTCAGGCGCAGGCGGCATCGGCCACCTGGACGGCGAATTGTTCAAGTCGCTGACGAAGACCGACATGGTGCACGTGCCCTACCGCGGTTCGGGCCCGGCGCTGAATGACGTGATCGCCGGCCAGGTGAACGCCCAGTTCGACAACCTGCCGTCGTCCATGCCCCACATCCAGGCCGGCAAGCTGCGCGCCCTGGCCGTGGCCGCCCCCAAGCGCCTGCCCGCCCTGCCGGACGTGCCGACCTTCAAGGAAGGCGGCCTGCCTGAAATGGACAACATGGCCTGGTACGGCCTGGTGGCCCCTGCCGGCACCCCCAAGGCTGTGGTGGACCGCATCCATGATGCCGCCATCAAGGCGCTGAAAGACCCGAAGATCGTCCAACGTCTGGCTGACGGCGGATCGCTGGTGGACGGCAACACGCCCGCCGAATACGCCGCCCAGATCCAGCGCGAGCTGGAACTGCGCCAGCGCATCGCCAAGGAACGCAACATCGTTTCGACGAACTGATCGTCAGCGCGGGCAAGCCGCCCTCTTTATTGGGGACGGCTTGCCCACTTGACTAGCGATGCCTGGGTGTTAGCATCTGGCCCCGTGCGATCCGATTTTTCTCCCATCCCTCCCGCTGCTTGCGTCCTTTGCGCCCTGCGCTCGACTCTGTTGAGCTCGCAGGAAGTCGCCGCGCGTTCCGCTTACGCGCGCTCCAAGCCCGGCTAATCAGCCGGCGTCTTCGCTCCCCCTTCTTTCATTCCGGCCAGTCGCCGGCGGCCTGAGCACATCGCTATGGGTTGCCGCCAGACATCGGCCGGCGGTTGTCCTGCCGCGTGGCCGGACGCCCGCGCCTGAATCTTTGCTGCCTGCCGCGCGCCGGCGGCCCGGCCACGCACCGATCTTCGTCTAAGCACCATGCAACTCACCAAGAAATTCGTCAAAGCCAAGAACCCCTGCGCGGGAGGCTACAAATGGTTCATCCGCGACCACAACGGACAGGGGGACTACCAGGCCGTGCTTGACGCATTGGTCGCAGACGGCCGAGTCAGCGACGCTTGCTGGCTGCTGGACCAGTTCGGCCCCACCGATGCGGTGCTGAAACTGGACGCCGTGGACGCGAACGCCATCGTCTTCGCCGGCACGCTGGAAGTGCGCATGGGCATCAACGTGGACTCGGTCGTGCGTGCCGGCCGCAGCATCATCACGGGCGGCGGCATCCGCGCGGGCGAAACCATCATGGCGGGCGAAAACATCACTGCGGCCGCCAATATCGCCAGCGGCGGCAACCTGCGCGCAGGCGGCGACATCATGGCCGACTGGGGCATCGAGGTTGCCACCCGCGTGGATTGTGGCGGTAACGTGCGCGCAAAATGGGACATCTGCGCGGGCCAGGACTTGGCCGTGACCGGCCACCTGCATGCCGGCCAAGACGTGCAGACCCAAGGCGCCATCAAATGCGGCCAGGGCATCAAGACAGGCGGCGACGTGCGCGCCGAAAAGGAAATCAACGCGGGCAGCGGCATCCAGGCCGGTGGCGCGATTGACTGCGGCGAACACCTGGCATCAGGCTGGGGCATGATCGCAGGCGGCGACATCCGCGCCCAAGGTTCGATACGGGCCGGTGAAGGCGTGCAGGCCGACGGCCTGATCCAGGCGGGCGACGGCCACGGCGTGTACGCCGGCCTGAGCGTCCGGCTGGACGCCTGGTCCGTGTGCGCACGCGTGGTGGCGCAAAGCCGCCCCGCCCAATTGGTCAGCGGACACTGGGCGGGACGGGACGCGGCAGACGCGCGGGATAGGCAAGACGCCGCGGACGAACTGGACAGCCCCCACGACCCGCAGAGCCAGCACCACCCGCAGGGCCAGCACAAGGACCCTGCCGGCCAGCCCCCCGCCAGCGCTAACCGCCCCGCGTGGCCGATGAACGCGACGCCCGCGTTGGCGTGATGGCGGCTGCCGGGTGGCGCAGCACCAGCATCAACCCCAACAGGATCGCGCCCATGCCCGCCAGGCTCAGCACTGACAACCGGTTGCCCAGAATCAGGTAATCCAGCGCGGCGGTGCCGGCGGGCACCAGATAGAACAGGCTGGTCACGTTGACGAGGTTACCGGCCTGGATCATCCGGTAGAACAGCAGCGTCGCGCCCACCGAAATCACCAGTCCCATCCAGATCAGCGGCAGCACCAGCCCCACGCCCCATTCGGCGCGCAGGGGCAGGAACGGCGCGAACACCAGGCACAGCGCCAAGCTGATCACGTACTGCAAGGGCAGCACGTCCATCGGCGCCTGCTTCACGCGTTTTTGCAGCATGGCGCCCGCTGTCATGCTGAGCAAGGCCGCCAGCGCGAACACCATGCCGGCCACCGAAAACCGCGCCATGCCGATGCTTTGGAACACCACCATCACCAGGCCAGATAACGCCAGCAACAAACCTGCCAGACGCGCGGGGGAGTAGCGGCGTTCCATCACTGCCAAGGTCAGGATGGGTTGCGCGCCCAGCAACGTCGCCAGCACGCCCGGCGTGATGCCGTGGTCCAGCGCCAGCAGATAGCAGATGGAGTAGCTGCCAATCAGCAGCAAGCCCGTCACCGCAACCGTCCAGCGTGTGCCGGGCGCCGGCAGCCAGCGTTTGCGCCACAGGCAGATCAGCGCCAGCGCGGCCAACGCCAGGATGAAGCGCAACAGCAAAAAGCCAAAGGCAGAGGCATACGACAGCCCCCATTTCGCGAAGATTGCGCCGCCGCTCCACAGCAGCACGAACAAGGACGTGGAGCCGTAGGCCGTCCACGAAGATCGATTCAAAGACATGAGGTTTCACCTGTCAGGGTAAAAGCACAGGCTCCAGCCCCCTGCATGGCGATGCGCCAAGCGGGCCGCGCACGGATCAGCTGCGCACGGCGAGCGCCAAAGGCGTCAGCGCATCATGCGACCGATAGTGCGGATAACTGAAAGGGCTGCAGTCGGGAAGACGAACCGGCGTTTAGCCAGCTACGACCGCCGAAGGCGGATACGCGCCGGAAACCCCGCCGGAAGGCGGTGAGGCCGGAGGAGACCCAGGCGGCGAAAGCACCACCGAAGGGACTACCGCAGTGACAGGGGAAAAGACGACAGGGGACGCCACAACAGAAGGCAAGACCCGGGAAGAGAAGACCCGCGCGAAGACCCGCGCGCATGCAAAACCGCCGGCTGCGTGGGCAGCGGCGGTCGAGGCAAGCAGGTTCGTGGCGGCGGGCATTTGCGTAGCGTAGCGACAGGCCAGAAACCCGTCAAGCCTCGCCGCCACGCTTGCCCTCACCCGCAGCCACGATTGCCCTCACCCGCCGCCACGCTTGCCCTCACCCGCCGATGCGCCGCTGCTCCACACCCATGTCCCGCCACGCATCGCCGTGGCAGGTGAACATCAGAATCTGATGGCGGGTAGCGGCGTCGAACAAGGCGCGCTTCATGAAGTCGCGCCGCGCGTCGTCCGTATGAACCAGCGCGTCGTCCAGCAGCAGCAAGGTGGGCCGCCCCGCTTCCTGCAACAGGTCGGCATAGGCGAAACGCGCAAGGATGCCCAGCTGCTCGCGCGTGCCGAAGCTCAGCGCATCAAGCAGATCTTCGCCATCCCCGCGCCGCAACGCCGTGGGCAACAAGGCATCGTCCAGGCGCAGCGCGGCGTCGGGAAACAGCAAGGCCAGATAGTGATTCAAGCGGCGGGCCAGCGGCGCTTGCAGCCGTTGTGTTGCCGCCGCGCGCTTGTCGGTCAGCAGCTTAAGCAACAAGTCCAGCGCCGCCGCACGGCGCGACAGCTCATCACGACGGCGCGTCAGGCGCTCGCAGTCGGCCGCGGCCTCGGACAAGCGTTCGCCCAAGCCTTGCGCGCCCGCCTGATCCAGCTTGCCTTGCAGTTGCAGGATCTCGCCGTGGCGCTTGTGCTGCGCCTCGCGTTCTATGCCGGCCGATTTTTCATAGCGCTGAACGTCCTGCTCCACCAATTCAGGCCGGTGTTCGGCAAGCGCCGTTTGCGCGTCGCGCACGCGGCGGTCAAGGTCATCGTGGCCGCTGCGCACCTCTGCCAGCCGGCCCGCGCGCGCCTGACGTTGCGAAGCGCGTTCAGCGGACTGCATGTCGGCGCCGCGTGCCGTCGCCTGCCCTTCCAGCAATTGCGCACGCGCCATATCCGCATCAAGCGCGCGCTGCGCCGCCGCCAGCGACGCTTCGGCCTGCGTGGCCACGGCTTCCGCTTCACGCAAGGCCTGCGTGGCGGCGGGCAAATCGTCGTTCCCGCCTTCGACGGCAGCAGGCAGTTTCGCCAAGCGCTCTTGCAATGGCACGCGGCGAGCCAGGGCGTCGTCGCGTTGGCCACGCAACACGTCCATGCCCTTGGGCGCATGGATGGCCAGCGTATTGCGCATGCCGGCCAGCTCTCGCTGCAACGCCGTGTAGCGGGCGTGGCGCTGTTCGGCATCGGCCAGCGTCGCCACGCCCAAGCGTTCCAGCAAGGCGGACCATGCCCGTTTCAGATCGTCCCGTTCGCGCTTGAGCGCCGGCAAGTCCTGGCCGCCCGGCTCGATGCGAAAGCGCCCCACGCCGGGCAGATCCAGCTCGGCAACCGACGTCAGCAATACCTGGTCGGCGCCAGACAACGGCTTGCCATCCAGCGTGGCCTGCTGCCCGGCGTTCAATTCATACGACAAGCGCGTGGCGATGGCCTGCTGGCGCACTTGCAGATTGGCCAGCGCGCGTTCGGACTTGCGCAAGGCGTCGATATCGGCGTCGGCAATCTCAATACGCAGCGCTTCGGTCTTCAGCAGCGAGCCTTGTTCGATCAGCGCAGTGGCGGCTTTCAGCGCGTCGTCCAGGCGTTCGATTTCGGCGTTCAACTGCGCGAGCTGGCGCTCTACGTCGCGGCGGTCGGCCACCGCTTGTACGGCCGCCACCCGCAAGCGCGCCGCGTCGACCGCCGCGGCGTGCGTCTGGCGCTGCTGCTGCGCGCGCGCCACCGGTTCCTGCGCGGCGTCCACCCGCGCGCGCGCGGCTTGCGCTTCCTTCACCAGCGCCTGGTATTCGGATTCGTCTTGTTGATCGCGGCGCACCTGGTCCTGCAACAGGGCCAAGGTCTGGGCGGCTTGCGTCTGTTCCCGGCGCAGGCCTTCGAACGCCTCGCGCTCCTTGGCAAGCGTGGCCAGGCGGGCGCGCGCATCGGCCGCCTTGGCCTCGAATTCCTTCCAGGGTTCGGTAGCTTGCGCGCGCTCGTGGTCGCGGCGCAGCTCGGCCAGACGGTCCACGTCGGCATTCAACTGCGCCATGGCTGCGGCGCAGTCGTCACGCTCGGCCGTGGCGCGCGCCAAGGCGTCCTCGGCATCTTTGTAGATGCCCTTGGGGCGGCCATTGCGGGCATCCAGCAACGCGGCGCGCTCGGCCGATACGCGTTCATACAGGCGGTCGCCATCAGACGACGTGAGCTCGCCAGACAGCTGCGTCAGCGCATCGCGCAAATGCGTGCCCGCATAGCCCGCCGCCTCTTGCAGATTCTGGCCGTCGCCTTGCTGTATCCACAGCAGGCCAGGAATGCCGGCCAGGTCGGGCTTGCTCTGGCCGCGTCCGGGCAGCTCGAAGCCCAGCAACGCCGCCAAAGCATTTTCGGCTTCTTCCCCATCCAGGCGCTGCGCGCCGTCGTCGATCAGCAGCTCGCAGCGCGCGCGTGACAGAAATTGCTTCTTCAACACATAGTCGTGGCCCACATGCGCGAACGACAGCTCAACGCTGGGCCGCGCGCCGGACTCGCCACGCGGCGCCAGGTCCGCGACCTTGCTGGTGCTGTAGCGTTCCAGGAACGCCGCGCGGATGGCGGTGGCGACGGTGCTTTTGCCAGCCTCGTTGGCGCCCACGAACAGGTTCAGCCCGTCTTGCAAGCCGTCCAGCACCAGGGGCTGACGGAACTTGCGGAATTCTTCCAGTGCAATGCGCGAGAGCTTCATTTGGCGGCTCCCGAGGCGCTATCGCGCTGAAACCGCAGCAGCAGCCGCAACGCCTCACTGGCGACGGCAGCCTGCTCGCCCTCGCCTTGCATGGCTTGCAACTGCGCCGCCACGTCGCCCACATAACCACTGGCGCCCAGCTCGGCCAGGTCCGCCAGATCGGGTTCCAGGCGCAGCCCGGACAGGTCAGGCAACAAGGCGCGTGCCTGCGCCGCCGCCAAGTCCACCGCGCGCTGCAAGGTGTCCAGCGTTTCCATATTGGCGTGGCCTTGTACGTCCAGCCGCAACACGTCTTCCGCACGCGTCTGCGCCAGCCGTTCAGCCAACGCGTGCGCGTCGCTGGGCAGGCTGATGGTTTCGTCCCAGGCCGACCAGCGGTACTTGCCGGTCGCGACCCGTTCAACAACCGGCACCGCGCCCGGCGCATCGATGCGCACGTCCAGCACATAGCCGGGCTCGTTGCCGCGAAAGCGGTCTTGCTCGGGCGTGCCGGCATACCAGGTGTGCGCGTCGATGGACAGGCAGCCGTGCCAGTCGCCCAGCGCCAGATAGTCCAGGCGGGCGCGCGTGGCGCGGTCGGGTGCGATGGGGTTGGTGGCGTCGATGGTGTCGGGCAGCCGGCCAGAAACGCTGCCGTGGGCCAGGCCCACGCGCACGCGCCCGGCGGCGGTGTCCAGCGTGTCGAACGCCTGGGTGACATCGTCGTAGGTGTGGCGTTGCGTCAGCGGGGCCGCCAGCACGGCCAGATTGATGGCGGGCAGGTCGACCACGCCAACGCGCAATGGCACATGCACGTTGGCGGGAATGCAGCCCAGCTGCATCGCGCGGCTCCAGACGCTGTCGGCCAAGGCCGCGTCGTGGTTGCCCGCAATCATTACCCAGGGTCCGGCGTAGCCGGCCATGGCGGCGAACAGCCGGCGGATCGTGCGATCGGACACGCCTTGCGTGTCGAATACGTCACCCGCAACCAGCACGGCGTCCACGCCGCGCTCGGTGGCTAGCTGGGCGATGCGGCCGACGACGTCAAAGCGCGCTTCGGCCAGCATGGCGGCATCATCGGTTTCGAACTGGCCGTATTGACGGCCGATCTGCCAATCGGCGGTATGCAGAAAATGGGTCATCCGCCGATTTTGGCACAAGCAAACTCAAGCGCCCTTGCCTCCCAGCTCAAGCGCCCTTGCCGCCCAGCACCAGCGACGGCTCGGAGGCTGCACCGCGGTCGTAACGCGACAGGCTCAGGCCGTCGGTGCGAATCGCGGGGCGCTGGCCCATGACCTGATCGGCCACCAGCTTGCCCGAGCCGCACGCCATGGTCCAACCCAGCGTGCCGTGGCCGGTGTTCAGGTACAGATTGCCGTAGCGGGTCGGGCCAACCACCGGCGTGCTGTCCGGCGTCATCGGGCGCAGGCCGGTCCAGAACTCGGCTTGCGCCACATGGCCGCTGTCGGGGAACAGGTCGTTGACGACCAGCTCCAGCGTCTTGCGGCGCGCGTCTTTCAGGCGCAGGTCAAAGCCCGACAACTCGGCCATGCCGCCCACGCGGATGCGCTCGTCGAAACGGGTTACGGCAATTTTGTAGGTCTCGTCCAGGATGGTCGAGACGGGCGCGGCGCTTTCGTCCTTCAGCGGGATGGTCAGCGAATAGCCCTTGACCGGGTACACCGGCAGGTCCAGGCCCAGCGGTTCCAGGAAGCCGCGCGTGTAGCTGCCAAAGGCCGCCACGTAGCGGTCGGCGGTCAGAACGTCGTTGCCCACGCGCACGCCGGTAATCTGGCCGCCTGCCGTGTTCAGGCCCGACACGGTCTGGTTGTAGCGGAAGTCCACCCCCATCGCCACGGCCATCTCGGCCAGCCGGGTCGTGAACAGGCGGCAGTCGCCCGTTTCGTCATTGGGCAGGCGCAGGCCGCCGGCCAGCTTGTGGATCGAACGCGCCAGCGCGGGTTCGGCCGTTACCAGACGGTTGCGGTCCAGCAGTTCATACGGCACGCCCACTTCTTCCAGCACGGCGATGTCTCGGCGGGCGGCTTCCATTTGCGCGTCGGTACGGAACAGCTGCAAGGTGCCGCGCGTACGCTCTTCATAATGAATGCCGGTGGACGTGCGCAGTTCGCGCAGGCAATCGCGGCTGTATTCGGCCAGGCGCAGCATGCGTTCTTTATTGACCGAATAGCGGTCAGCCGAGCAGTTGGCCAGCATCGCCGCCATCCATTTCAGCTGATACAGACTGCCGTCCAGGCGGATCGCCAGCGGCGCATGCTTTTGAAACAGCCACTTGATCGCCTTCAGCGGAATGCCGGGCGCCGCCCAGGGCGTGGAATAGCCCGGCGATACCTGACCGGCGTTGGCGTAGCTGGTTTCCTGGGCGGCGGCGGGCTGGCGGTCCAGGACCGTAACCTTGGCGCCCTGGCGGGCCAGGTAATACGCGGTCGTGGTGCCGATAACGCCGCTACCTAGGACGATCACATGCATGATTCTTTCCGTATTTGGATTTGCTCAGTAATTTCGGTAGTCTATGGCCCTCGTCGCAGTGAAAAGCACTGATTATTTTGCTTTACCAGTGCTTTTTCTCGGGCGGCCCCTTTTTTCTGATCGCCAAAAGTGAAATGCGCGACCTCGATAGAATCGACCTGAAAATCCTGGATATCCTGCAGCGTGAAGGCCGCATTTCGGTAACGGAATTGGCCGAACGCGTGAGCCTGTCCGCCACGCCCTGCTCCGACCGCGTCAAACGGATGGAGCGCGAAGGCGTCATCACGGGTTACCATGCGCGCGTCAATCCGGGCGCGTTGGGCAAGAACCTGCTGGTCTTTCTGGAAATCAAGCTGTCGGCCAAATCGGGCGATGTGTTCGACAAGGTCAAGAAAGAGCTGCTGTATGTGCCGGAAGTCATGGAATGCCACCTGGTGTCGGGTGATTTCGACTACCTGGTCAAGGCCCGCCTGACGGAAATGAACGAATACCGCCGCCTTCTTGGCGAAATCCTCAAACGACTGCCAGCGTCCGCGGAATCCCGCAGCTACGTCGTGATGGAGGAAATCAAGGAAACGCTGTACCTGCCCGTGGACCGCTAGGTCCGACCCCAAATTCTTTAGTCCCGGTCTTTAGCCCCCCTTATGACTCGTCTCTACAAATACTTCTTCCGCGGCCTGATCACGGTGCTGCCGCTGGCGCTGACCATCTACCTGCTGTACATCTTCCTGGCCTGGACCGAGGCCGTGGCGCTGACGTTCCTGCGCCCCTTCATCGGCGGGTTCTACGTGCCGGGCATGGGGCTGGCGCTGGGCATCCTGGGCATTCTGGCCATTGGCTACCTGGTGTCCAAGCAGCGCGTGCAGCGCTTTTTGACCGTCGTGGAAATGCCCTTCACCAACCTGCCGGTGGTCAAGAGCATCTATTCGTCGCTGAAGAGTTTTGCGGACTACTTTTCGCCCAGCTCCAAGAACACGGCGCAACAGGTCGTGGTGCTGCGCATACCGGGCCAGCAGCTGGAATTGGTGGGCCTTGTCACCCGCCGCAGCATGGAAGGCCTGCCTGAAGGCTTCACGCAAGGCGACCGCGTGGCGGTTTACCTGCCGATGGGCTACATGATTGGCGGCTACACCGTCTTCGTGCCGCAAGACTGGGTGCAACCGATTCAGATGTCGGTGGAAGAAGCGATGCGTTCGTCGCTTATCGCCTGGATGGCGCGCGCCGAAAGCAACCACCGCCCGGCGGCGCCCGCAGCGCCGGACGCGCCGGACTCGGTCGCCCCAGACTTGGCTCCTTCTGCCTCGGCTCCTTCTGCCTCGGCTCCTTCCGCCTCGGCCCCTTCTGCCTCGGCCCCTTCTGCCTCGGCCCCTTCTGATTTGCCGCCTTCTGATTTGCCGCCCGCGCCCCCCCGCAGCGGCGGCCCGGTCTGACCGGCTTTTTCATTCGTTTACGCGCAACCCATGCCTCTTATCGAATTCACGCTTGCCGACGGCAGCCCCTACATTGAAATCAACCAGCTCTTGAAAGCCACCGGCGTTTGCGACAGCGGTGGCGCAGGCAAGATGATGGTGGCCGACGGCCTGGTCAGCGTTGGCGGTGTCGTCGAAACGCGCAAGACCGCCAAAATCCGCGGCGGCCAGATCGTCACCTGCGGCGACGTGCGCATCGTGGTGCGCGCCGCCGACACGCCGCCGGCCGACGCCTGACCCCTTTCTGTTTCGCCTTTCCGTTCCACCTTCCCGATACCGCAACACCGCGAGCCCCCATGAAACTCAAGATGTCCCAGAACTCCATCTTCGCCGTCCTGCTGCGTTCGCCGTGGTGGATGAGCGCGGGCGTGGCCGTCGTGCTGTGCGTGGGCGGGTTTGCCGCCCTGCCCCTGGAGTTCGCGGCGATGGGCGTGTTCGCGGCGGTGCCGTTTGCGGTCATCTCCATCATGGCGGCCTACAAGCAATTGCGCGCGCCGTCCGGCACGCGCGTGCAGGCCGTGGCCGAGGCCGCCGCCGCCATGTCGTGGACGGAATTCGCGGCAACGGTCGAAGCCGGCTTCAAGCGCGACGGCTGTGAGGTCGAGCGCCTGCAATCGCCTGGCGCGGATTTCGCCTTGAGCAAAGACGGCCACGTGGCCATCGTCAGCGCCAAGCGCTGGAAAGCCGCCCGCGTCGGCGTGGAGCCGCTGCGCGAACTGCAAGCGGCGCGCGAAAAGCGCGGCGCGCGGGAAGCGATCTACATCGCGCTGGGCGATGTGTCGGACAACGCGTGGAGCTACGCCAAATCCCAAGGCGTATCGCTGATGACGGCGCCGGAACTGACCAAGCTGCTGCGCGACTTGAAGGTCTGACGCTAACGGCGGGACGCCCCGCCGCGGGCCTTAAACCACCATCACCGAACTGGCGGCAATCACGCGCCACTGATCCTGCTCGGCATCCGGCGCCCACGTCCGCATGAAACGGAACGTGCCGTTGGCCGGCACGCCGTTGTAGCTGCCGGTGATGCGGGCCTGCACGGACACCACCGCGCACGCCTCACGCACGGCGATATTCCATTCGGACAAGTCCAGGCCGTGGATCTTCAACAAGCCCGAGCGATGCGCATCCAGATCGTCTTCGCGCGTGAACGTCCAGCCCATGTGATTCGTGAATATCAGCTCCGGGTCCAGCAGGCGCGACAGCGCCGCAATGTCGGACGCCAGCATCGCCTGGCGCAGTTCCTCTTCCGCGGCCTGAATCCGCGCCGTGATTGTTTGGGTCATCATGCTTGCCTGATATCGGTATGTCGGGGGATTGGTCTGTCCGGGCGTCGATCAGTCGGCGCGTCAATCTATCGCCGGCATTCTATTCCGACACCAAGCGTCGTGCCTTGTTGCCAATGACTTGCACGGGGCAAGCGCGATTACGATTAAATGCGCATCCCGCTGCGTCACCGCAGTTCCTGATTATTCATTGAGACCCCCGCATGACCTACCGCATTCTTGCCGACCTGGTGCTTGTCTTGCACGGCCTGTTCGTTGCCTTCGTGGTGTTCGGCGGCCTGCTTGCGCTATGGAAGCCGCGCGCCGCGTACTGGCATCTGCCCGCGCTGGCCTGGGGCGCCATGGTCATCGGCATGGGCTGGATCTGCCCGCTGACGCCGTTGGAAGTGTCGCTGCGGCAGCAGGCGGGGCAGGAAGGCTATGCGGGCGGATTCATCGAGCATTATTTGCTGGGCATCATCTATCCGGAAGGCATCACGCGCACGTCGCAGATTGTGCTGGCCGCGCTGCTGATCGCGGGCAACCTGATCGTCTACACGCTGTGGGCACGACGCCGCCGCCGTGACCGGTCCAGCACGCGTCTGGATGCCGCCACGAAATAAGCCGCCACATCGTCCACCGCGCCCGCTGCTTTATCATGTCAGGCACCCGGCGCCACGCCGCACCACGGTCCCCCCGCATGAGCTCCCACCCCGACACCCCCCAGATGATCCGCGCGTTTGATGCCGATGGCCGCGAGATTCTCGTCACCCGCGAACAATGGCGCGACAACGTGCTGGTCGGCGCCATCCAGCAGAACTGGAACGATGCCGATCAATTGGCCGGCCTGATCATCCAGTCGTTGAATGATGGCTTCTTCGAGGAAATGGTCCGTCCCGCCGAACGGCTGGTGGAACTGGACGCCAACCCCGAACGCGCGATCGTGCTGCAAGCCATCGTCTACATGAAGCTGGGCCGTCTGGACGACTGCGAACGCGTGCTGCTCGACTTCTGCGCGCAGCATGGCGAGACGGGCATCGTGCTGACGAATCTGGCCAAGGTCCACGCCGAACGCGATGACGACGCCAAGACGCTCGACACGCTGTGGCGCGCGCTGCAACTGGACCCGAACCAGGACAACGGACTGGGCTGGTACGAAGCCATCCACCGCGACGTGGGCGGCGATGCGGCGGGCATCACCGCGATGCGCAAGGTTGCTGCGCTGCCTCACAGCTGGCGCGCGCAGCTGTGGCTTGCCCGCGGCGAATTGGGTTCGCACAACACGGCGGGCGCGCTCGCGCTGTATCGGGAATCGCTATCGCGCGCGGGCCAACCCGTACCGGGCGACCTGCTGATGCAGATGAGCGGAGACCTCGGCAACGCCGGTTGCATTGCCGAGATCCTGGAACTGGCGGGCCCGCACTTCGTGGCCGAAGCGCACGGGCTGCCGGTTGGCAATAACCTGATCAAGGCGCACCTGCACCTGGGCCAGCGCGATGCCGCCACGCGCATCCTGAATCAGCTGCACGCCATGAACCGCCCAGATTGGAAAGAGCATCTGGCGTATTGGGACCGCGAGCTGGCGCAATGATTTACAGCGCCCGCGCAATCACCAGGCGCTGAATATCGCTGGTGCCTTCGTAGATCTGGCACACGCGCACATCGCGGTAAATACGCTCCACCGGAAAGTCCTTCAGGTAGCCATAGCCGCCCAGCGTCTGGATCGCGGCCGAGCACACCTTCTCGGCCATTTCGGAGGCGAAGAGCTTGGCCATCGACGCCTCGGTCAAGGCCGGCCGGCCCGCTTCGCGCAGCGCAGCCGCATGCAGCACCATCTGACGCGCCGCGTGAATCTGCGTCGCCATGTCCGCCAGACGGAACGCCACCGCCTGGTGCTCCATGATGGGTTTGCCAAAGGCCTGCCGGTCGCGCGCGTAGTCGCGTGCGCATTCAAACGCCGCGCGCGCCATGCCCACCGATTGCGACGCAATGCCGATGCGCCCGCCTTCAAGATTGCCCAAGGCGATCTTGTAGCCCTCGCCTTCTGCGCCCAGCCGGTAAGCGGCGGGAATGCGCATGTCTTCAAACGCGATCTGGCACGTGTCCGAGGCGTGCTGCCCCAGCTTGTCTTCCACGCGCAGCACCTGATAGCCCGGCGTGTCGGTTGGCACGATGAAGGCGGAAATGCCGCGCTTGCCCGCGTCCGGGTCGGTCACGGCGAACACAATCACCGTCTGGCCGCTTTTGCCTGACGTGATGAACTGCTTGGCGCCGTTCAGGATGTAGTCGTCGCCATCGCGGCGCGCGCGCGTGCGCAGGCTGCTGGCGTCCGACCCGGCTTGCGGTTCCGTCAACGCGAAGCCGCCAATGTGTTCGCCGGTGGCCAACGGACGCAGGAACTGGTCCTTCTGCGCATCGGTGCCGAACTTCAGGATAGGCATGCAGGCCACTGAGTTATGCACGCTCATGATGGTGGAACACGCGCCGTTACCGGCGGCAATTTCCTCCAGCGCCACCGCGTACGACACGTAGCCGCTGGCGTTGCCGTCCCATTCTTCCGGCACCAGCATGCCGAAGAACCCCAGCTGCGCCATCTCTTGAATGGCGTCGGCGGGATAGTGGTGGTCTCGGTCCCAGCGTTCGGAGTTAGGCGCCAGACGTTCCGTCGCGAAGCGGCGGGCCATTTCCTGAATGCTGAGCTGTTCTTCCGTCAACAACATGTTTTTGTCTCCTGAGATGCGAGAGCGGGCTGGCGCGGGATCGGCGCCGCCCGCTTTGTTTTGCACGGCCGCGGCGGGTTGGCGAACGTGGCACGGAATCGAGAATACACCGCCCGATGGTGCGCGCGACATCCCGGCATCCACCAATACAGAACAACATAAGTTGCGTGAATTCCCACCTTCGATTTATCATGCAACTTACCAAGTATCTTGATAACCGCTGAAGGAGATTTTCAGATGACCTACGACGCCATCATCGTGGGCGGCAGCTTTGCCGGCCTGTCCGCCGCCATGCAATTGGCTCGCGCCAGACGGCGCATTCTGCTGATCGACGGCGGTTTGCCGCGCAACCGGTACGCTGCGCATTCACACGGATTTCTGGGCCAGGACGGCAAGGCGCCGTATGAGATCGTGCGAGAAGCGCGCGAGCAGCTGGCGCAGTACCCCACCGTCAAGTTTCTGGACGGCCAGGCGGTCAAGGCGCGCGAAGACGCCGGCCTGTTGCGCGTGACCATCGAAGACGGACAGGACGTTCAAGGCAAGCGCCTGATTCTGGCGACGGGCTTGCGTGATGAATTGCCGGCGCTTGCGGGCTTGCAGGAACGCTGGGGCCAGACCGTCTTGCACTGCCCCTACTGCCACGGTTATGAAGTCGCGGGCAGCCCGCTGGGCGTGATGGCGGCGCACCCGCTGTCGGCGCACCAGGCCATGCTACTGCCGGATTGGGGCCCCACCACTTACTTCACGCAGGGCGAATTCGAACCAGATGCGGAGCAAGCCGCCCTGCTGGAAAAACGCGGCGTGCGCATTGAACGCACGCCCATTGTGGAATTGATGGGCACGGCCCCGGCGCTGGATGCGGTCAAACTTGCCGATGGGCGGCGCATGGCGATCCACGCGCTGTTTGTCGCCAGCAAGACGCACATGGCCAGCCCCTTGGCCATGCAGCTGGGCTGCGCATTCAACGACGGGCCGCTCGGGCCGTTGATCCGGGTGGATGAGCTGCGGCAAACATCGATTCCCAACGTCTATGCCGCAGGCGACGCCGCCATTCCGATGAGCAACGCCACACTCGCCAGCGCCTCGGGCGTCATGGCGGGCGTATGCGTGCACCGATCGCTGGTAATGGAATAGGAAATTGGGCAAAAACGAATTTGCCCTGGCGAATTAGGAGCCGGCAAATCGCGATTGGCGAGTCGCAAACAGGCGAATGGCCAACACGCCTTCGCTATAGATTCGCTTTGAAGAATTCAACGACTTTGGCGTTGAAGTCGTGATGGAATTGCGGCCGGTCGAACCCCGCCGCGTCCTGGCAGATGGCAGGCGACGACTGCGCCTGCTCGGGCGAGCACGGCGCCAGAAAAGCGAAATGCCCCGCACCTTGGGCCACCTGGAAACCCGTCGTGGCAGGCAACGCCTGACGCACCGCTTCCACACGGGCGGGCGTCACGCCATCACCGCCCTGCTCCGACGCCCACAACTGCACGGGAATCTTCACGGCTTTCAAGGCATCGCCCGGAAACGCGTTCAACGGGTCGGCAATCACCGCCGCCTTGATGCGTGCGTCTTGCACATAGGGCTGCTGCGGAATTTTTCCGCTGGCGATGTCACGGCACATCGGCAGCGTGGGCGCATCCTGGCACACGGCCAGCCCCGCCTGGAAATCCGGCTTGGCGCCCGCCAGCACCAGCCCGGTATAGCCGCCGCGCGAAAAACCGAAGACGCCAATCTTCGACGGGTCCACCTTCGCCTGCTGCGGCCACGCTGTCGTCATGTAGTCAAGCAAGCGCCGTATTTCACGAGGCCGCGTCGAGAAAATCGACAGATACCCCTGGCGCGACCGGTCTTGCGCGTTGTCGCCGACATGATTGATTGCCGCCACCACAAAGCCCGCGTTCGCCAGCGCGGCCGCGGTGTCGTGATGGCTCAGGAACGAGCCCGCCGAGCCGTGCGAGATCACGATCAACGGATGCCGGCCGTCCGGCACCGGGCAATTCAACACGCCGGGTATCGTCGCGGCGCCCACCTTGATATCCGTGACGGGCGTGGCGCACGGATACCAGATGGCGCCGGTCAGCCCGGGGCCATTCATGTCCATGGGTATGTTCAAGCGTTGAAAACCGGCGGCGTGCGACGACGCCATCGCCAGGCCAAAAACGGCGGCTGCACTGATACGGCCAAGAAGATGCGTGGACATGCTGAATGGAAATTCCGCGAAGAGGCAAAGCAGGAAAGCCGGCATTATCCCATCGCCGCCACCCGAAAAAACCGGAATAAAAAAAAGGCGCTGCGTTGCCGCAGCGCCGGGTTGGGGATACCCGATTACCGATTACCGATTACGGATTAGCGATGCCCGATACCGGATACCGGCACCCGATACCCGATACCCGCTTACCGCACCTTGCCCTCCTTCCAAGCCGCCAGCAGCTTTTCATACGGAATGGTTTCGCCCTTGGGCTTCTCATTCGCCAGCTTTTTCCACGGCGCATGCTGGTCCGACAGCCACTTGCTGGGGTCGCTCTTGGCATTGAGCTTCGGCGCGCATTGCGCCATGCCGGCGCGCTCCAGGCGCGCCATTACCTGATCCATTTCATTGGCCAGGTTGTCCATGGCGGCCTGCGGGGTCTTTTCGCCCGTGACGGCGGTGGCTACGTTCTTCCACCACAGTTGCGCCAGCTTCGGGTAGTCGGGCACGTTGTTGCCGGTGGGCGTCCATGCCACGCGCGCCGGGCTGCGGTAGAACTCGATCAGGCCGCCGTAGTTGGCCGCGTTCTTGGTGAAGAATTCGCTATTGATGTCGCTGTCACGAATGAAGGTCAGCCCGGTAATGGACTTCTTCAACGACACCGATTTCGACGTGACGAACTGCGCGTACAGCCAGGCGGCAGCCATCTTGTCGGGGTTGGTGGACTTGAAGAACGTCCACGAGCCCACGTCCTGATAGCCGTTCTGCATGCCGTCCTTCCAGTACGGGCCGTAAGGCGACGGGGCCATGCGCCACTTCGGCGTGCCGTCATCGTTCACGACCGGCAGGCCCTTCTTGGTCATGTCGGCGGTGAATGCCGTGTACCAGAAGATCTGCTGCGCAATCTGCCCTTGGGCCGGCACGGGGCCAGACTCCGAGAACGTCATGCCCATCGCCTGCTGGGGCGCGTACTTCTTCATCCAGTCGATGTACTTGGTCAGGGCATAGACGGCGGCCGGGCTGTTGGTGGCGCCCCCGCGCGACACCGATGCGCCCACTGGCGTGCACTTGTCGTCGGCGACACGAATGCCCCATTCGTCTACCGGCATACCGTTGGGCAGGCCCTTGTCGGCAGCGCCGGCCATCGACAGCCACGCGTCGGTAAAGCGCCAGCCCAGCGACGGGTCTTTCTTGCCGTAGTCCATGTGGCCGTAGACCTTCTTGCCGTCGATCTCCTTGACGTCGTTGGAGAAGAAGTCGGCAATGTCTTCATAGGCGGACCAGTTGGTTGGCACGCCCAGGTCGTAGCCGTACTTGGCCTTGAACTTGTCTTTCAGGTCCTGGCGGGCGAACCAGTCGGCGCGGAACCAGTAGACGTTGGCGAACTGCTGGTCGGGCAGCTGGTACAGCTTGCCGTCCGGCGCGGTGGTGAACTTGGTGCCGATGAAGTCCTTGATGTCCAGGTTGGGGTTGGTCCATTCCTTGCCCGCCCCCGCCATGTAGTCGGACAGCGGCAGGATGGCGCCGTAGCGGTAGTGGGTGCCGATCAGATCCGAGTCCGAGATCCAGCCGTCGTAGATGGACTTGCCGGACTGCATCGACGTCTGCAACTTTTCAACGACGTCGCCTTCCTGGATGAGATCGTGGTTGACCTTGATGCCGGTGATTTCACTGAACGCCTTGGCCAGCGTCTTCGATTCGTACTCGTGCGTGGTGATGGTTTCCGACACGACGCTAATTTCGTTGACGCCCTTGGCCTTCAGCTTGGCGGCGGCGTCCATGAACCATTTCATCTCGGCCATCTGCTGGTCTTTGGATAGCGTGGATGGCTGGAACTCAGCATCTACCCACTTCTTCGCTTCGGGCTCGCCCGCCCACGCCCCTGACGTTCCGATCAGGGCGATAGCGGCCGCCACGGCGTGCATGCGCATTTTCATGACCTGTCTCCTCGAATGTCCTTCCCCATCTTTTGCTGCGGACCCCTGGCCGGGGAAGATACGGGCCGTAGTCCTTCCTGATCCCCTTCAGCCTTTTCTCATGATGAAGGCCAGCAGCAACATGGACAGCACGAAGCTGATCCATACCGATGGCGGCTCGTCCAGCGAAAACCATTCCACCGCTTTCTGACCAAACCCGAGAAAAGCCAGGTTGAGCCAGGCTGCGGCCATCAAGCCGATGAACAGCCGGTCGCCGCGCGTGGTGCGCAACGGCAGAAGGCCCTTGCGCTCAACCGTGGGCGATTTCAATTCCCAGACCGTCATGCCGATCAGCATCAGCACGATGCACGAAAAGAACACGGCGACGGGGGTGGTCCATACCATCCAGCTGAACATGTCGCGCCCCCCTCTACACGCGGCCCATCGCGAAACCTTTCGCGATGTAGTGCCGCACGAACCAGATGACGATGCCGCCCGGCACGATGGTCAACACGCCGGCCGCCGCCAGCACGCCCCAGTCCATGCCGGAGGCCGACACGGTTCGGGTCATGGTGGCGACGATGGGCTTGGCGTTGACCGACGTGAGCGTGCGCGCCAGCAGCAGTTCCACCCAGCTGAACATGAAGCAGAAGAAGGCCGCCACGCCTACCCCCGACTTGATCAGCGGCAGGAAGATCGTCAGGAAAAAACGTGGAAACGAGTAGCCGTCGACATAGGCGGTTTCGTCAATTTCGCGCGGCACGCCCGACATGAAGCCTTCCAGAATCCACACGGCCAGCGGCACGTTGAACACCAGATGCGCCAGCGCCACGGCCAGGTGCGTGTCCATCAGGCCGAACGAGCTGTACAGCTGAAAGAACGGCAAGAGGAACACGGCGGGCGGCGTCATGCGGTTGGTGAGCAGCCAGAAGAACACGTGCTTGTCGCCGATGAAGCGGTAGCGCGAAAACGCATAGGCCGCGGGCAGCGCCACGGCCAGCGAGATCACGGTGTTGATGACCACGTAGATCAGCGAGTTGATGTAGCCCGAATACCAGGCCCGGTCAGTGAAGATGGTGCGGTAATGCTCGAACGTAAAGTCGCGCGGCCACAGCGTCAGCGTGCTGACGATTTCCGTATTGGTCTTGAACGACATGTTCAGCATCCAGTACAGCGGCAGGATGGCGAACACCAGGTACAGGATCAGGAAGGCGGAACGCCACCAGGTCGATTGGTCACGCATGGGGATGCTCCTCGTCCAGGCCGCCGGAGGTGCCTGCGCGCTGCATCCAGTTGTAGAGGATGAAGCACAGCAGCAGGATGATCAGGAAGTAGATGATCGAGAACGCCGCAGCCGGGCCCAGGTCGAACTGGCCCACGGCTTTTTGCGTCAGGTATTGCGACAGGAACGTGGTGGCGTTGCCCGGCCCGCCGCCGGTCAGCACGAACGGCTCGGTGTAGATCATGAAGCTGTCCATAAAGCGCAGCAGCACGGCAATCATCAGCACGCCGCGCATCTTGGGCAGCTGGATGTAGCGGAACACGGCCAGCCGCGACGCCCCGTCGATGCGGGCGGCCTGGTAGTAGGCGTCGGGAATGGCGCGCAGGCCCGCGTAGCACAGCAGCGCGACCAGCGGCGTCCAATGCCACACGTCCATGACCAGCACGGTCACCCAGGCGTCGAGGTCGTTGCCGGTGTAGTTGTAGTCCACCCCCAGCCAGGTCAAGGTGGCGCCCAGCAGGCCGATGTCGGTGCGGCCGAACACCTGCCAGATGGTGCCCACCACGTTCCATGGAATCAGCAACGACAGCGCGATGATCACCAGCACGGCAGAGGCGCGCCAGCCGCTGGCGGGCATGGACAGCGCCAGCAAAATGCCCAGCGGAATCTCAATGGCCAGCACCGCCAGCGAAAAGCCGATCTGCCGGAACAAGGCGCCGTGCAATTCTTCGTCCTGCAAGACGGCGGCAAACCATTCCGTGCCGACGAACACGCGGCGTTCGGGGGAAATGATGTCTTGCACCGAGTAGTTGACGATGGTCATCAGCGGCAAGATCGCCGAAAACGCCACGCACAGCACCACGGGCAACACCAGGAACCAGGCTCGATGATCAATGGGTTTCATGGGATCAGCACCTCGTCGCGATAAAAGCAGGTGTGCGGATTCAGCACCGACAGCCAGACCGTGCCGCCCGCCGCCACGGGCACGATGTTGCTGCCCAGCCGGGCGCGCACGGCGGTGCCTTCGAAGTCGGCCACCAGCAAGGTGTAGGTGCCCACGTCTTGCACGCGGTCCACCTGCATGGGCACGGCGCCTGCCGCGCCGGGTTCGGTGACGCGCAGGTATTCAGGCCGCACGCCCAGCTTGACGGGGCCGGCGCCTTCCAGCTTGGCGGCGAGCTCGCCGCTTGCGCCATCCACCCGCGCCTGCCCTACCGACAGCCCGCCCTCGCGCCACTGCGCGGGCAGGAAGTTCATGCCCGGCGAACCAATGAAATGGCCCACGAAGGTATGCGCGGGCCGTTCGAACAAGTCGTCCGCGCTGCCCACCTGCACGGCGCGGCCACGCGCCATCACCATGACCTGGTCGGCAAAGGTCAGCGCTTCGGTCTGGTCGTGGGTGACGTAGATCAGCGTCAGCTTGAATTCGTGATGGATTTCCTTGAGCTTTCTGCGTAACTCCCATTTCAACTGGGGGTCGATGACGGTAAGCGGTTCGTCAAACAAAATCGCCGACACGTCGCTGCGCACCAAGCCCCGGCCCAGCGAGATCTTCTGCTTGGCGTCCGCCGTCAGGCCGTTTGCGCGCCGGTCCAGCACGGACGACATTTCCAGCATCTCGGCGATGCGGCCCACGCGTTCGCGGATGCGGTCTGGCGGGATGCCCCGGTTGCGCAGCGGGAACGCCAGGTTTTCGGCCACCGTCATCGTGTCGTATACGACCGGAAACTGGAACACCTGAGCGATGTTGCGCGCCTGCGGCGTCTTGGCCGTGACGTCCTGCCCATCGAACAGAATCCGGCCATGCGACGGCTGCAGCAGCCCCGACACGCAGTTAAGCAAAGTTGTCTTGCCGCAGCCCGATGGCCCCAGCAAAGCGTACGCGCCGCCATCGCGGAACGTGAACTTCAGCGGCAGCAGCGCGTAGTCCTCGTCGGTTTGGGGATGGGCGACGTAGGAATGGGAAAGGTCCAGCTCAATCTGCGCCATCAGGTCAGCTCCCCGGCGCCCGCGGGCTGGCGCGGCGCGGCCAGCAGCGCGCCGTCGGCGCCAAAGGCATAGGTCTGCGCGGGGTCGAAATACAGCTGCACGCGCTCGTCCAACTTGTACCGGTGCACCCCCGGCAACTGCGCCACCACATCGCCCGCTGCGGTTTCGGCATGCACAAAGGTGTCGGAACCTGAAATCTCGGCCAGCTTCACCGTGCCCGGCAGGCTCAGGTGGCCCGCGCGCGGTTCCACATCCAGCGCGCCCGCCCGCAAGCCGGCGGTGATGTCGCCCCCGGCGTTGGCGGGCAAGTGGCGGTCCACCGCCAGCTCGCCTTGCAGGACGAAACCCGTGCCGGTGCGCCGCGCGGGAAACAGGTTCATGGGCGGGTCGCTGAACGCGCGCGCCACCCGGATGGAATTGGGCCGGTGAAAGACCTCGGCGGTGGGGCCGTATTGCAGCAGTTCGCCTGCATCCAGCACGGCCGTGTGGCCGCCCAACAACAGCGCTTCGCCCGGCTCCGTCGTGGCATACACCACGGTCGAGCGCCCTTCTGCGAACAATTCCGAAAGCTCGTCACGCAATTCTTCGCGCAGCTTGTAGTCCAGATTGACGAGCGGCTCGTCCAGCAGGATGAGCGGCGCGTCCTTGACCAGCGCGCGCGCCAGCGCCACCCGCTGCTGCTGCCCGCCCGACAATTCAGACGGATAGCGCGCAAGCAAGTGGTCGATGTGCAGGCGCGCCGCCATGGCGCGAACTTTTTCGCGGATGTCCCATTCGCCGCGCAGCTTCAGCGGCGACGCAATGTTGTCGTAAACCGACATGGACGGGTAATTGATGAACTGCTGATACACCATCGCGACGTTGCGCTGGCGCACGGGAACGCCTGTGACGTCGGCGCCATCGACCAGCACGCGGCCTTCGGTGGGCCGGTCCAGCCCGGCCATGATGCGCATCAACGAGGTTTTGCCGGCCAGGGTCACCCCCAGCAGCACCGTCATGGCGCCCGGAACCGGGGCCAGGCTCATGGGAGTCAGGTGCGTTTGCGAACCGGCGCGCAAACCTATCCTGTCCAGGGTCAGCTGCATCTAGTCTCCTCAACCTACTTATATGTCCCTGTTTTTACAAACGGACTTCGGCATTCGGTACAGCGCGGCACAACTTCCCAGCCGTTGCGCGCAGGGGCGCAACACGATGAGCATACTCTTTCAGATGGCTTTCGTTTTTTGTGCGTTTTACCGAAGAAGCGAACAAAAAACAATCTTGCAGTGCGGCATTATTTTTCGCTTTTGTTGTTTTATCATTCGCATATGACATTGAATCCACGACAGAGCGCCTTGGTCGAAATGGTGCGAGCCCAAGGCTCGGCCACGATCGAAGAACTCGCCAAACGCTTTGACGTCACGCTGCAAACCGTGCGGCGGGACGTGAACATCCTTTCGGAAGCCGGCCTGCTGTCGCGCTTCCATGGCGGCGTGCGCATTGAAGCGTCCACCATCGAGAACATTGCCTACCGCAAGCGCCAGGGCCTGCACGCGGCCGGCAAGCAGCGCATTGCCGAAGCCGTGGCGCGCGCCGTGCCGGACGGCTGTTCGCTGATCCTGAACATTGGCACCACCACCGAAGCCATCGCGCGCGCCCTGCTGCGCCATCGCGGCTTGCGCGTCATCACGAACAACCTGCATGTGGCGGACATTCTGTCTGACAACCCGGACTGTGAAGTCATCGTGGCGGGCGGCGTGGTGCGGTCGCGCGACCGCGGCATCGTCGGCGAAGCCACCATGGATTTCATCCGCCAGTTCAAGGTGGACATCGGGCTGATCGGCATTTCGGGCATCGAAGCCGATGGCACGCTGCGCGACTACGACTTCCGCGAAGTGCGCGTGGCGCGAACCATCATCGAGCAATCGCGCGAGGTCTGGCTGGCGGCAGACAGCAGCAAGTTCAAGCGCCAGGCCATGGTGGAACTGGCGCATATCTCGCAGATCGACCGTTTCTTTACCGACGCGCATCCGCAGGAACCGCTGGCGCAAGTGTTGCTGGATTCCGGCGTGCGCTGCGACGTTGCGGCGGCCCCGAATCCGGTTGGCGCAACCGTCACGACGACCTCCTCGGCAACCCCCGCTTGAATGTGAACGCCAGACCCGGGAGCGCCAGACCCGGGCCACCCGCCCGCCACTGACGCCCCGCACGAATCCACCCGAATTTAATTGGCGGCTTTGCCGCAACAACTTATGAACCAACCGCTAGCCAACGTCACCCCGCCCGATCGCAACCGCCTGTTGTCCACGCTGGACAACACGCCGTCCTGGGACGTCATCGTCATCGGCGGCGGCGCAACGGGCCTGGGCACCGCCGTGGATGCCGCCTCGCGCGGGTTTCGCACGCTGCTGATCGAAGGCGCCGACTTCGCCAAAGGCACGTCCAGCAAAGCCACCAAGCTGGTGCACGGCGGCGTGCGCTATCTGGCGCAAGGCAACGTCAGCCTGGTGCGCGAAGCGCTGCACGAACGCGGCCTGCTCAACCGCAACGCGCCGCATCTGGTGTGGCCGCTGGGCTTTGTGGTGCCGGCCTACAACCTGCTGGATCAGCCCTTCTACGGCATCGGCCTGAAGATGTACGACATGCTGGCCGGCAAGCTGAACCTGGCGCCCAGCCGCTGGCTGTCGCGCCGCGACACGCTGGCCAACGCGCCGACGCTGGCTGAAAAGGTCAACGGCCGCGGTTTGAAGGGCGGCGTGCTGTATTACGACGGCCAGTTCGATGACGCGCGCCTGGCCATGAGCCTGATGCGCACGCTGTTCGATCTGGGTGGCACGGCGGTGAACTACGTGCGCGCCACGGGCCTGACCACCAGCAACGGCAAGGTGGACGGCGTGACTGCCCAAGACGTGATCGGCGGCGCCAGCTTTTCGCTGCGCGCGCGTTGCGTGATCAACGCCACGGGCGTCTGGGTGGACGCCGTGCGCCGCATGGAAGACAAGTACGCGCAGACCATGGTGGCGCCCAGCCAGGGCGTGCACCTGACCTTGCCGCAGGATTTCCTGCCGGGCAAGCGCGCCATCCTGATCCCGAAAACCGACGACGGCCGCGTGCTGTTCGTGGTGCCATGGAATGGCCACACCATCGTCGGCACGACCGACACGCCGCGCAACGATCTGCCGCTGGACCCGGAAGCGGGCCCGCAGGATGTGGACTTCATTCTGAGCACGGCCGCGCGCTACCTTAGCCGCAAGCCCACGCGCGATGACGTCACCAGCGTCTGGGCGGGTCTGCGTCCGCTGGTCAAGGCCACGGGCGATGCGTCGACCAAGCAGCTGTCGCGCGAGCACACCATTCTGGTGTCCAACGCCGGGCTGGTGACGGTAACGGGCGGCAAGTGGACGACCTACCGCCGCATGGCGCAAGACGTGGTGGACACGGCGATTCAGCATCAGCTGCTGACGCAAGCCACCTGCCGCACCGAGTCCCTGCCCTTGCATGGCGCGTCGGGCCTGTCGCCTGCGCAAGAACACGCGGGCACGCCGGACAGCTATTACGGCAGCGATCTGGCCACGCTGAAGGCCTTGCCGGGCGCCGAGCGCATGCTGATCAAGGCCAGCGGCCTGACCGAAGCGCACGTGCGTTTCGCGGCGCGCTTTGAACTTGCGCGCAGCGCCGAAGACGTGCTGGCGCGCCGCAACCGCGCGCTGTTCCTGGACAGCGAAGCCGCAATGCTGGCCGCCCCGGAAGTGGCGCGCATCCTGGCCGAAGAACTGGGCCACGACGCAGCGTGGCAGCAACGCACGCTCCAAGATCTGGCCGTGGTGGCGGCGAAGTACAGGCTGTAATTACCGGCTGTAGTTAGCGCCTGTAGTTAGCGCCTATAACTACCGCCTGTCATTCACGGCACCCGCAACGGGCTGATCAGAATCATCGCTTCAAACACGCGCAGCATGTCGGGGTCGCATTTTGACCCCGCTTCGCGATTCAGGATGCGCATGATCTCGGCGTGCGACCGTGCAGGATGGTACGGCCGCGTATCGCCCAGCGCATCGTAGGAATCGGCCAGCGAAATGATGCGCGAGAGCATCGGGATGTCGTGTCCCGACAGCCCGGCCGGGTAGCCCGACCCATCGAAATGTTCATGATGATGCCGTACCGCCAGCGCGATCAGATCGCGCTGCGGCATGGCGCTGTGCATGATGATGTCGGCGCCGGTTGCGGCATGCCCCTTCATGATTTCCCAATCTTCCGCTTCCAGCCGGTTCGGCGAAAACAGCACGCGGTCAGGGGTGCCGATCTTGCCCACGTCATGCAGGCGGGCGGCGACGGCAACGGCCGCTTGTTCGGATTCGCTCAGGCCGCAGGCTTGGGCCAGCGCCACACTTAAGGCGACCACGCGGTCGCAGTGGCGGCCGGTGGCGAGATCTCGCGCTTTCATGGCCGCAAACAGCGCGGCCTCGCAAGAACCTGCGGCGGCATGACAGCCGCTGGAACCTTCGGGGTTTTCGGGTACGTCGGGAGGCATCAGGGAAGGCGCGCCGCTGCAACGGAGAGGCACGCTTGTGTCAGAAAGTAGCAATTCTGACACAGTGTGCCGAACTTCAACCCAAACAGAGCAATGACCCGGGAAGCGGCGCAGATGCTGCCTTTGCCGCCGCCCCGCTCCAGCTGGCAACGATTTCAGGCCATTATCAGTTCTTCAGCCGCGCCAGCAACGCCTGCGCCACTCCCACTGACGATGCCGGATTCTGCCCCGTAACCAGCAAACCATCGCTGACCACATAGGGCTGCCAATCGGGCCCCTTGCTGTACACGCCGCCCAAGCGGACCAGTTCGTCTTCCACCAGAAACGGCACCACGTCGGTCAGTTGCACCGCCGCTTCTTCCGTGTTGGAAAAGCCCGTGACCTGACGGCCTTGCACCAGCGGTTTGCCATCAGCGGTCTTCGCGTGGCGCAGCACGCCGGGTGCGTGGCACACCGCCGATACCGGCTTGCCCGCCGCCAGCATCGTTTCAATCAAGGCCACCGATTTGGCGTCTTCCGCCAAGTCCCACAAAGGGCCATGGCCGCCCGGATAGAACACCGCGTCGTAGTCCGCCGCCTGCACCTCGGCCAGGCGGCGGGTGGACGCCAACAGGCGCTGGGCCTCGGCATCCTGGCGAAAACGGCGCGTGTCGTCCGTCTGCGCGTCGGGGTCATCGCTCTTGGGGTCCAGCGGCGGCTGGCCGCCTTGCGGCGAGGCCAGCGTCACGGTCGCGCCCGCGTCGACAAACGCGTAGTACGGCGCGGCAAACTCCTCTAGCCAGAAGCCGGTCTTGCGGCCCGTGTTGCCCAGCGTGTCGTGGGAAGTCAGCACGATCAGGATTTTCATGTTGTGCGTCCTTAAGCTGCGGGTTGCTCGTCCGGGCCGACGCGCACAATGCGCTTGCCCGCGTTTTCGCCCTTCAACAGGCCCATCAAGCCGCGCGGCGCGTTCTCCAGGCCTTCAACCACGTCCTCGCGATACTTGATGCGCCCTTGCTGGATGAGCCCTTCCATCGCGTCACGGAATTCACCATAGCGATGCGCGTATTCGTTGAAGATGATGAAGCCCTGGAACGTCAGGCGCTTGGTCAGGATGGTGCGCATCAGCAGCGCCAGACGGTCGGGGCCTTCCGGCTGGCTGGTGGCGTTGTAGGCCGAGATCAGGCCGCAGACCGGCACGCGCGCACGCGGGTTCAAGAGCGGCAGCACCGCATCAAACACCGCGCCGCCCACGTTTTCGAAATACACGTCAATGCCTTGCGGCACGGCGCGCGCCAGGCGGCCGGCCAGATCGGGCAGCTTGTGGTCCAGGCAGTCGTCAAAGCCCAGCTCATCAACCACATAGCGGCACTTGTCCGCGCCGCCCGCAATGCCCACGACCTTGCAGCCGTGGATTTTGGCGATCTGCCCCACGACCGCGCCCACCGCGCCGCTGGCGGCAGCCACGACGACGGTCTCACCCGCCTTGGGTTTGCCGATGTCCAGCAGCCCCATGTAGCCGGTAAAGCCGGGCATGCCCAACACGCCCAGCGAATACGACGGATGCTGCGGCTTGGCGCCCAAGCGCAACAGGCCCGCGCCATCGGACAAGGCGTAGTCCTGCCAGCCGGACTGGGCCAGCACCCATTCGCCCACGGGGAAATCAGGATGATTCGACGCCACCACGCGCGTGACGGTGCCGCCCACCATGGGCTGCCCCACTTGCACGGGCTCGGCGTAGGACGGCGCATCGCTCATACGGCCGCGCATGTAAGGGTCCAGCGACAAATACACGGTGCGCAGCAGCACCTGGCCGGGGCCGGGCTTCGGGACTTCGCCTGTTTCCAGACGGAAATCGCTGTCTGCCGGTTCGCCATGCGGGCGAGCGGCAAGCACGATACGGCGGTTGATCGACGGTGATTGCGACATGAATCCAGCCTCCTACGGGGGGAAGCCGCCCGGGTCTTGCGGGCAAGGCCCGGGTGGCAAGATGGGGAACGGCCCATTACACCATCGAAGCCCCGCCCACTGTTTTGTAACCCTGGCGCTTGCTCCCCTTTTAATTAATTAAATACTTAATTAAACTGCGGTCCATGTCTTCGCCCTCTTCCACCCCGCGCCGTCCCGGCCGCCCCGTGCGCCCCGACAACGCCGCCATGCGCGCCAACTTGCTCGACATCGCCACGGGCCTGTTCGCCGCCCAAGGCGTGGCGGCCACCACCATTTCGCATATCGCCCAGCTTGCGGCCGTCACGCCGGCGATGCTGCATTACTACTTCAAGAGCCGCGACCAGTTGATTGATGCCGTGGTGCAGGAGCGGGTCTTGCCGGTGATCGGCTTCGTGTGGGCGCCGGTGCCGTTGATGGCGGAATCCGCAGGCGACACGAACGCGGACCCCGCCACCGCCGCACGCCGCTACCTGGTTGAAATCGTCAACCGCATCGTGCAGAGCGCCACCGAACGGCCGTGGCTGCCCGCCTTGTGGATGCATGAAGTCGTCAACGAAGGGGGCCAGTTGCGCGAACGCGTGTTGCCCCATCTGCCGTCAGAACGCTTGCAGGTGTTTGCGGGGCTTATTGCACAAGCCCAGGGCCAGGGCGGGATCACGCCGGGCGTGGAACCCCGGCTGGTGTTCCTGTCCATTCTTGGCCTGACCTTGCTGCCGCTTGCCACGTCCAACCTGTGGCGCCGCATCTGGCAAGGCGATGCGCAAGCGCAAGCCATCGACACCCGCGCCATCGCCGCCCACGCCATCGCCATGCTGACTGGCGGTTTGTTTTCGCCGCCCGCCCCGCCCACCCCCGCCCCCCAGGAATGCCAACCATGAGCATGCCGCGCCCGCTGTTGCATTGTTCCCTGCCCACGCTGGCGCTGCTGTTGCTGGCCGGTTGCGGCAACGACAGCCATCCCTTCTATCAAGGCTATGTCGAAGGCGATTACGTGTATGTGGCCTCGTCGGAGGCCGGCCGGCTGGATGCGCTGGCCGTCAAGCGCGGGCAGCAGGTTGCAGCCGACGCGCCGCTGTTCACGCTGGAGGCCACGCGCGAACGCGCGGCCCGCGATCAGGCCAGCGCGCAATTGGCGGCGGCCACCGCGCAGCTGGAAGACATCGCCACCGGCAAACGCCCGGAAGAAGTGGATGTGAGCCGCGCGCAGTTGGCGCAGGCCGAAGCCGCCAGCCGCCGCTCGGCCGCGCAACTGCAACGCGACGCCGCGCAATTCCGCATCGGCGGGATTGCGCGCGCGCAGCTGGACGACAGCCGCGAACAGGCGCAGTCGGACGCCGCCCGCGTGCGTGAACTGCGCGCGCAATTGGAAGTGGCCAACCTGCCCGGCCGGCAGGATCAGCGCCGCGCGCAGGCCGCCCAGGTCGATGCCGCGCGCGCCACGCTGGCCCAAGCCGAATGGACGCTGGCGCAAAAGCAGCTGGGCGCCCCGGCGGCAGGCCAAGTGTTTGACACGATGTACCGCGTGGGCGAATGGGTGCCCGCCGGCAGCCCCGTCGTGAGCCTGCTTCCGCCCGGCAACATCAAGGTGCGCTTCTTCGTGCCGGAAACGGTGGTGGGCGCATTGAAAGTCGGCCAGCAGGCCACCTTGCGCTGCGACGGCTGCGGCGACCCCATACCCGTGCATATCGACTACGTGTCGAATCAGGCCGAGTACACGCCGCCCGTCATCTACAGCCGCGAAAACCGCAGCAAGCTGGTGTACATGGTCGAAGCGCGCCCCACGCCCGACGCCGCCACGCGCCTGCATCCGGGCCAGCCCGTTGAGGCAACGCTGCAATGAACGCGCCGGACAACGCCCACCCCGCCCCCAGCGCCGTGCCCGACCCCGGGCGCGCCGTCATCGACGTGCATGGGCTGAACAAGCATTTTGGCGACAAGCACGTCGTCAACGATGTGTCGCTGCGCGTGCAGGAAGGCGAGATCTTCGGCTTTCTTGGCCCCAACGGCAGCGGCAAGACCACCTGCATCCGCCTGATGTGCGGCCTGTTGACGCCCGACTCGGGCAGCGGCACCTGCCTGGGCTTCGACATCCTGCGCGAAAGCGCCGAGATCAAGCGGCATGTGGGCTACATGACGCAAAAATTCTCGTACTGGGACGACCTGACGATTCGCGAAAACCTGGACTTCGTGGCGCGCATGTATGGCATGCCGCAGCGCAACGACACCGTGGACCGCGCGCTGGAAGAGCTGGGCCTGCAAAGCCGCGCCAAACAGTTGACGGGGTCGCTGTCGGGCGGATGGAAGCAACGGCTGGCGCTGGCCGCCTGCCTGCTGCACGAACCGCGCCTGCTGCTGCTGGACGAACCCACCGCAGGCGTGGACCCGACCGCGCGCCGCGACTTCTGGGAACAGCTGCATGAACTGGCCGCGCGCGGCATCTCGGTGCTGGTCAGCACGCATTACATGGACGAAGCCGAGCGCTGCCACAAGCTGGCCTATATCTCGTATGGCCGTCTGCTGACGCAAGGCACGGCAGACGAAGTGATTGCCGAACAGCACCTGACCACCTGGGCCATCCACGGCCATAACCTGGTGCCGCTGGGCAAGCGCTTGCGCGGCGCGCCGGGAGTAGACCAGACCGTCGCCTTCGGCTCGGCGCTGCACATCAGCGGCCGCGACGCCGAACTGCTTGAACGCACGCTGCGCCAGGCCATCGACGGCCAGGACCTGCGGCTGGAACGCATCGACACCAGTCTTGAAGACGTCTTCATCTATTTGATGAACCGGTCCACCGACAACTTCGCGAGCCCGCCATGATGCGCCATTTGCAGGGTTTTTCGTGGTCGCGCTGGTGGAGCATGGTGCTCAAAGAGTTTCTCCAACTGCGCCGCGACCGCATCACGTTCGGCATGATTGTGGGCCTGCCCATCATGCAGCTGGCGTTGTTCGGTTACGCCATCAATACCGACCCCAAGCAGATGCCCACGGCGGTCATCACCGCCGACCACAGCCCCTTCACGCGCAGCTTCATCGCGGCGATGAAGTCGTCAGACTATTTCCACATCACCGAAGAACTGGACAACGAGGAAGCCGGCCGCGCGGCGCTGGCGCAAGGCCGTGTGCTGTTCGTCGTGACGATCCCGCCGGACTTCTCGCGCCGCTTATTGCGCGGCGAGCGCCCCGCGTTGCTGATTGAAGCCGACGCCACCGACCCCATGGCCACCGGCATGGCGATTGGCGCGGCCACGCAGTTGACACAAGCCGTGGCGCAGAAGGACCTGACGGGGCCGCTTGCCGGACTGGCGGGCGGGCAACCCGCCTTCGACGTGCGCGTGCACCAGCTCTATAACGAAGAGCAGATCTCGCAATACAACACCGTGCCGGGCCTGATGGGCGTGATCCTGACGATGACGCTTGTGATGATGACGGGCCTTGCCATGACGCGCGAACGCGAGCGCGGCACGATGGAAAACCTGCTGGCCATGCCAGTGCGCCCGCTTGAGGTGATGACGGGCAAGATCGTGCCCTACATCGCTATCGGCCTGATCCAGGCCACCATCATTTTGCTGGCCGCGCACTTTGTGTTCCATGTGCCGATTCTGGGCAGCTTGTTGTCGGTGTATATGGCGGCGCTGCTGTTCGTGGCGGCGAACCTGACGGTGGGGATCACGCTGTCGTCGCTGGCGCAGAACCAGCTGCAAGCCATGCAGCTGACCATGTTTTATTTCCTGCCCAACATGCTGTTGTCCGGCTTCATGTTCCCGTTTCAGGGCATGCCAATGTGGGCGCAGTACCTGGGCAACCTGCTGCCGCTGACGCATTTCAACCGGCTGATCCGCGGCATTCTGCTCAAAGGCAACGGCTGGTGGGACCTGTGGCCCAGCATCTGGCCGCTGATCCTGTTCACCGCCGTCGTCATGACCCTTGCCGTGAAGTTCTATCGCCGAACCCTGGATTGACGCGCCATGTCCATGTCCACACCCCTTTCTTTTCCGCCCCTTTCTTTGCCGCACCGCCGCCCGCCCCTGGCGGCGCTGAGCCTGCTTGCGCTGCTGGTTTCCGGATGCGCGGTGGGGCCTGATTTTCAGACGCCCGCCGCACCGGATGTGGCGGCGTACTCCACGCAAGACAGCGCCACAACAAGCGGCGCACAGCAACTGAAACCCGGCGCCGATATCCCCGCGCAATGGTGGACGCTTTTTCATTCCGACGCGCTAGATCAATTGGTGCGCCAGGCGCTAGAGGCCAGCCCCACCTTGGATGAAGCGCGCGCGCGGCTGCGCCAGGCTAGTGAAGATCTGGACGCCGAGACGGGCGGCCGCCTGGCCCCATCGGTTGACGCCAACCTGTCGGGTGCCCGCAAGAAGGTGGACCCGTCCGCTTATGGCGTGCCCGTTGCCGAATTGCCGCCACCGTTCACGCTCTACAACGCGTCCATTGATGTGTCCTACACGCTGGATGTGTTTGGCGGCAACCGCCGCGCGCTGGAAGGCATGGCCGCGCAAGTGGATTATCAGTCGCACGAATGGCAGGCCGCGCGGATGTCGCTGGCCGCCAACGTGGTCACTGCCGCCATTCGCCAGGCGGACTTGTCCGAACGGCTGGCCGCCACCCGCGAATTGCTGGCGGCGCAGCTGCGTCAGCAAGACATCATGCGGCAACGCGTGGCTGCGGGCGGCGTCGCGCAGGCAGACTTGAGCAATCAGGAATTGCTGGTGGCGCAAACGCGCGCCACCTTGCCGCCGCTGGATAAGCAGTTGTCGCAAGCGACCCACCAATTGGCCGTCTATCTGGGCTTGCCGCCCGCTGCGCTGACGACGCCGCCGTTGCGCCTGGCCGACCTGACGCTGCCCGCCGACGTTCCCACCGGCGTGCCGTCCGCCCTGACACGGCAGCGGCCCGACATTCTGGCCGCCGAAGCGTTGTGGCATAAAGCGTCCGCGGATGTGGGCGTGGCCACGGCAAATCAGTATCCGCAGTTCACATTAACGGCCAGTTTTGGGTCGCAACGCACCAGCGTGGGCGATATTGGCAACGGCGTGAACGTGTGGAACCTGGGGCTGGGATTGGTGCAACCCTTATTTCGCGGCGGTGAACTTCGGGCGCGCAAACGCTCGGCCGAAGCCGCGTATGAAGCGGCTGCCGCGTCGTACCGGCAGACCGTGCTGGATGGTTTTCGCCAAGTCGCCGATGCGCTGCGCGCCGTGCAAACCGATGGCGAAGCCTTCGCTGCCTATGACCAGGCCTGGCGCCGCGCCGAGGACGCCGAACGCATCGCGCAAGGCCGGTATCAAGCCGGCGGCATCAGCCATCAAAGCCTGCTGGACAGCCAGCGCCAGCTGCTGCAAACGCGCATTGCACGCACCGAGGCGGATGCCGCGCGCTATGCGGATACCGCAGCGCTGCTGCAAGCGCTGGGCGGCGGCTGGTGGAACGAACCCGCGGATGCTGCGCCCGCCACTGCAACCCGATAGCGCCCGCGCGTTCAACCCCGAGTCAGAGGGGTGGCACCTTTCTCTGATTCAAACAATGTTCGACCCGATCAGGCGTGCGCACCCCGCCCGCGCGTAGCAGATGGCCCGCAATCATGTCTGAGAATTCGGGTACGAAAGTGGCGTTGTGCGACGTTTGGGAAATGGTGGTATCCGTAGCATCATGCATGCGCTCAAGCTGCACAGATCACTACGATTCATGAATGACCTACTAGACCTGATCGTCTTCTCTCCCGATCCCGACCAACGAGTGCGCCGCAGCGACGCACTGGCTGGCATGGGATTTTCGCCTCGACGCTGTGAGGACTCCAATGGCCTGTTCCGCCTTTTCCAGGCGCGCCGCACGCCTTTGTTGGTGATGGAAGCCGAATTAACCGACCTTTGTATGGCCGTCGCAGGTCTGCGCGCCATGGACACCACCGCCGGCATTGTTGCGGTCTCAACCTTCGACACGCCAGAAAACCGCATCCTGGGGCTGCATTGCGGCGCCGACGCCTGCTTTCAGCCCGACGTGGCCACCGCCGAAATCGCCGCGGCATTGCAGGCGCTGGTGCGCCGCGTTCCGGCCACGGGGCGCCGCCCGCTCGTGCCGGAGATCGAGCCGCGCGTCGTGCCCGCCGCGCCGGTCATCGCCGATGCGCCGGGAAAATGGCAATTCCACGACGCCGCCTGGACGCTGGTCAGCCCGCAAGGCACGCGGCTGTCTTTGACCTTGGCCGAGCGCGAGTTCATGCTCAAGCTCACGGCGTCCGCCGACAAACGCTTGCCGCGCAGCGACCCGCCGGGCGTGGACCCGCAAGCCGGGCGCGAATCCGTCCGCCGCACCGACGTCGTCGTCAGCCGCTTGCGGCGCAAGGCGCTGGACGTGAACGTGGAGCTGCCCATCCGCACCGTTTGGGGCTGGGGCTATGCCTTCACCGGAGACATCTGAGCGCCGCTGGCGGGCGTATCATGCGACGTGCGGGGCCGCGAATTGCGGCCCCCGTCCGTCCACCTTTCTATTGCCGCCATGGAAGTCTTTGAACGCCTTCAAGCCCTGCTCGCCCAGCACCAGGTTCGCCACCGCCTGATCGAACACGCGGCGGCGGGCCGATCCGTGGAAGTTGCCGCCATACGCGGCACCGAAGTCAGCCAGGGCGCCAAGGCGCTGGTCTGCCGGGTGAAGATCTCGTCCAACGTGCGCAAGAACGTGCTGGCCGTGTTTCCGGCCGACCAGCAGGCCGACCTGGACGCCATTGCACGCGCCGCGGGCGGCAAAAAGGCGTCGCTGGCCTCGCAAGACCTGGCGCGCGAACTGACCGGGTGCGAGATCGGCGCCATCCCGCCCTTTTCCTTCAACCCCGACCTGCACTTGCTGGTGGACCCCACCCTGCGCTTACGCCACGATGAAATCGTGTTCAATGCCGGCCGCCTGGTCGCGTCCATTCTGTTGAACACGGAAGACTACTTCCGGCTGGCCGCGCCCGATGTGGCGCCGCTGATCAAGGCCTGACGCCCCCCACCATGATGTCGCCGCCACGATGTCACCCACTCTGAAGCCGCCGTGTCCCGCTCATTCCTGACCCGCGGCGCGCGCAGCTCGAACATGCGCTGGCTGATGAGCCTGGCCCATATGGAGCCTTCGCCCGTCAGCCGATGGGTGGCGCTGCGTGCGGCGCTGGCGATCGGCTTGCCATCGGCGGTGGGCCTGGCGCTGGACCAAAGCGCGGCCGCCGCCCTGGTTGCGCTGGGCGCCCTGCCCGCCATCACCGGCGACAACGGCGGCCCCTACCGCAACCGGGCGCTGTCCATCGGCTCCACCGTTTTTGGCGGCGCCTTGGGCTACCTGCTGGGCAACCTGGTGGCTGGACATGGCTTGTGGACCAGCGCCGCGATGACGCTGCTGGTGCTCATCGCCAGCCTGATCGGCACGTTCAACAACATCGCCGCGGTGGCCACGCTGCAATTCGCGGTGTACGTCATTGTGGGCGCGAGCCTGACCTCGACCCTGCCGCCCTGGATGCCGTCGGTGCTGGTGGGCGCAGGCGGCTTGTTCGGCTTGGCGCTGACCTTGTCGGGGTGGGTGGTGAACCCCATCGCGCCCGAACGCGCCGCCGTGGCGCTGGCCTACCGCAAGCTGGCCGCCATGTTCGCCGCCATTGGCACGTCGCGCACGATGGTGGCGCGCCGCGATATGGAAGCGGCCATGACCACCGCTTACGACACCGTGCTGGCGGCGCGTGGCCGGGCGATGGGGCCATCGCCCCGGCTGGCGCGGCTGGCGGCGCAGTTGCAGGCCTGCACGCCGCTGACCAACGCCGCGCTGGCGCTGGCGCGCGCGGGCCGCGTGCTGCCGCCTGAATGTGCGCGCGTCATGAACCGCCTGGCGGATCGCGTGGAGAACGACGCTGAACCCGACCCAGGCGACGATATCGCCGCCTTGCGCCTGGCCAATATGCCGCAACTGGCCGACGCCCTGGCGCAGGCGTTGCCGTTGCTGGATGGCGCAAAGCCCGTCAACCCGGACCCGCTGGCGGGGCTTGCGCCCGTGCGGCCGCGCACGCCCTGGCGGGTGCTGGCGCGCACGTATCGGCCCGGGCCCACAACGGTGCGCTACCTGATCCGGCTGGCGCTGTGCCTGATCGCGGCGGAAGCCGTGGCGATGGCCGCATCGCTGCCCCGGTCGTACTGGGTGCCGCTGATTGTCGTGGTCATCTTCAAACCGAACTTTGGGTCGGTCTTTGCGCGCGCGCTGCAAAGCTGCGGCGGCAGCGTGGTGGGCGTGGCCATCAGCGCGACCGTGCTGGCCGTGGACCAGAGCGGTGTGGCCAGCCTGCTGACGGTGGCGGCGCTGGCCGCGTTGCTGCCCTGGTCCATTCGCCGCAACTACGGTTTGTTCTCGGCCATTCTGGTGCCCATCCTGATGCTGTTGATTGGCGCCCTGCAACCCGGCACCTGGACCATTGCATTGGCCCGGCTGGTGGATGTAGGCGTGGCGGCCGGCATTGTGCTTGTGGTGGGCTACCTGCCCTGGATACGCATCGAACGCAGCAACCTGGACCACGCCGTGTCCGCGTCGATGGACACCTTGGCGGCCTATCTGAACACCGTGTTCCAAGCCGACCCGGCCAACCGCCATGACCTGCGCGCCCGCGCCTATGCGCGGCTGTCTGACCTGCGAATCGCCTTGCAGCGCGGGCTGTCTGAACCGCGTCTGGTCAGCCGCCGCGCGCTGGCATGGTGGCCGGTCGAGGTGGCGCTGGAACGCGTGGCCAACGCCATCTCGGACACCGCGTGGTCATGGCCGGAAGGCCAGACGCCGCCCAGCGCCGCCGAAGTTGCGCAATTGGCCGACGCCTTGCACGCCATGAGCGTCGCCGTCGACCAAGGCGTGGCCATGCCCGCCACCGCCGTCACCGCCCCCTCGCCCGCACTGGCCGATGTGGCCGCCGAAATCGAAGCCTTGCGCGCCGTGCTGGCCGGGCCGGATTTTGCAGCCGCCCCCGGCGCTGGCGCCCCCAAACACCCCGTCCACCAGGTCTGAACCATGTGTCTTGCCGTATTGGCCCTGCATGCCTTGCCGGGCATCCCCGTCTTGATCGCCGCCAACCGCGATGAATTTCACGCGCGTCCCACGCGCCCCGCCGCGCAATGGGATGACGCGCCGGCCATCTACGCGGGCCGCGACGGCTTGGCAGGCGGCACCTGGATGGGCGTGACCACGTCGGGGCGTTTTGCGCTGGTGACCAATTTCCGCGAGCCCGGCAAACACCTGAACCCGGCGCCGTCGCGCGGCGCGCTGGTTGAAGATTTTTTGCGCGGCACGGCCTCGCCTGCCGATTACCTGGCGAGCACGCACGCTGTTGATCAGGCGTACAACGGCTTCAACCTGATCGTGGGCGACACGCGCGAAGCCTGGTATTTGAGTAATCGCAATGGTGGCCCGCGCGCGCTTGAACCCGGTATCTATGCGCTGTCCAACCACTTGCTGGACACGCCGTGGCCCAAGCTGGCCCGCACCAAGGCGGCGTTCACGGCCGTGTTGGCGCAGTCACCCCAGCCCGATCTGCCTGCGCTGTTCGACGCATTGGCCGACCGCCAAGCCGCAGACGATGAAGACATGCCCGCCACGGGTCTGCCGCGAGATCGCGAAAAACTATTGAGCAGCCCGTTTATCGTCAGCCCCGACTATGGCACTCGCAGCTCCAGCGTCTTGGCGCTCCATGAAGGCGGCGCCGGACAGCTGGATGAAAGGCGCTTTGCGCCTGACGGCACGGTCAGCGGGGAAAGCCGGCTGACCTTTGATTGGCAGGCCGCATAACGCGGCGATATGCTGGGCAAGCGCGAACTCCCGGGCGGCATGCCAGTCGAAATCCTCAGGTCCTTATCAGGAGACCCTTATGAACAAACGCATTGAACGCTGTACCTTGGCCGCCATGATGGCGGTGGGCAGCATCGCACTGGCTGGCGTCTTGTCGACCGCGCAAGCGGCGTTGCCGCCCGTCAAACATCAGGGCACGGTGCAGTACGTAAGCGGCGGCATCGGCATTGACGAATCGGAAGCCATGAAGGCGGCCGCCAAGGACTATCCGCTGGCGCTCACCTTCGCCGCGCAACGCGACGGCAAGGCGGACTATGTGGCCAGCGTCGGCGTCGCCATTCATGACGCGCAGGGCAAGGAAGTCTTGAAGGCCACGTCCGAAGGCCCGTACATGCTGGTCAAGCTGCCGGCAGGCGCTTACAAGATTTCAGCCACCTATGAAGGCAAGACGCAGGAACGGGCGGTGACGGTACAGAACACCGGCACCGCCCGCGCGACGTTTGAGTGGAAATAAGCGAGTGGAAATAAGAGCACGCACGCCGGCGAGGGGCACCGCCCCCGCCGCGTAGCAAAAGCGCTGGTGCGTCAGACGCCCGAGAACAGGATGGCGATCACGAAACCCACGCTGACCGCCCAGACCAGCGAGCGCAGCGCGCCCCAGCCCGCCAGGTACATGGCGATGTAGCCCAGCCGTACACCCAGCCAGCACGCCATCAAGGTGGCAACATGCGCAGGCGGCGCCTGGTTGTACAGCGCGAACAACACGGCGGCGTAGAAGAACGGCAGCGCCTCGAAGGTGTTGACCTGCGCCGCGTTGGCCCGCGCACGCCAGCCTTGCTGACGGGCCAGCCACGCCCGCGGATCGTTGTTGTCGTACTTGTTGCCGCCCGCCTTGGCGAGCAGCGCCGACACGAACGGCAGAATCGCCGCCGCCAACATCAACCACGCGATCATTTTCATTTTGACTCCCGGTGCTGGCGAACAAACGGGTCCGCCGGATACATGGCGGGCCTGCGCCGCCGCTGCGGCATGGTCGCCTGAAAGCGGCGAAATGAAAAGCCTGCACGTAAACTCTGCGCTTTGCCGTCGCATGCTTGCCTTCCATGCCCTTGCTTAGCCCCTGGTCTGCGCTGTTTCTTTCCGCCGCCATGCTCTGGCCGCCTGCCACGCGCCGCTGGGCGCTGGCGCCGTTGGCGGTGGCGTGGGGGTGGGCGTTGGCGGATGGCGTGATCGACCCGGTGGCGCTGATGGCGCCGGCGCTGTTGCTGCTGGCGGCCGTGTGCGTCCGGCCGGCGGCACCTGACGCGGCCCGCGCGGCCGGGCATGTGTTGTTTCTGCTGCTGGCTGCGGCGCTGTTCCTGCATGGGCTGCCGGGGTTCCACAACCCGCAGGTCATCGCCCCCGCGCCGCTAAGCCCGGACGCGGTGCCGTTCGGCATGTACCTGAACCTGGACAAACCGCTGGTCGCGTTCTGGGTGGTGCTGGCGCTGGCCCCGCCGATGGCAGGCGCATCAGGGCGCGCAACCCTCGCCGCCGCCGTGCTGGCCTGCGCGGGCGCGGTGCTGGTGTGTTTGGGATTGGGGTTGGCGTTGAACGTGGTGGGCTGGGCGCCCAAGTGGCCTGAACCTGCCTGGATCTGGCTCGTCAACAACGCATTGCTGGTCACGCTGGCCGAAGAGGCGCTGTTTCGCGGCTATGTGCAGCAGCAGTTGTCGATGTGCTGGCGCCGCCATGCCTGGGGCGGCTGGGCGGCGCTGGCGATTGCCGCCGTGCTATTCGGACTGGCGCATTACGCGGGCGGCTGGCAGTGGATGTTGCTGGCCAGTTGCGCGGGCGTGGCCTACGGCGTGGCGTATCGATACGGCGGACTTGCCGCCGCCGTGCTGGCGCACCTGGGCTTGAACACCGCGCACTTCGGCTTGTTTACGTACCCGATGCGCGCGGTGTTCTAGGGCCGAACCGGGACGGGCTAACGCGGCCCCAAGTGCCGCGAAACGACCCGAGGAGGCCCGACGTACCCCGAAGCGGCCCGAGGAGGCCCGACGCCCCCCGAAGCGGCCGGCGTTGGCCCTCGTTGGCGCTTCAGGGCAGCGCCGGATAGTCCGTGTAACCCACGGCGCCTTGCGCGTAGAACGTGGACGAATCCGGCGTGTTCAGCGGCGCGTTCAATTCAAAACGGCGCACCAGGTCCGGGTTGGCGATGTATTGCACGCCAAACGCCACGGCATCGGCACGGCCGGCGTCGATGGCGGCTTCGGCGGATTCACGCGTGAACCCTTCGTTGGCGATGTACACGCCGCCAAACGCGGCCTTCAGCTTCGGGCCCAGGCTATCTTCGCCTTCGTGTTCGCGGGCGCAGATGAATGCGATGCCGCGCTTGCCCAGTTCGGTAGCCACGTAGGTAAACGTGCCGGCCAGATCCGAATCACCCATCGTGTGCGCATCGGCGCGCGGCGACAGATGCACGCCCACACGGCCCGCGCCCCAGATTTCCACGCACGCATCCACCACTTCCAGCAGCAAACGGGCGCGGTTTTCCAGCGAACCGCCGTACTGGTCGGTGCGATGGTTGGTGCTGTCTTGCAGGAACTGGTCCAGCAGGTAGCCGTTGGCGGCATGCACTTCAACGCCGTCGAAACCGGCTTCCTGCGCCATCTTCGCGCCATGGCGATAGGCTTCGAGCACGCCCGCCACTTCGGCCGTTTCCAGCGCACGCGGGGTGACGTAGGCGCGCTTGGGGCGCACATGGCTCACGTGGCCGCCGGCCGCAATCGCGCTGGGCGCAACGGGCAGTTCGCCATTCAGGAAGATCGGGTCGGAAATGCGGCCCACGTGCCAGAGCTGCGCAGCAATCAAACCGCCCTTGTCGTGCACGGCGGCGGTGATCTTACGCCAGCCCTTCACTTGCTCGGTCGACCACAGGCCGGGGGAATCGGCATAGCCCACGCCCTGCGGGGTCACGGAGGTGGCTTCGGTCAGAATCAGGCCGGCGTCGGCGCGCTGGGTGTAGTACTCAAGCATCAAGTCGTTGGGCACGCGGCCTTCGCTTGCACGCTGACGGGTCAGCGGGGCCATGATGATGCGGTTGCGCAGCGTAAGGTCGCCGACGCGCAGAGGGTCAAACAGGGAGCTCATGCAAAATCCTTCCGTCCCGGATCACGGGGCGCTGGGGCCGCGGCCAGGGGCCTGCGGCTGACTACATATCCTGATTCAATTGCCGCAAAAACGCGGCAATCACGGGTTCATTGCGACGGAAAAATACCCACTGCCCCACCTTCGTCGACGTGATCAGGCTTGCACGCTGCAAGACGGCCAGGTGCGATGACACGGTGGACTGTGACAAGCCGCAGCGGTCATCGATGTGGCCCGCACACACCCCATGTTCAAAGGTGTGGCCGGGGCGCTCTTCGAAGTACGCCTGAGGTGTCTTCAGCCACGCGAGAATGTCGCGCCGCACGGGATTGGCCAGCGCCTTGAGGATGGCGTCGGCGTCAATGCCCGGCAGGTTGCCGGTCTGATCGGTCGGTGAAGAGGATGCGGTCATATTGGTATATCGCAATTTATCGAATCATATATCGTGAATGCTCGATATATAGTCATGCCCCTGTACGAATTGGGGTTTTTGCTTTGCAACACGGGAGAGATCAGTCCCCCTGCACCCGGCCACGCAGCCGTTTTACCTCGCCGTGCTGGACCTTGCGCTGCACCCGGCGGCGCTGGGAAGAACGGGTCGGTTTGGTGGCGCGGCGCGGTTTGTCGACCTGAATCGCCGCCCGCACCATGCCGATCAGGCGCTCAATGGCTTCGGCCCGGTTTTTTTCCTGGCTGCGAAACGACTGCGACTTGATGACGATGACGCCCTCTTTAGAGATGCGGTGGTCGCTGACGGCGCACAGCGCGTCCTGGACCTCGGGCGGCAAGCTGGAGGCGCGCACGTCAAAGCGCAGGTGCACGGCGCTGGACACCTTGTTGACGTTTTGCCCGCCCGCGCCCTGGGCGCGGATCATGGAGAACGTCAGGTCGCGCTCGTCGATATACAGGGAATCTTGAACATGAAACATGGGCGCGAGTCTATACCAAGTAAAATAATCCGCTTTTGCTTTAATCCGCTTTTGCGTGAACTTACGGCGTCCGGCTCTGCACCACGCCATTACTCCCCCCTATGACCTACTCCGCCAAAGAAATATTCAAGACCCTGCAAGGCGAAGGCGCCCATGCGGGCCGCGCGGCGGTGTTTTGCCGGTTTGCGGGCTGTAACCTCTGGACCGGCCGCGAAAGCGACCGCGCCAGCGCCGCCTGCACGTTCTGTGACACCGACTTCATCGGCACCGACGGCGAAGGTGGTGGCAAATTCACCACCGCCGAGCTGTTGGCCGACGCCATCGCCGCGTCCTGGGGCCCAGGCACGGAAGACCGCTACGTGGTCTTCACGGGCGGCGAACCGCTGCTGCAACTGGACGACGCGCTGCTGGCCGCCGTCCATGCGCGCGGCTTCACCGTGGCCATTGAAACCAATGGCACCGTCAAGCCGCCCGAGGGCATCGACTGGATCTGCGTCAGCCCCAAAGGCACCGCGCCGCTTGTCATTGAACGCGGCAACGAGCTGAAGCTGGTCTACCCGCAGCTCAATGCCCTGCCCGAAGCCTTTACGCATCTGGATTTCGAGCACTTTTTCCTGCAACCCATGGACGGCCCCACGCGCGTGAAGAACACCGAGCAAGCCGTTCAATACTGTATGCAGCACCCGCAATGGCGGCTCAGTTTGCAGACTCACAAATACATAGGCATTCCATGATTTACCCGAACGCGCGGCGGAGCACGCAATGATTTCCGTGACCCGCAGGCTGGAATTCGACGCCGGCCACCGCATTCCCGATCACCGCAGCCAGTGCCGCAACCTGCATGGCCACCGCTATGTGCTGGAAATCACCCTGACGGGTGACATCGTGCAAGCCCCCGGCGAATCCGACAACGGCATGTTGATGGACTTCTCCGAAATCAAGCACATCGCCAAGACCCACATCGTGGACGTCTGGGATCACGCGTTCCTGGTGTTTGAAGGCGACGCCGCCGTGCGCGGCTTTTTGGACACCCTGCCCGGCCACAAGACCGTGGTGCTGGACCGCATTCCCACGGCCGAAAACCTGGCCAAGATCGTGTTCGACACGCTGGCCCCGCACTATCACGGCCACTACGGCGCCGACTTGCGCCTGTCGCGCGTGCGTCTGTATGAAACGCCCAACTGCTGGGCGGATTGCAACGGGTAGTTGAAGGATTGCGCGCGATGACGTGGCCGGTTTCTGGCCAGGGGGTTCTGGCCCCATCTGTTGCGCGCATTCCCCCTGGTGCGCTGGCCGTCAGCGCCGCCCGGCAGGGCCGCACCGGCCCCGTTTTTCCACCTATGGAAAGACCCCCTCCTATCTAGCCAATTGAAAAAATCAATGGGGATATTCGCCATTTTCAATTATTAGTAAGCTAATAGATAGGATACAATCTATCTCCATGAACACGCCTTCCGACTCCCAACTCATGGCCACCACCGCAAATCTGATGGTGCTGTCCCGCGCCTATCGTGGCGCCGCTGATAAAGCGCTGGTCGACTACGGCCTGTCGCAAGCGACGGCCTGGCCCGTCATCCTGGCTGGCCGCCTGGGCGACGGCGTGCGCCAAGGCGCGCTGGCCGAGGCGCTGGGCGTCGAAGGCCCGTCCCTGGTTCGTGTGCTGGATCAGCTGGTGGCCGCCGGCCTGATGGAACGCCGCGAAGACGCGCACGACCGCCGCGCCAAGACGTTGCACCTGACGCAAGCCGGCCATGCGCTGCGCGCGCAGGTCGAAGACGTGCTGGTGGAATTGCGCCGCCGCCTGTTCAGCGGCGTCAGCGAAGCCGACCTGGAAGCGTGCCTGCGCGTCTTCGATGCGCTGAAAGTGTCCCTGGGGCGCGGCACCGCAGGCGGCCATCAACAGGACAATCAATCGTGAAATTGCCGAACGTCCGCGAAACCATCTTTTCGCTGAAGAGCTACCTAAGCGCCATCATGGCGCTTTATCTGGCCTACAGCATGGGTTTGCCGCGTCCGTTCTGGGCGATGACCACCGCCTATGTCGTGGCCCAGCCCTGGTCGGGCGCCGTGCGCTCCAAAGCGCTGTACCGACTCGTCGGCACCTTCTTCGGTTCGGCCGCCACCGTGTACATGGTGCCGCGGCTGTCGAATTCGCCCGTCATCATGACGGGCGCCATGGTGTTGTGGGTAGGCGCCTGCCTGTACATGTCGGTGCTGGACCGCACGCCGCGCTCGTACCTGTTCATGCTGGCCGGCTACACCGCCGCGATGATCGGCTTTCCCAGCGTGACGGACCCTTCCCTGGTGTTCGACACCGCACTAGCCCGCGTGGAAGAGATCAGCCTGGGCATCGTCTGCGCCACGCTCGTCCACAGCATTGTGCTGCCGCGCGGCCTGGCGCCCGCGTTGACGCTGCAACTGGACAAGGCCGTGCGCGATGCGCGCAACTGGATGCACGACACGCTTAGCGGGCAGAACGCCGAACAGCGCGACCGCGACCGCCGCGTGCTGGCCAACGACATCACGCAGCTGCGTCTCTTGTCCACCCACGTGCCGTTTGACACCAGCAACCTGCGCTGGACGTCCGGCGCGGTGCGCGCCATGCAGGATCAGATTTCGGCGTTGACGCCCGCCGTCTCGGCCGTGGAAGACCGGCTGCGCGCCTTGCAAGCGAACGATCAGCCGCTGCCGGAACCCGTGTCTACGCTGCTGAACGACATCTCGGAATGGATCAATGCCGGCGCCCAGGCCTCGCACGAAACCGCCGTGCAATTGCGCGCGGCCGTCACCCGCCTGACACCCGCCATCGACAGCCATTCCACATGGCGCGACGCGTTGCTGGCCAGCCTGATGACGCGGCTGCGCGAGTTGATCGACACCTATGACGAATGCCTGGCGCTGCGCCGCGAGATTCGCGCCGGGCTGGAAGGCGCGCCGCTGCGGGCGCCCATGCGCACGCAGCGTTCCAACCGCGACCCGAACGCCGCGCTGCACCGCGACCACGGCATGGCGCTGTTGTCGGCCCTGGCCGCGGGCGTCGCCATTTCAGTGTGCTGCGCGTTCTGGATCGGCACGGCCTGGAGCAACGGCGCGACTGCCGCGCTGATGGCCGCCATCTTCAGCTGCTTCTTCGCGTCGCAAGACAATCCCGTGCCGGGCATCATGCAGTTCCTGACCTACACGGTGTATTCGATTCCGCTGTCGGCGCTGTATCTGCTGGGCATCATGCCCGCCATCCATTCATTTGAAATGCTGGCGCTGGCGATGCTGCCGACCGCCTTCGTGCTGGGTATTTTCATCGCCCGCCCCGCCAGCGCCGGCAAGGCCATGGCGATGCTGTTCGGCTTTCTGGGCACGATGGCGCTGCAAGACACCAACACCGCCGACGTCGTCTCGTTCATCGACACGCAAGTCGCGCAGTGCATGGGCGTGGCCACGGCCGCCATCATCGCCGCCATCTTCCGCACGGTCAGCGCCGACTGGAGCGCCCGCCGCATCCAGGCCGCCAACTGGAAGGAACTGGCGACCTTGGCCAGCTCGCCGCGCGCGCCTTCCCGCCACACCTACACCGCGCGGATGCTGGACCGCATCGGCCTATTGCAGCCGCGCCTGGCGCTGGCCCAGCGCCCCGATGATCTGGTTGCCGCCGACGCGCTGAAAGACCTGCGCGTGGGCCGCGACATCACCGAGCTGCAACGCGCGCGCCGCCATCTGCCGATGGCCGAGCCCACGATACAGCCGGTGCTCAATAGCCTGGCGCAGTTTTTCCGCGCACGGTCGTCGTGGCGCATCGGCGAAAAAACGCCGGAGTTCCTGGCGCAGATCGACCGCGCCTTGTCCAGCGTTGCCGCCACCCCGCAAGGCCTGGCCGCGCGAGACCGCGCCGTGGTGGCCCTGGTGGGCATCCGCCGCGCCTTCTTCCCCGACGCGCCCGACTACCAACCCGCCCATCCCGCCATGGAGGGCCACGCATCATGATCGGCGAATTCAATCTCTACGGTATTTACTTCCCTTGGCTGCTGGTGCTGGGCGTGGTCACGCTTGGCGTGGCCTGGGCGCTGCGCCGCGTGCTGGCGCGCGCCGGCCTGTACCGCCTGGTGTGGCACCCCGCGCTGTTTGATCTGGCGCTGTTCGTGGTGCTGCTGTATGGCGTCTCCCTGATTTCCCCTTATTTTCTCCAGAGATAGGTATGAAACTCCCCAATGCTCTTCGCCCTGCTGCTATCGGCAAGTTCGCGGTGACGGCGGTTGTCGTCGCCGCCGCCGCTTACGCCGGCTGGCAGCTCTGGGTGCACTACGAAGTTGAACCCTGGACGCGCGACGGCCGCGTCAAAGCCTATGTGGTCCAGGTGGCGCCCGACGTGTCCGGCCTGGTGACCGCCGTGCCCGTACACGACAACCAGGACGTCAAAGCCGGCGACCTGCTGTTTGAAATCGACCGCGCCCGCTTCCAGCTGGCGTTCGATCAGGCGCAAGCCTCCGTGCGTTCGCAGCAAGTGGCGCACGACCAGGCGCTGCGCGACGCCAAGCGCAACCGTTCGCTGGGCCAGTTGGTGGCCGCCGAAGCCGTTGAACAAAGCCAGACCAAGGTACAGCAGACCGAAGCCGCGCTGGCTCAGGCCGAAGTGCAGTTGAACACCGCGCGCCTGAACCTGGAACGCAGCCGCGTGCTGGCCGCAAGCGATGGCCGCATCACCAACCTGGACTTGCGCGCGGGCTCGTACGCCACCGCAGGACACGGCGTGATGGCGCTGGTAGACGCCGGGTCGTTCTATGTCGAAGGCTATTTCGAAGAAACCAAGCTGCCCGGCATTCATGAAGGCGACCCCGTCACCGTGACCTTGATGGGCGACTCGCGCCACATCCGCGGCCACGTGGAAAGCATCGCCATGGGCATCGCCGACCGCGACCGCAGCACGGGCGCCAACCTGCTGCCTAACGTGAACCCGACGTTCAACTGGGTGCGCCTGGCGCAGCGCATTCCGGTGCGCGTAAAGATCGACGACGTGCCAGAGGGCGTGCGCCTGGTGGCGGGCCAGACGGCGACCGTGTCGGTCGACCCGAAGCCTGTGCAGGCGGCCCAGCAGGACACCTCTCCTGGCAGAACTCCGGCCGCAACCCAGAGCCCCTCGCAACGCGCGGCGCCCGACACGCCTCCGCCGGCCTGATCGCCTGTTTTTCCGCAACCTGATTTCTGACGATCCCTTTTTCAACCCTCTTATCAACGCCAAGCCGTACCTGCCATGAACACCAAACACCTTCTGCCGCTGATGCTGGCCCTTGCGCTGGCCGGATGCACCACCGTGGGCCCTGATTACCAGGTGCCGGCCGGGTCGGTCGTCCAGCGACAGGCGGCCCAGGGTGCGTTCCTGGAAGCGCAGGCGGGCGTGTTCCAGCAGCAGGCGGTGTCGGGCCACTGGTGGCGTTTGTATAACGACCCGGTGCTGGACGGCCTGGTTGAAAAAGCGTTGTCGGCGAATACTGACTTGCGTGTGGCCAGCGCCAACCTGGAACGTGCGCAGGCTGCGGTGCAGGAATCGCAGGCGCAGCAGCAGCCGACCATCGGCGTGAACGCGTCGCCCACGTTCGGCCATGTGTCGGGCTTGCAAGAGCTGCAACCGGGCATTGATCCCCCCAGCCGCTGGTCGTACTCGGCGGGCGCCAGCGTGTCGTACCAGCTGGACCTGTTCGGGCAAATTCGCCGCGCCATCGAAGCCGCCAGCGGCGACGCGCAGGCCGCGCAAGCCGCCTACGACGCCACGCGTGTGACGGTCGCCGCCGAGACCGCGCGCGCCTACGCCAACATGTGCGCGGCCGGCATGCAGTTGGCGTCGGCGCAGCACTCGGTGCAGGTGCAAAAGGAATCACTGGACGCCGTCAGCCGCCTGCAACGCGCAGGCCGTGGCACCACCTTGGATGTGACCCGCGCCCGCAGCCAGCTTGAACAACTGCAAGCCAACCTGCCGCCCTTCCAGGCGCAGCAACGCACCGCCTTGTATCGCCTGGCCGCACTGACGGGCCAGACGCCCAACGAAATTCCCGCATCGCTGCTGCAATGCGCCGCCGCGCCGCGCCTGACCGACACCATCCCCGTGGGCGATGGCGCGTCGCTGCTGCGCCGCCGTCCCGACATCCGTCAGGCCGAACGCACGCTGGCCGCCAGCACGGCACGCATCGGCGTGGCCACGGCGGACCTCTATCCGAAGATCACGCTGGGCTTATCCGGCGCATCGGGCGGCCCCGCTTCGATGTTTGGCGACCGCGGCACCTTCGGCTGGAGCGTGGGCCCGCTGATCTCGTGGACGCTGCCGAACACGGGCGCGGTGCAGGCCCGCATCGCGGAAGCCGAAGCCAACACCAAGGCCGCCGTGGCGCGTTTTGACGCCACGGTGCTGAACGCCCTGCGCGAAACGGAAAGCGCGCTGGTCGTCTACGCCCGCCAGCTGGACCGCAATGCGTCGTTGCGCGCCGCCCGCGACCAAAGCGCCGAAGCCGCTTCGCAAGCGCGCCAATTGTTCCAGTACGGCAAGACCGACTACCTGACCGTGCTGGACGCCGAACGCACCCTGGCCACCAACGAAAGCGCGCTGGCCGCCTCGCAGGCGGAACTCAGCAGCGACCAGATCGCCGTCTTCCTGGCGCTGGGTGGCGGCTGGGAAAAGTAAGCCGCAGGCCGGCAATGTCGTTTCCATAATATGGATATGACATTGCCCGCGGGAAATGGCCGCCCGTAGAATTGTCTCATCGCTGATTTTTATAACTATCAATGAACCGCGTGGCGTAGCACATTGCGCCACAGCAGTTCAGGCAATGAGACAAATCCATAATATGGAATACCTATCAGGGGCTTCGGGTGCGCGCGTCCTCGACAGCATCACCAAACTGATGCCCGACGATGCGGGCCGCGTTGTGATCGCGGGGTCGCACGGCGGCCGCTACGCGGCCTATTGCGCGGCACGCGGCAACGTACTCGCCGTCATCCTGAATGACGCCGGGGTCGGCTGGGAACAGGCTGGCATTGCGGGCTTGGCAGATTTACAGCAATGGGGCGTACCCGCCGCCACGGCCGACTACCGCAGTTGCCGCATCGGCGACGGCGCCGACATGGCGCGCCACGGGGTCATCAGCCACGCCAATGCCCTGGCGCAAGCGCTGGGCTGCCGCACGGGTATGGCCGTCGCCGACGCCGCCCTGGCGCTGGGTGAAGCGCCCGCCGGCCAGGCGCGGCCCGCCACGCAGCAAGAATCCCGTTCCATTTTCAAAGCCGCTGCCGATGGCACGCCGCTGGTCGTCGGCGCCGACTCCGTATCGCTGGTGGATGCCGCCGACGACGGATGCATCGTGGTCACGGCCTCGCATGGCGAGCGGCTGGCGGGCCTGCACACCGACGGCGTGAAAGCCGCACCGCGTCTTGTGACCTTCAACGACGCCGGTATCGGCAAAGACAGCGCCGGCATCGGCCGGCTTCCGCTGCTGCAACAGCGCGGCATCGCAGCGCTGACCGTGTCGGCCTACAGCGCGCGCATCGGCGATGCCCGCTCGTGCTACCAGGATGGCGTGATTTCCTGCGCGAACGCACGCGCCCGCGAATGGGGCTGCCGCGTTGGCACGCCGCTGAAAACTTTTATCGACGCCCTGCTGAACGGGCGCGGCACTTACTAGGAGCATTACCCGCATGTCGGAAAAACTGGAAATCACGGGCGGCGAAGCCATTGCACGCATGTTCGCCGCGCACGACGTGGGCTTGATGTTCGGCATGGGCGGCTTTCAGTTGCTGCCGTTCTACGACGCCGTGCGGCGTCTGAAGCTGAACCACAACCTGATCAACGACGAGCGCTGCGCCGTGTTCGCCGCCGATGCCTACACCAAGGTCAGCGGCCGCCCCGGTGTCTGCGACGCAACCCTTGGCCCCGGCGCGACCAATCTGGTCACCGGGCTGGCCGAAGCCTATAACGCCGGCACGGCGATGGTGGCGTTGGTGGGCGATTCGCACCGGATGCATTCGTGGAAGAACATGACGCAGGAAGCGCGCCAGCTCGAGGTGCTGCGGCCGGTGGTGAAAGACGTGCTGCGCGTGGAAAAAATCGAGCGCATCCCGGAACTGGTGCGCCGCGCGTTCGCGGTGGCCACCAGCGGCCGGCCGGGTCCGGTGGTGCTGGATGTGCCGGAAGACATTGCGCATGAGGTGTACGCCTTTGATGCCGACGCCTTTTTTTCCAGCGCCAACTACCGCCGCGCCCCTGCCCTGCGCTGCCGCCCTGCCGCCGACGATCTGGCACAGGCCGCCAGCATGCTGGCTGGCGCCGCCCGCCCGCTGATGCTGTGCGGCGGCGGCGTACACATCAGCGACGCGGCCAACACCGTGCAAGCCTTCGCCCGGCAATTCAACATCCCCGTGGCGCACACGATGAGCGGCAAAGGCGCAGTCGCCTGCAACGATCCGCTGAACGCCGGCCTGTTCGGCCGCTACAGCCGCATCGCCAACGACCTGATCGCCAAGGCCGATTGCCTGTTTGTCGTGGGCTGCAAGCTGGGCGAAGTGGCCACGCGCCGCTACGACCTGCTGTCGGCCGGCACGCCCATCATTCATTTGGACATCGTGGCCGAAGAGTTCGACCGCACCACCACGCCCGCCTTGCGCTTGTGGGGCGACGTGCGAGCCACGCTGGAAGAGCTGGGCGAACGCCTGGCCGCCCAACCCGCGTCCGCGCAAGACCGCCAGGACTACGTGGATGAAGTGGGCCAGGCCATGCACATGTGGCGCGAATCCGTGAACGGCAAGCTGACGTCGGCCGACAGCCCCATTGGCATGGCGCGCCTGATGCATGAGATCAACGCCGCGCTGCCGGAAGACGGCATTCTGGTGGCCGACGGCGGCTTCGCCGCGCACTGGGGCGGCCTGCTGTTCGACACCAAGCGCGCGGGACGCGGCTTTGTGCCGGACCGCGGATTTGCGTCAATCGGCTATGGCATCCCGGGCGCCATCGGCGCCGCGGCCGCCGCACCGGGGCGGCAAGTCGTCAGTCTGACGGGCGACGGCGGCTGCAATATGTCGTTGGGCGAACTGGAAACGGCCGTGCGCATGGGGCTGGCGTTTACGCTGGTGGTCGTCAACAACGCCGCGTCGGGCTACATCAAGGCACTGCAACATCTGATGTACGGCAGCGGCAGCTACCAATCGTCCGACCTCGTGGAAACCAACTACGCCAACGTGGCGCGCGCGCTGGGCTGCCAGGGCATCCGCGTGGAAGACCCGGCCGACATCCCTGCCGCGCTGGCCCAGGCCTTCGCCTGCAAAGACCGGCCGACCATTCTGGACGTGGTGGTCACGCGCGACCCCGCGCACATGCTGCCGGGCGTGGACAGCCGGGCGGCCAAGATCAAGCCGGGCGACCGCATCGCCTGACCCGGGACATAACAACAAAGCGGCAACGCACACCACAATATCGAAGCGAGGAGACAACCCATCATGAAAGCAAAAACCTGGATGGCGCTGGCAGCCGCAACGCTGGCCATGACGCTCACTGGCGCGGCCGGGGCGCAAAGCAGCTACCCCGACCGGCCGATCCGGCTGATCGTGCCCTTCCCGCCTGGCGGCACGTCGGACGTGGTGGGGCGCATCTTTGCCGAAGCGCTGGGCAAGCAGATCGGCCAAACCGTCGTGGTGGAAAACCGGGGCGGCGCGGGCGGCACGGTGGGTTCACGCGCGGTCGCATCCGCCGCGCCGGACGGCTACACGCTGCTGCTGGGCACGTCCAGCACCAACGGCACGAACCCCGCGGTTTACAAGAACCTGCCCTATGACGCCATCAAGGACTTCACACCCGTCACGCAGATCATTCGCGTGCCTGGCGTGATCGTCGTGAACAAGAACTTTCCCGCCAAGGATTACGCGTCGTTCGTGACGCTGATCAAAGGCGCGCCAGGCAAGTATTCATATGCGTCGTCCGGCAACGGCGGCGCCACACATATGGCGATGGAATACTACAAATCGCTGTCCGGGCTGGACATGATGCATGTGCCGTACCGCGGCACCGGCCCGGCGCTCAACGATGTCATCGCGGGCCAGGTGCCTATCTTGTGGGACACGGCGGCCTCATCGATGGCGCACATCCAGTCAGGCAGCGTGCGCCCGATCGTGGTGGCGGCCAAGGCGCGCCTGCCGCAATTGCCCGACGTGCCCACGTTCGCCGAAGTGGGCCTGCCCGACTACGACGCTGAAATGTGGAACGGCCTGCTGGCGCCTGCCGGCCTGCCGAAAGACATTCTTGCCAAGCTGAACGACGCATCGCGCAAGGCCTTGGCCGATCCCGATGTGCAGGCCAAGTACGCCGGAGTGGGCGCGTATGTCGTCGCCGATAAACCCGACGCGTTTGCCGCGATGATTCGTGACGATGTGGCCAAGTGGAAAAAGGTGGCCGACTTCGCGCACATTTCGGCGGAATGACATGGGCCAGCGCTTGAAGGACAAAGTGGCGCTGGTGTTCGGCGCCGGCTCGTCAGGCCCCGGCTGGGGCAACGGCAAGGCGGCAGCCGCCCTGTATGCGCGCGAAGGCGCGTGGGTGTTCGCGGTGGACGTGCGCGCAGACGCCGCCGAAGAGACCCGCCGCGTCATCGACGCCGAGGGCGGCCGGTGCGTGGCGCTGACAGCCGACGTGACCGATTCCGCGCAGATTCTGGCGGCGGTCTCGGCGGTGCTGGCCACGGCGGGACGCATCGACGTGCTGCACAACAATGTCGGCATCACCGAAATGGGAGACCCCATCGAGGCCAGCGAAGAAAGCTGGCACCGCGTGCTGGACACCAACCTGACCGGCGTGTTCCTGACGTGCAAGCACGTGCTGCCCGCAATGCTGGCGCAAGGCGGCGGCAGCATCGTAAACATCTCATCGCTGGCGTCGATTCAGGTGAACACGTATCCGTACACGTCGTACTACGCGGCCAAGGCGGGGCTAAACCACCTGACCCGCTCGCTGGCCGTGCGGTATGCGCCCGACAACATCCGCGTCAACGCCGTGCTGCCGGGCGTGATCGATACGCCGCTGATCTATACGCAGATCGCCGGGCAGTTTGAAGACGTGGATGAGATGCGCCGCCGGCGCAACGCCGCCAGCCCCATGGGACGGATGGGCGATGCGTGGGACGTGGCGCACGCGGCGCTGTTCCTGGCCAGCGATGAAGCCAAGTACATCACCGGCGTCTGCCTGCCGGTGGACGGGGGCAAGGCCTGCGCCGGACGCTAGCCTGCGGGCGCTAGCCTGCGGGCGCTAGCCCCATGGCATGGGCTTCAAGGCGCCAGCGTCAAGGCAGCGGCGTCAAGGCAGCGGTATCAAACCCGGGGCGCCAGATCGGCCGATAGTTCTGCCGCCGCCCGTTGCAACGCGGCCACCACGTCCTGCAAACGGGCGCCCGACAGACGCGAACGGATCGCCGCCACACTCAGCGCCGCCACCACGCGCTGCTCGCGGTCCAGCACCGGAACGCCCACGCCGAGCATGTCGGGAATGATGCGGCCGGGGTTGAGCGCATAGCCGTTCTTGCGCGCGGCGGCGATGTCGTCGCGCAGCATGTCGGTGGACGGCAGATCAGGCGCCACCGTGGCGTCGTAACGCGCCAGCACCCGTTCAATATCGTCATTGGGTAAAAAAGCCAGCAGCGCCAGGCTGCCCGCTCCCACCCCCAGCGGCCGGCGATGCCCCACTTCCAGCGTCAGGATCTTGATGGGAAAGTCGCCCGTCTTGCGGTCGACGCAGACGGCTTCATGGCCGGATCTAACCGACAGGAAACTGGTGTCGCCGGTGGACTGCGCCAGGCGCAGCACGGCGGATTCGGCGATGGCCTTGATGCCGTGCCGCCCTTCCGCGGCCAGGCCAAGAATGTAGGACTCGCGCCCCAGGCTGTAGGTTTTTAGCTTGGGGTTCAGCGACAAAAACCCTTCTTGCAGCAGCGCGGCCAACATGCGGTGCGCGGTGGGTGGCGTCAGATCAATGTCGCGCACGACGTCGGTCAGCCCCACCCCACGCGCGGGCGCCGCGCCCACATATTTCAGGATGCGCAACACGCGGAAAATGCTTTGCGCGCCGCCCACCGAATCCGCAGCGTGCGGCAACGGGGCCTGGGCCGCCATCAATGCACCGTGGTGCCGTCCGGCGGCGTCTGGTTCAGCCCCAGCGCCGCTTCCCAGGCGCGCAACGGCACGCAGGTCTGCAAGCGCACGATGGCGCGCTGGATCAACGCGGGATGCAGTTCGTGGCCGACGTGGCTGGCGATGTCGATGGTGGAATCGCCATGCAGCTCTTCCAAGCGGGCCTGAGCGGCCTGGATGTGGGCCACGCTCATTACCGGATCATCGGCGCCGTGCAACAGATGCAGGGTGGTGTATTGCGGCGCGGCCTTGGGCAGCTGCGCGTAGCGGCCCGAAAACGCGATGACGCGCCCGGCCATGCCGTCGTGCGCCTGCACCAATTCCAGCGCCATGATGGCGCCCTGCGAAAAGCCGGCCAGCGCGGTGTCGGACTGCAACAAGCTGAAGCGCGCCTGCGCCTCGCGTACATAGGCTTCCAGGGGCGGCATGGCTTGCGCCACGCGTTCGGCGCGATTGTCTTCCGTCACGCCGCGCACCGAGAACCATTGCCGCCCCGAGCCGCCGCCATCAAAGGGCTCGAAACCTTCGGGCGCCAGCACGGCCGCCGCCGGAAACGCTGCGCGCACGGCCTCGACCAATGGCCGAAGGTTATCGGGCGAACCGCCCACACCGTGCAGCAGGATGAACAACTGGCGTACGTCGACGCCAGGTTCGGGAAGGAATTCCAATGAGCGGGAAGATGCCATGAAAACTGCTCCGTGCTGGCGTAGCGCCGTCCGGCTACGCCTTGATGACCGCATTGTAAAATGCGCGCCTTAATGCGGACGGGCAAGCTGCAAGCCAGACTGCCGCCGCAACGGCCTTCTTTTACCCCTGCAATGCACACACCCACCACCGACTCGGGCGCCACGCCGGCGAGCCAGAACCAGCTGCACCGCGTGCTCAAGGCGCGCCACCTCACGATGATAGCGCTGGGCGGGGCCATCGGCACCGGCCTGTTCGTCGCCTCTGGCGCGGCAATTGCCCAGGCAGGCCCCGGTGGCGCCCTGCTCGTGTATCTGGTGATTGGCCTGATGGTCTACTTCATCATGACCAGCCTGGGCGAGCTGGCCACCTTCATGCCGGTGTCCGGTTCCTTTTGCACCTATGCGTCGCGCTATGTCGACCCAGGCTTTGGGTTTGCGCTGGGCTGGAACTTCTGGATCAGCTGGGCCACGGTGGTTGCCGTGGATGTGGTGGCCGCCCAACTGGTCATGGCGTACTGGTTGCCGGACACGCCAGGATGGATATGGAGCGTGGCCTTTCTGGCACTGACCTTCGGGCTGAACGCGTTTTCGGCGCGCAGCTTTGGCGAAGCCGAATACTGGTTCGCCATCATCAAGGTGGTGGCCGTGCTGTGCTTCATTGCGGTCGGGCTGGGCATGCTGGTGGGCATCATCCATAGCGGCAATGAAGTGGGCCTGGCCAATTGGAAGGTGGGCGACGCGCCGTTCGTGGGCAACGCGGCAACGTGGGTGGGCGTGGCGATGGTGGTGGCCTATTCCTTCCAAGGCACCGAACTGGTGGGCGTCGCCGCGGGCGAATCCGAGAACCCGCGCCGCAACGTGCCGCGCGCGATCAACAACGTGTTCTGGCGCATTCTGCTGTTTTACGTGCTGGCCATTCTGATCATCGGCCTGCTGCTGCCCTATACCGACCCGCAATTGCTGCGCAACGAAGTGGAAGACATTGCCGTCAGCCCCTTCACGCTGGTGTTCCAGCACGCGGGGCTGCTGTCGGCCGCCACCGTCATGAACGCCGTGATCCTGACCTCCGTGCTGTCGGCCGGCAATTCGGGCATGTACGCCGCCACGCGGATGCTGTTCAACATGGCGGCCGAAGGCCAGGCGCCGGCCATCTTCAAACGCCTGACCGCCAATGGCGTGCCGCTGTACGCGCTGCTGGCGACCTCCGCGCTGGCCTGCCTGTGCCTGTTCAGCGTGGTGTACAGCCCGAAGGCGGTCTACATCTGGCTGCTGAATTTTGCGGGCATGACGGAATTCATCGTCTGGCTGAGCATTGCGATCAGCCACTACCGGTTCCGCCAGGGCTATGTGAAGCATGGCTTCAACCCGGACGACCTTCCCTACAAGGCCGGCCTGTTCCCGTTTGGCCCGGTGCTGGCGTTTGTGCTGTGCCTGATCGTGACCTTGGGCCAGAACTATCAGGCCTTCTTGCAAGACCGGATCGACTGGATCGGCGTGGTGTCGACCTATCTGGCCATTCCGCTATTCCTGGCGCTGTGGATCGGGCATCGCGTGGTGAGGCGGTCGCGCTGGGTCAAGTACCAGGACATGCGGTTTTACGGCGGCGCGTAAATCGAATGTGATGCGGTCGAATCGCGGCCGAATGTGACGCGGCCGAATGTGACGCTGTCGAATGTGACGCAGGCATGGCGGATGCCGGCGGGGTCGAAATACTGTATATTTATACAGTGTAAATTCACCCTATAAGTCTCAAGCCCGATACCGGGCCCCACCCGCCATGCAGTCCCCCGAACGCATCCACCCCGCGTTGTGGCGCGCCACCCAGCTGGCCAAAGGCGCCGCCCGCACCCTGCCCACCGGGCACGCTCCGCTTTCCGCCGAGCTGCCGGACGGGGGCTGGCCGCTGGGCGCGCTGGTTGAATTGCTGACCCCGCACCCCGGTATCGGTGAAATCCGCCTGCTGCGCCCCGCGCTGGCCCAACTGGAAACGCGCCGCCCCATCGCCCTGGTGCAGCCCCCGCATGCCCCCCACATCGCCAGCTGGATGAGCTGGCGGCTGGACCCCCGGCAGTTGCTGTGGGTCGCGCCGAAAAAGCCCGTCGATACCTTGTGGGCCGCCGAACAGATTCTGAAAAATGGCAGTTGCGGCGCGCTGATCTGCTGGCTGCCGCATGTGCGCCCCGAATCCTTACGCCGCCTGCATCTTGCGGCGCAGGCCAGCGACCTGCTCTTTATTGCCGTCCGCCCGGCCAACGCCGCGCAGAACGCCACCCCCGCCCCATTGCGGCTGGCGCTTGCGCCCGCGCCGGGCGGTTTGTCTGTCCATATTCTGAAGCGCCGGGGGCCTGTCTGCGACACGCCGCTATACGTGGGCCTGGAACCCGGCGCGCTTACGCCTTCTTCCCCCCGCCATGCGCCTCTGGATCGCCGCCTACCTGCGCTGCCTGCCGCTGGACGCACTACGCCCGCACTGGCCGCATGAGGGTCTGGCATTCGCCGTTCTGGACCAGGAACGCGTTGCCGCCCTTACCCCCGCCGCCCGCCAGGCCGGCGTCAAGGCGGGCATGCGCCGCGCCGGCGCAGCCGCCATCGCCCCCCAGGTCGACTTGCTGCCGCGCCAGCCGCAAACTGAAGCCGATGCGCTCCACGGCGCGGCGCTGGCCCTGCTGCAATACACCCCCGAAATCGCCCTGGGCGACGACGACACCGTGCTCCTGAATGTCGGCGCCAGCCTGATGTTCTTTGGCGGACCGCGCGCGCTCAGCCAGCGCATCCGCGCCACCCTGCGCGCGCTGGATTTGCGTGTGTCGCTGGGCATGGCGCCCACCGCCACGGGCGCCTGGCTGCTGGCGCACCGCCCGGGCCGCCGCATGCCCCGCCGCACCTTGACGCTACCCACGCTGACGCGCCGGCTCGACGCCCTGCCGCTGGCGCTGCTGCCGCAGGCGCTTGCCCGCCGCGACTGGCTGGACGACATCGGCTGCCACACGCTGGCCGACTTGCGCGCCTTGCCGCGCGCCGGCCTGCAACGGCGCAGCACGCCCGAACTGCTGCAAGCGCTGGACGCCGCCTACGGCCAAAAACCCGAGCTCTATCGCTGGATCGAACCGCCCAACCAGTTCTCGCGGCGCATTGAACTCATGGACTATGTCGAGCACACCGACGCCGTGCTGGCGGTGGCGCGCCGGCTGGCCGAACAACTGGGCGGCTGGCTGACCGCGCGCCAACTGGCCGTGCGCCGCGTGGTGCTCAGCATGGAACACGAACGCGGCCGCCACGCCCGCCCGCCCACCGAGCTGGAACTGACGCTGGCGCAACCGGTATGGCAGGCCCCGCAACTGCTGCACCTGCTGCGCGAAAAGCTGAACCACTTCACTCTGGAAGCGCCCGTCATCGCGGTATCGCTGCTGGCGCCCGACACGGTTGAGCAGCCGGCCGCCAGCACCACCCTGTTTCCCGAGCCCGGCGGCACGGCAGCCGACCATGCCCGGCTGCTGGACTTGCTGGTGGCCCGGCTGGGCCGCGATCAGGTCCGCCACGCGCAACCCACCCCCGACCACCGCCCCGAAGCCGCGAATTCCTGGGGCGACGCGCTGGCCGCGCCCCGCCCGCCCGAACCCCTGCCCCCCTTGCTTGACCGCCCGTTCTGGCTGCTGGAAACGCCGCTGCCCTTGAAGCTGTCGGGCCATCGCCCGCAATACGGCGGCCAGGCGCTGCGCCTGATGCGCGGCCCCGAACGCATCGAAAGCGGCTGGTGGGACCCGGCCCTGACCGTGCGCGACTATTTCGTCGCCGAAGACGCGGCCGCCGCGCGCTACTGGATCTACCGCGAACGCGACGCGGAGCACGCGCGCTGGTTCCTGCACGGGCTGTACGCCTGAGGCCGCCGGCATGGACGACGATTCCTACGACGCGCTTGACCCGTCCGACCTGTTGGCGACGCTGCCCGGCTACGCCGAGCTGCAATGCCAGTCGAACTTTTCCTTTCTGCAAGGCGCGTCCCACCCCGAAGAACTGGCCGCACGCGCCGCCGAACTGGGCTACGCCGCGCTGGCGCTGACCGACGAATGTTCGCTGGCGGGCGTCGTGCGCGCCCACATGGAAGCCAAGACCCAGAAGCTGCCGCTCATCATCGGCGCCACCTTCCAGCTGCGCGCCGCCCCCGACGCCGCGCCGCTGGGGCTGACCCTGCTGGCGCAAACGCGCGAGGGCTACGGCAACCTGTCGGAGCTCATCACGCTGGCCCGCACCCGCGCGCCCAAAGGCGAATACCGGCTGGAGCCGGATGACTTCACCGATCCGCCCGAGGGCAGCGCGCATCTGCGCCACCTGCCCGAATGCCTGGCCATCCTGACGCCCGCCTACGGCACCGACGCCGACCGCCTGGCCGAACAGGCGCGCTGGCTGGCGCGCGTCTTTCCGAACCGCGCCTGGGTGGGGCTGAATCTGCTGTACCGCTCGCGCGACGACCAGCACCGCGCCGCCATCGAACACGCCGCGCAGCAAGCCGAGCTGCCCATCGTGGCGGTGGGCCAGGTGCAGATGCATGTGCGGTCGCGCAAACCGCTGCACGACACGCTGACCGGCATCCGCACCCATCGGCCCGTGTCCCAATGCGGCTACGAGCTATCCGGCAACGCCGAGCAGCATCTGCGCACCCGCATGCGGCTGGCCAACCTCTACCCGCCCGAGGCGCTGGCGCAAACCCTTGTCATCGCGCGCCGCTGCGCGTTTTCGCTGGACGAGCTGCACTACGAATACCCCGACGAAATCGTGCCGCGCGGCCACACGCCCGCCACCTATCTGCGCCAGGAAACCCTGGCGGGCGCCGCACGCCGCTTTCCCGCCGGCGTGCCGGAAAGCGTGTCCGAGCAGATCGAAAAAGAGCTCGACCTGATCGCCGACCTGCACTACGAAGCCTATTTCCTGACCGTTTACGACATCGTCCAATACGCGCGCAGCGTCGGCATCCTGTGCCAGGGGCGCGGCTCGGCCGCCAACTCGGCCGTCTGCTATTGCCTGGGCATCACCGCGGTCGACCCGGTCCGCGGCAACAATCTGTTCGAACGTTTCATCAGCAAGGAACGCAACGAACCGCCCGACATCGATGTGGACTTCGAGCACCAGCGCCGCGAAGAAGTCATCCAGTACATCTACCGCAAATACGGCCGGCAGCGCGCCGCTCTGACCGCCGTCGTCATCTCCTACCGCCCGCGCAGCGTGCTGCGCGATACCGGCCGCGCGCTGGGCGTGGACCTGGGCGTCATCGACGCCGTGGCGCGCGCCCATCAATGGTGGGACGGCAAAAAGGAAATGCTGCGCACGCTGGGCGCTTGCGGGCTGGACCCGGAATCCCAGGTGGCGCGGCAATGGGCGTCGCTGGCGCAGACGATGATGGGCTTTCCGCGCCACCTGTCACAGCACCCGGGCGGCTTCGTGATTTCACGCGGGAAGCTGTCGCGCCTGGTGCCAATTGAGAACGCCGCCATGCAAGACCGCAGCGTCGTGCAATGGGACAAGGACGACCTGGACGCGCTGAAGCTGCTGAAGGTGGACGTGCTGGCGCTGGGCATGCTGTCGGCGCTGCGCCGCACGCTGGAACTGGCCGGCCAGCGCCGCGGCCAGCCGCTGGCGCTGCAAGACATCCCGGAAGGCGACGACGCCACCTACGACATGATCTGCGACGCCGACACCGTAGGCGTGTTCCAGATTGAATCGCGCGCGCAGATGACGATGCTGCCCCGCCTGCGGCCGCGCAAATACTACGACCTGGTGGTGCAAGTCGCCATCGTGCGGCCCGGCCCCATCCAGGGCGGCATGGTCCACCCCTATCTGCGCCGCCGCCAGGGCAAAGAAAAAGAAACCTATCCCAGCGAAAAGGTGCGCGGCGTGCTCAGCCGGACGATGGGCGTGCCCATTTTCCAGGAACAGGTGATGCAGATTGCCGTGGTGGCCGCCGGCTTTACGCCGGGCGAAGCCGACCAGTTGCGCCGTTCCATGGCCGCCTGGAAACGTAAAGGCGGCGTGGACAAATTCCGCGTCAAACTCGTGGGCGGGCTGCTGGCGCACGGCTACACGCTGGACTTCGCCGAAGCGCTGTTTCGCCAGGTGGAAGGCTTTGGCGAATACGGCTTTCCCGAAAGCCACGCGGCCAGCTTCGCCCTGCTGGCCTATTTCAGTTCCTGGTTGAAGCGCCACGAACCCGAAGCCTTTCTGGCCGCCCTGCTCAATTCCCAGCCCATGGGCTTTTACGCCCCCGCGCAACTGGTGCAGGACGCCCGCCGCCACGGCGTATGCGTGTTGCCCGCCGACGTCACGGTCAGCGGCTGGGATTCCGCCCTGGAAACCTTGCCGCCTGACCACCCCGGCGCCCAACGGCCCGCCCGCCCCCACGCACCGCCCCGTGACGACACCCGCCCCGCCGTCCGGCTGGGCCTGAGCCTGATCCAGGGCATGCGGGAAGACGCCGTCCGGCGCATCGAAACCGCGCGCGCCCAAGGCCCGTTTACCGACACGGGCGATCTGGCTCGCCGCGCCGGCCTCAACCGCCATGACCTGAATGCGCTGGCCGCCGGCGACGCCCTGCGCACGCTCGCCGGCCATCGGCGCCAGGCCAGCTGGGAAGCCGCCGCCAGCGTACACAGCCGCGACCTGCTGCGCGACGCCGCCATCGAAGAAACCCAGGCGCCCCGCTTGTCAGCCCCGTCCGAAAGCCAGACGGTTGCCGCCGACTACCGCAGCGTCGGCCTCACCCTGCATCGCCACCCCGTCGCACTGCTGCGCCCCCAACTCACCGCCCGCAATTTCCAGCCGGCAGAAGTGCTGAACCGCTATCCCAACAAACGTTCGGCACGCGCCTGCGGCATCGTCACCGTGCGCCAACGGCCGCAAACCTCCAAGGGCGTGATCTTCGTCACCCTGGAAGACGAGACCGGCCCCGTCAACGTCGTCGTGCGCCCCGAGCTCATCGAACGCCAGCGCCGCGAACTGCTGGGGGCCACGCTGCTGGGCGTCTACGGCGCCTGGCAAAGCGTAGACGGCGTCCGTCACCTGATCGCCCAGCGGCTGGTGGATATGTCCGATCTGCTGGGCGGGTTGGCGGCGCAAAGCCGGAATTTTCATTGAGGGGTGGGATGAGGTTGAACCGGTGAATTGCGGGCAGTACCCGTGACATGGGTGTCACGCATCGCGGCAATCCCCGACGCGCGCGGCCTATGCTTTGCGCCTCGACTCACCATCGTTGCCGGGGACCCACTCATGTCGCCATCGCGAATCCATTTCTATCAAGAGCACTTGGCTGACCTGCATCAGGCCTTGGTTCAACATCCGATCGTGCTGAAGCATTTAAGCGGCCGGAACATCCGCCTTGATGGTGTAGCGCTATTGCCCGAGGACACTTTCTCCACGCCCTTCGGCAATATCTCAGCCTTGGAATTCGCCCGCTTATTTTCGGTCTTCGACGGCAGCCGCGTGCATCAACAGGCGGAGCACAAATTGGGGCTGGATAATGCGCCACCCGGCCTCTACTACACCGTGGTCAACCCCCGTTTGATACAGGCGCCGTTCAAGAACAAGCTTGGCCTGTATGCACCAGACGCCGGCACCAACTGTCGCCTCATTTACGCGCTGCACATCGACCATTTCTACTTGAGCGCCACGTTGGCGCCCCCTTACCTGGGCCGCTTCGCTTTTGCGCTTTGCGCCATCACGGCCTATCTGTCCGGACTTGTCAGAATATCCCTGATGGCTGCGGGCGGCCTGGGCTACAGCGCCCGCTACATTGGCTATCGGTTCTGGCCGAAACTCGGGTTCGATGCCCCGCTACATACCGGTGAAACCGCTGGGCAAATGCGGTTAACGGGATGCGCCACCGTGCAGGACGTGTTGGCCATTGATGAGGCTTGGTGGATCAGCGCGGGTTCGCAAAGACCTATGGTTTTTGATCTGGCGCCTCATAGCGCCTCCTGGCAAAAGCTAGTACCCTACATCAGCACTCAAATCGCGCCAGGGAGGCTTATATGAATGACCAAACTACGCTGAAATGCGCCAATACGGTTGGCTACGATAAGACTGGCTGCAATAAGACTGGCGGCACTAAGACAGGCCGCCCAACCCAAGCAACGGGCTCAGAAGACAACTCCGCGAAGCCAGGCCGGGTGATCAAGGTCTCCATGAAGGGTATCCCGGTGGTCACGCAGGGCATTTGGGCGGAAATGGTAGCCCGCGCGCGTCAGCCGTCCACGGTCTTCCGTCCTTATCCGATCTTGCCCGACGCAAACTGACTCAGCCCCACCCCCGCTTTCCTTACACCAGGCCCGCCTTGACATCAGATCAACGCGGGTTTTTCATTTTTTGCCACGCTGCTGCCGCACTCCATCACAGCCCGCCACGGCTGGTCTATCATGGCTTTTTTGTCGCGTAGTTGTAAGGAGCTTTACATGATCCGCAAGCTGATCCCCTTCCTTCTGGTTGCCACCCTGAGCGCGTGCGCCAATACCGGGACGTCGTCTTCGTCCAGCCGCGCACCGGCAGCCTCCAGCTCCTCTAGCTCCTCCACCTCGTCCGATTCGTCCGGTGGCGCAACGTATGGCGGGTCTTCGTATGGGTCGTCGTCGAACATGCCCGGCAGCAGCATGGGTGGCGGCAAGACTTGCGACGCGGGCGCGCTGCAATCGCAGATTGGCCAGAAAGCCAGCCAGTCGGTCATGGAAGATTTGCGTTCGCGCAGCGGCAGCACCACCGCCCGCATCCTGCGCCCGGGCCAATTGGTCACCATGGAATACAACGCGACCCGCCTGAACCTGATCGTGGATGACAAAGATGTCATGACTGCCATCCGCTGCGGCTGATCCCACCGCACTCCTGCCCCGGGGGCCGGCGCCGAGTCCGGCCCGCCGCTAGGCTTGCCCAACGCCGCTAGGCTTGCCCAAGTTTCGCGCTGGACTTGCCCAAGCCGACTCGCCCAAGCCGCCTCGCCCAAGCCGCCTCGCCCAAGCCCCCTCGCCCAAGCCCCGTCGCCCAAGCCCTCGCCCAGCGCTTCGCGCTATGCCTCGTTCATGGCCGCGGGCGGCACGTGGGGCAGGAATGCCCCTGCCACTTCGAACGCGCATTCCTCGCGCGCGATATCGATCACCCGAGACACGATCGGGTTGACGATGTTTTTCTTGTGCACCGCGTAGTAATTGATGGTCGGCAAGTCCGGTTGCACGTTCAGCTGGCAGAGCGCGCCGCGTTCGACCAGCGGTGCGAAATACGCGCCCGGCAGATAGCTGATGCCCAGGCCCAGCATGGTCAGCTGCGCCATCATCCCCAAGCTATTGCACGTCAGCACGCGCTTGACCGGCAGGCCCTGCTCGGCGAACCAGGCGTCATACAGATGCGACAGCGCGGAATTCGTGGGTTGTGAAATCACCGGATACGGCGCCAGATCCTGCGGCGTCAGCTGTGCCGAAAAATCGATATCCAGCGCGGGGCTGGCCATCCAGACGTTGGTGACCGCGCCCAAGTGCGTGCAGTCGTACTGATAGCTCCAGAACGGGCCCGGCATGATGGCCAAGTCCAGCTGGTCTTGCTCCAGCCGTTCGTAGAGCGTGATGCCGCCATCGATTTCCGGCATCAGTTGCACGCGCGGGTAGCGCAGGCTGATCTGGTTGATCAGCCGCGCCAGCCAGGTCATGCCGACGAGTTCGGTCACGCCCAGCCGCACCACGCCTTCGAAGCTGGCCGGGTCGGCCACGTTCTGCACGATGCGGCTGTTCAAGTCGAGCATTTCGCGCGCCAGTTCGAACAGCTTGCGGCCCTGCGGGGTCATCAGCAATTTCTTGGCGCGGCGTTCAAACAAGGGCGAACCGGCAAAAGCTTCCAGTTCGCCCACCCGCTTGGCCACCGCCGATTGGGTGGTGTGCAATTTTCGGGAAGATGCGCTGAAGCTGCCAAGTTCGGAGCTCCAGTAAAAAGCCTCTAGCTGCTTAAGGGTGTACATCGCGGCGGTCGATGCGAAACGCATGGAAACCCTCACCTTACCATCGCCGCCGCGCTGTCCGACCCGGCCTTAGCCGCGCGGATGCAGGATGTCGGCCAGGAAGCGCTGCGCGCGCGGGTGCGACGGCGCGCTGAAGAAGCGCTCGGGCGTGTCCATTTCCAGGATCTCGCCGCCGTCCATGAAGACCACGCGGTCGCAGACGTCGCGCGCGAAGCCCATTTCGTGGGTCACGCACACCATCGTCATACCGTCCTTGGCCAAGCCCTTCATCACTTGCAGCACTTCGCCCACCATTTCCGGGTCAAGCGCGCTGGTGGGCTCGTCGAACAGCATCACCGGCGGTTGCAGGGCCAGCGCCCGCGCAATGGCCACGCGCTGCTGCTGGCCGCCCGACAACGCCCCCGGGTAGGCGTCAATCTTGTGCGCCAGGCCCACGCGATCCAGCAGGCTTTTCGCGAGTTCCACCGATTCCTTGCGGGATTGCTTGCGGATGTTCACCGGCGCGAAGAGCACGTTTTCCAGCACGCTCATGTGCGGAAACAGGTTGAACTGCTGGAACACGAAACCAATCTTCTGGCGCAGCGCGTTCAGGTTGGCGCCCTTCTGATAAATGTCTGCGCCGTCGATCAGGATGCGGCCTTTTTCGATGGGCTCCAGCCGGTTGATCGTGCGGATCATGGTCGACTTGCCCGAGCCCGACGGCCCGCACACCACCAGCACTTCGCCCCGCGACACCGCCAGGTCGACGTCCTTCAGCACGTGATGCGCGCCGTACCACTTGTTCACTTTTTCAAGCTTGATCATGTTTGTTCCTTTAAGCCATGGCGCGCGAGCGGCGGATACGCAGGTCCAGCCAGCTCAAGCCGCGGCTCAGGCTGAAGCACACCAGGAAATAGATGATGGCCAGGATGCCGAACACCTGTAGCGGCTGGGTCAGCACCAGGTTGTTGACCTGGTTGGCCGCGAAGGTCAGTTCATTGACGCTGATGACATAGCCCAGCGAGGTTTCCTTGATGGTCGACACGAACTGGCTGGTCATGCTGGGCAGCACGTTAAAGAGCGCTTGCGGCAGCACCACTTTGCGCATCGTCGTCCAATAGCCCACGCCCAGCGAGCGCGACGCCTCGATCTGACCGCGCGGCACGGCTTCGATGCCCGACCGGATCACCTCCGACAGATACGCGCTTTCATAGACGACCAGCGCGAAGATCAGCGTCCAGAAGCCGCTGACGACCTGGCCCGTCAACTTGGGCACCACAAAGTAGGCCCAGAAGATCAGCATCAGTAGCGGCATGCCGCGCACGACGTTGACCAGCGCCTTGCTGGCCACGCGCAGCCAGCCAAACGGACTGACACGCGCCAGCGCGATCAACAACGCCAGCGGCATCGACATCGCCAAGCCCAGCGCGGCCAGAATCAGCGTGAGCGCCAAGCCGCCCAAGGGGCCGTTGGGGTATTGGCCGACCAGCAGCGTCGGCCAGTATTGCAGTAGCAGATCAAGCACCGTGGCCTCCGCGATTCAGACGATAACGGGCGTAGATGCGCGATCCCAGCGCCATGATCAGGAACGATCCCAGCAGGTACATGATCGTCGCCGCGCCGAAGGTGGCAAACGTGCGATAGGTTTCGTTTTCGATCTCGCGCGCCTGGTAGGTCAGCTCCATCACCCCAATCGCCATGGCGACGCTGGTGTTCTTGAACAGCAGCAGCGCGCGGCCCACCAGCGGCGGAATGGAAATGCGCAGCGCTTGCGGCACGATCACGAAGCGCATGCATTGCAGATAGCTCGCGCCCAGCGCGCGCGCCGCCTCGAATTGCGTGCCGGGAATGGCGCGCAGGCCGCTGCGGATGTCTTCGGCGATGTAGGCCGCCGACCCCAGCCCCAGCGCAATCGCCGCCAGCGACATCTCGGCGTTATGGTCGTACAACCACAAGCGCACGCCTTCCGGCAGCAGTTCGGGCATGCCGAAATACCAGAACAGCACCTGCACCAGCAGCGGCACGTTGCGGTGGTATTCCACATAAGCGTCGACCACCCAGCGGCACGGCGCCAGATTGGTCGCGCGCACCACCACCAGCGTCACCGCGATGGAAAACGCCAGCACCCAGGCAACCAGAAACAGTTGCACGGTGATGGCCATGCCGCTGAGCAGCAGCTGGTATTGGGAAGCGTCAAGTAGGCTCATAAAGCAGTCAATCTCCAACAATCGCGCGGACCACGCCAAACGTCACGGTTTCCAACCGCCCGCCTGGGCAGACGCCGGAAACCGTGACGGGCATTCGGGCCTTGGATACGGGCCTAGATGCGGGCCTAGTACGGGCCTCTAGACACGGGCCTAAACACGGGCCTAAATACGGGCCTTCATACCGGTTCTGGCCGAGATCCGCGCTGGGGTTCGCGCTTCAGCCGGCGATGGGGCCGATCTTGAAACCGCGTTCCAGCTTGTAAGGCGTTTCTGCGCCGAACCACTTGTCGAACAGCTTGGCTGCGGCGCCCGAGCTTTCGGCCTCGTCCAGCGCCTGGTTCACCGTTTGCAGGAAACGCGGTTCGGACTTGCGCACGCCCAGGCCCCACGGCTCGTCAAACACCGACTTGGCGATGACGGTGACGGGCGCCGTCGGCGGGCTTTGCAGCACCAGACGCGCCAGCACCAGCTCCGACGCAAACTGCGCGTCCACCTTCTTTTGCTGCAAGGCCAGGTACGTGGCCGAGCTGTCGCCGTAGCCAATGACCTGGGACTTGTCCAGAATGCGCTTGATTTCGCGTTCCGAGCTGGAACCCTTGGTGGCGCCAACACGGCGGCCGTTCAGGGCTTCAATGCTGTCAAAGCCCGAATCCTTGCGCACCAGCAGCTTTTGCGGGCTGACGTAGTAGGCGTGGCTGAACGCGATCTGTTCGGCGCGGTCGGGCGAATAGCCCAGGTTGGCTGCCAGAATATCGACGCGCCCTTCATTCAGTTCCGGCACGCGCGCCGCCACCGACAGCAGCTTGTAGCTGACCTTGACGCCCAGCTTGTCGGCGACGAGCTTGCACACGTCCACGTCGTAGCCCACCAGTTGGCGCGTGGCGCCGTCCTGGAAGCTGAACGGCTGCGACGTGCCCAGCGTGCCGCAGACGAGTTCGCCGCGCGCCTTGATGTCGTCGATCTGATCGGCCTGGGCGGCAGCGCCCAGCGTCAGCGTGGCCAGGCCCAGGCAGGCCGCGAAAAGAGAGTGGCGTTTCATGCGTGATTCCCCTTGTCTGATTTGTGTGGTGGTCGAACTGAATGAATGGGCGCGGCGCGGGCTCAGGCCAGCTTGGCGCAGGCGTCGCGAATGGCCGAGCAGCCTTGCTTGATGTCATCAAGCGACGCCGCGAACGACAGCCGGAACGTGCCCGGCGCGCCGTAAGCATGGCCGTCGATGACGGCAACGCCGGCTTCGCGCAGCAGGTAATGCGTCAGGTCGGTGTCGGTGGCGATCACGTCGCCCGCAGGCGTCTTCTTGCCCAACAGGCCCGAGCAATCCGGGAAGACGTAGAACGCGCCTTGCGGCACAACAATCGCCAAGCCCGGCGTGCCGGACAATTCGGCAATCGCCAGGTCGCGGCGTTCGCGGAACACCTTGGCGAATTCGGCCACGCAGTCCTGCGGGCCTGACAACGCTTCCAGCGCCGCCGCCTGGCTCACAGACGACGCGCCCGACGTGCTTTGCGATTGCAGAATGGCCATCGCCTTGATCAGTTCGTCAGGCGCCGCGCCGTAGCCGATGCGCCAGCCGGTCATGGCGTAAGCCTTGGACACGCCGTTCACGACCAGCGTGCGGGCGGCCAGTTCCGGCGCCACTTGCAGCGGATGCACGGTGGCTTCGCCCGTGAAATTCAGGCGGGCGTAGATGTCGTCCGTCATCAGCCAGACGTGCGGATGGCGCTTGAGCACGTCCGTCAGGCCGCGCAGTTCGTCGGCGGTATAGACCGAGCCCGTCGGGTTGCTGGGCGCGTTCATCATCAGCCACTTGGTGCGCGGCGTGATGGCGCGTTCCAGCGCGTCAGGGGTGACTTTGTAATCGGTGGCGGGCGACGTTTCCACGGCGACCGGCACGCCGCCGTTCACCAGCACCATGTCCGGGTACGACACCCAGAACGGCGCGGGGATCAGAACTTCATCGCCGTCATTGAGCGTGGCGGCCAGGCCATTGAAAATCACCTGCTTGGCGCCGGTGCTGACGATGATCTGCGACACCGGGTAGTCCACGCCCGTCGCCTCCAGCAGATGGCCGCGGGCGGCCTTGCGCAGCGCAACCGTGCCTTGGGCCGGCGGGTATTTGGTTTCGCCGCGGTTCATGGCGGCGGTGGCGGCTTGGCGGATATGTTCCGGCGTAGAAAAGTCCGGCTCGCCAATCGTCAGGTCGATGATGCGGCGGCCTTGCTCGCGCAGTTCAGCGATGATGGCGCGCGCGGCAACGCTGGGCGACAGCTTGATGCGCTTGATGCGGTCGGCAACGATGCTCATTTGGCGGCTCCCATCTTCTCGGCCAGCGTCTTTTCCAGCCAGGGCTTGGTGTAGGTGCCGGCGCGCAGCTTTTCCTTGGCCACGGCTTCGTCGGCTTCCTTCTTCTGCGCCAGGGCCAGCACGGCGGCGGCGTGTTCGGCGGGAATCACCACCACGCCATCGGCGTCGCCCACGACCACGTCGCCCGGGTTGACCACCTGGCCGCCCACGGACACGGGCACATTGATTTCACCGGGGCCATCCTTGTACGGCCCCTTGTGCGACACGGCGCGCGCGAAGCAGCCGAATTCGCCTTGGGCGAACACGTCGAAGTCGCGCACGGCGCCGTCGATCACGAAGCCTTCGATGCCGCGCGATTGCGCGTCCATCATCATCAGTTCGCCAACCAGCGCGTTGCTGGTGTCGCCCGAGCCGTCGACCACGATGACGTCACCTGCGCCACCCAGCGAAATCGCCTTGTGGATCATCAGGTTATCGCCGGGGCGGGTCTTGACGGTGAGGGCCAGACCGACGGTGCGGCGCGTGGCGGCATGCATCGGGCGCAGGCCCGACACGCCATACAGGCGATTCATGCAGTCGCTGATCTGGGCCGAGCCGATCTGGGCAAAGCCCGCCAGCACGTCAGCGGCGACGGCCTGGGCGGGCCGGGAAAGAATGCGGTATCCGATGGGATTCATAAGGAAAGTCAGGGGTAAATGCGTGAGGCGATTAAGCGAACATGCATTACAAAGCCCCCCATGCCTTTCCTCAAAACGATATAAATTCCCAGCGATCCAGGAATTTTATTCGTACACAACAGCGATTAGGGTATTCCCTTATTCGTGATTGCCCATTCAGTCGTCGCCGCCGCTGATGGCTTGACGGGCTTCCGCCAACGCCACCGTCAGGTTCTGAACTTTCTTTTTCAGCTGATCGCGTTCCTCGGTCACACGCGTCAGCACGCCACGCAGGCGCGCGACCTCGGCGGGCAGGTCCTCGATGCTTTCAATCGGCACCTCGGGCGGCGCTTCGCGCGGCGGCGGGGCTTTGGCCAGACGCACTTCGCGCGCGGCCTGTTGCAGCTCTTTCCTGCCTCCGGCGACGGCGGCGGCCTGACGCTCGGGCGGCAAGGACGCGACCGCCGCGGCGGCGTTGATCGAAATCGCCCCCGCTTTCACCGCCTGCACCAGTTCCGGCGCGGCTTCCTTCTGGATTTTTTCGATCTGGCCCAGCGTGTTGCTGCTGATCCGGGCGGCGCGCGCCAAGGCCTGACGGCTGGGCACGGGCGGCGTCCACGATATATTCGGCGGCAGGCGCGGGGCATTGTCGGCGCTGGACGCCCCGGCTTCGTCTTCGTCCCAAGGCGGCGAGCCATCAGCCGGAACGCCGTCGGCGACGGCAGCGTCAGCCGGCGCACTGCCTTCGGGCGGCGTGCGCGCCAGCAGAATTTCCTTCTTGCGCAAGGCAAGCACCCCGCGCTGGAAGTCCGACACGCTGCGCCGGCCCAGATGGTTTTCGATCATCCACAGATGCACGTCTTCCATCGACTTGAACGCCGTGTTCTGACGCGTCTGGAATTCGATGCCGTGCTTTTTGCAAATGGCGTAACGGTTGTGGCCGTCCACCAGCAGATCGCCCCACAGCACCAGCGCGTCGCGGCACCCTTCAGCCAGCAGGCTGCGTTCCAGCGCCTCGTGCTCGTCTTCGGTCAAAGGGTCTATATAGGCGCGCAGGCCCTCGTCAATCCTGATATCCATGATGTCCAATAGGTTTCTTGCCAACTTCCGCTACGTCAGCCCCTGGCCGCGCAGCAGATCCTGAATGGCCGCCAGCCGCGCCACGGGGTCGGTCAGGCCCAGTAACACGGCCTTGTCGTCCGGCGGCAATGGCAGCATCTCGCACCAGCGGTCTGCCACCCAGCCGCTGTCATCCAGCCGGTACGGCGGCGCCAGCGGCATCCTTTCAGCGGGAACGCCCTCTTGCTGCCATTGGGCCACCAGACGTCCCAGCGCATCGGCGCTGGGCTGCATGGCCGCTGGCACGGGCGTGGGCGGGTCGTCGGCGATGGGCTCGGTCTGGCCCATCCAAAGGCCGTATTTTGCCACCTCGCTGGAAAGCAGCCGAAAACGGCTCGTGCCCACGCAGCGCACTTGCAGCAAGGCGGGCATCGGGGCTTCCCATGACGCGATGCGCGCCATCGTGCCCACGGGCGCCAGGGTCTCCACGCCCTCGGGCGTGCGGACCTCTCTGCCCGCCAGCAGGCCCACCACGCCGAACTCGCTGCCCTCCGCGATACAGCGGCGGATCATATCCAGGTAGCGCACCTCGAAAATACGCAGGTGCAGCACGCCGGCGGGAAACAGCGCATTGGATAAGGGGAACAGCGGAATCAGCGCCATGGCTGTCTCCTACGTGACGTCGAAGGCGGCGTCCACCGGCACTTGCATGGCCGTCACCATCGCATTGGTTTGCGCCGCCATGCCTATCACTGACAGCAGTTCGGCGTGCTGGCCATTGGTCATGCCCTTGGCCCGGGCGGCGGCCGTGTGCGAATGCACGCAGTACGAGCAGCCGTTGGCGGTGGATACCGCGATGTAGATCATTTCCCGCACCAGCGGCGAGAGTTCACCGTCGGCCATCATCACCTGCTTGAGCTGCGCCCACACGCGTTGCAATTGCGGCGGGTCATTGGCCAGCGCGCGCCAGAAATTGTTGACGAAATCCGACTTGCGGGTTGCGCGAATATCTTCGAACACCGCCCAGGCTTCCGGGTGCTTGCGGACCTCATCGTCCGATAACAATTTGACCGTGCTCATGCCGTGGTTCCTATGGGTTAAGGCCGTTCAGGGCCGAAAATGCGCGGGGCAAGCTACAGTGCAAGCAGTCGCCAGGCCCGCCGGCAGCGTGAATCGGGCCTTCCATCATAGATCGGCCACGGCCCGGTCCCCACACGGGAAACATCATGCCCCAACTCTCCGCCTACCTCAGCTTCGACGGCAACTGCGCCGACGCCATGCACTTCTATGAACGCGTGCTGGGCGGCCGCATCGAGGCCCTGATCCGCTACGCCGACGCCCCCGCCGACGCCGCCATGCCCGCCCTGTCGCCCGACGACGCCGAACGCATCATGTACGCCCGGCTGGCCCTGGACGAACAAACGCTGCTGGCCAGCGACGCCACGGCAGGCCACCCCTACCCCGGCAAAAAAGGCATGGCGCTGGCGCTGGTCTACCCCACCGTTTCTGACGCGCAACGCGTGTTCGAACAACTGGCCGACGGCGGCAACGTCACGATGCCGCTGCAAAAAACGTTCTGGGCGGAAGCCTACGGGGCGCTCATCGACCGGTTTGGAACGCGTTGGATGCTAAGCGGCGGCAGATTGACGCAGTGACGCGGCAAACGCCCCACAGCTTTTAAATCTTTTGCATTCTTCCACGCGAACCTTGCAGTAATCTGGCAGCGCTCCATTCCACAGGAAGCGCCCGCCATGACATTTCTTGCCAGCGCCACGTTGCTACGCCGCCGCGACGGCCATGAAGCCCGCGTCACCTTCGTCGAGCTGTTCTTCGACCTGGTTTACGTGTTTGCCGTCACCCAGTTGTCGCACAGCCTGCTGCACGACCTGACGCTGATGGGCGCGGTGCAAACGCTGGTGCTGTGGTTCGCCGTGTGGCTGGGGTGGCAATACACCTGCTGGGTCACGAACTGGTTCAATCCCGACGCCATCCCCATGCGCATCATGCTGTTCGCGGTGATGCTGGTAGGCCTGATCGCCGCCGCCGTGCTGCCCGGCGCATTCGGCGAAAACGGGCTGATCTTTGCCATCTGCTATGCGCTGATCCAGGTGGGCCGCACGGTCTTCATCGTGCTGCACCTGGGCCGCAACCATCCGCTGGCCGATAACTTCCGGCGCATGCTGGGCTGGTTGAGTATTTCCGCCGTGCTGTGGATTGCGGGCGGTCTTGCGTCGGGGCAATGGCGGCTGGCGCTATGGATACTGGCCGTGGCCTGCGAATACATTTCGCCGATGATCGGCTTCCGGCTGCCCGGCATGGGGCGGTCGACCACCCGCGACTGGACGATCGAAGGCGGCCACCTGGCCGAACGCTGCCAGTTGTTCGTGATCGTGGCGCTGGGTGAAACGCTGCTGATCACGGGCGCCACGCTGGGCGAGCACCCGCATTGGGACATCCCCACCTTGATTGCGCTGCTGGTCGCCTTCCTGGGAACGGCCGCCATGTGGTGGGTGTACTTCGACACCAGCAGCAAGGACGGCAGCGAGGCCATCGTGCACTCCAACGACCCCGGGCGCATCGGCGCGTATTTTCACTATGTGCACGTCATTCTGATTGCGGGTGTGATCGTGTCAGCCGTGGCCAACGAGCTGGTCATCCTGCACCCGGATGGCCGCATCACCCCGCCCGCCGCCGCCGCGCTGATCGGCGGCCCGGCGCTGTACCTGGTGGGTAACGCCATTTACAAGACGGTGGTGTATGCGCGCTTTCCGCTGTCGCACGTGGTGGGGCTGGTGTTGCTGGCGGTGCTGGCGCCCGTGTCGTTCGTCACCGACAACCTGATGGTGGGCGGCCTGACCACGCTGATCATGATGGTCGTAGCCGTGTGGGAAAGCGTGTCGCGGCGGGATCAAGCGCGCCGTTTGCCGAACACGGATTTCGGCGTGCGCCCATGAAACCGCGTGAACGCCGCGCTGAAATTGGCCGGGTGCCGATAGCCCACGCGATACGCCGCCTGCGCCACCTGGCAGCCCGTTTCCAGTAGTTCCCACGCGCGGCGCATGCGCAGTTCGGTCAGCAAGCGATGCGGGCTGGTGCCGTACAGCTTGCGGAAGCCCTCTTTCAGCTTGAACTCGTTCAGCCCCGTGGACAGGCACAGATACTGCACGGTCAGTTCGCGGTCCATCTGCGTTTGCATCAACGCGCGCGCGGCTTCCAGGCGCCCGATATCGGCCTGGCTGAGCCGGCCCGCTTCGGGCATCGGTTCCAGCCCGCGCAATTGCCGCGACAACAACGTCAGCGCCCGAATATGCGCATCCAGCGGATCTTCCCCTGACGCCAATTCCTGGGCCGACGCCATCAGTTCCGCCGTGGTCTTGCCGTGCGACAGGCGCCGCAAGCGGCCCTCGCCCAGCAGGCTTTCCGCGCGCGCGTCGCCCGCGTAACGGCGCAGCACCTGTTCCCCCACCAGCAGCCGCAGCTGCGACACCGTGGCGCCGCCCAGATAGCGGCGTTCCCCTTGCGCGCGCTGAAACGTCGTGACGGTGGTGGTGCCGCCCCGAAAATCCAGCGCCGCGCCGTCAGCGCCCTGGTAGGCCGACACGCCCTGCATGGCCAAGGTGATCACCAGCGTGCGTGCGCCATACCCGGCAGCGTTCTCTTCGATCAGGTCGCGCGACGGGGTGTATTGCGAATGCACCAGCGTCAGGCCGTCGTCCAGCTCCATCCGATCCGCATGGCAGTCACCCAGATCCGACGGCAAGGCAAGGCGGCGCCAACCCGCACGCGGGCTCGCGCCGGGCTGGGCCAACAAGGAAGAAACACGGATGGACATGAGGCGTTATCCGTTTTGAATACGGAAGGCTCCGGAATGCATACGGATGTGAATGATAGTTGTTCTCATAAAGAAATACCATCGTTGGGGACGGCTGCACCACCGTAGCGGCCGCGACATTTGCACGAGAAGCCCGCGTTGAAGCCCGCTCGTGAAGCCCGCTCTTGAAGTCCGCATTGGAAGCCCGATGATGCCCCCTCCCGCCCGTCTTACGCCCCTAGCCTGGGCGCTGCTCTGCCTGACCGCCCTGCCCACCGCCCTCGCCGCCCCCGCCGCGCACGCGCAGCCGTCCGCCGAACTGCCCGCCATCACCGTCACCGCCGACAAGCAGGAACGCGCGCTGGAAGATGTGCCGTCCAGCCTGTCCGTGTATGACGGCGACATGCTGGACGCCCAAGGCATCCACAACGTCGAAGCCTTGCAGACCATCACACCCGGCCTGAGCTTCCAGCCGTTCGGCCAGGCCGGCGTCAATTCGCCCGTGATGCGCGGGCTTTCCGCCAATTTCTTTTCGTTTTCGACCTCAACGCTGTTGGTGGTGGACGGCGTGCCAACCCTGACGGCGCAAGGCTATGACGACCAGTTGCTGGGCATCGACCGCGTTGAAGTGCTGCGCGGCCCGCAGTCCACGCTGTACGGCCGCAACGCCGAAGCCGGCGTCATCAACATCCACACGCGCCAGCCCGACAACACCTTGCGCGGCCAGGTGTCCGCCGAGATCGGCAGCCGCGACTTGCGCGTCATGCGCTTCGATCTAAGCGGCCCGCTGGTTGAAGACCGCCTGTACGCCAGCGTGGCCGGCACCTGGCGCAGCCAGCACGGCTTTATCGACAACACCTACACCGGCCAACGCGAAGACGACCGCGAACTGCGCAACGGCAAAATCGCGTTGCGCTGGACGCCGTCGGCCCACACCGACGCCACGCTGCGCTACGCGCAGGTGGACTACCGCGACGGCGCGGCCTTGTGGGGCTCGCCCACCGCGCCGCGCGACACGGTGGCCTCTGGCACGCCCAGCTGGAACCATTCCATCGGCCGCAGCGCGTCGCTGGCCGTGCGCCACGACTTCGATGCCGGGCTGCGCCTGTCATCCGTCACGGCGTGGAACAACTTCCGCGACCGCGTCCAGCAAGACACCGATTTTCTGCCCGCCGACCTGCTGCACATTGCACGCGACCACGAGTTCAGCAATGTGTCGCAAGAGCTGCGGCTGGAAGGCGATTGGAACCGCACGCACTGGCTGGTGGGCCTGTACGCCGATGGCGACGACCACGACCTGCGCAACACGCAAAAGATGCCGATGGGCCTGACCGAAAGCGTCGTCAACCTGCGCGGCAACTCCACCGCGGCGTTCACGAACTGGACCGTGCCGCTGGCCGAGCGCTGGACGCTTGAAGCCGGCGCGCGCATCGAACGTGACCGCGTCCGACTCCGCCCGCAAGGCGACGACGCGCGCCGCGCCGACTGGACCCGCGCCACGCCCCGCATCGCCCTGCAATACGCCTTTGCGCCGCGCCAGCAAGTCTATGCGTCCGTTTCCGACGGCTTTCGCGCAGGCGGCTTCAACGTGTTCTCGCCCGCTGCGAACTACGCGGCCTATCAACCCGAAACCTTGCGCTCGTACGAAATCGGCGCCAAGGGGTGGCTGCCCGGCAACCGGCTGCGCTATTCCAGCGCGTTCTACGTCATGAGCGTGAAGAACATGCAGGTGCAGCAGATGCCCGTGCCGGGCCTCGTCTACGTGACCAACGCGGCGTCGGCGCGGTCCATCGGCGCGGAATTCGAACTGGAATACCTGCTGGGCGATGGCTGGTCGATGCAAGCCGGGCTTGGCCTGAACCGCACGCGCTTCTCAAGCTTCATGGATGGTGCAGCCGACTACAGCGGCAATCAGAACCCCTTCGCGCCGCGCATCAACGGCTATGTCAGCGCCCGTTACGACGCGCCCGCCGGCTGGTACGCGCAAGCGTCACTGACCGGCACCGGCCGCGTGTACCTGGACGCCGCCAACCGCTATACCCGCAACGGCTACGGCCTGGTCAACCTGGCGGCCGGCGTCACCGTGCGGCAGATGGAAATCTCGGCCTACGTCAATAACCTCGCCAACCGCCGCTACGACGCCGTGGGCTATCAGAACGGCATCGTCACCGTGTATAGCCCGCCGCGCGAAGTCGGCATGCGCTTCACCTGGCGCATCTAACAAGGACGCTTATGAACCCGCACACTTCCCACCCCATGCAGCGCTATTGGGACCTGACCGCCGCCCCCATCCAGGCCGCAGCGCTGGACACCGCGCTGGAGCTCGGCCTGCTTGACCGCTTGACCGAACCGGCCAGCGCCGCCGACGTCGCCCATGCGCTGGCGCTGCGCCCCGCGCAAACCGCGCATCTGCTGGACATGCTGTGGAGCCTGGACCTGCTGCACCGCATCGACGGCGACCCGGTGCAATACCTGTGCCAGCCGGAAGCGCGCAAACATTTCTGCCCGGGCCAGCCAGACTACTGCGGCGACGCGTGGCGTTATCGCCGCCGCGCGCTCACGCATTTCAGCGAACAGATGGGAGATCAATTGCGGGCGGACGGCCCGCCCATCGAACCGTACGTGCAAACCAACGCCACCGGCTGGGCGCAGGCCGCGCGCGTGCAGATCGCCCAGGAACAACGCGCCATCGCCGTCGCCGCCGCCGGCCATGCCATGGCGTGCGTGCCCGGCGCCGCCCATGCGCGGCGCATTCTGGACCTGGGCGGCGGCCCGGGTCTGATCGGGATATCGCTGGTGCAACGCTGGCCGGACGCCACCGGCGTGGTGTTCGACTGGCCCGAGACCGCTGCCGTCGCGCAAGAAAATATCAATGCTGCGGGTTTGTCCGAGCGCATGACGGTGATCGGCGGCGACCTCGCCGCCGACCCCATCGGCCAAGGCTACGACTTGATCTGGTGCTCGTCGGTGCTGCACTTCCTGCCGGACGCGCCCGCCGCGCTGCGCAAGATGCACGATGCGCTAGCGCCCGGCGGGCAGTTGGTCATGGTGCACGCCGAAGTGCCTGCGGATGCCCACGCCGCCGCCCGCGTGCTGCCGTACTACCTGCCGATGATGCTGCTGGGCCGGCGCGTCACGCGCGCAGGCGAATTGCATCAGGCGCTGGTGGATAGCGGATTCATCGACGTGCGCGGCTTTGATTCCGACCGTTTCCCGATGGCGCCCGTACACGTATTGACTGCCAGTAAGGCGCACGCATGAGTCCGTCGTTACGCAACGGTTTGCGCCAGGCGCTGTTCGGCTGGCTGAATCTGGCGCTGACCGCGCCCGGCGTCTATCTGTGGCTGGGCTTGCCGCTGGTGCTGCGCCAGCACGGCTGGTCCGGCACCGCCATCGGCCTGTTCCAACTGGCCAGCCTGCCCACCGTGTTCAAGTTCCTGCTGGCGCTGCCGCTGGACCGGCCGCGGGCGGGGCGCGGCAGGCGCGGCACAAGCCGCACAAGTGGCACAAGCGGCATAAGTGGCACATGCGGCACAAGTGACACAAGCGGCACAAGTGGCTCGTTCGGCACCCACTGCTCCCGCTACCGCGGCTGGGCCGTCGCCTTGCTGCTGATCTACGCAGCGGTGCTGTGCGCGCTGGGCTGGCGCGATTTGCTGGATGACAAGCGTGTGCTGTTCGCCTTGGCCACGGCCGCGGCGCTGGCCGGCACCTGGGCCGACGTGCCGGTCAACGCGTTGGCGATTCGCGTCCTGCCCGCATCCAGCCGCGCGTGGGCCGGTGGCATCCGGTCGATGGCGCTATGCCTGGGCGCCATCGCGGGCGGCGGTCTGATGCTGGTGGCGCACGCGCGCTGGGGCTGGCAGGCGCCCTTCGCAATCATGGCGGGCGCGCTGGCGCTGGGCGCGGTGTTGACGGCGTTCGTCAGGGAAGACGGCGGCAGCATTGATGATGCGCCGGCGCTGAATACCGCGCTGGTCGTGGCCTACTTCAAGCGTGATGACACGCGCCGCTGGCTGCCGCTTTTGGCATTGCTGTTTCCGTTCATCGGATCGGGGTGGTTCTTCTTGAAGCCGCTGCTGCTGGATCAGGGGCTGGCGCCGGAGCGCGTGGCATGGCTCGTCGGTGTGGCCGGTGGCGGGGTCGGCGCGCTGGCCAGCGCGGCGTCGGCACGCAGCAGCAAGCGCTGGCGTCCCGCCGTGACCGTGCCTGGGCATGCCGCGTTCGGTTGCGCCGCCCTGCTTGCGCTGACCGCCGCCGTCACGCTGCATGCGCCGCCCGCGGTGTTGATCGCTTGCGCCATGGGCATCGCCGCCGCCATGGGCGCCACCGCCGCGCTGGCGTTCAGCCTGATGATGGCGCACGCCCGGCCCGGTTTGCAGGCGCTGGACTATGGCATTCAATCCAGCGTGTTCTCGCTGACGCGCATACTGGTGCCGCTGGCGGCCGGGGTATTGATGGATGCCGCCGGGCAAGGCGCAATGCTTGCAGCGTTGGCGGCGGCGTCGGCCGGCGTACTGCTGCTGGCGCTGCGGTCCAGCGCAAAACTGAGGCTATGAGATGGGGCTATGACCCGGACGATGACTCGGACTATGACCCAAGCGATGACCCTGGCTATGACCCTGGCTATGACCCGCCCTCGTCTTGCATCACCCCCCCGGCCGATGCAAGGCCAGCACATCATGCAGCGATTGCGCTGCGCGTTGCATCACCGGTACGGCGCGCAGCAGATCGTCCAGCATCACGCGCGCGGTCGGCGCATGGCAGGCCACGGCGGCCACCACGCGGTCTTCGCCGTCTCTTACGGGCACCGCCACCGCGCTCATGCCGCGCACGAACTCTTCGTTGTCGATACCGATGCCGCGCGCGGCCAGGCGTTCCAACTCTTCTTCCAACTGCGCCGGGTCCGTCAAGGTGCGCGGCGTGTTGCGCGTGAGCGGTAACCGCGCCAGCACGCGGCCGCGTTCCAGCCGGCTCATCGACGCCAGAAAAAGCTTGCCGCTGGCCGTGCAGTGCATCGGCACGTGGCTGCCTACGGAAAAGAACAGACGCAAGGGCTCTGACGTTTCCACGCGTTCCATATAGACCACGCGGTCGCCGTCGGGCGCCGTCAGGTTGCAGGTTTCACCCAAGGTGCCCACCAGTTGCGCCAGCACCGCTCGGCAGGCGCGCGTGAATGCGGACGCGCGCAACGTCGCCAGCGCCAGCGAGGTGGCTTGCGGCCCCGGCACAAAGCCGTGCTCGGTGGGGGTGGCCGCCACGAAACCCGCGCGCTGCATCGCCGCCAACAAACGCATCAAGGTGGTCTTGGGCATGTCCAGCCGTTGCGCCAATTGCGCCAAGGTGGGCGGATGCTGCGCGCGCGCCAGATGCTCCAACACGATCAGCGCGCGTAACGACCGCGCGGCCTCTTGCTGTTGGGCGGCGGGTTCCGGCGGCTCAGCGGTCTCCGTCGATGCTGCACTGCGATTTTGAAACCGAAGTTGCATGTTCCGTTCCATTTGTCTGCCCCCACGCGTGTTGTGCTTTGTTCTACGCGCCTGCTTCCTAGAATCGCCACAGATCCCGGCCACTTGGCACACCGCGCCAAGCCGGCGGGACCGACCCAGTATATAAGTGCGCCTCGCTGCGGCAAGCAGGGAAAACGCGCCGTACCGCCCGGGTTTCCCGCCCGGGCGACAACAGGGAGACAAGGCGATATGTCCGATACCGTGGATGTCATCGTGGTGGGCGCCGGCTCGGCCGGATGCGTGATGGCCAACCGGCTAAGCGCCGACGGCACGCACGCCGTCTGCCTGCTCGAAGCCGGCCCCCGGGACACGTATCCATGGATACACATCCCCATCGGCTACGGCAAGACCATGTTCCACAAAGTGGTGAACTGGGGCTACTACACCGACCCCGACCCCAACATGCTCGGCCGCCGCATCTACTGGCCGCGCGGGCGCACGCTGGGCGGGTCCAGCGCCATCAACGGGCTCATCTATATTCGCGGCCAACGCAGCGACTACGACGCCTGGGCCGATGCCGGCAACCCCGGCTGGCGCTGGGACGACTGCCTGCCCTACTTCCGCAAGCTGGAAAACAATGACTTGGGCGCAGGGCCCACGCGCGGTCTCAGCGGCCCCTTGAACGCGACCTCCATCAAAACGCCACATCCGCTGGTCGAAGCGCTGATCGCCGCAGCCGGCACGCTGGGGGTGCCGCACGTACGGGACTTCAACACGGGCGAGCAGGAAGGCGTGGGCTATTACCAGCTGACGACGCGCAATGGCCGCCGCTGCTCCACCGCCGTCGCCTACCTGCGCCCCGCCGAAGACCGGCCCAACCTGCGCGTGGAAACCGATGCGCACACCATGGCCATTCTGTTCGAAGGCGGCCGCGCCTGCGGCGTGCGTTACCGGCAAGGCGGACACATCCGCACGCTGCGCGCGCGCCGTGAAGTGGTGCTGTGTGCGGGCGCGCTGCAATCGCCGCAGCTGTTGCAGCTGTCCGGCGTGGGGCCTGCCAAGCTGCTGCACGAATTCGGCATTCCTGTTGTGCGCGACCTGCCCGGTGTCGGTGAAAACCTGCAAGACCATTTGCAGATCCGGCTGATCTACGAGACCACCCAGCCCATCACCACCAACGACCAACTGCGCAGTTTGCACGGCCGCGTCGGCATGGGGCTGCAATGGCTGTTGTTTCGCAGCGGGCCGCTGGCGGTGGGCATCAACCAAGGCGGCCTGTTCTGCCGTGTCGACCCCGCCAGCCGCACGCCCGACACGCAATTTCACTTTGCCACGCTGTCGGCCGACATGGCGGGCGGCAAGGTGCACCCATTTTCGGGCTGCACGTATTCGGTCTGCCAGTTGCGCCCAACGTCACGCGGCCACGTCCGCCTGCGCAGCACCGACCCCTTTGCGGCGCCCGCCATGCAGCCCAATTACTTGTCCACGGAATTGGACCGGCGCATGACGGTAGCCGCCGTGCGCTATGCGCGGCAAGTGGCCGCCACCGAACCGTTGGCGGGCCTGATGAAGCGGGAATTCCGCCCAGGGCCTGACGTGCGCACCGACGACGAGATTCTGCATTTCTGCCGCGAGTACGGGGCCACCATCTTCCACCCGTCCGGCACCGCCAAGATGGGTCCGCGCAGCGATCCGATGGCCGTTGTAGACGAACGCCTGCGCGTGCATGGCGTGGCCGGACTGCGCGTGGTGGACTGCTCCATCATGCCCACGCTCGTCTCGGGCAATACCAATGTGCCGGTGGTGATGCTGGCCGAACGCGCGGCCGACTTCATGCTGGAAGACTTCAAACAGGCGCAGCGGCAGGCGGATTCGGTCGCCGCCTGAGCGTATTACCCATTACCAATTACCCATTACCCATTACCCCATTCATTACCCACTCCCCACTCCCCACTCCCCAGGACGCATCCCATCCCGAAACCCCTAAGCCAGTAAGGCGCGCGGCAACGCAGAATGCCCCGCCTCACCAAAGGAGACTGCAATGCCCAAGCAAAATGAAGCCGCGGTACGCAAAGTCGTCACGGCGTCACTCATCGGCGCCACCATCGAGTGGTACGACTTCTTCCTCTACGGTGTCGTGGCGGGCATCGTATTCAACAAGCTGTACTTCCCAACGGGCGACCCGCTCGTCTCCACCATGCTGGCCTACACCACCTTCGCGGTGGGCTTTGTGACGCGGCCGCTGGGCGGGCTGATCTTCGGCCACTTCGGTGACCGCATCGGCCGAAAAAGCATGTTGGTGATGACGCTGATGATCATGGGCGTGTCCACGTTCCTGATCGGGCTGGTGCCCACCTACGACAGCATCGGCGTCTGGGCGCCTATCCTGCTATTGCTGCTGCGCGTATTCCAGGGCATCGGGCTGGGCGGCGAATGGGGCGGCGCGGTGCTGATGGCTTACGAATACGCGCCGCCCGGCAAAAAGGGGTTTTACGCGTCGCTGCCGCAGATCGGGCTGGCGATTGGCCTGTGCCTGGCGTCCGGCACGGTGGCGCTGCTGTCCACCTTGCTGACGGATGAGCAGTTCATGGCCTGGGGCTGGCGCGTGGCGTTCCTGGCCTCGGCAGCCATGGTGCTGGTTGGCATGTACATCCGGCTGAACATCAAGGAAACGCCTGAGTTCACCGCCGTCAAAGCCAACAACGCCGAAAGCCGCATTCCGTTTTTCGACATGCTCAAGCGCTATCCGGGCAATGTTTTCAAGGGCATGGGCGCGCGCTACATCGACGGCGTGTTCTTCAATGTGTTCGGCGTGTTCTCGATTTCGTACCTGACGCAGACCGTGCAAATTACCCGCACAGAAGCGCTGACGGGCGTGATGGCGGCCGCCTTGGTGATGTGCTTTTTCATTCCGTTCTTTGGCCGGCTATCCGACCGCATCGGCCGCACCCGCGTGTACTTCTGGGGTGCGCTCATCACGGCGCTGGCGTCGTTTCCCGGCTTTTGGCTGATGCTGAACAGCCAGGGCAGCGTGATGCTGATCTGGCTGGCCATCATCATTCCCTTCGGCATCTTCTACGCCGCCGTGTACGGACCCGAGGCCGCGCTGTTCTGCGAGCTGTTTGACGCCAAGGTGCGCTACACGGGCATCTCGTTCGTCTATCAGTTCTCGGGCATCTTTGCGTCCGGCATCACGCCCATCATCGCGACTGCGCTGCTGAAAACGGGCGGCGGGCAGCCGTGGCTGATCTGCCTGTACGTGTTGTTTGCCGGCGCGGTATCGGCGTGGTGCGCGTGGCTGATCGGGCGCGGCAAGCCCGCCGAAGACCCGGTCGTGCAGTCTTCGGCGCCGCTGGCGCGCCCGGGGCTGCGCAAGGCGTAACCCCGATCCGCCTGTGTCAGTCGGCTTGTGCGACGGGCGGCTGGACGCCCGTCCACCCACCGCCCAGCGCCTTGAACAAGGTCGCCAACGCGATCTGGCGCTGGGTGCTGACTTCGATGTAGGTCAGCTGATCCGTAAACGCGCTGCGCTGCGCGTCCAGATAACGCAAGTGGCTGTCCACGCCGCCGCGATAGCGGGCTTCGGACAAGCGCATCGCTTCCTGACTGGACTGGGCCAACGCCAGGCGCGAGGCCTCTTCGCGGCGCAAGGTGTCCGTGGCCGCCAACGCATCGGCCACTTCCTTGAACGCAGTCTGGATCGTCTGCTCGTACTTCGCCACCGCAATGTCGCGGCGCACGGTCGCCAGATCCAGGTTGGCCACGTTGCGTCCGCCCGAGAAAATCGGCAGCGTGATCTGCGGCGTGAACGACCACGCGCGCTGGCCGCCGTCGAACAGATTCGACAAGTCGGCGCTGGAAGATCCAAACAGCCCCGTCAGCGTGATGCTGGGAAAGAACGCCGCGCGCGCCGCGCCGATGCTGGCGTTGCGCGATTGCAGCTGATGCTCGGCTGCAAGAATGTCTGGCCGGCGCTCCAGCAATTCCGATGGCGCGCCCGCGGCAAGTTCTTGCACCAGCACGGGTGACGTCGCCAGTTGCTTCGGCAAGTACGGGCTCAGGTCATTCACGCCCACCAGCAGGCCCAGCGCATTGCCCGCCTGACGGACTTCGCGGTCCATGCGTTCGCGTTCGGCGCGCGCCTGTTCCGTCAAGCCCAGCGCTTCCTGGTAGTCCAGCGCCGTGGCGGTGCCGGCCTGACGCCGTTTCACGATCAGTTCCAGCGACGCCTCGCGGCTGGCCAGCGTCTGCTCGGTTACCAGCATCCGGCGCTGGGCGCTGTCGCGGGTCAGATAGGCCTGAATCACTTCGGCCACCAGGCTGATACGCGTGCTGTGCGCCGTTTCTTCGGTGGCGAAATATTCCTGCAACGCGGCGTCAGACAAGCTGCGCACGCGGCCGAAAAGATCGATCTCGAAGGACGTCAGGCCAATGCCCGCCTGATAGCTGCTTTGCACGCCGGCGCTGCCGGTGCTGTTCAAATCCCCCGGCACCCGTTGGCGCGTGCCCGTGCCTTGCGCATTGATGCCCGGCAGGCGGTCGGCGCGTTCGATGCGGTACTGCGCGCGTGCCGCTTCGATGTTCAGCACCGCTTGGCGCAGGTCGCGGTTGTTGTCCAGCGCCAGCGTCACCAGTTGGCGCAGCGGCTCGTCCGTGACGAAGGCTTGCCAATCCAGCGTGCCGGCGGCAGACGGTGCCGCGGCGGTCGATACCGCGGCGGTCGATGGAGCCGACGCGTCCGGCTGGCCGAACTGCGTGGGAATGGGCGCATCGGGCCGTTGGTAAACCGGCGCCATCGAGCACCCGGCCAGCGCCGCCGTCAGAATCAGAGCCCCCAGGCTCCGGGGAAAATTCATTTGCATCATGACTCTCACTCCTCGGCCGTGCGCGGGGCAGGCAAGGCGTCCGGCGCCGGCTCGCTGCGCTTCTTGGGCAGCAGCGACAAAACCCAGACAAAGAAGATGGGCACAAAAATCACGCCCAGCAAGGTGGCGCTCAGCATGCCGCCGATCACGCCCACGCCCAGTGCGCGCTGGCTGGCCGCCCCCGCACCGCTGGCCAGCGCCAACGGCACGACGCCCAGGATGAACGCCAGCGACGTCATCACAATCGGGCGAAAGCGCAGCTTGGCCGCCTGAATCGCCGCGTCAGCCAGGGAATGGCCCTGCTCGCGCAGGCTCTTGGCAAACTCCACGATCAGGATGGCGTTCTTGGCCGCCAAGCCGATGATGGTGATCAGGCCCACCTTGAAGTACACGTCGTTCGACATGCCCAGCACCGTCACCGCCAACACCGAGCCCAGCGCGCCAATCGGCACGATCAGCATCACGGACGCGGGAATCGCCCAGCTTTCATACAGCGCAACCATCAGCAGGAACACCACCAGGAACGCCAGCGCAAACAACATCGGCGCCTGTGCTCCCGCAAATTTTTCCTGATAGGACAAGCCGGTCCATTCATAGCCAATGCCGTTGGGCAGTTCGGACACGATCTTTTCAATCACGGCCATGGCTTCGCCCGTGCTGTGCCCCGGCATCGCGTCGCCCGCGATCTTGAACGCCGGGTAGCCGTTGTAGCGCGAGATCTGCACCGGGCCGGTCTCCCAATCCGTCTTCACGAATGCGGACAGCGGCACCATGCCTCCCGACTTGTTCGGCACGTTCAGCATCAGAATGCTCTCGGGCGTCATGCGGTCGCGCACGTCGGCCTGCACCACCACGCGCTGCAAGCGCCCAGCGTTGGCAAAGTCGTTGACCGTGGCGGAACCATAGGCCGACGAGATCGCGGTGCTGATGGTGTCAAAGCCCACGCCCAGCGCCTCGGCCTTTTGACGGTCGATGTCCAGGCGCAACTGCGGTGCATCCGCCAGGCCTTCCATCATCGCGTAAGCGATAACGGGCGAGCTGTTGGCCTTGGCCAGCAACTGGTTGCGCGCCTCGGTCAGTGCGGTGCGTCCCAAACCACCCCGGTCTTGCAAGCGCAGCGCGAAGCCGCCGGAGTTACCCAGGCCGTCGATCGGCGGCGGGTTCACGGCCATGATCGAACCGTCTTCAATCGCCGCAAAGCGCGCGTTGACGCCATCGGCCACGTCGGAGGCCGCTTCGCCCTTGCCGCGCTCGGACCAGTCCTTCAGCGTGGGGAACGCGATGCCCGCGTTCTGGCCCGTGCCCGAAAAGCTGAAGCCCATCACGGTAAATGCGTCGCCCATGGCGTCCAACGACATCAAGTGCTGCTCGACATCCGCCACGACCTTGTCGGTGCGGGTGTACGTGGCGCCCGGGGGCAGCTGTACGTCAACAATCACATAGCCCTGGTCTTCGGCCGGCACAAACGACTCCGGCACGCGCACATACAGCACGCCCAGCACCGCCACGATGGCGACGTAGATCACCATATAGCGGCCAGTGCGCTTCACGAGCCGCGTGTTCAGCGCTTCAAAGCGGCCGGTCAGGCGGTTGAAGACACGGTTGAACCATCCAAAGAAGCCTTTCTTTTCATCGTGATGGCCCTTCGGAATGGGCTTCAAGAACGTCGCGCACAAGGCCGGCGTGAAGGTCAGCGCCAGAAAGCCCGAGAACAGAATCGACACGGCCAGCGACAACGAGAACTGCTGGTAAATAACGCCCACCGAGCCGCTCATGAAGGCCAGCGGGAGGAACACGGCCGACAACACCAGCGTGATGCCGACGATGGCGCCCGACACCTGATCCATCGCCTTGATGGTGGCCTCGCGCGGGGACAAGCCCTCTTCGGCCATGATGCGTTCCACGTTTTCGACGACCACGATGGCGTCGTCCACCAGAATGCCAATGGCCAGCACCATGCCGAACATCGTCATCATGTTCACCGAGAAGCCCAGCACGGACATCACGGCAAACGTGCCCAGCAGGCAGACCGGCACGACGATCGTCGGGATCAGCGTGTAGCGGAAGTTCTGCAAGAACAGGAACATCACCAGGAACACCAGCACCATCGCTTCCAGCAGCGTGTGCACCACCTTCGTGATCGCCACGCTGACAAAGGTCGACGTGTCGAACGGCACCGAGAATTCCACGTCTTCAGGGAACGACGCGGACAATTCCTGCAAGCGCGCCTTCACGGCCTTGACCGTGTCGATGGCGTTGGCGCCAGGCGCCAGCTGCACGGCCGCGCCCACCGACTTCTTGCCGTTCAAGCGGGTTTCGAAGTCATAGCTTTGGCGGCCAACTTCCAGCCGCGCCACGTCCGACAAGTGAACGGTGGAGCCGTCGGCGTTCGCGCGCAGGACGATGTTGCCGAATTCTTCCGGCGTGTCCAACATGCCCTTCACGGCGAGCGTTGCCGTCAGCTCTTGCTCGGGCGAACCCGGGCGGCTGCCGAAACTGCCGGCCGGCACCTGCACGTTTTGCGCGGCGATGGCCGCGTTGACGTCGGCCACCGACAGGCCCACCCCCAGCAGCTTCTGCGGGTCGATCCACACGCGCATGGCGGCTTCGGCGCCGAAGAACTGCACCTTGCCCACGCCGTTGACGCGGCGGATTTCGTTGTTGATGTGGCGCGCTGCGTAGTCGGACAAGCCCACCACGTCCTTGTGCGCATCGTCGCCCTTGTACGTCAGGGCGTAGATCATCAGGAAGTTGGAACTGGCCTGCTCCACTTGCAGGCCCTGCTGCGTCACCGCTGACGGCAGGCGCGCTTCCGCTTTCTTGATGCGGTTCTGCACGTCGACCTGCGCCAGGTCCGGGTCCATGCCCGGCTCGAACGTGACGGTGATTTCGGCGCTGCCGCTTGAGCTGCTGGACGACTCGTAGTACAGCATGTTCTTCGCGCCGTTCAGCTCCTCTTCGATGACGCTCGTTACCGAGTCCACCAGCACGGACGCGGACGCGCCCGGGTAGGTGGCGGCAATCGTCACTTGCGGAGGGGCCACGACGGGAAACTGCGACACCGGCAGCGACGGAATCGCCAGCAAGCCGGCCAGCGAAATGAAGATGGCCACCACCCACGCAAAATTGGGGCGGCCAATGAAAAACTTGGACATGATCTACCTTTAGGGCTACACGCGGTGCGCGGGCGGCCGATTAGTTCGTGGCACGGGCGGGAGCCTCGCCAGAGGCGGCAACGCGGGCTTGCTCGGCGGGCGCCACGCTGACTTTCTGGCCCGGCACGGCGGCCGATACGCCGCCCACGATGACGCGGTCGCCTGCGGCCAGGCCGTCAACGATGTGCCAGTCAGAACCGCGCATCGCGCCGGTCTGCACCGCACGCGATTCCACCACGTCGTCCTTGCCCACCAGCATCACTTGCGGCTTGCCATCCGTACTGCGCGTAACCGCGCGTTGCGGCACCAGGATGGCGTTGGCGTCCACGCCTTGCTGCGTCTGCACTCGCACATACATGCCCGGCAACAGCAGCACGTCGGGGTTGGCGAACTCGCCGCGCACCGACACCTGGCCGGTGGTCCGGTCCACCGCGATGTCCGAGAACAGCAGCTTGCCGCTGCGCTTTTCGTCGGTGCCGTCGATGGTGAGGGAGATGCTGGCGCCTTCGCCCTGCGCGAGGCTGCCGTCTTGCAAGGCGGCGCGCATGCGCAGCATGTCGGCCACGGGCTGGTTGAAGTCCACGTAGATCGGGTCCAGTTGCTGAATCTTCGCCATCACGGTGGCTTCGTTCTGACCCACCAGCGCGCCTTCGGTCACTTGCGCCCGGCCGATGCGGCCAGAAATCGGCGCCTTGACCGTGGCGTAGTCCAGATTCAACTGCGCGGTTTCCACATCAGCCTGCGCCGAACGGCGCGCGGCTTGGGCGCTTTTCAGCGTGGTGGCAGCGGTATCGAAATCCTGCTGGCTGACGGCTTCGATCTTCACCAGCGGCGTGTAGCGCTTCAGGATCGCCTGCGCGTCGGACACGGCGGCATCGGCCTTGGCCAGTTCGCCCTGCGCGCGCGACAACGCGGCCTTGAACGGCGCGGGGTCGATTCTGAACAGCACGTCGCCCGCCTTCACGTCAGCGCCTTCTTCGAAATTGCGGCTGAGCACGATGCCCGCCACGCGGGCGCGCACTTCCGCCACCCGCACGGGTTCAACACGCCCCGGCAACGCGCTGGTCATCGTGAAGCGCTCGGGTTGCACCGCCAGCACCTCCACCGGGCGCGGCGTTTGCGCCTGGGGCGGCTCGGACTTGTCACCGCCGCAACCGGCCAACACCAGTGCCGCCAACAATGCCGTCAAGGGCAAGCGCCGTTTCATGTGAGTTTTCATTTTTGTAACCTTGCGCCCCGCGGCACCGTCATTTACCAAGTGGGCGATGCTACCTTAATGATTGATTTGAATCAATAATGATTCATTTGATTTTGTGAAGTTCAACAAATCGACTTCACAAGTCTTTACTTGTCAAAATCACGAAAGTTTGTACAAAGTGAATCGCACATGCTCCAATACCCGGCAAACGGGGATTCCACACACACATATGGAAAGGGGCAGGCAATGTCTGACGAGGCGGGGCACGAACGCTTTTTAGTGGCGTTGGCGTTGGCGATGGTGGATCAGCCGCGCGCGACCTTGCAGGAACTGGCCAAGGCCGTGGGCGTCAGCAAGGCAACGCTGTATCGCTTCTGTCAGACGCGGGACCAACTGGTCCTGCGCCTCACCAAGCATTGCGCGCACGTCATGAAGAAGGCGCTGGCGGACTCGCATCTGGACTCCGCCCCGCCGCGCGAGGCGCTGCGCAACCTGATCAATCAGAATCTGGCGCACAAGGAGTTGACGGCCTTCCTTATGTACAACTGGAAGCCCGACAACGAGCAGCAGCCCGACATCATGAACAGCTGGTCGGGCTACCAGGAATCGTTGGACGCGTTCTTTTTGCGCGGGCAGCGCGAAGGCGCCTTCCGCGTCGATATGACGGCGGCGGCGCTAACCGAGATGTTGTTCGGCGTGCTGACCAGCATGGTGGACGCCGAACGGCGCGGGCGCGTGGCCCGGCTGGGCATTGCGTCGGTGGTGGAACAGATGATGCTGCACGGCATCGCCACCGAACCGGCGCGCGCCCCGGCGTAGAGGCAGGCGGCGCGAGTTGCGATTGCCCGGCGCGGGTGGCGACTGCGCGGCGCAGGTTGCGATTGCGCGGCGCAGGTGGCGATTGCGCGTGGCGGCCTGGCGATCAGGCCGACGCGACGGGCCGTCCGAAGAACGGATAGTTGGGGTCGTTGTAGCCGTGCGTGGACGCATGGCCCGGCGTGACCCAGCCGTCAACGATGGCTTCGTCTTCCGGCGTGATCTTCACCTCTAGCGCCGCGTAGTAATCGTCCATCTGCGCCAAGGTGCGCGGGCCGGCGATGACGCCAGTGATGACCGGGTTGGCCAGCACCCAGGCGGTAGCGAAATGCCCCGGCTGCACGCCGCGCGCGGCGCTATGCTGCACCAGCTGCTGCGCAATCTGCAACGACTCTTCACGGAACTCGGTGGCCAGCATGCGGCGGTCGCCACGGCCGGCGCGCGTATCGGATGCGGGCGCCTGGCCCGGCAGATACTTGCCCGTCAACACGCCGCGCGCGATGGGGCTATAAGGCACCACGCCCAGGCCGTAATGCTTGCAGGCCGGCAGAATTTCCACCTCGGGGCCGCGATTCAGCATGTTGTAGTACGGCTGGCACACCACCGGCTGCGGCACGCCCATCTTTTCGCACAGGCGCATCACTTCCGCGATGCGCCAGCCACGAAAGTTCGACAAGCCAAAGCTGCGCAGCTTGCCCGCGCGGATCAAGTCGCCCAGCGCCCACAGCGCTTCTTCCAGATTTTCTTCGTGATAGTCGCGGTGCAGGTACAGGATGTCCATGAAATCCGTACCCATGCGCGTAAGGCTTTGCTCCACGCCGCGCATCAGCCATTGGCGCGAGTAATGCGACTGGTTCGGGCCCTTGCCCACGACGTTACCGATCTTGCTGGCCAGCACCCAGTCGTGGCGCTGGCCTTGCAGCAGCTTGCCCACCACTTCTTCCGAACGGCCTTCGTTGTAGACGTCGGCCGTATCAATGAAATTGACGCCATGATCGCGCGCCGACGCAACAATGCGTGCGGCCTCGTCATCCGGCGTCTGTTCTCCAAACATCATGGTGCCCAGACATAGCGGCGAGACGCGCAGATTGCTGGTTCCCAGTCGGCGGGTATTCATGGCTTGATTCCTTGTTCGGGTGGCAAGGTCGGAATGTTACGCCTCTGGCGCGTCGACTGCCGCAAGGATTTTTCCGAACAGCGCGTCTGCATGCGCGGAATTCAGCCAGCGCACGATCACGACCATCTTGCGTTCGGGTTCCACCCACGTGAACGAGCTGCCCGCGCCCACGCCGAAGAAGCTGGACGCCGGCACGCTGGGGAACACGCGGCCTTCGTGGTTCAGCCAGATCAGGTAGCCGTAATACGGCGCGATGGCGCAAGGCGTGCGCATCGCTTGAATCCATTCGCGCGACAGGATCTGCTTGCCGTTGGCCTGGCCGTCGTTCAGCAGCATCTGGCCAATCAGCGCCTGGTCGCGCGCGCTGATCGACATGCCGCCGCCCCAGTGCGAACCGCCGGGCACGGACGGCATGCGCTGGCCGTCGATCTCGACCCAGGCGGTGTCATACCCCACCCATTGCCAATCTTCGCTGGCGCCGATGGGGCGCGTGACGGCTTCGCGGAAGACGTCGGGCAAGGGCTTGCGAAACAGATGCAGCAAAGCGTACGACAGCTGGTTGATGCGCACGTCGTTGTATTCCCAGTACGTGCCGGGGCGTTGCAAGGGGCGCGCGTCGCCCTTCTTGCCATCGGGCGGCACGCCGAAGGTCACGGCGCGATAGCGGTCGGCCTGGTCTGACACACCAAAGCGTTCGCCTTCCCATTCGCTCGTCTGCTGCAACAGATGGCGCCACGTGATGTCGGCGTTCTGGCCGTCATCAAAGCCGATGCCCGGCACGCGCTTGCCGACGGGTTCATCCACGTCGGGCAACAGGCCACGGTCATGCGCCACGCCCGCCAGAATCGCCAGGTACAGCTTGGCCACGCTGAAGGTCAGGTCGGCGCGCTCGGGCTCGCCCCATTCCGCCACCGTCTTGCCGTCCACCACCACCACGCCCGACACCGGGCCGCGGTCGTGGATGGGGCCCAGCAGCTTGTTCCAGGGCGGCGGGTCGTTCAGGTGTACGCCGAAGTTGCCCTTGACACTGCGGTCCCAGGTGGATTCATGGTCGTTGGCGAACTGGATCGCCTGCTGCATAAGCGTGTTCATGGTTTCCCTTATGTTGTGTGGTGTGTCAGGCCGCAGCGCCTTCAGGCGTGCGCGCCAAGAATTCCATGGCGGCCTGCAAGCCGCCCGTGCGGTGCGGCACGCCCGCTGCCGCCAGCCCCATTTCGACGCCGGCCAGCGTGCCGCACAGCGTCAGGTCATTGAAGTGGCCCAGGTGGCCGATGCGGAAAATGCGGTCGGTAAGCTTGCCCAGGCCCTGCCCCAGCGACATATCGAAGCGGTCAAGAATGACCTTGCGCAGCGCGTCGGCGCTATGGCCTTCGGGCAGCAGCACCGCCGTCAGCGCGGGGCTGTGCGCGGATGCGTCCAGGCTCAGCAGCTCCAACCCCCAGCCGGCGACCGCCAGACGCGTCGCGCACGCGTGGCGTTCATGGCGCGCGAACACGCGCGGCAGGCCTTCGGCTTGCAGCATGGCCAGCGCTTCGTGCAGGCCATACAGCAGGTTCGTGGACGGCGTGTAGGGGAAATAGCCGTTGGCGTTTGCCGTCAGCATCTCGCGCCAGTCCCAGTAGGAACGCGGCAGCTTGGCCGTGTCGGCCGCGGCCAGCGCACGCGCGCTGACGGCGTTGAACGCCAGGCCCGGCGGCAGCATCAAGCCCTTTTGCGAACCGGCAACGGTGACGTCCACGCCCCATTCGTCGTGGCGGTAGTCGATGGAACCCAGCGAAGAAATTGTGTCCACCATCAACAGCGCGGGATGCGCGGCGCGGTCGATCGCGGCGCGCACGGCGGCGATGTTGCTGGTGACGCCGGTAGACGTTTCGTTATGCACCACGCACACGGCCTTGATGCGGTGCTGCGTGTCTTCGGCCAGCCGCGCGCCGATCACGGCGGCGTCCACGGGATGGCGCCAGTCGCCTTCGATGTAATCCACGTCCAGGCCCAGGCGGCCGGCCAGCTTCTTCCACAGGCTGGCGAAGTGGCCGGTTTCCACCATCAGCACGCGATCGCCGGGCGACAAGGTGTTGACCAGCGCCGCTTCCCACGCGCCGGTACCCGACGACGGAAAAATCACCACGGGCGCTTGCGTCTGGAAGACGTGCTTGACGCCTTCCAGCACGGCGCGTCCGAGCGCACCGAATTCCGGCCCGCGATGGTCGATGGTGGGCTGGTCGATGGCGCGCAAGACGCGGTCGGGCACGTTGGTGGGCCCCGGAATTTGCAGGAAGTGCCGGCCGGACGGATGGGAATTCAGGGAAAGCATGCGACGCCCCAAAGTGGAAATTTTTGTATACCAGCGAAAGTTGCGCGGCGATTCAAACGGCTTTTGGCGCCGTCCCGGCCGAGCAGGCGGACTTGCGGCATGCGCCACTCTATCCCATTGTTTTTGCACCGATAACCTAGGGTATACACCCATGATTGAAGTGCTTGCGACAGGTTTATAGTGCAAAAAAACACGGGGAAAAATTGGTATACCAATGAGCAGCAATCCTAGCCTGATGCCGAATTTGGCCGGGTCGGCACGCGCCGATTCAGCCATGCCCGACGCCCCGCCCGAGGCCGCCGCGCCGACGGCGGCGCGCGTGGCCGGCAACAGCCGGACGCTGCCGGGCGCCGTGGCCGGCGCGCTGCGCGAACGCATCATCCAAGGTGAATTCCCCCCCGGCTCCCGCCTGAACGAACGCGCCCTGTGCGACATGCTGGGCGTGTCCCGCACGCCGATGCGCGAAGCGTTCCGGGTGCTGGCGGCTGAAGGGCTGGTGCAGATTGAACCCAACCGGGGTGCGCAGGTGGTGGCGCTGTCGGAAGCGAACATCCGCGAAGCCTTTGAAGTGATTGGCGGGCTGGAAGCCATGTCGTGCCGGCTGGCGTGCGAACGCGCCACCGACACCGAAATCGCCGAGATCCGTGCGCTGACCTACGAAATGATGGCCAGCCACGCCCGCCACGATCTGCCCACGTATTTCCGCACCAACCGCGACATCCACGAACGCATCAGCCTCGCGTCTCACAACAGCCTGCTCAAGCAGCTGTACGACGCGCAGAACGCGCGCATTCAGAACCTGCGCTTCGTGTCGAACGAGAACCGTCAGAAATGGGATCTGGCGATGCGGGAACACATCGAGATGGCCGAGGCCCTGGACGCGCGCGACGCGGACCGGCTGGCGGGCATCATGCGGCAGCACTTGCAGCGCAAGTGCGAAGCCGCGCTGAAAAGCTTGAACCCCGATGCGGCGCCCAAGTCCGCGCAATCGTCCGAAACTGGTTGAGCCCACTCCCAGCGCACGGACGATAACGATAAAACCAAGGGTGGCGCGGCCCGGAGCGAGATGATGGATACGCAGTACATGTAGTGCCTTCCAGAGGAGCCTTCACCATGGCTGATTTTCGCGTCACACCGCAACGCTTCACATCGCATCGCTTCACGTCCGCTGTATCTGCATCGCCCTTGCGCGGCATCACCCCCCTGCGCGCCCTTGCCGCCGCCCTGCTCGCTTGCGCCACGCTGGCGTCCCAGCCCGTGCTGGCTGGTAAAAAGGACGACACCTTGCGCATGGCGTATGACCAGGCGCCCGAAAGCGTCGACCCGTATTTCAACAACGTGCGGATCGGCGTCATCATCGCCGCCAACGTCTGGGACACGCTGCTTTACCGCGACCCCGTCACCAATGAGTACAAGGGGCAACTGGCCAAGAGCTGGAAGCAGATCGACGACAAGACGATGGAATTCGAGTTGCGCGAAGGCGTCAAATTCCATAACGGCGAGGAGTTCGACGCGGACTCCGTCGTGTACACGCTGAACTACGTGGCCGACCCGAAGAACAAGGCGGTGACCCAGCAGAACGTGTCGTGGATCGACAAGGTTGAGAAAATCGACAAGTACAAGGTGCGCCTGACGACCAAGGAGCCCTTCCCCGGCGCCAAGGAATACCTGTCCACCACCGTCGCCATCCACCCCGCCAAGTACTACCAGGAAGTCGGCCCCAAGGGCATGAACGCCAAGCCCGTGGGTTCAGGCCCGTACAAGGTGGTGGACTACCAGCCCGGCAAGTCCATCACGCTGGAACGCAACGCCGACTACTTCAAGGATTCGCCCAAGGCGCAACCGAAGATCGGCAAGGTCGTCATCCGCTTCATTCCCGACCGCCAGACGCAAATGGCGGAAGTCATCTCGGGCGGTGAAGACCTGATCATGAGCGTGCCGAAAGACCAGGCTGAACAGCTGGGCCAGATGCCGAACCTGCAAATGGTGACCGGCAACACCATGCGCATCGTGTTCATGCAGATGAACATCCAGGATGGCACCCCGGCGCCGCAGCTGAAAGACGAACGCGTGCGTAAAGCCATCATCCACGCGATTGACCGCGACGCCATGTTGAAGAACATCGTGGGCGAAGGCGGCGGGCTGATCAACACCATCTGCACGCCGTCGCAAGTGGGTTGCACGCAAGACGGCGCGCCCACCTACAAGTACGACCCGGCGCTGGCCAAAAAGCTGCTAGCCGACGCCGGCTACGCCAATGGTTTCGACATCGACATCGTGGCCTACCGCGAACGCAACCAGACCGAAGCCATCATCAATTACCTGCAGGCCGTGGGCATCCGCGCCAAGCTGAACTTCCTGCAATACGCCGCCATGCGCGACATGATCCGCGCGAACAAGGCGGCGCTCACGCACCAGACCTGGGGTTCCAACCTGGTCAACGACGTGTCGGCGTCGACCCCCGTGTACTTCGCCTTCGGCAACGACGACGTCACGCGCGATGCGCAAGTGCGCGACCTGCTCAACAAGGGCGACCACACCATTGAAAGCGCGCCGCGCAACGCCGCCTACAAAGAAGCGTTGGACCTGATTGCGCAGAAGGCGTATGCCGTGCCGTTGTGGACGCTGCCCGCCTACTACGTAGCCACCAAGGACGTGAACTTCAAGCCCTATTCGGATGAGCTTGTCCGCTTCTGGGACATGAGCTGGAAGTAAGCGCCAGGGAATCGCCGGGCGGGCATGGCGCGCGCCCGGCGGGCTGAACCGTTAGAGGAAGTCCAATGCTTTATTTCACGATCAGGCGCCTGGGCCTGGCGGCGCTGGTGGCGCTGACCGTATCGATCCTGGCGTTCCTGCTGCTGCATCTGTCGGGCGACCCGGCGCTGGCGCTGGCCGGCGAAGGGGCGCGGCAGGCCGACATCGACATGATCCGCAAGACCTATGGGCTGGACCGGCCGATGGTGGTGCAGTACGCCGATTGGCTCTGGCACATCATGCAAGGCGATTTCGGCACGTCGGTGTACTTCAAGACCGAGGCCGGCCCGCTGATTCTGTCCAAGCTCAAGACCACCTTGCTGCTAGGCATGGGCGCCCTGGCCTTTGCGCTGCTGATCTCGATTCCGCTGGGCGTCTTGGCCGCCATCTACAAGGGCAGCGCCATCGACCGCCTCTGTCTGGCCATCGCGGTGCTGGGCCAGGCGCTGCCGAACTTCTTCTTTGCGCTGATCCTGATCATGCTGTTCTCGATCTCGCTGCGCATCCTGCCCGTGTCGGGCAGCGGCACCTGGCAGCATTTCGTGATGCCCGCCATTGCGCTGGGCTACTACGTGGCGCCCGCCTTCATGCGGCTGATCCGCGCCGGCATGATCGAAGTGCTGGGCGCGGACTACATCCGTACCGCGCGCGCCAAGGGCCTGCCGGCCCGCAAGATCATCTTCAAGCATGCGCTGCGCAACGCCATCGTGCCCGTGGTGGCGCTGGCGGCGGTGCAGCTGGGTTATCTGCTGGGCGGTTCGGTCGTCATTGAAACCATCTTCGCGCTGGACGGGCTGGGGTATCTGGCCTACCAGAGCATCACGTACAAGGACTATCCGGTGATGCAGCTGATCGTGCTGCTGCTGTCGGTGTTGTACGTGCTGCTGACGCTTGCCGCTGATATTGCCAACGCGTGGTTGGACCCGCGCATCCGGGTGTCCTGACATGACTACGCCTACCTTGACTCCACTTGTTCCCGGCGCTCCCGCGCCCATCGAACTGACCGCGTCCACCTTGCGCTGGCGCCGGCTGCGCCGCAACAAGGCCCTGCTGGCAGGCGGCGGCATCCTGTTCATCATCGTGATGATTGCGCTGCTTGCCCCGTGGATTTCGCCGCACGACCCCTACTTCCAAGACTTGGCTTACCGCACTGCACCCCCCGTCTGGTACGCCAAAGGCACCTGGCTGCATCCGCTAGGCACCGACCAGCTGGGCCGGGATTATCTGTCGCGTCTTTTCTACGGCGCGCGTATTTCGTTGTTGATCGGCATCAGCGTCGCGCTGATATCAGGGCTGATCGGCACGGCCATGGGCATGGCGGCCGGCTACTTCGGCGGCAAGGTCGATATGGCGGTGTCGTTCCTGATCACGACCCGATTGTCGATGCCCGTGATCCTGGTGGCGCTGGCGACGGTGGCGATTGTCGGCGGCTCGTTGTGGGTGGTGATTCTGGTGCTGGGGTTCCTGAAGTGGGACCGCTACGCCGTTGTCATGCGCAGCGCCACGCAGCAGGTGCGGTCATTGGAATACGTGGCGGCGGCGCAAGCTGCGGGCGCGTCCACGTGGCGCATCGTCTGGGGCGAAGTGCTGCCCAACGTGGTGCCGCAGCTGATCGTGATTGCCACCCTGGAAGCCGCCAGCGCCATTTTGCTGGAAGCTTCGCTGTCGTTCCTGGGGCTGGGCGTGCAGCCGCCGCTGCCCTCATGGGGGCTGATGATCTCGGAAGCCAAGGCCTATATGTTCTTCTCGTTCTGGCTCATCGCCATTCCGGGTTCGGCGCTGGCGCTGTTGATCTTCGCGATCAACCTGGCCGGCGACGGGCTGCATCAACTGCTGACGCCTGAAGAGAGGGCCTGACCATGGCCGACAAAGAAATCGTTTTGGACGTGCAGGGGCTGACGGTCGATATCGCCACGCCGCGCGGCGCGCTGCATGCGGTGCGCGACGTGTCATTCCAGGTCAAGCGCGGCGAAACGCTGTGCCTGGTGGGCGAATCGGGCTGCGGGAAATCAATGACGTCGCTGGCCATCATGGGCTTGCTGCCCAAGGCCGCCAAGCGCACCACGCGCCGGCTGGCGGTGCTGGGCGAAGACCTGTCGGCCGCGCGCGGACGGCGCATCAACGCGCTGCGCGGCAGCAAGATGGCGATGATCTTCCAGGAACCGATGACGGCGCTGAACCCCGCCTATGCCATCGGCGAACAACTCACCGAACACTACATCCACCATCGCCACGCCAGCGCCCAGCAAGCGCGCGACCGCGCTGTTGAACTGCTGGAAAAGGTGGGCATTGCCTCGGCCGGGCAACGGCTGACACAGTACCCGCATCAGCTGTCCGGCGGCCTGCGCCAGCGCGTGATGATTGCGATGGCGCTGATGTGCGGCCCGGAACTGCTGATTGCCGACGAGCCCAGCACCGCGCTGGACGTCACCATTCAGGCGCAGATTCTGCGCCTGCTGGCCGACCTGCAAGCCGAGCTGGGTATTGCGATGGTGCTGATCACGCACGATCTGGGCGTGGTGGCGCGTATCGCACAGCAGGTTGCGGTGATGTATGCCGGGCAGATCGTCGAAGAAGGCCCGGTTGAAGATATCTTCGCCACGCCGCGCCATCCGTATACGCAGGGGCTGCTGGGCTGTATTCCCGTGCCTGGCCGCACGCCGCCCGGCGAATCGCTGGGCACGATACCCGGCGTGGTGCCCTCGCTGGTGGGCGACTTGCGCGGCTGCGCCTTTGCCGACCGTTGCCGCTATGTGCAACCGCAGTGCCGCGACACCATTCCCGTCTACGGCCATCCGCCCGAACAGCAATGGCGCTGCATCCGCCAAGAGGAAGGAGTTACGGCATGAGCGCGCTCTTGCAAGCTGAAGCCGTCAGCCGGCAATTTTCGATCCGCACGGGCATGTTCCGTCCGCGCAGCACCTTGCACGCGGTCAACGGCGTGGACCTATCCGTGGAACGCGGCGCGGTGCTGGGCATCGTCGGGGAATCGGGCTGCGGCAAATCCACGCTGGCCCGCATGCTGCTGGGCCTGACGCCGCCCAGCGAAGGCGCCATCAAGCTCGACGGCCAGGACATCCGGCAGATGGACCGCCGCGCGCTCGCCCGCCGCGTGCAGCCGATTTTCCAGGACCCGTATTCGTCGTTGAACCCGCGCCGCTCCATTGCGTCCATCGTGTCGCTGCCGCTGGAGGTGCACGGCATTCCCAACCCGAAGCTGCACAAGGCCATCGAGATGCTGGAACGCGTGGGGCTGCCGCCGCGTCTGGCGCACAACACGCCGGGGCAGTTGTCGGGCGGGCAACGGCAGCGCGTGGCGATTGCGCGCGCGCTGGTCATGAACCCGGAAATCGTCATCTGCGACGAACCAACATCCGCGTTGGACGTGTCCGTGCAGGCGCAGATCATGAACCTGCTGATGGACCTGCGCCGCGAATTCAACCTGACCTATGTCTTCATCAGCCACAACCTGGCGGTGGTGGAGCATATTGCCACCGACGTGGCCGTGATGTATCTGGGCCGCGTGGTGGAATCCGCCCCCACGGCCAAGCTGTTTCACGACCCGCGCCATCCGTACACGCAGGCGCTGCTGGCTTCCGTGCTGACGCCCGAGCCCGGCCTGGGCATTCCCGACATGGGGCTGGGGCTGTCCTTTCCCGACCCGCTGCATCCGCCATCGGGCTGCCCGTTTCACCCGCGCTGCCAGTACGCCATGGCCCAATGCAAGACCGAACGGCCAGCGCTGACGCTGCGTGATGCGTCGGTAGTGGCCTGCCATCTGTATCCCCCGGCATCGTCTTCCCTTGCCGCATCGAATGCGTCTTCACCGCTAACTTCGATACCCACTTCCACCGGAGCCCGACCATCATGACCCGTGAGCAAGCCATCGCCAAAGCGGAACTCTGTTTTGATTCGGGCGCCTTCCGCGCGCTGCTGGCGCGCCGGTTGGCGCTGCCCACGGAAAGCCAGAATCCCGAACGCGCCGCCGTGCTGGCGGATTACCTGGAATCTGAAATCCGCCCGGCGTTCGAAGCGCTGGGTTTCACCTGCCGCACCTTGACGCACCCGAAGGCCCTGGCGCCCTTCATGTATGCCGAACGTATCGAAGACCCGGCCCTGCCCACTGTGCTGGGCTACGGCCATGGCGACGTCATCCGCGGGCTGGAAAAAGAATGGAAGGATGGCCTGTCGCCCTGGGCGCTGACCGAAGCCGAAGGCCGCTGGTACGGGCGCGGCATTGCCGACAACAAGGGCCAGCACACCATCAATATGGAAGCGCTGCGCCTGGTGCTGGAAGCGCGCGGCAAGCTGGGGTTCAACGCCAAGTACCTGATTGAAATGGGCGAAGAGACGGGCTCGATGGGCTTGCGTGAACTGTGCGCAGAGCATCGCGACCTGCTCGCCGCCGATCTGCTGATTGCCTCTGACGGCCCGCGCCTGGCCGCCCAGCGCCCGACCATTTTCCTGGGCGCACGCGGCAGCCTGAACTTTGACCTGAGCATTGAAGCGCGTGCGGGCGGCCACCATTCCGGTAATTGGGGCGGGCTGATTTCCAACCCGGGCATCCAGCTGGCGCACGCCATTTCCACCATCGTGTCGCCCACCGGCCAGATCCGCATCCCGGAATGGGTGCCCGCCGAACTGCCCGCCGCCGTGCGCCGCGCGCTGGCTGACTGCCAGGTGGATGGCGGCGCGGACGGCCCTGAGATCGAACCCGACTGGGGCGAGCCCGGCTTGTCGCCCGCCGAACGCGTGTTTGGCTGGTGCTCGTTTGAAGTGCTGGCCTACAAGACCGGCAACCCCGACACGCCCGTCAACGCGATTCCGCCACGCGCCTGGGCGCGTTGCCAATTGCGCTTTGTGGTGGGCGTGAACCCGGACGACCTGATCCCCGCACTGCGCCGTCATCTGGACAGCCATGGCTTTCCGATGGTGAAGATTGCGCTGACGCGCGAATCCATGTTCTGCGCGACGCGCATCGACCCCGACGACGCCTGGGTGCAATGGGCGGTGGATTCGCTGGAGCGCACCTCGGGCCAGAAGACCGCGCTGCTGCCGAACCTGGGCGGGTCGCTGCCCAATGACATCTTCACGGATGTGCTGGGCCTGCGCACCATCTGGGTGCCGCATTCGTACCCGGGTTGTTCGCAGCATGCGCCCAATGAACATCTGCCGCCGGAACTGCTGCGTCAGGCGCTGGGCTTGATGACGGGCTTGTACTGGGACTTGGGCGCGGGCGGCACGCCGGCGATCTCGCGCTGAATTTTTCTGCGGACGGCGGCGCGGTAGCTACGTCCCCGTCCGCAGAAAATCAATGAAGCGCCGCACCTTGGCGCTGACATGGCGCGTATCGGCGTACACCGCATATACAGGCTGCGGCGGCAACGCGTAAGACGGCATCACGCGCTGCAACGCGCCGCGCGCCAAGGGCTCTGCCACCAGCCAGTCGGGCAGCGCCGCCACGCCGCAACCGCCTTCCGCAAAGGCCAGCAACGCCGACGCCGTATCCGCATGCGCCACGGGCGACACGCGCAGCGTGTGCTCGCGCCCTTTGCTGTCCATCAAGCGCCACTGGTCGCTACGGCCCGGCCGATTCGCCAGCCACGGCATCGCGGCCAATGCCGCGAGCGACCGTGGCGTGCCTTGCTCCGCCAGCAACGCCGGGCTGGCCACCAGCAACAGCTTGAATTCACCGATGGGCGTGGCGCGGTACGTGGAGTCCGCCAACGCGCCCACGCGGATCGCCACGTCCAGCCGTTCGCCTATCAAGTCCGCATGCGCCGACCCCGCCTGATAGCTGACCCGCAGCGCGGGATGCTGCCTGGCGAACGCGGCGAGTGCTGGCGCGACGATGCGGTTGCCATAGTCCACCGACGCCGTCACCCGCAAACTGCCTGACAACGTCAGCTGCCCGGATCGCGCCTGGTCCACCGCGGCGTCGGCGTCACGCAGCAGCCGGGCGCAATCGCCGTAGAAGCCCTCGCCCGCCTCGGTCAGCGCCAAGCGGCGCGTGCTGCGTGTCAGCAGCGCCACGCCGAGCTCCTGTTCCAGCTGCTTCACGTTGAAACTGACAACGGCCTTGGTCGTGCCCAGCGCGTCGGCCGCCGCCGTGAACGAGCCGGCGTCCACCACGGCGACAAACATCGACAGACGATTCAGGTTGATCATGGCAAGGATTAATTGTCAAAATAATCCGAACAGTATATCTAGCTGTGGGATGTTTTTTAGAACATGGCAGGCTGCCTAGAATGGCGCTCCTTGTTGATTTCACTGCACTTTCATGACGGATCTTTCTTCTTCCCACCCGCCTTCGCCGCAGGACGCCCACGTGCAGTTTGCGCTGGACGTTCATGCACACATCGAACAATGGATCGGACAGACCGACGCGCCGGCATCCGTGCTGACTGCCCTGCTTGGCAGCTTTGCGCCTGCGTTCAGCATGATCACGACCGACGGACAACGCCTGCCGCACGGGGCGTTGCCCGCGTTGTTCGCCGGCTTGCGCGGGTCGCGTCCGGGCTTGAAGATTCAGATCGATGAATGGGCGGTGCAATATGCGGATGCGGGCTCGGCCGTGCTGACCTATCGCGAACGCCACACCTGGAATGGCGGCGCCACGCAGCGGCGCGCCACTGCGCTGTTCACGCCGGGCGAAGATGGCCAGCCGCAATGGGCGCATCTGCACGAAACCTGGGCCTGATCCGGGCGCTATATCCCCGATAGCTATAAACAAGCGGCAAATAAATCGTTGGCGGGCGCGCCATGACTCTTTAGAGTCCAACGCCTTCGCGCCCCCACATCGGGCGGGCGCGCCAACGCTACGAGCCGCTGTCATGCCTACCCAATTTCAAGCTGTACGCCGCACCCCCCTGCAATTTCAAGCGTTACGCCGCAGCACCCTGCTCGGCTTGCTGGCCTTTGCCGGCGCGGCGCTCACTGGCCCAGGCGCCGCCCACGCCGAGCAACGCGTCATCCGCATCGTGGTGCCTTATGGCACCGGCGCGGTGCAGGACACCATCGCGCGCGCCATTGGCGACGAACTCGGCCAGGCGCTGAACGCCTCGATCGTGGTGGAGAACCGCGCAGGCGCGGGCGGCACGGTAGGCACGTCACAAGTGGCGCGCGCCAACCCGGACGGCAACACCCTGGTGCTGGCCGCCGCCAGCCACAACATTGCCGGCTACCTGTACAAGAACCTGAGCTACGACCCCTACAAGGACTTCACCGGCGTGGCGTACCTGGGCAACACCGGCTACATCATCCTGGCGTCCTCCAGCTTGAACGCGAAGACCCCCGCCGACTTTATCCAGGCCGTCAAAGCCAAGCCCGGCGCGTACGACTATGCGTCGGCCGGCAATGGCAGCGCATCGCACCTGGGCATGGCATCCTTCCTGGCCACGGCCGGCGCGCAGATGCAGCACATCCCCATGAAGTCCACGGGCGACGCCGTCACCGAACTGCTGGCCGGCCGCGTGCAAGCCGTGACCGCCGCCACCATCGGCGTCACCGCCTATCGCAACGACCCGCGCGTAACGTTCCTGGCCTACACCGGCAAGACCCGCTCGCGCTTCGCGCCCGACCTGCCCACCGTCGCCGAAAGCGGCCTGCCCGGCTACGCCTTCGATTCCTGGCTCGGCCTGCTGGCCCCCGCTGGCCTGCCCGCCGCCGAACGCGACAAGATCAACGCGGCCGTGAACAAGGTGCTGGCGGACCCCAAGGTGCAAACCCGCCTGGCATCGCTGGGCGTGGAAGCCGAAGCGAAAACCCCGGCCCAGTTTCAGGAGCTGCTGAAAGCGGATTGGGAAGCAGCGGGTAAATTGGTCGCGGCGTCGGGCGCACGGGTGGAGTAAGCCCACGGGCGGCGGCTGCAATTGGCGGACGACGTCAGCCAATTGCAGCCGGTTGCATCCGCGACCGCCCAAAAAAAAGCCTCCGGCTAGGAGGCTTGTCGTTGAGGGTGGCGTATGCCATCCAGTAGTAAGTCTGTGATGAATTCCGCTAGCGCCTGTTGTTGGACCGCATCCGGCATCTGGCGCGTGAAGCGTTCGATGATGCCCATCAGCGACTGCGCAAACCAGTCCGCTGAAATCTCTGGCCGGAACAGGCCCGCCTGCTGCTCGGCGCGAATATTGTCAGCGATCATCGCCACCAGTTCGTCCTTCAACGCTTCGGCCGCCGCCACTTGAAAGAAGCCGATGCGGGTCAGGTTGGGGTCTTCTTGCAGGATGGCAAGCAGGCCCAGGACGCCACGGCGGATGCGGTCCGCCAGTTCGGTGCCGTCAAGGCTGGCCGGTAAACGCGCCTGGCTGATGGCGAGTCGCAAGCGTTGCGCGAACATGCCGACCAATTCGTCGTAGGCCGCTTGCTTGCTTGAGAAGTATTGATAAAAGACAGGCTGTGTCACGCCGGCCCGGGCGACGATGTCGCTGATCCGGGTATGCTGGAATCCGCGTTCGGCGAACTCCGCCGCGGCCACCTCCAACAGCTGTAAGCGGGTGCGTTCACCTTTGGTGAGACGCTTGTCTTGCGATAAAGATGGGGGTAGTGCCGTAATCATCGCGAGAAAGTACTACCGTTCACCGCTTTCCGCTACTACTTCGCAGGCGTTGCGAAACGCACTGTGACCGCTCTGACACCGCGCGCGAATGAACGGCCTTCCAAGCTGACAAAACCCTGAAACAACTGCCGTCGCGATTTCGCGACAAAGGGTGTGGCAGCAACGGGGCGTCCCAACCGGCCCCGTTTGAAGTCACTTGAAATAGCAGTAGCGTTTGCAACCACTTTTGATGCGGACGCACTGGCACGCGCAGCAGTAAAGTAGTGCTATCGCCGCACGTCTTTTACGAAAGGCTGTGGGCGGCGAATCAGGAGCAAGATCATGAAACGGTTTACAGGCCGGATGGTTGTCGTGGCGTTGGCGCTTGCCGTTGCAAGCGCACCTGTGATGGCTGGCGGACGCGGGGGTGGCTGGGGCGGTGGCGGCTATGGTGGCGGTGGCTACCATGGTGGCTATCACGGCGGTAATAACTATCACCACCATGGCGGTGGTGGCAGCAGCTCGGCCGGGTGGTGGGTAGGCGGCGCATTTGCCTTGGCCGCGGTTGGCCTCTTGCTGGCGGCCGACTCTGGCCCCAGTTATGTGCAGACTGGCGTCTATGCGTCGCCAGGCGTGGCTTACACCAGCCCGCCCGTGTATGCCGCACCCGCTTATGCCGCACCGGTGTATGCCGCGCCCGTCTACGAAGCGCCGCCCGTTGCCTACGCGCAACCGCAGCCGCAATACGCGCCCGTGCAATATGAGTCGGCGCCCAAGGTCAATTCGGCCCAGGCCAACGCCACCAACGAATGCCAGCGCTGGGCCATGAACCAAAGCGGTTACGACCCGGCCACCATTTCGCAATGGACCACGCAGGTGATGGTGGACTCGTACAACCATTCGCTGGACTCCTGCATGACCAGCCGGGGCTACCGCGCCAACTAAGCTCGCAACCCCGGGCTTTCCCGATTGCCCCCACGCGCCGGCCTGCACACACTGCATGCCGGCGCGTTGCTTTGGACCGCCGTCATCACGCGCGGCCATGCCGCCGCGCAACAAGGGCATGGCGTAGAGGGTGCCCGATACGCCGACGTTTGCCGAGCTGGGTTATCCGATGGCCAACATGCCATCGCCGTTAGGCTTAAGGCAAAATCGTGAAGGCTGCGAATATCCGCAGCGAATAAGCGGCGGCAAGGCGGCGGGCTTAGCGCCGCCGACCGCGCCAGATGAAGACGGCGCCGGCCGCCAGCAACACGGTTGCCGGCAGCACCCAGACAAAACCCGAAGACGTGTAGACCACCTGGTCGACGGGGTCGTAGTAACGGCCCAGTTCGTTGAAGTCCCACTTCAAGTAGAACGCGTACCAGGCGTAGTAGAAGAAGGCGGACAGCGCCAGGCACAGCACGGCGCTGATACGCATGACGACACCCGCCCTACGCGCCATCTTCGGCCTCCAGCCGTAACAAACAGGCTACGGCGTCGGCCCATTGCTTTTCGCTGAAGACCTGCACACCGGCGCGCGTCAGCAATGCCGCCGTCACGCCCACGCCCGGTTGGCGCTTGCCTGCGAAATGGCCGTCGTAGACATAGCCGCTGCCGCAGGATGGGCTGCCTTCCTTTAACACTGCGATGCGAATGCCGCGCTGTTCGGCAAGCGCCAGCGCCGCCTGGCCGCCTTGCACGAACGGCACGGTGACGTCGTCGCCCGTTACCGCGACCACGCGCGCGCCGTTGTCCAGCACGTCGGCGGCGCGTTTACCGGGTTCGATTTCAGCGGGCGGACGCGGAATGGGCATCCCGCCCGCCACTTCCGGACAGACGGAGACGACCCGGCCTTCGGCGCGCCAGCGCACGAGGACGGCGTCATCGTGAGGCACCCCGCGCCCGTCGTAGCGCACGGGGTTGCCCAACAGGCAGGAACTGATCAACACGTATTGCATGGCGTAGCCTGCGCGGAAAAATGACGCCCTGAAAGATCAGGAAGCCGATTCATCCGACTTGCGCGGGCGACGGGAACGGCTGGCCGTTTTGGCGGGGGCTGCGCCGGCATCGGCAGAGGCCGCTTCGGCGGGGGGTTGAGTTCCCGTCTTCGCTGCCGTCTTTGCCGCTGCGGTCTTGGCGCCCGTGCTGGTGGCGGTCTTGGCGGCCGGCTTTGTGGCCGTCTTGGTTGCAGTCTTAGTCGCCGTCTTCGTTGCAGTCTTAGTTGCAGTCTTGGTTGCCTTCTTAGCGGGCGCCGCAGTGGTCGTCTGCGTTGCCGTCTTTGCTGCCGTTTTCGCCGGGGCCTTCTCTTGCGCCTTCTTAGCTTCCTGCTCGGACGCTGCGCGGGCGGCAGCCTCGGCGGCGATGCGCGCGGCGCCGCCTTCAAACGGGTCCGACACCTTGACCGGCGTCTTGACCGATTCGCGGCGCGCCTCGGGCGGCGTTTCCACAAAAGTCCATTCCGCGATGTTCACAGCAGGCAGCGGCTGGCGCGCCTGCGGCAACGGGGTCGGCATGGGCGGCAGGCGCGAGGGTTGAACCGGCTTGGTTTCCTGCGCACGCGCCAGCGCATCGGCGCGCATGGCCTCGAGCTTGGCGGCTTCCTTGGCGAGCTCCTGCGCGGTTGCGCGATCGGCTTCCGCTTGCTGGCTGGCTTGGGCAGATGCCTCGGCCTGTGCCGCAGGCGACGCGGCGGCGGGGGCTTGCGCCACGTTCGCCGCGGCCTCGGGCGCCGCGGCCTGCACATCGGAAACCGCGTCAGCCGGGGCGGCTGCGGCCGGCGTATTCATGGACGCTACGTTTGCGTGTTGATCACTGTGCTGGCTGGCGCCTCGGCCCGACTTGCGGCCGCCACGCGATCTGCGGGAGGGCCGGGAATCGGTGTCTTCCTGAACGGCGTCGGTTTGCGTGGCGCCGGTATCGGCCGGCGCGGCGGCGGACGTGGAAGCGGTGGTGGGAGCGGTGGTGGCGTGATGGCCTTGCGCGGCACGCGAGCTATTGTTGCGGCCGCCACGGTCTGCGCGGTCGGTCCGTTCGTTGCGCTCTGCGCGATCGCCACGGTCTGCCCGTTCGGTGCGATCGGCACGGTCGCCGCGTTCGCCACGCTCTGTGCGATCACCGCGATCCGTGCGCTCTCCGCGATCGGCGCGAGCCGCAACCGGTGCGGTGTCGGCAACGTCGCCCGCATCCGCGCCATCCGCGCTATCGCGAAACACATACGTGCCGGCATTCTCTTCGCGGCCGACTTCCAGGAAGCCGCGCTTTTTTGCTTCGTCCAGCAAGTTTCCAAAGGCGCGAAAGCCGTAGTACGACTCGTTGAAATCCGGTTTGCGGCGCTTGAGCGCGTCCTTCAACGCGGATGCCCAGATCTTGCCGCTGTCGCCGCGTTCGGCCATCAGCGCCTCGAAGGTCTCGACAACCATCTCCACGGCCTGCGTCTTACGGGCGTCCAGCTCTTCCTTGCGGCGAATTTCTTCGTCGGGCGTGCGGCGCTGGCTGCCAGTGGCCGCACCGCGGTTATCGCGGCGGCCGTCGGCGGTGCGCTGCACTTCGCGCGCCAGGTCGTCATAGAAGATGAATTCGTCGCAGTTGGCGATCAGCAAGTCCGACGTGGATTGCTTCACGCCCACGCCAATCACCTTCTTGTTGTTCTCGCGCAGCTTCGATACCAGGGGCGAAAAATCAGAATCGCCGCTGATGATCACGAACGTGTTGACGTGCGACTTGGTGTAGCAGAAGTCCAGCGCGTCCACCACCAGCCGGATGTCGGCCGAATTCTTGCCCGATTGGCGCACGTGCGGAATTTCGATCAGCTCGAAATTGGCCTCGTGCATGGGGGCCTTGAATTCCTTGTAGCGTTCCCAGTCGCAATAGGCTTTTTTGACGACGATGCTGCCCTTGAGTAGCAGGCGTTCCAGCACGGGACGAATGTCGAATTTCTGATACTTGGTGTCGCGCACACCCAGCGCCACGTTCTCGAAGTCGCAGAAAAGCGCCATGCTGACGTTTTCGTTGGGGGTATTCATATTCTTCTCCAAAGCCGAGGCGGCCACATTACACCGGGCCGCCAGATAGCGCTCATGATATACATATCCGCCTTCAGCCCATCATTTTGCCCGATCGCCCGCCGTGCCTGACGCCCCTGCCTACCCCGCCCTGGCCACCCCCAGACTGATGCTTCAGCCCCTGTGCATGCAGGACGCCGAGGCCATCCAGCGCATCTTTCCGCAATGGGAAGTGGTGCAGTTCCTGGCGGATCAGGTGCCTTGGCCCTACCCGGAGAACGGTGCGCGCGACTATCTTGAGCACGTGGCGCTGCCCGCCATCCAGCGGGGCGAAGAGTGGCATTGGACGCTGCGCACCCACGCCGACCCGGGCCGCATGATCGGCGTGGTCAGCCTGATGGACAACGACGCCAATAACAATCGCGGCTTCTGGCTGGACCCCGGTTTTCGCGGGCAAGGCTATATGACCGAAGCCAGCGAGGCCGTCACGGCCTATTGGTTCGACGTGTTGGGCAAGCCGCTGCTGCGCGCGCCCAAGGCCATCGTCAATACGGGGTCGCGCAAGATTTCCGAACGCGGCGGCATGCGCGTCGTGGCGGTTGAAGAACGCGGGTTTGTCAGCGGGCGCTACCCCGCCGAGATCTGGGAAATCACTCGCGAGGAGTGGCAAGCGCGGCGGGCGCTGCAAGCCGCGCAATGACGGCAGGCGCGGCCGGTTCGGCGCGGTTGGCCACCTTGATCCGCCCCTTTTTTCTTGCCTGCCCCGCCGCCCCCTGACAGGCAGCCTAAGCCGGCGCTTACCGGCCCTTTAGGCCCGCTTTCCGGCGAATTGACCCGAATGACTCCTGGCTAGAATTCCCGACATTCCGGCATTCCGCGCGTAGGGGTGCTTTTCCCTTCGGGCAAGATCCATGAATCCGTCTTCCGTCATCGGCGCCGTTGTTGGCCTGCTTACTCTGCTTATCGTCGTGGCGCTGTCCGCCACCGACGCCAGCATGTACTTCAACTTGCCAGGCCTGGCCATCGTCTTGGGCGGCACGTGCGCAGCCTTGTTCATCGCCTACCCGCTGCATGAAGTGCTGCGCGTGTTCTCGCTTGTGCGCACGGTGTTCCGCAACGACCAGCACGACCAGCAGCGCGACATCGAAGAACTCGTGTCGATGGCGCAGCTGTGGATGAACACCGACGTCCACAAGGTCGAGCAAGCGCTGAAGAAGGTGTCGAACCCGTTCCTGCGCACGGGCGTGCAGCTGATCATCGACAACACCCCGGAAGACCAGATCATTGAAGTGCTGCAATGGCGCGTGGCGCGCCTGCGTGCCCGCGAACAGGCCGAAGCGCAGATGTTCCGCGTGATGGCGACCTTTGCCCCGGCCTTCGGGATGCTGGGCACGCTGGTTGCGCTGATCAACCTGATGGCCGTGCTGGGCGACGGCAGCATGACGATGATCGGCCAGCATCTGGCCGTGGGCCTGATGACGACGTTCTACGGCATCTTGCTGGCCAACCTGATCTGCAAACCGATCGCGCTGAAGCTCGAACGCCGCACCGCGCGCCGTGTGGAATCCATGAACATGGTGCTGCAAGGCATCTCGATGATGTGCGAGAAGCGCGGCCCGGCTGTGGTGCGCGAGACGCTGAATTCCTTCGTACTGCACGTCGAAGACGAAATCTACGACGGTGGCGCTGGCGCCGCGCCCCAGGCCAAACCCAAGACGGAAGGCCAGGTCAAACCCGCCGCCCAGCCCGTCTCCATCAACCGCCCGGCCCCCGCGCGTCAATGAGCCTGATTTCCCCTTCCCTGGCGCAGCGGATCGAGCAGGCCCGCCAGGCCCAGTTGCGCGCGCAGAAAACGGCCGCCAACAACAGCGGCTGGCGCCCCAGCAAAAGTGACCGCAAAGACCGCTATTCCCGCTGGCACGTTGAAGAAACGGTCGAACAGGATTCCGAGAATTGGCTGCTCAGCTATCTGGACCTGATCACGCTGCTGCTGGCCATGCTGGTGGTGATGCTGGCCGTGTCGCGTCTGCATGGCCAGGCTTCCGGCCCGTCGGACCAGCCGATTGAACTGGTCGGCACGCTGGCCGCCGCTGGCCTGCCCAAGTACGACGGCGAATACGCTGAATTCGACGCCACCCCGATTCCCGCCAGTTGGGCCGAACCGCCCGCTGCCCCTGCGGCCACGGCCCCCGCCGCCCCCGCCGACGACGACAGCATGAAGGTGGCCGATGCCGCCCCGCCGCTGATGGCGCCGTCCAAGGAATCCTTGGGGCTGGGCGACCTGGGCAAGTCGGTGGACGTGATCATCAACGAGCAGTCCGTCAGCTTCCGCATCAGCAACGAACTGCTGTTCCCGTCGGGCCAGGCCACGCTCAGCCCGGCCGGCCTGGACGTGATCAAACGCCTGGCGACGATTCTGAACAAGAACGAACACCAGGTGTCGGTCGAAGGCCACAGCGACCCGGTGCCGATCCAGACGCGCCAGTTCGCTTCGAACTGGGAACTGTCCAGCAGCCGCGCCACCAGCGTGCTGCGCGAGCTGGTGCGAGACGGCGTCGCCGGCCAGCGCCTGCGGGCCGTGGGCTATGCGGAAACGCGCCCCATTGAATCCAATGACACGCCGGCCGGCCGCGCCGCCAACCGCCGCGTCGAACTGATCATGGATATTGCGCCGAAGCAGGCGCCGGCGAAGGAAGCGAAAGCACCGGCATCGGCGGCATCCTCGGCGGCACCGGCAACAGCCGGTTCGTCTTCGGCGGCTTCGGCAACAGCCGGTTCGGCACCGGCTGCTTCGGCACCGGCTGCTTCGGCATCGGCTTCGGTAGCAGCACCGGCGGCGCAAGCGCCCGCGGCCACCGCGCCCGAATCCGCCGCTGCCGCGCCCGCGCCCGCCACGCAGCCGGCCCCGGCTCGCACCTAAGCCCCCCCGCAACAGGCCGGCGCGCGGCCTCGCGCGCCACCATGACGATCTTCCAGGAAGGGTGACAAAAGTCTCCCTTCCAAGCTGGCGCGTGGCCGGACAACAGCGTTAAGCTTCGCCCATTCCACCCTCAGGCCAGAACAGGAAACGCCATGTCCTATATGTTGCTGATCGTTGAACCGGTAGGCCAGCGCGCCCAGCGCACCCCCGAAGAAGGCCGCGAGGCCTATGCGCAAATGGTGCGCTACGCCGAAGAACTGAAAGGCCGCGGCCTGCTCGTCAGCGCTGAATCCCTGAAATCCGAATCCGAAAGCGTCCGCCTGCAAATTCGCGACGGCGAACGCTCGCTGATGGACGGCCCATACGCCGAAGCCAAGGAAATGATCGGCGGGTTCTTCCTGCTGACCTGTGACACCCGCGAAGAAGCCCTGGCGCTGGCCGCCGAGTGCCCGGCGGCGCAATGGGCAACGGTGGAAGTCCGGGAACTGGGGCCGTGCTTTATGTAGGCATTTGCCGGCATCCAACAAGCAATTAGGAGTGACGGCACCATGCCTACATTGACCATTAGAAATCTCTCGGAAGACGTGCTCCGCGCACTACGCATGCGGGCAGAGCAGCATGGACGGACTATCGAGGCCGAAGTCCGTGCCATCCTGAAAGAGGCCACCCGGTCAGAAAAGCGCATCAAGCTGGGTTCATTGCTCGCGCGTATCGGTCGGCAGGTGAACCTTACGGACGAGGAAGCTCTGCTATTCAGTCAAAGGAACCCGTACCGCTGAAATCTTAGTATTTACCCTAGCTTCGCAACATTCCTGTCGATCTGAGTCACCCCCGTTCGTCGTCCCCCTGCAAGCCCCCGAAATTCCCTCCGGAACCCAGGTGGCGATGTCCTACCCCAAGGAGAGACTCAGATGCGATTCATGATCATCGTGCGGGCCACGCCCGATAGCGAAGCCGGCAAGATGCCGGATGAAAGCCTGCTTGCCTCGATGCTGACCTACCACGAGGCCCTGGCCAAAGCGGGCGCACTCCTCGATGCCAACGGCCTGCACCCCACTAGCAAAGGCTGGCGCGTGCAATACGACGGCCAGCCGGACGGCCAGCCGGACGGCCAGCCGGACGGCAAGCGCACCGTCATCGACGGCCCCTTCACTGAAACCAAGGAACTGATCGCCGGCTACACCTTGATTCAGGTGCGCTCGCGCGAGGAAGCGATGCAATGGGCCATGCGCTTTCCCTCGCCCTTTCCCGGCCAGCGCTGCGAGATCGAGGTGCGCCAGCTTTTTGAGCTGGACGAATTCGCCCCCAGCCGGGAAGTTGAACGATTTCGCGACATCACCGGCGTCAGCCACTGATCCTCTGGAGACCCCATCATGCACAAGAAAATCTTCGTCAACATCGCCATCGGCGACATGCAGAAATCGCAAGCCTTCTTCAAGCAGCTGGGCTTCACGTTCAACCCGCAGTTCACCAATGACCAGGGCGCCTGCATGGTGATCAGCGACGACATCTACGCGATGCTCCTGACCCGCGATTTCTTCAAGGGCTTTACCGACAAGCCGCTGGTGGACCCCAAGCAAGCCACCGAAGTGCTGATCTGCCTGTCGTGCGAAAGCCGCGCCGAAGTTGATGACCTGGTCGCCCGCGCGCGGGCCGCCGGCGCCTCGGTGCCGCGCGAGCCGCAAGACCACGGCTTCATGTATGGCCACGGCTTCGAAGACCTGGACGGCCACATCTGGGAACTGGTCTACATGGTGCCCGGCGAGGTCCCCGCGGCATGACGCAAGCGGCCACGCATCGCGCCATTGAAGCCGTCTGGCGGATCGAGGCCGCCAGCGTCATCGCCGGCGTCGCGCGGCTGGTGCGCGACGTCGGGCTGGCCGAAGAACTGGCGCAGGATGCGCTGGTGGCCGCCCTGGAACGCTGGCCCGATACCGGCGTGCCGGACAACCCCGGAGCGTGGCTGATGACCACCGCAAAGAACCGCGCCCGCGACCGCTTGCGTCTGGACGCGCTGCACACCCGCAAGCACGAGCAGATCGGCCACGAGCTGGAAGCCTTGCACGCGGATGTGGAGCCCGACTTTGTCGACGCCCTGGACGCCGCGCGCCAGGACGACATTGGCGACGACCTTTTGCGCCTGGTCTTCACCGCCTGCCACCCCGTGCTGTCCACCGACGCCCGGGTGGCGTTGACGCTGCGCCTGCTGGGCGGGCTGTCTACCGCCGAGATCGCGCGCGCGTTTCTGGCGTCCGAATCCACCATCGCCCAGCGCATCGTGCGGGCCAAACGCAGCCTGACGGCGGCCAACGTGCCGTTTGAAGTGCCGCATGCACAAGACCGCGCGCCCCGGCTGGCGTCGGTGCTGGAAGTCATCTATTTGATCTTCAACGAAGGTTATTCAGCGACCTCGGGCGACGACTGGATGCGCCCGGCGCTGTGCGATGAAGCGCTGCGGCTGGGCCGCATCCTGGCCGAGCTGACGCCCGACGAAGCGGAAGTGCACGGCCTGGTCGCGCTAATGGAATTGCAGGCGTCACGCCTGCACGCCCGGACCGATGCGCAAGGCCGCCCCGTCCTGTTGATGGAACAGGACCGCAGCCGCTGGGACCCGCTGCTGATCCGGCGTGGGCTGGCCGCGCTGGCGCGCTCGGACGCGCAGGGCGGCGCACGCGGCCCGTATGCGCTGCAAGCGGAATTGGCCGCTTGCCATGCGCGCGCCCGCAAGCCAGAAGACACCGACTGGCCGCGCATCGTCGCGCTGTACGACGCGTTGGCGCAGGTGATGCCGTCGCCGGTGGTGGCGCTGAACCGCGCCGTCGCCGTGGGCATGGCCTTTGGCCCGCAAGCGGGTCTGGATCTGGCCGATGAGCTGTCCTCCAACCCCGCCCTGGCCAACTACCACTGGCTGCCCAGCGTGCGCGGCGACCTGCTCGCCAAGCTGGGCCGCCACGCCGAAGCACGCGCAGAATTTGAACGCGCGGCCGGCATGACACGCAACGCCCGCGAACAAGCGCTGTTGCTGGCGCGCGCCAAGGAAATGCCGGCGTAGACCGCGCGACTGTCAAATATTGTCAATGCACGCAACGCGCGGACAGGCCGGGAGTAGCCTGATCCGAATCGTGAAAAGCGGGTTGCGGAGCGTCGCATGAACAAGACAGGCATGGTGTTGCTGGCATCAACGGTTGGCGTCCTGGCCTTGATCGTGCCTTTTTCGCTGTCGCTCTATCTGGCGCAGACGCAGGGCCGTGACGACGCGCTGACCGCATTGCACGATCTGGCGGAAGACGTGCTGCACCGGGCCGACAATGCGCGCCTGCAAATCAGCGACGCCATCGACGCCCTGAACAACAACCCCGCCGAACCGCCCTGCTCGCCCGAACAACTGACGCGCATGGGCATGTTGTCGGCGGCGTTCAGCCACGTGGCGGGCATGGCGCGGCTGGAGCAAGACGCGCTGGTCTGTACCACGCTGGGCGGGCAAGGCGTCCCGCTGAATCTGGGCGCACCGCATGGCAACCGCCAGTACGGCTTGCGCTTTTGGAGCGCGATCGAATTGCCCAACCTGCCCGGGCAGACTTTCAGCGTGCTGGGCCGCGACGGCTACGCCGCACTGGTGTATCCCGATTTGGCGATCGACCTGCTGAACCGCGAATCGCCCGTATCACTGGCCTTCTTTTCCACCGGACAGCGCTTGATTCTGGGCCGCCGCGGCACGATCCAGGACGAATGGATCGACCGCTATCAGGGCCAGCCCATCCAGTTCGAAGACGCTGGCTACTTTGTGGTGATTCAGCCGTCCGACACGGGCGACAGCGCGGCATTGGCCGCCATGCCCTCGGCGCTGGTGCAGGCGCAGGTGCAGCGGTTCGCCTACATACTCGGGCCCGTCGGCCTGATCTTGGGGATCTTGCTGACGGGCGTCGTGGTGTTCGTCGCGCGCCGCCGCCTGTCGCTGAGCGGCGAGCTGGAAGCCGCCATCGACCGCGACGAATTCTTCGTGGAATACCAACCCATCATCGACCTGCAAGACGGCCGATGCGTGGGCGCCGAAGCGCTGGCCCGGTGGCGCAATGAAGACGGCGCGCTGGTCAGCCCCAACGTGTTCATTCCGCTGGCCGAAGCCAACGGCATGATCCAGCGCATCACCACCCGCGTCATGGAAATCGTGGTGCGCGACGCCGCCGAATTGCTGCGCGCTGACCCGCAGCTGCATATCGCCATCAACCTGTCGCCCGACGATTTGCATTCGGAAGGCATGGACACGCGCATGAAGGAACTGGCGGCCAGCGCCGGCATGGGCCCCGCCAGCCTGATGTTCGAAATCACCGAGCGCGGATTGATGTCGCCCGACAAGGCGCGTGGCGTGTTGCTCGCCGTGCGGGCGGGCGGCTTTCGCGTGGCGATCGACGACTTTGGCACGGGCCATTCCAGCCTGTCTTACCTGGCCACCTACGAGCTGGACTTCCTGAAAATCGACAAGATGTTCGTCGACACCCTAGGCACCGACGCGCCGACCAGCCTGGTGACGTTTCACATCATTGAACTGGCGCGCTCGCTGGGCTTGCAGATGATTGCCGAAGGCGTGGAAACCGAAGCGCAGCGCGACATCCTGCGCGAGCGTGGCGTGCAATATGCGCAGGGCTGGTTGTTTGGCCGCCCCATGAGCATCCAGAAACTGGGGACATTCATTGCACGGGCGAGCCAGGGGCTGCGGCCAACTGCCGTGATTTAATCCCAGGCATGTGTTCCGTGCATGCCGCCCCGTCGGGCCCCGGCGCGCCCGCTTTGACGGGCGTGCCGGCGGCGTTCGACCACCCCAACGACCGCGCCGAGTTCCGCCGCACAGCGCATCAGCCCGGCGTGGAGCTTTACCGCGCCCACATCATCCGGCACGCGTTCGAGCCCCACACGCATGAAGCCTATGGCTTGGGCGCAATCGAATCCGGCGTCGAACGGTTCCGCTACCGCGGCGCGGACCATCTGGCCCCGTCCGGCTCGGTCGTGCTGATGAACCCCGACGAGCTGCATACCGGCCGCGCCGAAACGGAAGGCGGCTGGCGCTATCGCATGGTTTACATCGACCCCGGCGTCGTGGCGCGCGTGACGGGCGAAGACGGCTGGTGGTTCGATACCGCCGTGGGCCATGACGCCGCCAGCGCGCAACGTGTCACCGCCCTGCTCGACACCTTATGGCACGCGCATGAACCGCTGGCCTTCGACAGCGCGCTCTACGCACTGCTGAACGAGTTCCGCCGACACGCGCAGGTGCCGCGCCATGCGCCGCCCGAAGGCGCGCCGCGTTTTGCGCCCGTCATCGAGTTCCTGCGCGCCAATCTGTCGCGCCGCCTTACGCTGGACGAGCTGGCGGCGGTGGCGGGCTTGAGCCCGTTTCATTTCCTGCGGCGCTTTCAGGCGCACTATCACGCCACGCCGCAGCAGATGCTGATGGCGCTGCGCCTGTTCGAGGCCAAGCGCCTGCTGGCCGCCGGCATCGAACCGGCGCAAGTGGCGCTGGCGGCAGGCTTGACCGACCAGGCGCATCTGACGCGCGCCTTTTCGCGCCGCTACGGCGTCACGCCCGCCCGTTACCAGAAGCAGGTTCGCGCTTGAAGCCGGTTCGCGCCTGAAGCAAGTTCGGGCCTGAAGCAGTTTCACGCCTGAAATAGGTTCGCGCCCGAAGCACGCCAGCGTCGCCACCGCAATCTGGTACAAGACCCGCCCTGCCCGCGCTGGCTAGACTGCCCGCATTGATTTGCAGGAGCAAGGTATGTGGGCAGGAACCCTTTATGCGCTGGCCGCGGGCTTGATGTGGGGGCTGGTGTTCGTGGGGCCGTTGCTGCTGCCGGAATACCCGGCGGCGCTGCAATCCGTGGCGCGCTACCTGGCGTTCGGGCTGATCGCGCTGCCGCTTGCATGGCTGGATCGCAACCGCTTGCGGCAATTGCGCCGCGCCGACTGGATCGAAGCGCTGAAGCTGGCCGCCATCGGCAACCTGCTGTATTACCTGTGTCTGGCCAGCGCCATCCAGCGCGCAGGCGGCCCCGTCCCCACCATGATCATCGGCACCTTGCCGGTGGTGATCGCCATTTGCGCCAACCTGCGCAATGCGCGCCGCGACGGCAAACTGCCCTGGATGCGTCTGGCGCCATCGCTTGCGTTGATTGCGTTGGGCATCGGCTGCGTCAACCAGGTAGAGCTGCAAGCGCTGCGCCAGGACGCCGATGCCGACATGTCGCGCTACGCGGTCGGCGCCTTGCTGGCGCTGGCCGCCGTCGCCTGCTGGACCTGGTATCCGCTGCGCAATGCCGACTGGTTGCGCGCGCACCCCGACCGCAGCCCCAGCACCTGGGCCACCGCGCAGGGCGTGGCCACGCTGCCGCTGGCCTTGGCAGGCTACGCCATCCTCTGGGGCGGAATGGCCGCCACCGGCAGCGCGTTCGACATGCCGTTAGGCCCGCGCCCCGACGTGTTCCTGGGCCTGATGATCATCATCGGCTTGTTCGCCTCGTGGCTGGGCACCTTGTGCTGGAATGAAGCCAGCCAGCGCCTGCCCACCGCCTTGGCCGGCCAGCTCATCGTGTTTGAAACGCTGGCCGCGCTGGCCTATGCCTTCATCTTGCGCGGCACGGCGCCTGAACCGCTGACGCTGATTGGCATCGCCTGCCTGGTCGTGGGCGTGCTGCGCGCCGTGCGCGTCAAGCCGATACCCGTACCGGTAACGGCTACAGCAAATCCGGCAAGCGGCTCAGGTCGTCGATGACGTCGAACGCGCCTTCGTCCAGCAAGCGCTGGCGCTGGTTCGGCCCATTGTGTGACGCGCCCACATAGCCCACCGCCCGCATACGCGCGGCGCGGGCAGCCCGCACGTCCGGCACGCTGTCTTCCACCACCACGCAATCCAGAATCGCCGCGCGCATCTGGCGCGCGGCAAACAGGAAGACGTCGGGCGCGGGCTTGCCCTTGGCCACTTGCGCCGTGCTGAACACGTTGGGCGCGAAGTCGTCCCACAGGCCCACCAGCTTCAGCGCGGCTTCCAGTTTGGGCGGCGTGCTGCTGCTGGCCACGCAGATATCCATCCCACGCGCGCGCAGCGCCGCCACGGTTTCGTGCACATGCGGCAAGGCCCGCAGTTCTTCGCGGAACGTGTGCGCCAGGCGGTCGGCATACTGCCGCGCAAAGCTGTCGGGCAAGGTGCAAGCGTTTTCGGATTGCAGGGTTTGCCACATGTCGGCATCAGGTATGCCAGCGAAACGGTGAGCGGCTTCTTCGGGCGTGATCGTGATGCCATGTTCGGCCAACGCGCGCGATTGCGCACGCGCGGCGATGATTTCGCTGTCGATCAGAACGCCATCGCAATCGAAGATGACAAGGCGGGTGGTAGACGGTTGCATATCGGCTCCAACAAGGTCGGCCTTCATGATAGGCCTCGATCATGGCGTTGCGCACGCGGGCGTCGATGGCGCATTGAGGCTGCGCAATGCCGCTAGAGTCTGGCCGCCCGTACCCGCCGCAAGCCGCCTGCAATAAGCACCCCCGCCACGCCCGCCGCCACCACCACGTAGGATGCCGCGCCCCAGCCGTAACGGTCGATCACCCCCCCGACGGTGACCGGGCCAATGACCTGGCCCAAGTTGCTGCCCTGCATGACCAGGCCCACCGACGCCGCCGTCAGCCCCGCACGCGGCGCCACCAGCGGCGCGGTGCCTAGCAAGGTGGCGGGAATCAGTCCGCCTACGGCCGAGAACAGCACGCAGAGCAGAAAGGTTGGCATGGCGGGAAGCACCGAACGGAAGATCAGCAACGCCACCACGGCCATCGCCGCACTGGCGCAAGCTATCAAGGTCGACCGCCGCCAGCCGCGCGCAAGCAGCATGCCCGCGCCTAGATTGCCGATCAGATTCGCCGCGCTGGCAATGGCGCTGTAGAGCCCCGCCTGGGCCAGCGTCAAGCCCAATTGCTCCATCAGCAACACGGGCAGGAACGTGAACAGCGCGAAGAACATCAAGCTGTAGAGCGTGAACGACAAGGCCAGCAGCACCGGGCCTGCGGCGCTGAGCGTGTCGGTGGTGTCTTGCCGCATGCCGCGCCACGACAGCGGTGGCCCGGGCGGCGACGCGGGCGCCAGCGCAACCACGCTCACGAACGCCACCGCCACCGCAACACCCGCGCACCACCAGTACGCCTGCCACTGGTCAAAGGCTTGCGAGGCCAGCATCGCAATGGCCATGCCCGCCGGCATGTAGCAGCTCCAGAGCGCAAACGCGAAGTCGCGGCCCGAGGCCGACACCATGCGTTGCAACGCGGCGGGCCCGGCGACGGTGATCATCAGGAACCCTAGCCCTTCAATTACGCGCGACGCCAACAGCACGCCGTAGCCGGGCGACATCGCACCGATGACGGTACCCAGCGCCGTCGCCAACAGGCCCAACAGCAACATGCGCCGCGTGCCGAAACGCGCGATGACGCCGCCTGCGGCGATGCCGCCCACCACGCCCAGAATTGAAAACACCGCCGTCAGCGTGCCAATCGACGCCAGGTCCAGGCCCATGTCCGTGCGTAGCAGCGGCGCGGCAATGATCACCTTGCCCACTTGCAACGACGCCACCACGCCCGCCCCCACCACCGCCAGCACCGCGGCCCAGCGCGTGTCGCTCGCGATCATTGCGCCCTCTTCGCATAGCTCACGCCCATGCCGGCGCGCACATCGTTCTGGATGCCATAGGGCGCAATCGGGTAGCGCAAGCCGTTGGCCGCCAGCGCCTTCATGCCCTCAATGGCAATCGGCAGATAACGCGGTGGCAAGGCCATCAGCATTTCCTCGTCGGGCACGCCGCCGTATCGGCGCTCGGCAAAACAGGGCAAGGACAGGCTGGGTTCGCCCGTGGCCAGCGCCCGGCCCCAGGAGTCCGCACAGGCGGTCTCGCCCACCACGCTCCAGTCAAACCGGCGGTAGTTCTTCCACTGCAAGCCATTGATAAGAATGATCATCTGCCCTGGCGTGGCATACACCAGGCAGATATCGGGCGGATCAAGCCGGCCCGACGCCAAGGGCGACACCACCAGCCCGCGATACTTGCCCGCCGGCACACAGGACAAGGCCGATTGGCGTGCGCGCGCATCGGCTTCGGTGGCGTGCCAGACGCCCACGTAGTCCTTGCCGCTTTTCCAGTCTTCGTCTTGCGGCCCCAGGCCGATCACCGCGCGGCACTGCGCGCCGACGAGATCGTCGCCGGTGATCCCCACCGTCCAGCCCAGGCGCGCCGCCATGCCCACGATCTGGTCCGTGGTGTGCGTGGCTTGCGGCCGGCGCAACCCTTTAATGCCCGCCATGTCCGCTTCGTCTTCGAACAGCTTCATGCCGATGACGGTGGTCTTCAGGCGCAGCAGCTTGTTCAGGTCATCCACCAGCTGCGGCCAGTTCATGGCCGCGTCGTGCGTTGTCTCTTCCATTTCCGTCCTTTGGACTGTTGTGTGCCGTAGCGATTGATCTCGCGGTCAAAAACGCGGTTCGCGCATTTACCAGGATAATCGTCGGCGTGCCGTGACGGCGAGCCGTAACGGCGAGCCGTAACAGCGTGCGGTGACGGCAGGCCATTACGGCAAGCCGTAAGCATGTCGCAATTCCAGCACGCATGACAACCACCAAAAGAGACATGGACCAACAAGAACGAAACAACGCAACTTCCGCAGGACGGCTGCCCACCGGCGGCTTTGCGGCGATGGTGCCGGAACTGGATGTGTCCAACCTGGACGCCAGCCTGGCCTTCTGGTGCCAACTGCTGGGCTTTGACGTGGCCTATGCGCGGCCCGAAGCCGGCTTTGCGTATCTGGAGCGCGGGCCGCTACAGATCATGCTGTGCCAGATCAACCATGAATGGGACACGGGGCCGCTCGAACGCCCCTTCGGACGCGGCATCAATTTTCAGATGACGGTGCCCAGCATCGAGCCCATCGCCGATGCGCTGGCCGAAGCGAATTGGCCGCTCTTTCGTCCCATTGAGGAAAAGCGCTACCGGGTCGGCGCCGGCTGGTCGGTGTGCAGGGAATTCCTGGTGCAAGACCCCGACGGCTATCTGCTGCGGTTTGCGGCGGGGGAAGCAGGAGGGGGCTGAGTCAGCCGGCCAGACTGGGGCGGCTGACTCAGCCGGCGCGACTGGGATGGCTGCTGCGGCTGGCTACGCCTGAAACCGGCCGCGGCTGCAACATCTCGAACAAGGCCTGAACCGGCGCGCTCTCTGCCGCGTGCTGGGAGGCCGCCAAGCCAAACGACCGGTACTGCGGCGCCGCCAGCCGCAACACGCGTAAGCCACGGCGGTTATCAGGCAAGGTCAATGCGGGCACCAGCGTCACTCCAAGCCCTTCGCGGACCAGGGCGAACGCGCTTGCCCAATCGCGCACCGTGGCGCGCACGTCCGGGATGGTGATGCCCGCGTCTTGCGCCAGGCTTTGCGCGTGCACGCTGCAACCGCCCGTTGCCAGCACGAAGGGCTGCGCGGCCAGATCCGCAAAGTCGATGGCGTTGCTCGCACGCGCCAGGGGATGCGCGGCAGGCAGCACCGCCATCCATTCGTCTTCACCCAGCGGACACACGTGCCGGCCCGGCGCGGCGTTCAACACCACGCCCACATCCACCGTGCCTGCCGCCAGCAAGGTTTCGACTTCGTCATCGCTGGCTTCCAGCGACACCACATCAATCGCCGGATGCAATTGCCGAAACCGCCGCAGCACGGGCGGCAGAATGGTCGAGAACACCATCGGGAAACTGGCCAGCCGCAAGGTGCCGCGCGAAGCCCCACGCGCGGCTTGCGTCAGCGCCTGAATGCGCTCAAGCGCTCCCAGCATGGCGCGCGCTTCGTCCACCACGCGCAGCCCCAGCGCGGTGGGTACCGTCTGGCGCCGTTCGCGCGTGAAAAGCGGCGCGCCCAGCATGTCTTCCAGCTGGGCGATGGCCTGGCTGGCGCCCGACTGCGTCATGCCCACCTGCGCTGCGGCGTGCGTGATGTTGCCGGCGTCCGCCACCGCCAGCACCAGCCGCCAGTGCATCAGGTTCATCATGGCATTAGCTCTGCTTATGGTTATTTTCTGAAGAAGTAATTTTACGCATGCCGCGCGGCGCTTCAAGATAAGTGCTTTGTTGAATTCAGGACTGACTGATGAAGCTGTATTACGCCCCCGACACCTGCTCGCTGTCGCCGCACATCGTGCTGCGCGAGCTGGGCCTGCCTTTTACGCTGGTGCGTGTGAACAACCAGACCAAGCGCACCGCCGACGGCGGTGATTTTCTGGCGATCAATCCCAAGGGTTACGTGGCCGCGCTGCAACGCGACGACGGGCAAGTGCTGACCGAAGGGCCGGCCATCGTGCAGTACCTGGCGGACTTGAAACCGGAAGCCGGACTGGCCCCGCCCAACGGCAGCTGGGAACGCAGCCGCCTGCAAGAATGGCTGAACTTCATCAGCACCGAAATCCATGGCGGCTTCGGCCCGCTGTTCAACCGCGCCCTGCCGCAAGCCGCGCGCGAATGGTGGCAGGCGCGGCTGGAAAAGCGCCTGGACTATCTTGCCGGCGCGCTGGACGCCCAACCGTATCTGGCCGGCAGCCGCTTCGGCGTGGCCGACGCCTATCTATACACGGTGTTGCGCTGGGCGGCGTTCTTCGATATTTCCCTGACACGCTGGCCCGCTCTGGCGGGGTATATGTCCCGCGTAGGCGAACGGGCCAGCGTGCAGGCGGCGCTGGCGGCCGAAGGGCTTACCAGCGGTACGTAACGCCCGCCATCATGCTGCGGGCCTTGCCGTAGTAGCAACCAAAGGAATAGTTGCAGCTGGACACGTAGGTCTTGTCGAACAAGTTTTGCACGGTCAGGCTGGCGACCAGGCCGCGCAAGGCGGGCGACACGTGCGCCAGGTCGTAGCGCAGCGACGCGTCGACGACCGCGAAGGCCGGCGTGCGGAACGTGTTGGCCGAATCGCCATAGGCCGTGCCGGTCCAGCGCACGCCCCCGCCCAGTTCCATGCCGCCCAGCACGTCGCCTGCAAAGCGGTAGTTGGTCCAGAGGCTGGCTGCCCAGGTCGGCAGCGCGGCCAGGCGCTTGCCTTCGTCGTACGAGCCCGGCGTGGAACGCGGGTTCAGATACGTCAGCCCGGCAATCACGTCCAGCCGATCCATCGGCTGCGACTTGATCTCCAGTTCTACGCCTTTGGAACGCACGCCGCCGTTCTGAACTTCGTAGCCCGGGTGGTCGAAGTCTTCAGACGACATGTTCTTCTGACGGATCTCAAACGCTGACAGCGTGATCAGCGTGTCGCTGCCAACGGGCTGGTACTTGATACCCACTTCCACCTGTTTTCCGGTGGTGGGCTTGAAGGACTCGCCTTCGTAATTGGTGCCGATCACGGGCAGGAACGATTCGGAATAGCTGATGTACGGCGCCAGTCCGTTTTCGGCCACGTACGCCAAGCCCACGCGCCCGCTGAAGGCGCTGTCATTGCGGCGCGTGCGCGTATTGGCCAGCAGGTCTTTGTTGTCGATCTTCGCCCAGTCGTAGCGCCCGCCCAGCGTCAGCACAAATTTGTCCAGCTTGACCTGGTCTTGCAGATACAGCCCGACCTGGCTGACGCTGTTGTCCCATTTCGTGGTCAGTTCGGTATCCGGCTGCGCGACGTTGTAGTCGGGGTCGTACAGGTTCAGCGGGGTGGCGGCGTAGTTGTTGTAGCCCGAATACTTGCGCGAGAAGTTCCGGTAGTCCAGGCCAACCAGCACGGTGTGGTCCAGCGCACCGGTGCGGCCTTTCAGTTCAACGTTGTTGTCGATGCTGAGCACATTGTTGTGCTGGCCCCAGTCCAGCTTGGTGCGGCTTGCCTGGCTGTAGTCGGTATTGCCGTCGGCGTCCTGCACGAAGCGGTTCAGGTAGAAGCCGCGATAGTTGTCGCGCACATCCACGAAGCGAATCGTCTGGCGCAACGTGGCTTGCTCCGAGAACTTGTGCGACAAGTCCGTGCCCACCACGAATTGGCGACGATAGAAATCGTTGAAACCGGGCTGGCCGGTGAAGATGTCGCGGTTGATGCGTTTGCCATCGGGGCCGTCGAATACGGTGCCGATGGCAGGCAGCGGCTGGTAGTCGGGCACGCCGCCATCGCGCTGCAACTGCGTATACAAGGTCAGCGACGTTGCCGCGCTGGGCCGCCACGTCAGGCTGGGCGCAATCAGCAGGCGGCGGCTTTCCTTGTAGTCGATCTGCTCGTTGCCGCCGTTGGCCACCCCGGTCACGCGGTAAAGCACCGAGCCATCTTCATTGGCGGGGCCCGTCAGGTCCAGCGCGCTTTCCACGCGGCCATAGCTGCCCACGCCAAAACGCACTTCGCGCAGGCGTTCGTCCGACGGCCGCTTAGACACCAGATTGATCAGCCCGCCCGGCTGGTTCTGCCCGTACAGCACCGATGCCGGCCCCTTCAGCACTTCAACCCGTTCCAGCAGATACGGGTCGATCTGCAACGCGCCGCCCAGGCTGCCGGCGTACGGCAGATAGGTGCCGTCCAGGTACAAGGGCGCCGGGGCGAAGCCGCGCGAATCGACCTCGTCGGCGATCATGTTCGAATCGGTATAGCCGTTGACGTTGACGCCCGGCGTATAGCGCAGCGCCTGAGCCACCGTGGTGGCGCCGCGCGTTGAAATCTCAGCCGCGGTCACCACGTTGACCGTCTGCGGAATTTCCAGAATGGACGCGTCCGTCTTAGTGCCGGTGGCGCTGCGCTTGGCCGCCACGCCGGGTACAGGACCCCAGGCGTTTTCGGTCTGGCCCACCACGCGCACGGGCTCCAACAATGCGGTGCCCGGCGCGGCCGGCGCGCGACGCAGGCGATAAGCACCGCTTTCTTCCGCCACCGCTTCCAGGCCCGTCCCGGCAAGCAGGGCCGCCAACCCATCGCGCACGCCGTACGCGCCGCGCAACCCGGGGCTTTGCACGTTGGCGATCAGCGTAGGTTCGGCGCCTACCATCACACCAGATCGGCGCCCGAACTCCAGCAGCACCTGCTGCACCGAACCCGCCGCGATGCCGTACTGCTGCCGGGCGTCCGCCGCTTGCGCGTAGGCGGGCTGAACCGGCGCCAACGTGGACACCAGCGCACCGGCCGGCAGGCCAAACGCAATATGGCAAAGCCAGCGGCGCGCAGGCGACAGCGTGGCGGGCGTCGCGCGGCGACGGCGGGGATGATGCGACATGGGGCAATCCTTGTGAGCGTTAGCGTTGGACAGCCCGGCCCGACAAGGCGGCTGTCCCTATGTCTAATGCTCGAGTCGCAAAACGGTGCCGGCCTGTTACAAAATAGTCGCGCACCGCCGTCACGGCCCCACCGTCACCCAGTAAGCGCTGCGGGTATGCACACGCACAGGCAGGATTTTTTCGATCAGCCGCAAGACTTTGTCTGTGTCCTGAACGGGGAAGGCCCCGGTCACCCGCAGCTCGGCCACCGCGGGATCGCAACGCAGGAAGCCGCGCCGGTAGCGGCGTAGTTCAGACAGAAAATCACCCAGCCGCCAGTTGTCGGCGAACACCATGCCGCTGGTCCAGGCGTCGGCGTTATCGGGGCTGGGTTGCGCCGCGTCCACGCTGTAGCGGTCAAAAGACGTGCGCTCTCCGCGGTTCAGCCGAAGCTCGGTTCCGCCCAGACGCGTCTGAATGCGCACGGCGCCTTCCTGCACGGAGACGTGCGTCTGCGCCTCGTCGCCCAACTGGCGCACGATAAAGCGCGTGCCGATCGGGCTGACGAAACCGCTGCGCGTCTCGACGATCAGTGGCCGGCCCGCCGAGTCCTGCCCGGATTCAATCTGGATCTCGCCTTCCACCAGCACGATGCGGCGCGCCTGCGCATCGAAACGCGTATCGACGGCGCTGCGGGTGTTCATCATCAGGCGGGTGCCGTCTTCCAGCGTCAGCAAGCGGCGCTCACCCACGCCGGAACGATAGGCCGCCGTCCACACCCGCCACGGCGCGGGCTCGCCCGACACCGCCACCAAGGCCCCCGTGACCGACACGCCCAACAAGGCCAGCAGCACGCGGCGCCGGCCGCTATGCGAGCGGCTGATCTGCTCGACGACCTGGCTCGCCACCGCGCCCGGCAGCTTGGCCGCGTGCTCATCCAGCACCTGCGACATCGACGTCACGCGTTGCCACGCCACATCGTGGTCAGGACAGGCCTCGCGCCACGCCTGCCAGCGCGCCAGCTCAGCGGGGGTGGGATCGCATTGCAGGCAGATCAGCCAGTCCACCGCGGCAGTCACCACGGCGGGCTGGCTGCGGGGCAGCGCGGATGTGGACGATGAAGACATGGGGCGGCCCGCCTAGCCGTACATCACGCTGAAGCAGCGCTGCAAGGCTTTGGACATTGCCTTCTTCACCACATCCAGCGTATGACCCGTCTGCCGCGCGACCTCGGGGTACGACAAGCCTTCCAGTTGCGCCAGCAGAAAAATGGCGCGCGTGCGCGCATCCAGGCCATCGATCAGGCGGCACAGTTCCACCAGCGTTTCGACCACGATCAGCCGCGATTCCACCGACGGTTCGCAGGGTTCGCCGCGCGCGGCCAGCACGTCCAGATACGCCGCTTCAATCACGCTGCGGCGGTGGTGCCGGAACAGCAGGCGCTTGGCGACCGTCGTGAGATAGGCGCGCGGCTGCCCCAGGATGGGCTGTGGGTCCACCCCGATGATGCGTTCAAAGGTGTCGTGCGCCAGATCGGCCGCGTGGTCCGATCCACCAAGGCGGCGGCGCAAAAAGCCGAGCAGCCAGCGATGGTGGTCGACATAGAGCGTATGGATTGCGTCGTGCGCGGGGGTAGCGGGAACGGGGTCGGACACGACGGGCTCGTTGCGTGGTGTTTGATAACACGAATTAGTCGCATTCTAATCGAGGCGGCGCAACATCGCCACACGCCATTTCATGACTCCTGGAATCCCCTCTCGCATCAAGGTCGAGATGTAGCCCTGACATCAATCCACCGCGTCAATCACCCGACATCAATCCCCCGCATCAGCGCCGCCGCCATCGTGGGCTGGCGCAGTTGCTCCAGCCACCATTGCAGCGCGCGCCCCTCGTGGCCGCCGCGCCATGCCAGATACAGCAGGTTGGGCTCGCGCGGGGTCTCGGTCGCTTTTTCCACCAGCTCACCGCGCGCCAGCAAGGACGCCACGCGATGGCGCGGCAGCCAGCCCACGCCCAGCCCGTCGCGCTGCGCCAGGATCTTGGCGCGCATGCTGGGTACGGCCAGCACCGCCTGCCCCCCTACCCGCCCGTAGCCGCGCGCGGCGCTGGTGCGCGACGTGTCGGCCACCACCACCGCGCGATGCTGTTGAATCTGGTCCTGCCGCAATGGAGGTTTCAGCTTGGCCAGCGGATGACGCGGCGACACCGCGAACAACCATTCCATTGCGCCCAGTTCCGCCCATTGCAGGTTCGGCATAGACTGAGGCTCGTTCGTCGCCCCCACGATCAGGTCGGCCCGGCCTTCCCGCAACGCTTCCCACGTGCCGCCCAGCACTTCATGCGTCAGACGCAGGCTGACTCCTGAATTCAGCCGGTCAAACGCGTGGATCAAGGGCGATATCAGTTCGAATTCCAGGATCTCGTCGCTGACGATATGCAGCCGGTCTTCCCAGCCGCTGGCCACTTGTTTGACGCGCTGAGTCAGCCGCGACACGTCCAGCATCAGCCGGGCGGCTTCGTCGGCCAGTAATTGACCGGCCGGCGTCAGTTGCAGCCGGTAGCGGCGGCGGTCAAACAGCAAGGCATCAAAGCGTTCTTCCAGTTGGCGGGCCGCGTGCGACACCGATGAGGGCGCCCGCCCCAGTTTCACCGCCGCGCGGGACAGGCTGCCGCTGTCCCGGATGGCTTCCAGCAGCGCCAGTTCATTTGCCGTCAACATGTGCGATTCCTTCGAACGTGTTCATCCGAAAGATCGTACGACAAAGCGCCAGCCCAGGCGCAACATGGCTACACCTTATCGAACGACTCCCAAGGAGATCACCATGAACCGTTTTGAACATAAGACCGTTTTGGTCACCGGCGGCACCAGCGGCATCGGCCTGGCGGCGGCCCAAGCTTTCGCAGACGAAGGCGCCCGCGTCATCGTCACCGGCCGCGACGAAGCCGCGCTGGAAAGCGCCCGCGCCGCGCTGGGCGGCAACGCCCTGGCCATCCGTAACGCCGCAGGCGCCCCGGGGGCCGCCGCCGCGCTGGCCCAGGCATTGAAGGCTGCGGACGTGCGCCTGGACGCCGTCTTCGTCAACGCCGGCATCGCCAAGTTCGCATCCTTGGCGGACGCCACCGAAGACCTCTGGGACCAGACCTTCAACACGAACATCAAGGGCGTGTTCTTCCAGCTGCAAGCGTTGGAACCGCTGTTGAACCCGGGCGCGTCCATCGTGCTCAATGGCTCCATCAACGCGCACATCGGCATGCCGGCATCCAGCATTTACGCCGCCAGCAAGGCCGCGCTGATCTCGCTGGCCAAGACCTTGTCGGCAGAGTTGCTACCGCGCGGCATCCGCGTGAATGTGGTCAGCCCTGGCCCGATCGCAACCCCCATCTACGGCAAGCTGGGTTTGGACGCGGACACGCTGGAGAAAACCGCCGCCAGCATCCAGTCGCAGATTCCGCTGGGCCGCTTCGGCACGCCGCAAGAGCTGGCCTCGACCGTGCTGCATCTGGCCGCGCCGGAATCCGCGTTCATTGTCGGCACGGAAATCATCGTAGATGGCGGGATGAGCCAGCTTTGAGCGGTTACGCCGCGATCGAACGCTGGGCGCGCTTGCAGATGCGTTCGGTTGCGGCGGACGGCTGGCCGGCCAGCCAACGCGCGCACACCTCACGCACCCAGTCCGGCTGATCTTTGCTGGCGTCGTTAAGCCAGTTCGCGACCGAGTCCTGCACATAAACGGCGGGGTCGGCGCGCAATGCCGTAAGCAGCGGCAAGGCTTGGTCTGGATCAGACTTCAGCGCCGCAATGTGGGCGCACCAGACACCACGCGGCCTCAGGCATTCGCTGGCAAAGCGGCGCACCCGTTCCGACGGGTCTAGCGTCCATGATTGCAGGGCTTGCAAAAACGTTTCCAGTTCGGCGGCCAAGCACGGGCGCACCGCCAGCCAGGCCCATTCGCGCACGCCAAAATGCGCATCGTCGGCCAAGGGGCGAATCCGTTCCAGACGCTCGCCGGGCGTCAAATCCGGAACCCCGCCGATCACGAAGCACGCCCAACCGCGCACCGTGTCAGAGGCATGCGCCGCCAGCATCGGTTCGCAATCAGGCCCAAGTTGATCATTCAACAAGCGCGCCGCCACCGCCATGCGTTTTGAGATGCCCGTGCTTGCTTCCGCCTGCATCTGCGCCATGGCGTCGCGCCCGACTTGCGGGGCCACCGCCTGCATCAGCGCGGCGAAGTCCACGGCCAGGCACTCCGTCAGCGTGGTGGCGGGCGCGCCCGCATTCAGCTGCGCCAGACGGGCCGGGCTGATGTCTTTCACACCCCGGCCGGCGGGCTTAGTCGTGGTCGAAGCGGCGGTGCGCTTCGTAGGAAGCGAAGCAGCGGTGCGCTTTGTAGGAGGCGATGCGGCGGTACGCTTTGTAGGAGGCGATGCGGCGGTACGCTTCGTAGGAAGCGAAGCGGCGTTGCGCTTCGCGGGGGGCGATGCGCCGGCGCTCATCGCTGGCCCTTTCGCAACGCGGCACGCCCGGTGTCGGTGCCGTGCCAGACGCGCGCCAGCAGTTCGCTTAACTGCGCCTTGTCGGGTGCGCTCAGGTTGCCGAACAAGGATGCGATCCAGTCCGTGTGCTCCTTGAACAATTTCGCCGCCATGGATTTTCCTTTGGTGGTCAAAGCCACCGTGATTTTGCGGCGGTCTTCAGTGCCCGCCTGCCGCGACACATAGCCGTCACGTTCCAACCCATCCACCAAGCCCGTAATGGTGGCGCGCGTCACGCCCGCCCCGTCCGCCAACTGATGCGGCGACAGCCCGTCCGCCTGCTCGTGCAACAGGAACAACAGCACGAATTTCCCTTCCGATAGCTGGCGCGGCGCGAGACGAGCCGCGCAATCGCGGTCGATCGCATTGGCTAAAGACAGAAGTTGAAAACACAGGCCGATGTCGTCGGCCGAGTCCAACCCGCGCCGCGCCGCTTCGTCCAGCAGCGCGTGGTGTTTGGGTTCAAGCATGGGTGGCGTGGGGAGCAAGATCGCGTTCCTGAGTTGATTCAGCGACAGATAGTAAGGCACCTAATTAGTTTGATGCAACGCCCCTTTTCGTACACGTCATCCAAGCGCCGGTATCATCTGGCATGGCCTTGACTACCCCACCCGCGCCCATGCTTACCCCGTCCACCACCGTGACTTTGCGTCGCGTGCAAGCGGGCGACGTGCCCATGATTCTGGCCATGGAATCCGACCCGGCCGTCATGCAGCACAGCACGGGTGTCAAGCCCGCTACCGAGGCGCGGCAGCAGGAGCTTCTGGCATGGCTGGCCGAACCGCAAACCGATATCGGCCATTGGTCCATCGTCGTAGGCCAAGTCGCCGTCGGCTGGATCAGCCTGGCTCCGCTTGAGGACTCTGGCCGGCTTCAACTGGCCTACCGTCTGAGCCGCGCGGCCTGGGGCCACGGTTACGCAACGCTCGCCGGCAAACTCCTATGCGACTACGCGTGGCGCACGCTGGACGTGTCCCAACTGGTGGCCGTGGTCTGGCCCGGCAACCATGCATCCGGGCGCGTCCTGGAAAAACTGGGCTTCGTGTTCAGCGCGCAAGAACGGCACTACCACCGCGACACGAATGTCTACGTATTGCCTCGCCCCAATGCCCTATCATCCTGATTTTTCCCCTACAAAGAACCGCCAAGCATGACCGACACCACGCAGCCTTTTGACGTTCAAGCCTTCATTGCCCAAAGCCTGGAGGGCATGCAAGCCGCTACCGGCGCGCACTGCGCCACCTGGCATCTGGACGAGGCCGAGCAGTGGTCGGTGGACATGGACGAAGAGAGCATCGTGTTCCAACTGCCGGGCGGCATTACCGCGACGGCGCCGGTGCAGATTGTGGGTACGTCGAACACGGCGGACGGCAGCTTTCTGTGGGGTTGGGACCATCCTTCCGTGCCCGCCGAATTGTCGGAACACGCGCAACTGGCGCTGGCGTTTGGCCGTGCGCATGGCTTGCCCGCGTATTCGCATCGCAAGGTGCAGTGCGACGACGCGCTGGCCTGGGAATTCACGGCCGTTGCGATGCGCCTGGGTGAAGCCACCGGCACGTACCGGGCGCAAGCGTCTGAGACCGCCTTTGTGTGGATGACTTTCGGACAGGTCACGTTGTCCGCTGCTGAAGACTGACCCCTTCCCATGCCCCTGCCCGCTTGCCGCCCGCCCCCTTTGCTGCTTGGCGCCCTGGCGCTGGCCGTGTTGCCGCTGTTTGGGGGCACGGCCGATGCCGCTTCACGCACTGTCTACACCGGCACGCTGCAAGGCGCGGGCGATGTGGTCATGGAGCTGGATAGCCAGGCGGGCGCCAATGGCGAACTGACCGGGCGCTACTTCTATCCGAAGCACGGCGTCGACATTCCCTTGCAAGGCACGGCGCAGGCGCTGGTTGAGCCGAAGCCTTTCTTTGAAATGGCTGATTCCGGCAAAGATCCCGAAACAGACCCTGCCGCAACGTGGCAAGGCGAGCGCGATGCCAGCGGCTATCGCGGGCAATGGAAAGACGCCCGCACGGGCAAAACGCGCACGTTCAGCCTGCGCCGCGTGGCGAATTACGATCCCGACAACCTGACGCCAGACAGCGCGCAGGCCGTCACCGACGCGATCAGCGGCGGGATGGGCAGCGGCATCAATCGCCACGTGGGCATCAATGCCGGCAACGCACCCTACGAAACCCTGAAGCTTGCCGGCCACGCGGTACCCGTCGGCCAAGACAGCGGCGCAGGCCCTGTGGCGTACCAGCTATGGCGCGACCCGCGCACCAAATTCAGCTATCCGCGCTTGAGCCGGCATCCCGACCCGCAGGTGCTGACCCGCATCAACCACCTGCTTGAACAACGCCACTGGCAAATGAACCTGGCCGCGCTGGCGTGCATGTCGTCCGCGTATACCAACGGCAACCCGGCCGCCGGCACCTTGGGCAGCTATGACGAAGAAAGCATCACCGTGCAGTGGTTGTCGCCCGCGCTGATGACCGTGACGGAATCCGGCAGCCTGTACTGTGGCGGCGCACACCCCGACAACCATTTCGAGCCCTACACGTTTGATCTGCTGCGCGGCGAATACCTGGACTGGAACCGCATCTTTGACGCTTACGTGCCGGACGAAAACGGCTGGCGCAAGGAAACGCCCACGCTGCTGGCGTTGATGGAAAAAGCGCGCGCGCCGCTGGCCGACGACGCCCTCAAGGGCGCCACCGAAGACGAATCCCTGGAAGGGTGTTCGGACTTGTGGCCCAGCTATCTGGCCTTGGGCACCGAAGCCCCCGGCGTGTTGACCTTGTCGATCTCCGGCATCGGCCACGCGATGGGCATCTGCCTGGGCACGCATGCGACGGTGCCGTTCAAAGACCTGGCGCCGATCGTGAAACCCGGCGGCCAGGCGTACCTGGTCACCGAGTAGGCGAATCTGCGTATCGGCGGGTCTGCGGCTTTGCGATTCGGCAAGTCAGCAAACCCGCGTCTCCGCGATTCCGCCCGCCCGGCAGGCGCGCTACTCCAATGACGGATGACGGTCTGCAAGCTGTTGGCGCCGTTGCCGCAACGCTTCAAGCTTGTCTTCCAGTTCCGCGATTTCGGCATCGACGTCCTGCACGCGTTGCTCGATGGTCTCGTAGGCCTCTTGCAGCAGCGCTTTCGCTTCATGCTTGCTGGACGCATTGGGCGTGTCGCCCCGCAGCGGCCGGTTCGCGGTTTCAGGCAGGAAGAACGACGTGATCAAGCCGATGGTTGCGGCCACGATCAGGTAATAGGCGGGCATCATCAGGTTGCCCGTTTCTTCGACCAGCCAGGCCGCCAGCGTCGGCGTCAAGCCGGCGATGATGATCGCCACGTTGAAGGAACTGGCCAGCGCGCTGTAGCGGATGCGTGTCGGAAACAGCGCGGGCAGTGTCGAAGCCATGACGCCCGTCAGGCAATTGAGCAACACGGCAATGAAGAGCAGGCCCAGAAAGATCAGCCCGGTGTTGTCGCTGCCCACGAACTTGAAGGCCGGCACCGCCAGCACCAACAGGCCCACGCTGCCTGCCAGCAGGAAAGGCTTGCGGCCGACCTTGTCGCTGGCGAACCCGACGACGGGCTGCACGAACAGCATGCCAATCATGACCACGATGATGATCAGCACGCCATGCTCTTCGGAATACCCGAGATTGCTCGTCAGGTAGGTCGGCATAAACGTCAGCAGCATGTAGTAGGTGATGTTCGTCACCAGCACCATGCCGATGCAGATCAGCAGCGCCTTGCGGTACTTGGAAAAAATCTCGCGAAAGGAAACCGTGGGCCGCTCTTGCACCGCGTCCTGGTCTTCCTTTTCCATTTTTTCCAGCTGCTGCGTGAACGCGGGCGTTTCTTCCGCCGCGTGGCGCAAGTACAGGCCAAGCAGGCCTAACGGCCCCGCCACGAAGAACGGCACGCGCCAGCCCCATTCCAGGAAGGTCTGCTCCAGCAATATGGTTTGCAGCAGAACGACCATCCCTGCGCCCAGCACGAAGCCGGCGATAGAACCAAAATCCAGCCAGCTGCCCAGAAAGCCGCGCTGGCGGTCGGGCGCGTACTCGGCCACGAAGATCGCCGCGCCCGTGTACTCGCCCCCCACCGAAAACCCCTGCGCCAGCTTGCACGCCAGCAACAGCACGGGCGCCCAGATGCCGATGGACTGATAGGACGGAATCAGCCCGATGCAGAAGGTGCTGATCGCCATGATGATGATCGTCAGCGACAGCACTTTCTGCCGCCCGAACTTGTCGCCCATCACGCCAAAAAAAACGCCGCCCAAGGGGCGGACCAGGAACGGAACCGAGAAGGTGCCCAGCGCGGCAATCGTCTGCACGGCGGGCGAGGCATCGGGGAAAAAAACCTTGCCTAACGCAAAGGCGACAAACCCATAGACGCCGAAATCAAACCATTCCATGGCATTGCCAAGCGCCGCGGCCGTCACGGCCTTCTTGAGCTTGGAGTTGTCGATGACGGTGATATCACCGATCTCCAACGGCCGTGCCTGCTGTGCTAAGGGGGGTGTGGATGTCATCGTCAGCTTCCCTGTTAGTGTGTCCAGGATGGTTCTGACGAAAGCATACGCCGACCGGCCAGGTTTCGCATTGGCCGGTCTTTTTGGATCACCCGCCTATCGGTACAGCACCGTGGGCAGCCACATCCCAATACCCGGGAACATGTACAACAGGAAGATCGCCACAACCTGAATCCCCATGAACGGCATCATGCCCAGGAAGATCTGGTTCAGCGTCACATGCGGCGGCGACACGCCCTTCAGATAAAACGCCGACATGGCCACGGGTGGCGACAGGAACGCCGTTTGCAGGTTCAGCGCCACCAGCAGGCCGAAGAACAACGGGTCGATGCCGAAGGCGTTCAAGAGCGGCACGAAGATGGGCATGAAGATCACGATGATCTCGGTCCACTCCAGCGGCCAGCCCAAGAGGAAGATGATGGCCTGCGCCAAAAGCAGGAACTGGATTGGCGTCAGCCCCAGCGACAACACCCATTCTTCGATGATGCGCTGGCCGCCCAGCAGCGCGAAGGCCGCCGAAAAAATGGATGATCCTACGAACAGCCAGCACACCATCGCGCTGGTCTTGGCCGTGAGGAAGACCGATTCGCGCAGCACCGGCAAGTTCAGCCGCCGGTACGCCAGCGCCAGCAAGGCGCCGCCCATCGCGCCCATGGCGGCGGCTTCGCTAGGGGTCGCCAAGCCGAACCCGATGGAGCCCAAGACCGCGGCGATCATCACCGCCAAGGGGAAGAACGACCCCATCAGCATCTTGAAGATTTCCAGCCGCGCCCAGGTCAGCGCGGCGTAGAACACGGCGAGCATGACCGCGCAGATGGCGGCGAAGATCCAGAAGCCGGTAGGTGCGGGGCGGGTGTCGTTGGCGGCGGCGGTTGCAGGTTCGGCTGCGGGGTTGGGGGTGGCGTTGGCCGGTAGCGCCGAAGACGACGCCTGCGGCGTGCCCGGCGGTTCGGCCAGGCCATCGGCGGGCGGTTCACTCAATCCGCCCTCGGCCCCTCCCGAATCAAATCCGCCTGAATCAAACCCGCCCGACCCCAACTGCAACTCGGCCGGAATTTCATATTCCACCAAGGGCCGCGTCAGCCCGTGATGCACCACGGCCACGAGCAGCACGGTGACCGCCAGCGGCGCCAGCACCGTCGCCATGTTGCGCACCAGAAAACCGAACGGCACGTCGCGATTGCGCCGGCCCTTGAACAGCGCCGCCACCATGCCGGTCAGCGCGCGTGTGTAACCGGTGGCCTCCAGCGTCTTCGCTTCGGGCGACAGTGGCACGCCGCGTTCGCTGACCGGCAGCGGCGGCGCCATGTCGGGGCGCAGCTTGGCCACGATGATCACGTAAATCATGTACAGCCCGGCCAGCATGATGCCCGGAAACAGCGCGCCCGCGTACAGCTGCACCACCGACACGCCCGTGGTGGCGCCATAGACAATCAGCATCACCGACGGCGGCAGCAGTATGCCCAGACAGCCGCCCGCCGTGATGGCGCCCGCCGTCAGCCGCACGCTATAACCCGCCTTCAACATGGCGGGCATGGCCAGCAGCCCCATCAGCGTCACCACCGCGCCGACGATGCCGGTGGCCGTGGCGAAGATGGCGCACGTGGCCAGCGTGGCCACCGCCAGCGCGCCGGGCAGCCGCGCCAGCGCCAGATGCATCGACCGGAACAGCTTTTCGATCAGATTGGCGCGCTCAACCAGATACCCCATGAAGACGAACAGCGGAATCGAGATCAGCGAATCGTTCGTCATCGTGGCATACGTGCGCTGCACCATCAGGTCCAGCGTCTGGCCAATCGACCGCCCCGCGTCCGCGCTTTGCATGTAATAGGCCAGGAACGTGAACAGCACGCCCATGCCCATCAGCGTGAACGCCGTCGGAAAGCCCAGCATGATGGCCACGACAATCAGCGCCAGCATCAGCAGCCCGATATGCCCCGTGGTCAGCTCGCCCCACGGCGTCAGGAACGCGATCATCGCCAGCACGATCCCGATGCATGACAGGCCAAACCACAACGCCTTGTGGATCTTCATCGGCGGGGCTCCCCGGGGGTCGTCACATAGCGGTCAAGCTGGGCGATGTCTTCGTCTTTCACATGCACCATCTTCTTCAGCTTGTCGACGTCCACTTCCTCGACGTCTTCTTCGCGCGATGGCCACGCGCCGCGCCGCAGGCAAAGCACGCAGCGCAACACTTCGGCCACGCCTTGAAGCAGCAGGAACGCGCCTGCGATGGGGATGAAGGCTTTGAAGGGATAGATGGGCGGCCCGTTGGCCATCAGCGACGAATGCTCGCCGATGGCAATCGAATAGGCGGCGTAATACCAGCCCGCCCACACCAGCGCGATGACGCCGGGAAAGAAGAACACGATGAACAGCACCAGGTCCAACCCCGCCTGCACACGCGGCGGCAGAAAGCCGTACAGGATGTCGCCGCGCACGTGGCCGTTCTTGGCCAGCGTGTAAGCGCCGGCCATCATGAAGAGGATGCCGTAATACATCATCTGCAAGTCGAACGCCCACGCGCTGGGTTGATTCAGCAGATACCGCGCCGCCACCTCCCAGCACACGTGCAGGGTCAGCACCACGATCAGCCAGGCAAAGGTTTTGCCGACGAAGGTGGAGACGCGGTCAATCAGTCGGATAAGACGGATCATCGTGCGGCCTGGTCAGGGATCAGGCCGGCTTCGTGGCGCGCGAAAAATAATGGTTGTAGGCCATCCGGTAATTCACCGAGACGTCGCCGTGCCAGCGCCCCACCCTTTCAGCAAACGCCCGCTGGGAGTCCAGCACCTTCTTGAACAGCGGGTTTTCGGCCGAGCGTTTGGCGATCATCTCGTCCCAGATCTTCAACTGCGCCTGCAAAATCGCGTCCGGCGTTTTGTAGAACTTGACGTTGTGATCCTTTTGCAGCTTCACATAGTCTTGCGAATACCGGTTGGCCGCCTTCCATGACATATCCGCGCTGCACGCCTGCGCGGCATAGCTCAGCACCGCTTTCAGGTGCGGGGGCAACGCGTCGTATTTGCCCTTGTTGAACAGCACTTCGAACTGCTCGGCGCTTTGGTGAAAGCTTTGCAGCATGCAGATCTTGGACACGTCCTGAAAGCCCAGCGCCAGGTCGGAAGACGCATTGTTGAACTCCGCCCCGTCCAGCAAACCGCGGTCCAGCGCCGGCACGATTTCACCGCCCGGCAAGGCGTTTACCGCCGCGCCCATGGCCGTGTACATGTCGATGGCCAGCCCCACGGTGCGGAACTTCACGCCCTTCACATCTTCGACCTTGGTGACCGGCCGCTTGAACCAGCCGAAAGGCTGCGTCGGCATGGGGCCGTACATCAGCGACACCACGTTCACGCCCATGGCCTTCTGGATTTCCACCAGCAATTCCTTGCCGCCGCCGTACTCGTGCCAGGCCAGCAACATGTTGGCGTCCATGCCGAACGACGGACCCGAGCCCCACAGCGCCACGGCCGTGTTCTTGCCGTACCAATACGCCACCACGCCGTGTCCGCCATCCAAGGTGCCGGCCGACACCGCGTCCAGCAGGTCAAACGCCTTCACGACGGCGCCCGCAGGCAGCACTTCGATCTTCAACTGGCCGCCGGCCATGTCGTTGACCTTTTGCGCGTAGTCGCGGGCGAACTCGTGAAAGATGTCGGTGGCGGGCCAGGTGCTTTGAAAGCGCAGGGAAATGGGCGCGTTCTGCGCCCGGGTGACAGCGGGAAACCCGAGTGCGGCGGCGCCCGCGGCGGCAGCGCCGGAAATGAACTTGCGGCGGGGCTTTGTGACGTGTTGCATGGCTTGTTGTCTCCTTGGGTGGACTACACGGACCAGCTTGTAGTAACTGCACCTGCGAGGACGCGGGGAAACGCCTGCTGCGAGCTTCCCGGTGTCGGGGCTACGACTGCTTTGCAACTTTGTGGTGATTAAACCGTCCTGACAAACAGCTGACAATCAGCTTGTTGTCAGGAATTACCCTAGCCAGAAGTACTAGTGCGTTGGCTGCAAGGCATCAGCCTTCGCCGCATTCCCAACGCGCCACCACGACGAATGGCGCGTCTTGCACGGCAGGTACGCGCGCCAAGGCGGCATCGACAGCTGCGGCCGGAACCAGCGCCGGGCCGTCTGCCTGTCCGTCAGACCCGGTCAACAACCGGGCGATGCCATCGAGTTCCGCGCGCAGGTCTTGCGGCAGCGACGGCGCCACGGCGCGGAGGTTCGCGGCCACGCACTGCGCGGCTTCCGCCCGGCTGAATCCGTCGTCGATCAGGTGCGAGGCATCCCCCGCGCTGCGTACCACGGCTTCATAAGCAAACACGTCGAATGACACCGCTTCGATCTTGCTGGTGTCCGCGTCGTGCCAGACCAGCGCCACACCCACGCCGCCGTTGGACAGCGGCGTCAGGCAATACGCATCGCCCGCCCCCGTTTGGGCGAAAGGCAGAAAGCGGCGGCCATGCTGATAGGCGGGATTCAACCATTCATCGATGGTTTCTGCGGCCTCGTCCGCCTTGATCCATTCGAAGTCGTCGATGCACGACAACGCAGGCTGCGCCGCGAGCTTGTTCGCTCTCCAGTCGGCCACCCAGGCTTTGACGTCCGCGCCGTAGTCCGCCAGACCCGCTTCAATCAAATGGCGCAACAACGCCGGCAACGGGATGCCGTGGGCTTGCGCCAAGGCGGGATAAGAATGCATGCCTGCTTACTCCGTTGTGGTGGCCGATGGCCGGGGCGATATTCTAAGCGCGCGTCAGGCGTGGCCGCACCCGGCCGATTCATGCGGCGGACACGGCGCCCGCCAACAGGGCGCGCAGTTGCGCGCCCTGTTGCGCGATCTCGGGCTCCGACAAGCCGCTGTAGCCGATCACCAGCCCCGGCGGCAAGGCCACGCGCCGGCAGAAGTCCGATAGCGGCAGCACGGCGATGCCCATGGCCCGCGCCCGCGCCTGCATCCCCGCCATGTCCCCATCCGCAGGCAGCCACCACAGCAAATGAAAGCCCGCGTGTTCACCGCTAACGCGCAACGGCGCATTGCCCATGGCTTGCGCCAATTCGTGCATCACCTGATCGCGCCGCTGCGCATACACCGCGCGCGCCTTGCGAATGTGGCGGGCGAAGCTGCCGTCTTCCAGAAAGCGGGCCAACGTCATCTGCTCGATCATGCTGTTGGACCGCCCGGTGGTGTGGCGCGCGCGCGTGAAGGCAGGCACCCAGCGTTTGGGCAGCACGGCATAGCCGATGCGCAGCGCGTTGAACATGGTCTTGTTGAAGCTGCCCAGGTGAATGACGCGGTCGGCGGTGTCCAGGCTCTTCAACGCAGGCAGCGGCGCGCTGTCGTAGTTGAATTCGCTGTCGTAGTCGTCTTCGACAATCCAGCAGTTTTGCTCTTCGGCCCACGCCAACAATTCCAGGCGGCGCGAGACGGGCATCGTGATGCCGGTGGGCGACTGGTGCGCGGGCGTCACGTGTACCAGCTTCACGCCGCGCTGGCGTTTGGCGCGCGCGACCGAGAAGCCGTGCTCGTCAATGGCGATGGGCATCACCTTGGGCGTGAACTGGCTGAACAGCGGCACGGCGGTCAGATAGCCCGGATCTTCGATCAGCACTTTGTCTTGGCGCGTCAGCAAGATGCGGGCGCTTAGGTCCAGGCCATCCCGGATGCCGGTCAGGATGACGATTTGATCCGGCTCGCACGAAATGCCGCGCACCGCGCCAAGGTAGCGCGCAATCTGCACGCGTAACGGCAGCCAGCCCTGCGATTCCTCGTTGGCCAACTGGCTGGGCGTGACGTGCTGCGCGCTGATCATCAAGCCCTTGCGCCACACGGGCATGGGAAAGAGCGATGCGTCAGCGGTTCTGGCGGCGAATAAGGGTGTGGGGCCGGGAAGTGTTGCAGACTTGGCGGTGACGGCGCGGCCTGTGCTGCGGGTGCTGGTGTTGGTGCTGTTGCTGCCGGTGCTGCTGGTGCCGGTGTTGGCGCTGATGCCGTCGCCCGGCAAGCCCCTGCGGAAGAAGTTGTCGGGAATCACCGCCGACACGTAGGTGCCTGATCCCACCGTGCCCGCCGTGTAGCCTTCGCCGCGCAACTGGTCATAGGCCGCTTCAACCGTGGAGCGCGACACCTGCCATCGCGCCGCCAGCTCACGCGTGGATGGCAGGCGGGCGCCCTCCGCCAGCACGCCTTTCAAGATGCGTTCCTGAATCTGCCGGTACACCCAGGCCTGTTTGGATTCGCCTGCGCGGGGCGGGTCGGCAGGCAAGTCCAGGCTGGATTCCTGTTTGGTACGCGCGCGTTTGCTCGTACCGGTGCCGGTGCCTGTGCCGGTGCCGGTGGCGGTGCCTGTGCCATGGCGCTTGATAAGTGGCTTGCTCATTTTTATGAATATGGCTCTATTCGATAAGCCATTCTATCGATAAATTGGCGTGACCAGATTCCTTTATTCCGACGCCAATCAGGAAGACATCGATGTCATCGCCCTACACCATCACGCTGGAAACCGGCTCGTTCACGACCGATGGCGGCACGTCCATTCTGGATGCGGCCTTGGCCCAGGGCGCCCCCGTGCCCTTCTCGTGCCAACGCGGCGAATGCGGCTCGTGCCGGGCGCAGGTAGTGGCGGGTGACTTCGAACCCATCACCGCGCCGAACGAACGTTCCTACGTGCCGGCGGATAACGAATTGCTGATGTGCCAATGCCGCGCCGCCAGCGATCTGAGCTTGCGCTTTGCGCACTGGACCGCGCCTGCCCGCCCCGCGCAGCGCTACGACGCGCGCGTTGTATCGCGGCGGCCGCTAACCACCGGCATCACGCAGCTGATCATCGAAATCCAAGGCGATGACGCGTTCGACTATCTGCCCGGCCAGCACGTGCAGCTGCTGCTGGAGGATGGCGGACGCCGCAGCTTCTCGATTGCCAATACGCCCGGCGCGGCAGGCGCCTGTCGGCTGGAGTTCCATATCCGCCGCACGCCGCAAGGCGCTTTCACCAACAACATCTTGCCCGCGTTAACGCCAGGCGACGCCTTGACGCTGGAAGGCCCGTATGGCGCTTGCGTGTTGCCGTCGACGCTGCCGCACGGGGTCAGCCACTTGGTGCTGCTGGCCACCGGCACGGGCTTGGCCGGCGTGTTTCCCATCTTGATGCGCGCCCTGGAAAGCGATCACTTCACCACCGTGACGCTGTATTGGGGCGCGCGCCAACGGGACGATTGCTACGCCAGCGGCCTCTTGAATGCGCTGCAAGGCAAAGGCCCGGCGTTCCGCTGGCACCCCGTCCTGTCGGGCGACGGAACTGCCCGGCACGACGATGCCCGGCGCGACGGCGCGCACTACGTGCAAGATCGCGCCGCCCAAGCCGGCCATGACTGGGCGCGTACGCTGGTCTACGCCTGCGGCAACGGTGCCATGGTGCGCGCGGCGCAAGCGCGCTTGCGTGATGCCGGGCTACCCGACGGCCGCTTTCAGTCGGAAGCGTTTGTACCGGCAAGCGCCACACTTGCGTCCCCCCCAGCCCCTCCCGCTCACCCCTGGGAACGCGTCAGCGAACGCTTCACGATGGACGGCATCCTGCAAGCCCGCCAACGTTCCATCACCGCCGTGCATGAGATCGCCGCGCTGATGACGCCCGGCATCACCACCGCCGACGCCATCGCACGGGCCGACGCGCACCTGCGCCAGATGGGCGCGTCACACAACTGGCACCCCACCTACATCCGCTTCGGCGCGGATTCACAATCGCCTGCGGTGCAACCCACCGACCGCCAACGCACGCTGGGAGAAGACGACATCTTCGTCATCGACATCGGCCCCGTCTGGGACGGGTATGAAGGCGACTACGGCGACACCTTCGTCACCGGCAGCAATGCCGACCGGCAACGCTGCGCCCAAGCCGCGCGCGACGTCTTCGAACGCACGCGCCTGGCGTGGTTAAACGGCATGACGGGCCAAGCGCTGTATGAGCTGGCCGACACCTACGCGCACGAGCTGGGCTGCAAGCTGGTGCACGAGATACCCGGCCATCGCGTGTCAGATTTTCCGCATGCGCTGTATGGCAAGCATCAGTTGGCCAATGCGGATTTCGTGCCCGGCGATGGCATCTGGGTGCTTGAGATTCAGGTGCGCGACCAGCACCAACCCATCGGCGCTTTTTATGAGGATGTGCTGCTGCGGGCCGCGATGGCCTGAATTGCCCCTACGGCTTGCTCTATGGATTGCTCTATCGCTTGCTCTACGGCTTGCTCTACGGCTTGCTCTTGCCTTCCACCCAATGCTTGTCGGCAAGCTTGGGGTCGGGAAACGGCAGTTCCATATTGGTCGGCGGCGAGGCCACCCACTTGCCGCCGTCCTGATAGAAGTCCATGGGCGCCTCGGACGTGCCGGCTGGCATCAGCAGCATGGTGGTGCAAGACACCCGGCCCTTGTGCGACGGCTTGGGTGCGGGCAGGCAGGTGCCGATGGCCAGTTGCGAGGTCTTCATCCCGGGAAGATCATCACCCAGCAGCGTCAGCACGGCGGCGTGGGCTTCTTCCGGCGTGGGGATGACAAGGGGCTGGGCCTGGGCCGTGATGCCGATCGCGGCCAAGGCCAACATGCCTAGCGGAGCAAATTTCATGCGGTTCCTAGAGTGGTGCTGGATGGCGCTAAGAGGTGCTGGATAGCGCCAAGGGGTGCTGAGATAGCGCCAAGGGGTGCTGGATAACGGTGCGTAGCTCTACATAGCGCTACGTGCCGCCACCCAACAGCGGTGGCGGCCATCGAACGATTCTACCCGGGGCGCCGCACCGCCCTGACCTTGCCGGAATTACCCCCGCCGCAGAAGAAGCGGTCGGCGCCATCCGACTCCAGGCCCGACACGCCCACGCCCGCCGGCATGTCAACGCTTTCCAGCACTGCGCCGGTGTCCGGTTCCAGCCGCCGCAATTCGCTGGCGTCGTTTTCCCAGGTGCCGTGCCACAGTTGCCCGTCGACCCAGGTGACGCCGGTGACGTAGCGGTTGGAGTCGATCGTGCGCAGCACCTTGCCGGTGCCGGGGTCCACCTGATAGATCTTGCGCTGCTGATACTGGCCGACCCACAACGAGCCATCGGCCCAAGCCATGCCGGAATCGCCGCCGCCACCGGGCGCGGGGATGGTGGACAGGACCTTGCCGTTGGCCGGGTCCAGCTTCTGAATTTTGCCTTCGGCGATTTGATAGAGGTGTTTGCCGTCAAAGGCCGTGCCCGCGTTGGCCACCACATTCAACGCGCGCGGTGTCTCGCCGCTATCGGGGTCCAGCGCGATCAGTTTTTCGCCGACGGCAAACCAGACCTGATGACCGTCGTAGGTGACGCCATGCACGCTGTCGACACCGGGGAAAGGGCCGTATTCACGGAGGATTTGGGCTTGGGTTCGTTTCATGACTGTGTCCTTGAAGGAGGAGACTTCATGCTACTGAGCCGGCAACAACGCGGGGAGTAACAAGCTTGTCGTGAATGCCGGCACGGCGGGCGTCGTCCAGCGGCGGGCGGGGCCATGGCCCAAGGGCTGCGCCTGACCCGAGGCCGCCAGCGCATCCAACGCGCGCTGCACGGTGCGCTGGCTTGCGCCCAGCGCCAACGCCAGCGCGGAACTGGACCACGCCTGGCCGTCGACCAGGCAAGCCAACACGGCGGCGTGATCTCGGTCCGCCACGTCGACCGGGCGCGCCAGCACGACGACATTGGCCCCGGCATGCGGCCGCAGCACAAAGCCGTGCCGCGTTGCGTTGATGCCCGCCAGCGGCCGCAACGCGCTGCGCAGGCGTCCGATTTCCACGCGCAGCCGCACGCGATGGGAGTCGTCCTGAAAGCCGGTGCGAAACGCTTGGGCGATCAGCAGTTCGCGGGTCACGTCTTGCGGCCAGGCCTCGGCCAGCAGCCGCGCCAGCGTGAACAGGACCGGGCGGCTGGCCAGCGGCACCGTCTGGCCGTCTTGGCGCACGACGTTGCGGCAGGCGTCGATGATCAGCGCCGGGGATGCCAGCAGCGCCTGGACCTCATCCAGCCGCAGATCGCGCGCGCCGTCGTGCAAGACTTCCCGCGCGGCGGGGGCATGCAGCGTCTGCAACGCGTGGTCCACCTCGGCCATCAAGGCGGGAATGCCGGCCTGCCGCGCGGCGTGTTGTGCGCGAGCCAGCGCCGCGCCCGCCGCCCCTGCCTGCACCCGGCGCATGGCGATGCCGCCCGTGATGAGTTCGTGGATGGCGCGCGAGGCGGCGGGCATGGGGCTGGCGTCCACGCCGGCCAGAACGAGATCGGCGTCGTCCAGGCGGCCCAGCAGCAACAGCCGCCGCGCCTGTAGATACGCGGCGTGCGCTGCGTTGAGGGGGTCGCCGTGTGACGCCAATGTGGCGCGTGCCGCGGCCAGCGATTTTTCGGGCCAGGCCAGATCCCGCGAGGCCAGCGCCACTTCGGCTTCGGCCACGATGCAGCGGGCGCGCGCAACCGGATGCGCCGGCCCGAAGGCCCGCGCTGCGTTGCGCAACAGCGCCTTCGCCCGGGAAAAGTCGCCCAATTGCGCCATGGCGATACCACGCAGGGCCAGCGCGGGGGCCTCGTCACGCAACGCCACGAGGTTCAGCGCGCCCAGCGGATCGCCCGCGGCCAAGGCGCGCGCCGCGCTTGCGATCAGAAGCTCGTTGGTGATCTCGCCCACTTCAATATCCGCCTTGGCATTCGGGTGCGGAACAATCTACCACCGCCGCTGCGTCGGTGGGGCGTGCCGGATGGCGCGCAAATTGGCACAATGCGGAGCTGCCCGGCCGAGCGGCCGTCGGCTCGGCGCCCCCAGCTCGGCGCTCCCGGCTAGGCGCTCCCGGCTAGGCGACCCCGACTCGGCGCCCCCAGCTCGGCGCCCCCGGCTCGGCGCCCCCGGCTAGGCACCCCCAAACCAAGCCCCCCGCTAAACCACACATAACTGGAACGTATGGAACTGACGCTACCCAAAAGCCTGCAGAAACCGCTGGAACGAGAGGCCGCCGACGCCAACCGTACGCTGCACGCGCACATTCTGAAGAAGCTGGAATCGGTCACGCCGCCGGTTGAAGCCATCAACCCGGCCGTGCTGAAAGCCGGGCTGCCCAAGCTGGTGGACTATCTGTCGCGGATGCCGGGCGTGAACGTGCTGTCCTCGCAGGTGACAAGCGATGCCTATTGGTGGGTCAAGTTCACCATCGACCTTCAGAACCCTTTGGCCTGGCAAGTCGTGCAGGAATTGGGCTTTGTGCTGAACGACGCGTCCATCCACGACAAGCTGCCCACCGTGTTCAAGCCGGTGTCGCCACCCCCATACATGAATGGCGGCCCGCAGGACTTTTTGTCCTGGGTGATCGAATCGACCTACAACTATATTGACCCCGCCTGGATCGCGCAGACGCTGGAAGGCTACCTGCCCCGCCCCGTCGACGACCTGAGCCAATGGGCCAGCGGGGATGACAGGGAGTGATCAGCCCAAAGTGAGCGGGTCCGTTGAGCTGGGCCGTTGAGCTGGCCCCCTTGAGCTGGGCCCCTTGAGCTAGGCCCCTCGAGCTGGCCCCCTTGAACCGCCCCCAATTGGGCAACCTCCAAACGATGCGTCCCCACTTATCGCGCGTGGAGCCCTCACCCCGCCCTTAACCTGCCCGTCAGCGTGTAAACTCCCCCCTTTTTGACTCTGGTGGTATGTTGCAAGCCCCACAGCGCACAGGTTTAAGCGGCCCGACGCTCATTCGCTTGCTGACTCGCCTGACGGATGTCGACGTTCCGGAATCCAGGCAATCGCTGTCCGACCATTTGAGCCAGTGGCTCGGTTGGACGGATGCGATCGCGCTTTCCGCGGCCTTGAATACCCGCCCGCCGGTGATCGCCCCTGGCGCGCGTCAGTTCAGCAGTGCCGAAGAGCGCGAATGCGCGCGTGTCCGGACCACGCTGGCCGATGCCATCGCCAGCGATACGGCGGCCACGGCCGCCAAGCGGCTTGTTCCCGGACAAGCGCCGGCCAAGAAGTCGGCGGCTGTAGAGCAAGCCGAGGCCGATTACTCGAATTTTCGTCAGCGGTATCAGTCGTTGCAGCACACGATGGAGACCAGCGTAGGCAATTTGCGCAGCCGTTTGCGCGGCATGGTTGCGGCCAGAAATGGCGAAATGACACGGCTGGCCGTCGTGGACGCCATCATGGACCGCGCGCTGCTGCCTAAGGAACGCGCCTTGTTTGGGCTCATTCCAAAGCTGCTTCACACGCATTTTGAACGCCTGCGGCTGGCCGAAGCGCCCGACCTTGAAGCCGAGCCCGCCCCCCAGCCGATTACCCCCGGCGCCTGGCTGGACGTGTTCCGCAAGGATATGCGCAGCGTCCTGCTTGCCGAATTGGATGTTCGTTTACAACCGGTCGAAGGGCTGCTTGCCGCCCTTCGCGCCAGCTAACCAGGACACCATGTCCAAGACTCTGATCAATTTCGTTGTATTCCTGGCCGGTCTGGCCGTTGTGGGCTGGATTGGCGTGGGCTATGCGGGCACGAACCCGCTGGCGCTGGCCGTGACGCTGCTGATTGGCGTCTGTTATCTGGCGGGCGCGTGGGAACTGCTGCGGTATCAGCAGGCCACGTCCACCCTGACGCGGTCCACGGCCTCGCTATCCGAAGCGCCGGCCAGCCTGGGTTCCTGGCTGGATCAGCTGCATCCCAGCCTGCGCAACGCCGCGCGCCTGCGCGTGGAAGGCGAACGCGTCGGCCTGCCCGGCCCGGCGCTGACGCCGTATCTGGTCGGCCTGCTGGTGTTGCTGGGCATGCTGGGCACGTTCCTGGGCATGGTCGTCACGCTGCGCGGCACCGGCATGGCGCTGGAAAGCGCGACCGACCTGGGCGCCATCCGCGCGTCCCTCGCCGCGCCGGTCAAGGGCTTGGGCTTTGCCTTTGGCACGTCGATTGCCGGCGTGGCCACCTCCGCCATGCTGGGCCTGCTGGCTGCGCTGTGCCGCCGCGAACGCGTGCAGGCGGCCCAGTCGCTGGATACCAAGATCGCCACGACTTTGCGCGTGTATTCGCAAAGCTATCAACGCGAAGAATCCTTCAAGCTGCTGCAACGGCAAGCCGAAGTGATGCAGCGTCAGGCCGAAGCCATGCCCACGCTGGTAGACCGCCTGCAAGCCATGATGCAAAACATGGAGCAGCAAACCCGCGCCATCAATGACCGCCAAATGGCCAGCCAGGATGCGTTCCAGGACAAGGCCGAGGCCGCCTACGCCCGCCTGGCGTCGGTGATGGAACAGTCCATGAAGGAAGGCGTGGCCGAAAGCGCGCGCTCGGCCGGCGTGGCCTTGCAGCCCGTTGTTGAAGCCACGATGGCCAGCCTGTCGCGCGAAACCGCCAGCTTGCAAGACACGGTGACGCAAGCCGTGCAGCAGCAATTGAGCAGCCTGACGTCCGGCTTCCAATCGTCTACCGCCAATGTGGCCGACATCTGGAACCAGGCGCTGGCCGGCCAGCAGCGCGCAAGCGAAACGCTGGCGCAGGACTTGCGCGCCTCCCTCGACCGCTTTGCCGAAACGTTTGAGCAACGTTCGTCCGCCCTGCTGGATGGCGTGTCGGCGCGAATGGAAACGTCGTCGGGCAATATGTCCGAGGCCTGGACCTCGGCGCTGTCGCGCCAGGAGCGCGTCAGTGAGAAGCTGGCGGGCGACAACCTGCAAGCCCTGACGGCCGCTGCCGCCAGCTTTGAACAACACTCGGCGTCGCTGTTGCGCACGCTGAACGACTCGCACGCGCTGCTGCAATCGGACCTGGCCTCGCGCGATCAGCAACGCCTGGCCGCCTGGACGGAAACGCTGGGCGCCATGGGCGCCACGCTGCGCCAGGAATGGGAACAGGCTGGCACGCAAGCCGCCGCCCGTCAGCAAGCCATCAGCGACACGCTGGCGCAAACCGTGCGCGACATCAACGCCCAGGCCGCTGCGCAAGCCAGCGTGCTGGAAGGCGTGTCGGCGCGCATGGAAGCCGCGGCCAACAACGTGTCGGCCCGCTGGGATTCGGCCTTGTCGCGCCAGGAACAGGTCAGCGAGACCTTGGCCCGCGACAATCAACAGGCCCTGACCACCGCCGCCGCCGCGTTCGAACAGCACTCGGCGTCGCTGCTGCGCACGCTGGACCAGTCGCATGCCGACCTGCAAACGGCGCTGGCCGCCAAGGACCACGAGCGTTTGTCCGCCTGGACGGATTCGCTTGCCGGCATGGCCGCCACGCTGCGTCAGGAATGGGAACAGGCTGGCGCGCAAGCCGCCAGCCGCCAGGAAGCGATCAGCGAGTCGATGGCGCGCACCGCGCGCGACATCACCGCGCAAACCGAAGCGCAAGCGCTGCTGCTGGAAAGCGTGTCGGCCCGTTTGGAGTCCGCTGCGAACGGCGTGTCGGACCGCTGGACCACCGCATTGGCCCGCCAGGAGCAAGTCAGCGAGAAGCTGGCTGCCGACAATCAGCAAGCCTTGACGACGGCCGCCGCCACCTTCGAACAACATTCGGCGTCCTTGCTGCGCACGCTGGAACAATCGCACGCCGATCTGCATACGGCGCTTGCCGCGCAAGACCACGAGCGTCTGGCGGCGTGGACCGGCACCTTGACCGCCATGGCCGCCACGCTGGGCCAGGAATGGAAGGCCGCTGGCGAGCACACCGTTGCCCGCCAACAGGAAATCAGCGACACGCTGGCCTTGACCGCGCTGGACGTCACCGGCCAGACGGAAGCGCAAGCCCGTCTGCTGGAGACCGTGTCGGCCCGCCTGGAAACGGCGGCAAGCAGCGTGACGCAGGCCTGGACCGACGCGCAGGCGCGCCAGGAACAGGTCGGCGAAAAGCTCGCGGCGACCCACCAGCAAGCGCTGGAGACCGCCGCCGCCACGTTCGAACAACACTCGGCATCGTTGCTGCGCACGCTGGACCAGTCGCACGCCGATTTGCAAGCGGCGCTGGCGTCCAAGGATGAAGCACGGCTGTCCGCCTGGACCGCGAAGCTGGCCGCGCTGGCCGACGCGCTGGGCCAGGAATGGGAGCTGGCGGGCGTGCAAGCCGCGTCGCGTCAGGAAGCCTTGACGCAAGCCCTGGCCCAAACCACCCGCGACATCACCGCACAAACCGAAGCGCAGGCGACCGTGCTGGAGGCCGCATCGACCCGTCTGGAGACAGCGGCAAGCAGCGTCACGCAGGCCTGGACCGACGCGCAGACGCGCCAGGAGCTGGTCAACGAGCAATTGGCGGCGAGCCATCAGCAGGCGCTGGAAACGGCAGCGGCTACCTTCGAACAACATTCGGCGTCGTTGCTGCAAACGCTGGACCAATCGCACGCGACGCTGCAAGCCGAGCTGGCTGCAAACGACGAAGCGCGCCTGGGCGCCTGGACTGGCAAGCTGGCCGCCGTGGCCGACACGCTGGCCCAGACCGCACACGACATCACGTCGCAAACGCAGGCGCATGCCAGCGAGACCATTGCCGAGATCAGCCGCTTGGTGCAAGCCGCATCCGAAGCCCCGAAGGCCGCGGCGGACGTCATCGGCGAACTGCGCCAGAAGCTGTCGGACAGCATGGTGCGCGACAACGACATGCTCGAAGAGCGCAACCGCCTGCTCGACACGCTGGACACGCTCTTGAACGCGGTCAACCACACCGCGGCCGAGCAACGCACGGCCGTGGACGCGCTGGTGGCCTCGTCGGCCGAGCTGCTGGAACGCGTGGGCACGCAGTTCACCGACCGCGTCGAAGCCGAAACCGGCAAGCTTGCCGATGTGGCGGCGCATGTGACCAGCAGCGCCGTGGAAGTGGCCAGCCTGGGCGAATCCTTCGGCACGGCGGTGCAGCTGTTCGGCGAGTCCAACGACAAGCTGGTCGCGCACCTGCAACGCATCGAAGCGGCGCTGGACAAGTCCATCGCGCGTGGCGACGAGCAACTGTCCTACTACGTGGCGCAAGCGCGTGAAGTGGTTGACCTGAGCCTGATGTCGCAAAAGCAGATCATCGAGAACCTGCAACAGCTGGCCGTCCAGCGCGCCACCGCCGGAGCGGAAGCCGCATGAGCGAAGACATCGACGGCGGCGTCGAGGCCTCCTCCCCCGCCTGGGCCGTCTTCGGCGACCTGATGTCGGTGCTGCTGGGCGCCTTTGTGCTGATCCTGGTCAGCGTGATCGGCGTGCAGTTGCAGTTGTCGACGCAGCTGGAAGAAGAGGTCAAGCAGCGCCAGGAAGAAACGCAACGGCGCGAGACGCTGGAGCAGGCGCTGGCCGGGCCGCTTGCGGCGGGCCGCGTCACCTTGATCAATGGCCGCATCGGCATCAGCGGCAGCGTGCTGTTTGCGCTGAACTCCGATCAGTTGCAGCCCGAAGGCCGGGAGATTCTGAAGACGCTGATCGAACCGCTGTCCGCGTATCTGAAGACGCACGACGAAATCCTGATGGTCAGCGGGTATACCGACGACCAGCAGGTGCGCGAAGGCAACCGCCGTTTTGCGGACAACTGGGATTTGTCGGCGCAGCGCGCCTTGACGGTGACGCGTGCGCTGATAGACGAAGGCGTGCCGTCGTCCACCGTGTTCGCCGCCGCGTTCGGCTCGGAGCAGCCGGTGGCGTCCAACGCCGACGAGGAAGGCCGCGCCAAGAACCGCCGCGTGGAGATCACCCCGATCCCCAAGCCGTCCAACGAGCCGGGAAAGCCGCGTGAGCAGTGACGGCAGCGCGGGCGTCTCGCCCGACCTTCGTAGCCTTGGCGACGTTCAGGACGTTCAGGACGTGCAGGACGTCCGCGACGTTCAGGACGCTCAGGACGTCCCCGACGGTCATGACGTCCCCGGCACTGGCCACGCTCACGACGCGCAGGCCACGCTGGACGCCTGGCGCGACAGCGGGGCTGCCCATGCCGACCCGGTGCGCTTTCAGTTCATGAGCGCCATGGCGCGGCGCACGGCGGCATTGCATGGCCCCGCGCGGCAAATGCTGGACGCGAAGTTGGCGGGCTTGCTTAGCGCCTATGAAGCCTCGCTGAACGCGCCTGCCCCGCAGCAGGAAGCGCCCCCTTCCGATGATGCCCCCAGCGCGCTGGCCGGCCTGATCGATTACCTGGCGTACCCGGATGCCCCGGACTGCGACACCGCCTGGACGCGCGACGCGCTGGGGCTGCGCGAAGCCTACCCCGATGTGCAGATGCTGGAGTACTTCCGCGCCGTCTGGTCCCGCGTCAGCGCCGACCGGCAGGTGCGGCAATCGCAGGAACAGGTCCACAAGAACGCAGGCCCGCTGAATTCGAATCAGCTGGTGCACCGCGCCCTGTCGCTGATGCGCGAGCTGTCGCCGGGGTATCTGCAACAGTTCCTGTCGTACACGGACGCGCTGATGTGGATGGAGCAGATTCAAGCTGCGACGGCGCCCGCACCCAAGGATGCCGGGCGCGCGGGCTCGGCCAAGGCAGGCTCGGCCAAGACAGGCTCCGCCAAAGCCGGCGCGGCCAAGAAGACGTCGCGGGCCAAGGCGCGCTGATCGCGCCGATCGCGTTGCTGGCGGCAGCGCCGCCTTTCACCCCCCCTCGATTTGCGCGCCAGCCCTTTCTGGGATTACCATACGATCCATATACAAACCATATACGGATCATTCCCTCATGGGCCTCGTCAAAGTCTCTGAGCAGATGCACGAAAATCTGCGCGTCGCCAGCGGCGCACTCAGCCGCTCGATCAATTCCCAAGCTGAACACTGGATGCGCATCGGCATGCTGTCCGAGCTTTATCCCGAACTGCGCCACGCGGACATCTGCCAATTGCTGATCCGCATCGAACAGGCGGAAGGCTTCACCATTGCGTCCTTGTCCCGGCGCTTGCCGGACGGCGTCCAGCAGGAGGCCGCGTAAATGGCAAGAAAGGTTTCCATTAAATCCGCCGCCGATATCGAAATGGCCCGCAAGGCCGGCGCGATGGCGGCGGAAGTGCTGCATATGATCGGCGAACACGTGCGCCCCGGTGTCACCACCGATGAGCTCGACCGCATCTGCAACGAATACATCGTGAACGTGCTGAAGGCCATTCCGGCCAACGTCGGCTATCACGGCTTTCCGAAGACCATCTGCGCGTCGGTCAACCACGTCATCTGCCACGGCATTCCGTCTTCCAAGGTGCTGAAGAACGGCGACATCCTGAACATCGACGTGGCCGTCATCAAAGACGGCTGGTTCGGCGACACCAGCCGCATGTACTACGTGGGCCAGCCCAGCCAGTTGGCGCGCCGCCTGGTCAACACCACGTACGAAGCCACGCGCGCCGGCATCATGGCGGTGAAACCCGGCGCCACGCTGGGCGACATCGGCCACGCCATTCAAACGGTGGCGCATCGCGAACACTTTTCCATCGTGCGCGAATACTGCGGCCACGGCATTGGCCAGATCTATCACGACGAACCGCAAGTGCTGCACTACGGCCGCCCGGGCGAAGGCCTGGTCTTGCAACCCGGCATGATGTTCACGATTGAACCGATGATCAACGCCGGCAAGCCCGCCACCAAGCAGTTGCCGGATGGCTGGACGGTGGTCACGAAAGACCGCTCGCTGTCGGCGCAATGGGAACACATGGTCGTCGTGACGGAAACCGGCTACGAAGTGCTGACGCCCTGGCCCGACGGCTACGGCGACTATCCCGCCATTCCCTGACCGGCCGATTCAACGCTTCCACCCTTGCCCATGGCAAGGACCGGAGTGCGGGTAAGCAAGGGCACGATCATGATCGTGCCCTTGTTGTTTCCGAGCGCCTGATGGCGTTACCCATGTCTGCCCTGCCCTCTGCCTTCCGCCGTTTGGCCGCCTCGAATCTGGCCGCTCAGTTTTCCGAACAGATGGCGCTGGCGGCCGCGCCCCTGGTTGCCGTGCTGGCGCTGGACGCCACCGCTGCGCAAACGGGCTATCTGCAAACGGCGCAGACCTTGCCCTTCCTGCTGCTGTCCCTGCCCGCGGGCGTGCTGGCCGACCGCATGTCGCGCCGTGCGCTGATGACGGCGGCCGAGTGCGTGCGCGCGTGCAGCTTGCTGGCGTTGCTGGCGCTGCTGTGGCTGGGCGGACTCAGTCTGGCGTGGCTGGCGGCACTGGGATTTCTAGGTGCGGTGGGCACGGTGGCCTATAACGTCGCCGCCCCGGCGCTGGTGCCGCGCCTGGTGCCTGCCCGCGAACTGGCCAGCGCCAACCGCTGGCTGGAACTGGCGCGCAGTTGCGCGTTTTCCGCGGGGCCGGCCGCAGGCGGCGCGCTGGTGGGCTGGATGGGTGCGCCGACGGCGTATGTGCTGGCCACCACGTTGTCGCTATTAGCCGCGGTGCTGCTTGCCGGTTTGCCGCAGGACGCGCCCACATCCACGGCCCGCCGCGAAGTGTTGGCCGAACTGCGCGCCGGCGCGGCCTTTGTCGTCGCGCATCCGCTGTTGCGGCCGGTGCTGATCACCGCAGTGTTCTTCAACACCGCCTGGTTCGTGCTCCAGGCCGTGTACGTGGTGTATGCGATTGAACGGCTGGGGTTGTCGGCGGCGGGGGTGGGCATCACGCTGGGCGTGTATGGCGCCGGCATGCTGGCGGGCGCGCTGGCCGCGCCCTGGCTCGCGCGCCGGCTGTCGTTCGGCGCGATGATCGCGCTGGGCCCGCTGTCGGCGCTTGCGGCCAGCGCCATTCTGCTGTCGACCTTGGCCTATGCGTCCGGCCCCTGGGCGGCGGTGGGGTTCTTTCTGTTTGGCGCCGGGCCGATTCTATGGACCATCACCACCACCACGCTGCGCCAGGCGGTGACGCCGAATGCGCTGCTGGGCCGCGTGTCGGCAGTGATTCTGACCGCGACGTTCGGCGCGCGGCCCGTGGGCGCGCTGATCGGCGCAACGCTGGCGGCGCGCGTCAGCCTGGACGCCTGTCTGTGGGTGTCCACGGCCGGGTTCCTGGTGCAATTTCTGGTGCTGTTCGCGTCACCCGTGCTGCGGTTGCGCAGCCAGCCGGATGCGGTGGGAGTTTGAGCGGTGGGGGGTTGCGCGGGTGGGGATTGCGCGGGATGGGTTTGCGCGGGATGGGTTTGAGCGGAGGGGCTCTGCACGGATGGAATTTGCACGGATGGAATTTGCGCGAAGGCGGTTATAGCTGCCAAGGCTTTGCTCCCGCCCTGCGCTGTTACCCCCGGCGCGGCCGCGATCTGTATCTGGCGGCTCGGCTTTCACGCCGCTAGACTGGCGCAAATTTCCTCTCTACCTGCCGCTGCAAGATGCTGAAAATATTAGGCAAGGCCTCATCCATCAATGTGCGCAAAGTGTTGTGGGCCTGCGCCGAACTACGCTTGCCGTTCACGCGGGAAGACTGGGGCGCGGGCTTTCAGCCGACGAGCGACCCCGCCTTTCTCGCATTGAATCCCAACGCCATGGTGCCCGTCATTCAAGACGGCGATTTCGTGCTGTGGGAATCGAACAGCATCATTCGCTACCTGTGCGCACAATATGACGGGCAGCCTCTATACCCCGCCGAACCCAAACTGCGCGCGCGTATCGACCAGTGGATAGACTGGCAGGCCACCGATCTGAACCGGTCCTGGAGTTACGCCTTCATGGCGCTGGCGCGGCAATCGCCCGCGCATACGGATGCGGCCAGCATCGAGGCATCGTGCCAGAGCTGGTCGCACACCATGGGCATCCTGGAGCAACAACTGGCGCGCACCGGCGCGTATGTGGCGGGCCAGGATTTCACGCTGGCGGACATTCCCATCGGCTTGTCCGTCAACCGTTGGTTCTGCACGCCTTTCGGGGAATTCTCTAAGCCCGCCCTGCCCGCCGTCATGGCCTACTACGACCGGCTTGCCGCCCGCGAGGGCTACCGGCTGTACGGCCGCAACGGCACGGCCTGACGACGCCGGCAGGTCTGACGTAAACCGGCTTACTTCACCACGCCGCACACCAGCCGGCCGCCTCCGCCGCCCAACGGCGCGGGCGTGTCGCTGTAGTTGTCGCCGCCCACGTGCACCATCACCGCGTGCTTCTTCACGTCGGCCAGCTTCAAATGCGGCGCAACGACCGCTTTCTTGGCGGTGCCATCGGCCGCCACCACGATGAACGGCAGGTCGCCCTGGTGCCCATCGGTGGCCATCGGCCCCTTGTGCGCCTTGGTGCCCTTGGGGTCCAGGTGGCCGCCCGCAGCGCCGCCCGGGGCCATCTGGTTATTCACCATGCCCGGCATGCACGAATCCTTTTCATGGACGTGAAAGCCGTGCTCGCCCGGCGGCAGGCCCTTCAGGTTCGGCGTGATCTGTAAGCCGCCCTTGGTGTCCTTCAGTGAAATCGTGCCGGCGCTCTTGCCCAGGCCGTCGGCCGTCAGGAACGTCATGGTGACGTTTTCGGCAAGCGCAGCGCTGGACGCGCCTGCGAGTGCCAGCGTCGCAACTAGCATCGAGATTTTCTTCATGAAGTGCCTCCTGGAATCATGCACACAAGGTGCGGATGCCCGGCCGGGCGAACCGCGCCGCCCTGGCCCATGGCGCAGAAAACAATAGCACCGGGGCGGCAGAAACAGCCAGCAATCTTCATTCCTGATACAAGCGGGCAGGCTTGTTAACGATTCACCAGCAGCACCAGCGCGTGCAGCGCCACGCCGATCAGCCCGCCCACCAGCGTGCCATTGAAGCGGATGTATTGCAGGTCGCGGCCCACGCTCAGTTCCAGTTCATCCACCAGATGGCGTTCATCCCAGTTTTTCACCGTGCGCGAAATGTGTTCGGTCACGCCAATGCGCAGCCGGCCGGTCAGCCGGCGCGCACTGCCCAGCACATGGTTGTTGATGGCGTCGCGCAGGCTCGGGTCTTCGCCCAGCTTGCGGCCCAGCGCCAGCAAGGCGCTTTCCAGATGGCGGGCCAGCGCGGAATCTTCGTCGGACAGATCGCGCCGCAATGCAGCATGAATGTCGTCCCACAGGCCTTGCACGTATTCCTGCACCTTGGGATGGTCGATGGCGCGTTGCTTCAAGTCTTCTACTTGCGCCGACAAGGCCGGATCGCTTTTCAGGCGTTCGATGTAGTTCAGCACCCAGGCCTCGTAGTCGCGCCGCACCGGGTGATCGGGTTCGGACAGCACGTCGCGCACTTCCTGCACCAGCGCCAGCGCAAGGCGGTCGGCCAGGTTGTCGGCGATGCCGTCCACCGACTTGACCACGTCCACCGCCGCGATGATGCGCGGCCATTCCTTGCGCGCAAACTTCACCAGCAGCGTCGACGCGCGTTCTTTCACGTCGTCTTCGCCCAGATAACCGCCCAGGCGTTCCATGGCCGCATCCAGCAATTCCTGATGCCGCCCGTCGCGCGTCAAAAGCCCCAGAATTTCGCCCACGGTGCCGGCCGCATCCCAGCGCCGCAGATTCTTCACAACGAATTCCTGGATGACGCCGCGCACCGCTTGCTCATCCAGCATGTCCAGCGTCTGCAAGGCCACGCGGCGCGCGCCATCGCTTAGTGCATGCGCCTGCTTGGGGCGCACCAGCCAGCGCGACAGGCGTGCGGCCGGGTCGAAGACGCGCAGCTTTTCCATCAGCGTGTCCGGGTCCAGAAAGTGATCGCGAACGAACACGGCCAGGTTGTCGCCGATGCGGTCTTTGTTGCTGGGGATGATGGCCGTGTGCGGAATGGGCAGGCCCATGGGCCGGCGAAACAGCGCCACCACGGCGAACCAGTCAGCCAGCGCGCCCACCGTTGCCGCTTCGCAAAACGCCCGCACCCACGCCCATGCGCCCTGTCCGCCCATGACGTGGCTGGTGATAAAGCCGCAAACCATGGCCACCAGCAACGCCAGCGCGGCAATTTTCATGCGCCGCAATTGCGTGCGGCGCACGTCGGACGCCAAGGTCGAATGGTGGGTGGCAGAAGCGGAAGACGGCGGAACGGTACGGGCAGAGTCGGGCATGAAATATCCGGCGAGGCGATGCGTCAGCATAACAACAGGCGAGGCGGATCGGCGTAAGAGAACGGGCGCGGACGGTGCGATTGAAATGCGCCCATCCCCCCGACCCCAGGCGCTTGCCGCGCCGGGCTATCACGGCGCACGCGCACCGTGATAGCGCCGCAGCAAGGGTTGCGCCGACACGCCATGCACCAGCACCGACCCCACAATGGCCGCCAGCAGCACCGGCGCCAGGCTCTGCGTCACGCCGCGCGGCGCTTGCTCCATGGCCAGCAGCAGGTAATAGAACGTGCCGACGCCACGGATGCCCAGCCAACCCGCCAGCCCGCGTTGGCGCCTGTCCAGCGTGGACCCCGCCAGCGACAGCAGCACGCTCGCCGGCCGCACCGCCATGAACAACACGGCAATGACGACAAGCGGCATCACGCCCAGCAGGTCGCGCCAGCACGCCGACACCACGCAGCCGATGATCAGCATCAACGCCAGTTCCACAAAGCGTTCCAGCCCGACCGAAATCGCCATCATCGATTCGGCCAGATGCGCGTGGGCCAGCTTGGGGTCTTGCGCGCTTTGCTCCTGCTTGGCGGGCGTCACGTCCTCAACCGCCGCGCGCGGGTTCTGGCTGCCGCCGGTTGCGCGCAGCTCTTGCTGACGCAAGGCCACGCCCGCGCAGAACACCGCCAGAAAGCCATAGCCATGCGCCAGCAGCGTGGCGCCGTAGCACAACGCAATCAGGCCCAACGCCAGAAATTCATCCACCCCCAGCGCATTGCCAAAGCGGATGCGCAACATGGCGATCAGGCGTTCACTGAGCGTGCCCATCAGCCAGCCAATGGCAATGGCCACGGCCACGCCCCAGACGAGTTCGGCGGCCAACGCCCAGGGGTGCAGCAAGCCATCCGGCCCGGCATTGCACAAGGCAATGCCCAGCACCACAAAGGGAAAGGCCGCGCCATCGTTCGCCCCGCCCTCACCTGACAAGGCAAAGCGCAGCGGGTCGTCGTCGCCAGCTTCCAGCGGCCGCAGTTCATTGGCCAGCACCGGGTCGGTGGGCGCCAACGCCGCCGCCAGCAGCACTGCCGGCCCCAGCGCCAGGCCCCAGCCGGCCATGCCCAGCACCGTCATCATGCCGATCGTCAGCAACATGGCGGGCGCAGCCAGCCGCAGCGGCAGGCGCCATAGCGTGTGTCCGCACGCCACGCGCAGGTGCATGCCGATGGCGAACAGCGATACCGGCAGCGCCGCTTCGGTGATCAGCCGCAGCGCATGGCGGTCGTCGTACACGTCCAAGGTCAGCAGGCCCAGGCCTGCCGGGCCAATCACGAAGCCGACAGCCAGGTAGATCATGGCGCCCGTCATCGGCAGCGCGTCGATGAAACGCTTGGCCAGCGCCATCAGCGCGAACAGCGCGCCGATCAGCAGGAACCAGACCGCTTCGATATTCACGTTCACGCTCCGTACGCGGCAATTGGGTGCGGCGACCCTGGGGGTCAAGCCCCGGTGTTATGGCCTGACTTCGCGCCCGGACTTCGCGCCCTGACTTCGCACCCTGACATCACGCCCGGACATCACACCCGGACATCACGCCCTATTCGCCCAGAAACTCCGACACTGCCTCCAGCCCTTCGATGTGGTCCGCCACCACCTTCGCGATGAACGCAATGGGCACCGACAGCAGCGTGCCCCAGATGCCCCACAGCCAGGTGAACAGCAACAGCATCATGAACACCGCCACCGCGTTCATGCGAGCGATGCGGCCAGACATCCAGGTCGTGACCACCACGCCGATCAAGAGCGCAATGGCGACCGAACTACCCGCCACCGCCAGCGCCGGCCCGAGCTCGCCGAACTGCACCAGCGCGGCAATGCCGGTGGCCACCGCCGTCAGCAGCGGGCCAAAGTACGGAATGATGTGCAGCGCGCCAGCCACCACGGCCCAGGTGGCGGCGTTTTCCAGGCCCAACAGCCGAAACACCCCCCACGACAACAGGCCCAGCACCAGGTTAGTCACCAGCATCATCGCCATGTAGCGGTGGATGGCGCTGTTGATCTGGTCCAGCATGTGCACGCTGATTTTTTTCTGCGACAAGGTCTTGCCCGCCACTTTCACGAACTTGCGCTTGAACGCGTTGCCGGACAACAGCAGGAAAAACACCAGGAACACGCCCATGGTCGCCTGGCCCAGAAAGGCGGCCAGGCCCTTGGAGCCCCACAGCAGGATGTCGCTAAGACCCGAATCGGACTTGGCCACGACCACTTGCCGGCCCGGCGGAATGCCGCCAGTGTCTTGCAGCACGCTGGCCGCGCCTTTGACGCGTTCCATGATCGAGCCATCCCCGCTGGTAAAGCCGCTAAGCGTGCGAGACAACTTCGCAGAGATTTCAGGCAGCGCCTGCACGATGGAGCCCACCTGGCTTTGCGTGGCGTAGACCAGCCCGGTCAGGCCAATAGCCATCACCCCCATCAGCACCAGAATGCCCACGGCGCGCGGCAAGCGAGCGCGCTCCATCAGCGTGACGGCGGGGTCCAGCGCATAGGCCACGACAATCGCCATCACCACCGGCACGATGAATTCCTGCGCGAGCTTCAACGAAAACAGCACGGCCAGCACCGTCAGCGTGGTCAGGCAGGCGCCGCGCGCCCACACGTGCGTGACGTTGGGCGCAATATCGGGGATCAAGCCGACGTCTTGCGCGGTGACTTTGTCTTCTTTTTCCGCGTCCTCGGCCGGAGCGGACGCGCGCGTGCCCGCGTCCTCCCCCTGTGGCGTCAAGACCGCCGGCGTCGTGCTTTCCATCCTGCCCCCGTATTCGATTGTGGAATACGCTCAGCAAGTCTCGTGCCTGCCCCGCCGTCAGCCCCCCACGGCCAGCAGCCCCGCCTGGCCTTCATGCCCGCGCTGGGCGCGTTCCAGAATGAACTCGATCATCATCGAAATGGCGCGCGGATGATGGCGGTTCGGCATGTACAGCATGTACATGCCGCGCCCGAAGATGCTTAAACGCCATTCCGACAGCATCGGCAGCAGTTCGCCGCGCGCAATGTCATCGTGCACCACGTAGTCAGGCACCACGCCCACGCCAAGCCCGGCCCGGATCGCGTCCCGCAGGAACGCGTAGTTGCGCGAGATGACGGTGGGTTCCAGCACCACATGCTGCCGCGGCTGGCCGCCGTAGTAGGCCGACAGCCGCAAGGGCCGGCCGATGACGGCGGCGCTGATGATCCGGGTTTGCGCCAGATCTTCGGGCCGTTGCGCCAGCCCGTGCGCATCGGCATACGCCGGGGACGCGCAAGCCACATAGCGCACCTGCCCCAGCTCGCGCGCCACCAGATTCTGTGGCGGCTCGGACATGATGCGCACGGCAATATCGACTTCATCGCGCAGCAGGTCGTCCACGCTGTTCTCAAACAGTACGTCCAGCACGATGTCGGGATACGCCTGCTTGAACTCCAGCAGCCACGGCGTCATCACGAATTGCCCATAGCCGCTGGGCACGCTTAAGCGCACCCGGCCTTGCGGCGTCTTGCCCAGGGTTTCCACGGACTCGCGGGCGGCGACCAGTTCGTCTTGAATGCTGCGGCCATGCTGATACAGCTTCAGGCCGATTTCGGTGGCTTCGATGTGGCGCGTCGTGCGCCGCACCAACTGCATCCCCACCGATCGCTCCAGCTGATTCAGGTGATAGCTGACATTGGCGCGCGTCATTTTCAGCCGGCGCGCGGCCTCGCTCAAATTGCCGGCATCCAGAATTTCCACCAGCAAAGTCAGGGATTTGGTGTCCATGGGCGTCTCCTTGGGCGTGATTGTCAAATTTTCTTATCCGCCGTGTCAATTCTTGATGTCATTGTCAAGAGTTCTTTACTGGGAAAGAATAAAGAAATAAGAGCTGAAAGAAATAAGAGATGAGCCGTTCCCGGCTCGCCAGGCGCCGCGACGGCGGCCGCCCAACAGGAGACACGCATTCATGACCGACAGCAGCACTGCCGGCGCCGCACACGCGCGCCGTGAAGACGACATCCTGGTCATTACCCTGGACCACCCTCCCGTCAATGCGCTCAGCGCCGATGTGCGCCGCGATCTGGCCCACGCCATCGACGCCGCGCAATCCGACCCGCAAGTGCGCGCCATTCTGCTCGTCGGCGCAGGCAAGAACTTCATCGCGGGCGCCGACATCCGCGAATTCGGCAAACCGCCCAAGCCCCCCGCCCTGCCCGACGTGTGCAATCAGATCGAAGCCAGCGCCAAGCCCGTCGTGGCCGTGCTGCACGGCGCGGCGCTGGGCGGCGGGCTGGAAGTGGCGCTGGCCGCGCACTACCGCGTGGCCTTGCCCAGCGCCAAGCTGGGCTTGCCTGAAGTGAACCTGGGCTTGCTGCCCGGCGCGGGCGGCACGCAGCGTACGCCCCGGCTGATTGGCGCTGCCGCCGCGCTGGACCTGATGCTGTCGGGCAAGCACCTGTCGGCCAACTCGGCAGTGAAGGCCGGCTTGGTCGACACGCTGGCCGATGGCGAAGGGGATGGCGACAGCGCACTGGCCGCTGGCCTGGCCTACACCCGGCAGTTGCTCGCGCAAGGCGCGGGCCCGCGCCGCAGCCGCGACGCCACGGCCGCGTTGGCCGACAAGGCCACCGCGCTGGCGCAAGCCGCGGCGGCCGGCGAACACGTCGCCAAAACGCTGCGCGGCCTGTATTCGCCCGCGAAGATCGTCGAAGCCGTGCGCGCCGCCATCGAACAACCGTTTGACGAAGGCTTGCGCACCGAACGCGCGCTGTTCCTGCAATGCCTGGACAGCCCGCAACGCGCAGGGCTCGTGCATGCCTTTTTCGCGGAACGCGAAACCACCAAGATCCCCGAACTGAAAGCGGCGCGGCCGCGCCGGCTGGACACGATCGGCGTGGTGGGCGGCGGCACGATGGGCGCGGGCATCGCCGTTGCCGTGCTGGATGCGGGGCTGCCGGTGGTGATGGTTGAACAGGACGACGCGGCGTTGGAACGTGGCCGCGCGCGCGTCGCCCAGGTGTACGACCTGCTCGTCAAGAAAGGCCGCATCACGCAGGAAGAGCGCGACGCCCGGCTGGCGCGGCTGACGGGCGCCACGTCCTACGACGCCCTGGACAACGCCGACCTGATCATCGAAGCCGTGTTCGAAGACATGGACGTAAAGCTGGCCGTCTTTGCGCAGTTGGACCGGGTGGCCAAACCCGGCGCGGTGCTTGCCACCAACACGTCTTACCTGGACGTGAACCGCATCGCCTCGGCCACGCGCGGGCCGGCCGATGTGCTGGGCTTGCACTTCTTCTCGCCCGCCAACATCATGAAGTTGCTGGAAATCGTGGTCGGCGAACACACGTCGCCCGAAACGGTGGCCACCGGTTTCGAGCTGGCGCGCAAGCTGCGCAAGACGCCCGTGCGGGCGGGCGTGTGCGACGGCTTTATCGGCAACCGCATCCTTGCCGTGCATCGCCAGGCGGCAGACATGATGATGGAAGACGGCGCATCGCCCTACGACATCGACGCAGCGGTGCGCGAATTCGGCTACCCCATGGGTCCGTATCAAATGGCGGACCTGGCGGGCGGCGACATCGGCTGGGCCACGCGCAAGCGCCGCGCCGCCACGCGCGACCCGGCATTGCGCTACGTGCAAATTCCCGACCGCCTGTGCGAACGCGGCTGGTTCGGCCAAAAGACCGGCCGGGGCTTTTATCTGTATGCCGATGGCGCACGCGTTGGCACGCCCGACCCGGAAGTGCTGGCCATCATCGACGAAGAACGCCGCCGCGCGGGCGTCACCCCGCGCCCGTTCACGCAGGAAGACATCCAGCGCCGCTATCTGGCCGCCATGATCAACGAAGCCGCCAACGTGCTGCACCAGGGCATTGCGCTGCGCCCGTCGGACGTGGACGTGGTGTTCCTGTCCGGCTACGGCTTTCCGCGCTATCGCGGCGGCCCGATGCACTACGCCGACAGCGTGGGCCTGGACCGCGTGCTGGCCGATATCCGCAGCTACGCGAAGGAAGACCCGGCGTTCTGGAAACCGTCGCCGCTGCTCGTGCAGCTGGCCGAATCCGGCCGCAACTTCGCCAGCCTGAATCAGGCTGCAACTTCGCCAGCTTGAACCAGGCTGCCTGATCCCACCTTTTCATTACCGGACATCCTCATGCGCGAAGCCGTTATCGTCTCTACCGCCCGCACCCCCATCACCAAAGCGGGGCGCGGCGAATTCAACCTGATCGCCGGCCCCACGCTGGCCGGCCACGCCGTGCGCGCCGCCGTTGACCGCGCCGGCATAGACCCCGCCCTGATCGAAGACGCCTTCATCGGCTGCGGCTACCCCGAAGGCGCCACGGGCCGCAACATCGGCCGCCAGGCCGTCATCCGCGCCGGCCTGCCGGTGAGCGTCGGCGGCGCCACCATCAACCGCTATTGCGCGTCGGGCCTGCAAGCCATTGCGTCCGCCGCCAGCCGCATCGTGATGGACGGCGCGCCCGCCGTCATCGCGGGCGGCGTTGAGCTGGTCTCGCAAATCCGCACCCGCGACGATGGCGTCAGCGGCATGGACCCGTGGATACTCGCCAACAAGCCCGAGCTCTATCTGCCGATGATCGAAACGGCGGACATCGTGGCCGCCCGCTACGGCATCAGCCGCGAAGCGCAAGACCGCTTCGCAGCGCTTAGCCAGGCCCGCACCGAAGCCGCCCAAGCCGCCGGTCGCTACCGCGAAGAGATCATCGCCGTCACCACCACCATGTCCGTCACTGACCGCGCCACCGGCGCCGTCAGCGAGCGCGAAGTCACGGTCGACAAAGACACCTGCAACCGCCCCGGCACCACCTACGAGGCCCTGGCGGGCCTTGCCCCGGTACGCGGCGAGGGCCAGTTCGTCACGGCGGGCAATGCCTCGCAGCTGTCAGACGGCGCGGCGGCCTGCGTGCTGATGGAAGCCGCCGAAGCCCAACGCGCCGGCATCCGCCCGCTGGGCGCGTTCCGTGGCCTGGCCATCGCCGGATGCGAACCCGACGAAATGGGCATCGGCCCCGTCTACGCCGTGCCCAAGCTGCTGGCGCGCCACGGCTTGAAGGTCGAAGACATTGACCTCTGGGAATTGAACGAAGCGTTTGCGTCGCAAGCCCTGTATTGCCAGGAAAAGCTGGGCATCCCCATGGACCGCCTGAACGTGGACGGCGGCTCCATTGCGCTGGGCCATCCGTTTGGCGTGACCGGCGCGCGCCTGGCAGGCCATGTGCTGATCGAAGGCCGGCGCCGTGGCGCCCGCTATGCCGTCGTCACGATGTGCATCGGCGGCGGCATGGGCGCGGCCGGCCTGTTTGAAATCTACTAAGGACCGACATGGACTTGGAATTCACCCCTGAAGAAAACGCCTTCCGCGACGAAGTGCGCGCCTTCCTGGCGGCCAAGCTGCCGTCGCGCCTGTCTGACAAGGTCGCGCAAGGCAAGCTGCTGACGCGTGACGACATGGTCGAATGGCACGCCATCCTGAACCAGCACGGCTGGCTGGCCAGCCACTGGCCCGTGGAATACGGCGGCACCGGCTGGACCACCACGCAGAAATACATCTTCGACAACGAATGCGCGATGGCCGCCGCGCCCCGCATCGTGCCCTTCGGGCTGAGCATGCTGGGCCCGGTGCTGATCAAGTACGGCAACGAAGCGCAGCGCCGCCACTGGCTGCCGCGCATTCTGGACGGCAGCGACTGGTGGTGCCAGGGCTATTCCGAACCCGGCGCGGGTTCCGACCTGGCCTCCGTCAAGACCACGGCCGTGCGCGATGGCGATAGCTACATCGTCAACGGCCAGAAAACCTGGACCACGCTGGGCCAGTACGCCAACATGATTTTCTGCCTGGTGCGGACCTCGCAAGAAGGCCGCCGCCAGGAAGGCATCAGCTTCCTGCTGGTCGACATGAACAGCCCGGGCGTGGAAGTGCGCCCGATCATCACGCTGGACGGCGAACACGAAGTCAACGAAGTGTTCTTCTCGGACGTGCGCGTGCCGGTTGAAAACCTGGTGGGCGAAGAGAACCGCGGCTGGACTTGCGCCAAGTACCTGCTGACCTATGAACGCACCAACATCGCGGGCGTGGGCCAGTCCACCGCCGCCTTGGAACGCCTGAAGGCCGTGGCCGCCAAGCAGAAAAAGCATGGCCGCCCGCTGGCCGAAGATCCGGATTTTGCGGCCCGCATGGCGCGCGTCGAAATCGAACTGGCCAACATGCGCACCACCAATCTGCGCGTGGTGGCGGCCGTGGCGGGCGGCGGCGCGCCCGGCGCGGAAAGCTCGATGCTGAAGATACGCGGCACGCAGATCCGCCAGGAAATCACGGCGCTGCAACGCCGCGCCATGGGGCCGTACGCGCGCCCCTTCGTGCCGGAAGCGCTGCACGATGGCTACGACGCCCCGCCCATCGGGCCGGAAGGCGCCGAGAGCGCCGCCGCGCAGTACTTCAATAACCGCAAGCTGTCGATCTTCGGCGGCTCCAATGAAATCCAGAAGAACATCATCTCGAAGATGATCCTGGGACTGTAAGGGCCGGCCATGAACTTTGAACACACCGAAGACCGGCGCATGCTGTCAAACATGCTGCGCCGCTTTGTCAGCGAGCAATACGACTTCGCCACCCGCGAACGCCACGCGCAATCGCCGCAAGGCTACAGCGTGGAATTCTGGCGCCGCTATGCAGAACTCGGCGCCATCGGCGCCTTGTTCACCGAGGCCGATGGCGGGCTGGGCGGCGCGGGCTTTGATATCTCGGTCGTCTTTGAGGCGCTGGGCCGGGGGCTGGTGGTCGAACCGTTCCTGGACGCGTTGATGGTCGGCAGCGCCATTGCCGCCGCCGGCACGCCCGCGCAACGCGAAGCGCTGGACGGCTTGATCGCAGGCGGCATTACCGCCGCGCTGGCGCAGGGCGAACCCGATTCCGGCTACGACCTGAACCAGGTGCGCACGCGCGCCGAACGCGCAGGCGACGGTTGGGTGATCAACGGCGCCAAGGCCGTCGTCACGGCGGGCGAACATGCCGACTTGTTCCTGGTGTCTGCCCGCAGCGCTGGCGCGGAAGACGACGAAGCCGGCGTCAGCCTGTTCCTGGTCAGCGCCGGCACGCCGGGCCTGTCGGTGCGCGGCTACGGCCTGATCGACGGCGGACGCGCCGCTGAACTCACGTTCGATAACGTCAAGCTTGGCCCTGACGCGCTATTGGGCGAGGCCGGCGCGGGCTACCCCGTGCTGGAACGCGCCGTGGGCCGGGGCATCCTGGCGCTGTGCTCGGAAGCCGTGGGCGCGATGGATTGCGCGCGCGACGCCACGCTGGAATACCTGCGCACGCGCCGCCAGTTCGGCACACCCATCGGCAGCTTCCAGGCCTTGCAACACCGCATGGCGGACGTGCTGCTGGAAATCGAACAAGCCCGATCCGCCGTCATCAACGCCGCCGCCGCCATTGACCACCCTGACCGCGCCACCCGCGAACGCGCGCTGTCCGCCGCCAAGACCACCATCGGCCGCATCGGCACGCTGGTGGCCGAAGAAAGCATCCAGCTGCACGGCGGCATCGGCATGACGTGGGAGCTGCCGTTGGCGCATTACGCCAAGCGCCTTGTCATGATCGACCACCAACTGGGCGACGAAGACCACCACCTGCGCCGCTACATCGCGCTGGGGCAGGCGTAAGCGGAGGGCTACGGACATGACGCTGGTCTACGCCGCCCCGCCCTTGTCGCGCCCGTTCTCGGCGCCGTTCCCGGTGCGCAGCGCCGCCGACGTGCAGCGGCTGGCTGCGCGCCCCTTGGCGGAAACGCTGACGGTGCAAAGCACTTACGAGATCTTCCGCAATTCCGCCGCCGCCTTTGGCGACAAGACCGCGCTGACCTTTCTGCGCACGGCCGACCCCGCTGACGACGCGCTGCACTGGAGCTACCGCGAACTGCTGGCGGGCATCCACCAGACCGCCAATCTGTTGCACGACCTGGGCGTGCGCGCGGGCGACGCCATCGGCGTGATGCTGCCCGGCTGTCTGGAATATCACCTGGCGTTGTGGGGCGGTGAAGCCGCTGGCATCGTCCAGCCGCTGAACCCGCTGCTGTCGGAAGACAAGCTCGCGTCGCTGATGACGACCGCGCGCGCCAAGGTACTGATCGCCTATGGCTCGGACGCCGAATGCGGCACCTGGTCCAAAGCCTTGCGGCTGCGCGAGCGCGTGCCCACCTTGCAGACCTTGCTGCGCGTGGCCCCGCTGGACGAACCGCTGTCGGAACGCCCTGCGCTGCCCGACTACGCGCTGGACTTCAACGCCAACCGTTCGGCGCAACCGGCCGACCGCCTGGTCAGCGAACGCGTGATCCGCGCAAGCGACGTCGCCGCGTACTTTCACACGGGCGGCACGACGGGCGCCCCCAAGCTTGCCATACACACCCACGCCAACCAGGTGTTCACGGCCTGGGCCGCCGTGCAATTGCAAAACGCCGGGCCTGACGACGTGGTCATCAACGGCTACCCCTTGTTCCATGTGGCGGGCGTGCTGCCCGCCTCGCTAGCCGCGCTGTCAGCGGGCGTGGAAACCGTCATCCCCACCACCTTGCTGCTGCGCAACCGCGACGTGCTGCGCAACTACTGGCGGCTGGTTGAGAAGCACCGCGCGACGTCCTTGCAAGGCGTGCCGACCATTCTGGCGGCGCTGGCCGACATCCCGCTGGCGGGCGCCGATATCTCGACGCTGCGCTACTGCCGCACGGGCGCCGCGCCCTTGCCCGCCGAATTGGCCGCGCGCTTCAAGCGCCTGTTCGGGCTGCATGTGAACGAAAGCCTGGGCATGACCGAAATGGCGGGCATTTCGTCGATCACCCCGCCCGGCTCGGAATTCCCCGTGAACTGCGTGGGCTACCCCTTGCCCTATGTGCAGGTGCGCATCGTCGGCCTGGACATCCCGGCGGGCGAAGCCGCGCGTGACTTGCCCGCTGGCACGGCGGGCATGGTGCTGTTCAAGGCGCCGAACGTGATCCCGGGCTTTCTCGACCCCGACGACACCGCGCGCGCCTTCACCGAAGACGGCTGGCTGATCAGCGGCGACGTCGGTTTCCTGGACGCCGAAGGCCGGCTGCATTTGCAGGGCCGCGCCAAGGACCTGATCATTCGCGGCGGCCACAACATCGATCCCAAGACCATCGAAGACGCGTTGGCGTCGCACCCCGCCGTGCAACTGTGCGCCGCCGTCGGCGCGCCGGACGCGTATGCGGGCGAGCTGCCCGTGGCGTTCGTGACGCTGGCCGAAGGCGCGCAGGCAACCGAAGCCGAACTCGTCGCCTATGCCGCCGCGCACGTGGACGAAGGGCCGGCGCGGCCCAAGCGCGTCATCGTGCTGGACGCGATGCCCATGACCAACGTGGGCAAGATCTACAAACCTGATTTGCGCCGCCTGGCCACTGCCGTATCGGTGCAAGCCGTGGTGGCGCGCACCCTGCACGCGGCCGGGCTTCTCGAAGACAGCGATGTCTTCCGAGTGCTGGCCGATGCGCAACCGGATGTCGCCGTCGAAGCGGCGCCGGGTGCATCCGCGCCGCTGAAGGAGCAGCTGCGCGAGGCTTTGTCGCGCTTGCCGGTGAAGGTCGCGTTACGCGACGCGCCGGCAGCCGGATGACGTTTCAACACCAACCATAACAACACCCTGGAGACAACCCTCATGCCCAAGATGCCTATGCGCCGCGCCTGCCTGGGCGCCCTGCTGCTGGCCGCCGCAGGCGCCGCCCTACCGCTGTCCGCCGGCGCGCAAGCCGCGTTTCCCACCAAGCCCATCACGCTGATCGTGCCCTTCCCCGCAGGCGGTTCCACCGACCGCCACCTGCGCATCGTGGCGCAGGACGCGTCCAAATACCTGGGCCAGCCGGTCATCGTGGAAAACCGTCCGGGTGCGGGCGGCACGCTAGGCACGGCCACCATGGCGCGCACCGCCAAGCCCGACGGCTACACCATCGCGCTCTACACGCTGGCCATGCTGCGCATGCCCTACATGCAGAAAAGCAGCTGGGACCCGATCAACGATTTCAGCTTCATCATCGGCCTGTCCGGCTACACCTTCGGCTTCACCGTGCGCTCGGACTCGCCGTACAAGACCTTCAATGAATACATCGAAGCGGCACGCAAGGCGCCGGGCACGATCGATTACGGCTCTACCGGCATCGGCTCGTCGCCGCACTTGCTGATCGAAGAAATCGCCATCAACGCCAAGGTCAAACTGAACCACGTGCCGTTCAAGGGCAACGCCGACATGCAGCAAGCGCTGCTGGGCGGCCACGTCATGGCGCAAAGCGACGCAACGGGTTGGGATCAGTTTGTAGACTCCGGCAAGATGCGCCTGCTGGTCACCTTCGGCGACAAGCGCACCACGCGCTGGCCCGACGTGCCCACCGCGCAAGAGCTTGGCTACAAGGTTGTGTCTACGTCGCCTTATGGCTTGGCCGGCCCCAAGGGCATGGACCCGGCCGTCGTGAAGACGCTGCACGATGCGTTCAAGAAAGCGCTGTTCGACCCGGCCAGCATCGACGTCATGAACCAGCTGAACCAGCAGCCGGCGTACCGCAACAGCCAGGACTACAAGGAATGGGCGCAGGCGACGTACGTGAAGGAAAAGGGGCTGATTGAGTATCTGGGGCTGATGGCGAAGGACTAAGGCGGGGATGAGCCGGGGCTGAGGCGGAGGCTAAAGCGGAGGCTAAAGCAGAGGCTAAGGCGGAAGCTAAAGCGTGGACTCGCCCGCCGCTTGCTGAATGGTCTGGAAGCAGACTTCCCGCGTGATGCGCGTGGCCGGGCTGAAGCTGCGGCCACGCAAGGTCACGAAAGCAAAGTGCGCCTGGATATCGAAGCCAGCTGGCGGCGGCAGGCGCACCAGCCTGCCGGCATCAGCCAGCGTGCGGGCCGAGGCCAGCACGCCCAGGAAGACGGCGTCCGAGCGTTCGACGATATCGAACAGGTAGGAAATGTCTTCGCACTCCATGTGCAATTCAAAGCCGGCGGGTGCGGCGGCGGCAGCCAGCCGGCGGCGGATTTCGGGGCTGAGGCCGGTGGACACGACGGGGTAACGCAAGACGTCGGTCAGCGCAGCCTGGCGTGACGCCAGCAAGGGATGGCCCGGCCGGCACACAAAGCCCGAGGCCAGCGCGGGCATCGGCGCCACCTCCAGGTCTTCTTCGTTGTCCAGCGTGCGGATGTGCACGATCAAGGCGTCCAGCACGCGCTCACGCAGGCTCACCAACAACGATTCCGTTGGCCCGCGCGACAGTTTCACACGCAGCTTCGGATACTGATCCAGCAGATGCTGCATCAACGGCACGCTCAGCAACGCGCTGGGCGCCGCCCCCAGCCCCAGCCGGATCGCGCCTGTTTCGCCCTGGGCCAGCATCTCGGCTTCGCGGCGAATTTCTTCCACTTCCGCCAGCACGCGACGCGCCCGCTGCCCCACCAGACGGCCCAGCGGCGTGGGCTCATTGCGCTTGCCGATGCGGTCCACCAGCGACGCGCCCAGCTCGCCTTCCAGCAACTGGATGCTGCGGCTGAACGCCGGTTGCGACAAGTGCAGCGATTCGGCGGCCCGGGTGAACGACCCGGTTTCCAGCAGCGCCACCAGGTGCGCAAGTTGCGACAAGTTCATGGTGCTTGGCGTCCTTGTAGTCAAAACGCGTCTGCAAATCGCGTGCAAAACGCGCTTGCGAAGACCGCTTGAATAACCCAATCATGCAAAAAACGCATTGTAATCAGCCAATCAATCGATTGGACAGATGAAACGGCGGCTTCTAGCATCCCTTCCAGCACTCGGATCTATCAAAGGGGAATGCCATGAAAAAGAATCTGATGACCGCCGCCGTTGCGTTGTTGGCGGCCTTGAGCCTGCCCGCCCCCACCTACGCGCAGGCCTATCCCGCCCGCCCCGTCTCGCTGCTGGTGCCTTACCCGGCGGGCGCGGCCAGCGACATCACGGCGCGCGCCGTGCAAGGGCCGATTTCACAGGCGCTGGGCGCGCAGGTGGTGGTTGAAAACCTGGGCGGCGCCAATGGCGCGCTGGGCGCCAACCGCGTGTTGAACGCCAAGCCCGACGGCTATCTGCTCTTTCAGGGCTCGCCCAACGAGTTGATTCTGGCGGGGCTGACGAACAAGGCCGTAACGTACAAGCCCGAAGACTTTCAGTTTGTGGCGCCCGTGGCCACCTCGCCCTACGTGGTGGTGACGCGCGCTGATCTGGGCGCGGCCAATGTCGACGAGCTGATCGCCATGGCCCGCCAGCGCCACGTGCCGCTGACCTATGGCTCGGGCGGCGCGGGCTCGATGATTCACCTGATCACGGCGGCGCTGGCTGCACGCACCGGCATCACGCTGACGCACATCCCGTATCGCGGCGGCGCGCCGCTGATCACGGACATGGCTGGCGGCCAGATCGACTTCGCCATCATGCCGTACCAAGCCAACTACGAAGACCTGCGCCGGGAAGGCCGGCTGAAGATCATCGGCACGCTGAACCGCGAACGGCTGGCGGCGTTGCCCGATGTGCCCAGCGTGCAGGAAAGCACGACGCTCAAAGACTTCAACTACACCATCTGGACGGCGTATCTGGTCAAGCAAGGCACGCCCGCCGACGTGGTGCGGAAACTGCATGCCGCCGTGCAGGCCTCGCTGCGCGACCCCGCCGCGCGCAAGACGTTGGAAGCGCAGGGCAAGATTTTGTTCGCGCCCCAGACGCTGGCCGAAGGCCAGGCGTTCTACGCCCAGCAGACCGCCGAGCTGGCTGAGCTGGTGCAGCGCAGCGGCTTTCGCGGCGAGTGAGTTCCCAATCGTCCTCCCCGCGCTGCGCCACGCGCTTCTCCGCGCGCTTCTCCTCGCGCATCTCCTCGCGCCCCTCCCCGCCCTTTTCCCCCACAGGAAACTTCAATGACCGATCCCCTTGACCCGGTGTTGACCCACCTGGCCGCCCGCCAGCCGCAGATCGAAGCGTGGCTGAAAACCTTTCTGCGCATTCCCAGCGTCAGCGCCGACCCGGCCTACGCCGGCTCCATGGAAGACGCCCGCCGCTTTCTGTGCGAGAGGCTGCGCGCGGAAGGCCTGCAACAAGTGCAGTTGCTGGATGGCGGCGGCGAAGCCGCGGTGTATGGCGAATGGATGGGCGCGCCCGGCCGGCCCACGTTGCTGATTTATGGCCACTACGACGTCCAGCCCGCCGACCCCGTCGAACTCTGGCGCACGCCACCCTTCGAACCCACGCAAGACGGCGACCGCATCTACGGGCGCGGCACGTCTGATGTCAAAGGGTCCACCACGGTGGCGCTGGAAGTGGTGTTCGCCTACCTGGCGACGCTGCGCGCCTGCCCGGTCAACATCAAGGTCTTCATCGAAGGCGAAGAGGAAACAGGCAGCCCCACCCTGCGCCCGTTGATTGACCGCTACCGCAGCCTGTTGACGGCAGACGCCGTGCTGTCCGCCGACGGCGGCCGCGCCAGCGCCCAGACGCCCACCATCAACACTGGCGCGCGCGGACATGCGGCGCTGGAAATCAAGCTGCGGACCGCCGCCAAAGACCTGCATTCCGGCCGTTATGGCGGCGGCGTCCGGAACGCACTGCATGAGATGGCGACCCTGCTGGCCTCGCTGCACGCAGACGACGGCAGCGTCGCCGTGGCGGGTTTTCACGACGGCGCCGAACCGCCCACGCCCCGCCAGCGCCAGGACACCGCCGCCTTTCCCTATGACGAAGCCGCCTTCTTTACCGATGTGGGCGGCGCGTCCCATGGCGAGCCCGGCTACCGCCCGCGCGAACGCATCACCTTGCGCCCCGCGCTGGACGTGAACGGCATGTGGGGCGGCTACACCGGCGCAGGCACCAAGACCATCATCCCGTGTGAAGCCCAGGCCAAACTGACCGTGCGGATCGTCGAAGGCCAGGACCCGGCGCATGTGATTCAGTCGGTGCTGACGCATCTGCAACGCCATTGCCCGGCCGGCGTCGGCCTGGACGTGGTGGCGATGAATGCCGGCTCGCCTGCCGCCACGCTTGCCGCCTGCCACCCCTTGGTGACGGCCGCCGAAGCCGTGCTGCAATCGCCCGGCGGCCCCAAGCCGATTCATGTGCGGCTAGGCGCCAGCGTGCCCATCACGTCTGTGTTCAAAGAGATGCTGGGCATCGACACCCTGATGTTTGGCTTCAATCTTCCCGACGAAGACGTGCATGCGCCCAACGAGTTCTTCCGGCTGTCGTCCATCCGGGATGGGGTGCAGGCGTGGACAAAGTTGCTGGATGCGCTGGGGCGTTTTGAGCCGGCGGCGTTTCACCGCAGCTAGGGCGCGGGGCAGGCAGGCCGGCTTGAATCCAAGATTTGTATTCAAAAAATGTTTGTCTTTCCTGTTCGGCTTTTTGATAGACTGGCTGCCCGATTGGTTTTTCCCTCCCGGCAGCCGCTGCCGCGCCCCATGACCCAGGAAGTTCAGCCAGACCCCAGCGCCGACGATATCGCCCGCGAAGTGGCCGCCGCCATCGTGGCCCACAAGCTGCCCCCCGGCACCCGGCTGCGCGAAGAAGCGCTGGCGCGCGTCTATAAGGTCAGCCGCACGAAGATCCGCGCGGCGTTGCTGATGCTGTCCAAAGACAAGCTGATCAACATCGTGCCCGACAAGGGCGCCTTCGTCAGCAAGCCGGACGCGAACGAAGCACGCGAGGTCTACGCCGTGCGCCGCATTCTGGAAGCGGCGCTGGCCAAGGAATTCGTGGCCCGCGCCACTGCCGCCGACTACCGCCGCATTGACGCCCATCTGGCCGAAGAACGCGCGGCGCTGGAAAGCGGCGACGTCCAGAAACGCAACCACCTGCTGGGCCATTTCCATATTCTGCTGGCGGAAGCCGTGGGCAATTCCGTGCTGACGGGCATGCTGCGCGAACTGTCCGCGCGCAGCGCCGTCATCACCGTGCTGTACCAAAGCTCGCACGACGCCAGTTGCTCGTCGCAAGAGCACCACGCCTTCATCGAAGCCGCCCGCGCGGGCGACACGGAACGCGCCTGCGCGTTGATGGACGAACACCTGGAACACGTCCAGACGGCGCTGAACTTCACCGACGACAGCCAGGCCGGCGGCGATCTGGTCACGGCATTACTGAGCTGATCGCCCGCTTTCGTTGTCCCGCTTTCGTTGCCCTGCTTTCGTTTTTGCGTTTCAGTCTTCCTGATCCCTCACGCCCGCAGCAACTGCCCCATGCGCTGCTGCAACCAATGCTCCGTGGCGCTGGGCGTTGCGCCTTGCAGCCATAGCGTTCTCACAGACAGCATCGGCAGCGCCAGGCCCGCGCACGGCACCCGCGCAAGCGTCGTGCGAAAGCTCTCGTACTCGGCAATGTTCAACGGCAGAATCGCCCAGCCCAGACCGTCGGCCACCATGCCGGCGATGCTGTAGAAGCTGTCGGTGCGCCATACCGTGGGGCTGAGCACCACGTCGTCCACCCCATCCATCTGCATCACCAGTTGCCGGTAGTGCGCAAGGTCGGTACGCGTGACCTCGGCCAGCGCCGCCAACGGGTGCCGCGCCGCCACGAACACCGCTTGCGCCACATTGCCCAAGTACCGGTGCGCGAACGCGCTGCCCGGGTCGCCCCGGTCAAAATGAAAAGCGATGCTGGCGCGGCCTTGCTGCACGTAGTCGGCCACTTCCGTCGCGGTGCCGTTCAGCTGCGTCAATTCCAGGGCGGGAAAGCGCTCGGCCAGCTCCCGCACCAACGCGCCCAGCACCTGATACGGCAAGGCTTCATCCAGCGCAATCGACAGCCGCGCATCTTGCCCCGCCGCAAACGACAACGCCCGCTGGTCCAGCCCGCCTGCCTGGCGCAGGAGCTCGCGCGCCTCTTGCAGCAGCACTTCGCCCGCGGGGGTCAGCGTGGCGTTTCGGCGCGAGCGGTCGAACAATTCCACGCCCAAATCCGCTTCCAGCAAGCCCACCGAGGTGCTGACGGCCGACTGCGCGCGGCCCAGGCTGCGGGCAGCCGCCGAGAACGAACCGGCGTCCGCCGCCGCGACGAAATGCCGGATTTGATCCAGGGTCCATTGCATAAAGCCTCCTTTTATCCATCTATTTTATAGATGGAATCAAACTTTTTACGGCAACAAACCAGATAGATAATGCGGCCTTGCAACCGGTGGGCCTGCTGGAGAGCACATCTTCCAGCGCCCGCCGGTTGTGGAATTCAAGGAGTAGAACTATGCAGCGGACTCATTCGAACGCTGTCGCCACGGCCGATCCGCGCCGTTGGCTGGTGCTGGGCATTGTGTCCATCGCCTTGTTGTTGATCGTGGTGGACATGACGGTGCTGTACACCGCCCTGCCCCGTCTCACGCATGATTTGGGGGTCTCGGCGTCGGCCAAGCTGTGGATCGTGAACGTGTACGCCTTAGTGGTGTCCGGCCTGTTGCTGGGCATGGGCACCTTGGGCGACCGCCTGGGCCACAAGCGCCTGTTCATGATGGGGCTGGCCGTGTTCGGCGTGGCCTCGCTGGCTGCCGCCTATTCACCCGGCGCCGCCGCCTTGATCGCCGCGCGCGTGCTGCTGGCGTTGGGCGCGGCCATGATGATGCCGGCCACGCTGTCCATCATCCGCCTTACCTTCACCAACGAGCGCGAACGCTCGGTGGCCATCGGCATCTGGGCCTCGGTCGCCTCGGGCGGCGCAGCGCTGGGCCCCGTCATTGGCGGCGTGCTGCTGGAGCATTTCTGGTGGGGTTCGGTGTTCCTCATCAACGTGCCCATCGTGCTGCTGGCGCTGCCGCTGGCCTGGCGCTTCATTCCCGCCAGCCGTCCGAACGCCGAACGCCCTTGGGACTTGGTGGGTTCGCTGCAAGTCATGGTGGGCCTGATCTTGTGCGCCTACGCGCTGAAAGAGCTGGGCAAAGCGACAACCTCTTGGCTGCATGCCGGTGTGGGCTGCGTGGCGGGCGTGGCGATGCTGACCTGGTTCGTGCGCCGCCAGCGCAGCCGCCCGTATCCGCTGATCGACTTTTCCATCTTCCGCAACGCCACCTTCAGTTCGGGCGTGGCCGCCGCGCTGTTCGCGGGCGCCGCTTTATTCGGCATGGAGCTCGTATTCAGCCAGCGCCTGCAACTGGTGATGGGCATGTCGCCGATTGAAGCCGCGCTGTTCATCCTGCCCTTGCCGCTGGCCGCCTTCGTGGCGGGCCCGCTGGCGGGCTGGCTGCTGGGATACATACGTGGCCCGCGCCTGATGTTCGTGGCGCTGGCCGTGGCGGGCGCCGGCATGGGCGGCTATCTGCTGAGCTATGACGGCAGCGTCATGCCGCAGATGATCAGCCTGAGCGTGCTGGGCGTGGGCATTGGCGCCACCATGACGGCGGCCTCCAGCTCCATCATGCAAAGCGCCACGCCGGAACGCGCCGGCATGGCGGCGTCAATTGAAGAGGTGTCTTACGAGCTGGGCGGCGCGTTGGGCGTCACGCTGATGGGCTCGATCCTGACCGGCGTGTACGCGCAAACGCTTGCCGCGCCAGAAGGCGTGGACGGCATCGTGCGCGACAGCCTGGACGACGCGCTGATCGTGGCGGAAAGCCTGCCAGCCGATCTGGCCGCCGCGCTGACGCACGTGGCCAAGACGGCATTCGACACCGGCTACGCCGCCGTCATCGCCACGGCGACGGTGATGCTGCTGGCCACCGCGGGGTTCGTGCTGCTGAACCGCTCACGGCGGCCGGCGCCGGAGTCGGGGTCGGCGCAAAATCCGGCTTCGGCTTCGGCTTCGGCTTCGGCTTCGGCTTCGGGATCGGGATCGGCTTCAGCGTCGGCTCCGGCTTCGGCTGTCACGTCAGCCTAGGCTTCCACATACGCGCCGCGCCCGTCAGCGCCCGCGGAAGGCGTGGTCCATATCGGCGATCAGGTCTTCTTCGTGCTCCAGCCCGATCGAGATGCGAATCAGCCCTTCTGACACGCCCGCCGCATCGCGCTCGGCCGCTGGCACACCCGAGTGCGTGGTCGACGCCGGGTGGCACACCAGCGATTCCGTGCCGCCCAGGCTGACCGCCGACTTGAACAGATGCAGCGCATTGATCAGGCGGAACGCGCGCTCGCGGCCGCCTTCCACCACGAAGGCGAACGTGGAGCCCGGCCCCGTGCATTGCCGCTTGTAGACCTCTTGATACGTGCGGTCGGTGATCATCTCGGGGTGAAAGATCTGCACCTTTTCATACGGATTGCCGGCCAGCCACTGCGCCACCTTGGTCGCCGTGCGCGCCGCCTGCTTCATGCGCAGCACCACCGTTTCCATTGACCGCGTGATCATCCAGCACGAATGCGGGTCCAGCTGCGAGCCAAACGCGCTGCGGATACCGCGCACCTTCTTGATCAGCTCCTTCGAACCCGTGACGGCGCCCGCCACCAGGTCACTGTGGCCGCCCACATACTTCGTCAGCGAATAGACCGACAAGTCCACGCCGTGCTCGGCAGGCTTCTGGAAGATCGGGCCCAGCAGCGTGTTGTCGCACACCGACACCGGGCGATAGCCGTGACGCGTCTCGAAGGCGTCCAGCTCGTTCTTCATGGCTTCGAAATCGATCAGCGCGTTGGTGGGGTTGGCGGGCGTTTCCACATAGAAAACGCGCACCGGGCCTTTGGCGGCGGCCGCTTCCAGCGCGGCGCGCATGTGTTTGGGCGACAAGCCATCCTGGATGGGATGCGAGCCAATCCCCCATTCCGGAAAGATCTTGGCAATCAGCGTTTCGGTGCCGCCATACAAGGGCAACGACTGCACCAGTTGATCGCCAGGGCGCAGGAACGCCATCAATACCGCGCTGATCGCCGCCATGCCGCTTGCCGTCACGGCGGCCGCTTCCGAACCATCCAGCAACGCCAGCCGGTCTTCAACGATTTCCAGGTTGGGATGGTTGAAACGGCTATACACCAGACCCGCCGTTTCGCCCTGCGGCAAGGGCTTGCGGCCCGACACCAGATCAAAGAATTCCGCGCCATCTTCGGCCGACCGGAACGCAAACGTCGACGTCAGGAATACCGGCGGCTTGACCGCGCCTTCCGACAGGAACGGGTCGTAGCCGTAAGACATCATCTGCGTTTCCGCATGCAGGGGCCGGCCGAAAATATCTTTCTTGTGATAAGTCGAATACGTCATGGTGTGCCTCTTTCTCTGGGGGTCCAGCCGATCGGGCAGGCGCGTCTCACAGGGTTTGACAATAGCGCCGGCCGCCTCGGAATGTATTGCAGTATGGGCGCAGGCCAGGCCAATTTTCTTTCCAAATCGTCCACAAGACCGCGATAATGTGAAACGTTATTTCCCACCAGAACGAATTTATGAAAGACACTGCCTTGTTACATCAACTTGACGCGATCGATTGGAAAATCATGAAAATCCTTCAAGAAGATGGGCGGTTGAGCAATGCGGAACTGGCCGAGCGCGTATCGCTGTCGGCCTCGCCTTGCTGGAAAAGGTTGAAACGGCTGGAGACCTCGGGCGTCATCCGCGGCTATCAGGCCATTCTGGACCGCCGCGCGCTAGGCATGGGGGTGGTGGCGTTCGTCAGCATCTCGCTGGAAAACCACACCGAAAAGTTGTGCCACGCCTTCGAAGCGGCAATAGCCGCCATGCCCGAAGTGCTGGCCTGCCACAACACAACCGGGCAGCACGATTACCTGCTGCACATCGTGGCGCGCGACTTCGATGCGTATTCGGAATTTGTGCGCAACCGCTTGCGCACCTTGCCTGGCGTGAAGGAACTGCTCAGCACGCTGTCGATGCACGAAGTGAAGTCATCGACCAAGCTGCATCTGTAACGTCGGCCATGCCACAGCGGTAGTGCCGGCCATGCCAGCGCCGCAGCTGGCGCTGCACTGCGGCTTATTCCGTCGCCGCCGGTATCTGCCCTGGCACGACACGGTTGCGGCCCAGGCGCTTGGCCTGATAAAGGCCGCGGTCAGCCACTTGGATCAGATCGGTGCAAGGTTGCGCCTCAGCCGGAATGGCCGTCGCCGTGCCGATGCTGACGGTCAGCCACGGGCCAGAGCCCGTGTCTTTCTGCGGAATCTGCATGGCTTCCACCGCGCGGCGCAGCTTCTCGGCCGCCAAACGCGCGCTGCCGACCGGCGTGCCGGGCAACACCAGCGCAAACTCTTCGCCGCCAAAGCGTGCCGCCAAATCTGTTGAACGGTCGCAGCTGGCGAAGATAGTGTTGGCGACGCGCTTCAACGCTTCGTCGCCTGCGATGTGGCCATAGGTGTCGTTGTAGGCCTTGAAGTGGTCGACATCGATCATCAGCATGCTGATCTCGCGGCCATCGCGGCGCGCGCGCATCCATTCCGCGTTGAGGTATTCGTCGAAATAACGGCGGTTGCCCAAGCCAGTAAGCCCGTCGGAATTGGTCAGCCGGCGCAATTCCATATTGCTTTCCAGCAGCTGCTGCTGGCTTTGACGCAGTGCTTGATAGGCCTCGTCGCGTTGCACCAGCGCCAGATACGAACGCGAGTGGTAGCGAATGCGCGCCACCAGCTCAATGGAATCGGGCAGCTTCACCAGGTAATCGTTGGCGCCCGCCGCAAAGGCGGCGCTCTTGATGGCGGGGTCTTCCTTGGTGGACAGCACGATGATGGGGATATCGCGCGTGACCGGATGGTTGCGGTATTCCTGCACGAGGCTCAAGCCGTCCACGCCCGGCAGCACCAGGTCTTGCAGAATGACGGTGGGCCGCGTTTGAATCGCTACCGTCAGCGCCTTGTAGGGGTCCGAGCAATAGTGAAAATCAATGTTCCCTTCCGTGGCCAGCGCCCGCCGGATCGCCTCGCCCACCATGACCTGATCGTCAACAAGCAGCACCATGGCCGCGTGCGAGTTCAGGTCCGCGGAGGCCGAGCTGTCTATGGGAGGGTGCATAGTCATTCCTTGATGTCTGGCAATAGCAATCCGCTCAGGCAAATGCCTGAATCAAGCGGGGAGCAATTTGGTCCAATGGTCTGATTTCCACGGCGGCCTCTAGTGCGGCAGCCGCCTTGGGCATGCCGTACACGGCGCTGGTGGCCTGGTCCTGGGCGATGGTCAGGCAGCCGCGTTCACGCAGCGCCTTCAAGCCGCGCGCGCCGTCCTGCCCCATGCCGGTCAGCAGCACGCCCACCGCCAGCCCGCGCCAATGCTGCGCCACGCTATGGAAGAACACATCGATGGAAGGCCGGTACAGGCTTTCCTTGGGGTTTTCGGTGTAGCGCAAGGTGCCATCGGCCAGCAGATGCAGGTGGTCGTCCGTGCCGGCCAAGAGTACCTGGCCCGGCAGCGGCCGTTCGCCTTCGCGCACCAGCCGCACCGGCAACAGCACCTGATCGTTCAGCCAATCGGCCATGCCGGCGGCAAACGACGCATCCACGTGCTGCACCAGCACGATGCCCGCCGGAAAATTCAGCGGCAAATTGCGCAGCAATTGCGCCAGCGTCGCCGGGCCGCCTGCGGAAGCGCCAATGACCAGCAAGCGCTGGGCATCATGCTTGGGGGCAGGTTTCTCGACGGGTGTCAGCGCCGGGCGGTTGCCGTAACGGCCGATCAGCCAGCCAATGTTGCGGATCTTGCGCAACAAGGGCGCGGCGGCGGTGCGCATATCCGCGCCGCCGACGACGGGCGTATCCACCGCGTCCAGCGCGCCGTGGCCCATGGCGTCGAACACGCGCGAGGTGTGACGGGCCACGTCGGCCGTCACCACGACGATGGCGCAGGGCGATTCCGCCATGATGCGGCGCGTGGCCTCGACGCCGTCCATGACGGGCATGATCAAGTCCATCAGCACCACATCGGGCCGATCGCGTGCGCATTGCGCGACGGCCTCTTCGCCGTTGGACGCCACCCAGGCCACTTGCAGGCCCGGTTCAAGCGCGATGGCGCGCCGCAGGGTCTCAACCGCCATTTGCAGATCGTTGACGATCCCGATTCTCACGTGAGTGCCTTTCCGATCAAATCTTCAACAGCGTCAAGCAGCGCATCATCGTGGAAGCTGCCCTTGGCCAGATAGTAATCAGCGCCGGCATCCAGCCCGCGCCGCCGATCCTCTTCACGATCTTTGTAGGACACTACCATTACCGGCAGGCTTTGCAACTTGGGATCGGCCTTGATGCGCGACACGAGCTCGATGCCGTCCATGCGCGGCATGTCCACATCGGTGACAACCAGGTCGAAATCTTCGCCGCGCAGCATGTTCCAGCCGTCCATGCCGTCTACCGCCACCGCCACATCAAAGCCGCGATTCACAAGCAGCTTGCGTTCCAGTTCGCGCACGGTCAACGAATCGTCAACCACCAGCACACGCTTGCGCCGGCGCGTCTGGACGATGGCGCCACCGCCATCCACGCGCGTCAGCCGGCCGCCTTCAATCAGCTTTTGCACCGACAACAGCATGTCTTCCACATCCAGTATCAACAGCGGCGTGCCGTCATCCATCAACGCCCCCGCCATCACGTCCTGCACCTTGCCCAGACGCGGGTCCAGCGGCTGGACCACCAGCGTGCGTTCACCCACATAACGATCCACGGCGATGCCGTACTGCGTGTCGTGGCTGCCCACGACCACCACCGCCACCGACTCCGCCCCCGGCGCGGGTTCGCCCGCGTGCAAAATCTGACGCGCCGAGACCAGGCCAATCTGCCGGTCCATGAAGCGGAAATGCTGATGGCCTTCCAATTGTTCGATGTCTTCCGCGCGCACCTGCAAGGCATGGTTGACGTAGGCCAGCGGGAACGCATAAATCTCGCCCTGCACCTCGACCAGCAAGCTGCGCACGACCGACAGCGACAAGGGCATTTCCAGCACGAAGCGCGTGCCTTGGCCCGTTGTCTGATGAATGCGCACCGCGCCGCGCAGTTGCCGCACCATGGTCTGCACCACGTCCAGCCCCACGCCGCGCCCCGAGATCTCGGTGACTTCGCCCCGCGTGCTGAAGCCCGACAGGAACAGGAATTCCAGCAGCTCGGCCTCGCTCAAACGCGCAGCCGTTTCGGAGTTCGTCAGTTTGCGCTGCACCACTTCCACGCGCAGCCGGTCCAGCGAAATGCCTGCGCCGTCGTCGCTCAATTCAATCAGCAGCATGCCTGCTGCGTGGCGCGCCGACAGCTTGATCAGCCCTTCGGGCGACTTGCCGGCATCCATGCGGTCCATCGGCATTTCGATGCCGTGATCCACTGCGTTGCGCAGCAAATGCATCAACGGCGCGTCCAGCTTTTCCAGGATGTCGCGGTCAACCTGCGTGGCGTCGCCTTCGATCTCCAGCCGCACTTGCTTGCCCAACGAGCGGCCCAGGTCCCGCACCATGCGCGCCATGCCGCCCAGCCCGTCGCCAAACGGCCGCATGCGGCACGCCAGCGCGGTGTCGTACAGGCGTTGCGCCAGATGGCTCATGCGCCAGCCGAATTCATCGACTTCGCTGGTGCGCTGCGTGAGCTCTTGCTGGCATTGTTCGACGATGCGCTGCGCGTCGTCCAACGCTGCCTGCACGCGCGCATCCACCTGCTGGCCCGCGAGCGCCGCGCGCACCCCGTCCAGCGCCTGGCCCGCGCCCGATTGCAAACGGCGCAAGCGCAGCATGGACGCGCCGAATGGCCCGATCCAGTGCGATTCCACCAGCGTTTCGCTGGACAGCCCCAGCAATTTGTTCAAGGTATCCGCCGTCACGCGCAGCACGCGTTCGCCGTCCGACAGCCCTTGGTCCGACGTGCGGCGCGTTAACGCCTGCGCGGCCGGCGCCTGAGACGCCGAAGACGGGGATGCCGATGACGGGAAACCTGATGACGGGAAACCTGATGACGGGAAAGCCGATGACGGGGATGCCGATGTCGGGAAACCTGATGACGTGGCTGCCGACAGCGTCGGCGGCGGATCATCCAGCCGCTGGATAGGCGGGAAGAAATCCGACGGCCGGGGTTCGCGTGGCGGCGTGGGCGGCGCGGCAGGCGGCGCATTGGGCGCGTTGCTCAGGCGCATGACCAGGTCGTCGATCTCGGCGCCCAGCTCCACGCCGGGCGTGGCCACGCGCTGCAACAAGTCCGCGCCCAACAACAAGGCATCGATGTCGGTGGCCTGCAAGCGCAGGCGCCCTTCCTGCGCCGCGACCAGGCAGTCTTCCATGGCATGCGCGATGCGCACCGCCGGATGCAAGTCCACGATGCGGGCCGCGCCTTTCAACGAATGGGCCGCGCGCATGCAGGCTTCGAGCTGCGGCGCCGACGTCGGGTTGTGTTCCAGCGCCAGCAAGCCGTTGTTCAGCACCTGCACCTGAGTGCGGGTTTCCAGCTGGAACAGCTCCAGCAACGATGCGTCGCGCATTTCGTCCGGATTCACGCCAGGCTCCGTTCCAAAGCTTGCATCAACAAATTCTCGTCCAGTACGCCCACGCTACGCGTGCCGCAGCGGGCCACGCCGCGAGAGTATTTCAAGCTGGCGCCTTCAACCGTGGCAGGCAATGGCTCCAACTGGTCCAGGTCAACGGCGTGGATACCTTCCACTTCGTCCACCGGCAACACCACCGCGCGCCCTGCGCCGCCGAAGATCAGCATGCGGGCCGCGGCCGGCCGGTCACGGAATTCTGCGGCGCCCGCTTCCAGGCTGAGCAGACGCGCCAGCGACACACAGACGGTCAGCGTGCCGCGCACGTTCGTCACGCCCAGCACGGCGGGGTCGCGCCGATGCGGCAACGTCAGAATGGCGCGCGTGGCGGCCACTTCGTCCAGCGAGCGCGTGGGCAGGCCCAGCCATTCGCGGTTCAGGCGAAACACCAGCAGCGACGACAGCCGGGTGCTGTCTTGCCCGTCGGACTCGTCTTCCAACGATTCCATCTGCGGCGGCAGGCGGTCCAGGATGCGCTTGGCGGCGGTCGCGTAAACCGGGCAATTGCGGCAGTGCACATGGCCGGGCAACTGCTCGCAGCTTTTGTCGCCGCGAATGCCGATGCGGTTCCAGCAGTCGTCCACGTCGGACATGAAGGCAAGAGATTCAGTCACGTCGAGCCTCCTGTCGCGCCGCGCGGGCTTGCAGGCGGCGCGCGCCTTCGGTGTCGCCCGCCGACGCAATCAGCGCGGCCAGATGCAGCAGCGCTTCGCGGTGCGTCGGGTCCAGATACAGGGCCTTGCGATACGACGTTTGCGCCTGACGCGCGTCGCCTGCGGCATCTTGCAGCAAGCCCAGCAGGTGCAGCGCATCGGCGCTGGCGCCGTGGATATCCAGATGCGCCTGGCACTTCGCCATGGCGTCCTGCACCCTGCCCTGGTCGGCCATGGCCGCGATCTGGCGCAGCGAGGCGTCGGCGCTGGGCGTGTCAGGGCGAGCGGCGGGCGCTACGCGATCCATCGGCGCCGGCGCAATCGCCGCGTGGGCTAACGGCAAGCGCGCGGCCGGCGTCTGGGCGATGGGCCGGCGCGGCGGCGTCCACGCATGCACCATCGGCTTGGGCGGCGCGAACGTCTCGGCGGGCGGCGGCAGAGTCTGAGCCAGAAACGCGAACGATCGCGCGACGGGCACGGCGGGCAGACGGCGCGCGGTCATCAAACTGGTTTCAGCCGGGCCGACGAAGATCACGCCGTCGCCGCGCGTGAAACGGCGCAGCACTTGCACGGCGCGTTCCTGGGTCGGGCCGTCGAAATAGATCAACAGGTTGCGGCAGAACACAAAGTCGTACGGCGCGGCGCCCGCCAACAGATGGGTATCGAACAGGTTGCCCTGCTGGAAGCGCACCCGCGCGCGAACCATGTCGGCTAGCTGGTGGCCGTCGGCCGTTTCAGTGAAATGGCGGCCGCGGTAGGCCAGATCGTCGCCCCGGAAAGAATTGCGGCCGTAGGCCGCGCGCCGGGCGAATTCAACCATGCGCTCGCTGATGTCCACCGCGTCCACCTCAAAACGCGAGGCCGGCACGCCCGCGTCCAACAAGGCCATGGCGATGGAATACGGTTCTTCGCCGCTGGAACACGGCACGCTCAGCACGCGCAACACGCGGTTGTCGGGCACGCCAACGGCAAACAAGCGCTCGCGCGCAAGCCTGGCCATGGCGGCCTGCGATTCCGGATACCGGAAAAACCACGTTTCCGGCACGATGACCGCTTCGATCAGCTGCTGCATTTCGGCGGGGTCGGTCTGCACCCGCATCAGATAATCGCGTTCATCCGCCGCATCTACCGCGCCCACGCGGTGGCGCACGGCGCGTTCGACGGCGGCCTTGCCGATGGAACCGCTGTCCAGCCCCATCTTGCGTTTGAGCAAGGCGCTGAAATCGTCGACCAGATTCATGACGGGGTCCCGGGGTTTGCACCGGCGTTCGCCGCGGCATTCGCGCTGGAATTCTCGCCGGCATTCGCGTCGGCATTCGCGCCGGCATTCGCGTCGGAATTCGCGTCGGCGTTTGCATCCCTGCGGTCGTCCGGCGGATACAACAAAGCCCGTACAGACGCCGGCAACAGGTCCGCCACCTTGACCGCCTGCACCATGCCATGCGCGTCGCTTAGCACCGGCCCCAGGTAACGCGCGCCGGGGTTATCCAGCCCGTAAGGCTTGAACGCGGCCGGGTCGTAGTGCACGGTTTCGGTTGCCTGCTCCAGAATCAATCCCAGCAAACGGCCGCCATTTCCGCTATTCCCGCTATTCCCGCTATTCCCGCTATTCCCGCCATTCCCGCCATTTCCGCCATTTCCGCCATTTCCGCCATTTCCGCCATTCCCGCCATTTCCGCCATTTCCGCCATCCGCGGCGTCCACGCCATAACGCACCAGCGCCAGACGCGTGCTGGTCACGGCAGCCGCTGCGCTCTTGCCGGCCAATTGGCTCATGTCGATCACCGGTACCGGCACGCCGCGCCGGTCCAGCATGCCCGCCACCCAAGCCGGCGCGCCAGGCACCTGCTTCAACACCCGCATCCCCAGCACCTCGACCACATCGCCCGCGTCCAGCGCATAGCGGTCGCCACCGATGCGAAACAGCAGGTATAGCCGCCGCGCGGCCGCCCGGGCCGCGCTTGCGTCAGATGCCGGAGCCCATTGCGCCATGGCCCGGCTCACACCTTGAAGCGCGACACGCCGCTGCGCAGGTCGTTGGCCACCAGCGTCAGCTCTTCAATGGCCAGACTGGATTGACGCAGGGACTCCACGGTTTGCTGGGCGGCATCGCTCAGTTGCTGCAAGGCCTGATTGATCTGCTCGGCGCCGGTCGCCTGCGCCTGCATGCCTTCGTTAACCATCTGCACGCGCGGCGCCAGCGTCTGCACTTGCTGGATGATCTGCGACAACTGGTCGCCCACCTGTTGCATGTCGGCCATGCCGCGCCGCACTTCTTCCGAGAACTTGTCCATGCCCATCACGCCCGCGGACACCGACGACTGAATCTCGCGCACCATCTGCTCGATGTCATAGGTGGCGACGGCAGTCTGGTCAGCCAGGCGGCGGATCTCGGTGGCGACAACGACGAAGCCGCGGCCGTACTCGCCGGCCTTCTCGGCTTCAATCGCCGCGTTCAGCGACAGCAGGTTGGTCTGGTCCGCTACCTTCGTAATCGTTGTGACCACCTGAGTAATGTTGCCGGCCTTCTCGTTCAGGATGGCCAGTTTGGCGTTGACGGAACCGGCTGCGCCCACCACATTGCGCATCGTGTCTTCCATGCGCGCCAAGCCCACCTGGCCGCTGCCCGCCAACGACGCAGTCTGCTCGGCCGCGCTGGACACTTCGGTCATGGTGCGGACCAATTCGCGGGACGTGGCCGAGATCTCGCGCGAAGTCGCGCCGATTTCTGTCGTCGTGGCCGCTACTTCTGACGCGGTGGCCTGCTGCTGCTTGGACGTGGCGGCAATTTCCGTGACGGAGGTCGCCACCTGCACGGCGGAACGCTGCGTCTTGCCGACCAGCCCGGTCAGCTCGTCGACCATGCCGTTAAAGCCGGTTTCGATGGCGTTGAATTCGTCTTTGCGCGCCAGCGACAAGCGGCGGGTCAAGTCGCCGCCGCCAGTGGATTCCAAGGTCTTGACGATGTCTCGCATCGGGTTGGCAATGGCGCGCATCAACATGACGCCGCAGATAATGGCGGCGGCAATGGCCAGGGCCAGCGAAATCAGCATGCCCGCTTCGGCGGTATCGACCGCCTTCTGGATGCTGAGGGCCGAATCGTCGGCCTGCTTTTTATTCTCGGCCACCATCTTGGCCAGGGTATCGCGGCCCTTGTAGAACGCGGGACGCAGTTCAGTCTTGATACGTGCCTGCGTGCGAGCGACATCGCCGATAGCAGCGGGCGCCAGGATGTCAGCGCGGATGAGCTTGTATTCCTTCAATTCCTTTTCGAACTCGTCGAACATCCTGCGGTCATCGCCGCGCGCAATGGTGCGGCGGTACTGCTCAACGCTGTCGTCCAGTAGCTGATCATTCTTCGGCAACGCTTCCAGCGCGGCGCGGCGTTCCTGATCGGTGTCCGAGTTATAGGCGTCCTGCACCACCACAAAACCCGCAAACCACGAGGCGCGGATCGACGTGCTGTAGTAAATGCCCGGCACGGCGTCGGTATTGATCGTGGCGACTTCGGCTTCGATTTGCAGCAAGCGCCGGTAATCCACCACCACCATCAACGCCATGATGGCCAGAACAACCAGGAAGCTGGCCAGGATGCGCTGGCGGAGTGTCAGATTCTTCATGCCGGGAGACCTTTGTGCTGGACCAACGCTACAGCGCCCCGAAGGAACGCCGCTGAACGACCCGGCGCGCGTTGCCGCGCGCCTACGCCTGTTCATGACGGGATGTGGAGAGATTCACTAATTATTGCAAAGGCTGGCAGGCTGAGCCATGAAAAACAAGGGAAACCCCTGCATCATGGCCCGGTTCGTCGGAAAAATGCAAAGCCTGGTTACCAGCGCTTGTGTTTTACGGTGACAGACCGTACGCAATCCCGGGGTCAGGCGGGCGCCCGCCACAGCGCATCCGGCAACCGGGTGTTGACCCAGTCGGCGGCCGGTGCGCTGGCCTGTTCGTAGGCATGGGCCAGACGCAGCACGTCGAAGTCCGCCTGCGGCGGGCCGATCAACTGCATCCCCATCGGCAGGCCTTGCGCGTTGAAGCCCACCGGCACGCTGATGACGGGGCAACCCGCCAGCGTCCACGGCGTTACCGTCTCCATCCAACGGTGATAGGTGTCCATGGGGCGCCCGGCAATGTGCTTGGGCCAGTCCAATGTGACGTCAAAGGGAAAGACCTGCGCCGATGGCACGGCCAGATAATCAACGTCTTCAAACATCCGCAGCACGGTCTGATACCAGGCGCTGCGCTCTTCAGTCGCCTGGTAGACCTGGCGCGCGGTCATGCCGTCCAGCCCTTCGACTTCCCAGATCACCGCTGGCTTCACGAGCTTGCGCGTCTCGGGGTTTTCGACCAGCCCGTGCAATTGGCCGCCCACCATCAGATGGCGGTGCGCCAGCCACATGCGCCACAAGCGGTCGCCCGCGAACGGCACTTGGTAGTCGGCAACCTTGCAGCCCGCGGAACCCAGCACGCCCAACGCCTGCGTGCAAAGGTCCAGAATGCCCGGCTCCATGGGCAGATAGCCGTCCCAGTCGCCCAACCAGCCGATACGTTTGCCGTGCATGTCCGCGTCCAGCGGCGCGGCGAACTGCGCGGGGTCATCACGCAGGGACAAGGGCGAACGCTTGTCGTGGCCCGCCATCACCGACAGCAGCAACGCCACGTCGCGCGGGGTGCGGCCCATGGGGCCTTCGTACGACAGCTGCTTCAAGAACACATCCGTCGACGGCCCGAATGGCACCCGGCCGGCAGACGGGCGCATGCCATACACGTTGCAGAACGCGGCGGGGTTACGCAGCGAACCGCCAAAATCGCTGCCGTCCGCCACCGGCAACATGCGGGCGGCCAGCGCGGCGGCGGCGCCACCACTGCTGCCCCCTGCGGTCTTGGAGAGGTCATAGGGGTTGCCCGTGGCCCCGTACACCGCGTTATAGGTATGTGAGCCCAAGCCGAATTCCGGCACGTTGGTGCGTCCGATGAAAATAGCGCCCGACGCCCGCACCCGCTCGATCATGATGGAATCGTGCGGCGTCACCTGATCCTGATAGACCGGCGAACCCATCGACGTGACCATGCCGCGCACGGCCGTCAAATCCTTGGGCGCCTGGGGCATGCCGTGCATCCAGCCCAGCCACTGGCCCGCATCCAGCTGAGCGTCGCGCTCGGCGGCTTCGCGCAACAGCGCATCCGCGTCGCGCCGGGCGACGATGGCGTTGAGCCTGGGATTGACGTGGTCGATATGGGCCAGATAGGCGCCCATGACCTCGACACAGGACAGCTCGCGCCGCCGGATGGCGTCCGACAAGGCGTGGGCCGGCATGGCGACGATGGGATTCAAGCGGGTGGAATCAGCCGGCGTGGCGGGGGGCATGCAGGTCTCCTGGGGTGACTATGGTTGTCGGCACAGCGGTCGCTTGCGGCGCCGCTGAATATGATGCTCGTCATGCTAATGGCGCGTCCCCTTGGACACAAGTGGCTAATTTCAGCCCTGCCGTGCTGCGAATGTCACGGAAATAAATGCTGCGCCAAGTGGTCGACGAACACGCGTAACTTGGGCGATGCCTGGCGGCTGGCGGGCCACAGCGCCCACATCGTGCCGCTGCCGCGCGTGCGGTCCTCCATCACGATCTGCAATTGGCCTGCGGCCAATTCCCGGCGAATCGTAAAGTCGGGCAGGCAGACGATGCCCTGCCCGCCCACCGCCAACGCAATCCGCATCTCGACGCTGTTGCACACCAAGGTCAGCGGCAGCTCGAGCGGCGGCGCGTCAGGCCCCAGCTTCAACGGCCATTTCTCCAGCCGGCCCGTGGCCGGGTAGCGGTAATGCAGGCAGGCATGGCGCAGCAGATCGGCCGCGCGTTTGGGCGTGCCGTGCTCACGCAAGTAGTCGGGGGATGCCGCCAGCACACGGCGAAACGGCCCCAGGCGGCGGCGCTTCAGGCCGGAGTCGTCCATCTCGCCGGTGCGCACCACGGCGTCGTAGCCTTCGCCGATCACGTCGACCATCCGGTCGGTGAAATCCAGGTCCAGCTCCACCTCGGGGTAGTGGCGCATGAAGCTCGCGATGGTGGTGTCGAACAGCCCGCTGTAGCGCGGCAGGCTGACCCGCAGCTTGCCCTGCGGCGCGTCGGACGCGGCGGACAATTCCAGTTCGGCCGCCTCGACCTCAGACAGAATGCGGCGGCAACGGTCCAGGAATTTTTCGCCCTCGGGCGTCAGCGCAATGTGCCGGGTGCTGCGATGAAACAAGCGCACCTTCAAGCGCGCTTCCATGCGCGCCACGCTCTTGCCCACCGCCGATGGCGACACGCCCAGCACACGGCCGGCTTCGGAAAAGCTGCGCGTCTCCGCCACCAGCACGAACACGCCTATGCCGCTCAGGCTATCCATCCCACGCACTCCAATGCGAATCTCAATGCGGACATATTTGTCCGGAATCTTTGGAATCCTAGCCTATTTTTCTTTTATCTCTGGGATTCTAAGCTTGGCCTCCCTGTCTACAGATGCCCTTGCGTTATGCCCACCCCTGTTGTCTCCGCGTCCCTTCCCAACGCTTGCCTTCCCAACGCTTGCCTTCCCTCCGCTTCCCTTCCTCCCGCTTCCCTTCCCTCCGCGTCTCTTCCACCGGCTTCTCCCTACCGTTGGCTGCAACTGCTGTCCGCCTGCCTGACAGCCCTGCTCATTCCGTTGTGCTTCACCGGCCCCGCCGTCGTGTTGCCATCCATCAGCCACGCGCTGGGGGGAACGCCGGTCGAGCTCAACTGGATATTGAACGGCTACATCCTGGCGTATGGCAGCGTCATCATGGTGTCGGGCAGCCTGACCGACCTGTACGGGCCGCGCCGGGTCTGGCTGTTGGGTCTGGTGGGGTTCTGCGCGGCCACCTTCGTGATTCCGTTTGTGCCGACGGCCGCTTGGATCGACGTACTGCGGCTCCTGCAAGGCATGGGCGGCGCGGCCGCGTTCGCCGCCGCCATGTCGTCATTGGCGCCGCTCTTTCATGGCGTGGCGCGCACCCGCGCGTTCAGTTTGCTGGGCACCACCTTCGGCATCGGCTTGTCGTTCGGACCGCTCGCGTCGGGCTGGATGGTGGAGGCGGCGGGCTGGGAATGGGTGTTCCTGGCCACGGGCGCCGTGGGCGTGCTGGGCGCCGTCATGGTCGCCATCAGCGTGCGCCCGACCACCGTTGCGGCGCAAGGCCGGCTGGACTGGCCCGGCGCGCTCACCTTTACCGGGGCGCTCGGGCTGTTCACCTACGGCATGCTGCTGGCGCCCGAGGCAGGCTGGGGGGATGTGTACGTCATCGGCGCGCTGCTCGCATCCGTGTTGTTGGCCGTGGCGTTCGTGCGCATCGAACGCCGCGTCGCCCGCCCCATGCTGGACCTGAGCCTGTTTCGCAGCTCGCGCTTTGTGGGCGTGCAGGTGCTGGCGGCCTCGCCCGCGTTTTTGTTCATCGTGCTGATCGCGCTCTTGCCCGGCCGCTTCATCGGCATCGACGGCTACAGCGCATGGGAAGCGGGGCAGTTGATGATCGGCCTGGCCGCGCCTTTGCTCATCGTGCCGTTCGTGGCGGCGCTGCTGACGCGCTGGTTCCAGCCCGGCGTACTGTCGGCCGTCGGCTTGATTGCGGTGGCCATCGGCCTCTTGTGGCTGGCCAGCGTCATGACGACCGGCGCGGCCGGCTTGTGGCTGCCCATGTGTCTGATCGGCATCGGCATCGGCCTGCCATGGGGCTTGATGGATGCGATGGCGGTCAGCGTCGTCGACGCGCGCAATGTCGGCATGGCGACCGGCATCTTCAACACCGTACGCGTGTCGGCGGACGGTGTAGCGATTGCAGTGGTCAGCGCCCTGCTGGCCGGGTTGATTCAGACGCAGTTGTCGGCAGCGCTACCCGGCGCCACCGATGCCCCTTCCCTGTTGATGGCGGCGAATCGCGCCGCGCTGGGTCAGCTGGAGGAAGCCGCGGCGCTGCTGCCGGCCGAGCCGCTAAATGCACGGGTAACGGCAACTGCGCAGGTGCCGGCCGAGCCACCGAATGCACGGGTGACGGCAACTGCGCAGGTGCCGGCCGAGCCACCGAATGCACGGGTGACGGCAACTGCGCAGGTGCCGGCGGCGACACCGAATACGCCACCGCGTGCGCAGCCGCCCGCCATTGCGCTGCTGCAACACATCTATGACGACGCCTTCCGCGTGGTGCTGCATGTGTTGGCCGGCATCGCGCTGTTGACCGCGCTGGCGATCTACGCCTTGCTATGCAGGCGTGAGCGCATCGCCTCGCGGCACGGGGCGTCGGCCATTGACCGAACCGCTGCCCCGGCCATAACGCCACAGCAGAGCAACCGGGGCTAATCCACCCGCCACCAGCTCGGCAGCAGACCGCGCACTTTGGCGCGCCGATAGCGGTCGTCGATAAGATGCACCGTGCCCACATCCTGTTCGGTGCGGATCACGCGGCCTGCTGCCTGCACCACCTTTTGCATGCCGGGATACAGGTAGGTGTAGTCGTAGCCGTTCTCTTCGCCATAGCGCAAGTCCATGGCCCGCTTCATGTTTTCGTTCACCGGGTTCACCTGCGGCAGCCCCAGCGTGGCGATGAAGGCGCCTATCAGGCGCTTGCCCGGCAAGTCCACCCCTTCGGAAAACGCGCCGCCCAACACCGCGAAGCCCACGCCTTGGCCCGTGTCGGTAAAGCGCGCCAGAAACGCCGCGCGGTCGGCTTCGCCCATGCCCGGCGTCTGCAACCAGATCGGCACGCCCGGGTGACGCTCGCGCATCAGGTCCGACACCTGACGCAGGTAATCAAAGCTGCTTAAGAAGCCCAGGTAGTTGCCCGGCCGGTCGGCGTACTGGCTGGCGATCAAGTCGACGATAGGCGCAAGCGACCGTTCGCGGTCGCGATAGCGTGTGGATACGTTGCCCACCACGCGCACCGCCAGCTGCGCCGCTTGAAATGGCGCGGCCACGTCGATCCACGGGGTGTCTTTCGGCAAGCCCAGCGTGTCGCGGTAGAACTGCTGCGGGCTGAGCGTGCCGGAAAACAGCACGGTGGCATGCGCCGCTGCATAACGCGCCGCCAGATACGGCGCCGGAATCACGTTGCGCACGCACAAGGTCGAGGGCCGCGTCTTGGCGCTGGCCACGCCCACGTCCGACAAGGTCACATCGAACAAGGCGTGCGAGCCAAACTGTTCGGCCAGCCGCATGAATTGCAGCGCCTGGAAATAGAAAACCAGCACCGGGTCGTCTTGCGGCAACGGGGTTTCCGCCATGGATTCCATGATGGCGCCCACCGCCTTTTGCACGGCCGACAACACACCGGGCGCCACCATCTCATAGGCCTGATAGCGTTCCGTCTGCTTCTTGTTCAACGCATTCCAAGAACGCTGCAAGCCATCCAGCGGCTTCTTCAACGCTTTGGACGCGGCATAGCGCGCCGCCGACAACGACGCCTGATCCAGCTCGCCGGTGTACATGCGGCGCGCGCGGTCAACCAGGTTGTGCGCCTCGTCGACCAGCACCGCGACCTTCCACTGGTAGGCCTGCGTCATGGCGTACAGCATGGCCGACGAGTCGTAGTAATAGTTGTAGTCACCCACGACCACATCGCTCCAGCGGATCAGCTCTTGCGACAAGTAGTACGGGCAAACCTGATGCTCGCGGGCCGTGGCGCGCACGGTGGGCGCATCCAGCCGCACGTGTTGCAGCGCCGCTTCGCGCGCTTCTGGCAGGCGGTCATAAAAGCCCTGCGCCAGCGGGCAGGAGTCCCCGTGGCAAGCCAGGTCAGGGTGTTCGCAGGTTTTGTCGCGCGCTTGAAGATCCAGCACGCGCAAGCCGGGCGCCGCGGGCTGGGCGTTCAGGGTGTCCAGGGCTTCAATGGCCAAACCCCGGCCCGAACCCTTGGCCGCCAGGAAGAACACCTTGTCCAGGCCCGTGCCGGGGCTGGCTTTGAGCAGCGGGAAGATCGTGCCCAAGGTCTTGCCGATGCCGGTGGGCGCCTGCGCCATCAGGCAACGGCCATCGCGCGCAGTGCGGTACACGGCAACTGCCAGGTCGCGCTGGCCTGCGCGAAATTCGCCGTGCGGAAACGCCAGCTTTTCCAACGCCGCGTCACGCGTCTGACGATGCGCAAGCTCGGTCTTGGCCCACGCCAGGAACCGATTGCATTGTTCCTGGAAGAACGTGGCAAGTTCAGCGGCCTGGTGCGTTTCCACCAGCACCGTCTCTTCTTCGGTGACCACGTTGAAATACACCAGCGCCACGCGCACCTGCTCCAACCCGCGCGACTGGCACAGCAGATGGCCGTACACGCGCGCCTGCGCCCAGTGCACCACGCGGTGATTCTCACGCACGCTGTCCAGCGAGCCGCGATACGTCTTGACCTCTTCCAGCTGATTGGCCACGGGGTCGTAGCCATCCGCGCGGCCCCGCACCAGTAAGGTTTCATGCTGGCCGGACAGCGCCACTTCGGTTTCGTAGTCCGGGCCACGGCGGCCCGTGACGACGGCATGGCCCGCCATGCCTTCCAGCCCCGTCGGCGCTGGCGTGAAGCGCAAGTCCAGGTCACCCGCCCGCGCTGTGAATTCGCACAGCGCGCGCACCGCTACGGCGTAGCTCATGCCGCGCCCTCCTGCCAACTGACATGGCAGACCCGCACGGGCATGCCGTGCGAGACGCAGTACTGTAGCCAGCGGATCTGGTTGTCTTGCAATTTGTCGCCCGGCCCTTTGACCTCGATGAGTTCATAGCGGCGCTCGGCCGGCCAGAAACGAATCAGGTCTGGCAGGCCCGAACGGTTGGTTTTGACGTCGCGCAGCAGCCGCGTGAAATACAGCTTCAGGTGCGTGGCGGGCAGGCAATCCAGCGCTTGCAACAGCAGCCCTTCCGACAAGGCGCCCCAGAACACGAACGGCGACTGCACACCCGCCTTGTCCGCGTAACGCCGCAAGATCACGTCGCGATAACCCGGCGTGTCCAACTGCGCCAAGCAATCCGCAAACTGGGCCACGCGGCGTTGATGGAAATCGGGTGCGTCCAGATCGGCGGGGCCGCGCTGGAACGGATGAAAGAACGCGCCCGGCAACGGCGCGAACACGGCGGGCCAGCACAGCAGCCCGAACAGCGAATTGATCAGCGCGTTTTCCACGTAATGCACGGGCGCGTCGTCTTGATGCAGATGGTCGCGCGTGACGAATTCCACTGCCGCAGGCGCAGCGGGACGCGGCAACACCAAGTCGGTACGCAGCAATGCGGGCGCCGCCGGCCGGGCCGGTTTACCCTTGCCCACGCTGCGATACAAGCGCGGCAGCATGCGCGCCACGCGCTGGCTTTCTTCTTCACTTTCGGGAGCGTCTTGCGCCAGCAAGGCCAAAGCCAGGGCATCGTCAAACTGCCCCATGCGTTCATGGACACGGATACGGCGATGTCGCGCGCCCGGATACACGCAGCGTTCGTACGCCGATTGCGCGTCCGGCCACGCCTGCGCGCGTTCACAGGCTTGGCCGATGCGAAACAAAACCTTGGCGCGCCGCTTTTCCAGCCAGGGGTTCTGGCTGGCGCACGCATCCACCGCCTGTAGCAGCGCATCCATCTCGGCACCCTCATCCAGCGCCGCCCGGCACGCCTGCAAAGCCAGATAGCCGTCGACATCCGCACGCGTTTGAAACGCCCGGGACGACGCCTCGAACGGCACAGCCTCGTACTGGAACACCCCCAAGTCGGCCAGCACGAATTCCGACCAGTCTTGATAGAGGTTGCCAAAGAACATCAGCCGGAAGCGTTCGCAAAGATCGCCCACCATCACGCGCCAGACGGGCTCGTCCGCTGCGGGGTTCCACGCCGGATACGCCTTGGGTTCGGGCTGCAAAACGCGCATGGCGTCCAGTAGATCCCCCTTGCGCGCCGTGGCTTTCACCGGGGCATCGGCAAACATCTTGCACAGTTCCGGCTTGGTGTGCAGGGCGAAGAGTTCGTCCAGCGACATGGGCGCGTGCGCATCCAGCCACCCCAGCGCCACCAGCGGCGCGGCGGCGGCTTCGGTGCTTTCGATTTCTTCGTACACCAGCCGGCTGGCGCGAAACCACGGCCCGCGCCGCATCAGCATACGCACCATCAACGCCTGCGACGCCTGCGCCAAAGCCGAAAAATCGGCCAGGAAGCGGCGTTCGGCGGCATCCAGCAAGTCGGCGTAGCGGTCAGAGACCCACGCCAAGGCGCGCTGGAAATTGTGCAGGTAGTAGTAGCGATGCGGGGGAAACATGGGCCTGGCCAGATAGCTGGGTATTTATCCAGTAATCATAGCAGGCGCATCCGCCGCCGGTTGCGGAAAACATGCTGGATTTGTCACTGCATTCAGCGCTGCATTCAGCGCTGCGGGTGCCAGACGATGTTGAAGCCTTCTTCGGCGTCCGGCTCCACGAAGTACGCGGTGATGGCGTCGTATTGCTCGTCCGTGGTCGTGAACGGATGCGCGCCCGTCGCGTTGCGCGCTTGCAGCCTGGCCTTGCACACCGCGTCAGAAGCGTCCAGATAATGCAGCTGATGCGGGCATCCGGCCTGCTCGGCGACTTGCCGCAACCATTCACGGCTGCGGCGGGTGTTGGCCGGAAAGTCCAGCACCACCGACAAGCCTGCCCCGACCAGCGCCGCCACATGGCTGCCCATCGCATTACGCAGCCGGCTGGCGCACCGCGCGTAGTCGGTGATGTCCACGATTTCCCCCGGATACAGCGCCGCCAGCCAGCTGTCTTCGCTGATCAACAGCGTGCCCGGCTGCGCGGCCAGCGCCGCAGCCAGCGTCGATTTCCCTGCGGCGATCTTGCCGCAAAGAAAATGCAACGAGGGTGTGGAAGGGGTCGAAGGCGTTGAAGAAGAGGAAGTGGCAGTGGAAGAAGTGGCTGTGGAAGAAGCAGCAGTGGAAGAAGCGGCAGGAGTGAATGGGGTTGAAGATGTCATGAAGGGCTCTCCGTTTAAAAAAACAGGCAAAAGGCGAGCCAACAAAAAACCCGCCTCTTGGCGGGTTTGTGTAGCGATGTTCCGACGCGCGCTAACCCACCATGATCGTAATGGTGGTAATAATCAGGGCGAACGGGGTCAGGGGTCGGCGCATGAAACAGAGCTTGCGCCTGACGCCGCCGCCTGTCAATTCCCCCAGAAAAAGAAAACGGCGCCGGAAAGCCTGAGCTTTCCGGCGCCGCGGGTTCGCCTTGGATCGCATCGGTTCGCACCATCGCGATGCGATCCAAGCAAGATCCTGCCGTCGCTTATCGCGCCGGCTGAGCCGCCGCGCCTACGTCCTTGCGCACCTTGGCCACGTCGGACGCGCTGACTGCCGCCCCCTTGTTGCCCCAGCTTGCGCGCACGAAGGTCACCACGTCGGCCACTTCCTTGTCGGTCATGCGCCAGTCAAAGCCCGGCATGGCATAGGCCGTGGGAGCCGCCGTCGTGCCCGGCATCTGGGCGCCCTTCAATACGATGTGGATCAGCGACGTCGCGTCCGCCGAATTCACCGTCGAGCTCAGCGCCAGCTGCGGGAACGTTTCCGTGTAGCCCTTGCCGGTGCTGCGGTGGCAGGCCGCGCAGTTGTTCAGGAAGGCCATGGCGCCATCGCCCTTGTCCTTGCCCGTACGCAGCGCCTGGGCCACGGACTCGTCATAGGCCAAAGGCTTGGTGGCGTCCTTGTTGACCGGCGGCAAACTCTTCAGATACACCGCGATGGCGTTCAGGTCCGCATCGGTCAGATGCTGCGTGCTGTCTTCCACCACCTGCGCCATGCCGCCAAAGGCTGCCGAATGGCCGTTGCGGCCCGACTTCAGGAAGACGGCAATGTCTTCCTTCGTCCAGCTGCCCAGGCCATCGGTGACGTCGCCGCGCAGGTTCTTGGCCAGCCAGCCTTCCACCACGCCGCCCGACAGGAAGGCAGAACCGTCCTTGTCGCTCAGCGCCTTTTCTTGCAAGGCGACGCCGCGCGGCGTATGGCAGGTGCTGCAATGGCCCAGGCCTTCCACCAGGTACTGGCCGCGCAGCAAGGCTTCGCGGTCAGCGCCCTTCAGGTCGCTTGAGGCCGGGCCGCTGACGACGTCCGGCGCAAACATCCAGCGCCACACGGTCAAGGGCCAGCGCATCGACATCGGCCACGAAATATCCGTGTCCTTGTTTTCCTGCTTGACCGGCTCCACCCCATGCATGAAGTACGCGTACAGCGCCTTCACGTCATCCGGCGTGACCTTGGCGTACGCGGTGTACGGCATGGCCGGATACAGCGAATGCCCGTCCTTCGCCTTGCCGTGGCGCACGGCCAGGTCGAAGTCTTCGTACGTGTAGTTGCCGATACCGGTGTCTTTATCGGGCGTGATGTTGGTCGAATAGATCGTGCCCAACGGCGACTCGATGCCCAAGCCGCCCGCAAAGGGCTTGCCGCCCCTGGCCGTGTGGCAGGCAATACAGTCACCGGCGCGCGACAGGTATTCGCCCTGCTTGATCATCTGCGCATCGGGCGCGGCGGGCGTGCCGTCGGCGGCGAACGCTGCGCTGGCGACCAGGGCCGAGAAGGCCGCAACAATGGTTTGCTTCAACATTGTTCCGTCTCCTTAAGCCTGGACCAGCGGGCCGGGGTTCTTCAAATACTGGTCGCGAATTGCCTGCGCGGCCCAGTAAGCCAGGGCGCCCACCAGACCGGTCGGGTTGTAGCCCATGTTCTGCGGGAACACGCAGGCGCCCATCACGAACACGTTCGGTACATCCCAGCTTTGCAGGTACTTGTTGACCACGCTTTCCTTGGGGTTCGAGCCCATGATCGCGCCACCCGTGTTGTGCGTGCTTTGATAGACGCGCGTGTCATACCGCGCGCCCTTCTTGCGCACCGCCACAAAGTGCTTCTCGGGGTTCATGGCCTTGGCCACGGTCTCCATGCGCTTGCCCATGTAGCCCAGCATGTCGAACTCGTTGTCATGCCAGTCGAACGTCATGCGCAGCAGCGGCTGGCCGTAGGCGTCCTTGTAGGTCGGGTCCAGCGACAGATAAGCGTCGCGGTACGACATCACCGAACCCGAAATGCCGATCGTCATGAAGCGCTGGTAAGCGTCTTGCACACCGGCCTTCCAGGCGGTGCCCCACGACGGTGTGCCCGGCGTCGTCGGCGTCTGCTTGATCGGACGGCCGCCGTAGCGCACGTGGCGGATGCTGGCGCCGCCCACAAAGCCCAGGGGGCCGTGGTCGAATTGGTCGCCGTTCAAGTCGTCCATGCCCACGCCGCCCGCGCCGGTACCCACAAACGGGTTCAGCTGGGTGCCCTTGGGCAACAGCACGTTAACCGCGCCGTTCATCTGGTACGCATAGTTCTTGCCGACCACGCCTTCGTTGGTCTTCGGGTCATACGGCTTGCCGATGCCCGACAACAGCAGCAGACGCACGTTGTGCATCTGGTACGCCGACAAGATCACCAGGTCGGCCGGCTGGTCGATTTCGCGGCCTTGGGCGTCGATGTACGTGACACCGATGGCCTTCTTGCCGGTCGAATCCAGGTTGACCTTGATGACTTGCGAATGCGTGCGCAGTTCGAAGTTGGGCTTCTTCAAGAGCACCGGCAGAATCGTCGTCTGCGGCGATGCCTTCGAATACATGTAGCAGCCGTAGTTTTCGCAGAAGCCGCAGAAGTTGCAGGGGCCAAGGCGCACGCCATACGGGTTCGTGTACGGACCCGAGGCATTGGCGGCAGGCGCCGGATACGGGTTGAACCCGACCTCGCGCGCGGCCTTCTCGAACAGCTGCGCGCCATAGGTGTTGGGCAGCGCGGGCAGCGGGAATTCCTTGCTGCGCTTGCCTTCCAGCGGGTTGCCGCCTTCAACGATCTTGCCGTTCAGGTTACCGGCCTTGCCCGACGTGCCGCACACGTATTCGAACTTGGAGAAGTACGGTTCCAGTTCGTCGTAGGTGACGCCGAAGTCCTGGATGGTCATGCCTTCCGGAATGAACTTCTTGCCGTAGCGGGTTTCGTAGCGCGTGCGCAGTTCCAGCTCTTCCGGCAACACGCGATAGTGCATGCCGTTCCAGTGAAAGCCCGCGCCGCCCACGCCCGTACCCAGCAGGAACGAACCGTTCTGGCGGTAAGGCACGGCAACGTCATCCACGCCATGGCGGATCGTCACGGTTTCTTTGGACAGGTCCTGGAACAACTTGCCGCGCACGGAGTACGCCAGCTCGTCGATCACCTTGGGGTACTCGGCGTCCTTCGGGGTGTCTTGCATGCCGCCGCGTTCCAGCGCCAGCACCTGCAAGCCCGCTTCGGTCAGTTCCTGCCCGAGGATCGCGCCGGTCCAGCCGAAGCCAACCAGTACCGCATCTACTTTGTCTTTCTTGATCGCCATGATTAACCCTTCTCCCCAGAAATCGACACGGGGCCATAGGGGTACTTCACGTTGGGCTGGTCAACCCAGTCCATATAGTCGGCACGCGCGCCGGGAAAGCCCACCATCTTCCAACCCACCATGTTCTTGTTGCCGCCATAGATCGGGTCGGCAAAGAAACCTTCTTTGGTGTTGGACAGAAGGAAGCTGAAGAACGTCTTGGAAGGCACGCTTTCGAACTCGATCTTGCCGCCTTGCAGATCCTTCAGAATCTGCTCCTGCAGGCCTTTATCCAGTTCGGCGTACACCTTGCCGTGCGTCTTCACGCACCAGGCGTCACAGGCTTCGATGCCGTGGCGATAGACCTCGCGCGGATTCTGATTCAGCTGATAACCCAGTTCCGGCACCTGGTCGGGGTGGAACGGGCCTTGCATGTACCAGAGCTTGCCGTGGCCGAACGGCGTTTCCATCTGACGATCAATGAATTCCGGCACACCGGCTTCGATCGCGCCCGGACCATATTGGTCGGCGGGGATCAGGTGATCCACCGCGGCAACGATGAAGGCCCATTCGGGCTTGGTGAAATAGGTGGGCTCGTAAGGCTTGGCCTGGGCGACCTTGCCATCTGCCGCGTTGGTACAGCCGGTGGTGAGTGCACCTACCGCCAACGTCGACGCCGGCACAATGGCCAACGCTTGCAGAAACCGCCGGCGCGGCTTTGCATCATCTGTCATAGACTTCTCCGTGAATATTCCAAGTTGTCCTAGCGCGCTACCGAACATGAACCCTGGAAACACGAACTGCCGAGCTAGTGACAACACGCTCTGTACTGACTGAAATCAAACCCTGCTCTTGAAAAGGGACGTAAGAGAAGGTGCACGCATTATGCGCCTAGAAACGCATCTGATCCGCTCGAATGACCAGATCAGTTTCAATTTCTTGACATGGAAAAGTGTTTTGCTTTAAGGACAAAGTAAGAAGCCCGCAAAAGCGGGCTTTTCTGACAGCAAGGTGAATGGATTCTGTATATTCCGCGACAGGAACCTTCACGGATAGCGAGCATGAGCGACAACACGAAAGTCTGGAAAAGTTCGACGACCACCCGCAGCTGGAGTTCCGCCACTGACCTGACGCCGGAACAACAAGCCAGCATTGAAGAATTGCTGGACGGCAAGATGGACGGCGTCAGCGTGTCGGAAAAATGGAGCTACGCCGGCACTGAAAATGGCGAAACGTTCAAGGTCGATATCGACAACGGTGCGGTCACCGTGAACGGCCGCCGCTACGACAGCCTGGACGACGTCCCGCACGCGGAACGCGAACGCATCGAAGCGTTGCGCAGCAGCCAGGGCATGGAAGGCTTGTGGGGCATGTTGAAAAGCGCAGGCGTGGACGTGAGCGAGCTGGGTGGCGGCGCTGCGGCGCGTAGTGGCAAGCCCGCATTCACGATTGAAACCGAAGGCAATGGCGCCGATTCGCCTGCCGCCACGACGACGCGGCCAATATCACGGGCGGTGCCGCTTGCGCCCCCGGCCATCAACGCCGGCTCAGCCCTGTCGCCCGGCGCGGTGCCGGCGCGTGGCGGATTTCGCCGCACATTGTTGATTGGTATCGCCATCGGCCTGGGGCTGTGGGTGGCGCGGGCGCTGAATCTGTTTTAAGACACGCGGGTGCGGCCGGCGTGTTCGGCGCGTTCTGTGTGTACAACACGCTCAGCGCGTGCAACACATCCAGCGCGCCCAGCCCATCAAGTCGTGGTCTGCACATGCAGACGGCTGGACTTGCAGCGGTGCAGCGCCCGGTAGTATTCCAAGGGCCGCCCATTGGACCCATACGCAATCGACTCGATGCGCAGCAGCGGTTCAGCGCTGGCCATGCCCAGGAGTTCGCAGGTTTGCGCATCGGGGGCCACTGCATCTATCCACCGTTCGGCGCGCACGATGCGCAGGCCATATTGACGGCGCAGCACGTCATACAAAGACCGGTTTTCCAAACGGGCACGATGCAGGCCCGGCGCCAGATCGGCCGGCACCGCCGTTTCCACCAGCAGCTGCAATTCCCCATCGACACTGCGCAGGCGCTTCAGCGCCACCACCATGTCCGCATCGGTCAACGCCAAGGACGACGCTTCTTGTGCAGTCGGCGCGCGCAATTCCTGCATCAGCACCTGCGTACGCACGGTGCGCCCCTTGCGCGCCATTTCATCTGAAAAGCCCAGCACGGTCGACACGAAATCCTCATCGCGTTCGCGCGCCGACACGAAGGCGCCCTGCCCTCGGATCTTGTAGATCAGCCCATTGCGCACCAGATCCGCCAAGGCCTCGCGCACCACGATCCGCGAAATGCCGTACTGTTCGCCGAACTCGGCCTCGGTGGGCAACTTGGCGCCTACCGCCAGTTCGCCCTGAAGTATCTTGCTGCGCACCACATCCCGGAACTGCGTCCAGAGCGGTGCGCCGGCGTTGCGGTCCAGGGTGTCTTGGGTGGAAATGGAGCTGCTCATGTCGTGATGGGGCTTGAAATCGAATCCGCAGGCACGGCGGCGTTCAGGCTTGACCCCGATGCCTCCTTGCTTGCGGCAAGGTCTACAAAATGCCGGTCGCGCAGCGTGGCGGCGCAGGCCAGCCACTCTTCGCGCCGGCGCGTGGCGCTCCAGCCCAGCGCCGCGGCGGCCACATCCGCCAATTCTTCCAACAACGTGGCGCTGACGCGCCCGCCTATCGCCAACAAGGTGCGGCGGATCACCAGGTCAGCCAGATGCCGCACCCCGGTGTCCCGGCACAGCATGCGGATCTCGGCGGCCGAGTAGGCCGGCGCATGCTGCAAGGGCGTATCGCCCGCTGCCGCAAAGGCCTGCGCCAAGACGGCCGCGCGGGAACCGTAGCGGTCCGCCAGCTCTGCGATGCGCGCGCGCGGCAGGCCCGACTGCGCCTGCACGTTGTCTATCCAGTGGCCCCGCTTGGCGGCATCCAAGGCCCAGTCCGCGCCGCCGCCAATGGGCAGCGTCTCGGTCGTGCGCAGCCGGGGCAGGCCCAGTTGCGCCAATACGTGATTGGCGGCCAGCTCGGCCAGCGAGCGGAAGGTGGTCCACTTGCCGCCAACCAGGCACACAAGCGGTACCGTGCGCACTGCGTTTGGCGGATCGACCGCCACCGCATGGCTGCGAGAAATCTGCCCGGGCTTGTCGGCATCAGACTGCGCCAGCGGGCGCACGCCGACGTAAGTGTAGACCACGTCTTTGCGCGCAAATTGCAGCCGCGGAAAGACCTCGCCCAGCACGTCCAGCAGGTAATCGATTTCGGCCGGTTCGGTTGCCGCCAGGTCAGGATCATCGACAGGGATATCGGTTGAGCCCACCAGCACGCGGTCCATGAACGGATAGACGATGCAGACGCGCCCGTCCGATGCCTCGAAGTACGCCATGCGCCCATCTAACGCCGCGCGCAAGGCCGGATGATCCAGAATCAGATGCGATCCCTTCGTGCCCATGACGCGCGAGCCCGCCCCTTCCAACGCGCCGGCTGACCGGTCAAGCCAGGCGCCGGTGGCGTTGACGACGGTATCGGCGGTGACGTCCACCGTCTCGCCCGTGATCTCGTCGTGCAAGGTGAGCGTCTTGCCCCGGCAGGCCGTCACACAGCAATAGTTGGCGGCCAGCGACGCGGGTTGGTCGGCGTGGGCATCCGCCATCAATTCCTGAATCAGCCATTCGGGATGGCTGATCCAGGCATCAAAGTAGGTGGCCGTCCAGCGAACCGAATCCCCGAACAGGGACGCGTCCGCAGGTGGCGTGCGGGCAATGCGATGGCCGGGCATCACGCGCTGGCGCCGCCCCAGGCGGTCGTAAAGCCGCAAGCCCAGCGCCACAACAAACAGGCCTCGGGCGCCAGGCGACGCGGCGAATCCCGCAAAGCGCAGCACGCTGCCCAGCAATCCGCCAAAGCGGCTGGACAGCGGCACCACGGTTTCCAGCGGGCGCACCAGATGCGGCGCATTGCGCAACAGCAGATTGCGTTCGCGCGTGGCTTCCGCCACCAGACCGAACGCGCCGCTTTCCAGATAGCGCAGCCCGCCGTGGATCATCCGCGACGGCGCACTGCTGGCGCCGGCGGCAAAGTCGCCCTTGTCCACGATCAGGCAGTCCACGCCTTGCAGTGATAGGTCGCGGAATACGCCGACGCCATTGATGCCCGCCCCTACGATGACCGTTGAAAAGTGGCGGCCCGCCAAGGAGGCGGGGCGCACATAGGGCAAGGTGGCCGGCGTGATGTCGGGCGCAATGTCGCGCGCAATGGCCGGCGTGATGTCCGGCGTGACGTCCGGCGCAATGTCCGGCGCAATGTCCGGCGACATTTCCGGCAAGTTGGCGGCCGTCATGGTGCGGGCCTTGCCAGTTGTTCAAAGGCGGGCGCCATGCTGCCGATCAGCGCTTCAAACCCGGCGAAATATTCCGCATGCGCTTGCAAGGCGGCCGTATCGGGTTCGACCGTGACGCAGCGCACCGGCAACACATCGTCCGCACACGCCCCTTGCGACCGCGCCGCATAGCCCGCCGCACCGCGCGCGCCGGTCTCGTCGTCGCCGCAGCGCTGCACGGGATGCCCCAGAAAATTCGCCAGCAGTTGCACCAGCCGAGGGTCGCGCGCACCGCCGCCCAAGGCCGCAATGCCCGCACCCGCCGCCGCACCCACCGCCGCGCCTACCGCCGTGCCCACCTCCGCACCATCACCCGCACCCACCGCCGCCGGCACGCCCAGGCCGCGCGCCGCCAGGCGCTTCAAGTGCCAGGCATGCAAGGCCACCACCGCGTCGATCACGGCGCGCGCCATGTGCGCTCGGCCATGGTGCCCCTTCAAGCCGATGAACCCCGCCGTGGCGCCTGCCGCTACCCCGCCCCCATTGATGAAGGGCAGAAAACGCAGGCCCTCGGCGCCCAGCGGCGCCGACATCGCGCAGTCCACCACGGCAGCCGCACCGACGGCCGCCTTATTGATTGCCGCCATATCGACGGCTGCCGCATCGACGGCCGCCGCATCGGCGAACGGCATCGTGCGCGCCAGCCACGCCACATTGGCCATCGACGACGGGCTGTTCTCTAGATAGAGCCGTTGGCTGGCCGGGCCGAACCGCACGATGGCGCCCACGTCTGGCTTGGGCTCGCGCGCAGGGGCCACCACCGCATTCACGCACCACGTGCCAAACACCGCCACCGCGTGGCCGGTTTTTACCGCCCCCACCGCGGCCAACGATGCCAACAAATCAATCGCGCCCACCGCAATGGGCAGCCCCGACGGCAAGCCGCAGGCGGCGGCGCGTGCGGGCAACAGGCACCCGATAACCGTGCCGGCAGGCACGATGGGCGGCAACGCTCGCGCCATCAGGTCGGACAAGCCCGCGGCCTCAAACGCCATCGCCGACCACGCGCCGGAATCCAAAGACAGCAAGCCCGCCGTGCTGACATCACTGGCGTCGGTGGCCGCTTCGCCGCTTAACAGGAACGTCAGGTAGTCCTTGGCGAACAGCAGCTGCCTGATCTTCCGGTGCTCGCCGCCGTGCACATCGAACAGCTCAGCAGCAATCAAGCTGGATTGGCCCGCCCAAGGCCGGCAACCCACCTCCTGATACAAGGCGTCGCCCCAGCGCTGCGCCACGGTGCGGGCGCGAGCGGCGGCGCGCTGGTCAGTGGAAGCCACGGCGCGCCCCGCCAACAGCCGCCCTTGTTCGTCCAGCGCATAGAGCCCGGCGCCATGGCCGGTGCAGCTCAAGGCACGTATGTTGACCACGCGTGGCCCCAACTGTTCGGCCACGCTGCGCAGGGCGCGCATCAGCGCGGATTCGATGGCGTCCGCGCTCAGTTCGCATCCCCCACCAGGCAGGTGCGTATACGGCAACGCGCCCCCCGAAGCGGCCAGCGTGGCTCCCGTCCCGGCCTCGAAGGCAACTGCCTTCAGGCCCGTGGACCCCATGTCGATACCCAGGAATATGTCGGCGTTCATGTTATGACATTGTCTACAGATATTTTTCGCAGGATAGCAGTGTTTCCCCTAGTAAAAGAAATAATTACGCTGCCATATAGTTCAGTCGATGTCATAACAACTAGTTGGACCAATCAGGTCCACGCCACCGGGTATCCGAGCCACCAGGCATTGGATCAATGCGAGGAAAAGGAGCGCAACATGAGAAGAGATTTCTTGAAGACCGTAGCTGCTGCGGGCGCCAGCCTGGCAGGAGCCAATGCCTTTGCCCAAAACGCGCCCGCAGCGCAAGGAACCGGGCTGAAAGGCGCCAACAACGACGTATATGTGATGAACGTCATGGTGTCCGGGGTGGAGTACTGGTTCCCGGTGTACGAAATGATGAAGCAGCTGGGTCAGACCCTTGGCGTGAAGACGCGCTATTCCGGCACGCCGGAGTACGACGTCAACAAACAACTGGCGTCGTTTGAACAAGAGCTGGCGCGCAAGCCCGCCGGCATCCTTTTGCATCCGATGAACCCCGACCCCTTCATCGAACCCATCAACCGCGCGGCCGCCATGGGCATCCCGATTGTCACCTTCGCGGCCGACTCCCCCAATTCCAAGCGCGTGTCGTTCGTCACGTCCGACAACGAACGCGAAGGCGTGCAGGCTGCCGACGCCATTGCAGCCGCCTTGAACGGCAAGGGCGATTACGCCGTGCTGGAGAATCCGGGGCAGGACAATCACGACCGCCGCATCGCCGCCTTCATCAACCGCATGAAGACCAAATACCCGGGCATGAAGCTCGTGGGCCGCGCGGCCAGCAATCAAGACCCCAACAAGGCGTATCAAGCCACCTTGAGCCTGGCGCAAGCCAATCCCAACCTGGCCGCGCTTTTCATGCCCGAGGCGAATTCCGCGCTGGGCGCCGCGCAGGCCAGCATCGAGACCAAGAAGAACATCAAGGTGCTGTGTTGCGACGTCAACGCGAAGATTCTGGACATGATCAAGTCGGGCGAAGTCTATGGCTCCGTGAACCCGAACCAGGGCGTGCAGGGCTACATGGGCATGATGCTGCTGTTCCTGGCGCGCAACCAGCAACTGATCGACCCCATGAACGACGCCAAGCGCAACGGCACCAATCCGATGGCGGTGCCGTTCCTGGACAACGGCCTGTCCATCGTCAGCAAAGCCAACGCCGACGACTTTTACTGGGATAAATACCTGGCCCGCCGCGGCACCAAAGGCATTAACGAATGAGCGCGCCTCCGCCACTGCTGGCGCTGCACGGCATCGCCAAGCGCTTCAGCGCATCGCGGGCGCTGGCCGGCGTGCACTTCTCGCTGCAACGGGGCGAAATCCACGCCCTGTGCGGCGAGAACGGCGCCGGCAAGTCAACGTTGATGAAGATCATCGACGGCATCTACACGCCCGACGAAGGCGACATCCATCTGGATGGCGAACGCGTGGTCATCAATGGCCCCGCGCACGCCATGCAACTGGGCATCGGGCTGGTCCACCAAGAGATCGCGCTGTGCGGCGACGCCACGGTGGCGGAGAACATCTTCATGCCGGAAATTTCCACGCGCCCGCGCGCCTGGATGGACTTCGCCAGCCTGAATGCCCGCGCAGCCCAAGTGCTGGCCCGGCTGGGGCAAGACATCGACCCCGCGCTACGCGTGGACGAACTGGGCATTTCCAGCCAGCAACTGGTGGAAATTGCCAAGGCGCTGACGCTGAACTGCAAGGTGCTGATCCTGGACGAACCCACCGCGGCGCTGACCGAAGTGGAGTCCGCCGCCCTCTTTCGCGTCTTGCACGACCTGAAGGCGCAGGGGATCGGCATCATCTATATCAGCCATCGCATGGCCGAGATCTTTCAGCATTGCGATCGCGTGACCGTGCTGCGCGACGGGCGCGACGTGCTGTGCGCCCCGCTTGCCGGCTTGACCCCCGATGCGCTGGTGCGGGGCATGGTCGGGCGGGACCTGGGCAGCTACTACCCGCCCAAGCAAGGCGATAACGCGGGCGATGACAACGCAGATGCCCCGCTGCTGCAAGTCGACAACATCGCTGATGACGTTGCCGTGCACGGCATTTCGTTCACGCTCAAACGCGGAGAAATCCTGGGCGTGTCCGGCCTGATGGGCGCCGGCCGCACCGAGCTCGCGGAAACGCTGTGCGGCTTGCGGCGCGCACGCCGCGGCGAAGTCCGCCTGCGCGGCAAGCTGCTGCGGCTGCGCCGCTATGGCGACGCCCTGCGCCACGGCATCGCCTACCTGAGCGAAGACCGCAAGGCCGCCGGCCTGTTCCTGGAGCTGCCCATCGAACAGAACGTATCGTCCATGGCGCTCAAGCGCATCAGCTCACGCTTCGGGCTGCTGCGCCGGCAAGCCGAACGGCGGCTGGCGCTGGAATTGGGCGCGCGCTTGAAGCTCAAGTCCGACGGCGTGGCCATCGACACCGCCAGCCTGTCCGGCGGCAACCAGCAAAAGGTAGCCATCGCAAAACTGCTGGCGACCCGGCCCGCCATCTTGCTGATGGACGAACCCACGCGCGGGGTGGACGTGGGCGCGAAGTCCGAGATTCACCACATCCTGCGCGACCTGGCCAACCAGGGCGTGGGCGTGGTGGTGATTTCGTCCGAGCTTCCCGAAATCATCGGCCTGTGCGACCGCGCACTGGTGATCCGCGACGGCCGGCTGGCCGGTGAATTGGCAGCAAGCGAAATGAGCGAAGAGCGCCTGCTAAGACTGGCGTCGGGGCTCACCGCCGAGGAGACAATCTGATGTCCGAACTTAAACCTTCCCCCTCGGCCGACGCGGCGCTGATGCCCGAGGCCGGTCTCACGGCCCGCCAGCCCGCGCCCGAAAGCAAGCTGCGGCACAAGCTGGCAAGCATGCGTGAAGCGGGCTTGCTGCTGATCATCGCCTTGCTGGCCATCGGCATGAGCTTCGCGTCGCCGCACTTCCTGACGTGGGAGAACATCCGGGCGATGCTGTTGTCGTTCTCCATCGAAGGCATCGTGGTGGTCGGCATGACCTTGCTGGTGATCGTGGGCGGCATCGACCTGTCAGTGGGTTCCGTCGTGTGCATGGCCATGGTGATAACCGGCAAGCTGTTTCTGATGGGCGTCGACCCCTGGACCGCCAGCCTGGCCGCCATTGGCGCAAGCGCCATCGTCGGGGCGTTGATCGGGTTGTGCGTTACCCGGATCGGGCTCAGCCATTTCATCGCATCACTGGCCTTCATGGTGATCGTGCGCGGCCTGTCGCTGGCCATCACACAAGGCACGCCGCAGTCGTTGTTTTCGCTACCGGCGCAGTTCAAATTCATTGGCCAGGGCGTCATCGGCGGCATCCCGGCGGTGATCCTGATCTTCGCCACGATTGTTCTTATCAGCGACTTCGCGCTGCGCCGCGCCGCCCTGCTGCGCAAGGTCTTCTACACCGGCAGCAACGAGAAAGCCGCGCTCTATTCCGGCATCCGCACGGGCCACGTGAAATTCTGGGTCACCGTGCTGTGCTCGGCGCTGGCGGGGGTGGCGGGCGTGGTCTACACCGCGCGCTTCGGCGCCGCCACGCCCACCTTCGGCCTGGGCATGGAGCTGAACGTCATCGCCGCCGTCGTGATTGGCGGCGCCAGCCTGAAAGGCGGCTCGGGCACCGTGCTGGGCGCCGTGCTGGGGCTGGCGCTGCTGTCGGTGGTGACCAGCTCGCTGATCCTGCTGGACGTATCACCGTACTGGCAAGACGTGGTCAAGGGCCTGATTCTGCTTGCCGCCGTCACCGTCGATCATCTTATGAACGTCAAGAAGGGACACCGATGAACATCACCACATTGGGCGCATCCGGCATCACCTGCGAATCCGTCGGGCTGGGCACCTGGGCAATGGGCGGCTGGATGTGGGGAGGCGGCGATGACGCGGCCGCCATCGACGCCATCCGCGCATCGGTTGACGCAGGCGTGCGCCTGATCGACACCGCGCCCGCCTATGGCCTGGGCCATGCCGAGTCCCTGGTGGGCACGGCCCTGAAAGGCCGCCGCCACGACGCCATCATCGCGACCAAATGCGGGCTGGTGTGGCACACCCGGCAAGGCGCGCATTTCTTTGACGAAGACGGCAAGCCCGTGCACCGCTTTCTTGGCCGCGACTCGATCTTCCATGAAGTCGAACAAAGCCTTGCGCGTTTGCAGACTGACTACATCGACCTGTACATCACGCACTGGCAAGACAGCACCACGCCGGTCGCTGAGACCATGGACGCCTTACTGACGCTTAAGCGGCAGGGAAAGATTCGCGCCATCGGCGTCAGCAACGTGTCTGCCGACACCCTGGCGGAATACCTGCAACATGGCCAGGTCGACGCCATCCAGGAACGGTACAGCCTGATTGATCGCGACATTGAGTCCAGCCTGCTGCCCTTGTGCCGGGACCATGGCGTGGCATCACTAGGCTATTCGTCGCTGGCGCTAGGCCTGCTGGCCGGCCCGATCGACCCGGCGCGCCAATTCACCGGCGACGACCAGCGCGCAGGCAACCCGCGTTTTTCCGCCGCCAACCGCTTGCGGCTACAGACCTTCTTCCAGGACCTGGAACCCGTGCGGCAACGCATCGGATGTTCGCTGGCGCAACTGATGATCGCCTGGACCACGCGCCCGGGCGGCGTCACGCTGGCCTTGTGCGGCGCGCGCACGCCAGAGCAGGCGCGCCAGAACGCGGGCGCGGCATCCATCAGCCTGGACGGCGACGCCATCGCTGCTATCAACACGGCGGCGGAACGCCATCTCTCGGCGCTGGATTGAATATCAGATTCGTCACATCCGATTCGCCACATCCGATTCGCTGCATCCGATCGCTGCATCCGTTTCCCTAAATCCGATTCGTCGCATCCGTTTCGCTACATCCGATTCTCCGCATGCGCCGCCCCCTCCCACATCAAGGACGCCAAGATGCCGCAAGATAAAACCGCCCGCCTGAACCGACTGCTGAACCGCGGACGTTGCCTGGACATCGCCGTGGACCACGGGGTCTGCAACGAACCCAGCTTCCTGGATGGTCTGGAAGACATGCCCGCCGTCATCGAGCAACTGGCTGCCGCGCGGCCCGACGCCATCCAGCTCAACTTCGGCCAGGCCGACCTGCTGCAACACCGCGCCGGCCGCGACAAGCCGGCGCTGGTGATGCGCCTGGACATGGGCAACCCCTACAACGCCACCACGCACCGCGTGATGTGGGCGGTATTGCAAAATACGCAGGACCCCGTACTGCCCGCCATCCAGATGGACGCAGCCTGCGTCGTCGTCAATCTGTTCATGCTGCCCGACGAGCCCGACCTGTTCCGCCAATGCGTCGCGAACATCGCCCGAGTGCGGGCCGACTGCGACCGCTATGGCATGCCGCTGATGATCGAGCCGCTGGTCATGGCGCCGCACTCCGCCAAAGGCGGGTACATGGTTGATGGCGACGCCGAAAAAATCGTGACCCTGGTGCGCCTTGCCCGCGAAATGGGCGCCGACATCATCAAGGCCGACCCCACCACCCACACCCAAGACTTCCACCGCGTCGTGCAAGCCGCACGCTGCCCGGTACTGGTGCGCGGCGGAGGCCGGGAAGATCTGCGACGCGTATTCGAAAGATCGCGCGAACTGCTGGACCAAGGCGCGGTGGGCTTGGTATACGGGCGCAACGTCTACCAACATGCCAACCCGCAAGCGGTGGTGCAGGCGCTGATGGCGATGATTCATCAAAACGCCAGCGCGCAAGATGCGTGGGGAGTGTATGAACGAGGGGGGATTGGGGCCGTTCAGCCAGCATAGACAGGCCCCGCTTCCATCAAGGTGGGGACGGGCGCTAGTGACGATGTCTTCGGCCGCGGCGGTTACCCCCGCCGCCCATAACACCCCAAAAACATTTCCACCGCCGCATCCGCCACGCGCTTGCTCTCGGCGTCGCCCAGCGGCGCTTGCCCCAGCGTGACCTGGGGCCAGAAGGCGAAGCTCTTCACCAGCCCTTGCAACTGGTGCCCGGCAAAGTCCGGGTCCACATTCGCCAGCTTCCCGTCTGCAATCGCCGCGCGTATCCACGCCGTCACGCCGCCCTCTTTTTCACCCATGCGGCACACGATGCCCTGCGCGCGTTCGGGGGAATGGATGATTTCGGCCATCGCTACGCGCGCCAGATCAATGAAATTCGGGTCGGCCAGCAGCGCGAGCTTTTGCATCAGCAACTGCCGCAACTGCTCGTCCAGGGCAATGTCGGCCCGATACGGAAGATCAACGCTGGCGATACTGCTGGCCCATAGCTCTTCAAGGATGTGAGAGAACAGTTCTTCCTTGCTGGGGAAATGGTTGTAGACCGTGCGCTTGGACACGCCCGCCGCGGCGGCGATGCGGTCCATGCTGGTGGCCTCAAAGCCAGCCGTTCGAAACTCTTCCACCGCCGCCCGCACGATGGCCTCGCGTTTGCGATCGGTCAGGCGTTGGGGGGGACGGGGCATGGCGGCTTCAGGCTCGACGGGTTAACGTGCTGCGGATTTTACACTGATCAGTGTACTTTTCAGAAAAACGAAACTACACTGCGCAGTGTAATTTTTCTGCCTGGAATGCTTACCGTGACCGCCCTGACCTCCTGCCCGCAATCCTCGCCACCCCGCTACGCCGAATCGCCCCAACACCGGGACGGCCGCTTTCGCAACCCGCTGCCGCGCCCGTCGCTGGGCTTCTGGCAAGGCTTGAAACTGACCTGGACGTTCTTCTTCGCCAAGCCCAAGCACACCGTGCCGGACCGCGCCATCCCCGTGCGCGCAATCGACATCGCAGCGCTGGAAGCCGCGCCCGACCGCAGCCTGTACCGCCTGGGGCATTCGACCATTCTGATGAAGCTGCGCGGCCGCTATTGGCTGACCGACCCGGTGTTTTCCGAACGCGCGTCCCCCGTGCAATGGGCAGGCCCCGCGCGCTTCCATGCGCCCCCGATCTCCATTGAAGACCTGCCGCCCATTGCCGGCGTGATCCTGTCGCACAACCATTACGACCACCTGGACCGCGCCGCCATCGCCAAGCTGGCCGGCAAAACCGCCCGCTTCATCACGCCGCTGGGCGTGGGCGACCAGCTCATCGCCTGGGGCGTGGACCCCGCCCGCGTCGAACAGCTGGACTGGTGGCAATCCACCGACGCCGACGGCCTGCGCCTGACCGCCACCCCGGCCCAACATTTCTCGGGCCGCGGCCTCGCCGACACCGACCGCAGCCTCTGGGCGTCATGGGTCATCCAGGACGCCGACTTCCGCGTGTTCTTCAGCGGCGACAGCGGCTACTTCGACGGCTTCAAAGCCATCGGCGACGCCTACGGCCCCTTCGACCTAACGCTGATGGAAACCGGCGCCTATGACAAGCGCTGGGCTTTCGTCCACATGCAGCCCGAAGAAACGCTGCAAGCGCATCAAGATCTGCGTGGCCGCTGGCTGCTGCCGATTCACAACGGCACCTTTGATCTGGCGCTGCATCCGTGGGAAGAACCGTTCGAACGGATCATGGCGCTGGCAAAGAAAAATGACGTCTCGCTGACCACACCCATGATGGGTGTGCGGGTGAACATGACGGCGCCGGGGGTGGGTACGCCGTGGTGGAGAAAGGGCGGCGTCACGCCATAATCGCTCCAGTACAATCCGGGGTTTGGCGACGTTGTGATCGCCCACCCTCTGGACCAAAGCATGTTGCGACTGTCTGAAATCAAGCTGCCGTTGAACCACACGCCCGAAGAATTGCCTGCCGCGATTCTTAAGAAACTAGGCGTACCGGCCAGCGATCTGCGCGGCTTCACCATCTTTTTGCGCAGCTACGACGCGCGCAAGAAACACAATATCCTGCTGACCTACACGCTGGATATCGACATCGAAAATGAAGCCGCGCTGCTTCAGCGCTTTCACGATGATCGCCACGTCAAGCCGACGCCCGACACCGAATACAAATTCGTCGCCCAAGCGCCCGCCACGCTGAGCAAGCGCCCCATCGTCATCGGCACCGGCCCCTGTGGCCTGTTCGCCGGACTCGTCCTGGCGCAGATGGGCTTCAAGCCCATCATCCTGGAACGCGGCAAGGCGGTGCGTGAACGCACCAAAGACACCTGGGGCCTGTGGCGCAAACGCATCCTGAACCCGGAGTCGAACGTGCAGTTCGGCGAAGGCGGCGCAGGCACGTTCTCGGATGGCAAGCTCTACAGCCAGATCAAAGACCCCAAGCACTACGGGGAAAAGGTCCTGAAAGAATTCGTGCTGGCCGGCGCACCGGAAGAAATCCTGTTCGTCAGCAAGCCCCACATCGGCACGTTCCGCCTGGTGGGCATGGTGGAAGTCATGCGCGACACCATCACCAAGCTGGGCGGCGAAGTGCGCTTTTCCAGCAAGGTTGAAACGCTGCACCGCGAAAACGGCCAGGTGACGGGCGTGACGCTTGCCAACGGCGAGCACATCGAAGCCGACCACGTCGTGCTGGCCATCGGCCACAGCGCACGCGATACGTTCCAAATGCTGCACGAGCAGGGCGTGTTCATGGAAGCCAAGCCGTTCTCGATCGGCTTCCGAATCGAACACCCGCAATCGCTGATCGACCGCGCCCGCTTCGGCCCCAGCGCCGGCCACCCGATTCTGGGTGCGGCCGACTACAAACTGGTGCACCACGCCAGCAACGGGCGCTCGGTGTACAGCTTCTGTATGTGCCCGGGTGGCACCGTCGTGGCCGCCACGTCGGAACCGAACCGCGTCGTCACCAACGGCATGAGCCAGTACTCGCGCAACGAACGCAACGCCAACGCCGGCATCGTGGTGGGCATTTCACCCGAGGTGGATTACCCCGAACACGTGTTGGCCGGCGTGGACTTTCAGCGCAAGTGGGAATCGCAGGCGTATGTGCTGGGCGGCGAAACGTACAGCGCGCCGGGTCAGCTGGTGGGGGATTTTCTGGATGGCAAGGCGTCGACGGAATTCGGTTCCGTGCTGCCGTCGTATACGCCGGGCGTGCACCTGACCGACCTGGCCACCGCACTGCCCGACTTCGCCATCACGGCCATTCGTGAAGCGCTGCCGGCGTTCGACAAGACCATCAAGGGTTTCGGCATGCACGACGCCGTGCTGACCGGCGTGGAAACGCGCACGTCGTCGCCCGTTCGCATCAAGCGTGACAACGACACGCTGCAAAGCCTGAACACCAAGGGCTTGTTCCCGGCGGGTGAAGGCGCGGGTTATGCCGGCGGGATTCTGTCGGCGGGCGTAGACGGCATCAAGATCGCCGAAGCGGTGGCCTTGAGCATCATGGCCCGCCAGGGCTAACGGCGGCCGCTTGCCACTAGGGCTTGTCGGCTTTGGCCTGTTGCGCCCGGTATTCCGGCACCGTGACGCCGCCGACGCCCCAGTTTTCCATTTCGACTTCGTCAATCACGACGAACGTGGAGGCGTGCGGCTTGCCCAGCACCTCAAATAGCAAATCACTGACGCCTTTGATCAGCGCGCGCTTCTGTTCGGGCGTCGTCGCCGTTGCGCCGGGCGCGGTGCCTTCACGCGTGACCTTGATATTGACGTAGGGCATGTTGTTCTCCTTTGAATCAAGCGTTGCCGCGGGGGGATGAGGGTCGTGAATGTTGAAGGTCAGCCGCCCGCCACCTGCCCGCCATCCACATGCAGGATTTCACCGGTCACAAAACCGGCGTCCTCAAGATACATCACCGCCTGCGCCACGTCGGCAATTTCGCCCAGGCGCTTCATGGGATGCAAAGCCGCCAATGCCTGATGCGAATCGGGCGCATGCATGGGCGTCTTGATGATGCCGGGCGACACCGCATTGACGCGAATATTCCGGGTCGCGTATTCGATAGCCAGGCTGCGCGTGGCGGCGGCCAGCCCGCCCTTGGTCAACGACGCCAGCACGGACGGCACATTGGAATTGGCGTGGTCCACCAGCGTCGTGGTGATTTGCACGATGTGGCCGCCACCCTGCTTCAACATGGCGTCCACGGCGTGCTGCGTCGTATAGAAAAAGCCGGCCAGGTTCGTCGACAGCATGTCGCGGTACTGCTGTTCCGTATAGGCAGTAAACGCGTTGGCGATGAAAATGCCGGCATTGTTCACCAGCGTGTCCACCCGCCCAAAGCGGGCCAGCGCCTGCTCCACCACAGCCTTGCCCGTGGCGGGGTCGCCGATATCCCCGGCGATGGTCAGGTAGTTGGGGTCGTCCGACGGCTGGATCGACCGCGACGTTCCCACCACCCGGTAACCGCGATCCAAAAATGCCCGAGCGATGCCCTCGCCCAGCCCTTGCGACGCGCCCGTAACGATGGCGACTTTCTGTTCGTTGCTCATGATGTTTTCTTCTTAACGTGGTTGGTGTGAGAGGAACATTAGGCGTATCGGCGCTGTTCGAAAATCCGCTAATCTTGCTCAATGGCTGATAAAAAACGCACAGACCCCGACTGGCAGGACATCCGTGTTTTCCTGGCGCTTGCGCGCTACGGCAGCCTGTCGGCCGCCGCGCGGGCGTTGTCGACCAACCATTCGACGATTTCCCGGCGGCTGCACTCGCTTGAGGCCACCCTGGGCGAAACACTGGTCAAACGCCGGCCCGACGGCTACGTGCTGACCGCCGCCGGCTCGCATGCGCTGGCCGCCGCCAGCGACATGGAAGCCGCCGTCCACACCTTGGGCAGAGGCGGCGCGGACAGCGCGTTACGGGGCTTGGTGCGGATCAACGCCCCGCCCGCCTTGTCGCAGGGTTTTCTAGTCGGCAGGCTTGCCCAGCTGCCGCTGCGGCATCCCGGCATCGATATCGACCTGGCCACCGATTTGCGCTCGGTAAGCCTTGAGCGGCATGTCACCGACATCGCGGTACGGCTGGGCCGCCCGCAAGACGGCGACTTCATTGCGAAAACACTGGGGCACATGGGGTTTGGCTTCTATGCCGAACCGGCGCTTTGCAAACGTATGGAAAGCGGCGCCGAACCGGTGTTTGTGGGCTTTGACGAAGCCAATGCCTATCTGCCCGAAGCGGCGTGGCTGGCCCGCCGCTTTCCGCGCGCGCGCATGATTTTTCGCGCCAATAACCAAGTGGCGCAGGCCTTGGCCGCGCAGTCCGGCGTGGGCATTGCGCTGCTGCCGCACTACATCGGACGCACCACGTCAGGGCTGCAAGCATGCCCCCTGGAAGCCCCCCCTGCCCCGCGCGAAATCGTGCTGCTGACGCGCCGGCAAGACCGCAAGGACGCGCCGATCCAGACGGTGGCGGACTATCTGATCCAGGTGTTCGCGGACGAAAAGGCGCTGTTTGAAGCCTGACGCTGCCGCACGGCCTCTTGAAACTTGCCAACCCGATCCCACATTTGCGCTATGGCGGGGTAGCGCAGCTTGAAAGAACTCCATGCAGCAGCGTCCTACGCCCGTCTGAACCAGACCTTTATCGGGAGACGAACATGGCAACGTATCCATTTTTCGATAGCGGCATCCGTTCCGCCCTGGACACCCTGCAACAGCTGGACAACATCCTGCGATCTTCGACCGCGCCTTCCAACCTGCGGTCCACGGCGCGCGCAGGCTTTCCGCCCGTGAACGTGGGCGCAAGCGCCGACTCGATTGAAGTCGTGGCGTTTGTGCCGGGCATAGACCCGGACGCGCTTGAGGTCACCATGGAAAAAGGCCTGCTGACGATTTCCGGCGAACGGCGCGAAGAAGAACCTGCCGGGCAAGCCACCCTGTACGCACGCGAACGCGCACATGGCCGTTTCAGCCGCGTGGTGGAATTGCCCAGCGACGCCGATCCGGAAAACATCCAGGCGCGCTACACCGACGGCTGCCTATGCATTTCCATCGGCAAGCGCGAATCCGCCAAGCCGCGCCTGATTTCCATCCAATGAACACTGGCCGACGACACAGGAGGATCATCATGGAAGAACGCAACCAAGTGGCCGCCACGCGCGGCTCGGAATCCTTGACCAAGGTCTCGAACGAGAGCAACCGCGCGGCCACCCTGCCCGCGGTGGACATCTACGAGAACGCCACCGGCATTACGCTGCTGGCCGACCTGCCCGGCGTGTCCAAGGACAGGCTGTCGATCAAGGTGCAGGCGAACGAACTGTTGATCGAAGGCGAAGCCGCGGTGCAGGTGCCGGCCGAGGTGCGCCTGGTGCACAACGAACTGCGCGAACCGTTGTTCCGCCGCAGCTTCACGCTGGGCCATGACCTGGACAAGGACAATATCTCGGCCAACTTGAAGCACGGCGTGCTGACGTTGCAGATTCCGCGGCTGCGCGAAGCACAGCCCCGCAAAATCTCGGTCACGGTGACGTGATCTTGTGACGCGGCTTCGGTCGCCAATGCTTCAATCGTCAACGCGGCAACGATGGGCGGGCATGTCGGGAACGACGCGGCCCGCCCATCGGCTCATCAAGCCATCTTGTAGCGGGCGGCGGCGCTGGCCATCTTGATATCGCCCAGCAGCGCCTGCCGCGCCCCGTCCAACGCCTCCCAGCGCGACGCCTCATGCAGCGGCGGAATCGTCACGGTCTCGCGCCGGTCAAAACCCACCAGCGCCGCATCCACCAGTTCGCCCACGTCCATCACTTCCGGCAGCGCGTTGATGTCGATGCCCGCGCGTTGCCAGATTTCGGTGCGCGTGGCGGCGGGCAGCACGGCCTGCACATAGACGCCGGCAGGCGACAACTCTTCGTGCAACGCCTGCGACAGAAACAACATATAGGCCTTGGTGGCGCCATAAACTGCCATGCCGAACTGCGGCATGAAACCCACCACCGAACCGACATTCACGATGGCGCCCGTGCCGGCTTGCGCCAAACGCGGTGCAATCGCGCTGGCCAAGCGCGTGGGCGCGGTGCTGTTCAACCCCACCAATTGCGCGACCGCCTGGGGGGTTTGCGCGACAAAATTGCCCGTCTGGGCGGCGCCGGCGTTGTTGATCAAAATCTGGATACGAGCATCGTCGCGCAACCGCGCCTCGACTTGCTCAAGGTCTTCTTCGCGCGTCAGGTCTACGGCAAGCACGTCGACCGCCACGCCGTGCTCTTGCCGCAAACGTGCGGCAGCGGCCTCAAGCCGGGCGACGTCACGCGCCACCAGCACCAGGTCGTGGCCGCGCTGTGCAAAGCGTTCGGCGTAGGTGGCGCCAATGCCCGAGGATGCGCCGGTAATCAAAACGGTAGGGGAAGTCATCTTGCGATTCTCTTTGTAAAGTGGAACGGAACACGCCGCGATAGGCAGCGGATCAACGCGCGTCGGCGTCGGCCAGCGCCGGGTAGTCGATGTAGCCTGCCGCGCCGCCGCCATAAAGCGTGGCCGGGTCCAACTGCGCCAGCGGCGCGCCGGTCTTCAGGCGCTGGACCAGATCCGGGTTGGAGATGAACGGACGCCCAAAGGCGAACAGGTCGGCATGGCCTTGGGCGAGCTGGGTTTCGGCCAGCTCCAAGCCATAGCCGTTGTTCGCGATATAGGTGTTCTTGAAGCGTTGGCGCAGCGAACCGTAGTCAAACGGCGCAACGTCGCGCGGGCCGCCCGTGGCGCCCTCCACCACATGCAGATAGACCACGCCCAGCGCATTGAGCTGGTCGGCGATGTAGTCAAACTGCGCCTGCGGATCGCTGCACGAAATGCCATTCGCGGGCGACACCGGCGAAAGCCGCACGCCCGTGCGGTCAGCCCCGACCTCATCCGCCACCGCCTGGGTCACCTCAAGCAACAGCCGGGCGCGGTTCTGCACCGAACCGCCGTACGCGTCGTTGCGCTGGTTGGCGCCGTCCTTGGCGAACTGCTCAAGCAGATAGCCGTTGGCGCCGTGAATTTCCACGCCATCGAAGCCCGCCGCAATGGCGTTCGCGGCCGCCTGACGAAAGTCTTCGACGATGCCGGGCAGCTCGTCCAGCGCCAACGCGCGCGGCGCCGACACCGGCTCAAAGCCATTGTTCACAAACGTCTTGGTCTCGGCGCGTATGGCGGACGGCGCCACGGGCGCGGCCCCGTTCTCTTGCAAGTCCACGTGCGACACGCGGCCCACATGCCACAGCTGAAGGAATATCTTGCCGCCCTTGGCATGCACGGCCTGCGTCACCTGCCGCCAACCTTCGACCTGCGCGGCCGTGTAGATCCCCGGCGTGTCCTGATACCCCTGCCCCTGCTGCGAGATCTGCGTCGCCTCGGCAATCAACAAACCCGCCGAGGCGCGCTGGCTGTAATAGGTTGCGGCAAACCGGCTGGGAACAAAGCCCGCCTCGGCGCGGTTGCGCGTCAGCGGGGCCATCACGATGCGGTTGGAAAGCGTCAGGGGTCCCAGGGTGTAGGGCTGGAACAAAGCGTTGTCGGTCATGGTCAGGGTCCGTCGAAAAGGGTTGATCGCCGCGGCCGAAGGCGGTGCCTTGGGCGGGTCGCGGCGCTTGCTGGGTCGGTCAACGGCGTTAATGATGATGATCAACATCTAAATCGTCAAGCACTTTGATGATGGTCGACATCAATGTATATTCACTGCCTGGACGCGGCATTGACGTGTGGGCACGGGGCATCGGGCTGGCGAAATGAAGCGGGCGAACTAAGACTCAGGAAATGAGACTCGCGAACTAAGACTGGCGAACTAAGACTCGAGAACTAAGACTCGAGAACTAAGACTCGCGAAATAAGGGTCACCACATGAAGGTCATGAAATGAAGGTAACCAAGGCGCAGGCGCAGGCCAACCGGGCGCACATCGTTGAGACCGCATCGGCGCTCTTCCGCGAGCGCGGCTACGACGGCGTCGGCGTGGCCGAATTGATGGCCGCCGCCGGGTTCACTCACGGCGGTTTCTACAAACACTTCCGGTCCAAGGCCGACCTGATGGCCGAAACCGCGGCATCGGGGCTGTCGCAATCCCTGGCAATGACGGGCCAGATGGACCTGGCCAAGTTCATCAACGTCTACGTGTCACGCGCGCACCGCGACGGACGCGGCGCCGGCTGCACCATGGCCGCCCTGTGCGGCGACGCCGCGCGCCAGACAGACGACGTCAAGGCCACCTTCGCGGCGGGCATCGAAGACATGCTGGCGGTGCTGGGCAAGGACGACGTTGCGTCGCAAGATTCAGAGCTGGCTGCGGACCCGGATTCAACCGCCAAGCGCGCCCGCGCCAAGCGCATTGATTTGCTGGCGCACGTGATTGGCGCCGTCGCGCTGTCGCGCGCCTGCCCCGATGATTCCCCGCTGGCCGACGAAATCCTCGAAGCCTGCCGCAGCGAACTGCTGGCGTCTTTGGCGCCGAAAGCCGCCGGCTGATTCTTCGTTATTCCCGTATTCCCCGCCTATTTGACGGAGCAAACCGACATGGCCGAGCACTACCTTGAAGACCTGACCCCTGGACAACGCTTCATCGGCGCCGCCCGCGTGCGCGTCACCCGGGAACGCATCAAAGCCTTCGCCGCAGAATTCGACCCGCAGCCGTTTCACCTGGACGAAGACGCCGCCAGCGCCACGCTATTCAAAGGCCTGGCCGCCAGTGGCTGGCACACCGCCGCGCTGACCATGCAGCTGCTGGTCGCCAGCGAATTCAAACCGGCAGGCGGCATCATCGGCGCGGGCGTGGACGAAATTCGCTGGCCGATGCCGGTACGCCCGGATGATGAATTGAGGATCGAAAGCGAAGTGTTGGAGGTGCGGCCGTCGAAGACGCGCCCCCAGCAAGGCTTGGTGAAGGCGCGCACGACGACGCTGAATCAGAAGGATGAGGTGGTGCAGATCTTCGTCAGCAATTTGGTCGTACAGCGTCGCGGGGAGTAAGGAGCGCAGGATAGAGGGCGAGGGATAAAGGGGTGAGGGATAGCGGCGCGAAGGATAAAGGGCGGGCGTGTCTGCGGCCTTAATCTGGCCGTCACCGCTAGCTGGCTTTCACCGCGAGCTGGCCTTCACCGCTAGCTAGCCTTCTCCCCTAGCTAGCCTTCACCGCTAGCTGGCCTGCACCGCGCTCATCCTTCTTCGACCGCCAACGCAAAGTACGCGGCCGCGCCGTCGTTGTCACGCGTCAGCACAGCGCGCACCCGCACGCTCTGCGCGCCGCCATCCTTCGCGCGCATTTTTGCGCCAAAGGCAGCGGTAGGCTTGCCGTGCCGCATCTTCTTCAAACGCGCCCCGCCATCGGCAAACACACTCATCAGCCCGTCGCCCATCAGCTCTGCCTTGCCGTAGCCCAGCATCTGCGCCAGCGCCGTGTTGGCGGACTCGCAGCGCAGGTCGGCATCCAGCAGCGCCATCCCCTGCACCGTCAACTCAAACACCGCTTCAAATCGCGCCTGCTGGTCCCGTAGCGACTGTTCCGTCAGCTTGCGCGCGGTGTTGTCCATGCTGATGCCCACGATCTTGACGATGCGCCCATCAAAGTCGCGCACTGGCGTCGCGCGCGACGAAATCCAGCGCAGGCTGCCGTCCGGCTGGATCAGGCGAAAGTCGAATTCGTGCGCATTGCCCGTGCGTAGCGATTCCTCGTACGCAGCGTTCATCATCGGCACGTCATCGGCGTGCACATGCTTCCAGAAGCTCTCGTTGCTGACAATCCGCCAGCCGTACACGGCTTCAACGTTGGACGAGTAGCTGACGTCGTCCGTGATCAGGTTCCATTCCCACGTGACGATGCGCGCTCCCTCTTGCGCCAGCTTCATGCGCGCTTCGCTTTCCATGATCTCGGCCATGTAGCGGCGGCGCGTATCGGTCATGGGCATCGCCACCGCGCTTGATGCGCCTGCCTCCTCCCGCGCCTGCTCGCCGTAGCGCAGCCAGATCCAGTTCACGCTCAGAAACGCCGCCAGCTTGCGCAGCTTTTCGTAATCGATCTCGCCGCCCTTGGTCCATTTATGAACGGCGGGGCGCGACACGTTGAGCGCCGTGGCGACGGCTTGGAGTGTCAGTTGCTTGTGTTCAAGCAGCTCTTTCAAGCGAAACGCAAAGCTGTCTTCGGTCATGTTCACGCCCCTTCAGCCGCGGCAATTGCCCGCCACCGTTTGAAAAACTCCGCGCAAGCACAACGATGAAAAACACCGGTCGTTACAAACGCGCGGTTTTCCGATAGATGCTTGTGCATGGAAGAAGTCTTGCCTACATTGAGTTAATTACTGGTTAATGTAAACCAGTGGTTTACGGACAACAAGAAAAATAAACCTAACAAACACAACAAACACAACAAACACAACGACCACAAAAAAATCTGTGCGCAACGACGCATGAGAGGAGACAACGTGAAAACATCCGCGCCACGCCGCGACGGGTTCCTGACCCTATGCACGCTTACCGCCGTGCTGGTGACCGTCATCGCCATGGTTCGCTGGCCCGCCGAAGCCGCTGCAACCGCTAACGTCTTGTTCGATTGGTCGACGCGCTCGTTCGGGTCGGTCATTCAAATATTTGTCTTCGGCTGTGTCATCGCCTGCATCGCGCTGGCGTTCAGCAAGTATGGCAACGTGCGCTTGGGCGATGGCAAGCCCGAGTACTCGACCCTGTCATGGATCTTCATGTTCATCTGCGCCGGCATGGGGTCGTCGACCTTGTATTGGGGCGTAATGGAATGGGCCTATTACTACCAGTCGCCCGGCCTGAACGTTGCCGCCGGCACGCGCGACGCACTGGAATACAGCATCAGCTATTCCTTCTTTCACTGGGGCCTGAGCGCCTGGGCGGTATACGCCCTGCCCTCGCTCGCAATGGCCTACCACTTCCATGTGCGCAAGAAGGCGGGCTTGAACCTCGCGTCCATCATCCAGGCCATTACGGGGTTTCGCGCCACGGGTCCGGTCGGACGCTTAGCAGACCTGATTTTCCTGCTGACGATGTTCGGCGCGCTGACGGTTTCCATCGCCCTGACCGCAACCACCTTCACGCGCGGCCTCGCAAGCCTGGCCGGCACCCCTGACACCTTCACCATGCAGTTGATCGTGATCGTCGGCGTGTCCGCGCTGTTCTCGGCAAGCGCCTACATCGGCATCGCCAGCGGCATGAAACGCCTGAGCCATATGGTCTGCTGGGGCGCGCTGCTGCTGGCCGCCGTCGTCTTCGTCGTCGGCCCCACCCAGTTCTCCGGCAACAACATCGTCAACGGCCTGGGCCTGATGCTGCAGAACTACATCCGCATGAGCCTCTTCACCGACCCCGCCGGCGACGGCGCCTTCAACCGCGGCTGGACGGTGTTCTATTGGCTATGGTGGGTGTCGTACTCGCCGGGCGTGGCGATGTTCGTGGCGCGCGTCTCCAAGGGTCGCAAAATCAAGGACGTCATCGGCGCCCTCTTGCTGGGCGGCAGCGCCGGCTGCTGGTTCTTCTTCGGCGCGCTGGAAAGCTACTCGATGCACCAGTTCCTGTCAGGCGCGATCGATGTCCCGCACATCTTGAAGGAGCACGGCGGCGAGACGGCCGTCGAAATGCTGCTAAGCGCGCTGCCCGCAGGCAAACTTTTCCTGGCCCTGTACCTGGCGATCATGATCGTCTTCCTGGCCGCGCACGTTGATGCCGTCGCCTATGCCGTGGCCGCCACCACCACGCGCAACCTGTCCGAAGGCGCAGACCCCACGCCCACCAGCCGCGTCTTCTGGTGCATAGCGCTGACGCTCGTGCCGCTGGCGATGCTGTTCACCAAAGCGTCGCTGGAAACGATGAAGACCGCGGTGGTGCTCACCGCCATCCCCTTCCTGTTCATCCTCGCCATCAAGCTGTTCGGCCTGTTCCGTTGGCTGATGCAGGACTACGGGGATGTTCCGGCGCACTTGATCGAATCGGCCGCACAGCCGGGATCAGAAGAAGCCGTCGTGACGGACCTGCGTCAGGCGGTCCAGAAGCCACGCGCTGTCGCAAACGGATAGCCCTGCACGAACGGGCACGCGGTAAGCGCCGCCCGCTTCCCAATCTATCGCTGGCCCCCACGCCAACACTTCCATGGAGACCATCATGACCCCCATCCCCCAGTTGCCCGCCAATTTCTGCGCCGACGAAGAAAACGCCTGGACCCTGCCCGCCACGTACTACACCCAGGACGCGGTCTTCGATTACGAGAAAGAGCAGGTGTTCGCCAACACGTGGATCTGCGTCGCCCACCGCAGCGAGCTGGCTGCGCCTAACGACTACGTCACGCGCGACATCATCGGCGAAAGCATCATCGTGCTGCGCGACCGCGAGGGCATCCTGCGCGCCTTCTACAACGTCTGCCCGCATCGGGGCCACCAATTGATGCAAGGCAGCGGCCGCGCCAAGAACGTCATCACCTGTCCGTACCACGCCTGGACCTTCAAGCTCGACGGCGAGCTCGCCCTTGCCCGCAACTGCGACAACGTGCCCAACTTCGACCGCGACAAGGCCAGCCTGGTCCCCATCAAGGTCGAAGAAGCCGCGGGCTTCATCTTCATCCACATGAACCCGGACGCCGGTTCAGTAGAGGACCAGCTCCCCGGTTTCGAAGCCCGCCTGCGCGCCGCCTGCCCGGTGGTGGACGACCTGCACCTGGCCGCCCGCTTCGTCACGGACACGCCCGCCAACTGGAAGTCCATCGTTGACAACTACCTGGAGTGCTACCACTGCGGCCCCGTACACCCCAGCTTCGCGGACTCTGTCCAAGTCGACAAATACAACCACACCATGCACGGCAACTGGTCGTTGCAGTTTGGCCTGGCCAAGTCATCGGAAAAATCCTTCAAAGTTGACCCGTCGGTGAAGGACCCCAGCTTCGCCGGCTTCTGGACGTGGCCCTGCACGATGTTCAACGTGCCGCCCGGCGCCGACTTCATGACCGTCATCTATGAATTCCCCGCAAGCGCTGGCGTCACGTTGCAGCACTATGAGATCTACTTTCTTAACAAGGACTTGACCGACGAACAGCAGAAACTGGTCGAGTGGTACCGCGATGTTTTCCGCCCTGAAGACTTGCGCCTGGTGGAGAGCGTGCAGAAGGGTCTGAAGTCGCGCGGCTATCGTGGCCAGGGCCGCATCATGGTCGACCGGCAGCGCAGTGGGATCAGCGAACACGGCATCGTGCATTTTCATCGGAGGTTGGCGACGGAGTACAAGGGTGCGCAGTGCGAAGGTGCGGAGTCATCCCTTACCCCTGCGCCGGCGTCGCAACGCGCCCCCGCATGATCATGGCAGCCCACCAGACCCTGCTCGTGCGCGTCGCACGCATCGAACAGGTGACCCCGCTGATCAAACGCTTCACGCTGGAATCCCGCGACGGCAGCGCCCTGCCGCCCTTCACGGGCGGCAGCCACATCATCGTGCAAATGCGTAACGGCGAAAGCCACTACAACAACGCTTACTCGCTGATGAGCTCGCCGCACGCGCTTGATAGCTACCAGATAGCCGTTCGGCGGCAGGCGCCATCCAAGGGCGGTTCGGCCTACCTGCACGACAAGGTCGGCGAAGGCGACCTGCTGACCATCACCACGCCGAACAATCTGTTCGCGTTGGACGGCTCGGCCGGCCACCACGTGCTGATCGCGGGCGGCATCGGCATCACGCCGTTCATGTCGCAATTGCATGAATTGCACAAACGTGGCGAATCACACGAACTGCACTACGCCTTCCGCGCGGATGGGCACGGCGCCTTCCAGGATGAGCTGGCCCAGTCTTGCCAGGACTGCGTCAGGTTCTATGACAGCGGCAATGGCCAAACCATGGACGTGGCCAGCCTGCTGCGTGACATGAAACCCGACGCGCACGTCTATGTGTGCGGCCCCGGCACGCTGATCGACGCCGTGCGCCGCGCGGCGCAAGACGCCGGCGTTGCGCCGTGGCGCGTACACGTAGAGAAGTTCGCCGCCGCCAAGCCGTCTGGCGCCGCGTTCACGCTGGTGCTGGCTAAGTCCGGCGCCACCGTGGAAGTGGCCAGCGGCGAATCCATCCTCGACGCGATTGAGCGTGACGGCACGGCCCCGGTCGAATGTCTGTGCCGAGAAGGCGTGTGCGGCACCTGCGAAACCCGCATCCTGGAAGGCGAAGCCGTCCACTTCGATCAGTACCTGACTGACCAAGACCGCGCGGCGCAAAAGACGCTGCTGATCTGCGTGTCGCGCGCCAAGGGCGACAAGCTCGTGCTCGACCTGTAAACCACAACATCGCGCCGGCGCCACCGAATGCCGGGCATCAAGGGGGGAGGAAACCACCAATGAAACAGATAGCCGGCCTTTGGCTGCTGGCGGGCGTCGTGCTGCCTTTCGCCACGCATGCGCAGACCAACATCACCCTGTACGGCGTCATCAGCACCGCCGTGCGCTACACCTCCAACATCGACGGTGAACATGGCAGCTTGAGCCAGCTCGTCTCCAGCGGCATCGGCGGCAGCCGCTGGGGCTTGAAGGGTTCCGAAGACCTTGGCAACGGCAACCAGAGCATTTTCGTGCTGGAAAATGGCTTCGGCACCAACGATGGCAAGACCGCCTACGACGCCCTGTTCGGCCGCCAGGCCTATGTGGGGGTGTCCGGCGCCTGGGGCAGCCTGACCCTCGGCCGGCAATACAACGCCTTGAACAACATCGGCTGGGCATACAACCCGCTGGACCAAAGCTGGGGCAACTTCTGGTCCGACCCGCTCTACACCGGCGGCGACGTCTTCTTTCAGGATTACCGCATCAACAACAGCGTGGTCTATAGCCGCAGCACGGGGCCGCTCACCTTGCAGGTGGACTACGGCTTTGGGCAACAGGCTGGCAGCATCGCGCGCGGCTCGACGTTTGGCGGCGGCCTGATGTACCAGCAAGGCCCGCTGTCAGTCGGCGTGGCCTATGACCAGCATCGCGCGCGCACCGGCGACAACACGCTGCATAACTATTCCATTGGCGGATCGTACGCGGTCGGCAACGCCACGGCCTACCTGGGCCACATGGGCCGACGCGAAACCGCGCAACACCGGCGCTACGCCATCAGCTTTATCGGCCTGGGCTATCAGGTCACGCCCGCACTGCACCTTTCCGGCGCCTACTATCGCTACCAGCAGCGCGGCAAGGTCACGACGCAGTACCAGCCCGTGCCGGTGCTGCTTGGCAGCGGCAATGGCGACATCGTTGCGGCCGTGGCGGACTACGCCCTATCCCCGCGCACCAGCGTTTTTCTGGAGCTTGACGCCACCCGCGCACGGGGCGGCGCGGTCGGCCGGGAAACCGAGTACTGGAGCGGCCAGGCAGCAACCGGCGTTGGCAGCACCACGCGCATCGGTGTGATGACGGGGATGCGGCATATGTTCTAAGCGCTTGCGTGACGCAGTGGCTGGGCGCGGGAGCGGTATTGCTCTATCCATCTGACAGACTGTGCAACGCCTCCAAATGGAAAGAAATGCAGGCTCACCTTTCCATGCGCTGCGGTCAGTCCGGCGGCCAGGCGGTCCACAAACACATCCGGCCCTGCCGTGCCAAACAGCTTGCCAAGCGAGATTCCGTACTTGGACCACATCGACGCGCATGCGCTGACGCCGCACAAGGCGGCATAGCGCGCAAGCACCGCGATACCGGCGGGGCCAGGCACGCCCACGCACACGGGATGTTCAATGCCCCGCTCACGCAGCGCCGTCAACCACATCAACACGGCGTCCGCATCAAAACCGAACTGCGTAATGATCAAGGGCGCCATGCCGCGCTCGCTGATGCTGCGACACTTTCGTTCAAGCACATTCCACCGAACGGCCGCGCTCATGACCGGGTGGCCCTCTGGATGCCCGCCCACGCCAAGCACCCGGATGCCGGCGCGCTCGAACACACCGGTTTCGATCAGCGAAGCACTGTCTGCAAACGGCCCCATCGGGCTCGACGGATCGCCTGCAATCACAAAGCAGCGTTCAACGCCGGCTTCGGCAACCGCGCGCGTGACGAAGGAGTCCAGCCCGGCCCGCGAGACGATGCGGCGTGCCGAAAGGTGCGGCATGGGCTCAAAGCCCAGTCCGCGTACGGCCCGCGCCGCAGCCAGTCGCGCGTCGTCGTCCTGGCCGGGCAAATAGGGAATGGAAATCGTCGAGCCCGGCACTATCCGCGAACCCGCGGCGGTCAGCGCCGCAATGTCTCTTGCGCTGACTTCCAACGAATAGGCGTCGGTGATGTTGCGGGCTGGCAGGGTCGTATGAGAGGAAATCAAGGACATCGCTACAGGGCGCGCCAAACCGCTTGGCAAGCGGTTTGCGCACCACGGTGAAGTTCATTCATGGGCGTATTGCGCCATGGCGACCATGGCGGCCGGAGCGACAGTGCCCGGATGGCGGGCCAGTTCGACGAAGGCCCGCACGTAGTCAATGGCGCTGTCCGCCTCGCGCGCCCCCAGAAAAATCTGCTTGGCGATGCCGCGCGCGCCCAGCCGCACCGGCACCACATCCATCCGGGCCGCGTATTCCTCGACCAGCCAGCGCGGCAGAGCGGCCACACCGCGTCCGCTGGCCACCATCTGCACCATGATGTCGGTGGTTTCGATGGCTTTATGGCGCTTGGGCGTGACACCGGCCGGCAGCAGGAACTGGTTGTAGATGTCCAGGCGCTCGATGTCCACGGGGTAGCTGATTAGCACTTCCTGCGTCAGCTGCCGCGGCTTCACGTACGCAGCCGTTGCCAGGGGGTGGCCCTTGGGCACGACCAGCACCTGCTCGTAGTCGAACACGGGCTCGAATTTCAGGCCCGGCTTGAACAGCGGGTCGGGCGTAACCAGCAGGTCGATCTCGTAGCCAAAAAGCGCGCCGATTCCTCCGAACTGGAACTTCTGCTTGACGTCCACATCCACGTCGGGCCACGCCGCCAGATACGGTGAAACCACCTTTAGCAACCACTGATAGCAAGGATGGCATTCCATGCCGATGCGCAGCGCGCCGCGTTCGCCCTGCGCGAACTGGCCCAGCCGCTCTTCGGCCAGGTCCAATTGCGGCAGCACGCGGTTCGCCACCGCCAGCAGGTATTGGCCGGCCTGCGTCAAGCGCAGGCTTCGACCTTCGCGCAGCCAGACGTCGGTGCCCAACTGCTGCTCCAGCTTCTTCATGCTGTGGCTCAGGGCCGACTGGGTCAGGTTCAACACGCCCGCGGCGGCCGTCAACGACCCTTGCTTTTCGACCTGCTGGACGATGCTGAGGTGGATGCGTTCAAGCATTCAGATGATTCCTGCTCATGGATTGTTGAATTAAAACCATTTTACTTCATCGGTACCCTCCTCTAGCATGCGGTTCCAGCTTGATGCTGCAACTGCACAAAAACAGATGCGGCGCCGGGTAGATCCATTCATGTGAAGCAAAGATGACACGTCCACTCCGTCTAGTCGCAGTTTCCGGCGGACTGCAACGCCCCTCCAAGTCAGCGGCCCTGGCAGAGCACCTGCTGGATCTGATCGCCGATGAAGTCCCGTGCGAACAGCACCTGGTTGAACTGGGTCAGCTCGCCCCGCAACTTGCTGGCGCCGTCTGGCGCTCGCAATTGCCCGACACGGTGGAACGCGAGCTTGGCGCGGTCGAACAAGCGGACATCCTGGTGGTGACCACCCCGGTCTACCGCGGCTCGTACACGGGGCTGTTCAAGCACTTCTTCGACTTCATTCATCAGGACGCCCTGATCGACAAGCCCGTCTTGTTGGCGGCCACCGGCGGCAGCGAACGCCATGCCTTGATGATCGACCACCAATTGCGGCCGCTGTTCAGCTTCTTCCAGGCACGCACCTTGCCGCTGGGCGTCTACGCCACCGACAAGGATTTCGCTGACTACCGCGTGCAGGATATGGCCCTGATCGAACGGGCCAGACTGGCGGTGCAGCGCGCATTGCCCTTAATCGAATTGATGCGCCACCCACGCACCGCCGCCGCAGAAGAAGCGGTCGCAGCCTGACGCAAAGCCAATTCAGCCGCCGCCCGCAGCGGCGATAGCGTCCGCCGCCAAGCGGCAGCCGGACTCCGTATTTCTTTCGCCAAAATCAGCACACCCCAACACCATGAGCAACGCGTTCACATTCAACATCAAGAGCATTCCTTTTGATGAAAACTATCAGCCCTCCGACAGCACGCGCATCACGACCAACTTCGCCAATCTGGCACGGGGCGCGAGTCGCCAGGAGAATCTGCGCAACACGCTGAAGATGATCGACAGGCGCTTCAATAATCTGGCGCATTGGGACAACCCCAAGGGGGATCGCTACACGGTCGAACTCGAAATCATCTCCGTTGAAATGAACATCGCCGCCAACGGCGGCAGTGATGTGTTTCCGCTGATTGAAATCCTGAAGACCAATATCGTTGACCGCCAGAACAACGAACGCATCGAAGGGATCGTCGGGAATAACTTCTCTTCGTACGTGCGCGACTACGACTTCAGCGTGCTTTTGCAAGAGCACAACAAGAACAAATCCACCTTCAGCTCGCCTGACGGTTTCGGCGAGCTGCACGGCAAGCTGTTCAAGCACTTTGTCAGTTCCAGCGCTTACCAAGAACGGTTCAGCAAGCCGCCGGTCATCTGCATCAGCGCCTCGAGCAGCAAGACGTACCTGCGCACTGAAAACCAGCACCCCATCCTGGGCGTTGAATATCAGCAAAACGAATTCTCGCCGACGGACCAGTACTTCGAAAAAATGGGCTTGCAGGTCCGTTACTTCATGCCCCCGGGCAGCGCCGCACCGTTGGCCTTTTACTTTCAGGGCGACCTGCTTGGCCACTACACGAACCTTGAGCTGATCAGCATCATCAGCACGATGGAAACGTTCCAGAAGATCTACCGTCCCGAGATCTACAACGCCAATTCCGCCGCGGGGAACTTCTATCAACCGAGCCTGAAGAATCAGGATTACTCGCTGACGCAGATTGTCTATGACCGCGAAGAGCGCAGCCAGCTTGCCGTGAAGCAGGGAAAGTTCACGGAAGAGCACTTCATCAAGCCCTACAAGCAAGTGCTGGAAAGCTGGGCCGCCAACTACGCGCACTAATCACTCAAAAAACACACGAGACCCGCTGATCATGAAAAAACTACTGCCCACCTCCACCGCCGGCAGCCTGCCCAAGCCTTCGTGGCTTGCTCAGCCTGAAAAACTCTGGTCGCCTTGGAAACTGCAAGACGACGAGCTGATCGAAGGCAAACAAGACGCCTTGCGCCTGGCGCTGCAAGAACAACAGCACGCGGGCATTGATATCGTCAGCGACGGCGAGCAAACCCGTCAGCACTTTGTCACGACGTTCATCGAGCATCTCGACGGCGTCGATTTCGAAAAGCGCGAGACCGTCCGGATTCGTGATCGCTATGACGCGAGCGTGCCGACCGTCGTGGGCGCCGTCAGCCGTCAAAAGCCGGTGTTCGTTGAAGACGCCAAGTTCCTGCGTCAGCAAACCAAGCAACCCATCAAGTGGGCGCTGCCAGGCCCCATGACGATGATCGACACGCTGTACGACGCCCACTACAAGAGCCGCGAAAAGCTGGCATGGGAATTCGCCAAGATCCTGAACCAGGAAGCCCGCGAACTGGAAGCCGCAGGCGTCGACATCATCCAATTCGATGAGCCGGCATTCAACGTGTTCTTCGACGAAGTGAACGACTGGGGCATTGCCACCCTGGAACGCGCCATCGAAGGCCTGAAGTGCGAAACCGCCGTGCACATCTGCTACGGCTACGGCATCAAGGCCAATACCGACTGGAAGAAGACGCTGGGGTCCGAGTGGCGTCAGTACGAGGAATCGTTCCCCAAGCTGCAACAGTCCAGTATCGACATCATCTCGCTGGAATGCCACAACTCGCACGTGCCGATCGATCTGCTCGAGCTGGTTCGCGGCAAGAAGGTGATGGTCGGCGCCATCGACGTGGCGAGCGACAAGGTTGAAACGCCCGAAGAAGTGGCCAACACGTTGAGAAAGGCGCTGAAGTTTGTGGATGCCGACAAGCTGTATCCGTGCACGAACTGCGGCATGGCACCGTTGTCGCGGGCTATTGCGAAGGGCAAGCTGCTCGCTTTGAGCGAAGGCGCGGAGATTGTTCGCAAGGAACTGTTGGGCTGATGCTGAGCTGAAGCGGTAAGGGGTGCGAAAGGCTTAAAGCGATAAGAAGCCATCTACGGTTTCACCCAACGCAGCCTTCCCCCCTCACACCCATGAAAAAAGGCGCCTCGGCGCCTTTTTTCGCGATGGAGTCAGTCTGACACCTGATTTCTCTACTGTTCCTTCAGCCCCAACGACTTCATCAATGGGGCGAACAATTTCTTCTCGTCCTGCACACGCGCGGCGTAGTCGGCCACGCTCAGCGGTAGCGCCTCG